>VFQP010000145.1_pt1 | contig 198970 bp, 201 predicted proteins | sample 3512351 | NCBI WGS metagenome assembly VFQP01 (sample SAMN10412372, study PRJNA504923) | tailings metagenome | isolation source: Relicate 1 Philex TSF1 revegetated site | place: Philippines: Tuba, Benguet | collected 2017-08-29 | reverse complement strand
CAATGGTCCCGATGTTCACATGCGGTTTCGTCCGTTCAAACTTTGCCTTCGCCATGATGGCTTCTCCTATTGGTTCAGATGCGCCGGTCTGAAGCCCGGCCTACGGGGTGGTAGGGCGGGGTTCACCCCGCCGCACCGTCATGCGTATTTCTTCTGGATTTCCTGGCTGATGTTCTCCGGCACTGCGTCGTAGTGGTCGAAGAGCATCGTGAACACCGCGCGGCCCGAGGTCATGGACCGCAGGTTGTTGATGTAGCCGAACATGTTGGCCAAGGGCACCATCGCGTTGATCACGTTGGCGTTGCCGCGGCTGTCCTGCCCGGTCACCATGCCCCGACGCGAGGTCAGGTCGCCGATGACGCCGCCGGTGTATTCCTCGGGCGTCACGACCTCGACCTTCATGATCGGTTCCAGAAGCTTCGCACCGGCCTTCTTCAGACCGTCGCGCATCGCCGCACGGGTCGCGATCTCGAAGGCGAGCACCGACGAGTCGACATCGTGGAAGGCACCGTCCACCAGCGCGACCTTGAAGTCGATGACCGGGAAGCCGGCAAGCGGGCCCGAATCCATGACCGACTTGATGCCCTTTTCGACGCCGGGGATATATTCCTTCGGCACCGCACCACCGACGATCTTCGATTCGAACGAATAGCCCTCGCCCGGCTCGGTCGGGGTGATCTCCAGCTTGACGCGGGCGAACTGGCCCGTGCCACCGGTCTGCTTCTTGTGGGTGTAGTCGATCTCGGTCGGCCGCGAGATGGTCTCGCGGTAGGCCACCTGCGGCGCGCCGATGTTCGCCTCGACCTTGAACTCGCGACGCATGCGGTCGACGAGGATGTCGAGGTGAAGTTCGCCCATGCCCTTCATGATGGTCTGACCCGATTCGAGGTCGGTCTCGACGCGGAAGGACGGGTCTTCGGCAGCCAGGCGCGCCAGGGCAAGGCCCATCTTCTCCTGGTCGGCCTTCGACTTAGGTTCCACGGCGATCTCGATCACCGGTTCGGGGAAGGTCATGGTTTCCAGAACAACCTGGTTGTTCGGGTCGCACAGCGTGTCACCCGTAGTGGTTTCCTTCAGGCCCGCCAGCGCGATGATGTCGCCCGCAAAGGCTTCGTCGATTTCCTCGCGGTTGATGGCGTGCATCATCATCATGCGGCCGACGCGTTCCTTGCGGCCCTTGGTCGAGTTGACCATCTGGTCGCCCTTCTTCAGCACGCCCGAATAGATGCGCGTGAAGGTGAGCGAGCCGACGAAGGGGTCGTTCATGATCTTGAAGGCCAGCGCCGAGAAGGGCTGGGAGTCATCGGCCGACCGCGCGATGTTGCGGGTTTCCGTCTCGTCGCCCGGAGCGAAGCCCATGTAGGGCTTGATGTCCAGGGGCGAGGGCAGATAGTCGATGACCGAGTTCAGAACCGGCTGGACGCCCTTGTTCTTGAAGGCCGATCCGGCGGTGACCGGAACGAAGGCCATCGACAGCGTGCCCTTGCGGATCAGCTTGCGCAGCGTGTCGATGTCGGGCTCCTGGCCTTCGAGATAGGCCATCATCGCCTCGTCGTCCTGTTCGACGGCGAGTTCGATGAGCTTGCCACGCCATTCGTCGGCTTCCGCCTTGAGGCTGTCGCGGATGTCGCGGATTTCCCACGAGGCACCCAGGTCTTCACCCAGATAGACCCATTCCTTCATGGTGACGAGGTCGATGATGCCTTCCAGCTTGTCCTCGGCACCGATCGGCAGTGCGATCGGGGCAGGGGTCGCGCCGGTGCGGTCCTTGATCATCGTCACGCACTTGAAGAAGTCGGCGCCGATCTTGTCCATCTTGTTGACGAACACGATCCGCGGCACGCCATAGCGGTCAGCCTGGCGCCAGACGGTTTCGGTCTGGGGTTCCACGCCGGCGTTGGCGTCCAGAAGGCAAACCGCGCCGTCAAGCACGGCCAGCGAGCGTTCGACCTCGATGGTGAAGTCGACGTGGCCGGGGGTGTCGATGATGTTGAAGCGGTGCTTCGGCGACTGGGCGTTGGTGCCGTCCTCGGTGCGTTCCCAGAAGGTGGTGGTCGCAGCCGAGGTGATGGTGATCCCGCGCTCCTGCTCCTGCTCCATCCAGTCCATCGTCGCGGCGCCGTCATGGACTTCGCCGATCTTGTGGGACTTGCCGGTGTAGTAGAGGATGCGTTCGGTGGTCGTGGTCTTGCCCGCGTCGATGTGGGCCATGATCCCGAAGTTGCGGTAAAGGTGCAGCGGATACTCGCGTGCCATGTCCTGCGCTCCTTACCAGCGGTAATGGCTGAACGCTTTGTTCGCGTCGGCCATCTTGTGGGTGTCTTCGCGCTTCTTCACGGCGGTGCCGCGGTTCTGCACGGCATCGGCCAGTTCGGCGGCCAGACGCTCTTCCATGGTGTTCTCGTTGCGCTTGCGGGCGGCGGTGATCAGCCAGCGGATCGCAAGGGCCTCACGACGCTCGGTGCGGACTTCGACGGGGACCTGGTAGGTCGCACCACCGACGCGGCGCGAGCGGACCTCGACCGAAGGCTTCACGTTGTCGAGCGCTTCGTGGAACGCCTCGACAGCCGGGCGCTTCAGACGGGTCTGGACGCGATCAAGCGCGCCATAGACGATGGACTCGGCGACCGACTTCTTGCCGTCGAGCATCAGGTTGTTCATGAACTTGGTGACCACACGATCGCCAAACTTGGCATCGGGCAGGATTTCGCGCTTTTCGGCGGCGTGACGACGGGACATCTGTTATCTCCTCACTTCGGACGCTTGGCGCCGTATTTCGAACGACGCTGACGACGCTCTTTCACGCCCTGGGTGTCCAGAACGCCGCGGAGGATGTGGTAGCGCACACCCGGAAGGTCCTTCACCCGGCCGCCACGGATCAGGACGACCGAGTGTTCCTGAAGGTTGTGCTTTTCGCCGGGGATGTAGGAGATGACCTCGAAACCATTGGTCAGGCGCACCTTGGCAACCTTCCGCATGGCCGAGTTCGGCTTCTTCGGGGTGGTGGTATAGACGCGGGTGCAAACCCCACGCTTTTGCGGGCAGGATTCCAGGTGCTGGGACTTGGACTTCCGCGGCGCTGCTTCCCGGGGCTTCCGGATCAGCTGTTGAATCGTCGGCATTCACGTTCCTCGTTTCGATACTCGCCCCCTAGCCGTTGGGGGCGCCGCTTCTCGACCGTGCCTTGCGCGAATCGCAAAACACGAACACCGCACCCACCGCCCTTGCAGGCGATGCCGCGGTGGACTTCCAGAGGATCGGGGCGGTCGGCCCGGATCATGACCACTTCAAGCGCTCTGAGCCCTATGCCAAAGGACAGACCTCGGGCCTTGGGTTGGCGGGCGTATAGGGGGAATCGCGGGGGGTGTCAACATCGGGTCCCCGGCGCCAGCCGACCCGGTCAGCGCCCCTTCCAGACCGGGTCGCGCTTCTCGGCAAAGGCCCTGGCGCCCTCCAGCTGATCCTCGGATGAATAGAGCCGGTCCACGGTGGCCAACTGCCGCTTGGTGATCCGGTTCAGCGCGTCCTGAAAGCGCATGGCCTCAGCCTCGCGCACCACTTCCTTGATCGCGGCATAGACCAGCGGCGGGCCGCTTTCCAGAAGTCGCGCCAGGTCCCAGGCTTTCCCCAGCAGATCCTCCGGCGCGCAGATCTCCTTGATCAGGCCCCAGCGGAAGGCCTCTTCGGCGTCGAACCAGCGGCCGGTCAGGAGGAGATCCATCGCCACATGATAGGGGATACGCTTTGGCAGCTTGATGCTGGCCGCATCCGCCACCGTCCCCGACCGGATTTCCGGCAGGGCGAAGGTCGCGTTCGTAGAACACAGGATCAGGTCCGCGCTCAAAGCCAGCTCCAGCCCCCCGCCGCAGCAGATGCCCTGCACCGCCGCAATCACCGGCTTGTTCAGGTTCGGCAGTTCCTGCAAGCCGCCAAAGCCGCCGACGCCATAGTCGCCATCCACCGCATCGCCCTCGGCGGCGGCCTTCAGGTCCCAGCCGGGGCAGAAGAACTTTTCCCCCGCCGACCGCAGGATGCAGACGCGAAGCGAGTCATCATCGCGGAAGTCGCGGAACACCAGCCCCATGATCCGGCTGGTCTTCAGGTCGATCGCATTGGCCTTGGGCCGGTCCAGAGTGACTTCCAGCACCGCGCCTTCGCGCCGGGTCAGGATCGGACCTTCGGTTCGCATTTCCATCTCGGCCATCATACCCTCCTGACCAGTGCATCCACCGCCACGGCACCGCTTTCCCGTACCATGACCGGGTTGATCTCGATTTCCTCAAGGCTCTCGTCCGTCAGCATCAGCGCGCCCAGCCTGACTGCCATCGCAGCAACGGCGCCCATGTCCGCCTTCGGTCGCCCCCGATAGCCGTCAAGCAAGGGCCAAAGCCGCAGGCCCTTTGCCGCCTCAAGAACCTCGGCCTCCGTCACCGGCAGGACCAGCGTCACCGTATCTGCCAGCACTTCGGCCGTGACGCCCCCCATTCCCAGTGTCAGCGTCACCCCATAGACCGGGTCGCGCCGCAGCCCCAGCAGCACCTCCGCCACCGCCCCGGTCACCATCTCCTCGACCAGATAGCCCGAGGCTCCCGGCATCTCGGCCTGCCCGTCAAGCGAAGCCAGCCCCAGCCGCACCGCCCCGGCCTCGGTCTTGTGCGCAAAGCCCAACCCCTTCAGGACGTAGGGCGGTGTCAATCCCGTCAGATCCACCTCAGCCAGCGTCGCCCCCGTGACCGCCCTCGGCACCGAAACCCCGGCATCGGCCAGCAGCCGTTTCCCCTCCGCCTCCGACAGCATCCGCGTCTCGCGCTGGGGCAGCGCCGCCACCGGCCGCCAGCCTGCCACCCCGGCCGGGGTCTGCGCCGCCTTGATCGCCGCCAGCGCCGTCTCCAGCCCCAGAAGGGCACAGACCCCTTCCCCCATCATCGCCTGCACGCGCGCCTCGCCGAAGTTCTCGGCCATCGAGGCGACAGGAAAGGCGGGTTTCCCGGTCGCCTTCTGCGCGTCGATGATCGCCCGGAAGGCCGGGTCATAGCTTGAGGGATCGCAGCGGTCCGGCCTTGGGCTGTCAATGATGTAGATGCCCGCGTCATAAGGCTCCAGCATCGCGCTGAACACTTCCGTCGTCGCAGGCCCATTGCCCCAGATGAAGGTATGGTAATCCAGCGGGTTCGAGATCGTGGGGATTTCCCCCAGCACCTTGAACAGCCGGTCATGCGTTGCTTGCGGCACCGGCGGGAAGTCCAGCCCGAGGGGCGCGGCAAGATCCGCGACCAGCCCCGCCTCGCCTCCCGAGCAGGACAGCGAACAGATCCGCGTGCCGATCTGCGGCCCGTGGACGTGAAAGATCTTCAGTGTCTCGATCAACTCGCTGGGCGTGTTCACCTCTGCCACGCCCACCTGCCGCAGGAAGGCGCTGGAGGCCGCCCCGCCTCCGGCGAGTGAGGCGGTATGGCTGGCCGCGGCAGTCCGCGACAGTTCCGTCTTGCCCGACTTGATCGCCACGACCCCCTTGCCCATCGCCCGCGCCGTCTCGGCCAAGGCGGCAAAGGCCGTGGCATCGTCGATCCCCTCGATGTAAAGCCCGACCGCCGTCACCCGCGGATCGTCGAGAAGGGCGCCGGTCAGTTCCGCCAGGCCCACGACAGCGGCATTGCCCAGACAGGCGACATAGGCCACGGGCAGCCCGCGCTGCTGCATGCCCATGTTGATCACGATGTTCGAAGACTGGCTGACCAGCGCGACACCCTTCTCCACACGCACACCACCATGCTGGTCCGGCCAGAGAAGCGCACCGTCGAGGTAGTTGATGACGCCATAGCAGTTCGGGCCAAGGATCGGCATGTCACCCGCCGCCGCGACCAGCCGGTCCTGCAATCCCGGCTCGCCCGCCTCGGTCCAGCCCGAGGCAAAGCAGATCGTCCCGCCCGCGCCCATGGCAGCAAGCTCTGCCACGACCTCCAGTGTGGCGAAACGGTTCACCCCGATGAAGGTCGCGTCCGGTGGCTCGGGCAGATCGGAGAGGCTTGGATAGGCCTTCAGCCCCCCGATCTCGGCCTTGGTCGGGTGCACCGGCCAGACCGGACCCTCGAATCCCATCTTCCGGCATTGTTCGATGACATTAAGCGCCCAGCCGGCGCCCAGAACGGCGATGTGGCGTGGGCGAAGCAAGCGGTCAAGGCGGCTCATGCCCGGCCTCCGCCTGCTGCAACCAGCGCCGGGGGCGCTTCGCCCCCCGGACCCCCCGAGGATATTTGCAGACAGAAAATGGGAACACCCCGCCCCGGAACCCGAAGCGAGGTGCCATTTCCTGTCGCGGTCATCGGCGTCCCCGCCTGTACCGCTTGGACAGATTCGCGCATTAACCTTAACGCGCGGTTACCACAAACAGCGAAAGCCTGCATTTTCTGTCCTCAAATATCCCGGGGGTGCGGGGGCCGGCCCCCGCTCCAACGTTTCAACCCCCGACCGCCCGCAGCAATTCCCGGCTGATGATGTGCCGCTGGATTTCCGAGGTGCCCTCCCAGATCCGCTCCACGCGGCTGTCCCGCCAGATCCGTTCCAGTGGCAGCTCGTCCATCAGCCCCATGCCGCCATGGATCTGGATCGCCTCATCCGCCACCATTGCCAGCACCTCGGTCGCCTTCAGCTTGGCCATCGACATGTCGGCCTCGGTCACCGTGCCCTGGTCGTATTTCCAGGCCGCCTCGCGCGTGAGCAGTTCCGCCGCCTTCAGCTCCATCGCCATGTCGGCCAGCTTGAAGCTGATCCCCTGGAACTTGCCGATCTGCTGGCCGAACTGTTTGCGCTCGGCCGCATAGGAGATCGCATGTCCCAGCGCCCGCTCCGCGCGGCCAAGGCAGGTCGAGGCCACCTGCAACCGGGTCGCGCCCAGCCAGGAGTTCGCCACCTCGAAACCCTTGTGCACCTCGCCAAGCACATTGGCGGCGGGCACCCGGCAGTCGTCGAACTCCAGGACCGCATTGGTGTAGCCCCGATGCGAGACATTGCGATAGCCATCCCGAACGGTGAACCCCGGCGTCCCTTTGTCGACGAAAAACGCCGTGATCAGCTTCTTCGGGCCGCGGGGGGTCTCTTCCTCCCCGCTCGCCATGAAGACGATGGCAAAGCCCGCGAGATCGGCATGGCTGATGAAATGCTTTGTCCCGTTCAGCACCCAATCCCCGCCGTCAGCCCGCGCACTGGCCTTCATCCCCCGCAGATCCGACCCCGCGCCGGGTTCGGTCATCGCCAGACAGTCCCAGGTCTCGCCCCGGATGCAGGGCATCAGATAGCGTTCACGCTGCTCCGCGTTCCCCGCCAGCAGGATGTTCGACGGCCGCGCCACGCAGGTCCAGTGCAGCGCATAGTTCGCGCGGCCCAACTCCTTTTCGTACAAGAGCCACGACAGGGTATCGAGCCCCGCGCCGCCCACCTCCACCGGCATGTTGGCGGCATAAAGTCCCGCCGCGATGGCCTTTTGCTGGATCTCCTTGATCAGCTCCAGCGGCAAGACCCCGGTGCGTTCGACCATCTGCTCATGCGGGTACAGTTCCGCCTCCACGAATGCCCGCGTCGTGTCGACGATCATCCGCTGTTCTTCGTTCAGCCCGAAATCCATCTGTCCCTCACGGATCCACGTTGTAGGTCATGCCGTCCACCGCCAGCGCCTGGCCCGAGACCATGCGCGCGCCGTCAGAGGCGAGAAACACCGCCATATCGGCCACATCCTGCGCGTCGGTCAGCCGTTTCATCGCCGTGCCGGACGCATAGCCCTGCCGCACCGCGTCAGGCGTCATCCCCTTGGCGGCCGCTTCCGCCTCGATCACCCGGTCGATCCGGGGTCCGTTCACCGACCCCGGGCAGATCGCATTGGCGCGAATGCCATGCGGCCCCAACTCCATCGCCACGGTCTTCATCAGCCCGATGACGCCCCATTTCGCCGCCACATAGGGGGCGCGGAACGGAGTGCCGTACAACCCGCTGGTCGAAGAGATGAAGGTAATCACCCCCCTCCCCGCCGGTTTCATCAGCCGCGCCGCGCCCCGCGCGCAGAGCATCGCGCCGTCAAGGTTCACGCCCAGACACTGGCGCCAGCCCTCCAACGGCATGTCCTCGATGGCGGCAGTCGGCCCCTTGATCCCGGCATTCGCGATGGCGACGTCCAGCCCGCCCCAGTCCCGCGCGATCTCGGCGAACAGAAGCTCCATCGCCGCCTCGGCTCCGGCATCGCAGACCGTTCCCCGAATTCCCGGAGGCAGTTCCGCCACCGCGTCCGCATCCACATCCGTCACCCAGACCCTGTCGCCCAACGCAGCGAAGGACCGGGCCATCACCAGCCCGATCCCGTTCGCGCCTGCGGTGATCAGGACGCGGCGTGTCACTTCTTCTGCCCGACCGCCCGGCCCGCGCCTTCCGGCAAGGGCAGGCCCGCATGCGCCTCGGCAATCGCGCGCAGTTTGGCCCAGACCTCTGGCGCGGCGGGCACTGTCTTGCCGGCCTTCATGTCGACATGCAGACAAAGCTGTTCCACCGTCGCCACCACCTCGTCGCCCTTCATCACCCGGACAAAGGACCGGAAGCGCTTTTCGTCGGCGCTGATGATCTGCAGTGTGGCCGTCAGCCGGTCGCCCAGCTTGGCCTCGCCCAGATGGCGGATATGGGTCTCGGCGGAGTAATAGCTGTGGCCTGCCGCCACATAGTCCATCCCCGCCCCGATCAGCCGCAGGAAGTTGTCGGCGGCTTCCGAGTTGACGAAGTAGTATCGGCTTTCGGTCATGTGGCCGTTGTAGTCGATCCAACCCGGCAGCACCTGCCCCTGATACATGACCAGCGGTTCCGATTTGGCGCCGGTATCCAGCCCCTTGGCGATTTCGGCGTGGAAGGCGGCGGCACGGCGCTCGTCGTGTTCCTTCAGCACCTTGCCCGCGCCCCAGTTGCGTTCCTTCAGGGCGCGCAGGAAGCCGACCAGGTTCTGGTCGCGGATGCGCTCCAGCTCGCGGATGCCATACTTGCCCGACTGCGCGTCGGACTGGTTCGCCACCAGATCGACCAGCTCGTCGTTGAACTCCGGCACGTCCATCAGCTTCGTCCAGGGCCATTTCAGCGCCGGGCCGAACTGGGCCATGAAGTGCCGCATCCCGGCCTCGCCGCCCGCGATCCGGTAGGTCTCGAACAGGCCCATCTGCCCCCAGCGCAGGCCAAAGCCCATGCGGATCGCCTCGTCGATCTCTTCGGTCGTGGCGATGCCGTCCTTCAGCATCCACAGGGCCTCGCGCCAGACGGCTTCGAGGAAGCGGTTGCCGATGAAGGCGTCGATCTCGTGCCGGATCACCAGCGGGAACATCCCGATGTCCTTCATGATCTGCACGGTCTTTTCGACCACTTCGGGCGGATTCTTCTCGGACCCCGAGATCTCGGACAGGGGCAAAAGGTAGACCGGGTTGAACGGATGCGCGACGATGATGTTTTCCGGCGCGACGCTCGATTTCTGCAAGTCCGAGGCCTTGAACCCGCTGGTGGAAGACCCGATCAGCACGCCGGGGTTCGATTGTTGCAACTGGGCATAGACCTTGTGCTTCAGCTCGATCCGCTCGGAGACGCTTTCCTGCACATATTCCGCGCCCTCCACTGCCTCACCGATGGTGCCGTGGAAGGTCAGCTTCCCCTCCGCAGGCATCGGCACGTCCGATAGCGCGGGCAGCGCGGCGCGGGCGTTTGACATCACCGCCGCAATCTTGCGCTCCGCCTCCGGGTCGGGGTCGAAGACGCCCACATCCCAGCCATTCAGCAGGAACCGCGCGGCCCAGCCGCCGCCGATAACCCCGCCCCCGATGATTGCCGCTTTCCGTGCCATCCCATCCCCTCAATCGATGCAAAGCCCGACCTTGCGGCCGTCTGCATCCAGAAACTCGAAACACCCGAACATCGGCGACACCGGCGAACAGGTTCGCGTGTCGGCGAGGCAGTAGCCCGAGCAATCGCTGGCCTTGCGGCAGGATTTCCCGGCGTCGGGTTCGTTCGTGAAACAGTGCTGGTCCTGCGCCAGCCCGGCATGCGCTACATATCCACCGCGCATCGTGCATTCCGCGCGCCCAGCCTCGGTCATGAGCGCCCCGGGCGGGCCGGGACGCTCGGGCGGCTCCTCGACACAGGCGGCCAGAGACAGGCCCAGCACCAAGGCCAGCCCTGCCGCCAGCGACCGCCTCATTTCGCCACCGGAGCGCGCTTTTCCAGCTTCAGCCGCGCCCGCACCTCCGCCGGGGTGATCACCCGCGCGCCGAGGTTCTCGATGATGTTCGCCGCCCGCTCCACCAGTTGCGCGTTGGTCGCCAGCACCCCCTTGTCGAGCCAGAGGTTGTCCTCCAGCCCTACCCGCACATTGCCGCCCCCCAGCACCGCCGCGGCGACATAGGGCATCTGGTGACGGCCCAGCGAAAAGGCCGACCAGTGCCAGTCGGACGGCACATTGTTCACCATCGCCATGAAGGTGTTGAGGTCATCCGGCGCGCCCCATGGCACGCCCATGCACAGCTGCACCAGCACCGGGTCCGGGATCACGCCTTCTTTCACCAACTCCTTCGCCAGCCACAGGTGCCCGGTATCGAACGCCTCGATCTCGATCCGCACCCCTGCCGCCGTCATCCGTGCGCCCATGTCGCGCAGCATACCGGGCGTGTTGACCATCACATAGTCGGCCTCGTTGAAGTTCATCGTGCCGCAGTCGAGCGTGCAGATCTCGGGCCGGCACTCCACCACATGCGCGACCCGCTCCTCGGCCCCCGCCATGTCGGACCGGGGGCCGATCCGACCCATGTCCTCGGTGCCTTCAAAATAGATGTCGCCGCCCATCCCGGCGGTCAGGTTCAAGACCACATCCGTATCGCTGTCGCGGATGCGCTCGGTCACCTCGCGGTAGTATTCCAGCTTGCGGCTGGGCTTGCCTGTCTCGGGGTCGCGCACATGGCAATGCACCACCGCCGCGCCCGCCTTGGCCGCAGCAATCGCGCTGTCGGCGATCTGCTTGGGGCTGCGCGGAACGTGGGGGCTGCGGTCCTGCGTGCCGCCCGATCCGGTCACGGCACAGGTGATGAAGACCTCACGGTTCATGGTCAGCGGCATGGCATCCTCCCCAAAGCTGCGGACCACCATAGCCGCCTTGCCAGCCCACGCTTTGCGCTTTACGCAATCTGCATGACGGAAAATGCAATCTTCTTCCCATCCGCGCAACCCCTGACCATCGCGCTCTTCGTCCTGCCCCAGGCCTCGATCCTTGAGGTCGCCAGCGCGCTTGACCCCCTGCGCAACGCCAACCGCCACCTCGGGCACGAGGCCTACCGCTGGCGCGTGGTCACCCCCGACGGCGGCCCCGTGCCCCTGACCTGCGGGATCGAATTGCCCTCGACCGGCAGTCTCGCCCAGGCGACCGGGGCCGAGGCGCTGATCGTCATCGCCGGCTACCGCCTGGCCGAGGTCGCCACCCGCCCCCTGATCCGCGACCTCCGGCGCATTGCCCCGCGCTTTCAACTCGTTGGCGGCATCGACGCCGGCCCCTGGGTCCTGGCCCGCGCCGGCCTTCTCGACGGCTACCGCGCCACCGTCCATTGGGAGGACCTTGAGGATCTCGCCAGCTCCCACCCGCATATCGATGTCGTCCCCGACCGCTTCGTGATCGACCGCAACCGCGTGACGATCAGCGGAGCCGCCCCGGCCGCCGATTTCATGCTGCACCTGATCCGCGCCCGCCACGGCGCGGCCCTCGCGCGCCAGGTTGCCATGAGCTTCCTCACCCGTGCGCGCCCCGGCCACGACCCCCAGATCGCCCCGCCAGAACCCGACCCCGCGCTCGACCCCCGTGTGGCCCAGGCCCTCGCCCGTATGGAGGCCCGGATCGACACCCCGGAACCTGCCTCAGCAACAGCCAAGGCCGTGGGCCTTTCGCCAAGACGCCTGGAGACACTCTTCCGCGAGGCGCTGAACACCACGCCCGCCGCCCATGCCCTCGGGCTCAGGCTGCAAGCCGCGCGCCGCATGCTGACCGACACCCGCCACCCCCTGGCCGAGGTTGCACTGCGCACCGGCTTTTCCAGCCCGGCCACGCTGTCGCGTGCGTTCAAGGCCAGGTTCGGACGCTCCCCCGGCGCAATGCGCGGCTAGGGATTGCTCCTTACGAAATACTCCACGGGGGTCCGGGGGTGTGAAACCCCCGGCTTCAGGCCGCGTCCAGCAGCCCCCGGCCCTTCAACAGCGCCTCGACCCCCGGCATCTTCCCCCGGAACTTCAGATAGAGCGCCTCGGCTTCCTCGGACCCACCCGCCGACAGGATGAAACGCTCCAACCTTGCGGCCACCTCGGGATCGAACGGATCGCCCGCCTCCTCGAAGGCGGCAAAGGCGTCGGCGTCCATCACCTCCGACCACATGTAGCTGTAATAGCCCGCCGAATAGCCGTCGCCTGAAAACACATGCGCGAAATGTGGCGTGGCATGCCGCATCCGGATCGCGCGGGGCATCCCCAGGCTTTCCAGCACCTCGGCCTGTTTCTGCATCGGGTCCACCGGGGGCGGGCCAGAGTGGAACTCCAGATCGACCATCGCGCTGGCGACGAACTCCACCGTGGCGAACCCCTGGTCGTAGGTTCCCGCTGCCAGCAGCCGCTGCAACATGTCGCCCGGCATCGGCTCGCCCGTCTCATGATGCCGCGCATGCGCCTCCAGCACGGCGGGCACCTCCAGCCAATGCTCGTAAAGCTGGCTCGGCAGTTCCACGAAATCCCGCGCCACGCTCGTGCCCGAGATGAAGCCATAGGTCACATCCGACAACATCTGATGCAGCGCATGGCCGAATTCATGAAACAGCGTCCGCGCATCGTCCCAGGACAACAGGCAGGGGTCCCCCTTGGCGAAGTTGCAGACGTTCACCACGATCGGCCGCTGCTCCCCGCCCAGCTTGCGCTGTGACCGCATCGCGCTGCACCACGCCCCCGACCGCTTCGACGCCCGCGCGAAATAGTCGCCGAGAAACACCGCCACATGCGCACCCTGCCGCGTGACCTCCCACCCCCGCACATCCGGGTGATAGAACGGCCCCTCGATCTCGCGGAACTCCAGCCCGAAAAGGCGCGTCGAACAGTCGAACATCGCCCCTAGCATCGCATCCAGCGACAGGTAGGGCTTGAGCGCCGCCTCATCGAGATCATGCTCGGCGTGCCGTCGCTTCTCGGAATAATAGCGCCAGTCCCAGGGCTCCAGCGGCCCCGTGAACCCGTCGCCATGCAACATCGCCTCCAGAACGCCCGCATCCGCCAGTGCCTTGCCCCGCGCCGGCTCCCAGACCCGCAGCAGAAGGTCGCGCACCGCCGCCGGGGTCTTCGCCATCTCCGGTTCCAGCTTGAACGCCGCGAAATCGGCATAGCCCAGAAGCTGCGCCCGTTCCGCCCGGAGCGCCAGGATCTCCGTCGCAATCGCCCGGTTGTCGGTCTCACCCCCATTGGCCCCCCGCGCGACCCAGGCCTCATAGGCGCGCTGGCGCAAGGCCCGGTTTGGCGAGAACTGCAGGAACGGCACGATGAGACTGCGGCTCAGCGTCACCACCGGCCCCAGCCCCTTTTCCGCCCCCGCCGCGCGGGCGGCGTCCTGCACAAAGCCCGGCAGCGCCGCCAGGTCCTCTGGCGCCAGTTCCATGAACCAGCCCCGCTCGTCGGCCAAGAGGTTCTGGCCAAAGGCCGTCCCCAGCACCGCCAGCCGCGACTTGACCGCCGTCAACCGTTCTGCTGCCTCACCCTCCAGCGCCGCGCCGGACCGCAAGAACATCCGCCGGTACAACTCCAGTACCCGCGCCTGCTCGCCCGTCAGCCCCAAGGCATCCCGCCCCTGCCACAACGCCTCGATCTTGGCCCAGAGCGCCTTGTTGTTCGCAACCTCGCTGGAAAAGGCGCTCATCTTCGGCGCCAGGTCCCGCATCAGCGCCTCACGCGCCTCGGTGCTGTCGGCCCCAGCCAGGTTGTAGAACACCCCCGCCACCCGGTCGAGGTCACCCTCGGCCAGCTCCAGCGCCTCGATCACCTCTGCGAAGCCCCTCCCGGGCCCCTCTGCAATCGCCAGGATCGCCGCCCGCGCCCGCGTCAAGGCCTCATCGAAGGCCGGCCCGAAATCCTCGTCCCGGATCGCGGCAAAGGGCGGCAGCCCGAAGGGCGTGTCCCAAGGCTGCAAAAGCACATTCATCGCCAGTCTCCTTTTCAGGCCAAGCTAGGCCCCCTCCCGGCCAAGGTCCAGCCCGGCCCGAATTGCTCCTTGGCAAATACTCTCGGGGGGTCCGGGGGGCGAAGCGCCCCCGGCGACCGAGGAGGAGGGCGCAGGCCCGACGACGAGACAAAAGACCTGCGGCTGCCAAGCCGCTCAATTCCCTTGCTGACCCTCGCGCCCGCGCAACCGCGCCTCCAGCCGGCGCAACACCAGCGACAGGCCGATGGTCATCGTCAGATACAGAAGTGCCGCCACGTTGTAGGTCTCGAAATAGCGGAAGTTCCCCGCCGCGGTGACCTTGGCCAACTGGGTTATGTCCATCACCCCCAGAACCGATACCAGCGAACTGTCCTTCACCATCGCCACGAAATCATTGCCAAGGGGCGGCAGGACCATGCGGAAGGCCTGGGGAAAGACGATATGGCGAAATCGCTGCCAGCCGTTCAGCCCCAACGCCTTGGCCGCCTCGACCTGGCCCCGGTCGACCGCCTGAAGCCCGGCACGGAAGATCTCGGCCAGAAAGGCCGAATAGGCCAGCATAAGCGCGATCACCGCCCGCCACAGCAAGGGAAAATCGCGCCCGCGCAGTTCGTCGAACCCAAGCGGAACGAAAGCCCAGTTCCATGCGGCGACCAGGGCCGGCGCCAGGACAAAGGCGACGTAAAGCAGCAAGACGATGATCGGAATGCCGCGCATCACCTCGATGTAAAGCCGCGCGGCCTGCCGCAGCACCAACCAGCGCGACAGACCCGCCAGCGCCAGCCCCAACCCGATCAGGCAGGCGCCCGCATAGGCGACCAGCGTGACGATGACCGTGATCCAGACACCCTTGGACAGGGTGGACAGCGCCGCCGAATAGACCTCGCTGGCCAGAACCTCGTAGAACAGCCAAAGGCCGGTGACCACGACGATCACCAGCCACCAGGGGAAATCGGTATCGGGCTTGGGGTTGGGCGTCATGCGACAGGGCCCGGGCCAAGCGACCCGGGCCTCATGACCTTACTCGCCCATCTTGTAGTCAAGGAACCATTTCTTGTTCAGCGCATCGATCGTGCCGTCGGCCTGCATCGAGGCGATCGCCGCGTTGATCGGCGCCACCAGATCACTGCCCTTGGGGAAGATGAAACCGAAATCCTCGGTGCCCAGCTTCTCGCCGATGATCTTGAGACCACCGCTCGACGCCTCGACATAGCCCGCACCCGAGGTCCCGTCGGTCAGCACCAGATCGACATCGCCCGCCTTCAGCGCCTCGACGCCAGCACCGAAGGTCTCGAACAGCTTGATCCGGGGGTTCGCCTCGTTGCCGTCCAGCACGTCATAGACCCCGACGTAGAAGGGCGTCGTCCCGGGCTGTGCCGCCATCAGCAGGTCGGCATCGGCGGCAAAGCTCGCGGCGTCAGTGAACCGCTCCTCATCGCCGCGCACCATCATCACCATTTCCGAGGTCATGTAGCTGTCCGAGAAATCCACCTGCTCCTTGCGGTCGTCGCGGATGGTGATCCCGGTCATGCCCAGATCGAACTGCCCCTCGCTGACCGCCGCGATCATCGCGTCCCAGCTGATGTTCTCGTATTTGACCGTGATGTTCAGCCGGCTCGCGATTTCGGCCATCGCGTCATATTCCCAGCCCACGGCCGCGCCCGACTTGTCCAGGAACTGCAAGGGCGGATAGGCGTTCTCGGTCACCACCACAACCTCGCGCCCGCCCAGATCGGGCAGGTCCTGCGCCAGGGCCGGCGCGGCAAGGGTGGCAAGGCCCAGCAGGGCGACGAGCGTGGATTTCATGGGTCAGGCTCCAGGCTGATTGATCAAATGTCGACTATGCCATTCCCTTGGCGCGATGCAAGCGGGCCTCGCATCCGTCCTCACCGGCAAGGATAGTCAGCGCCTGCGTCTGCCCGATCCCTCGGCAGATCGCCTGCCGCGACCGGCGCAACAGCCGCCGGTCTCCGTTCGCTGTGCGTCGCTGCACCCGAAGTCGGCCCGGTTGCGCAATTGCACCGGCTGCCTCTTGCCCGCATCTTCAGGTCAACCCAGCGACGGAGAGCCCGATGCCCCGCATGCCCACCTATTTCATCAGCCACGGTGGCGGCCCCTGGCCCTGGATGAAGGACTGGCGCGCCATGTTCGCCAATCTCGAGGCCAGCTTCGTCCAGATGGTCAAGGACCTGCCCGAACGCCCGAAGGCCATCCTGATGATCTCGGGCCATTGGGAGGACAACAGCTTCGCCGTCATGTCCTCGGCAAATCCTCCGATGGTCTATGACTACTCCGGCTTCCCGCCGCATACCTTCCAGATCACCTACCCCGCCCCCGGCGCGCCCGACATCGCGCGCCGCGCGGCCGACCTCATCGCCGCCGCGGGCCTCCCGGTGCGGCTGGACGACCGGCAGGGCTTTGACCACGGCACCTTCGTGCCCGCCTTCGTGATGTATCCCGATGCCAGCATGCCCCTCTTCCAGGTCTCGCTCCGCAAGGGCTACGACCCGGCCGAGCATCTTGCTCTGGGCCGCGCCCTGGCCCCCCTGCGGGATGAGGGCGTGCTGATCATCGGCTCAGGCCTCTCATACCACAACCTGCGGCTCTTCGGTCCTGGCGCGAAAGAGCCGTCCGAGGCCTTCGACGCCTGGCTGGCGGAAACCATGGCCGCCCCGCCCGCCGATCGCACCGACCGCCTCCTGCACTGGGAAAGCGCGCCTTACGCCCGGATCTGCCACAAGGATGAGGACCATTTCGTCCCCCTCTTCGCCGCCCTTGGCGCGGCCGAGGGCGAAGTGGCCACCATGGTCTACCACGACACCGATCTCTTCGGCGGCGTCACGGCGTCCAGCTACCGCATCGGCTGACGGCGCCAGCCGCGACGGATTTCCAAGCCCGCACAACCGGTGTAGGGAAAACCCATGCCCCGCTACGCCCTTCGCATCGAATATGACGGCGGCCCCTTCGCGGGCTGGCAGCGTCAGGCGCAGGGCCTGCCTTCGGTTCAGGGTGCCATCGAAGCGGCGCTGGCGAAACTTGAACCCGGACCCCATACCATCGCCGCCGCAGGCCGGACCGATGCCGGGGTCCATGCAACGGCACAGGTGGCCCATGCCGACCTTGCAAAGGACTGGGACCCGTTCCGCCTTGCCTCGGCCCTGAACGCGCATCTGCGGCCCGATCCGGTGGCGATCACCGCCTGCGCCCCCGTGCCCGAGGACTTCCACGCCCGTTTCTCGGCCACCGGGCGGCGCTATACCTTCCGCCTCGTCGCCCGCCGCGCGCCGGTGACGCATGACCGGGGCCTCGTCTGGCAGGTGCTGAACCCGCTGGACATCCAGGCCATGCGGGCGGCGGCGGCGGAACTGGTCGGGCACCACGATTTCACCACCTTCCGCTCCACCCTCTGCCAGTCGAAAAGCCCGGTGAAAACGCTGGACCGGATCGAGATTTCCGAGCACCCCTACCCCGGCGGCACCGAATACCGCTTCGACCTCGCCGCGCGCAGCTTTCTGCACAACCAGGTCCGCTCCATCGTCGGCACGCTGGAGCGGGTGGGGGCGGGGGCATGGTCCCCCGCCGATGTCCGCACGGCGCTGAAGGCCCGCGACCGCGCGGCCTGTGGCCCCGTCAGCCCGCCGCAGGGGCTCTATCTGGTGGGCGTCAGCTATCCGACCGATCCCTTCGCAAACTGACAACCGCGCCGGAATCTTCCAAAATTCCGGATCGGAGCCTTCAAAGGCTCCGATCCGATTTCTTCAAAGAAATCGGTGACAGGCGCTCAGTTCAGATCCTTCAGAAGCCGCCCGTGCTTGCGCACCTCGGTCAGCACCGCGCCGAAAGTGTCCAAGCCGCGGCCCGACAGCATCGGCATCAGCTTCAGAAAGGCATCCGCCGTGGCGATCGTATCGCCGATGGCGGTATGGCGGTCTTCCTCGGGGATGGTGATCCCCAGCCGGTGGCTCAGCGCGTCCAGGCTGTGAACCTCATGCTGGCCATAGACCACCGCCGACAAGAGCACCGTATCCAGCACCGGCATGTCGAATGTCACGCCCAACTGCCCTTCCACCCGCCGCAGAAACTCCATGTCGAAAGGCGCGTTATGCGCGATCAGCACCGCCCCTTCCGCGAACTTGTGGAACCGGCGCACCACCTCCGGGACCGGCGGGGCATCGGCGACCATCGCATCGGTGATCCCATGCACCTCGGTCGAGACCTGAGGGATCGCCCGGCCGGGGTTGACCAGCGTGTCGAAGACCTCGCCCTCGACCCGCCGTCCGTTCACGATGCGCACGGCGGCCAGCTGCACGATCTCGTCGCCCTGACGGGGGTTGAGGCCCGTCGTCTCACTGTCGAAGACGACATAGGTCAGCCGGTCAAGCCGCGCGTCGGCCAGCTTGTCGGTCCGGGCGGGCGACAGGAGGTCAAAGTCATAGACGACCTTCCGCGCGATGGGTTTCGGGCGGGCCACGGCGCGGCGGGCCTGGCGGATCGGCAGGCACAGCACGTTCCGTCCCCCCGCCAGAGGCTCCGGCCAGATTTCCGTCGCATGCGCTGCCAGTACCGCCCGGGTGGGTCGGTCGGGGGTATCCTCGGACAGCGGAAAGGCCAGCCAGCCCTCCAGCTCCCCTACCCCGACCCGCGCGCCGGCCCAGGACAGCCGGATGGCGGCGCCGCTATGCTCTTCCTCGATCGTCAGCTGCAACGCGCCCTCGGTCCGGTCGGCAAGCTGGAGCGCCAGGTTTTCCAGCAGGGTGATGACCTCGAAACCGTTGCACCGCAGGATGAGGTCGGCGGTCTCGGTCGTGACCGTCCGGCCCTTCGCGGCAAGACGCGCGGTCAGCCCCTCGGCCAGGTCCGAGGCCCGGGTCTGAGGCAGGGCGGCGGTTTCGGCCTGCCCCTCCTCGCGCGCGGTGCCAAAGTGCGTGACGGCCCTTGCCAGCCGTGCGACCTCATCCTTCAAGGCGGCTTGCATGGGCGCGGGCAGTGCCTCCTCGGGCATCACGCCAACCAGCGTCGACAGCGCAGCCGAGGGGCGGCGCAGGCTGTCCAGCGCCCCTTCCAGCATCGCCTCGCGCCGCGCCTCTGCTGCCATGTCGCCGGTGATGTCGCGCAGCGTCAGCACATAGCCCATCGCCCCACCCTCACCCAGCAAGCGCATCCTTGCCGACAGGACCCGCGCGCCCGCAGTGGTGGTGCACAGCAGGTCCGACACCGCATCCGGGTCGCCGGTGGCCATCAGGCGGTCATAGGCATGACGCAGCGGCGCGGCGTGCAGGTAATCGAAAAGCTTGCGGTCCAGCCCCGCCTCCAGCCCCCCCGCCCGGCCGGTGCCGATGATGTCGGCGGCGGGGCCGTTGTAGAAGACCAGCGCATGATCGGCCGAACACAGGATCACCCCCACCGGCACGTCAGAGAGCAGCGCCTCCAGCCGGGCCTTTTCCGACCCAAGTCGCAGGGTTTCCCGCGCCACCGCCTCGGCCAGCGCCGACCGCGTCTCGGCCAGACTTTGCGCGGCGGCCTGCGCGGCAGGGGCCAGGTCACCCAGATAGCGGGCGATGGCCGCGTCCATCTCGGCCGTCACGTCGGAATGCGCCCGGGCACGCAGCGCGCCGGAAAGCGTCTCGATCGGCTTGGCCACGTTCAGATCAAAGAGATACCAGACCCCCGCCACCAGCCCCAGCGCCGCAAAGCCCGCCAGCACGCCGGCCTGAACGAAGCCCTGCGACACCTCCGGCACGCCAAGCCGGCTGTAGCCCAGCCAGAGCCCGACGGTCGTTGCCCCGATGATCGCCCCTGCCAGCCCGGCGAAGATCAGAAAAACCCGCAGGCGCAGGGAGAGGCCGATCAGCATGGCGCACCCCCGGACCGACACGGCTGACACATCGGGAAAGAAAAGCCTCCCCTCCCCCTCGTGGGGAGGGGATGGGGGCGGGGGGCTTCCGTGTCGTGATGCGGGGCTCCCGGTCCAGCCGACCGGCCCCCCCACCCTCTCCCTCCCCCACAAGGGGGGAGGGAAGCGCCCCGGGCCGCGGCAGGTTCCCTTGGGGCGGCCACGGCCTCAGCCCGCCCCTGTCAACAGGCGGCGCACCTCATCACGCAGGTCCTTCAACTCGAAGGGCTTCGAGATGAACCCGTCCGCGCCCAGCGCCAGCCCCTTGCGCCGCTCGATGGCCGAACCCCGGGCGGTCATCATCAGGACCTTCACATCGGACAGCGTCGGGTCGGTTCGGATACCCTCGCAGATCTCGTAGCCCGACACCTCGGGCAGCATCACGTCGAGGAGCACAAGGTCGGGATGGGTGTCGCGGATGCGGGGCAAGGCATCGGCACCACTGGCCACCCGGTCATGGTCATAGCCCTCGCGGGTCATCAGGTAATCCAGCGCGACGGCGATATTGTCCTCATCCTCGACCACAAGGATGCGCGGCTTCCGGTCCATGCCCTACCCCTCCCTGCACGCGGCGGCCTGCAAAAGGTCGCCCTCCGGCACCTCCTGCCATTCGGCCCCCAACAACTCTCCCGCTTCGGTAATCTCGACACCCTCGACCAGCGGCACCTGCCGGCCCCCGGCGCAATCGACCGCGACCAGCCCGTCCTCCACGGGCCGCCAGCGGGCGAATTTCAGCAAGGTCACGATCCTCAGGCTGCCAATCTGCGGATGCACCATCCGCTTTCGGTTGTCCAAGGCCCAGAAGCGCATCTTGATCGGCTTGAGGTAGGTCCAGGGCCGCAGCGGATTGGCCTCTTCTTCGACCTTGACCACCTCGACAACCGGCGGCAACTCGGCCACGACCCGGTCATACCAGGTGTACTCCAGCACCAGCGTCGCCCCGATCAACCCGACCGCCGCCATGAAGGGCACGAACCAGCGCGGCAGCGACGGGCGCCAGCGCCGCAGCGCCCAGGCCAAAAGGCCAAGGGCCCCGGCGGCAATCAGCGCTCCGATCAGTTCAAGGGCCATTCCGGTCTCAACTCCTTGCGCCGCGGGCCTGTCCCACGGCGGATTGCATGGTGCGCACGACGACAAAGGCGTCGCGCAGGTGGCTGCGTTCGAAATCCGACAGTTCCGAGGGCGCGATGAAGTTGTCGGGCTTCTCGCCGCCCTTCACGCGCCGGGCCTGATGCTCCAGCCGCGCTTGCGCGATCAGGTCGTAGGCCTCGATCAGGTCGCGCCCGCCCGAGGCACTGACCACCCCCGCCTCGACCGCCGCTTCCAGCCGGGCGCGGGTGTTCACCACCGCCTGTTGCCCGATCAGCGAATAGACCCGGCCAAGGTCCACCACCGGCACCACGCCGTTCAGCTTCAGGTCGATGTGGTTCTTGTATTCCCCCGACCGGATCGTGGCGAAGCCGCGCAACAGGCCCAGCGGCGGGTTGTGCTTCAGGCTGTTGGAAATCATGTGCGCCACGAAGATCGAGTTCTTCGCGGCCATCTCCAGCACCTCGGCCTGCAGGTCGGCATAAAGGCTTGCCGTCCCACCGATCGGGCGCAGGTCGAACATCACGCTCGCCAGCATCTGCGCCATCGGGTCAGGCGTCGCCACCCATTTGCGGAAATAGCCGCGCCAGACCGACATCCGCTGGCACCACTGCGGATTGGTCGCCATCATGTCGCCGGGGCAGTAGACATAGCCGCAGGTGTTCAGACCATCGCTGACGATCCTCGCCAGCTTCGCGAAATACTCCATGTCCGCGTCCGTCGCGGCATCGTCGATCATCAGGCAATTGTCCTGATCGCTGACCCCGGTCTGCTCCTGCCGGCCCTGCGACCCGCAGGCCAGCCACAGATAGGGCACCGGCGCCGGTCCAAGCTCGGCCTCAGCCATCGCCAGAAGCCGCCGCGTCACCGTATCGGCGATGTCGGTGATCAGCCGCGTCACCACCTCATGCGCCGAGCCGCCGCCCACCAGCTGCACCAGCAGACGCGGAATGCGCGCCGTGTTCTCGGCCAGTTCATCGACCGTCGCGGCCGTCGCCGCATCGCGCACCAGGAGCGCTGACGAAACCGCCTGAAACCGCACCAGATCGGTCTGGGTGATCATGCCCACCAGCTTGCCGTCATCCACCACCGGCAGATGCCCGATCCGGTGCTCCAGCATCCGGTTCAGCACGTCCGACCCCAGACTGTCAGGGCCTAGAACCATCGGGTCCGCTGCCATCACCGTGCTGACCGGGGCCGAGGGGTCCAGCCCCTGCGCGAGTACCTTGTTGACGAAGTCCCGCGCGGTGACGATGCCGACCAGTTGCTCGCCCTCTGCGATCGCAAGGCATGAGATATGCGCCTCGCGCATCCGTTCGGCCGCCGCGCGGATCGTCGTTTCAGGCGGCACGGCAATCGGGGCGCGGGCGATCAGGTCGCCCACCTTGCGGGTCGAGATGTCGGCCTCGCGCGCATCGTGCTGGCGGCCCCGGTGAAAGAACCGCTCGAAGGCCGGATAGGTGGCGATCAGCCGCCGGAACTCTGCCTCCGGCAGCATCAGGATCTCGGCACCCTCGGTCGCCCGCGCCGTGGTCACCGCCATCCCGTCGCGCATCAGCCCGCGTTCGCCGAAACTGTTGCGCGGACCAAGGATCGAGACCAGCCCGCCCGAGGGTTCAAGCACCTCGACCGAGCCTTCCAGGATCAGGAAGATACCGGTCAGCGGCTCGCCCGCGCTGTAGATGACACCTGCGTCATCGTAATGCCTGCGGCTGAAGGAGGCGGCGACCCGCGCCATCTCGTCCCGCGGCAGGCTGTCATAGGGATGCACCGTCTCCAGGAAAGCAAGTAGCTGGGTGCCGTCCTGAACCATGATCCTGCTTCCGCTGAGGGGTGGGTGCGCCCCCGGGTTTCCCCGGAGGCGCAAGAGGTTTAGTGGGCCTGGGCCGCACCGGCACCTTTCGGCACGCGGATCGACTCGACCAGTTCGATGACGTGCTGCGGCGGAGCCTTGGTGGCCAGCGAGACCACATAGGCGACGACGAAGTTCACCACGGCACCGATGGTCCCGATCGACAGCGGCGAGATGCCGAAGAAGTGCTGGTCAGGCGTGTTCGGGTACACGTTCGTGCCGGGGATGAAGAACCAGCCCAGGTAGAGGAAGATGTAGACCGCAGTGAAGACCAGACCAGCCAGCATCCCGGCCACGGCACCAGCGGTGTTCACGCGCTTCGAGAAGATGCCCATCATCAGCACCGGGAAGATCGTGGCAGCCGCCAGACCGAAGGCCAGTGCCACCACCTGCGCGGCAAAGCCGGGCGGGTTGAGGCCAAGCCAGGTCGCAAGCGCAATCGCGAAGGCCATCGAGATCCGGGCGGCCAGAAGTTCGCCCTTTTCCGAGATGTTCGGGTTGATCGCACCCTTGATCAGGTCATGGCTGACGGCCGAAGAAATGGCCAGCAGCAGACCTGCGGCGGTCGACAGCGCGGCGGCAAGACCACCGGCTGCGACCAGCGCGATGACCCAACCCGGCAGAGCCGCGATTTCCGGGTTCGCCAGCACCATGATGTCGTTGTCGACCTTGGTCAGTTCGTTCGAGACGAGACCAAGCTCGGCCATCGACTTGCCGCCCAGCATGGTCGTTGCCAGCACCGCATCACGGGCTTCGGTCGCGGCCACGACAGCCGCTTCCAGCGCTTCCTTGTCGGCATCCGCCGCAGCATCCGCCAGCGCCTTGGCCGCATCGGCCACGGCCTTGTTGGCGTCGGCCACCGCTTTTGGCTCGTTGAAGTACTGGATCAGGCCGTCGCCGTTCTTGTCCTCGAAGGCCAGCAGGCCGGTCGCCTTCCAGGTGTTGATCCAGGACAGTTCGGGCTTGCTGTCGATATCGGCCACCGACAGCGCGGGCTTCGAGAAGGCCGAGCCGTCAACCGCACCCGGCCAGAAGGTGGTGGACAGGTTCAGACGGGCCATCGCACCCACGGCCGGAGCGACCGTGTAGAGAAGCGCGATGAACACCAGCGCCCAGCCAGCCGACGAACGGGCGTCCGCGACCTTCGGAACGGTGAAGAAGCGGATGATGACGTGCGGCAGACCCGCAGTACCGATCATCAGCGCCATGGTGAACAGGATCATGTTGAACATGTTCGTCGTGTCGGCGGTGTATTGGGTGAAGCCCAGTTCCGTCACGACGGAGTCGAGTTTCGCCAGCATCGACACGTCCCCACCCGTCGGCGCATAGGACCCGATCAGGCCAAGCTGGGGCAGGAAGTTGCCGGTCAGGCTCAGCGAGATGAAGATCGCCGGGATCGTGTAGGCGATGATCAGCACGACATACTGCGCCACCTGGGTATAGGTGATGCCCTTCATGCCCCCGAACACCGCATAGGCGAACACGATCGCCGCGCCGATATAGAGACCGGTGTCGGTCGACACTTCCAGGAAGCGCGAGAAGGTCACGCCCACGCCGCGCATCTGGCCGATAACGTAAGTGACCGAGATCACGATCAGACACAGCACCGCCACCAGTCGCGCCGTTTTGGAGTAGAAACGGTCGCCGACGAATTCCGGCACGGTGAACTTGCCGAACTTGCGCAGGTAGGGCGCAAGCAGCATGGCCAGCAGCACATAGCCGCCGGTCCAGCCCATCAGGAAGGCCGATTGCTGGTAGCCGCCAGCCGGGGCAAGGGCGATGATCCCTGCCATGGAAATGAACGAGGCCGCCGACATCCAGTCCGCGCCCGTCGCCATGCCGTTCAGGACCGGAGGAACGCCCTGGCCGGCCGCATAGAATTCCGAGGTCGAGCCCGCACGGGCCCAGATCGCGATCCCGACGTAGAGGGCGAAGGTGAAGCCCACCACGATCAGGTTAAGGGTAAACTGATCCATCTGTCCCTGTCCCCTTACTCTTCAACGCCGTGATCGCGGTCGACCTTCGCCATCATCTTGGCGTAGACGAAGATCAGCGCGATGAAGACGTAGATCGATCCGTTCTGCGCGAACCAGAAGCCCAGATCGGCACCGCCGATCATGATCCCCGAAAGCGCAGGCCGAAGCAGGATGCCAAGCCCGAAGGAACATGCGAACCAGATCGCCATCGAAATCACGATGATCCGGATATTCGCTGCCCAATAGGCATTGGCAGAGGATTTGTCTGCCATGAGTACTCTCCCTTGTTTCTTTTTCCGCACCCCCGGAGCACCCGGGGGAACGGCCCCTCCCGTCAGGCTGAGACGCGCCCCACGATGTCGGCCAGCATGGAGCGGATACCGTCGATGGACCCCATCGCCGGCACCCGTTCCAGCACTGACTGCGACTCGTAATGCACGATCAGCGGTGCCGTGTCGGCGTGGTAGGCTTGCAGCCTGGCCCGCACCGTCTCGGCATTGTCGTCGGCCCGGCGCTTGAACGCCGTGCCGCCGCATTTGTCGCAAACCCCCGCCTTGGCGGGCTGCTTGAATTCATCATGATAGCCCTCGCCGCAGGCCGCACAGGTGTAGCGGCCCGAGACCCGGGCCACCATCGCCTCGTCGTCAACCTCAAGGCTGACCGCTGCGGTCACCTTCTGCCCGGCCTCGGCCAGAAGCTTGTCCAGCGCCGCCGCCTGCCCCGCCGTGCGCGGAAAGCCGTCAAGGATGATGCCCTTCTGCACGTCCGGCTGGGCCATCCGGTCCTTCAGGATTGCCAGCACGATGTCATCGCTGACCAGCTGCCCGGCCTCCATCACCGCCTTGGCCTTTTTCCCGGCCTCGGTCCCCGCCGCCACGGCGGCGCGCAGAAGGTCGCCCGTCGACAGCTGCACCAGACCGAAGTCCTCTTCCAGCATCCGGGCCTGGGTGCCCTTGCCGGCGCCGGGCGGTCCCAGCAGGATCAGAACGGGTGCCACCGGATCAGCCCTTGTTCATCCGGTTGGCGATCAGATCGTCCACCACCGCCGGGTCGGCCAGCGTCGAAGTATCGCCCAGGGCGCCAAAGTCGTTCTCGGCGATCTTGCGCAGGATGCGGCGCATGATCTTGCCGGATCGGGTCTTCGGCAGGCCCGGCGCCCACTGGATGAGATCGGGCTTGGCGATCGGGCCGATTTCGGTGCGCACCCAGGCCTCAAGCTGCTTGCGCAGCTCGTCGGTCGGCTCCACGCCCTTCATCAGCGTGACATAGGCATAGATGCCCTGCCCCTTGATGTCGTGCGGGTAGCCCACCACCGCCGCCTCGGCCACCGCCTCATGCGCCACAAGGGCGGATTCCACCTCGGCCGTGCCCATCCGGTGGCCACTGACGTTGATCACGTCATCGACGCGACCCGTGATCCAGTAATAGCCATCGGCATCGCGGCGGCAGCCGTCGCCGGTGAAGTAATAGCCCTTGTACTGGCTGAAATAGGCCTCTTCGAACCGGGCGTGGTCGCCCCAAAGGGTGCGCATCTGCCCCGGCCAGCTGTCGGTGATGCACAGCACACCATCGGTTTCCGTTTCGGTCTGGACCTTGCCGGTGGCGGGGTCCAGCACTTCCAGCTTCACCCCGAAGAAGGGCTTCGTCGCCGACCCCGGCTTCTGCGGGATGGCACCCGGCAGCGGCGTCACGATGTGGCCGCCGGTTTCCGTCTGCCAGAAGGTGTCGACGATCGGGCAGCGCCCCTTGCCGACATGGGTGTTGTACCAGGACCAGGCCTCGGGGTTGATCGGCTCGCCGACCGACCCCAGCAGCTTCAGGCTGGACAGGTCGTGCTTTTCCACCCACTCCGGCCCCATGCCCATCAGGCTGCGGATCGCGGTCGGCGCGGTGTAGAACTGGTTGACCTTGTGCTTGGCGCAGACCTCCCAGAAGCGGCCCGCGTCGGGATAGGTCGGCACGCCCTCGAACATCAGCGTCGTGGCCCCGTTCGCCAGCGGGCCATAGACGATGTAGCTGTGCCCCGTCACCCAGCCCACATCCGCCGTACACCAGAAGATGTCGCCGTCGTGGTAGTCGAAGGTCAGCTGATGCGTCATCGAGGCATAGACGAGGTAGCCCCCGGTCGTATGCACCACCCCCTTCGGCCGGCCCGTGGAGCCCGAGGTGTACAGGATGAACATCGGGTCTTCCGCGCCCACCTCGACATAGGGGCAATAGGGCTTGGCTTCCGCCATCTCGGCCTTGAGGTCGATGTCGCGCCCGTCGATCCAGGTGGTCTGGTCGCCGGTGTGCTTGACCACCATGCATTTCACCCGGTCGGAACAGTCGAACAGCGCCTTGTCGGTGTTCGACTTCAGCGCCGTCTTCTTGCCGCCGCGCGGGGCAAAGTCGGCGGTGATGACGACCTTGGCCTCGCAGTCGTTGATCCGGTTGGCCAGCGCATCGGGCGAAAAGCCCGCGAAGACCACCGAATGGATCGCGCCGATCCGCGTGCAGGCCAGCATGGCATAGGCCGCCTCGGGGATCATCGGCATGTACAGGACCACGCGGTCGCCCTTGCCCACGCCATGCGCCTTCAGCACGTTGGCCATCCGGCAGGTCTGCTCCAGAAGCTGGGCATAGGTGATGTGCTGGGCGGGGGTCTTCGGATCATCGGGTTCCCAGATGATCGCGGTCTGGTTGGCGCGGGTCAGCATGTGGCGGTCGATGCAGTTGGCGCTGACGTTCAGATGCCCGTCCTCGAACCACTTGATACTGATGTTGCCCGGCGCGAAGGACGTGTTCTTCACCTTGGTATAAGGCTTGATCCAGTCCAGGCGCAGCCCTTCCTGACCCCAGAACCCCTCCGGGTCGCTCACCGAGGCCGCATAGCGCGCCTCGTAGCCTGCGGCATCCACATGCGCCTTTGCGACGAAATCGGCGGGTGCAGGATAAACGGATTTCAGGGCGGTCTGGTCGGTCATTTCTAGCCTCCTCTCGATGGGGCACGGCCAAGAACCCCATCGCTGTACGTCGTTCCAGCCGGCGGAACGCTCTCTCCCGAGGCTGAGGTTACCACTTCGTAAAGAATTTCGTAAGCCCCTAAATATCATGAATAATTCTGTCAATTGATTGACGGCTTTGAAGTCAATGTTGCAAACTTCTGAAAATCGCTCTCTGGAATGTGTGGGAAATCAACCGCCTGCACCTCACGCCGCCGTGAAGTCCGGTGAACGGATGGGAAGCGGGCCGCAAATGGGGGCCGCCCTGCACCCCTTGGTTGTGTCAGAACGATTCGGCGTTGCGATCCAGCACTGCGTCCACCGCCGGGACATCCGGCAGGAACCGCACCTCAGGCTCGCCCAGACCCTGCGCCTCAAGCTGCCGCCGCAGGCTGTCGCGCAGGCCCACAAGGTAAAGCTGCCCGCCCCGCCGCCGCGCGCGCGCGGCCAGCGTGTGGAACCCCCGCGCGCCGGAACTGTCGATCAGCGGGACGCCCGACATGTCCAGCACAAGGGCGCGGGGGCTTTCGGCGATCCGGTCCAGGACCCCGCCCAACTGTGCTGCGGCGCCGAAGAAATACGGCCCCTCCAGATGATAGACCACCCGATCCGTTCGCATCGCGTCAGGGGTCGCCTCGCGCGGGCGCATCGCGGCATTCTCCGACATCCGCTTGATGAAGACGATCCCCGCCAGGGCAAAGCCGACGATGATCCCCTCGGTCAGGTCACGGAAGACAACCAGCAGGAAGGTCACCAAGACCACGACCGCATCCCCCCGCGACGACCGCAGAAGGGCCAGGAACTCATGCCGCTCGGCCATTCCCCAGGCGACGACCGCCAGCACCCCGGCCAGGGCCGCCAGCGGGATGAAGGCCGCAAGCGGCGCCGCGACCAGCATGAAGACCAGAAGGAACAGCGCATGCAGCATCCCCGAGACCGGCCCCCGGCTGCCCGCCCGCACATTGGTTGCCGTCCGCGCGATGGTTCCCGTGACACAGAACCCGCCAAAGACCGCCGAGCCAAGATTGGCCACCCCCTGCGCCACCAGTTCCGCATTCGACCGGTGGCGCGCCCCGCTCATCCCGTCAGCGACCACCGCCGAGAGCAGCGATTCAATCGCCCCCAACAGCGCGAAGCTCAGCGCCCAGGGCAGTGCCGCCCAGAGCGCCTCGGTCGAAAACCCCGGCAGCGCGGGCATCGGCAGCATGTTCGGCAGCGCCCCGAACCGGCTGCCCACCGTCTCGACCGGCAGCGACAACGCCGCCGCCAGGACCGAGGCCAGCGCCAGCCCGATCAGCATCCCCGGCCAGCCCGGGCGCAGCCGCTTCAGCCCCACGATCACCGCTGCCGTCAGCCCTGCCAGCACCACTGCCGCCGGGGTCACCGTCTCCCGCGCCGCCCACAGCGCCTGCACCTTTCTCAGGATCTCGGCCGGCTCGCCCCCGGGCAGGCTCAGCCCGAACATGTCGCGCAGCTGGCTGGCGAAGATGATGACCGCGATGCCTGCCGTGAACCCCACCGTCACCGGATAGGGGATATAGCGGATATAGGTCCCGAACCGCAAAAGACCTGCCGCCATCAGCACGAAGCCCGACAGGAAGGTTGCCAGGATCAGCCCCTCCAGCCCGATGGCCATCACGCAGGCCGAGACCAGCACGATGAAGGCCCCCGCCGGCCCGCCGATCTGATAGCGCGAGCCGCCCAGCGCGCTGACCAGAAAGCCGCCGACAATCGCCGTGTAAAGCCCGCGCTCAGGCCCCACGCCGCTGGCAATCGCGATCGCCATCGACAAGGGCAGGGCCACGATGGCGACCGTCAGCCCGGCCAGGGCATCCGCCCGCACCTCGGCCAGGCCATAGCCCTCGCGCATCACGGTCAGAAGCTTCGGCAGGAACTCGGTCCGGTCCTTGCGGCCGGGGGCAGTCTCGGTCATGGTCGCATCCGAACCAGGGAAAGCGCCAGTAATCGCTGGCATGTCAGTGCGAATACCGGCATCAGACGTCCCGGCCAGCCCCCTTGTCAACAGTGATCGCAGCCGATGCCCGACCAGCCCGTCCGCCCCGACCCCGTCCAACCCGCCGATGCCGAGGCCCTTGCCCTGGCCCAAAGCCTTATGACACTGGGGCACGCGGCCCTCGCCTGGACCGACCCCGACACCGGCACCCCCGGCATCAGCCGCATCAGTTTCGCCCGCGATCCCGAGGCCGGGCTTCTGACCCTTGTCTCCGGTCTTGCCCCGCATTTCCGCGCCCTGCGCGACCGGCCCGACTGCGCGCTGATGCTGGGCGAGGTCGGGGCGAAGGGCGACCCCCTCACCCATCCGCGCCTGATGATCCGTGCCCGTGCCGCCTTTGTCGCTCCGGGCGATCCCGCCCGCCCCGCGATCCGCGCCCGCTGGCTGGACCGCAGCCCCAAGGCCACGGTCTACATCGACCTGCCCGACTTCGCCTTTGTCCGCCTGACCCCGGTCTCGGCCCTGCTGAACGGCGGTTTCGCCCGGGCCCATCACATCGATCCCGCCGATCTGTGAAACGGGAACGGGCGACCCCGGCAGGCCGCCCGTGTTCTTTCGTTGCAAGTTTTGTCCCCACATCCGTCCCGAAGCCGACCGGAATGCAGGAAAACTGCAGTTTCGCCCTATACGGGCAGGTCCATCCGCATCGTCACGATGGCCGTTCCGCGCACTGCCTCGCCCCAGCGCAGCTGCGCCTGGTTGTTCTGCGCGCCGGTGCCTGGCGTCGCATTGGGGAACAGGTAACGCGCTGCATTCGACCCGGTCGTGATCGGCCCCTCGGGCTGCACCGACTCCACCATCCGGATGCGCCCGCCAAAGGGGATGAACCCGCCCGCGCCCACATTCCAGGTATCGGCCGCCGTGTTCTGGACATGGGTCACGATCAGCGGGTTCATGATGCCCTGCGCCACGTTGTTGAAGCTGTTGCCCTCGACCCGCACGTTGCGCGACTTGGTGAAATCCAGCGTGGACACACTGGTGTCCACCATCTCGACCCGGTCGATGGTGACGTTGAACACCCGAAAGCTGTTCGATACCAGCGAAAAGCCGTTCAGGAAATGCCCCGGCCCATAGGGCCGCACCACGATCCAGCGGAAGGCGGTGCTGGTGTTCGAAGCGATGAAGACATTGCCGACGATATTCAGTCCGCCGAACGAGAACTCTCCATCCCATTCCGGGGCCGAGTCATGCTCGTTGCCCCATTCGATGAAGCAGTTGTCGATGTAGTTGCCGGTCACCACGGTCGAGACATTGGTCTGCGTGAAGATCAGCCCGGCGCGGCGCAGGCCGGCGGGGTTCTCGTCACCCTGGAAGAAGTGGTTGGCATGGATCAGGTGGCCGGTGCCGTTCATCACCGCGAAATGCGCAAAGCGCACGACCCGGTTGTTGCGCAGCTTGGTGTCGTTGGCATTGACGTTCAGCGCGATCGACGTCCGGTCCACCGCGTTCAGCGGCTGCTCGTTCGACAGGAACTGGCACATGTCCACGAACATGCCCTGACACCCCGTCCCGATCGAACTGATCCCCCGATCCAGCGGGCGGTTGAAGCTGCACGACACGAACCGCGCCGTCGATCCGGTCACCGGCAGCATCACGGCGGAACAGACGCCCTGACAGAAGAACTCGATATCCTCCAGCTCGAACCGCGACAGAAGGTCAAAGCCGCTGAAATCCAGCATGTATTTGAAGCGCCGGAAGGTGTAGGGCCGCGTCCCGGCCGCGCCCCACAACGGCCGGCTCAGCTCGATCGTCCCCGCCGCCACGTTCTTCGACCGGACATAGACCTCGCGCCCGACGCCGGTGCCGATGACCAGCGATCCCACCGGAATATTGGCCACATTCGCCACCCCGGTCAGCGTCAGGTTGTTCGCCGGCGCATAGGTCGCGACCGAGGTGAACTCCTCGGTCTCCCAGGCCGGACCCGGAATGGCGTTCAGCGACCCGTTCCTGACCACGCGCCGGGTGCTTAGACTGTTCATCCCGGCCACCGCCGCCACATCCAGCGGCTCGATCATGTCGACGCGGCGCCCCGACAGGTCCAGCGCCACATGGTCGGTGAAGTGGAACAGCGCCTGCATCGCCCGGCGGAACCCCTCGACCTCCGAGCCGAAGGCCTGACTGTAGGTGTCCAGATCATAGTTCCGCGTCAGCGCCAGCCGCCGGTTCGACGGCATCGAGACCGTCCCCTCGAACCGGATGCGACTGTTGATCGTGATGTTCTGCGTCAGCCGGAACACGCCCGCGGGCACCAGGATCGCCCGGCCCTGCGCGTCGGCATCCGCCGCAAGAAAGGCCGCGCTGTCGTTCGTCGTCCCGTTGCCCAGGGCGCCATAGTCGCGCACGTCGACCCAGTCCATCAGCTTGCGGATGAAGATGTTGGTCACGTCCTCGACCACCAGATCGTCGATCCGCACCACCCCGCCGTTCGGCCCCGTCAGGTCCAGCCCGACATGGGCATAGACGACCTGCGGGGTCCAGGCCAGGTCCACCCCCGTCCGGCTGGCGGGCGAGATGATCGCGCTGACCGTCACCACCTGGCCATAGCTCGTCAGGGTCACCGACGGGCCGGTCTGCGTGACCCCCGTCACGTTCTGCCCGCTCACATCCCCCGCCCAGGTCGCGATCCGCACCGAAGGCAGGTTGCCCGACACCGCCTTGACCCGCGCCGTCACCCGCAGGTACAGCCCCGGCTGGATCGGCGTCTGCGCATAGCTGCGCAGGCGCTGGACCGCCTCGGTCTTCTGCAACTCCAGACAGCCCGCGAAATCCTGGTCATTGGTCACCAGCGCCACGTTCGGCTGGCCCTGATACGACGCCGAGCCCGGCGTCCCATCCTCGCGCGACCACAGGGTCAGCCCGGCCGAGAACGGCGGCGGCATCAGGACCAGCCCGTCGGTGATTGCCTTGTTCATCTGAAATTTCCCTCGCCTCGCTCTGCGCCATGCCAAGGGCGAAGCGGCAGGGGGAGTGCCCCGATGACCGCGCCGCCTTGGGCACGATGAGGTAGCAAGGAAGGCTTAACCCGGTCTCAGACCGCCGTGCGCCGCCGGGCGGCAGAGCGCAACGCCCGGCGAGCCGGGCGCCGCCCCCCCCGTGGGGAGAGGATGGGGTGGGGGGGCGCAAAGACCCCGGCAAAGCACATCAGATGACCCTCGGGAAAAGGGGGGTGCTCCTGGCCAGGCCGCCTCACCGCACGGCGGCCGCGCCCGCCTCAGACACCCACGTCCGGCGCGGGCAATATCTGCACCGCGTTGATCTGCCAGCCCTCCGGCGTCTCGACCATCATGTAGTCCAGCGCCCAGGCCCGGCCCGCCTCGTCGACGATGCGCACCCGCTGCCACAGGTTCCCCGCCACCTCGCGCAATTCGCCCATCTCGACCTCTGCCGGACGATAGACCATCGGATAGCCGTTCTTCACCATCGCCCCGAAATTCTCGGGCGTGCCGAACATGCCCTTGATCATCGGGCTCGCGAAAGTGAAGGCGCGGGCGAAATCATCGGCCTGAAACGCCTCCAGCTGCCGCTGGATCGTCTCGCGGATCGGCCCTTCCTGGGCCTCGGCCGCCCATCCAAGACCAAGTGCCATGGTCAGTCCAAGGAACAGATGGCGCATTGTCCGGCCCTCCCGTCAGCCCTCCTGAAAGCTAGATCGCCGACCAGTCCTGCCAAGTCCCGCCCGGATCAAGCTTGCAGCGGCGCGCCGTCGACCCCAGATCAGAGGGCCAGCTTCCGGAGCCGCCGCATGGCCTATGCCTTCCACCGCGACGATCCCGCGCCCGACCACAGCCTCCGCCGCATCGCGACCGAGGAGCTTTCGACGGCGCTGAACCGCCTTGCGGCCGTCCCCGCGCCCGAAGCCGTGCATGGCATCCGCAAGAACCTCAAGAAGACCCGCGCGCTGCTCAGGCTCTACCGCTCGGCCCTGCCCGGCCAGCCCGCAGCCAATGCCACCCTGCGCGGGGTCGCGGCTGCCCTTTCCGCGCAGCGCGACGCGGCGGTGCGCCTTGCGACCCTGGACCGGCTGTTCCCCGAACTGCCGGACCCCCTGCTTGCCTTGCGCAACCTGCTGCTGGCCGACAGCGTCGCCCCGGCAAGGCCCATCCCGCCCGGCCTTGCCGAACCGCTTGCCGCCCTCCGTGACGAGGCGGCCACCTGGCGCCTGCGCGGCAAGCCGCATCCTGCGCTGACGGATGGCCTCGCCAGCACCCGGCGCAAGGCGCGCCGCGCCGCCGATGCCGCCCGCGCGGCACCGGACCGTCCCGATCTGGTGCACGAATGGCGCAAGCGGATGAAGGATCTCTGGTATCAGACCCGCCTCTTCGCCCCGGTCTGGCCCGAGCTTTTCCGCCCCCTCACCGCCGAGGCCGACGCTTTGGGCGAGGCTTTGGGCGACCACAACGACTTCGCCGTCTTCGCCGCGCATCTCGACACCCTGTCCGACGATCTTCTGTCCGACGCGGCGCGCAGTCTCCTCCGGGTGCGGATCGACGCGGCCCGCTCGCGCATCCTCGCCCGGGCCTTCCCGGCCAGCGACCGCCTGCTGGCCGGCGATCCCCGGGCGGTGGCGGAAACCTGGGTCACCTGGCTGAAGCTCTGGCAGAAGCCCGGCTGACCCGGCAGAACTTTCCATCGCGACCACGGCCTGCCCAAAGGCCCGCAGACCTCGGCACGATCCGGCCCGCGCAAGCCCCGGGGCAAGACCGCGCCCGGCTTTCGCGCTGCGACCCAATTCCGCCCGGCTTGCTCCTTTGCAAATACTCTCAGGGGGTTTGGGGGCAGAATGCCCCCATTTCCGCCGCAGCCACCCCCCGGCGCGCGGCCGGCTCAGACCCGACTTGCGCGGCAGCGCTCCCTTCTGAACCGCTGTCAGCCTTGCGCCCGGTGCGTGGTCGCCGCGCCGCCGCGCGACAGGACCCTCCGCGCAATTCTCGCCGGCCACACCCACGAGGAGTGCGCGAAGCGCTCGACGAGGGGTTTTCGAGGCGGGCCAGCAAGACCTGCCCGGGGCCTCTCAGCCGACGAATTCGCCCGTCAAGGCACGCTCCATCAGCGCCACCGTCTCCTCGACGCCGTAAAGCGCGATGAAGCCTCCGAAACGCGGCCCTTCACTCGCGCCCAGAAGCACCTCGTACAGCGCCTTGAACCAGTCGCGCAGCGGCTCGAACCCGTGCTCCTTGCCCACTGCGAAGACCATCGATTGCAGGGCCTCGTCGTCCAGCCCCCCCTCCCAGAGCTTGAGGCGCGCGACCAGATCCTCCATCGCCGCCCGCTCCTTGTCCGTGGGCAGTCTGAACACCCGCGTCGGCGCGATCTTGTCGGTGAAATAGCGCACCGCATGGCCTGCCGCAGCGTCGAGGTCCGGATGCGTTTCCGGGCTCGCCTCCGGGGCATAGCGCCGGATGAACTTCCAAAGCCCCGCCGCATCCTTCGCCGCCGCGACCGAGGCGAGGTTCAAGAGCATCCCGAAGGACACCACCATCCGGCTTGCCGGCGGCTTGCCGTTGTGGATGTGCCAGACCGGATTGTTCACCTGTTGCTCGACCGGTTGCTCGGGGAAAGCCCGCAACTGCTGGTGATACTCGTCCACCGCCCGCGGGATCACATCCCACCACAGCCGCTTGGCCGTCTTCGGCTTCTGATACATGAAATAGCTGAGGGATTCCGTCGCCGCATAGCTCAGCCACTCGTCGATCGTCAGCCCATTGCCCTTCGACTTCGAAATCTTCTGCCCCTGATCGTCCAGAAACAGCTCATAGGTCATGTGGTTCGGCGCCCGCCCCCCCAGAACCTCGCAGATCCCGTCATAGATCGGCGTGTTCGTGGAATGGTCCTTCCCGTACATCTCGAAGTCCACATCCAGCGCCGCCCAGCGCGCCCCGAAGTCCGGCTTCCACTGCAACTTCACATGACCGCCAGTGACGGGCAGCGTCCACTCCCGCCCCTCCTCGTCGTCAAAGGTGATCTCCCCCCGCGCCGCATCGACATGTTTCATCGGCACATAAAGCACCCGGCCCGTCTCGGGATGGATCGGCAGAAAGCAGCTGTAGGTCTGCTGCCGCTCCTCCCGCAGGGACGCCAGCATGATCGCCATGATCGCGTCATACCGCTCCGCCGCCAGCCGCAGCGTCGCGTCGAACTGGCCCGACTTGTAGAACTCGGTCGCGCTGATGAACTCGTACTCGAAGCCGAACGTGTCCAGGAACCGCCGCAGCATCGCGTTGTTATGGTGCCCGAAGCTCTCGAACTCCCCATACGGATCCGGGACCGAGGTCAACGGCTTCTGCATATGCCCGCGCAGCATCTCTTGCTGCGGCACGTTCTCCGGCACCTTCCGCATCCCGTCCACGTCATCCGAGAAACAGATCAGCCGCGTCGGAATGTCGCTGATGATTTCGAACGCCCGCCGGATCATCGTCGTCCGCGCCACCTCGCCGAAGGTCCCGATATGCGGCAGCCCCGACGGCCCGTAGCCCGTCTCGAACAGCACATAGCCCTTGGCCGGGTCCTTGCCGCCATAGCGTTTCAGCACCGCGCGGGCCTCCTCGAAAGGCCAGGCCTTCGAATTCATCGCCGCATCGCGCAGGGAAGTCATGTCCACCACTCCTGAAACGCCCCGGACACCATGCCCGCGACCCGCCGTCCTCTATTGCCCCCCGCCCCCCCCGTCAATAATCTGGCACCACCAGCGCAGGAGCCGATGATGACCGACACCGCCCCCATGTCCCCGCAAGACGCGCTCGTCGCCGTCATGGTCGCCTGTTCCGCCGCCGATCAGGACGTCCGCACGGCCGAGCTTGTGGCGATCACCCGCATGGTCAACCACATGCCGATCTTCGCCACCTATGACCCCGACCGCATCCAGCGCGTCACCCGCACCGTCTTCGACCTCTTCGAAGAGGAAGACGGGTTGGACGCCCTCTTCGGCCTGATCCGCGAGGCCCTGCCCGAGCGCCTCTACGAGACCGCCTATGCGCTGGCCTGCGACGTCGTCACCGCCGACGGAAGGCACTCCCAGGTGGAGCTTCGGATGCTGGAAGAGGTCCGCCACGAGCTGAAAGTCGACCGCCTCCACGCGGCGGCGATCGAGTGGGGGGCGAGGGTGCGGCATATGGGGGTGTGACCCCCCGACCCGCCGCGCCCCGGACCCGATCCCGGGCCTCCACCACCCCCGGCGCCCTCCGTAGGTCGGGGTTCACCCCGACTCCCTCCCCCCCCCCCGACTCCCTCCCCCCTCGACTCCCGCCCCCCTGTCATCCCCGCGAAAGCGGGGACCCATCCCCGCCCAACCCACCTGGCCGCCCGCCGCCACCGGGATGACCGTAGGGTGGGCAATCTGCCCACGCACCCCCACCCCCGTAGGCTGCGCTACAGCGCACCCCCCAATCCCCCACCCCACACACCCAGGCGCCTCCCTCCCCCCTCGTGGGGGAGGGATGGGGTGGGGGGCTCCCGCAGGGTGGGCAATCTGCCCACGCACCCACCCAACACAACGGTAGGGCCGCGCCCTCCCTCGGGCGGGCGCCGCAACGCCTGAACGAAGCACTTTATGGTTCAACCCCTCCCACCGCAGTTCTGCCGACCGCCGCCACAAAGCGCCCTCCCGAGGGGGTGATGAGCGATCAGAAATCCTCCAGTGGAGGATTTCCGCGAAGAACGCCCGGCCCGTAGCCGGGCAGTGGGGAGGGCGCGGCCCGGCGGGCTTCGCCCTTGAGTCCGGGCCAATTACGGAGTCGCGATCCGCGTTCCAGCAACCTAGAAGAAACTTCCCACTGCACAAACCAAGTGTTGGCGAGCGAGCGGGATTGACACTATAGTTAAGCCGACAAAGTTCGGAATCTCTAGTGGAGTGATGGTAATGCTCTCTGGCAACCTTTGCAGACTTACTTGGTCTGCTGCGCCATTCATTCTCTGCTCCAGTCTGGCGAGTGCTGAAACCGAACATTTTAAAGACGAAGTGCACGGCCATGTCTTCTTTTCCGAGTACAGAGACGGAACAATTCCTTCGATTGATTATCTGGTATGCAACAAAACAGATGCGCCGAGCGATTTTTTTTGGACAATAGCCAGCTTCGGTGTCAACGAGAATGAGTTGCCAGCGCACCACTGCCTTAAGAAGACTGACTATTTTGATCTTGGCCCCAGAAGTGAGGCGACACATGAATCAAGAGCGGCTCAGGCGTATGTTCTCGATAAATCTGCGGAAGTCAGGACGATCTATTGGTGTGCGTTCTTTGGACTTGATCGGTGCGAATCCAGCATACTTGGCACGGGCGCTACTTGGGCTTCAACTTTACGAGAATTCGCAGAAGGAGGATCTGACGAGCCACAACCAATTATCTCACTTAATGCTACGTTGGAAGGCGGTCAATATCAAATTGACATAAGACGATCTGCGGATAATGGGCAGCTTCTTGTAATTGCAAAGACCAATCAGATTGAGGGCGTTTCGATGCGTCCTGGTGAGGGTGTCGAAGCGAAGCCCAGTCTTTTAGGTGATCTTTTGGCCATTACAGGTGAACCGCTGGAAAGCGGACTATCCAGTGACATGGTTGCCATGGCTATTTTTTCGCCGTCAAATGGTGAGGGAGGCGTAAGATTTTTCGTTGAAAACCTGACCGAGAAGCCAGTGCAGTTTGCCGTCGTCGTCTTGAGCCAGACTGGGATTGCATTAAGGGTCGATATACCCGCACTACAGTCAACGCTCTTAAAATGAAGTTGATTCGGCATTACGGGGCGCTAGGCCTATATGTGCTCTTGCTGGGTTCGCTATCTCGCCACTTGCTTGATGCACCTCGCACTGTTGGTATTAGACCAACGCTTCTTGATTTATTTCTGGTTTTCGCAGCAAGTGTCGTTTCTGTGCTTATTTTGAACTATCTCTATGAAACATGGAAACAAGTTTTAAACGCCAAGGGGGGCCGCAATAATTTCAATAGAACTACCAGCACTCTACGAAGGCGGCTCTGGATTACTGCAATTGGATCTTTAATCGTTATGGTTCTTGGTGTGGCAATCGACCTCACACCTGCCCTGCGGCCGTACACTCCCTATCATTTGTGCTTGTTCTTTGTCTCGATGGCCGGAGCAATTCTTGTAGAGAGCCTCTTAAAGATTGCAGGGCTTAGGGTAGCGTAGCAGCCAATTGCCAGCCCTCAACAGACCCTCACCAACCTTATCCGCTCCCCGTTCACACCACCCCATCCGCCCCTCCCCACCCCCACCCCGATTCCCCCAGCATGGTTAACGCCCCCTTCCGCCGCCGCGCGTCTGTACAGGTGCCAGACGCATGCCAGACAGAAAGCAGACGCCCTCTCCGCCCCCGAACCGGCCCGTAAACGCAGCGTTCTCAATGGCTTGCCTTGCGTCCCCCGCCCGTTGCGGCGCCATGCCCCCAAACGCAGACGGCCCGCCCCTCGCAGGGCGGGCCGTGGCGGAATGTCTCGCGTCCCCGGAAGGGTTTAGCGGGCAAAGCGCTTGTATTTCACCCGCTTGGGCTCCAGCGCGTCGGGGCCAAGGCGGCGGACCTTGTCTTCCTCATAGGCCTGGAAGTTGCCCTCGAACCACTCCACATGCGCATCGCCCTCAAAGGCCAGGATATGCGTGCAAAGCCGGTCCAGGAAGAACCGGTCGTGGCTGATGATGATCGCACACCCCGCAAAGTCCTCGATCGCCGCCTCCAGCGCCTGCAGGGTCTCCACGTCCAGGTCGTTGGTCGGTTCGTCCAAGAGGAGCACATTCCCGCGGGATTTCAACAGCTTGGCCATGTGGACGCGGTTGCGTTCCCCGCCCGAAAGCAGGCCCACCTTCTTCTGCTGGTCGGTGCCCTTGAAGTTGAAAGCCCCGGTGTAGACCCGGCTGTTCATCTGCAGATCGCCCAGGTGGATGATCTCGGCACCGCCCGAGATTTCCTCCCAGACGTTCTTTTCCGGGTCGAGCGCGTCGCGCGACTGGTCGACATAGGCCAGCTTCACCGTCTCCCCCAGCTTGATCGTGCCTTCGTCGGGTTGTTCCTGCCCGGTGATCATGCGGAAGAGGGTGGATTTGCCCGCACCGTTCGGGCCGATGACGCCGACGATGGCGCCAGGGGGGACGACAAACGACAGGTCCTCGATCAGCAGCTTGTCGCCCATCGCCTTCTTCAGGCCCGTCACCTCGATCACCTTGTTGCCAAGGCGCTCGCCGTTCGGGATGATGATCTGCGCGGTGGTGGCGCGTTCGGTGACGGTCTGGCTGGCCATCTCGTTGTAGCGGTTGAGGCGCGCCTTGCCCTTCGCCTGCCGGGCCTTGGCACCAGAGCGGATCCACTCCAACTCCTTCTCAAGGGCCTTCTGCTTGGACTTGTCCTCACGCGCTTCCTGAGCCATCCGCTTGGCCTTCTGGTCAAGCCAGGCGGAATAGTTGCCCTCATACGGAATGCCCCTGCCGCGGTCGAGTTCGAGGATCCAGCCGGTGATGTCATCCAGGAAATAGCGGTCGTGGGTCACGATCAGGATCGTGCCCTTGTAGTCGATCAGGTGTTTCTGCAGCCAGGCGATCGATTCCGCGTCGAGGTGGTTGGTCGGTTCGTCCAGAAGCAGCATGTCGGGCTTTTCCAGCAGCAACCGGCACAGCGCCACCCGGCGGCGTTCCCCGCCCGAGAGCGTGGTCACATCGGCGTCGTCCGGCGGGCAGCGCAGCGCGTCCATCGCAACGCCGACGGTGGCTTCCAGTTCCCACAGGTTCTCGGCGTCTATCTGGTCTTGCAAGGCGGCCATTTCGTCCGCGGTCTCATCGGAATAGTTGACGGCGAGTTCATTGTAGCGGTCCAGAATCGCCTGCTTGTCGGCGACGCCCAGCATGACGTTGCCCTTGACGTCAAGGTTCGGGTCAAGCTGCGGTTCCTGCGCGAGATAGCCGACGCGCGCGCCCTTGGCGGCCCAGGCCTCGCCTTTGAAGTCCTTGTCGATCCCGGCCATGATCTTCAACAGCGTCGATTTCCCGGCGCCGTTGACCCCGACGACGCCGATCTTCACGCCTGGCAGGAAGTTGAGGTGGATGTTCTCGAAGCACTTCTTGCCACCGGGGTAGGTCTTCGAGACACCCTCCATGTGATAGACGTATTGATAGCTGGCCATGACGTGCTCCATTCGGGGGTTGCCGCGTATGTAGCGGCGAAGGGGCTGGCCTGCAACGGGCAGGGTGGGGGGAACCGGACTTGGCGCCCACGGGCGTGCCGGGCCTTTTGGTCGCAGGATGCAAGGGGTGCAGGATGCGACTTGGACTGTGGGCGGCAATGGGGTTGGCAATGGCAACGGGAACGCTGGCTCAGGTCACAGACAATTCTGCGCCGGGGGCCTTGGCGCCGTCAGTGGACCCCGGTTGCGTGGCCGTTGTCGAGGCAGATGCGCGCCTTTCGCCGCCTGACCTTGCGCTGGGTGTCATCGCCTGCGTCCGCGCCGACAACTGGACTGCGGCTGCAGACCTTTATGCGTTGATGTTGCTGCGTTCAGCATTCGATACCAAACGTATCGCGGATGCCACCGCCCATTCGGCGGGCGAAGTTCTGACGATGCGTCTGGGCGACAGCTTGTCAGATGCCGAACGGGACGGGCTGGGCAGCGCCCTTGCGGCATTCGTCGACCCGGACGGCCCTCGGCGCCTGTCGTTCTGCAGGGCGGTCAGGGATGCCGTGCCGCACCACGACCCGGCATGGATGCTGCAGCATGGCATGGACGCATTCCTGACCCGGGAAGGGGATGGGCTGGTCAAGGACTTTGATCCCGCCACAGCTTGGGACAGGATCCTGCGCGAGGATATGGCCTGTGGCTGACGCCACCAAGCCAACTGCCGCCGGACCATTGTAAAGACGCGCCCGTTGCGGTCAATTGGCCGCCGAGGGATGGAGGCGACGCCGATGCGGCAGGGTTTTCCGGTTGCGACCCGCGGCATGGTCGTGGGGCTGCTCGGCGGGTCGTTCGATCCGGCGCATGACGGACATTTGCACATCACGCTTGAGGCATTGAAGCGACTGGGGCTGGATCAGGTCTGGTGGCTGACCTCGCCGGGAAACCCGCTGAAGGCCCGGCAACCCGCGCCTCTCGCCGTGCGGCTGAAGCAGGCGCGCCACCTGATGCGGCATCCGCGCGTCAGGGTCACCGCGCTTGAGGCGGAACTGGGCACACGGGCGACGGCAGACACGGTCGACCGGCTGCGGGCAATCTATCCCGGCGTGACCTTCGTCTGGTTGATGGGGGCGGACAATCTGGTTCAGTTCCACCGCTGGGGCCGCTGGCGCGACATCATGCGGTCGGTTGCCATAGGGGTGCTGGCACGACCCGGATCGGGCGTCGCCGCACGTCTGAGCGTGGCGGCGCGGGCCTTCCGGGTCCACCGCGTGACCCGGGGCGAGACATTGCGGGGCCACCGCCCGCCGGTCTGGGCTTTCGTCAACCTGCCCATGAACGACACCTCCTCAAGCGAGATCCGGGCGCGTGGGGGCTGGCGTTCGGGGCGTTGACCGGGTTGTGAAGGTGTCGGCACAACAGTCGGGCTGGCGGAATCACCCGGATCGGCTAAGACCGGGCAAACGGAGGGTGGAACGGTGCTGACGCGGCGGATGATGCTTGCCGGACTTATGGCCGGGGCGGCCCTGCCCGGCTGGGGTGAGGTCATGGACAGCTCGCCCCGGCCCGTGCCGCGCGGGGGCAAGACCTCATCGGTCGCCGGGGCCTCGGCCGGTGATGCGGCGGCGCTGGTGTCTGCGGCGAAGCTTGGGGGTGAAGTTGCCTATGTGGTCGTCGATGCGCGCACCGGGGCCGTCCTCGAATCCCGCCAACCCGATCTTGCGCTGCCGCCAGCCAGCGTCGCCAAGGCGGTGACCGCACTTTACGCGCTGGACCGTCTGGGGGCGGGGCATCGCTTTGTCACGCGGGTTCTGGCCACCGGGCCGATTCAGGCAGGTGTCGTGCAGGGCGATATCGTTCTGGCGGGTGGTGGCGATCCGACCTTGCAGACCGACCAGTTGGGCGATCTGGTCGCGCGAGTGGCCAAAGCCGGGGTGAAGGGTGCCACGGGGCGTTTCCTCTATTGGGAGGGGGCGCTGCCCGTCCTGACCGGCATCGCCGAGGATCAGCCGGTTCATGTCGGGTACAACGCGGCGATCTCGGGGCTCAACCTGAACTTCAATCGGGTGCATTTCGAATGGAAGCGCGCCGGAAGCGACTGGCAGCTCGCCGTCGATGCCCGGGGTGAAAGGTTCCGGCCCGAGGTCGCCATGGTGCGCGTTGCCATCGCCCGGCGCGAGGCGCCCACCTTCACCTATGACCGGGGCCAGACCGAGGATTGGACAGTGGCATCTGCCGCGCTCGGCAAGGGCGGAAGCCGCTGGTTGCCGGTGCGCGACCCGGGCCGCTATGTGGCCGAGGTGTTCCGGACTTTGGCCCGGGCGCAAGGGATCAGGCTTGAGCCGGGCGTGCCGGTTGGCGCGCTGCCGGGTGGCACGGAATTGGCGCGGGTGGAAAGCGAGCCCCTGACCACAGTGCTGCGCGACATGCTGCGGTTCTCGACCAACATCACGGCGGAATGTGTGGGGCTCGCAGCCTCTAGGCAGCCGGGGCTGGCGGCGTCGGGAAAGGCCATGTCGGACTGGCTGCGCCAGGCTTTTGGTGTGGCGGCGGACCTGCGCGACCATTCCGGGCTGGGGGGCGCCTCGCGCATGACGGCTGCGGGGATGGTGAAGGTGCTGGTCGCGGCCAAGGCTGGCAATCGCGGGCTGAAGCCGATCCTGCGCGACGTGGGCATGCGGGATGACCAGGGCAAGGTGATCGAAAAGCACCCGGTGAAGGTCCTTGCCAAGTCGGGGACCTTGAACTTCGTGTCAGGGCTGGCCGGCCATGTCGTGCCGCCCTCCGGCCGCGAACTGGCCTTCGCCATCTTCACCGGCGACCCGGCGCGGCGGGATGCGGTGCCGGTGGCGCAAAGGGAAGGGCCGGAAGGCGGCAAGGCCTGGACCGGCCGGTCGCGACGGTTGCAGGGGCAACTGATCAACCGCTGGACAGCGCTTTACAGCTGACCCCCGACACGGCCTTGCCGAACCCCTGACCCAAGGTGAACGGCGGGTTATCCTGCCGCGCGTAGAGACGGAAGGAAGACCAAAGGAAGACGCCGGGAAGATCAGGCCCGGGGGCGCTGATCCCCGTTCGCCCGTCTAGTCGGCTGGCCCCAGAAGCCCCATGACCTCGTCGGCGAGGCGGGTGACTTCTTCTGCGGCCCGGCCACGCACCTCGGCTGCCCCAAGCCCCAGGCCCAGCGTTTCGGCATAGACCACGCGCTGACCCAGGCTGGCCAGCGCCACACCACCAACGGCGGCGGCGGCGGCGGCCACCTTGTCCTGCAACCGCGTGCCGGCCTTCACCCGGTTCAGCACGATGACCGCCCGTCGCCCCTCGCGCCCGATCAGGTCGAAGACCCCATCGGTTGCCCAAAGATCCACCATCGAGGCCGCGACAGGCACCAGCACCAGATCGGCCTCGCGCAGCGCCGGGCGCAGGTCGGCATCGACTTTGGGCGGTGTGTCGATGATGACAAGGTCAGCCTGCCGCTTGAGCTTTTCGCATTCATAGCCGACACCCCATGCCGAGGCGGTCGAGAACTCCATGCCGGCCTCGCCCATGCGTTCGCGGCGCGTCAGGAACCATCGGCCAAGACTGCCTTGCGGATCGGTATCCAGCAGTGCGACACTCAGTCCGCGACGGCGAAACTCTACGGCAAGATTGGCGGCGAGGGTCGTCTTGCCCGACCCGCCCTTTTGCTGCGCCACTGTCAAGACCTTGCCCATCCCGAATCCCCTTCTGCCGCAGCGCAGCATAGCGCTTTTCGCAGTCGCAGCACAGTCCCAAACCCCGGACAGAGCCGGTTGGCGTGGAAGCCCTTGGAAATTGAGACCAAATATGCGATCCTTTTGTAGCGACGTTATCTTCTCGACCACTGTCTCCGACCTTCGGCCACAGCAATCGACTTAAAGCTGACGGGGCCGGGCCGCCGCACTTCCGCGGGCGGCAGACTAGACAGGAGACTTCACGATGGCCAAGGGCACCGTGAAATGGTTCAATGAAACCAAAGGCTACGGCTTCATTGCCCCGGAAGGCGGCAAGAAGGACGTGTTCGTTCACATCACCGCACTCGAGCGTGCCGGTCTGCGCAGCCTGAAAGACGGCCAGCCGGTGACTTTTGATATCGAGGCTGGGCGCGACGGGCGCGAATCTGCCACCAACCTTGCTCTGGCGTGATCCAGAGCGACCGGTCGGGGGCATCCCAATGCCCCCGGCACCCTACATGTATGTAGACGGCGCGCGATCGCGCAGAACGTGATCGTATCCGTATCGGAACTCATCATCCGATGCGTCTTCTGGCAGGCACACCGCAGTGCGCCGCCCCAGCGGATAGGCCGGGGCATCAAATTCCCGGCTGACCAGCAAGACACGCATGCGTGCGTCCGCAGCGATAAGCCGCGCGATTGCGCATTCGGCGCCTTCGACGCCGCCGAAACCGTCACAGTCCATCACAAACAGGTCGTAGCCCAGTGCATCGCCAGTCAGGGTCGCCAAGGCGGGCTCCATGTCGGTCTGGATGTCGAGAAGACTGCCGTAGCGCGCCAGACGCCGGCCCGTCTCGCCTTCGGGCCTGTCCGTCAAGAGCATCACCCGACAACCGGGTGCCGTGACGTTAAGCGGCGTCTGACTCGTCCCGATCAATATCTGCACGCGCGATGCCTCCACCAAACCTCTTCATTGTCTGGACCAGCAATGCGCCAAGCATCAGCCGGAAAAAAGGAAAGTCACAGGTATTTCAACCATCGCAGGCCATATTCCCGTCTTGGTTGCCGCCGCGGCCCCTTGCTTCCCCGCGCGGGTTGCATGTGAAGCCCCTGGTGTCTTTCTGGCTATTCGTCACCACTCTGTTAACCTATTTTCAAGAGGAATGCAGCCCTTCCTGCATGACCCGTCCACAAGAGTGATTCGGAGGCCAGCCCATGAACCAGCATGCGAACCTGACACACTGGAACCTGCGCCAGGAGCTTGCAGTCGCCTTCCGCTGGACCGCGCGGCTTGGGCTGCATGAATCCGTGGCAAACCACTTTTCACTGGCCGTGAACCCGGAAGGAACACGGTTCCTGATCAACCCGAACGGACGCCACTTTTCGCGGATCACGGCTTCTTCGCTGGTCGAGATCGACGCCAACGACCCGGACACGATGACCCGCCCTGATGCGCCGGATCCCACGGCGTGGGGTCTGCACGGGTCAATCCACCGGGCCTGTCCCCACGCGCGTTGCGTTATGCATGTCCACTCGATCCATGCCACGGTGCTTGCCAGCCTTGCCGACTCGCGCCTGCCTGCGATCGACCAGAATTCGGCGATGTTCCATAACCGCCATGTGGTCGACGACCATTTCGGGGGCATGGCCTTTGCCGAGGAAGGCGCGCGCTGTGCGGCGATGCTGGCCGACCCGAAGATCACCACGATGGTGATGGGCAATCACGGGGTCCTGGTGACAGGTGCGACGGTGGCGGAAACCTTCAACCGGCTCTACTATTTTGAGCGTGCGGCGGAAACCTACATCCGCGCCCTGCAAACCGGGCGGCCTCTGCGCGTCCTGCCAGAGGAAATCGCAGAGAAGACAGCTCGCGAATGGGAAACCTACCCCGGCTTCGCGGAAGCGCACCTGCGCGAGTTGCGGGCGATCCTGGACGCCGAGGACCCGGGTTACGCAACCTGATCGCGCGACATCGAGGCGCGCAGAATCAGCGTATCCTGACGACGGAACGGCGAAAGTTCGGGCAGAAGACGGGCGGCAATGTCGACATGCTCCGCCGGTCCCGGCAGATACTGCGGCTTCCCCGCGCCAGCATGACCGGGATCTGGTCCCCGCCGCTGCACGTCTGCCGGGGCCATGACCACCGCATGCGCATGCGGCCGAAGACTATCCAACATCGCCGCAGTCACCAGAAAGGGCAGCCCATCGCCGCCATCCCTGGAGGCCGGGTCACCGAGGGTCAGCAGGATGCAAGGCACCGGCAACCGGCGCAGCAGGGCGCGCATTCTTGAAAGCCAGGTCAGCCGCAACACCTTTGCAACACAGGCGTAGCGGTCATCGTCTGTCCGCGCCAGAACCTGCAGCAGGTGCCGGGTGAAATGAATGTCGGTCACATCCACCTCGGGAAACAGGGCACGGAGCGCAGGCCTTGCGGCGAGGAACCGGTCGTTTCGGCGGCAGTGAACACTGTAGAATGGGTTGCTCAGAACATCGGCGCCCGACAGTTGCAGGACCGCCACTTCGGCCCGGGACGCCACCGCCAGCAACTCGGGTCTGCAGAGGAAATAGTCCGGCCCAGCGTGCGGGGCGGAAAGATTGGCCACTGGTCGGTTGATGGCCTCTTCGACAAGGACCGGAAACGGCTGGGCAATGTCGCGGCCGCAGGTTTCCGATCCACCCAGAAAAACGATCAGTGGTTGCCGCAGGTCCGGCAACACGCCGCCGGACCCTTGCCGCGACCGATCCGGTCCGTGCCATTCGCAGTCTGGTGCCCCCGCACCCGCCTGGATCAGCAACATTGCATCCCCCATTCACCATTCACCCGCCGCAAAGCCTGGCGGAAGGTGGTTGCCGAATGGCTAAACTCGGGCAGATGCCAAGAATTGTAGGTATTTTCCGACTGCTTGCGTGGGTGCCGACCAGCAGGCATAAGCTGAGGTGGAAGAAGGAGACGCAGGATGGAGATCAGGCAAGTGGGCGTCGTTGGCGCCGGGCAGATGGGCAACGGCATTGCCCATGTCTTTGCGCTGGCGGGCTATGACGTGCTGCTGACCGATCTTTCGGAAGAGAGCCTGCAGAAGGCCATGGCGACGATCGAGAAGAACATCGAACGTCAGGTCGCGCGGGGCAAGGTTCTTGCGGCCGACAAACGCGCGGCGTTGGGGCGGATCAGCACCACGTTGAAGCTGACCGATCTGGGCCGGTGCGATCTGATCATCGAAGCAGCGACCGAGCGCGAGACCGTAAAGCAGGCGATCTTCGAAGACCTCGTGCCGCACCTGAAGCCCACGACGATCCTGACCTCGAACACCTCGTCGATCTCGATCACCCGGCTTGCCTCGCGCACCGACCGGCCGGAAAAGTTCATGGGTTTCCACTTCATGAACCCGGTCCCGGTGATGCAGCTGGTTGAACTGATCCGGGGCATCGCGACGGATCAGGAAACCTGGGACACCCTGCACGAAGTTGTTCGAAAACTTGGAAAAACTGCGGCATCGGCCGAGGATTTCCCGGCCTTCATCGTCAATCGCATCCTGATGCCGATGATCAACGAGGCGGTCTATACGCTGTACGAAGGGGTCGGCAGCGTGAAGTCGATCGACGAGTCGCTGAAGCTGGGCGCCAACCACCCGATGGGGCCGCTGGAACTGGCCGATTTCATCGGGCTGGACACCTGCCTTGCGATCATGAACGTGCTGCACGAGGGGCTGGCGGATACCAAGTACCGGCCTTGTCCGCTGCTGACGAAATATGTCGAAGCGGGATGGCTGGGCCGCAAGACGCAGCGGGGGTTCTACGACTACCGGGGCGAGGTGCCGGTGCCGACGCGCTAAGTCCTTGCGGACGCTGTGTTAATCTGCCGGATTGGGGAAATGTGAGGCGTCTGGCATCTGTCTGGCATCTGTCTGGCAGGCGTATGGCCGGTCGGTCGGCCCGACAGCGGTTAACCATCTTCGGGTTGACCATCCCCGCGCCCCTCGGTGCGGCGTGTCGGCGGTGCGCTGAAACGGGGGAGATCTCGCAGTGGCAGCTCGTCGATGACTTCGTCACTCCTCGTGGGCGGTCCCGACGAGGAGACGAAGTCGAACGAAGAGGGCCTACTTCCCCAAGGCCAGCGTATGCTCGCGCAGCCAGGCCAGGAAGCCGCGTGGGTTGCCTTCCCAAGCCTTCAGCTCTTCCGGCGCGATCGGCGCGCCGATCACGGGCCGGGTCGGCTTGAACAGGCACCGCTTGATTTCATAGAGCAGAAGCCCCTGCCGGATCGTGTCCGAGACCTGATTGGCGATCTGGAACATCCGGCTGTTCTGGCCGGGGAAATAGATCGGGAGGATCGTTGCGCCGGTGGACTTGACGATCTTGTGGGTGAAGACGTTCCACTCGCCCTCGACCGCCGGGCCCCACCAGCCTTCGGACATCGCGACCTTGCCCGCCGGAAACAGGATGATGACCCCGCCGGCCTTGAGGTGCGCCATCGTCTCGTCCCGCATCTGCAGACCAAGCTCGCGGGCGTTGTCTTCATGCGGGAAGGGCACGGGGATCATGAACTCCTCGACCTCGGGGATGCCGGTCAGGAGGCTACGGGTCAGGATCTTGAAGTCGGAGCGCACCCGGTTGACCATCTCGGCCAGGACCATGCCGTCCACCAGCCCCGAAGGATGGTTCGACACCACGACCAGCGGCCCGGTCGGCGGGATCAGAGCGATCTCATCTGGCGGGGTCTGGATGGTGATTCCCATGTGGCGGATCGCCTTGGGCCAGAAGGGCGAGCCGAAGGGGGCGCCGGATTTTTCAAACTTGCGGATCAGGCGCAGAAGCTGGACCTTGGCGGTCATCCATTCGATGGCGCGGATCGTGCCGGCTTTCCACGGATTCTTGAAGGTTCCGGCATAGCTGAGGCGGCGCATGTCATACTGCCGCTCGGCCCTGCGGGCTTGCGATAACTGTTCCAGCGGTTCGTCCGCCCCTGCGATATGCGACTGTTCCGTCACGAAGCGACTGCCTTCATCCCCAGCGCGCTTCAATACTCCTCACCGAAGCGGGCCGCAACCAGGGCTTCCAGAGCATCGGCAAGCTTCCCCGCTTCGGCCCCGGTCGTCCGGACCTCAATAGAGGTTCCGCGCGAGGCTGCCAACATCAAAAGCCCCATGATGCTGTCGCCCGACACCGCCATGCCGTCCTTCAGGACTTCGGCCTCGGCGTCGTGCGCCTCGACCACCTCGACGAACTTCGCGCTGGCGCGGGCATGGAGGCCCTTTTCGTTCACGATCCGGAAGGTCCGGCTTTCCATGGTTCAGGCTCCGCTGCCCAGATCGAGGCTGTTGATGTATTTGCGGCCCGCATCCAGTGCGGCGGCCACGGCATCGGGAACGGCCATGTCACGGGATTTGGCCAGCTTGATCAGCATCGGCAGATTCGCGCCGTAAAGGATGCGACGCCCGCTGGCGGCACAGGCCGGCAACGACAGGTTCGAGGGCGAACCGCCGAACATGTCCGTCACCAGCACGACACCCTGCCCCGCATCGACAGAGTCGGCAGCGGCGCAGATTTCGGCCTGCTTTGCCGAGCGGTCGTGATCGTCCTCGATCGCGATGGCAAGGACACCGTCCTGTTTGCCCACGACATGTTCGACCGCCGAGAGATACTCGCGCGCCAGACCGCCATGTGCCACGATCACGATCCCGATCAAGCCCCAGCCACCTTCCCTGCGTCGGGCTGTGCCGTGGCCGCCCGTCGTTCCAGTTCCCGGTGCCGTTTTGACACTGCCCAGCCCGCCTCTGCAAGCGCATTGGCCACGAGTTCCGTCACGGCGACCGACCGGTGTTGCCCGCCCGTGCAGCCGAAGCCGATGGCAAGATGGGCCTTGCCCTCTTCCAGATGGGCCGGAAGCAGAAACAGAAGCAGGTCGCGCAATCTGCGGAAGAATTCCGCAAAGCGCGGGTCGGTGCGGATGAAGGCGACGACGGGTTCGTCGCGGCCGTCCATTGCACGAAGATCGGGTTGCCAGTGGGGATTCGTCAGGAACCGGCAGTCGAAGACCATGTCGACACCGCGCGGGATACCGCGGGTATAGCTGAAGCTTTGCACCGACACCGACAGGCGGCCCGACGGCCCGGCCTCGAACAGGCTGGCGATTTCGGCCTTCAGGTCATGCGGGGTCAGGTCGGTGGTGTCGATCAGATGATCCGCCCTGACCCGGATGGGGGTGAGAATGTCGATTTCCTGCTCGACGCCCTGGGTCGGCGTTTCGGCCGGCGCAAGCGGGTGGCGGCGGCGGGTTTCCGAGAACCGGCGGATGAGAACCGAGGGCTCGCAGTCGAGATAGAGCACGTCGAGCGCGACGCGCGGGTTCCGGGTCAGGGTCTCGATCAGCTCGATCAGGGCGGTGGCGTTGAAATCGCGGTTGCGCACGTCAAGGCCAAGCGCGATCGGGCGGTCCAGCGGCGGGCCTTCGGTCAGGCGCGGGACAAGGTTCAGCGGGATGTTGTCGATGCCTTCGTAGCCAAGATCCTCCAGCGCGCGGATCGCCGTTGACCGTCCGGCCCCCGAGGGGCCGGTGACGAAGACAAGGCGGTGATCGGGTTCGGCGGTCATCCTGTGGTCCCCGGAGGCGTCATGCCTGCCGTCCATGGCGAAGATAGAGCAGCAGGGCATCGGGAAAATGGTCGTTCTGCGGGTGCAACACAAGGTCAAGCTCGCATCCCAGAATCGTGATCTTGCGGACCGGAGGCAGGCGCTGGTCTTCCGGCTGGCCCAGATCGGCCACAAGCGTCACCGGCACCTCGGGCACTGTCGCGGCACGAAGCAGGCCGACGCCGCGCGCCTCGATCAGGCCTTCCAGCGCGGGCGGGCAACGGGCGATGAGACGGCCTTGCGCGGTCGCGATCTGCGTCCGGTCATCGGCAACGAGCCCAGCGCCCAGCGACAGGAGCCTGAGCGCGAGCGATGACTTGCCCGAGCCCGACGGGCCGAGGATCAGCAATCCACGCCCCTCTACCGCGACGCATGAGGCGTGCAGGATCGTTTCAGTCACACCGGCAGGCCGACGACAAAGCGCGCGCCGAGGGGTTCGGAGGTTGGGTCGGCAGCGGTCGGGCGGATGTTCTCGGCCCAGATCACGCCGCCATGGGCTTCCACGATCTGCTTCGAGATGGCGAGGCCAAGGCCGGAGTGGTTGCCGAAATCGTCTTTCGGACGTTCGGAATAGAAGCGCTTGAAGACCTTGGTCAGCGCCTGTTCGGGGATACCGGGTCCGGTATCCTCGACCACGACCAGCACGCGGTTTTCCCGCCGCCGCGCCCAGACGCGCACGGCGTCGCCTTCCTCGCAGAAGGAGATCGCATTGGTCACGAGGTTGACGAAGACCTGGGCCAGACGCGCCTCAAGCCCGTGGATGATGATCGGCTCGGACGGCAGGTCGATGATGAAATCGACCCCCTTCTCGCCCGCTTGCTGGGACAGATACTGGCAGAGGTTCGAGACCGTCTTGATCAGGTTGAACTCTTCTTCCTCTTCCTTGACCAGTTCGCTGTCCAGACGCGAGGCATTCGAGATGTCGCTGACCAGACGGTCGAGGCGACGGACATCGTGTTCCACCACATCCAGCAGTTTCTCGCGCTGTTCGTCCTTTTTCACGAAGCGCAGCGACCCCACGGCCGAGCGCAGGGAGGCCAGCGGGTTCTTGATTTCGTGGGCGACGTCGGCGGCGAACTGTTCGTTGGCATCGATCCTTTCGTAAAGGGCCGAGACCATGCCCCGCATCGCGACGGACAGCCGCCCGATTTCATCCGGGCGCGCGGCAAGGTCGGGAATGCGGACGCGGCTTGGAGCCACCCGCCGGGCGTCGCGGTCGCGCCCGATTTCAGCCGCTGCCGCAAGGTCGGACAGCGGGTTCGAGATGGTCGAGGCAAGGATCAGGCTGAGGCTGATCGAAACCACGACGGCCAGCAGGAACATCTGGAGAATCTGTTCGCGTTCATAGCGCACCAGCCGGTCGATCTCGGCCGAGGTCGAGGTGATGGCGACGGCCCCGACCACTTCGCCGGACACGATGATCGGCGAGGCCACGGAAAACAGCAGGCTGCCTTCGCCATCCTTGGTCGTGCGGCTGAACGTATCGCCCGCCCGCGCGCCTTCGAAGGCGACAAGCGCCCTTTGCGCCGGGTCGATCGTCTCGGTCCGGATGCCCCGGCCCTGACGCAGAAGGACGGTTACGCCGTTCCAGACGCCTTCCAGAAAATCCGCAAGGATCGTCGGCTGGCCCGGATCGGTGACCAGAAGCTCGGTTCCCTGCCCAGACTTCGAGGCCACGATGCGGCCCGTCGGATCAAAGACGAAGACTTCGAGAAACGGATCGATGTTCACAGGTTCAAGCGGCTGGCGAAAGTCAAAGCCGGCAGCGCCCGCGCCAAGCTGTGCCTGATAGATCTGCGCGATCAGCTCTGCCTGCCGCGCCATGGCGTGCTGGCGTTGCAGGGCAAGACTGTCCCGGAAGGGGTTCATGAACAGGACGCCCACCACCAGCATGACCAGCGCCATCAGGTTGAAGACGATGATCTTGCGCGCGAGGGGCGAACGGTTCAGCGCAACGATGCTGCGCCCGTTGCGACCTTCCTTGAGACGCTCGACCGTCGCGTCGGGGGACACCCAGTCTTCGCCCAGCAACACGTCGCCAGAGCGCTTCGGGCGGTAGTCCTCCATGCTGGCGATGCGTGGGGCAGAGGTCATGTCAGGGCAGCGTCACTCTTCGTTGTAGCGGTAGCCGATGCCATAAAGCGTCTCGATGGCCGAGAAGGTGTCATCCACCGACCGCATCTTCTTGCGCAGCCGCTTGATGTGGCTGTCGATGGTGCGGTCGTCGACATAGACCTGATCGTCGTAGGCCACATCCATCAACTGGTCGCGAGACTTGACGAAGCCGGGTCGCTGGGCCAGCGCCTGCAGAAGGAGGAATTCGGTCACGGTCAGCGAGACCTCGCGCCCTTTCCAGGTCACCGAATGGCGCAGCGGGTCCATCCGCAGGTTGCCGCGCTCCATCATCCGGGTTTCCTCGGTGGCCGCGGCCTCACCCGTATTGATCGCCTCTTGCCGGCGCAGAAGCGCCCGGATGCGTTCGACCAGCAGACGCTGGCTGAAGGGCTTCTTGACATAGTCGTCGGCGCCCATCCGCAGGCCCAGAACCTCGTCGATCTCGTCATCCTTCGAGGTCAGGAAAATGACGGGGATCGAGGTCTTCTGGCGCATGCGCTGGAGGAGGTCCATCCCGTCCATACGGGGCATCTTGATATCCAGAACCGCCATGTCGGGCATGCGGCGATTGAACGCCTCCAGCGCGGACTGGCCGTCGTTGTAGGTCTCGACCTCGAATCCCTCGGCCTCAAGCGTCATGGCGACCGAGGTCAGAATGTTCCTGTCGTCGTCGACAAGGGCGATGCGCGACATCTTCGATCCTCCCCGTAACTGCTACTGGCTTATGAATATTTTCCCATATTCTCGGCCGTTGGACACGGATAATCAACAGTAAAGCGAATCACCTTGTCAGAACTGCGGCAAAGGGTGGCAATTTCGCCGACAGTTCTGCGACCCTGGGCCCCATTCGGCCGCTTTCGGCCTATGGTGGCGCTAACGCCGGAATGATTGCGCTAACGCATTGAAAACATGCTGTTCTGGCATGAAGGCAGCATGCTATAGCCTTGGCATGACATCGCGGCAAAGTCGCATGTCGCGGCATTCATTGGCCCGGATGCCGGAAGAAAACCGCCGCGCCGGGGTGCGCGGCCCTTCGGAGCTTGCAGGATGACGGATGGAACGACCCGCGGACGCGTGAACCCTGTTCACCTTCTGGAACACCAAGGCATTTCGGGTGTGGCGGTCGCCCATTACAACTATGTCGAGGCCGCGCTGGTCGAGGCGGCGGTCACGCGGGGCGAAGGCCGTCTGGGCAAGGGTGGCGCCTTCCTTTGCGCCACGGGGCAGTTCACCGGCCGGTCGCCGAAGGACAAGTTCGTGGTCCGCAGCGCGACGACCGAAAACTCGATCTGGTGGGAAAACAACGCCGCCATGTCGCCCGAGGCCTATGCGCGTCTGAAGGCCGACATGCTAAGCCACGTGAAGGGGCGCGAGGTTTTCGTGCAGGACCTTTACGCTGGCGCCGATCCGATGCACCGGCTGGACGTGCGGGTGGTGACGGAACTGGCCTGGCATGGGCTCTTCATCCGCCACCTGCTGCGGCGGCCTGCGCGGGAGGAACTGGACAGCTTCACCCCCGACTGGACGATCCTCAACCTGCCCTCGTTCAAGGCGGACCCCGCCCGGCACGGCTGCCGGACAGAAACGGCGATCGTGCTGAACTTCGACGAAAAGACGGTGCTGATCGCCAACACCGCTTACGCGGGGGAAAACAAGAAGGCGGTCTTCACCGTCCTCAACTACCTCTTGCCCGAAAACGGCATCATGCCGATGCATTGCAGCGCGAACCACGCCATCGGCAATCCGGTTGATGCGGCGGTGTTCTTCGGGCTTTCGGGCACCGGCAAGACCACGCTGTCGGCCAGCCCCGACCGCACGCTGATCGGCGATGACGAACATGGCTGGTCGGACCGCGGCATCTTCAATTTCGAGGGCGGCTGCTACGCCAAGACCATCGACCTTTCCCCTGAGGCCGAGCCGGAAATCTACGCCACCACGCACCGTTTCGCGACCGTGGTGGAGAACATGGTCTATGACCCCGAAACGCTGGAACTGGACTTTTCGAACCGTTCCCTCACCGAAAACACCCGCTGCGCCTATCCGCTTGAGGCCATTTCGAACGCCAGCGCCACCGGCCTTGGCGGGCCGCCGCGGCATGTGGTGATGCTGACCTGCGATGCCTTCGGCGTGCTGCCGCCGATCGCGCGGCTGTCGCCCGCGCAGGCGATGTATCATTTCCTGTCGGGCTTCACCTCCAAGGCCGCAGGCACCGAACGCGGCGTGACGGAGCCGACGCCCACCTTCTCCACCTGTTTCGGCGCGCCTTTCATGCCGCGCCGTCCCGAGGTCTATGGCAAGCTGTTGCAAGCCAAGATCGCGAAGACGGGGGCCTCGTGCTGGCTGGTCAACACCGGGTGGACCGGCGGCGCCTATGGCACGGGGCGGCGGATGCCGATCAAGGCGACGCGGGCGCTGCTGTCGGCGGCACTGGACGGGTCGCTGAACGCGGTCGATTTCCGCCGCGACCGGGTCTTCGGCTTCGAAGTGCCGATCGAGGTGCCGGGGGTGGATGCTGCCCTTCTGGACCCGCGCTTCACCTGGGACGACCCGGATGCCTATGACGCGCAGGCGGCGAAGCTGGTGGCGATGTTCCAGAAGAACTTCGCCCAGTATGTGCCGCATATCGACGCCGATGTGAAGGCGGCGGCCATCGGCTGACGCCTCCTCGTTCGACTTCGTCTCCTCGTCGGGACCCCGGCGAGGAGTGACGAAGTCATCGACGAGCCTTGCCGGTCAGGTCAGCGCCGCCCGCACCATGTTCAGCCCGGTCAGCACCAAAAGCGCCTGCGTCCAGCGCCGGAAACGCTGTTGGTCCAGCCGGTCCTGCAGGAAATAGCCCGCGTAAAGCCCGACCAGCGCCGGAACGCAGAGCGCGGCCGAAAAACCCAGGCTCTGCGCATTGGCCAGCCCGGTGCCCATGTGCGAGGCGATCAGCGCCACCGCCCCGATCAGGAACACCACGCCTTGGGCACGGATCATCTGCAGCTTGTCGGCCCCGGTGGACAGCAGGAACACCAGGAGTGGCGGGCCCCAGATGCCCGACACACCGCCATAAAGCCCTCCGATCATCCCCAGCCCCCATTCCGCCCGGTCACGGTGTTGCAGCTTGATCGCCAGACTCCGGCCCAGCAGCTGCAGGGTGGCGAAAGCCGTAATCGGGATGCCGAGGAGCAGAAGGTAGACCATGCGCGGGATCGCATCGGCGAAGGGCGCGGACATGGCGATGCAGACCACCGTGGCGATCAGGAAGCGGCGATAGGTGCGCGCCGTCTCCACCGCCGGCCCCAGACCCTGCCGCAGTGCCTGGCTGATGTTCGTCACCAGCGTCGGCAGCATCAGGCCCGCGAGCGCCAGCGGCGTCGGCAGGAACACGGCGAAGGCCGAAATCAGGATCATCGGCATGGCAAAGCCGACCGCGCCCTTCACGAAGCCCGCAAACAGCGTGATCGCCAGCGCGGCGGCGAATTCCGGGACGCTCAGCCCGGCCGAGACCATATCGAACATGACTTGCCCTTTCCCCGCCCTTGTGGCGCAGTCGTCTTGCGGGGGGAAGGGCCCTCCGATTGCCGACGGGGACCCGATGCGCCACCTCGCCCTTTCCCTGCTCATGGCCGCACCCGCCGCGGCCGATCCGGCGCCGCCGGCCCCCGGCCCGATGGTGGCGGTGCTGGAGGTGGGTGTCTTCTGCTCCTTGCACGCGATGAACCAGCGCCCGGCGCCCGGAACGCTGTCGGGCTGGATCCATGTGCCCGAGGGCGAGATCACCTTTCACTGGCCCGACCGGCAGGTGGTGCCCGCGCAACTGGGCATCGCCTTTGGCGTGCGGGCGCAACTGGTGCCGGGCGCCTTCGTCGCCTTTGGCGAAATGCGGGTCTGGCGACCCGGCAGCGACCGGCCCGAGGTCTGGGATTCGGCCTTCGGCGACATGGGCGGGTCGGTCAACTTCTTCCGCTTCGACCACGAGCATGAGCTGATCCCCGGCCTCTGGCGCTTTGAGGCCTGGGACGGCGCAACGCAGGTGTTTGCGGCCGAGTTCGAGGTGGTGCCAGCCGCCGCCCTGCCCGAGATCGCCCAGGCTTGTGGCGCGACCTCGTGAAACGGCTGCGACATTTTCATACCCTCTTGGGGCGACAATTGAAATCTTGTTGCTCTGCGGATGCGAAGGCGCTAGGTCTTCGCAGGTGCAGAATCCCGCCCGGAGCCTCAAGATGCCGCATGATGGACAACAGATGACCCAGACCCCGATCCTTGCCGATCTGCGCGGCCTGACCGCCGCTGCGCTTCCCGAGGTGGAGGCGTTGTTCACGGCCGCGCGTGAGGCGCTGCGGGCCGAAGTCACGGTTGCGGGCAAGCTATCGGCCCCGGCGCTGGAGGAGCGGCAGTTCGCGGCCCATGCGCTGGCCTGGCTGGCCACCTATCTGGAATCGCTGCGGCAGCTGGATGCCTGGGCCGGGCGGCTGGCCGAGGCGGGCACCTTCGGCGAGATGGAGGCGCTGATCCTGCAGATCGGCTTTGGCGAATATCTGGCGCAGATCGGCGGCGGTATCCCGATGAGCCAGGGCGAGGTTGCGCGGCTGGCCGACCTTGGCCAGTCCTGGACCCCGGGCGAGGCGGCGGCGCGGCTGATCGTGGGCGGGAACACTCCTGCCGCACGCGAGGCGCTGGTCGCGCGGATGCGCGACAACCACGGCCGCGCGACCTTTGGCGCCACCGGGCTTGATGAAGAACTGGAGATGATCCGCGACCAGTTCCGGCGCTATGCCGATGAAAAGGTCATCCCCGTCGCCCATGACTGGCACCTGAAGGACGAGTTGATCCCGATGGAGGTCATCACCGAACTGGCCGAGCTGGGGGTTTTCGGCCTGACGATCCCCGAGGCCTATGGCGGGTTCGGGCTTTCGAAGGCCAGCATGGTCGTCGTCAGCGAGGAACTCAGCCGCGGCTATATCGGCGTCGGATCGCTTGGCACGCGGTCCGAGATCGCGGCGGAACTGATCCTCTGCGGCGGGACGGAAGAGCAGAAGGCGAAATGGTTGCCGGGGCTGGCCTCCGGGGAAATCCTGCCGACTGCCGTTTTCACCGAGCCGAACACCGGGTCCGACCTCGGCAGCTTGCGCACGCGGGCGCGGAAGGACGGCGACGACTGGATCATCACCGGCAACAAGACCTGGATCACCCATGCCGCGCGGACCCATGTGATGACGGTGCTGGCGCGCTCGGTCGAGGGCACCAGCGATTATCGCGGGCTCAGCATGTTCCTGGCGGAAAAGACGCCAGGGACGGATGAGACTCCCTTTGTCGATCAAGGGCTTTCGGGCGGCGAGATAGAGGTGCTCGGTTACCGGGGCATGAAGGAATACACCGTCAACTTCGACGACTTCCGGGTGAAGGGCGAAAACCTTCTGGGCGGGGTCGAGGGGCAGGGCTTCAAGCAGTTGATGCAGACGTTCGAGTCCGCCCGCATCCAGACCGCCGCCCGCGCCGTGGGCGTGGCGCAATCGGCGCTGGAAACGGGGATGCAATATGCCGAGGACCGCAAGCAGTTCGGCAAGGCGCTGATCGAGTTCCCGCGCGTGGCCGGGAAACTGGCGATGATGGCGGTGGAAATCATGATCGCCCGCCAGCTGACCTATTTCAGCGCCTGGCAGAAGGACCACGACAAGCGCTGCGATCTGGAGGCGGGGATGGCCAAGCTTCTGGGCGCACGGGTCGCCTGGGCGGCGGCGGACAACGCGCTGCAAATCCACGGCGGCAACGGCTTTGCGCTGGAATACCGGATCAGCCGCATCCTCTGCGATGCGCGCATCCTGAACATCTTCGAGGGGGCAGCCGAGATCCAGGCCCAGGTCATCGCGCGGCGGCTTTTCGATTGACGGGGTGACCTCTGTCAGGCACCCTTATCTTTCCACTGGAAAGATAAGGGTGCCACGATGGCTGTTGTGCTGCTGACCGGCTGCTCGGGCTTTATCGCCAAACATGTGGCCTTGCGCCTGATGAACGCGGGCCACGACCTGCGCGGCACTGTGCGGCGGCTGGACCGGGGTGACGAGGTGCGCGCCGCCGTGGCGCCGCACCTGGCCGAAGGCGCGGGACACCTGACCTTCGTGCAGGCCGATCTTGAGGCGGATACGGGGTGGGCCGAGGCCATGGCCGGGGTGGATGTGGTGGTCCACACCGCCTCGCCCTTCCCCATTGCCCAGCCGAAGGACCCGCAGGTCCTGATCCGCCCAGCCGTGGAGGGCACCCGCCGCGTGCTGGAGGCGGCGGCGGATGCCGGGGTGAAGCGGGTGGTCCTGACCTCGTCAGTCGCCGCCGTGGTGGACCTGTCCAAGGGCGAACACCTGCAGGATGAAGAGGATTGGTGCGATCCGTCGAAGGACTCCGCCACGGCCTACGAGAAGTCGAAGACCCTGGCCGAGCGCAAGGGTTGGGAGGTGGCAAAGGCGCGGGGCCTTGACCTGACGGTGATCAACCCGGGCTTCGTGCTTGGCCCGCCGCTGGATGAACACTACGGATCATCGCTTGGCCTGATCGAACGCTTCCTGAAAGGGAAAGACCCGATGGTGCCGCCGATGGGCCTTGCCATTGTCGATGTGCGCGACGTGGCCGAGATGCATCTGCGCGCGGTCGAACGCCCCGAGACCGCCGGCAAGCGTTATATCGCCAGCGCCGGGGCCATGGCCTTCGTCGACATGACCCGCGCGCTGAAGGCGACCTGGCCGACGCGGCGCATCCCGACACGAGAAGCGCCGAAGCCGGTCGTCCGTCTCCTGGCGCTGTTCGACCCCAGCATTCGCTCCATCCTGCCGCGCCTGGGCCATATGGACCGGCTGTCCAATGCCCGCGCCGTGCGCGAAATGGGGATGGAGTTCACGCCGCCCAAGGCCGCGCTGATGGCCAGCGCCGAATGGCTGGTGGCCCACGGCAAGGCCTGGGTCTGAGGCGCGGCTCCTCGTGCGCCTGCGGCTTCTCGTCGCGATGGCCGCGCCTTGCGACGAGTGGTCGAAGACCATCGAGGAGCCTTGCCCTATCCCCTGCCGCGCGAAGGCCTGTCTGCCCCCAGCCGGGGATGCAGCCGCCCGGCAATCGCCCATGAGGCCAGAAGGCCCACCCCGGCGGCCACGAAGACCCCCGGCAGGGGCGCCACGAACAGCACTGCCCAGGCCACGCCGGGCGTGAGGATGCCCGACACATCGCGGAAGCTGGAATAGACCGCCGACATCTCGGTCCGCTCGGACGGCTTGACCGACATCAGGAAGGGCAGGCCCCCCACCACGTCCAGCATGACCAGGAAGACCGAAGCGCACATGACCAGCGCCACGGTGGCCCAGGGCAGAAAGGCCAGAAGGCCAGCCGCGCAGAAGAGTGCCCCACAGGCGCCGAAGGCGAGCCGGACCGAACGGCGGACCGACAGCCGCCGCCCCAGCCGGTTCATCGCGGGCGCCGCGAAGAGAAGCGCATTGGTGATGGAGAGGGCGATCCCGCCGACCTTGTCGCCAAGCCCCGCCTCGATGCAGAAGATCGGCAGGTAGACGACATAGACCCACCAGCCGCAACTGCGCATCACCGCGAAAAGCCAGCCGGCGATCAGACGCGGCTGGCTGAAGAAACGGCCGAGAAAGCCCAACGGATTGACCGCCGGGCGCCTGGCCCGGGCGATCTGCTTGCCGTTGCCCAGCCGCAGCACCCAGAAGCTGACGAGCAACACCAGCGAAAAGGCTCCCGCCACCAGAAAGGGCAAGGGCGCCCATTGCAGGTAAAGCCAGACCCCCGCCATCGGCCCCAGCGTCCAGGCCCCCGCCGCATAGACCATCTGGGTCGACTGGCTGCGCCCCAGATTCGCGCGGTCGACATAGTCGAGCACATAGGCGTTCAGGCAGACGAAGATCGTGACCGTCGCCATGGCATTGCACATCAGCGCCAGCGGCACCGCCCAGGCAGTGCCCACCGCCCCCAGCGTATTGCCGACCAGATACAGCACCACCCCGCCGGTATAGGCCCAGCGTCGTGGCACCAGTCGCGTGGCCCAGGGCACCATCAGCCCCCAGACCAGCGCGATGCACCCGACGATGAAATAGGTGATCGAGGTCGTCTGCGCATCGCCCAGCGCGTTGTAGACCACCAGCGGCATGGTCGAGATCAGGATTCCCCGGATCGCCGCATCCAGACCGGCCAGCAAGGCGAAATGCTCGATGCGGGGGGTGGGGCTGTGCTTCAGCGCGAGAGGCAGGTAACGGGTGGCCATGGGGCGAGTTCGACGCCGGAAGCGCGGCCCCGTCTGTCACGGGCGCGACATTTCGCGTCGCATCAGGCCGGGCGGGCAAGAAGGTCGAGGAGCCGCGCCCGCGCCTCGGGCAAGGGCTTGTCGTGCAGAACGGGGCGCAGGCCCTGGTCGAGGAAATGGCCGGTCAGACGCAGGCCCTGAACCACCGCCTCGGGGCCAAGTGGTGCCTCTCCCGCCAGCCCCTCGGGCAGGGGGAGAAGCCGGTCGGCCCAGTCGCCCGCCCCCCGCGCCGTGACCGCCCGGCCCGACTTCGGGCTGACATAGGCCAACCCCTCGGTCGCCCCGGTGACCGCGCAGGCCGAAAGGTCGAGGCCGAAGCCAAGCTCATCCAGAAGCCGCAGCTCCCAGCGCAGATAGGCGCCGGTCCAGCCGTCCTGCCCGAGCCTGTCGAACAGCGCCAGGGTGACCGGCCAAAGCCCCGGATGCGGTTCACGCTCCGGCAGCGCGGCGCGCAGTAGCGCACAGGCAGACATCAGGCCCGCCAGCGCCAGCCGGTCCGACAGAAGATGCGCCCGGCTTCGCAGGGGTTCTACCGTGAAACTGCCGATATGCGCGTCCAGCCGCGCGCGCCAGTCGAGCATGAGCCCGCTACCGGGTTGCAGCGTAGCCGCCATCTTGCGCGAGGCGCCGCCGCGCACCACGCCCGCATGCCGCCCATGCCGCGCTGTCAGCACCTCGATGATCGCGGCGCTTTCGCCATGCGGGCGCATGGAAAGCAGCAGTCCTTCGTCGCGCCAGTCCATGGGGGAACTATCGGGTGCCGTGGGACGGGGCGCAACTCAATCCGACAGGCCGTCCTCTTCGAGGAGCGTGCGGCCCTGCCGGTCCTCAAGCTCGATCAGCCAGAGGTCGGGATCGCGCGCGCGGGCTCGGGCGAGTTGCGCGTCGACCTCGACCTCGGGGCCGTCGGCAAGGAGCATCCAGGCCCGCGCGCCGGTCATCAGGTCCGACCGCCGTTCATAGGCCCGGGCAGTGTTGTCCAGAAGCGCGACCTTGACCACCACGGCGCCGGCCTCAGGGTCACCCCTGGCGGTGACATAGGCCGGGATGTCCGCCAGCCGCAGCCGGGTGAGGTAGGCGGAAACCCAGACCCCCGAAGCCAGGCGCGGTGTCATTCAGTCATCCTCCGCAGATCTTCCGTAAGGGTCTGTTCGAATTTTCGACGAAAATTCGGGCCCCGTCAGGCATCGCCGTCCTTGAAATCCAGCCCCATCTCGGAATAGCGCTCGGCCTCTTCCAGCCAGTTCGGTCGCACCTTCACCTGCAGGAAGAGATGCACCGTCCGGCCCAGGAACTCTGCGATCTCGGCCCGCGCCGCCTGGCCGATGGCCTTGATCGTCTCGCCCCGGTTGCCCAGCACGATCCCCTTGTGCCCGTCGCGCGCCACATAGACCACCTGGTCGATCCGGGTGGTCCCGTCGGGCTTGTCCTCCCAGGCCTCGGTCTCGACTGTCAGCTGGTAGGGCAGTTCCTCATGCAGACGCAGGGTCAGTTTCTCGCGCGTCATCTCGGCCGCGATCATCCGCATCGGCAGGTCGGCGATCTGGTCTTCCGGGTAGAACCACGGACCTTCGGGCAGGGTCTCGGCCAGCCAGTCCTTCAGGTCCTCGACACCGTAACCCTTCTCGGCGCTGATCATGAAGGTCTTAGCAAAGGGAAAGGCCGTGTTGGCCTCTTCGGCCAGCGCAAGCAAGGTTTCCGCCTTCACCCGGTCGATCTTGTTGATCGCCAGCGCCACCGGCTTGCCCTTCGGCATCTCGTCCCTGAGCCGCTCAATGATCGCCTGCGCGCCTTCGGTCAGCCCGCGATGCGCCTCGATCAGAAGGACGATGACGTCCGCATCCGAAGCCCCACCCCAGGCCGCCTTGACCATGCTGCGGTCCAGCCGTCGCCGGGGCCGGAAGATGCCGGGCGTGTCGACGAAGACGATCTGCGCCGCGCCCGCCATCGCGATCCCCCGGATCCGCGCCCGCGTGGTCTGCACCTTGTGCGTGACGATACTGACCTTCGCCCCGACCATCCGGTTCAGAAGCGTCGACTTGCCGGCATTCGGCTCTCCGATCAGGGCGACAAAGCCCGCGCGTGTGGTCATGTGGTGGATACCCCTTGCATCACGCCCCCATAGGCGAAAGTCGCGGAAAACACCAGTTGGCATCCGAACCGCGCCGCGACATCCTTCGGAGATTGAGCCTTCGAGTCGCTTGCCATGGGTCTGTTACGTCGCCTCATTCGTGCCTTCCGTCGTTCTCGGAAACCCAAGGTGGTCGTCATTCGGCAGGAGACCACCCTGGAAGAGGATTTGCGTCCTTGGGCGACCCGCGCTTCCCTCCAGCAGACTACGCAGATCAGGATTGTCGAGGTTCAGGAACTTCGCGGACGCGCTTGGGTGATCGACGGAGACACAATTGATATCAGCGGCACCCGCATCCGCCTTGCCGGTATTGATGCACCCGAGATGGACCATCCGTACGGCAAGTCCGCAAAGTGGGCGCTGGTCAACTTGTGCAAGGGTCAGGAGGTGCGAGCAGTGTTCGAGGGCGACACATCGCATGACCGAACCGTCGCGACTTGCTATTTGCCTGACGGGCGCGACCTTTCAGCCGAAATGGTAAAGGCAGGTATGGCTATCGACTGGCCAAAATTCTCAAAGGGAAAGTACTCGGGCCTTGAAGTAGCCGGTATCCGGAAGAAGCTCTGGCGCTGCGATGCCCGCCAGAAGGGGCGCATGGCTCCAAGTCTTCCAGACTAGGCGCCTTCTCCATCCACCCGGTCCAACAGCGCCCGCGCGGCGGTCTGTTCCGCCACCCGTTTCGATCCCGCCGTGGCCTCGGCGCTTTCGCCGTTGGCAAGCGTCACCCGCACGGTGAACTGCGGCGCGTGGTCGGGGCCAGAGCGGCCAACTTCTTCATAGCTCGGAGGCACCATCCCCCTGGCTTGCGCCCATTCCTGCAGGCTGGTCTTGGCGTCGCGCGCATCAGGCTCTACCGCCGCGATGCGCCCACCCCAGAGCCGCAGGACCAGCGACCGCGCCGCCTCGAACCCGGCGTCCTGGTAGACGGCGGCGATCACGGCCTCCATCGCATCGCCGAGAAGCGCCTCTTTCCGCCGCCCGCCGGTCAGCATCTCTGACCGGCCCAGCTTCAGCACCTCGCCCAGGCCGACCTCGCGCGCCACGTCGGCGCAGGTTTCCTTGCGCACCAGCGCGTTGAACCGTGGGGCGAGCTGGCCCTCGCGGGCCCGCGTGTCGGCAGCCAGAAGCGCCTCGGCCATCACCAGCCCCAGCACACGGTCGCCCAGAAATTCCAGCCGCTGATTGTCGGGCCGGGTGGCGGTTCCGATCGAGGCATGGGTCACGGCGCGGACCAGAAGCTCGGGCTGTCGGAAGCGGTGTCCGAGCCGATCCTGAAAGGCTGCGAGTTCGGCCGACAGCCTCACTCGATCGCCTTGAAATAGCGGTCGGACCGCCAGGTCCAGAAGTACAGCATCCGCGCCCCGGCCGACGAGAACATGATCCGGTCCGCGCGCCCGATCAGGTATTCGGCCGAGACGAAGCCGACCCCGCCTGCTGCCTGGGCATAGCGGCTGTCCTGGCTGTTGTCGCGGTTGTCGCCCATGAAGAAGTAATGCCCGGCGGGCACCGTGAAGACGTCGGTGTTGTCGCCAAAGCCGTTCGCGTCGATGTTCAGGATGTTGTGCGACCGGCCCTCGGGCAGGGTCTCGATGAAGCGCGACTTGGTGCAGGTGCCGCCGGCGCCGACGGCGCCGTTCTCGCAGCGCGGCAGGTTGCGCATCGGGCCCTGGGGTTCGTAGACCTCTTCGAAGACGCCGGCAGGCTCTTGCGGGGCCGCCTCGCCATTGATGAAGAGCACCCCGTCCTGCATCTGGATCCGGTCCCCCGGAAGCCCGACCAGCCGCTTGATGAAATCAGACCCGTTGACCGGATGGCGGAAGACGACAACGTCACCACGCTCGGGCTCGCTGGCGAGGATACGACCCTCGAACGGGCACATCGCGAAGGGGCAGGAGTATTTCGAATAGCCGTAGGCCATCTTGTTGACGAACAGGAAGTCGCCGATCAGCAGCGTGTCCTTCATCGACTCGGACGGGATCCAGAAGGGCTGAAAGAACAATGTCCGGAACACGCCCGCGATCACCAGGGCCCAGAAGACGGTCTTGATCGTTTCAAGAATGCCGCCTTCCGACTTTGCCTTCGCCATGATCTGCCCCTTGCCCTGTTCTGGTCCCGCGCTTCTTGCGCGCAAGCGTGGGGCGAAGTCAAGGCAACCGGCTCTGACCGCGCGGGCGGTCGGTGGGCACGACGACTTCGGCGCGGAACTCCGGGCCCGCCGTCGGGGCGGTCACCGCAAGCTTCCAGTAGCGGGCCACGGGCGGGGTGTTGCTGGCCACGACCTGCTTCATCCCGGGGAGATGCACGGTCGCCCGGTGGCGCGATCCGGATCCCGGCAGGATGCCGGACGGCACGGGGTCCGGGCCGACCGAGGCGGGAAGGACAAAGCGGAACGCAAGGCCCCGGGTTGCATCGGTTTCGGGCGGCAGCGTCCTGCCATCGCTCCAGACCGGGAAATCCACGGTCTTGAAGCGGCCGTTGTCCTCGAATTCATGGACATCGTAGCAGGTCAGGACCAGGTGGAAGGGGCCCGTGGCCGCAACTGCCTTTCGTGCCGCAAGCTGGCCGCTGAAAGGCCCGCCCGGGCGCAGATAGCCAGGCGGGTCGACCTTGAGGGTCGTGTTCCCGAAGGCGCGGTGGCGCCTGTCGTGACCGACGGCCTTGACCCCGAACCAGACCGCCACGCCGAAAAGACCGAGGATCATGATCGAGAACGGGTTCACGAAATCCGGGTCTGCGGTGTCGAACGTGGCAGGCCAGCCGATCATCCAGCCCAGCCACCCCGCACCCCCCAGCGCCGCCACCGCAATGCCCGCCGCCGTCAACGCCTCGATCCGGGGCGAGAACTGCGGCTGGGACATGGGTCACCCCCTGGAGACGGGCCGGGCTTCGATCACGACGAAAGCCTGCGCCCAAGGGTGGTCATCCGTCAAGGTGACATGGATCACCGCCTCATGCCCTTCGGGCGTCATCGCGCGCAGGCGGTCTGCCGCCCAGCCCGTGACATGCATTACCGGCTGGCCCGAGCGGAGGTTCGTCACCGCCATGTCCTTCCATGAGATGCCCATGCGCAGGCCGGTTCCAAGGGCCTTGGAGCAGGCCTCCTTCGCCGCCCAGCGCTTGGCATAGGTGGCCGCCACGGCACGAGGCCGACCTTCCGCCTTGCGCTGTTCGCGCTCGGTGAAGACGCGGTTGCGAAACCGGTCGCCGAAGCGGGCGAGCGTCGCCTCGATCCGGTCGATGTTGGCAAGGTCGGTTCCGATGCCGAGGATCATCGCAGCCCCCCCCGCGCAACGCCGATTTCCGAAACGGAAATCGGTCCGGAATTCGTCACGAATTCCGGCCTCACCCGATCACCCCGCGCGCAAGGTCCATCCTGCGGCGCATTTCCTCGATTGCCGGGCCGAGGCCACGAAAGATCGCCTCGCCCACCAGGAAATGGCCGATGTTCAGTTCGGCGAGTTCCGGGATCGCTGCGACCGGTTCGACATTGTCATAGGTCAGCCCATGGCCGGCATGCACCTCAAGCCCCAGACTTGCCGCCAGTTCGGCACCCCGACGCAGGGCGGCAAGCTCACGTTCGGCAAGTTCGGTGTGCCCTTCCGCCAGCAGGTCGGAATAGAGCCCGGTGTGCAGTTCAACCACGGCCGCGCCAATCCTCGCGCTGGCCTCGATCTGCCGGGGGTCGTGGCTGATGAACATGCTGACGCGGCACCCTGCCTCGCGCAAGGGCGTGATGTAATCGGTCAGCCGGTTTTGGTCGCCGGCCACGTCAAGTCCGCCCTCGGTCGTCCGCTCTTCGCGCTTTTCCGGCACCAGACAGACAGCGTGCGGCCGGTGGCGCAAGGCGATGGACTGCATCTCGGCGGTTGCGGCACATTCGAAGTTGAGCGGGATCGCGATCCCGGCCATCAGTGCCTCGATATCGGCATCGCTGATATGGCGGCGGTCTTCGCGCAGATGCGCGGTTATCCCGTCGGCCCCTGCGGTTTCGGCCAGCAGCGCCGCCCGCAGCGGGTCGGGCCAGGCCGAGCCGCGCGCATTCCGTACGGTGGCCACATGGTCGATGTTGACCCCAAGCCGCAGCTTGCCCGGCAAACGCATTGACATTGTGATGTCCTTCTTCCCAACCTCGGGTCGCTTCATTTCAGTCTAGGGCGCTCCGGGGCCGTCGTCACCAGCCTCTTGGCGGGGGCCATCTTCGCGCCGCTTCAGGACAGAAGCGGCTTCGGCAAGCTTGGCGTGCATGTTGCGCCGACGTTCGCCCCGTTCATGCGCGGTCGCGGCACGGGCCTTCTGGTAGGCTTCGACCAGCGGAATGGTGACGTAATAGGCAACGGAACTGATCAGGATCGCCGGGCCGAGTGCCCCGATGAAATAGGGCAGATAGATTTCGTGCCAGAACAGGATGAGCCCGTCCCAACGGGCCTTCTCCGGGCCGAAGATCGCGGTGAAGTTGAACCACAGGTCGCTGCCGGCGCTGGCAAAGGCGTGGCCGATGTAGTCGGCGTTGAGCGGAGCCTCGATCCCCAGGATCCAGTGACCCAGCGTCATGGCGAGAACGGCAAAGACGGGCGTGGTGATCGGGTTCGTGTTGAAGGTCGCAAGAAGCGCGGCCAGCACATTGCCCCGCGCCAGACGCGCAGCCCCCCAGGCCGCGAGGAATTGCAGCCCGGGCAGGGGCAGGAAGCCGATGACCGAGCCTGCAAACACCCCGCGGGCCACGCGGTGCGGCTGGTCGGGCAGGCGGCGCATGCGGTGAACGACATAGCGGGTTGCGCGCTTGAAGCCGCCGCGCGGGTAGACCTGCTCGCGCAGCCACGCCCACCAGCCCAAAGGTTTCCCGCGCTTGAAGACCAATTCCATGCCTCTCTGACCGGCCAGCCCTACGGCTAAGTGCCTTATGGTCGACGTGTCAAATCCCGATGACGTGCAATCTGCGCCACGTCCGTCTCCGCCTCGAGAGCGGTCATGACCATGTGCAGATGTTCAACGTCGCGCAAGTCTACATCAATGATAAGGCGATAGAAATCTGGTTTTCGGTCGGTGAATCGCAGGTCCGAGATATTGGCCTTCTGTTCACCGACCAGAGTGCAGATCCGGCCCAGGACGCCCGCGTCGTTCGAGATTGTCAGGTCCAGCGATACCGTGAAGACCGGGGCATGGCGGCCGGAATGCCATTGCAGATCGACCCAGCGCGCAGTCTGGTCCTCGAATTCCTCCAGCGCCGGGCAGTCGATCGCATGGACCACGACGCCCTGCCCGCGATAGGTGATGCCCACGATCCGCTCGCCCGGGACGGGCTGGCAGCACTGGGCGCGGCGGAAGCTTTGATCGGCGGTCAGCCCGACGACAGGTCGCTTGCTGTCGACCTCTTCGGCGACAGCCTGGGCGAGTTCGGGATACAGCGTCTCGACCACCCGGCGGGCGGGCAGTTCGGCCGAGCCAAGCCGCGCCAGAAGGTCGTTTTCATCCGCCAGACCCAGCATCTTGGCCGCCGTGCGCAAGGCCTTGTCGGTCGCCTTCTTGCCGACATGGTCGAAGGCCGCCCGCGCCAGTTCCTGCCCCAGCTTGACGAAGCGGCCCCGGTCCTCTTCGCGCAAGCTGCGCCGGATCGCGGCCTTGGCGCGGCCCGTGGTCACGATGTCGATCCATGACGCCTGCGGGCGCTGGCCTTCCGCCGTGATGATCTCGACCGACTGGCCGTTCTTGAGCCGCGTCCACAAGGGCACCCGGATGCCGTCGATCTTGGCCGAGACGCATGAGTTCCCGATCCGGGTATGGATCGCGTAGGCGTAGTCCAAGGGCGTCGCGCCCCGTGGCAGCTGCACCACATCGCCCTTGGGGGTGAAGCAGAACACCTGATCGGAGTACATCTCGAGCTTGACGTTCTCGAGAAACTCGTCGGTGTCGCCCTCGTCCAGACGTTCGGTCAGGGTGGCGATCCACTTGGCGGGATCGACGGCGAAGGGGTTCTTCGCGCGCACGCCCTCACGATAGGACCAATGCGCGGCGACCCCGGCCTCGGCAACCTCGTGCATCTCGCGCGTGCGGATCTGCACCTCGACCCGCTTGCCGTCGCGGCCCGAGACCGTGGTGTGGATCGAGCGGTAGCCGTTCGATTTCGGCTGGCTGATGTAGTCCTTGAACCGCCCCGGCACCGCGCGCCAGCGCTGGTGGATCACACCCAGAATGCGGTAGCAGTCGGCCACATTGCCGCAGATCACGCGAAAGCCGTAGATGTCGGAGAGGCGGCTGAAGGCGAGGTCCTTTTCCTGCATCTTGCGCCAGATGCTGTATGGCTTCTTCGCGCGGCCGTAGACATCGGCCTCGATCTGCGCCTTTTCCAGCTCGTGCCGGATATCGGCGGTGATCTTGTGGACCACATCGCCGGTTTCGCGCTGCAAGGTCAGGAAGCGGCGCATGATGGAATTGCGCGCCTCGGGGTTCAGGACCTTGAAGGCAAGGTCTTCCAGCTCCTCGCGCATCCACTGCATCCCCATGCGACCGGCAAGGGGGGCGAAGATCTCCATCGTCTCGCGGGCCTTCTGGGCCTGCTTTTCGGGCGACATCGACCGGATCGTCCGCATGTTGTGCAGACGGTCGCCCAGCTTGACCAGGATCACCCGCAAGTCGCGCGACATCGCCATGAAGAGCTTGCGGAAGTTTTCCGCCTGCTGGCTGCCGGCCGAGGACAGCTGCAGGTTGGTCAGCTTTGTCACCCCGTCGACCAGTTCTGCCACCTCGTCCCCGAACATCGTGGCGATCTCGGTATAGGTGGACCGGGTATCCTCGATCGTGTCGTGCAGAAGCGCGGTGATGATCGTCGCATCATCCAGCCGCTGTTCGGTCAGGATGGCGGCGACGGCGACGGGATGGGTGAAATAGGGCTCGCCCGACTTGCGGGTCTGGCCCTCGTGCATCTTCATTCCGTAGGCATAGGCCTTGCGGATCAGATCGGCATTGGACCGCGGATTGTAGTTGCGGACAAGGGCGATGAGGTCTTCGACGTCGATCATCACCGCCCCACCCGGGCTGAAACCCTTAGAGTTCGCCCTGGGCTTCCATCAGAGCGCGGAGGAGTTTCTCTTCCGACATGTCGTCGACCATCGGACGGTCCATCTCGCCCCCCATCAGAAGCGCCATCTGGTCTTCTTCCGGCTCATCGACCTCGATCTGGGTCTGGTGGCTTTCGATCATCCGCTCGCGCAGAACCTCGGCCGACTGGGTTTCCTCGGCGATCTCGCGCAGGGCGACGACCGGGTTCTTGTCGTTGTCGCGGTCAATGGTGATCGGCGAACCGGACTGGATCTCGCGCGCACGATGCGCGGCAAGCATCACCAGTTCGAAACGGTTCGGCACCTTGTCAACGCAATCTTCGACCGTCACGCGGGCCATGGGCTACTCCAATCCGGAAGCTTCGCAGGAAGTGGCCTGTTTATGCGCATTGCCAAGCCTTGACAAGCGCGGAATCGCTGCAAATCAAAGCGGTTTCACGGCATCGCGATCTTCCGCCGGCAGGGCATCGAGCATCTGCCGGACCGTGAGGCCGGTGCGCGGATGCACCCAGTCAGGCGCCACATCGGCCAGGGGAACCAGCACAAAGGCGCGATCCTGCAGACGCGGATGCGGCAGGATCAGTCTGTCCGGGGTTGCCCGAACCTGGGCTTCGGGCGGCAGAAGGCGCCAGCGGTCTTGTGTCTCGGCGTCGGGCAGGACCGAATCGCCCATCGCCAGAAGGTCGATGTCCAGCGTCCGCATCCCCCAGCGTTGGGCACGCTCGCGCCCGAACCGGGCCTCGACCGCGTGCAGCCGCGCCAGAACTGACGCAAGGTCAACCGATGGCCCGCCGTCCAGCACGGCCGCAGCGTTCACATAATCGGGACCTGCCCCCGCCGGGAAACAGGGCGTGGCGAAGAACCGGCTTAGCGCAAGCAAATGAAGGCCTTGCGCCGACAAGGCCGCAGCGGCCTTGCGCAGTGTCTGGGCCGGCCCCTCGCCCTCGAACGGCAGATTTGCGCCGAATGCAACCAGAACGTGTCCGCTTTTTCCTGTCAGCACGCGAAGTTTCCCATAGTTGACTTGTCCCGGGCCGTTTCTGCCTGATATTCACGGGCAGTTGGTCGGCGGGCTTCACTACACCACGTGGTCCAGACACGGAAGGTCGTCCGGCGCAACGCTTTGAGGGGACCAAGATGTTTTACAAGGACGAACGGCTTGCGCTGTTCATAGATGGATCGAACCTTTACGCGGCCGCCAAGGCGCTGGGCTTCGACATCGACTACAAGCTTCTGCGGATGGAGTTCATGCGCCGTGGCAAGCTTCTGCGGGCTTTCTACTACACGGCGCTTCTGGAAAACGAGGAATACTCGCCCATTCGCCCGCTGGTGGACTGGCTGCACTACAACGGCTTCACCATGCGCACGAAGCCCGCGAAGGAATACACCGACAGCCAGGGGCGCCGGAAGGTCAAGGGGAACATGGATATCGAGCTTTGCGTCGATGCCATGGAACTTGCGGCGCGCGTGGATCATGTCGTGCTCTTCTCGGGCGACGGCGATTTCCGCCCGCTGGTGGAAAGCCTGCAACGCCAGGGGGTTCGCGTCTCGGTTGTGTCGACCATCCGCAGCCAGCCGCCGATGATCGCAGATGAGTTGCGCCGTCAGGCCGACAACTTCATCGAACTGGACGAGTTGCGCGAAGTCATTGGCCGGCCGCCGCGTGAACCGCGCCCGATGCCGGCCGAAGAGACGGTGGTCGAGGCGAAGTGACGCCCGGCAACGCGCGACCATGATCCCGCTGGCGGGGCTGTTTCTTGCGGCCTTTCTGGCTGCAACGCCGGTCCCGTTCCAGTCCGAGGTCGTGTTCCTTGGCCTGCAGGCGGCTGGATGGCAGGCGCTGACCCTGGTCGCGGTCGCGTCGGTCGGCAACGTGCTTGGCTCTTGCCTGACCTATGCGCTGGGGCGCGGGCTTGGCGGCCTGCGCGACCATCCGCGCTTTCCGATCCGCGCCGCCCAACTGGCGCGGGCCGAGCGCTGGTTTGGCCGCTGGGGGCTGTGGTCGCTTTTGCTGTCATGGGCGCCGGGGGGCGATCTGATCGTCTTTGTGGCCGGGCTGTTGCGCGCGCCGGTTGCGCTGGTCATCCTGCTGCTGGTCATTGCCAAGACGGGGCGGTACATGGCCCTCGCCTGGGCCGGGGGGGCCGCGCTGTCGTTGCTGTGACCCTGCGGAACGGGCTGGACCTGCGGCCCGTCGCGCCTTACCTCTTTGCGCAAGCCAAGGAGTGCCGATGACCGTGAAACCGCCCCTGACCCTGTATCTTGCCGCCCCGCGCGGATTTTGCGCGGGCGTGGACCGGGCGATCAAGATGGTCGAGATGGCGATCGAGAAATGGGGCGCCCCGGTCTATGTCCGGCACGAGATCGTACACAACCGTTTCGTGGTCGATGGCTTGCGCGCCAAGGGTGCCATCTTCGTCGAGGAACTGTCGGAATGCCCGGATGATCGCCCGGTGGTCTTTTCCGCCCATGGCGTGCCGAAATCGGTGCCGGCCGAGGCCGCAAACCGCCGGATGATCGCCGTCGACGCCACCTGCCCCCTGGTGACCAAGGTGCATAATGAGGCCGCGCGGCACCACGAGAACGGCGTGCAGATGATCTACATCGGCCATGATGGCCACCCCGAGACCGTGGGCACGATGGGCCAGTTGCCCCCGGGCGAGGTGCTTCTGGTCGAGACGGTCGAGGATGTGGCAAGGCTTCAGGTCCGTGACCCGGCAAAACTGGCCTTCATCACCCAGACCACGCTGTCCGTCGATGACACCGCAGCCATCGCCGCGGCGCTGAAGGCACGCTTCCCAGCCATCCACGCCCCCGCCCATGACGACATCTGCTATGCCACCACCAACCGGCAGGCCGCCGTCAAGGCGGTGGCGCCGAAGATCGACGCGCTGCTGGTGATCGGGGCGCCGAATTCGTCGAACTCCAAGCGGCTGGTCGAGGTCGGCACCGCGGCGGGCTGTGGATACTCGATGCTGATCCAGCGCGCAGCGGATATCGACTGGCGCGCACTGGAGGGTGCCCGCGCCATCGGCCTGACGGCCGGGGCCAGCGCGCCCGAGGTCCTGGTCAACGAGGTGATCGAAGCCTTTCGTGCCCGTTTCGACATGACGGTCGAGCAGGTGGAAACCGCCGTCGAGAACATTGAATTCAAAGTTCCAAAGATCCTGCGCGAGTCCGCGTGAATGCTGAAACGCCTGCTGCTGCTTTGCCTCTTCGCCCTGCCCGCCTCCGCCGAGGAGGCGCCGGTCCTGGCCGAATACTGGACGAACAATGGCAGCCTGCCCCCGGACTATGCCTGGGAGACCAGCGTGACCATCCTGGCCGATGGTGCCCTGACCCTGAAGCGCTGCACGGGTTATGAAACCGAGGGGCCGGCTTGCAAGACCCGCCGCGCGAAGGTCGCTTCTGCGGCGGTCGAGGCGATCCGCGCCGCAGCGATTGCCAGCGGCCTGCGCGAAAATCCGGCAAGGCCGCCGGATGCGGTCATCGTCGGGGGTGCGATGACAGGCGGCCTCGTCTGGCTGGAGGGCGAGCGGGTGGAGTTGCCATCGCAGACACGCCCCGAGGATGCAGCCCGCGTGGCCTTGGTCTTGCGCAGCATCACTGATGCGATCCCGAACCGGCTGAACCGTTTTCTGGACGACTAGCGGGCTGGCCATGTGCGCGGCATCGGGCTAGATCAGCGGCATGACCGATGATCGCCGTATCCCCCGCCCTGCCCTGGCCCTCGGCCTTGCCGGGCTGCTGCCCTTCCTGTGGTCCGCCGCGACGCACCTGTCGCCGGCCTTGCTTGGTTGGGCCGGGCAGTGGCTGCCGCCGATGTTTCTGGGCGCCTATGTCGGCATCACCTATGGAACGGTGATCCTGTCCTTCATGTCCGGGGTCCTGTGGGGCTTTGCCACCCGCGCCGAGGGGACCGAAGCGGCGGCGGCCTATGCGCTTTCGGTGATCCCCGCGCTCTGGGTCTTCTTCATGGTCACCGACGCGACGGCAAACTCGGTAATCTTTCTGGCGGCGGGTTTCGTCGGCCTCTTGCTTCTGGACGCGATGTATTCCGCCTGGGGTCTCGCGCCGCGCTGGTGGCTGCGGCTGCGGGTGATGCTGACGGTCGTTGTCCTCGCCTGCCTTGCCATTCCCTTGCAGGCCTGACCCCGATGCCCGAGCTTTTCGCCTATACCGATGGCGCCTGTTCGGGAAACCCCGGCCCCGGGGGCTGGGGTGTCCTCATGCTGGCGCGCGAGAACGGTGCAGTCGTCAAGGAGCGCACGCTGCAAGGCGGCGAGGCGCTGACCACCAATAACCGGATGGAGCTGATGGCTGCCATCTCGGCGCTGGAGGCATTGGTGCGGCCATCCGAGATCACCATCGTCACCGACAGCGCCTATGTGAAGAACGGCGTTACCGAATGGATCCACAACTGGAAGCGCAAGGGCTGGCGCACTGCCGGGGGATCGCCGGTCAAGAATGTCGAGCTTTGGCAAAGGCTTGAGGCGGCGCAGGCCCGGCATCGGGTCACCTGGCGCTGGATCAAGGGCCATGCGGGCCACGCCGAGAACGAACGCGCCGACGAACTGGCCCGGGCCGGGATGGCCCCGTTCAAGGCGACGGCATGAGTTTCACGCTTCTGACCGCGCTGGACTATGCCTCGGTTCTGGTCTTCGCCCTGACCGGGGCGCTGGCGGCCAGCCGGTCGCAGCTGGATATCGTCGGCTTCATCTTCATCGCCTGCCTGACCGCCGTGGGCGGCGGCACGATCCGCGATGCGATCCTGAACCGCGAGGTCTTCTGGGTCGCCGACCCGGTGGTGATCGGCGTCGCCTCGACCGCCGCCATTCTGGTCTTCTTTACCGCGCACCTGCTGGAAAGCCGCTACCGCGCGCTTCTGTGGTTCGACGCCTTCGCGCTTGCGGTCGCCGTCCCCGCCGGCGTCGCCGTGGCGCTGGCCGAGGCCAAGGGCTGGCCGATCGTGCTGGTCATGGGGATGATCACCGGCTGCCTTGGCGGCCTCATGCGCGACGTGGTCTGCAACGAGGTGCCGCTGGTCCTGAAACAGGGCGAGCTTTACGTCACCTGCGCCTTTGCCGGCGCGCTTGGCGCGGTGCTGGCCGGGCTTGCCGGACTGCCGACCGGACCGGCCCTGGCGATCTGCGCCGGGATCGTCTTCACGCTGCGGGCAGGGTCGATCGCCTTCGGCTGGCGCCTGCCGGTCTACAGGTCCGAACCGCCGAAACCCGGGGCGCCGAAACGCTAGGCTTGCAGCATGAACGACCATTCGTTTATCCTGGCGTCATGCCTCGCACACGCGCCATTCCCGATACAAAGGTCCTGGCCACCGTACGCCAGCTTCTGGCCGATGGCGGAGAAAGGGCGGTCAGTTTTGCCACTGTCGCCGCCGCAACCGGCCTCGCTCCGCCGACGCTGGTCCAGCGTTATGGCAGCCGCGACGGAATGGTGAAGGCCGCCCGCCTTGCCGCCTGGGACGACCTGTGCGCCCGCACCGATGACGCCATCAATGCGACCGCAACAAAGGGGCCACAAGGCTTGCTGAAGGCCATCGGGCCCGTGAATGCAGCGGCTATCGCGCTGGACCTGCGCGATCCCGACCTTCTCCAGCGCGCCGCCGCCTGGCGTGCCACGATTGAATCGGCCCTGGCCCTGCGGCTGGGCAACGGTCCGAAGGCGAAGGACTCGGCCGCGCTCCTCTTTGCGGCATGGCAGGGTCAGGCGCTGTGGGCAACGGCCGGAGAAGATGGCTTCCGGCTCAAGGATGCGGTCAAGCGGCTTACTTAGCCCAGGACTTCCAGGCCCAGATCAGGATCAGCGCGCCCAGAAGCGCCCCGACAAAACCCGCGCCCATTCCCGCCATCATGACAAGGCCCCGCAGCACCAACCCACCGATGAGCGCACCCAGAACACCCAGCGCGATGGTCGACGGTGTATCAAGATCAACCCTCAGGATCCGCGTGGCAAGAAACCCCACGGCGACCCCGACAATCAGAAGCCAGATGAGCGGCATGTCATCCCTCCCCCGCATCCTTGACGGCATATGGGGACGCGCGGGGCCTTGCGCTATAGCCGGTCAGGAAGATTCAGGCCCCGAAGGATTTCGGCAACGGGCATCGGGCGCTTGCCCTCACGCTGCGCCTCGGTGATCTCGACCGCGCCGGTTCCACAGGCAATGGTGAAGCCATCCAGAACCTGGCCCGGCTGGCCCGCGCCAGTGGCAAGCCGCGAGCGCAGCAACTTGACCCGTTCGCCCCGCACCTCGACCCATGCGCCGGGGAAGGGCGACAGGCCACGGATCAGCCGATCCACCTCGACCGCCGGTTTCGAGAAATCGACCCGTGCCTCGGCCTTGTCGATCTTGGCGGCGTAGGTGATGCCTTCGGCTGGCTGGGGGACGGGGGTCAGGTCGGGCAGCCGGTTCAGTGCCTGAAGGATGAGCCTTGCGCCCAGCGCGCTGAGGCGGTCGTGCAGCTCGGCGGTGGTTTCTTCCGGAAAGATCGTCAGCGCCTCGCGCAAGAGGACCGGCCCGGTGTCCAGGCCCGCCTCCATCTGCATGATGCAGACGCCGGTTTCCCGGTCGCCCGCCATGATCGCGCAGTGAATCGGTGCCGCACCCCGCCAGCGCGGCAAGAGGCTTGCGTGGATGTTGAGGCAGCCCAGGCGCGGTGCATCAAGAATCGCCTGCGGCAGGATCAGCCCGTAGGCCACCACCACGGCCACATCCGCGCCCAGGGCCGCGAAGTCTTTCGCTGCGCTTTCGCTGCGCAGCGAAAGCGGATGCCGCACCTGCAAACCAAGCGCCTCGGCCCTTGCCTGAACCGGGCTTGGCCGGTCGGCCTTGCCGCGCCCCGCGGGTCGGGGCGGTTGGCAATAGACGGCAACGATTTCATGGGCTTGGTGCAGCGCTTCCAGCACCGGAACCGAGAAATCCGGCGTACCCATGAAAACGATTTTCATTTCATGCGCCCCAGCTTCTGCGCCTTGGCAATCAGCATCTTCCGCTTCAAGGGCGAGAGGCGGTCGAAATACATCTTTCCGGCCAGATGGTCGATCTGATGCTGCACGCTTGTGGCCCAGAGGCCGACGAAGTCCCGCTCCTCAACCGCGCCCTGATCGTTCAGGAACCGCACCGTGACCGCCCTTGGCCGCGAGATCACCGCCGAGACGCCCGGCAGATTGGGGCTGGCCTCCTCATGTTCGCGCAGCTGCCCGCTGGCGTGGAGCACTTCGGGGTTGGCCATCCGCACCACCTGCCCGCGCGCCTCGGAACAATCGACCACGGCCAGCCGCAAGGGCACCCCGATCTGGACCGCCGCCAGACCATAGCCCGGCATCGCCTCCATCGTGTCGATCATGTCGGCCCAGATCGCGCGCACCTCATCGGTGATCGCCGCCACCTCCGCCGCAGGGGTCCGCAGCACCGCGTTGGGCCAGGGCAGGCAGCGGCGAGCCGTCACGCCCGCGCCCGTTCCCGCTTGAGCTTTTCCATCTTGCGGGTGATCAGCTGGCGCTTCAGCGGCCCGAGATAGTCGATGAAGAGCTTGCCATCCAGATGGTCGATCTCATGCTGAACGCAGGTCGCCCAAAGCCCGGCGAACTGGCGTTCCTGAACCGCACCGTTCTGGTCGGTCCAGCGCACCTGCACTTCGGCGGGGCGCTTCACCTCGGCGTATTGCTCGGGGATCGAGAGGCAGCCTTCCTCATAGGTCGAGACATCCTCGGAGGCCCAGATGATCTGAGGGTTGAACAGGATCAGCGGCTCGGGCGGGCCGTCCTTGATGCAGTCCATCACCAAAAGGCGCTTGGTCACCCCCACTTGCGGCGCGGCCAGACCGACGCCGGGCGCGTCATACATCGTTTCCAGCATGTCCTCGGCCAATTGGCGCAGATCGTCGGTGATTTCGGCGACCGGCTCGCAGACCTTCTTGAGGCGCGGATCGGGATGGATCAGAATAGGGCGGATCATGCCTAGCGATCTACGAAAGCCGGGGCGCTGTGGCAAGGGGCAGAGACAAGGGCGCGTGACGGCCTCGGCTGACAGCTGCAAGGGACAGAGTTCTGCATGATCGGCGTTAATCAGGACAGTGTTATAATTCTTAACGCTACTTTGGGATGACTTTCTGAAATGAATGAAATATCTGGATCGAAATTCCCAAGCCGAGGATCGCAGGACATGACGTTCGACACCCCTATTGACCGGGCAGGCAGCCATTGCGTGAAGTGGGACATGATGCCCAGCCTCTACGGTCTTGCGCCGGACGAAGGTCTGGCCATGTGGGTGGCCGACATGGAGTTCCGCCCGCCGCAGGTGGTGCAGGCCGCGCTGGAGAGGATGCTCGCCCATGGTGTCTACGGCTATTTCGGCGATGACCGCGCCTATCTGGAGGCGATCCGCTGGTGGATGGCCACCCGCCACGGCTGGGAGGTCGCGCCCGAGTGGATCTTCACCACCCATGGCCTGGTGAACGGCACCGCGCTGTGCATCCACAGCTTCACCCAACCCGGCGACGGCGTGATCCTGATGACCCCGGTCTACCACGCCTTTGCCCGCGTCATCAAAGCCGCCGGGCGCGAGGTGGTGGAATGCCCGCTGGCGCTGGTGGACGGCAAGGCGCAGCTTGACCTTGCGGCCTGGGAGGCACGGCTGACCGGGCGCGAGAAGATGCTGATCCTCTGCTCGCCGCACAATCCGGGCGGGCGGGTCTGGACGGTTCAGGAGTTGCGCGCCATCGCGGAGTTCTGCCAGCGCCACGACCTGATCCTGGTCTCGGACGAAATCCACCACGATCTGGTCTATCCGGGGCAGAAGCATACCCCCATGCCCCTTGCCGCGCCCGAGGTGGCCGACCGGCTGGTGATGATGACCGCGACCACCAAGACCTTCAACATCGCCGGCGCCCATATCGGCAATGTCATCATCGCCGACCCCGCCTTGCGCAAGCATTTTGCCAATACGATCAACGCGATGGGCATCTCGCCCAATTCCTTCGGCATGCATATGGCGACCGCTGCCTATTCGCCGGAAGGTGCGGCCTGGGTCGATGATCTGATGCGCTACCTGGACGGCAACCGCCGCCTCTTCGATGCGGGCATCGCCGCCATCCCTGGCCTGCGCTCGGCGCCGCTGGAGGCGACCTATCTGGCCTGGGTCGATTTCTCGGGCACCGGGATGGCGCCCGGGGAATTCATCGCAAGGGTGGAACAGCAGGCGAAGATCGCCACCAACCATGGCGCCAGCTTTGGGGCCGGCGGGGAAAGCTTCCTGCGCTTCAACCTGGCCTGCCCGCGCGCCCAGGTGGCCGAGGCGGTGGACCGGCTGCAAAAGGCCTTTGCCGACCTGCAATGAAGCGTCTCGCCCGCCTTTTCGCCTATCTGGCCCTGATCGCGCTGCTTGGCCTGATGATCGCATCCTTCTTCATGCGCCCCGACGATCTGCCCGCGCCGCCGCCACCGCCCATCAGCGGGCAGATCGACCGGATCGTGGTGGAAAAGGCGGCGCGGCGCATGCACCTGATCCAGGAGGACAAGGTGGTGCGGACCTACCGGATCGCGCTTGGCTTCACTCCAGCGGGCACGAAGATCAGGCAGGGCGACGGCAAGACGCCGGAAGGCGAGTTCACCATCGACCGCCGCAATCCGAACAGCGCCTATCACCTGTCGCTGGGGCTGGACTATCCGCGCCCCGAGGACCGCAGGCGGGCCGCGCAGGGTGGCTATGACCCGGGCGGCGACATCTTTATCCACGGCCAGCCCAACGCCCTGCCCGAAGGGTTCATGCTGCGCGGCGACTGGACGGCAGGCTGCATCGCCGTGACCAATGCCGAGATGCGGGAAATCTGGGCGGTGACACCCATCGGGACCAAGGTCGTGATCCGGCCATGAGCCCCGGGCAAAGGCTCGTCGATGGCTTCGCCACTCCTCGCAGGTCCCCCGACGAGGCGACGCAGTCGCACAAGGAGGCGTTTGCAAGGATCAGGCGCGGGGCAGGTAGCCCACCGGCGCGTTTTCGTCGCGCCAGAAATCAAGCGCCGGACGCTCCTTGACGGCCGTCGCGCGCTTGAAGTCGCAAACCAGCTCGCCGTTTTCGATGAAGGAGGCGACGATCAGACACTGGAACACATGGCGCGAGCCGTCATAGACATCGACCAGACCGCGCAACTGGCCCGGCGACAGCTCGGCATCCAGCGCAAAGCCATTGTCCCAGAAGCGCAGCACCGGGAAGACCGCGTCCCCCACCTGCACCCGCAGGCGCGCGCGGCGCTTGAGGTCCTTCTTGCGGGCGGCCTCCAGCCCCTCGCGGATCTCCTTGGGCAGAAACTCAAGCATGGCAGCCCTCGTAAACACCTAGGCAAGATGTTGGAACGAACCTGAAGAAAATCAAGCTTTTCCAAAGATACCTCGAAAATGTAAACGGAATGAGACCACGCGTCCCCATTTCGCACACGCCAGGGTAGTAGTTCGCCAAACCCCGGCCGCCACGGCGGAATGGCCGCACCCGGCGCGGCCAGCGCTTGCGAATCGCCCGCAGCCCACGGATAGCCATGGCCATGATGCTGATCCTTGCCATGCTGCTTGATGCCGCCTTCGGGGAACCGAAGGCCGTCTGGAACCGCCTGCCCCATCCGGCGGTCCTCATGGGGCGGCTGGTGGCGTGGTGTGACCGGCGTTTCAACCAGGGCGAGGCGCGCAAGGCCAGGGGCACGCTGGTGGCACTGGGGCTGCTCCTTGGTGGGCTGGTGCTGGGCTGGCTGATTCATATCCTGCCCGACCGCGGCGTGATCGAGGTTCTGGCCGCAGCGATCCTCATCGCGCAGAAAAGCCTCGTCGAACATGTCCGCGCCGTGGCCTGCGGCTTGCGGCGTTCGGTCCCCGAAGGCCGGCAGGCGGTTGCCATGATCGTGGGCCGCGACACGACCGAGATGACCGGCCCCGACATCGCCCGTGCCGCCATCGAAAGCGCGGCCGAGAACCTGTCGGACGGGGTGGTGGCGCCGATCTTCTGGTATCTGGTGCTGGGCCTGCCGGGGCTGGTGGCCTACAAGCTGATCAACACCGCCGACAGCATGATCGGCCACATGACCCCGCGCTATCGCGACTTTGGCTGGGCCTCGGCGCGGCTGGACGATGTGCTGAACCTGATCCCCGCCCGGCTGACCGCGCTTCTGATCGCGCTGACCCACGGCTGGGTCGATCCCGCGCCGATCCTGCGCGACGCGCCCAAACATCGCAGCCCCAATGCCGGCTGGCCGGAAAGCGCGCTGGCCCCGGTTCTGAACGTGGCCCTCTCCGGCCCGCGCAGCTACAACGGGGTGCGCAAGGATTACCCCTGGGTCTGGCCCGAGGGGCGCCGCGACCCCGGCCCCGACGACATCGACGCCGCCGCCGATGCGCTCTGGCGGGTCTGGGCGGTCCTCCTTGCCTTTGCCGTCCTGATCGTCATCTTCTAGCGGCACCCGCCGCCGGAGATGCCATGCGCGCCGCCCTGATCTGCCTTGCCCTGGCAAGCCCCGCCTCCGCCGCACCCTGCGGCGGCGATTTCGCCGAGTTCCTCACGTTGATGCAGGCCGAGGCCATCGCCGCAGGCGTGCCGGAGGGCAAGGCCGCCGCCTTCTTCGCCGGGGCCCGGCAGGACGAAAAGGTGCTGAAGGCCGATCGCGCACAGGGTGTCTTTCGCAAGGGGTTTCTCGACTTCTCGCAATCGCTGATCTCAAGGCAGCGGCTGGCCACGGCGCGCGAGAAATCGGCCAGCCTCGATGCGATCTTCGCCCGGGCCGAGGCCGACTATGGCGTGTCGCGCGGGATCCTGTTGGCCTTCTGGGCCTTCGAGACCGACTTCGGCCGCGTGCAGGGCGATTTCAACACCCGCAACGCCCTTCTGACGCTCGCGCACGACTGCCGCCGGCCCGAGCTTTTCCAGCCGCAGGTCCTTGCCGCCGCCCAGCTTTACGCCTTGGACGAATTCGACCTCGACACGACGGGAGCCTGGGCGGGCGAAATCGGAATGGTGCAGATGCTGCCGCAAGACATTCTGGAGCGTGGCGTCGATGGCGATGGCGACGGGCTGATCCTGTTGAAAACCTCCGAGGCCGACGCGATCCTTTCCGGCGCGAACCTCTTGCAACACCACGGCTGGCGCGCAGGCGAGCCTTGGCTGGTCGAGGTCACCCTGCCCGGGGATTTCGACTGGTCGCTGAGCGGGCTGGAAACGGAAAAGCCCACAGCCGACTGGACAGCCCTTGGCGTCAGCCCGCGCCAGGGCAGCCTTGCGCCGGGGCTTGCCGCCTCGCTTCTGCTGCCGCAGGGCCACAAGGGCCCCGCCTTTCTGGCATACCCGAACTTTCGCGTGCTCTTCGACTGGAACCAGAGCTTCATCTACGTCACCACCACCGCCTATTTCGCCACACGGATCGAGGGGGCCGACCCCTATCTGGCAGGCACCCCCGAACCGGTTCTGGAACTTGAGCAGATGAAGGCCCTGCAGACGCGGCTTGCCGCCCTTGGCCATGACGTTGGCCAGATCGACGGCATCCTTGGCGCGGGCACCCGGGCGGCAGTGCAGAAGGAACAGGCCCGGCTTGGCCTGCCCGCCGATGGCTGGCCGACCCAGGCGCTTCTGGACGCTCTGTGATGGCCAGCTGGGGCATCGTTGCGACTGTCAGCGCGCCCGAGGAGAAGATCCTTGCCTTTGCCGCGCATCATCTGGCGATTGGCGCAGGACATCTGTGGCTTTATCTCGATGACCCCGAGGCGCCGGTTCCGGCCCCTCTGGCTGGCCATCCCAAGGTCACCGTGACACGCTGCGATGAGGACCATTGGCAATCCCTCTGCCGCACCCGCCCGGCAGGTCTGCCCATGCGCCAGACGCGGAACGCCCGCCACGCCTATGCCCGTGCCCGGACCGACTGGCTGGCGCATATCGACGTGGATGAGTTCCTGCACGCTCTCAGCCCGCTGGGCCATGTCCTCGACGCCGTTCCCGAGGATATCCGGGCGCTGAAGGTGGAGCCGTTCGAGGCCATGCATGATCCGCTTCTGCCCGACGACATCTACACCGCGCGTGAGTTTCGCGGCGCGCTGCGCCATGAATTCTGGCCCAAGCGGAGGGCCGCGCTGGGGGACTACCGCAAGATCATTCGTGACGGCATGCTGAGCCACACGGTCGGCAAGGTATTCCTGCGCACCGGCGTTCCGGGAATGCGGCCGAAGCTGCACACGGCGATGATCGACGGCACCTTCGTCAACACTCCGCACTGGCATCCCGAAATAAGGCTGCTGCATTTCCACGCCCAGGACCGCAAGGCCTGGCTGGCCGCACTGCCGTTCCGGATTGCCAAGGGCGCCTATCAGTTCAAGCCAGCGCTCCAGTCCTTCCTGCAACAGGCAGAGGCCGAGGACATCGACCGGTTCTACCTGCGGACCCAGGTCCTGCCGCTTGACCTTGCCGAAGACTTGCAGGCACTGGGCCGGGTGCTGATTGTCGACCTCCAGCTGCGCCAGAAGGTGCAGGCGCTGCGAGAGGGTCCGTGATGCCGGGATGGGGTCTGGTCGCAACGGTCAAGGCGCCGGAAGAACAGGTGCTGGCCTTCGTCGCGCATCACCTCTCGCTTGGGGCGCGGCGGCTCTGGCTCTATTTCGACGACCCCGACGATCCCGCCTTTGCCCGCGTCGCCAGACTGCCGCGCGTCAATGCGACCCGCTGCACCGAGGCCTATTGGGCCACGCGCGGCGGGCGCGACGATCGGCATCAGAACCGCCAGGTCCGCAACGCGCGCGACGCCCAGCACAAATGCCGGCTTGACTGGCTGGGGCATGTCGATGTCGACGAATTCCTGCACGCCCCCCGCCCGGTGGCAGAGATCCTCGGCGACGTGCCCGATACGGTGCCGAACCTGCTGATGGACTCCTTCGAGGCGATGCACGACCCGGCGCTTGCCGATGACATCTTCACCGCGCGCCACTTCCGCGGCCCGCTCCGGCGCGAGCATCAGGCGCTCCACCCCGCCATCTTCGGGTCGGCCGCTGCAGTGATCCCCAAAGGCAGCCTGGCCCACAGTATCGGCAAAAGCTTCTTCCGCCCCGCGGTCGCCGGAGTGTCGGTCCGCCTGCACGACGTCTTTGTGAACCGCGAACGGCTGCGCTCGACCTTCCACCCGGAACTGCGCGTCCTGCACTTTCACGCCCATGACCCGGTGGCCTGGCGCCGCTCCCTGCCCTTTCGGCTAAGCCGCGGCGCCTATCATCACCCACGCGAAAGCCTGCTTCAATCCCACCTCACCGGCGCCAGCAACGCGGTCATCGACCAGTTCTACCAGGACACCATGACGCTGACGCCCGAAAAGATCGCCCTGCTGCAAGCCCATGACCGGCTGATCACCGCAGACCTCGCCCTGCGCGTGAAGGTGCGGGCGCTTCTCGATGGCGCCTTCGACTGAACTGCGGGCAGACACAGCGAAGAGCGCCCGCAAGGGCGCGATGAGCGGCCCCTGCCTCAATCCCTGTTCACCAGCATCAGCGCGGCACGGCGGAAGGTCGCCATGATCTCCGCCCGTTCCCGCTCTGCCACACCGGTTTCGCCCATCGCCCGGTTCATCACCGCCAGCCAGTCCTCGGCATCCTGCAGACGGATTTCCACATGGGCGTGAATTTCCCGCAGGTTCATATGGCCGTGGACCTCATGATAGTAGCGCCGCCCGCCGAAAAACCCGCAAAGGAAGTTGAACTGCTCGGGCCGGACATGGCTCAGACCGTGGCCCTTGAGATGCATCTCCATGATCGCGCGACCCTGCGGCAGGGTCTCGATCAGATCATAGAAGTGGTTGACCAGCAGATGAACCTGCGCCTCACCCCCGATGCGGTCGATCATCGGTTCCATTGCGTCCCTCCTCTCTCCGATTTCTTCAAAGAAATCGGACCGGACTTTTCAAAGAGTCCGGCGCCCACCGTTCAACTCTGCGGGCGCGTCTTTTTCGGGTCGTAATGCGACAGGGGCACGATTACCGCCGGCAGCCGCTTCTGCTGGCCGTCAAGCTTGCCGACCTCCAGCGCCGTGCCCACCTCGGCATGCGCCACGTCCACCCGCGCCAGCGCGATGTTCTTGCCCAGAATGGGCGAGCGGACCGACGACGTCACCTCCCCCACCTGAGCGCGCCCCACATGCAGGCAGTCGCCGTGACCCACATCGACATTCGCGTCGATCTCCAGCCCCACGAACTTGCGCGACGGATGCTCTTTCCGGCGGATCAGCGCCTCGCGGCCGATGAAATCGTCAGTCTTGGATTTGAGCGGCACCGTGAACCCGATCCCGGCCTCGAAGGGGTCGGTCTGGTCGCTGAAATCATAGCCCGCAAAGATCAGCCCGGCCTCGATCCGCACCATGTCCAGCGCCTGCAGACCCATCGGCCGCAAGCCCAGATCTTCGCCATTGGCCCAGACGGCGTCATAGACCGCGCTGCCGTCTTTCGGGTGGCAGAAGATCTCGAACCCGAGTTCCCCGGTATAGCCCGTCCGCGACACCACGACCGGGGCGCCTGTTGGACCGCCGATCCGGCCCACCGTGAAGCGGAACCAGCCCAACTCCTCCACCGTCGGCTGGTGCGGCGCGGTCCAGATCATCCGCTTCATGATCTCGCGGCTGTTCGGCCCCTGAACGGCCAGATTGTGCAGCTGGTCGGTCGAGGACCGCACCATCGCCTGAAGGCCCAGCTTTTCGGCCTGCTCCCGGATCCAGACCCCGCCATAATCGTCGCCCCCGATCCAGCGGAACTGGTCGCGGCCCAGCCGGAACGCCGTGCCGTCGTCGATCATGCCGCCGTGGTCATAGCACATCGCGGAATAGACCACCTGGCCCTGGCTCAGCTTCTTCATGTCGCGCGTCAGCACCCAGTTCATCAGCGCCTCGGCATCCGGGCCGGTGACCTCGAACTTGCGCAGGGGCGACAGGTCCAGCACCACTGCGGCCTGACGGCAGGCCCAGTATTCCTCCAAGCTCCCGTTCGCCGAATAGGCCTGCGGCAGCCAGTAGCCCTTGTATTCCACCAAATGCCGGGTCTTCTGGCTGATCCGGTCGTGGAAGGCGGTTTCCTTGGTCATCTTCGGCTCCGAGGCGGGCGTGGGGCGATAGGCGATGGACCGGGAGAATTTCTCGGCCCCCGAATAGGTGCGGACATGGATGTCGCTGAGATACCAGCCGTTCGCGGGGCTGGTGTCATCCGGGCAGGCCGAGTTCACGCAGACGATGTCGGTCAGCGCCCGGAACAGGACATAGTCGCCCGGGCGGCTCCACGGTTCATCCGAGATCAGGACGCCATGTGAATCAATGTTCGTATTGAAGAAGAGGTTCACCGCCATCCAGCCCGGGCGCGGATCCACCCCGTGCTCAGCCAAGGCCTTGTTGAAGTTGTCCGAGCAGTTGACATGCCCCGGATAGCCGATGTCGTCGTAATATTTCGACGCGCAGGCCATGGCGAAGGCGTCGTGCCTGCCCACCGTGTCCTGCACCACCTCGACCAGCGGCACCCAGTCCTGATCGAAGTATTTCGAGTGCAGTCCGGGCATCGAATAGGCGTGGCCCATCAGGGTCCGGCTGGTGGTCACGTCCAGCGCGTGCTGGATGCCTTTGTCCAGTTTGCGCGCGTCGAAGCACTGGAAATCGGTGCATTGCCGACCGTCCACGTCCAGGATCTGGATATAGTCCCCGGCCTTCACGAAATAGCTTTCCGCAGTGGCCGATTTCACCCGCAGGTCAAGGATCGGATCGGCCAGCGGGTCCGGCAGGTCATAATTGCCAACCAGCCGCGGCTTGGCACGCTGGATCAGCAGGGTCACCGGCGTTGCCGTATCCTGCGCTTCGGGGGCCATCGGCAGGCCAGGGGCGGCGATGACCAGCCAGCCATCGTCCAGCGCGGTCAGACTGGCCCGTGTGCCCGCTGGCGTCTCAGGCCCGAAGAGCCGCAGCGCCCCTGCCTTCGCCAGATCGATCTTCCGGCCTTCCAACCCCTTGCGCAGCCGCAGGAGACTTGGCTCTCCCGAAGCCAGCATCGCCTTCAGACCTTCGGCCCCGGAGTTGCCGGGCTGACCAAGGATCGCGGCGTCAACCCGCCCGTCACGCGTCGCGGCCAGCACCTCCACCGGCTGGCCACCTTCGTCATTGATCAGTGTCAGCGCATCGCCGGTCATGACCTGCAGCAGCAGCGCACCACCCCCTGGCACGACATGGCGTTCCTGCCCATGATGACGGGAAAACCCTTGTGGAGTCAGAATCCGGCTGGGGCGTGGTGGACCCGGTACAACCGTGGGATAGATCGAATCGAGCATCGGCATCTCCCGTAAAAACCGGCACCATCGAAGCGGTCCAGTTTAATAAGGATAAAACTTGTTCATTGAGAAGAATAGCGACAGGTTGAGCGTGACACAAGCAGGGCGCAAGGGGAAGGTCGAGCAATGCTGGCACTGAGTTTCGGTTTGACGGCGGCGCTGCTCTGGGCGGTGCATGACCTTCTGGCACGGAAACTCAGCCAGGGGGTGGCGCTGTTGCCGCTGCTGGTCGTGGTTCTGGGTTCAGGGTGCGTGGTGCTTTTGCCGCTGGCGGTGATGGCAGGTCACTGGTCTGCGATGACCTGGGCGGCAGGCGGAATCGCGGCAGGTTCGGGGCTGGCCTTCGCGCTTGCCATCGGCACGCTTTATCGCGCTTTCAGTCTGGCGCCGGTGCGCGTTGTCTCGCCGGTGATCGGGGCCTATCCGATGTTGACCCTGCTGATCGCGGTGGCGCAGGGCCGGTCAGTGACAACGGGCGACTGGCTGGCTGTCGCGGCCATCGTTGCCGGCATCGCCATCGTTGCCGTGGTGGCACGGGACGACGCACCCGAGGGCTATGCCTCTTCCCCCGGCGTGGCCATCGGCTGGGCGATGCTGTCGGCGGCCGGTTTCGCGGTGACCTTCGCGCTGGGGCAAGAGGCGACGCGGCAGGGGTCGGAGCTTCCGGTCTCGCTGATCGGAAGGGTCGTGGCACTGGCCGCCGTGCTGGCGCTGATGCTCTGGCACCGAGGTGCGCTGGCGCCGCAGCGACGGCAATTCGGGGTGCTTGCCCTGATGGGGGCCATCGACGCGGCGGCGTTGGGGATGGTGACGGCCTCGGGCGCCTTGCCAAGGGCCGAGTATGCCTCGGTCGCTTCGTCCCTGTTCGGGGTTCTGACCATCCTGCTGGCGGCCTGGTTCCTGAAGGAAAGGGTCAGGCCGGTGCAATGGCTGGGGATCGCAACGGTCTTTGCGGGGATTGCGGCATTGGGATTGCAGGGCCTGTAGAGCAAGCAGAATGGGCCTCTGCCCTACTCAGCCGCTTCGACCCTTGGCTGGCTGGAACGGCGCAGGGATTGCGTCAGCCGCCGTTCGTCACGGGGGGTGACCCCGAACAACTGGACGTAGTGCCGAATCATCGGGCTGGACGTCATGTACCCCACCGAGGCCGCAATCTCGCGGAAGCTGTCGTTGGAATAAAGCACCCGCTGCCGCGCCTTCATCAGACGAAGCTGGTGGTAGTAGCGAAGCGGGCTTTGTCCGGTTTCCCTCTTGAACAGCCGCTCGAAATGGCGCCCGGACAGGCCGACGGCCTGCGCCACGTCAGGAATGCGCAGCGGATCCTCGACATGGGTCTCGAACAGGCGGATCGCCTCACGGATCGGGGGGGGCAGGTCGTCTGCCGTGCTGCCGCCCCGGGCGACGGGCACCTTCTGCGCCGCCGCCTCGTCGCGCACGAAGGGATGCTGGAACCAGCATGCGACCTCGGTCATCACCTCGCGGCCCAGGCGCTCTTCGATCAGCTTCAGCATCAGGTCGAACACCGCCCCGGCGCCCGACACCGTGTTGCGGCGGCGTTCGCGCAGGATGGTGGCCTCCGAGGCGACGACCCCCGGAAACTCGGCCTTGAATGCCGCCTCGTAGCACCAGTGGACCGAGCAGCTCCGCCCCTCCATCAACCCGGCGCGCGCCAGCGGGAAAATGCCGCCCGAAAAGGCACCCAGCGTCACCCCGGTGCGGTCCAGCCAGCGCAGCCGTGCCGGGCTGCGGCGCGCATCGGCGAATTCGGCGGTGGGTGGCGCGATCAGATACAGGTGATCCAGCCCCTCGGCCCCTTGCAGGGTCTCATCGGGGTTGAAGCCGATTTCCGCGCTGGATCGCACCGGGCCTTCGGCTTCTGCGACAAGGCGCCAGACGAACTCGCGCCGTCCGGTGATCTCGTTGGCCGCCCGCAAGGGTTCGATGGCCGACGTCAGGCAGGCCATCGGAAAGCCGGGGAACATGAGGAACCCCAGCCGCAAGGGTCCGCGTTCAGTCATCGGGGAACCAGCCGGGCGAGGTCGGCGCGCCGTCGTCGTATTTCGACAGCCATTCCACCATCGCATCCCGGTTGCGGATGAAGCCCTTGTAGGTCGCCAGTTCCACCGGCAGGTCGCGCACCACCCGGTGCAGGCGGCGGGCCCATTTCGGGACCTCGACAATCTGCTCGAAGCTGCAGAGATAGCAGCGGATGTCGAAGGCGATCGCATTGGACCGTGGCAAGCGGTAAAGGCTTTGCAGTTCCACCCGCAGGTGCTGCTTTCTGCCCATGTTCTCTTGCGTGATCGTGGTCTTCGACGGCCCCCATTTGGGATAGGTCTCGGGGGCCGTATCCAGCAGCGGATTGACCGTCATCGTCCAGTTGAAACGACGGACCGGGGCGCCGTGCTGAAGTTTCAGAAGAAACTTCAGCGCACGGTCGAAGACGCCCTTTTCATGCGCCAGCGGTACCGGGGCGTGCCATTCGTGGAAGTTCATGCCGACGTCGAAGTCCACCGACCAGTCGGCCTGGCTGGTCGCAATCCCCGCATCCATCCAGAGCGTCCCGTCGCGTTCGTCCTGAAGCGTCCAGTCGCCCTGCGTCTGGCGCATGATGTATTCGAAGGGCGGATAGGGCAGCGTGCTTTCATCCAGGAATGTGAACGACTGTTCAATACCCAGCGGCCGGTTCACCCAGTGCCAGCGGTTGCCGTCCCTGGTCAGCGAAAACCACTGCGGATAATCCCGTGCCTTCGCCTCCATGATCAGTTCCAGCACGTCCCAACCGGCAAGCGTCATGTGCGGCAGCGACTGGCAGCGCAGCGGGTCTTCGGCCAGGACCTTGGCGCGGTCGATCATCTCGGCGACGTAGTGTTCGTCGACGTCGAGCATATGTTCAAAGGCCGTGCCCTTCCGGCCCGGGACATGCGGCTCCATGTTGACCGAATACATGTAGTCGTCGCGGTCGAAGGGGAAGGGGAACCGGCGCGGATCGCTGTTGCGATAGGTAAAGGTGTCGCGGAACGTCTCATCCCGGAAGAAACCGCCGAAATCGTCGGGAGCGAACTTGAAATCTAGGCTCATGGTCGTCTCCTATCGGTCGATGACAAGGGTCTTGCCCTCAAAACGGCTGACGCAGGGCATGATCTTCTGGTTCGAAGCCTGCTCCTCGGGCGACAGCCAGTGATCGCGGTGCAGGATGGTGCCGTCGCATTTGTGAACAGCCGTTTCGCATTGCCCGCAGGCCCCGCCCCGGCAGAGGTAGGGGGCATCCACCCCGGCGGCCTCCATCGCCTCCAGCAGGCTTTGCGTGGTGCCCACGGTGATCGTCTTGCCGCTGGCCGCGAGTTCCACCTGGAAGGGCAGGCCGGTGCCGGGAGCGAGGAATTCCTCATGGTGCAGGGCCTGCTTGGGCCAGCCCATGCCTTCCGCGGTAGAGAGAACCCAGTTGATCATCCCTTTCGGTCCGCAGACGTAGAGGTGCGTGCCGATGGGTTGGTTTTCCAGCACCCGGGCCAGGTCGATCATCTGCTTCTGATCGTCGAAGTAGCAATGCACCCGTTCAGGATGCGCGGCGGTCAGCCGGTCCATATAGGCGCCAAGGGCTTGGGAACGCGCTGAATAGTGCAGTTCGAACCTGCCGCCGAAGTGTGAAAGCTGCGCGATCTGGGCGAGGAAGGGCGTAATCCCGATCCCGCCCGCGATCATCAGGTGCTTTTTCGCGCGATTGTCGAGCGGGAAGAGGTTGACCGGGTAGGACAGCGTCATCTCCATCCCCGGCTTCACATGCTGGTGCATGTACAGCGACCCACCGCGCCCTGCGTCGTCGCGCCGGACCGAGATTTCATAGCCCGACCGATCCTCGGGGTCGGACATAAGCGAATAGGGGTTCAGTCTGCGCGTGCCGTGATCGTCCATCTCGACCACGGTATGCGCGCCGCCGGAGAACGCGGGCAGCGCCGAACCGTCGCGCGACACGAAGCGGAAGCGCTTGATCAACGCATTGACTTCGACGACCTCGGCCACCCGGACCTGAAGCTTCGCACCCCCGCTCATTTGAACCTCACAACGCTTTCCGGCACCTCGCCGGGGTCCTCGGCATCGATGTTCACGCCCTGGAAGGCGGCGATTCGCCGGGAATAATGATCGCGGACAAAGAGGTTGAGCCCGCAATGGCTGCATTTGAACGGGTCGGTGGCCACATTCTCGGTGATCCCCTTGCAATGCACGCATTGCACCCGGCGCAGGGTCGATCCGCGCTGCTCCTTCTGGATCGAGGCGAATGGAAAGCCGGTGGACATGATCTCGCGTTCGGCCTGGCCGATCAGGCTTTCGGTGCCGGCGAGGTAGAACTGGGTGCCCATATGCGCATCCGCCAGCACCCGCACCAGACGCGGCAAGAGCGCGGGAATGGTCGGAGCACGGAAGAACTGCGCCGCGCCCAGCGCCTCAAGCTTTGCCGATCCATCCGTCCCCGTCGGGCCGGGGCAGTACATCACATGGGCGCCGGCCAGGATTTCCGAACGGTTGTTCGCCTTGGCCAGCATGTCACTTACCGCATCCGCCCCCGCACAGTCGGCGACGATGACGTGCAGCTTGCCCGGACGGGGCTCTAGGGCCGCATAAGCCGGGCGCGACTTGATCGACGGGGCGTCAACAGGGGTCAGGTCAACTTTCACGGGGGCAGTTCCCTTGGGTCGAAAGGGGCCCACCCTCAGGCGGGCCCCGGAAGATCAGTCCTTGGCCGTCCGGCGCTTTTTCTCCACGTCGTAGAACGGCAACGGCGCCGACACCGCCTTCAGCGGGCCATGCGTGCCGCAGCGCACCTCGACCTCGGTCCCGTTGTTCGCACAGTCCACCGGCAGGCGCGCAATCGCCACGACCCAGTCGTTCAGCGGCGAGTACATCGGCTGGGTGACCACGCCGACCTTCTTGCCATCCTTGAAGATCGGCGCGTTGCCCGGAACCTTCGTCTTGTCCGCAAACTTCAGGCCCGAGATCTTGAAGCGTTCCTTGCCCTGCAGCCGGTAGTGCTCTTCCGCCCCGCGGAAGCCGGTCTTGCCCTTGGTCACCGTCCAGTCGAGGCCCAGCTCCCACAGGGTGTCGCCGGGGCCTTCGTCCTCGAACGGATACATTTCCGAGTTGTCGAAGGGGAAGAACAGAAGGTAGCTTTCGGCCCGCAGCATGTCGAGCGTGGTGAAGCGGCAGGGGATGATGCCCATGCTGGCGCCTTCCTCAAGGATCCGATCCCAGATTTCCACTGCGTCCTGGCCGCGGCAGAAGATCTCGTACCCGCGCTCGCCGGTATAGCCGGTGCGCGACAGCGTGATCGGTTTGCCGAACAGCATCGCGGGCATGTGGCCCATGTAGGGCAGCTGTCGCACGCCGGGGATGTGCTTTTCCAGATAGTCCACTGCCAGCGGCCCCTGCAACGACAGGTCGTGGAGGTTGTCGTCGAAGCGGATCGAGACATCGCGGCCCGTCGCGGCCATGGTCAGCTGCTCATGCCCCTGCCCCGAGCCATGGACCACGGTGTAGCTGTTCGGGCCGAAGCGATAGATGATGCAGTCGTCGATGAACTTGCCCGCATCGTTCAGCATGCAGGCGTAAACCGATTTGCCGGGCGCGATCTTTTCGGGGTCGCGGGTCGTGGCGCGGTCGATCACATGGCTGGCGGCATGGCCGGTGATGTGGACCTTCTTCAGGCCCGAGACGTCCATGAGCCCCGCCTTGGTGCGGATCGCCATGTATTCGGCGTTCGGGTCGCCCTTGGAATAGGACCAGGCGGTTCCCATCCCGCTCCAGTCTTCAAGGTCAGAGCCAAGCGCGCGGTGTCGGTCCATCAGCGCAGAAAAACGCCAGGAATTGGTCATCGGTGGTCTCCCTGAAGGTTGTTCATTTTTCGCCAGTCTCAGGCGATTCCCGCCAGAAAGCAATAATCAAGTGCAACAAAATTTCCCTTGAGGGAAACTTTTTGACCTCTGCCGAAGGCTTGGGCACGACCGGAAATGAAGACCCCGGAGCCGGAAATCCGGCCCCGGGGTCCAGTCTGTCAAGCGCTGCCCGGATCAGGCGCGGTTCAGGTCTTCCTTGGTGACGACATCGGTCTCGACACCCCAGCGCAGGCTGTCCAGACCCTCGGCCATGTCATCGTCCGAGACCCTGAGGCCGATCGTCGCCTTCAGTAGCAGAGCGGTCACAAGGGCCGTCACCACCCCCGCGCCGATGCAGACGACGATTCCGACCAACTGCATCATCAGGCCGATCTGCCCGTGCTGGAAGGCATAGGCACCCTCTTCGATGCCGAAATAGCCCCCGCGCGGCGTGCCGGACTTGAAGAGACCCAGCATGATCAGCCCGTAGCTGCCTGCCCCGATGAACAGCGGCACCAGCTTGTGCTCGTCAAACTTGCGGCTGAAGGTGAACTCGTAGACCGCCCAGGCCACGACGGGTGCGCCAAGTGCCACAAGGAACATCTGCCACGGCATGTAGACGTCAAAGCCCGAAGCGCCCGAGACGTAGCCCGCCAGCGGACCCAGCAGCAGATAGGCGTATTTCCGGGTGGCATAGGCGATGATGAGGCCCGACACCGCCCCCCCGGCCCAGGAGAGCGCGTAGTTGTTCAGCGCCACACCCACGCTGGTCGTGGCCATGGTGACCGAAACGGCCAGCGCCTCGGGGTCGAAGAAGAACAGGCAGGACATGATGATCATCGGCAGACCGGCGAAGATGGTCAGCAGCCCGGTCGCCGCCAGCCCGATGGACGGGGCATAGTAGCCCGGCACCCGGGGATGCGCTTCAAAGACACCGGGGCGTGCCGGCAGCATGTTCACCAATACCAGCGCCATGCCAGCGGGGAACATGTAGACGAACCCCACGCCGAAGAAGTCATGGAAGCCGGCGTTGGTCAGCGGCCCGACCGAACCCCAGGTGATCCAGCTCAGCACCGACGAGGCCACGGCCGCAACGGCCGAGAAGACGTAATAGGCCGAGGCCTTCATCCTTTCGGACACCGCGAAGTGGAACAGGATGTTCACGATCCCGGCAAAGCAGGCAAGGAAGAACACGAAGATCTGGAAAGAGTTCAGACCCGGGAACACCGCAGGGTCGACGTCCTGTGCCAGCGCGTTCAACATCGCGCCGCCGATCCACCAGTCCTTGATGCTGTCCATCATCGTCGCATCGACCATGATGTAGTACTGCCCGGCCCAAAAGCTGAAGCCGATGATGTAGTAGACCGTGAACCCCACGAAGAAGCCCATGACCTTTTCGATGGTCGAGTTAAAGAGGCTCTTGCGCCGGGTGGTGCCGGCGTCGATCAACAGCAGACCGACGACGACAAGGATCGCTCCGACAGTGCCGGAGGCATAGACCACGTTCTGTACCAGCGAATTCAGGCTGACCTGATCCGCATAGAATGCGACGGTATCGCCTTCCATTGTAAGCTCCCTGTTCCGATTTTCTTGGCGCCGGAAACAGAAGTGGCGACCGTTCGCCACGCGGATCTGGATTCTGGCGCAGGGCTTTCAGCCCATGGCGGCAGATTGACGCAGTTCCATCGCGCAACAAAGCGAAATTTGCCTGTCAAGAAGAATATTTTCTTTATCACCAGCCGTGACAGCCCGGCAGTGTTCAGGACTTGAGAACGATGAACCATGGGCCCGCCACCTGGCGGGCCCATGGGGTGGCCCTATCTGGTCTTGCGGTAGGCCTTCTTTTCATGCAGCGACCCGATGATGAGGGCCACGGTGCAAAGGCCGAAGGACAGGATCAGCCAGATCGCTTCGCCCCCCTGCCCGGCGTAATAGGCGCCCTCGACGGCGGCCCAGTCGGTGATATCGGTTCCGATCATCTGCGTTCCTTTCGCTTACTGTGCCGGGGTGACCGGCCCCTGCGCCGGTTCGCCCAGGAGTTCGGGGTAGGCCACGACGGGCACCTTCACCTTGTCCAGGCCAAGGATTTCGGCCTCGCGCGGGACGCGCAGCAGGCGCAGCTGCTTGAGGATGAAGGACACGACATAGCCGGGGATGAAGCCGAGCGCCGCCATGATCACCGCGCCCGAAAGCTGGCCGAAGAACGAGATGGTCGGCGCGCCTTCGGTTGTCAGGGCCGGATAGCCAGCGGCGAAGATGCCGACAGCAATCACACCCCAAAGGCCAACCACGCCGTGCAACGCCACCGCGCCCACCGCGTCGTCGATCTTGAACCGCTCGAGGATCTTTGCGGCGAAGGGCATGATCAGCCCGCCGATGACGGCGATCACGAAGGCCATCGGCGGCCAGTAGAGGTCAAGGCCACCCGCGACCGCGATGATCCCGCCCAGCGCGCCCGACATCATCCAGAACGGGTCATGCGTGACGACCCAGGCCGCGATGGCCCCGCCGGCAAAGCCCATCAGGATGTTGAAGGTCAGCGCGGACAGATTCGTCGGGCTGCCGTAGATCGTGGCAAAGATACCCTCACCCCAGGACCAGGCTTCGCCCGGAAAGATCACGCAGCCCATGAGAAAGCCCCAGAACCCGGCGATGATGAGCATCAGGCCGACCAGCGTCGCGGGCAGCGAGTGGCCCGGGATCGCGTTGGCCGTACCGTCCGGGTTGAACTTGCCGACCCGTGCGCCAAGGTTGATCAGCACCCCAAGCGTGAAGAAGCCCGCGATGGCATGGACAACCCCCGCCGCGCCGAAGTCATGATAGCCGAGCGATGTGACCAGCCAGCCGTCCGCGTGCCAGCCCCAGGCCGCGCCAAGGATCCACACGAAGCTGCCCAGGACGATCGCGAGGATCACGAAACCGACGATCTGGATCCGTTCGATCAGGCTGCCGGACATGATCGAGGCTGTGGTTGCCGCGAACATCGCGAAGGCGCCGAAGAACACCCCGGTCGCGCTGTCGCCAAGGTTCGGCCCCATGACCGAGCTGAACGGATTGGCCGCACCCATCGCATAGTCCCAACCCGAGATTTCCTGCGGCCCGGTGGCCATGCTGAACCCGGTCGGGAAGGCCCAGTAGATGAACCAGCCGACATAGTAGAAGGTCGGGATGATGAAGGCGAAGGCGAGGATGTTCTTGATCCCCGACGAAAGCGCGTTCTTTGCCCGAGAGGCGCCCATCTCGTAGGACAGGAACCCGGCGTGGATCAGGACCATCAGCGGAATGGTGAGATAGTAGAAGGTTTCGGCGACAGTTCGGTTCATGCCGGCCGTCGACTCTTTCAGCGCGGCAAGCTCTGCCGCGAGGGCGGCAATCTGTTCTTCCATGCGTTCACTCCCCAGCTGTTCTGTCGCCCCCGTGTGGCCCGGGGCTGACGCAGGAAGTTAAGCACGGACGACCAGGCCGACCGCGGCAATTCTTCTTTGCAAGCAACATTGTTTCAAGACAAGATTGCCTGAGGACAGATTATGACCAGGAATTATGCAAAATGCAGGGCCTGCAGCCAATATTTCCGCGATCTGTGAACATGATGCCCTGTTTGCGCTAGCACAAAAAGACAACGGCCCCGGATCCATTCCGGGGCCGTTCCACCTAACACGAAACCACGATCAGTTCCGCAGATAGCTTTCCATCGAATCCTCCAGCGCGTCCTTCCAGGGCGTGTGGTGGACCGGCGCCATCGTGCCGGTGATGACCGACTTGTAGGCGTTGTTGCGGAAGCCCATGATGTCCTGCTTCTTGTGGTCCTTCCATTCAAAGAAGGCCTCGCAGGCGCCGTCCACGTCGAAGGGCGGATAGTCCGTCTCGGCGATCAGTTCCTTCACATAGTCGCCCTGATAGTGGATCGCGTCGTGGGCGTCCTTGCCGGCATCCTCGCCCGCCACCCGGTCCTCGACATCCTTCATCAGCACGGCCTTGTCGGTCGGGATGGCGATCTTGCCCATGATCGCGTCGCGCACCCACCAGGCCTGGGCGTCGAACATGTTGAAGGTGAACCACTGGTCCTGCATGCCGATGTAGAACAGTTTCGGATTATGGACCCAGACCACGCCCTTGTAGAGGTCCGCCGTCGCCAGCCGGTTCGCCGTCTTCAGCCGCAGATCGTCGGGCAGGAAGGGGAAATGGTGCTTGTAGCCGGTGCAGAGGATGATCGCATCCACCTTCTTCGACGTGCCATCGGCGAAATAGGCGGTGTCTTCGTCCACCCGCTCAAGCTTGGGCACTTCCTTCCAGTTGTCCGGCCATTTGAAGCCCATAGGCGCATGGCGATAGGCGACCGTGATCGACTTCGCGCCGTATTTCCAGCACTGGCTGCCGATGTCCTCGGCCGAATAGGACGACCCGAGGAGAAGCAGGTCCTTGCCGGCGAATTCCCGCGCGTCGCGGAAGTCGTGGGCGTGCAGCACGCGGCCGTTGAACTTGTCGAAGCCCGGGTATTCCGGGACGTTCGGCACGCTGAAGTGGCCCGAGGCCACGATCACGTTGTCGAAGTCTTCGTCATACATCCGGTCGGCCTTCAGGTCATGCGCGGTGACGGTGAAGTTGCCCTTGTCCTCGTTGTAGCGGACCATGCGGATCGTGGTCTCGAAGCGGATCCAGTCGCGGACACCCGCCTTCTTCACCCGGCCCTCGATGTAGTCGAAAAGCACCGCGCGCGGAGGGTAGCTTGCGATCTGTTTGCCGAAATGTTCCTCGAAAGAGTAGTCGGCGAATTCCAGCCCCTCTTTCGGGCCGTTCGACCAGAGGTAGCGATACATGCTGCAATGCACCGGCTCACCGTGTTCATCGAGCCCCGTCCGCCATGTGTAGTTCCAAAGGCCGCCCCAGTTCGACTGCTTCTCAAAACAGACGACCTCGGGGATATCCTCGCCCTTGGCCTTGGCCGACTGGAATGCGCGCAATTGCGCAAGACCTGACGGACCCGCACCAATGACGGCTACTCTCTTCTTCATCTGAACCTCCGGATGTTGGCATCTGTTGCGACGTTTCTGGCGCGTCGTGCTGACGCGAAGCCTAGAAGCATTGTTGCGTATGTGTCAAATCTTCTTCCTGCTGGTAAACACCTCCGGCTCTCTGGAACGCTCGCCCGCCAAGCCCGACTCACAACCTTTGCAAGAAAAACTGGCAGATTGGTGCGGGGCGGGCAACTGTCCCGGTGCATCCCTGCAGAGCGGCCAGTCCGGCATCGACCAAGGTGGAATCAGGCCACGCCGGGACGTGCCCGCCGTCGGCGACAGTGGCCATCGGTTCACCGGAGTCTGCGGCGCCCTGCTGCCCTGCACCGGGACAAGCCTGCCAGACAGGCATCGCGCCGGGACGTGATCGGTCCGGTCGCACCGAAAAGGATCCGGCCTTGCGATCCTTCGGCGATCCATTGACTTGCCAGTCAGAAACATCTGAAACTGTTCTGGTCACCATGCGTCACGTTCATGGACCCTGATTGCCGGGCAAACAGCGGAGCTGCCGATGAAACCGATCACCCCGAACGACCGCCGCGTCGCCAACATCCACCAGGCCGAGTTCACGCCCTTCGTCTATCCCGACGGCGTGGCCCTGGGTGACGCGGTCCTGCAACTGGACGAAGGGCGGGCGCTGGGAGAGGGGTTTCACGTCTACCGGATGCCCCCGGGCATGACGACGCGCGGCCATCGCCACAACGGCCACGAACAGTTCCTGATCCTTGAAGGCGAGTTGCACGAAAGTGACGGCACGATCCTGCGCGCGGGAGATCTGGTGTTCTATCGGGACGGCACCGAACACAATTCCTATACGCCGAACGGCTGCCTCTTGGCCGTCCACATCGCCGGGCCAGAGACGCCGCTCGAATAAAGAGGTGCCCTCCTCGTTCGACTTCGTCTCCTCGTCGGGTGTCCCGCGAGGAGTGACGAAGTCATCGACGAGCGTTTTGCGGGATCAGACGTCCAGCGTGGTATGGGTCTCCCAGGCCGAGAAGTGGCTGCAATAGTCATTCCACTCCTTGTGCTTCAGCTTCAGATAGGCGGCCGAGAATTCGGCACCCATCATCGCCTTCAGCGTCTTGTCCTTGTCGTATTCCCGCAGGGCATCCAGGAGGTTCAGGGGCAGCTTCGGCGCGCCCTTCACCTTCCAGCCCTCGGCATACATGTCGATGTCATGCCGCTTGCCCGGATCGGCCTTGGTCCGCACCCCGTCCAGCCCGGCAGCCAGGATGACCGCCTGCAAGAGATATGGGTTGGCCGCGCCATCGGGCAGGCGCAGTTCGAACCGCCCCGGCCCGGGCACGCGCACCATGTGGGTCCGGTTGTTGCCTGTCCAGGTCACCGTATTCGGTGCCCAGGTCGCGCCACTGGTGGTGCGCGGCGCATTGATCCGCTTGTAGCTGTTCACCGTCGGGTTGGTGATCGCCGCAAGCGCAGAGGCGTGCTTCATGATCCCGCCCAGGAAGTTCCGGCCCTGGTCGCTCAGCCCCAGTTCCTTCTTCGGGTCGGCAAAGGCATTCTTCTTGCCGTCCAGGCTCCAGACCGAGATATGCGCGTGGCAACCCGATCCGGTCAGCCCCTTGAACGGCTTTGGCATGAACGTGGCGCGGAACCCGTGCTTTTCGGCCACCGACTTGACCATGAACTTGAAGAAGCTGTGCTTGTCGGCGGTCTGCAGGACATCATCGTATTTCCAGTTCATCTCGAACTGGCCGATCGCGTCCTCGTGGTCGTTCTGGTAGGGCTCCCAGCCCATTTCCAGCATGTAGTCGCAGATCTCGCTGATCACGTCGTAGCGGCGCATGATCGCCTGCTGGTCGTAGCAGGGCTTTTCGGCGGTATCGAGGCTGTCCGAAGCCCCGGTTCCATCGGCGTTGAGGATGAAGAATTCGGGCTCGACCCCGGTCTTGACCCGAAGCCCGTCTTGCGCGGCCTCGGCAATCAGCTTCTCCAGCACATTGCGGGGGGCCTGATCGACCAGCTTTTCTTCCATCGTCGCACGCGCGGCGACCCAGGCGACGTCCTTCTTCCAGGGCAACTGGATGACGCTTTCGGGGTCGGGCACCGCCATCAGGTCCGGGTGCGCGGGTGTCAGGTCCAGCCAGGTCGCAAAACCCGCAAAGCCGGCCCCTTCCACGGCCATGTCGCTGATTGCCTGCGTCGGTACAAGCTTGGCCCGCTGCGACCCGAAGAGGTCGGTGTAGGAAATCATGAAATACTTGACGCCCTTGTCCTTGGCCCATTTGGCAAGGTCTTTCGCCATCACAGTCACTCCCTGTCGTTTCTTGTTGTGCAAAAGGGGAAACGGCGGCTTTACCAGCCGCCGTTCCGTCCCGGTATCCAGTTTGTTCCTGCCAGGGGAACCCCCGCCATCGCCGCAGCCTCGATGGTCAGCGAACACAGGTCCTCGGGCTCAAGATTGTGCAGGTGGTTCTTGCCGCAGGCCCGCGCGATGGTCTGTGCCTCCAGCGTCATCACCTTGAGGTAGTTCTTCAGGCGCCGCCCGCCGAGGACCGGGTCGAAGCGGCTGGCAAGCTCGGGGTCCTGAGTGGTGATCCCCGCCGGGTCGCGGCCTTCGTGCCAGTCGTCATAGGCATCCGCCGTGGTGCCGAGCTTCTGGTATTCCTCTTCCCATTTCGGGTCGTTGTCGCCGAGCGCGATCAGTGCCGCCGTCCCGATGGCCACCGCATCGGCGCCAAGCGCCATGGCCTTCGCCACGTCGGCCCCGGTCCGGATCCCGCCCGAGACGATCAGCTGCACCTTGCGGTGCATGCCAAGGTCCTGCAACGCCTTCACCGCCTGCGGGATACAGGCGAGGATCGGCATGCCGACATGTTCGATGAACACGTCCTGCGTCGCCGCCGTGCCGCCCTGCATGCCGTCCAGCACCACGACATCCGCGCCCGCCTTCACCGCCAGCGCCGTGTCGTAATAGGGCCGCGCGCCGCCGACCTTGATGTAGATCGGCTTTTCCCAGTTGGTGATCTCGCGCAGCTCCAGAATCTTGATCTCCAGATCGTCCGGCCCGGTCCAGTCCGGGTGACGGCAGGCGGAGCGCTGGTCTATGCCCTTCGGCAGGTTGCGCATCTGCGCGACGCGGTCGGAAATCTTCTGCCCCAGCAGCATCCCGCCGCCGCCTGGCTTCGCACCTTGACCGACGACCACTTCGATCGCATCGCAGCGGCGCAGGTCGTCGGGGTTCATGCCGTAGCGGCTGGGCAGATACTGGTAGACCAGCGTCTTGGAATGGCCGCGCTCTTCCTCGGTCATCCCGCCATCGCCGGTCGTGGTCGACGTGCCCGCCGCCGTCGCGCCCCGGCCCAAGGCCTCCTTGGCCGGGCCAGAGAGGGCACCGAAGCTCATCCCGGCAATCGTGATCGGAATATCAAGATGGATCGGATTCTTCGCGAACCGCGTCCCCAGCCACACATCGGTCGCGCATTTCTCACGGTAGCCTTCCAGCGGATAGCGGCTGATCGAGGCGCCGAGGAACAGGAGGTCGTCGAAATGCGGCAGGTGCCGCTTGGTGCCGCCGCCACGGATATCATAGATGCCAGAGGCGGCCGCGCGGCGGATTTCGGCATTCACCGCCGGGGTGAAGGTGGCCGAGAAGCGGGGCGGGGTTTTCGGGAATTCGGTCATTCCTGTGCCTCAGTACGACGATGCATTGTCGATGTTGAAATTGTAAAGCTTTCTCGCCGAACCATAGCGGCGGAATTCCTCGGGCTTCGCCTTGGCATCCGCCTCGCCGCGGCGCAGCAGCTCTTCCAGCAGCGCGAAGTGTTCGTCGCGCATCTCTTTTTCGATGCAGTCGGCGCCCAGCGACTTCACGCTGCCGCGCACGAAAAGCCGCGCTTCGTAAAGCGAGTCGCCCAGCGCCTCACCAGCGTTACCCAGAACGACGAGGTTGCCTGACTGCGCCATGAAGGCCGACATGTGGCCGATGTTGCCATGCACCACGATGTCGATGCCCTTCATCGAAATCCCGCAGCGGCTGGAGGCATTGCCCTTGATGACCAGAAGGCCACCGCGCCCCGTGGCGCCCGCATACTGGGAGGCGTCGCCGTCGATGATGACAGTGCCCGACATCATGTTCTCGGCCACGCCCGGGCCAGCCGAGCCCTTGATGCGGATCGTCGCCTGCTTGTTCATCCCCGCGCAGTAGTATCCGGTGGACCCGCGCACGGTGATATCGACAGGCGCATCCACCCCGGCGGCGATCGCGTGGGCGCCCTTGGGATTGATGACCTCCCAGTCGGTCATGTTGGTCTGGCCCTTCAGCGCATGCAGCGCGGAGTTGAGCGCCCTGAGGCCCTCTTTGCCCAGATCGAAACTCTGCATGTCCTCAGCGCTCCCAGAAATAGACGGTGGCAGGTTCAGGTTCCCAGACCCGGGCATTTTCAATCCCGGGAAGGTTCACCAGCGCGCGGTATTCCGAACCGAAGGCGACATAATCGTCGGTCTCGGCCATGACGGCGGGCTTGCAGGCGATGGGGTCGCGGACAACGCCGAAGCCGTTCTTGGTGCCGACAACGAAGGTGAAGAAGCCGTCAAGGTCGTCCAGCCCGGATTCCAGCGCCTTCCCGAGGTCTTCGCCTTCCTTCAGCTTCTGGCTGACATAGGCGGCGGCGACCTCGGTATCGTTCTGGGTCTCGAAGGTCATGCCCTTGCGGATCAACTCGCGCCGCAGCCCGTTGTGGTTCGACAGGCTGCCGTTGTGGACCAGACACTGGTCCGGCCCGGTGGAAAACGGGTGTGCGCCCATCGTCGTCACCGCCGATTCCGTCGCCATCCTGGTATGGCCGATCCCGTGCGTGCCCTTCATCTTCGACACGTCGAAGCGGGCGGCAACGTCCTTCGGCAGGCCGACTTCCTTGAAGATCTCGATCGAGTCGCCGACGCTCATCACCTTCACCTCCGGGCGGAGATGCGCCAGCGCCGAGCGGGCGGCATCAAACTGGTCCAGCGGCACCTCCAGCACTGCATGGGTCGACTTGACCAGCATGACGACCGGCTGACCGATGGCGTTGTGAAGATCGCCGTCCAGGTCCTTGAAGTCCCTTTCAGGATGGGCCGACTGGATGGTGATCTTGCCCAACCCGTCGCGGGCGCCGGAATAGATCGCAATGCCTGCGCTGTCGGGGCCGCGGTCGGTCATGGTGATCAGCATGTCCGTCAGCATTTCCCCCAGCCTGGGCTCAAGCTTCGGGTCCTTGAGGAACAGCCCAACGATGCCGCACATGGATTCGTCTCCTTCGACTGATTGGGCAAACGCTAGCATCGTCATCTGCGGCCATCAACTGATAAGAAACTTTTTTCACCCTCTTGGACGTTTTGCCTAAATGTTGGGCGGTACAGAGTTTCTATTGACAGAATGCCGCAGGGCGGTTTTCCTTAAGGCAATAAAGTTTTCCAAGCAGAGAAATCGGGGCGGGCCGTGCCTTCACCCGATCAGACGTACGGGCCGGCAACGGGGCCACGTCACCCAGTCGGCTCGCACCTGAGATCAGGGAGGAGGCAGCCCGGCGCTGACCTCGTACAACGCAAGAGGGGAAACGGATGGGCACGCAACTCGACGCCATCACCACGATCTTCACCGAATTCTACTACTGGGTCACGATCCCGCTGATGTTCCTCATCCATGTGGGGTTCTGCATGTATGAGGTCGGCGCCAGCCGCAGGCGGAACCACATGCACACGCTGATGAAGAACTCGATGATCATCCCGCTGGTCACGGTCACCTTCTTCTTCTTCGGCTGGTGGCTTTACTGGGCGCTCCCCAACGGCCCCTTCATCACTGGCGGCGTGGAATGGGAGGCGGCCGCGGCCAACTCTCCGATGTCGAACACCATGGCGACCAATCTGGAAGACCGGATCACCGGCGTCTTCTGGGCGGCGTTTCTGCTGTTTTCCTGGACCGCCGCCTCGATCGTCTCGGGCGCAGTGATCGAGCGGATCAACTCGGGCGCCTTCTGGGTGCTGGCCGTGGTGATCGGCTCTGGCGCCTGGATCATCGACGCGGCCTGGGGCTGGCATCCGCAGGGCTGGATGGTCAAGGTGCTGGGCTACCATGACGCCTATGCCTCGGGCGTGATCCATGCCATCGCGGGCGGCTTCGCGCTGGGGGTTCTCTTGGTGCTTGGGCCCCGGCTGGGCAAGTTCGGTGCCGACGGGTCGATCAGGAACATCCTGCCGCACAATCCCTGGATGGTCGCCGTCGGGCTTTTCATCATCTACACCGGCTTCTGGGGCTTCTATGTCGCCTGCAACATCCCGCTGATCTCTCCCGAAGACATCGGCGGCCAGATCACCGGCGAGACCTGGACGGCAACGACCATCTACCTCACGCCGACCACGCTGGGCGCTATTACCTTCAACTTCCTGATGTCCTTGTCAGGGGGCATGCTGATGGCCTTCATGGTGTCGAAGGGAGATGCCTTCTGGACCTATTCCGGCGGCCTTGCGGGGATCATCTGCGCTTCGGCCGGGAACGACCTCTATCACCCGATCCAGGCCATGCTGGTCGGCTGCTGCGGCGCCTTCATCGCCTACAAGATGCACTACTGGGTGGAACGCACCTTCAGGATCGACGATGCAGTGGGCGCGGTCGCCGTGCATGGCTATGCGGGCTTTGCCGGGCTGGTCATCGCGGGCTTCCTCCTCTGGGGTCACCCGGCGGGCGCCTATGAAGGCTATGCCGCGATCAACCCGGTGGGCCAGTTCCTCGGCGCGGTGATCATGTTCGGGGTGCTGGGCTTCCTTCCCGGCTTCCTGGTCGCCAAGGCGCTGCATGCCTTCGGGCTTCTGCGGATCCCGCGCGAAATCGAGATCATGGGTCTCGACTTCCAGGACATGCAGATCCAGCGCGAGGCGGAAGTGGAAGTCCGTATCGCCAAACAGCAACTCGTCTGACGACGTCTCGGGCAAAGGGAGAACCGCAATGTCCACAACTGGCATCACCACTTGGGCCGTCGATCTGGCAGAGGTCGGCCCGATCTATCCCTTCCAGGGCAGCGAGGGACTTCTGTGGGTCGTGGGCCTTTTGGTCTGGTTCGGCTGGCATGTCTGGTCGATCCGCTGGGAAAAGGCCTATCACCGCGAGAAGATCGCCAAGTTCGGCGACAGCGAGACCTTGCGAAAATCGCTCGACCAGCATTGATCCCGGGACCGGAACCGGGTGCCACAGGGTGCCCGGTTCCATGGACGCTCTTGCGCCCTAGGCGCCCGCCAGACGCTCCTCGATGACTTCGTCACTCGTCGCGGGAAGCGAGGAGAAGACGAAGTCGCACGACGAGCCGCGCTTCAGCCTTGCGGATAGGCAATCACCGACAGATAGCGCGCAGGCAACGTCACCAGAACCTCCGGCCCATGCGGCGCATCGGCGTCAAAGAACAGGCTGTCGCCCGGTTTCAACGGATAGACCTGGTCGCCGTGCCGATAATCGACCTCGCCCTCCAGCATGTAGAGAAGCTCCAACCCCTCATGCTGGAAGGTCGGGAAAGTGTCGCTCTGTGTGTTCAGCGTGATGATATAGGGCTCGACCACGACGCCCGAGCTGTTCGATCCGATATGGCCCAAGAGGTGATACTGATGCCCCGCCCGCGTGCCACGACGTTCGATCTCCAGATGCTCGCCCGCCTTCACATGCTGGGCGTCGCGGCGTTCCTCGTAGCTGCGGAAGAAGGCCGTGACCGGCACGGAAAACGCATGGCTCAGGACTTGCAGCGTCGTGAGGCTGGGCGAGGTATTGCCGTTCTCGATCTTCGACAGCATTCCGATCGACAGACCGGTCACCGCCGCCAGGTCCGCCACGGTCATCCCCTGCTGGCGGCGAAAGCTGCGCACCTCACGGCCGATCGCGGCCTCAAGATTGCGCTCGCTGATTTCACGGACGCGATGCGGGTCCTGATCGAAGGCAGGTTTCCCACGCGGAAGCGTGGGGCTGGCGTCGCCGTCGGACATTGTGCAATCCCGAGTGTTACCAATACAATGATTTTCACTACCGGGAAACACACGCCACATCAAGCCCAACCCTCAGTACGCCGAGCGGGCCGCCATCTCCAGTGCATGCAGCAGGCTTTGCGCCGAGGAACGCGGCCCATAAAGCCGCTGGCTTCCGCGCCCGTGCCGGATCAGGTAGCAACCCAGATGCTCGATCACCGTCCGGGTGGCGTGGCCATCGGGAACCCCGGGATAATCGACGTTGCACAGTCGCTCCATCAGCGGCGCAAGGTCCGGCGCGGCGAGGTCGAAGACGACCCATGCGTCGGTCTGCTCGGTGATGCTTGCCGCATCACCGAAAGCCATCGCAAGGTGGTTGGCGATCAGTTCGTGGGTGGCAAAGGGGGCTTCGACGAACCACATCTCGGGCGCGACCCAGAAGGCGCTGAACAGATCGCCGCGCTCATAAGTGGCAGGCCCGGGAAGCGGGACAGCAGCCGCCGCTGCCGCCGTGACAAGGTCGGCCATCCGTCCCCGTCGCGCCGCGACCGAGGCCAGCGCCACATCCACCCGCTCGGCTATTGTCACCGTCCCGACGGTCACCACCGCCGCCTCGCGCGCACCCAGCGCCGTCATTGCCTGCACGTCAGCCACGAAGCCTCTCCCCTTCCGGATCGAAGAAATGGGGCGAGACGATCTCGACCTCGGTGTCCTGCCCGGTCAAGAGGTTCACCGCCCGCATCCGCTGGCCGATCTTGCGGTCGCCCGCCTTGAGGTAACCCAGCGCGATATCGCAGCCGATATGGGGCGAATAGACCTTGGACGTCAGCCAGCCGCCATCGTTCGCGGCGATTGGTTCTGCCCCCTTCTCAAGAAAATGACTGCCCGCCGTCAGCTTGCCCTGCTGATCGACCGGCTTCACCCCCACCAGACGATAGCCATCCGGATCGGTCAGCCCCTCGCGCTGCGAAAGGACCATGCCGATGGAATCCTTCTTCTTCGACACCATCTTGCCCAGACCCATGTTCAGCGCCGTCGACTGGCCGTTCAACTCGCCGCCCGCGACATGACCTTTCTCGATCCGCATCACGCCCAGCGCTTCGGTGCCATAGACGATCGGATCGAACTCGGCCCCCCTCGACAGCATCTCGCGCAGAAGCGCATCGCCATAGCGGGTGGGCACCGCGATCTCATAGGCCAACTCGCCGGAAAAGCTGATCCGGAACAGTCGCGCCCGAAGGCCACCGCAAACGGTGATGTTGCCTGCGCCCATGTAGGGGAAGGCGGTGTCGCTGATGTCCTGATCGACCACCTTCTCCAGCAGCTTGCGCGCATTCGGTCCCGCGACGGAAAACTGCGCCCAGGCTTCTGTAGTCGAGATCAGCTGCACGTCCATGTCCGGCCACAGCACCTGACGGCAGTATTCCAGATGCCGGAACACCGTGACCGCATTGGCCGTGGTCGTTGTCATCACATATTCATGGATTCCCATCCGGGCCGTGGTGCCATCGTCGAAGACGATCCCGTCCTCGCGCAGCATCAGCCCGTAGCGGCACTTTCCAACCGGCAGGGTCGAGAACGTGTTGGCATAGACCCGGTCGAGAAAGGCCCCCGCATCCGTGCCCTGAATGTCGATCTTGCCCAGAGTCGTCACGTCGCAGATGCCAACCGATTTCCGCGTCGCCAGAACCTCACGGTCCACTGATTGGCGCCATTCCGTCTCTCCCGCCTTCGGCACCCATTGCGTGCGCAACCAGTTGCCGACCTCGACAAAGACCGCGCCCTGTTCCTTGGCCCAGAAATGGCTGGGCGTCAGGCGATAGGGCTTGAACTCCGTGCCGCGCGACCGCCCCGCCAGCGCGCCCATGGCGACCGGAGTATACGGCGGGCGGTAGATGGTGGTCCCCGTCTCGGGGATCGACCGCCCGGTCAGCTCGGCCATCACCGCCAGCCCGATCACATTGCCGGTCTTGCCCTGATCGGTCGCCATCCCCAGCGTCGTATAGCGTTTCAGATGCTCGACAGATGTAAAGTTCTCCTGCTTCGCCAGCTTCACGTCCTTGACGGTCACGTCGTTCTGCTGGTCGATCCACGCCCGGCCCTTGCCATGCGCGACGTGCCAGAGAGGGGTGATCCTCACCGGCGCATCTTCGGCCTCTGGCAGATCGGGGGCGGCGCCAGTCAGTTCCAGCGCCGCCACCGCCGCATCCCGCCCGCTGCGCAGCGCGCCATGGGTGGACAGAATACCCGCCGCGGCACCTGCGACCAACAGCCCGGGGGGGCCATCCGACCCCGGGACGAAGGCCGCGATTGTCGCATCCCAAACCGGACGCGAGCGATGATGCGAATGGATGTTCACATTTGGGTTCCAACCACCCGAGACGCCAAGCGCATCGGTCCGCAAGACACGCGTCCGGCCAGTGCCATCGCGCAGCGTGATTGTCCTGAGGCCAAGCCGTCCCGAGGTGTCGATCACGTCCTCTCCCCGGCGGGAATCGATGACCGCGACCACCTCGACGCCCTTGGCCTTCAGGTCGGCAGCCGTCCGCAACCCATCGTCGTTATTGGTGAAGACGGCGACCCGCTCACCCGCCTTGACGCCCCAGCGGTTGGCATAGGCCCGGAGCGCCCCCGCCAGCATGATGCCGGGCCGGTCGTTGTTCTCGAACGCGATCGGCCGTTCCGTGGCACCTCCGGCCAGGATTGCCCGACCCGAATAGATGCGCCAAAGCACCTGCCGGGGCTTGCCCGGGGCCGGGACGGCAAGGTGATCGCTTACCCGTTCGACCGCACCGTAAATGCCATGGTCGAAGGCCCCGATCACTGTCGTCCGGGTCATGAGCCGCACGTTCGGCAGAGAGGCCAGTTCCGCAACAGCCGCAGCCGCCCAGTCCGCGCCGGCAGCCTGACCGACCGCGAAGGTCTCGGCGTTCAACCGCCCGCCCAGACGGAAATCCTCATCCGCGAGGATCACCCTCTTGCCGCCGCGACCGGCGGTCAGCGCAGCCATCAGGCCCGAAGGGCCAGCGCCGATGACCAGAAGATCACAATGCAGAAAACCCTTGTCGTAGACATCCGGGTCCTCCTCCCGCGTGACCGACCCGAGGCCCGCCGCGCGGCGGATGATCGGCTCGTAAAGCTTTTCCCAGAAGGACTTGGGCCACATGAAGGTCTTGTAGTAGAACCCCGCCGCGAAGAAGGTGGACAGCCGGTCGTTGATCCCCATCGCATCGAATCGCAAGGATGGCCAGCGGTTCTGGCTGTTGGCTTCCAGCCCGTCGAACAACTCTGCCACCGTGGCCCGCGTGTTCGGCTCTTGCCGCCCACCGCTGCGCAGTTCCACCAGCGCGTTCGGCTCTTCCGACCCGGCCGACAGCGGCCCCCGCGGCCGGTGATACTTGAAGCTGCGGCCCATCAGCCGCACACCGTTGGCCAGAAGCGCCGAAGCCAGCGTGTCGCCGGGGTGACCGTGGTAGGGTATGCCGTCGAAGGTGAAGCGGAGTGTCCTGCTCCGGTCGATCTGGCCGCCGTCGATCCGGTTCGATTGGGTCATTTCGAGCGACCCCGTGCCCGTGCCACATCTTTGGCAAGTTCGACCCTGATGATCTCATGGGTCACGGTGTTGCGGGTGACCACCAGCCAGGACCGGTCGCCTTGCTCGTGATACCAAAGCTCACGATGCTCGCCGGCCGGGTTGTCGCGGTTGTAAAGCCAGTCGTGGAACTCCTCGATCCCGGCAGTCATGCCATCGGGTCGGTCCATCAGTCTGGCATCGCCAAGATAGACGAACTCCTGCGCATCGCGCGGACCGAGGATCGGATGTTGAATGATCATTCGTATTCGTCCTCAGTGCAGGTTGGGCTGGGCACCCTGGCCCTTTTCGTCGATCATCAGGCCCCTCAGGAAGCGATCGAACCGATAGGCCTTTGCGGTGATATGTGACTCATCCTTCGCCATCAGATGCGCGAAGCACCAGCCGGAAGCGGGCGTGGCCTTGAAGCCGCCATAACACCAGCCCCCGTTGAAATAGAGCCCCTCGACCGGGGTCTTGTCGATGATCGGCGATCCGTCCATCGACATGTCCATGATCCCGCCCCAGGTCCGCAACAGGCGCACCCGCCCGATCGCAGGCATCAACGCCATGCCACCTTCGGCCACATCCTCGATCACTGGCAGGTTCCCCCGTTGGGCATAGGAGTTGTAGCCGTCGATATCGCCACCAAAGACCAACCCGCCCTTGTCGGACTGGCTGACGTAGAAATGCCCCGCGCCGAAGGTCATCACGCCGTCGATCAGTGGTTTCAGCCCCTCGGAAACGAAGGCCTGCAAGACATGGCTTTCGATCGGCAGGCGCATTCCCGCATGGGCCATGACCCTGGAGGACGATCCGGCCACCGCAACACCCACCTTCTTCGCGCCGATGTAGCCGCGCGTCGTCTCGACCCCCTTGATGCGACCATTCTCGATGCGCATTCCGGTGACTTCGCAGTTCTGGATCAGGTCCACACCCCGCATGTCCGCCCCGCGCGCATAGCCCCAGGCGACCGCGTCATGCCTGACCGTGCCGCCCCGGCGCTGCATCAGTGCCCCCTTGATCGGGAAGCGGGCGTTGTCGAAGTTCAACCACGGATACATCTGGCGGACCTGCTCGCGGCTCAGCAGTTCCGCGCCCGCGCCATGGAGGATCATCGCGTTGCCGCGCCGGGTGGCCGCGTCACGCTGCGCGTCGGTGTGGATCAGGTTGATGATCCCGCGCTGACTGACCATGGCGTTGTAATTGAAGTCCTGCTCCAGCCCCTCCCAGAGCTTCAGGCTGAATTCGTAGAACGGCTCGTTGCCATCCAGCAGGTAATTCGACCGGATGATCGTGGTGTTGCGGCCCACGTTCCCGCCGCCCAGATAGCCCTTTTCCAGCACCGCGATCCGGGCCTGGCCGAATTCCTTTGCCAGATAATAGGCCGTCGACAACCCATGCCCGCCACCACCGATGATGATGTAGTCATATTCGGGTTGCGGCGTCGGGTCCCTCCAGACCGGCTTCCAGCCCTTATGGCCGGTCAATGCCTCGGCAATGACGCGAAATCCGGAATAGCGCACGACCTGCCCTCCTGTCCTGGGGCAGTTCTAGGCCCGAACTCGGGTCGGCATGCATCCGTTTTCGCCATAGGCGCCGCGGTTTTCGCCACGGCCTCAGAGATACCAGTCATGCTCGCGTGGCAGGACATCGGCCATGAAGGCGTCGAACTCCGACCGCTTGATGGCGGCATAGGCGGCAGGGTAGCGCGGGCCGAAATACTCTGCCATCACGGTCGATCCTTCCAGCCGGTCGAGCGCCGTCCAAAGCCGCAGCGGCATTTCGGGGTCGACCACTTCGCCCGCATTGCCGGTGGAAGGCGGGGTGGGTTCCAGCCGGTGCGCCAGCCCAAGATGGATGCCCGCAAGCATCGCCGCCATGACGAGATAGGGGTTCGCCTCGGCCCCCGCGATCCGGTGTTCGATCCGCCGGGCCTTGCCGCCACCCATCGGCACCCGGAACGAGACCGAGCGGTTGTTGATCCCCCACGAGGTGTTGACCGGAACAAACTGGTTCGGGGCAAAGCGGCGATAGGCGTTCAGGTTCGGTGCGAAGAAGGCCATGGCATCATAGGTCGTCGCCTGCAGCCCGGCGATGGCATGGCCCAAGAGCCGGTCGCCGTCAGGGGTCGTCTCGTCCAGGACATTGCGGCGCGCGTTGTCCACCAGCGATGCATGGATGTGCAGGCCGGAACCCGACTGTTCGGCAAATGGCTTCGACATGAAGGTCGCCTCCAGCCCGTTCCGGTTCGCGACACCCTTGACGATGCGCCGCAGCATCAGCGCGTGATCGCAGGCAAGGACCGGGTCGTCGACATGACCCAGGTTCACCTCGAACTGCGCGCCGCCATATTCGGCCGTTGCGGCCCCGGCCGGCACGCCCTGCGCAGCGCAGGCTTCGTCGATCTCGGCCAGGATCGAGGCCCATTCGTCCAGCTTGTCGAAGGCCAGAACCCGTGGCGCCTCGGGCGCACGGCCTGCCCGCACGGGCTGCGCCGGGACCACCCGGCCATCCGGATCACGCCGGACAAGGTAGAATTCAAGCTCGCAGGCCACAACCGGGCGCAATCCATGCTCGGCAAACCGTGCCACTACCCCAGTCAGGATCGCGCGCGGGTCGAACCACCATTGCGGGGCATCCAGCGGTGGGGCCGGGGCAATCTGCACCTGTGCCGTCGGCACTTCGGCCCAGGGCACCGGCACCAGCGTGCCGAGCAGCGGGTAACAAGTGGCGTCCGGATCTCCGTCGGAAAAGCCGATTCCGTTCACATCCCAACAGGTTCCCAGCGCATCCAGCGTGGTGATCCCGGCGCAGAAAGCCACACCCGAGGTCCACAGCTTTGCCACGTCCCGCACCGGCAGGCGCTTGCCGATGGCGGTGCCGCACAGATCATAGAGAACCGCATCAACAAAGCGGGTTTCGGGGTGGCGGGCGAGGTACTGCGAAAGCTCGGCTGGCAGGGTCATGGCGTCTCCGGGATGAATCTTCCCCGGACGATGCCATTGTGCGCGCGATGGCGCCAGCCTTCAAGGCGACGGGTGGGACTGCAGCGGCGCGAAGAGCAAGTGGAGGCCAAAGCGCTTCTTGAAGAAACCCAAGGCCGGAAGGATGTCAGTAACGCCGGGAATGCACGGCATTGCAGAGGCCCGGCTACAGCCCACGATGGACCGTCGGCGTCGTCAGTCCAGGCACTTCGATGACGATGGATCCATCTGCCAAGGCAAGAAGCGCAAGCAGGGTCGCAAAGGCAATCAGGCTGTTCATGACCGTCTCCGGGCGTTTGTTCACGCCCCGTTCTGCCTGATTCTGCTTTCCAGCCGGTTAACCTTGCGGCCGCGACGGGCTTTACAAATTGGCAAGGAATGCCCATCATTATGGGCTTCCGATAGTTCTATCATTCAGGGTCCTCACCTTGAAAAAGACCCGGCGGAGTTGCCGCTCCGCCGGGTCCCCTTCTTTTCAGGGTCAGGCCCCGATCAGAAGGCGGATGATCGCGATCACCAGCGTTGCCGCAGCGATCCAGACCATCCACTTCCGATAGTTGGTTTCATTCAGTTTCCTCACCTCCGTTCACCGCAAAGGGTTGCGGCGGGATCAGGGGTAACTGTGTATGGTTAACTAACCTATACCGTCCGTATGGCAGCTTACGCGACCAGGGCCTCGGCCTTCTTGAGGTCGACAGAGACGAGCTGGCTGACCCCCTGCTCCTGCATCGTCACACCGAACAGCCGGTCCATCCGGGCCATGGTCACGGCGTGGTGGGTGATGATCAGGAATCGCGTCTCGGTCCGCCGGGTCATCTCGTCCAGCAGATCGCAGAAGCGGGTGACATTGGCGTCGTCCAGCGGGGCGTCCACCTCGTCCAGCACACAGATCGGTGCGGGGTTCGCTAGGAAGACGCCGAAGATCAGCGCCAGCGCGGTCAGGGTCTGTTCGCCGCCAGACAGGAGGGACAGGGTCGCCAGCTTCTTGCCTGGCGGCTGGCAGAGGATCTCCAGCCCCGCCTCCAAGGGATCGTCGGATTCCACCAGCACCAACCGCGCCTCGCCGCCGCCGAAGAGATGGGTGAAAAGGGTCGAGAAATTCGCATTCACCTGTTCGAAGGCTGTCAGCAGGCGTTCACGGCCCTCCTTGTTCAGCCCCGCAATCCCGGCGCGGAGCTTCTTGACCGCCTCTTCCAGATCGGACTTTTCCGCAGCCAATGCGTCATATTCCGCCTCGACTGCCTTTGCGTCCTCTTCCGCCCGCAAGTTCACCGCGCCAAGGGCCTCGCGCTGACGCTTCAGACGGCTGACATCATGGTCCAGCGCCTCGGCATCCGGCATCTTGTCGGGGTCGGTGCGCAAGGACGTCAGCAACTCATCCGGCGTCCGGTCGTCTTCCTCGGCGATCCGCTCGGCCGCCAGCGCAACCCCTTCGCGCGCCGCATCCAGCCGCGCCTCGGCCCGGGCGCGGGCCTCGCGGGCTTCACCGGCCAGACGTTCCGCCTCGCGTTCGGCCATGGCCGCATCGCGCAGGGCGCCTTCCGCTTCGGCCAGCGTATCGGCCGCAGCGCGACGCCGGCCCTCGGCCGTCTCGATCGCCTCGACCAGCTCGTCCCGCTTGGCCGCGATCTCGTCCGGTGCCAGCATCGCCTCGGCCAGTTCCTCCTGCGCCTCGGCCTTGCGTTCCGCCAGTTCCTCGGTCCGCTTCGAGGCGGTCTCTAGCCGGTGCTTCCAGCCTGACAGCTCCTTCGTGGCCTCCTGCCGCCGCCGGACGCGGGCCTCGCCTTCGCGCCGCACTTCATCTTGTGCCGAGCGGCGGGTCATCATCGTGATCCGCGCCGCCTCGACCGTGATCTTCGCGGCCTCCACGGCGCCACGGGCTGCATCCAGATCGCCCAGTTCCGCCACGGCCGCCTCGGCCTCGCGCAGACGGGTCCGCGCGCCCATCGCCTCGTCCTCGAACCGGCTGACCGCCAGTTTAGCCGCCTCCAGCTTGCCCGCGGCAATCGAGCGGTCTGCCTCGGCCCGCGCCAGCGCCCGGTTTGCCTCGGCCAGCCGCGCATCCGCCGCCCGCCGCGCCTCACGCGCCCGGCTGTCCGCCGTCGCAAGCTCGGCCAGCCGCGCCTGCAGCGCCTGGTGCGCCTGAGCCGCGCCATCGGCCCGGGCGGCGACCTCTTCCAGATCGCGCTTCAGCTGCACCAGCCGGTTCAACTGCTGCAGCCGCAGCGCCGCAGCGCTGGGTGCATCCTCCGCCCCGGCCCGGAACCCGTCCCAACGCCACAGATCACCCTCGACCGACACCAGCCGCTGCCCGGGCCGCAGCGCCGCCTGCAAGGCAAAGCCCTGCGCCCGGCTGACCAGACCGATCTGCGACAGCCGCCGCGCCAGCACGCCCGGCGCCACCACCTTGGCAGACAGCGGCTCGGTCCCGGCTGGCAGCGGCGTCGGGTCGTCGTAATCCGGCAGCACGGCCCAGCCCGAGCGCGCCTCGCCCTCAACCTCGGGTGCCCGCAGATCATCGGCCAGCGCCGCGCCAAGCGCCTGTTCGAACCCCGGTTCCACCTGCAACCGGTCCAGCAACTGATGCCCGGCCTGCGCCTCCCGCTCGACCAGCCGCGCCAGGGCCGCGACCTCGGCCCGCAGCGCATTCGCCTCGCCCTCGGCCTCGGAGCGTGCCGAGCGCGCCTCGACTTCGCGGCTTTGCGTCTCGGCCCGCGCCAGTTCGGCCGCCTCAAGCGCCGCCTCGGTCGCCTCGCCCTCGGCCAGAGCCACCTCGACCGCCTCTTCCGCCGCGGCAAAAGCTTCGCCCGCCGCTTCCAGGGCGCCAGCGGCCGTGGCCACCGCCTCGCGCGCCGCCAGCGCCTCGGCTTCGGCCCGATCCAGCACCGTCCGCGTGTCCGACAGCATCCGCTGCGACGACTGGTGCCGCGCCGCGAGCCGGGCCGCGTCCTCGGTCAGTTCCGCCAGCGCCGCCTCACGCTCGGACAGAACCGCCCCGGCCTCGCGCGCGGCCTCCACCGCTTCGGCCAGCTTTTCCTCATGCCCGTCATGGGCGCGGGCCAGCTGTTCGATCTCCCAGTCAAGCCGCTGGATCACCTCGCCCGCATCGCGGTTCAGGCCCGCCTCGCGCTCCATGTCGCGCGATAACTGCTCGATCCGGCCGCGCAAGGTGTCGATCTGCGCCAGCGCCCGCGCCTCCTGGTCGCCCAGCGCATCGCGCTGCAGGACCAGCCGCTGCAGGATGGCGCTGGCGATCGCCTCTTCCTCGCGCTTCGGTGGCAGCGCATCTTCCGCCGCCTCCCGCGCCTTCGAAGCCCCGCGCGACGCCGCCTCCACCTGCCCCTGGGCAATCAGCCGCTCGCGCAACGCAGCTTCCGCCGCCTGCCGCGCTTCATCCGCCTCGCGCCAGCGCCGCCAGAGCAGCATCCCTTCCGACTTCCGCAACTCCTCGGAAATCTCGCGATAGCGCGCCGCCTGCTTGGCCTGCCTTGTCAGAACCGACAACTGCTGCGCCAGGTTCTCCAGCACATCGTCGACGCGGGTCAGGTTGGTTTCCGTCCCCGCCAGCTTCAATTCCGCCTCATGCCGCCGCGCATAAAGCCCGCTGATCCCCGCCGCCTCTTCCAGCACCCGCCGTCGCGCCTTCGGCTTGGCGTTGATCAGTTCCGAAATCTGCCCCTGCCGCACCAGCGCCGGGCTATGCGAGCCGGTCGAGGCGTCCGCGAACAGCATCTGCACGTCGCGCGCCCGCACCTCTTTGGAATTCGCGCGATAGGCCGAGCCCGCATCGCGGGTGATCCGCCGGACAATCTCGATCTGATCGGCATCATTGAAGCCCGAAGGCGCCAGCCGGTCGGAATTGTCGATCACCAGCGCCACTTCGGCAAAGTGCCGCGCACCCCGGGTGGCGGCGCCGTTGAAGATCACATCCTCCATGCCGCCGCCCCGCATCGCACTGGGACGGTTCTCGCCCATCACCCAGCGCAGGGCTTCCAGCAGGTTCGACTTTCCGCAGCCATTCGGGCCCACAACGCCCGTCAGACCCTCATGGATCACCAGATCCGTGGGGTCGACAAAGCTCTTGAAACCATTCAGCCGCAGCCGGGTCAGGCGCAAGGGAACCTCACGAGTCGCTTGCGCGATGTTCCCGCCCCACCCGACAGGAGTCAAGCCAAGCCCCCACGATCTGGCCGGCTTGCGTCGCTTATCCCCAAGATGTTGCGGGCCTTGGCCTTGCTCCTTGCAAAATACTCCCAGGGGGCATGGGGGCAGGATGCCCCCATCGTCCGAGCCGGTTGGCCGGAACGGCCAGAGGCGAGAGACTGGCTTGCGGCGCCAGCCGCACCGCCTGCAACCGGGGCGAAGGGGCAGCGTCCTCACCCGGTCCGACTTGCCGCCGGCATGACGGCGGCCTAACTCCGCTCAAAACGGATCAGGTGACCCATGCTCACGCTTCTCGGCATCCCCGGCGCCTTGCGCCAGGGCTCTACCAACCGCCTGCTGCTGGCCGAGGCCCGCCGGGCTTTTGGCGAGGCCATACAAACCGAAGCCGACCTGCGCCTGCCGCTTTACGATGGCGACTTGGAAGACAGCGAGGGCATCCCGCCCGAAGTCCAGACCCTCGCCGACCAGATCGCCCGGGCCGATGCCGTGGTCATCGCCACACCCGAATACAACAAGGCGCCGCCCGGCGTGCTGAAGAACGCGCTCGACTGGGTCAGCCGGACGAAGGGCGGCCCCTGGCGGGACAAGCCGGTGGCCATCATCTCGGCCGCCGGGGGCCGCGCCGGGGGCGAGCGCAGCCAGTTCGCGCTGCGCCTGATGCTGACCCCGTTCCGCCCGCGGCTTCTGACCGGACCCGAGGTTCTGGTGGCCGACTCGGGCAACGCTTTCGACGCCGACGGCCGCCTGATCGACCCGCGCTACCAGAAGTCCCTGACCGACCTGATGCAGGCGTTGCGGCAAGAAGCACATCGCGGCTGACCTGCCGGTGACCAAGATTTTTCGACGAAAAATCGAGGGGTTGCGCCTAGTCCTGCCAGACGGCGCCCAGCATCTGGCGCAAGGTGGCCAAGGCGGGTTCGGCGTCCTCGCAGGCCGGGCCGATGTGCACGGCAATGCTGCCAGCCCAGCCAAAGGCCGCTGCCTGATCCGGCCGCAGCACGATGTGGATGCCCTTCGGGCCGCGCTCCACCCGCGCCACCGCCTCCTCGGCGCCGAAGCTTTCGTCGTTCACCTCGAACCAGACCGGGCCGCCGCCGATAGGTTGGCGGAAAAGGACATACCCTTCGTCCTCCTCCTCGCCCGCAGCGAAGCCGACAAAGAGGTAACCTTCGTCCTCGACGACCGAGCCGTAAAGCGCATGGATTGTGACGTCGGCCATGGTCAATACCACTTGGCCACGGGCGGCAGGCTCATCAGGACGGCATTGGCGTCGTGCCCCGTCTCCAGCCCGAACTTGGTGCCGCGGTCGTAGACGAGGTTGTATTCGGCATAAAGCCCGCGGTGGCGGAGCTGGGTTTCGCGGTCGTCCTCGGTGAAGGGGGTGCTGGCGCGTTTCTCGGCCAGGGGCAGGAAGGCGGGCAGGAAAGCCTCGCCCACGGCCTGGGTGAAGGCGAAATCGGCCTCCCAGTCGCCGGTCGACAGATCATCGTAGAAGATGCCGCCCACACCCCGCGCGCGGCCGCGGTGGGGGACGAAGAAATACTCATCGGCCCAGGCCTTGAATTTCGGATAGTAATCAGGGTGATGCGCGTCACAGGCGGCCTGCATCTGCGCATGGAAATGGGCGGTGTCTTCAGCATATTCGATGGCCGGGTTCAGGTCCGACCCGCCGCCGAACCAGGCCGCGCCCGGGGTCCAGAACATGCGGGTGTTCATGTGCACGGCGGGGGCATGCGGGTTCTGCATATGGGCGACCAGGCTGATCCCCGAAGCCCAGAAGCGCGGGTCGCGGTCCATGCCGGGAACCCCCCGCGCGGCCATGGCACGCTGGGCCTTTTCTCCAAGCGTTCCATGCACTTCCGACCAGTTGACCCCGACCTTTTCAAAGGCCCGGCCACCGCGCATCACACTCATGATGCCGCCGCCGCCACCCTCGCCTCGGGTGGTGGGGGTGACCTCGAAGCGGCCGGGCTCCCCCGGCCCGGAAACCCGGTCCTCCAGCGCCTCGAAAGCGGCGACGATCCGGTCGCGCAAGGCGTGAAACCAGTCGGCGGCGCGTGGCTTGCGGCTGTCAAAGGGATCGGTCATCCTCATGTCTCCACGTTCTGACAGTGCCATGCCTAACACCCCGGCGCGGCGCTTTCCACCCGGACCGGAGGCCCTTGATGAAAAGCCATTTCCTTGTCTTGGCCACTGTCGGACTGCTGGCCGCGTGCGGCACTCCGCAAGAGCAATGCATCGCCCGTGGCACCCGAGACCTTCGCACGGTGGATCGTCTGATCGTCGAGACAGAGGGCAATCTGAAGCGCGGCTATGCAATTGAAAAGATAACGGAATACGACGACTATTGGGATACCTGCCTTGATCCGGTGGTGGTCGATGGTCAGACCGTGCTCAGGCCGCGCCCCTGCCTGAAGGAACGCGCCCGCACGGTTGAGCGGCCCAAGGCGATCGACCTGAAGGCGGAAGCCGCCAAGCTGGACAGCCTGAAGCTGAAGCGCAAGGACCTTGCCCGGGCCGCCGAGCCGGTGATCGCCCAGTGCAAGGCGCAATATCCGGAGTGACGCGTGCTGCCCGGGCCTGCGAGCGGTCGGGGCAGGCAAAGGTGAAGCGGTCCGGGAGCAACGCTTTGGGGCCGTCAGGCCGGATTTCGGGCAAGCCCTTGGGAACGCTGTCTTAACCTGGGATTTTCAGGGCCAGCCCGGTGTCTGCTTTCTGTCTGCCTTCTGTCTGGCATCCGTACAGACGCGCGGCAGGCGAGGGCGCCGTTAACCATGGGTGCGAATCGCGCCGGCAACGCTTCAGACAACGCTCGTCGATGACTTCGTCACTCCTCGCTGCGGTCGCCCCTTCGACGACATCGCCACGCCGCGTGGTGCGGCCCCGACGAGAAGACGCAGTCGCACGAGGAGGGTTGCCCGGAGTTAGTGCGCGGGGGGCGCCACGGCGTCGAGCAGGCTGCGGCCGCCGTCCACCGTCAGCACCTGCCCGGTGACAAATCCGGCCGCATCGGAGGCGAGGAACTGCACCGCCTCGGCCACCTCGGAGGCAGAGGCGATCCGGCCCAGCGGCGTGCCCTGCGTGATCTGGTCACGCCAGACGGGGTGTTCCCTGAGCGTTGCCTGCAGGCTGGCGCTCATCACGCTGCCGAAGGCAACGGCGTTCACCCGGATGCCCTTGGGCGCCAGCGCCACGGCCAGCGAGCGGGTCATCTGGTCCATCGCGGCGGCGGCCATGGAATAGGCCAGAAGCTCGGGTCGCGTCGCCTGCGCGGCCGTGGACGAGATATTGATGATCGCGCCCAGCATGGCGCCGTCTTCGGCGCCGTTGCGTTCGGCGTGCTGGATCATGCGCTTCGCGGTCAGTTGCGACATGCGCAGCGCCGTCATCACGTTCTGGCGCATCAGATCCTCGACCGCGTCCTCATCCGGTTGCAGCGGGTTCGACACCACCATGCGCCGGCTGGCATTCACAAGGACATCCACCCGGTCGAAGGCGTCGAGCGTGGCGGACAGAAGGTTGGCGATGGTCAGCTTTTCGCAGAGATCCCCCGCGAACATGCGGATTGGGCCTTCGGCGCGCGCCTCTTCGCCCACCTCGGCCTCAAGCCGGGCTTCGTCGATATCGGCGAACATGACGTTCGCGCCCTTGTCCACCAGATGGCGGGCGATGGCGAGGCCAAGGCCTGCCGCGGCCCCGGTGACGATGGCGGTCTTGCCGGAAACGGAGAAGGTCATCGGCGGCCCCTCATGGGTTGGCCCGTCTGGGCTTGGTGGCATGGATCACGCGAAAGGCGGTGTCGCCGCCCGCGTCTTCACGGACAAGGAAGCTGTCGGCCAGCGTGGCGTCATAGGGCAGGTGGCGGTTGGCGACCAGCCAGAGGCTGCCGTTCGGCGCCAGCATCCGGCGCGCGGCGCGGATGAAGGCCTCGCCCAGCTTCGGGTCGGCCTCGCGCCCGGTATGGAAGGGCGGGTTCATCACCACGGCATCCAGAAGCGTCTCGGGCCGCCATGTGGTGGCGTCGGCCCAGTGGAACTGGGCGCGGGGGTCGGTGATGTTGACGCGGGCCGAGGTCAGCGCATCGGCCTCGGCCTCGACCAGGTCCAGCCGCTTGACGCCGGGGCGCTTCAGGATCTCGGCCGCGAGATAGCCCCAGCCCGCGCCAAGGTCGGCGATCTTGCCGGCGAGTTTCGCGGGCAGGGCATTGGCCAGAAGGACCGAGCCCCGGTCCGGCCCATCGGCGGAAAAGATGCCGGGCAGGGTCTGGAAGCCCTGGACGGTCGCCGGTCGGGCCAGCCAGTCGGAAAGGTCCGGGCCTGCGGCGAAGCTGGCGAGCTTGCCATGCGCCTTGGACAGGCTTTCGGACAGATCGACCCGCTGGCGCAGGTCTTTCAGCGCGGTGTCGATTCCATCGGTCTTCTGCCCGTCGACCGCGACCCAGCCGCCCGGTGCGACCTCGGCCGCCGCTTGCGCGATCAGGGCGCGAGCGGCCTCACGCGAGCGGGGCAGGCAGACGATGGCCGCGGCATAGGGCGCGGCGGGGGTGGTCGCGTAGCGGGCGGCGAAATGGTCGTGGTCGGGCTTGAAGCCGGTCAGCACCGTCACCCGGTCCTGCGGCAGGGCCGAAAGGTCATCGCCGATCCGGGGGCGATAGACGGCGATGCGGCCCTCGGGCGGAAGGGCAAGCGCGCCGGTGTCCAGCGCCATGTCAAGTCGGGCGGATCGCATGAGCGGGGGCCTAGGCCCCCTGACCCCTTATGCCGGGGCGATGGATCATTCCTTTTCCATCGTGCATTGCAGCGGGTGCTGGTGGCGGCGGGCGAAATCCATCACCTGCGCGACCTTGGTTTCCGCCACCTCGAAGCTGAAGACGCCGACCACGGCGAGGCCCTTCTTGTGGACCGTCAGCATGATGTCGAAGGCCTGCGCATGGTTCAGGCCGAAGAAGCGTTCCAGCACATGGACGACGAATTCCATCGGCGTGTAGTCGTCGTTCAAAAGCAGGACCTTGTAGAGCGGCGGGCGCTGGGTCTGCGTCTTGGGCTTGGTCAGGAGCGAGGTGTCCGGTCCCGGGCCATCCGTCTTGTCGGACAGGATCAGGGGGCGCATGGACACCGGGGGGCTCCTTCAGGGATTCGGGGGTTGCATCTGGTGGCCGGAATATAGCCTTTTTTGCCCGGGCGAAAAGGGGCCGCTTGCGCCGGGCCTGTCAGGGGGGGCGATGCTGACGACAATCGGGTTCGATGCCGACGATACGCTGTGGCAGAACGAAGAGTTCTTTCGCCTGACGCAGGAACGGTTCATGGCGCTTCTGGCCGACCATGCCGCGCCCGGGCATCTGGCCGAACGGCTGGAGGCGGCCGAGCGGCGGAACCTCGGGCATTACGGCTTTGGGGTGAAGGGGTTCACGCTGTCGATGATCGAGACCGCGATCGAAGTGACCGAGGGGCGGGTGCCGGCAAGGGTGATCGGCGAGATCGTCGCGGCGGGGCGCGAGATGCTGGAGCATCCGATCCGCCTTCTGCCCCATGCGCGCGCCACGGTGACGGCCCTGGCGGCGGAGTACAGGGTCGTGCTGATCACCAAGGGCGACCTTCTGGATCAGGAGCGCAAGCTCGCGCAGTCGGGGCTGGGCGACCTGTTCGACGGGGTGGAGATCGTCAGCCACAAGACCGAGGCCGCCTATCGCGCGATCTTTGCCCGGCACGGGACCGGGGCGGATCAGGCGATGATGGTGGGCAATTCGCTGAAATCCGACGTGATCCCGGCGCTGGAGGCCGGGGCCTGGGGCGTCCATGTGCCGCATGGGCTGACTTGGGCGCTGGAGGCGGCCGATCCGCCCGAGGATCACCATCGCTATCATGCCTTGCCCGACCTAGGGGCCCTGCCGGCGCTGGTGGACCGTCTGAAGCCCGCCCGCAACACCTAGGGATACGGGGCCGGGGCGGATCAAGATGTGGGCGCGGTCGCCGCCTGATGCAGCATCCGTGCAACTGCATGAACTAAAGCCTGAAACCCATTGGTATTTTTGGGTTTTCGGATGCGATTTCCTGTGCTAGCCTTTTCGTCGAGGCAGAACAATGACACCGGAAAACCGGGTCAGCAGGCAAAGGGTGGGCGACGTGGCATCGCTTCTCGGGCGGGTATTTCACACGATTCTTCTGGCATTTCTGGCGGTCGCCTTCGTCGTGACCGCCCCGCTTCAGGCGGCGCCCTTCGCGGCCATCGTGATGGATGCGCGCACGGGGGAAATCCTGTACGAAAAGAACGCGCGCACCCGGTTGCACCCGGCCTCGCTGACCAAGATGATGACCCTTTACATCGTCTTTCAGGAGATCGAGGCCGGCCGTCTGTCGCTGGACACGATGGTCACCGTGTCGAAATACGCCGCCGCGCAGCCGCCCTCGCGCCTTGGGCTGAAGCCGGGGCAGAAGATCGCGGTGCGCCACCTGATCCGGGCTGCGGCGATCAAGTCGGCCAACGATGCGGCGGCGGCGCTGGGCGATGCGGTGAGCGGCGACCATGTGACCTTTGCCAAGCGGATGACGCGGACGGCCCGGCAGCTGGGTATGAACGATACCACCTTCCGCAATGCCCATGGCCTGACGCAGGAAGGGCACCTTTCGACCGCCTATGACATGAATGTGCTGGGGCGGCACATCTTCTACGATTTCCCCCAGTATTACAGCCTCTTCTCGCGCCGTACCGCCGATGCCGGAATTGCCACGGTGACGAACACCAACTCGCGCTTCCTTGACGGCTATGAGGGCGCCGACGGGATCAAGACCGGCTTTACCTCGGCCGCCGGGTTCAACCTGACCGCCTCGGCCCGGCGCGGCAACAAGCACATCATCGCCACCGTCTTCGGCGGGACCTCGACCGTGAACCGCAACGCCCGCATGATCGAGCTGATGGACATCGGTTTCGGCGCGGCGAAGAACCGTGTCAAGGAACGCCCGCCGGTCGCGCCCGCCCCGCTGCCGCCCGATGCGCTGATCGCCTCGGCCTCGAACGAGATCGACGAGATTGACGCCGCCGGTGGCGCGGGCAAGACGATCCGTGTCTCGGGCGAGGTGCGCCGGTCGCTGCGGCCCAAGGCACGGCCCGAAAAGCCGAGTGTTCCGGACGAGGTGACCATCGCGATTGCCGCGGGCGTCGCGGATGCGCTGGCCGAAGCCACGGCCGAGCCTGCCCCGAAAGGTACGCTGGAGTTCCAGGCCGAGGCGATTGCCGCAGGAGCGCCGCCTGTGGAAACCCCGGCGCCCGAGGCTGTGGCAGAGGCTGTCGCAGTGGCCGTCGCGGCCGCCGAACCCGCTTCCGAACCCGCGCCGGAGGCTTTGCTTGCCGAGGCGGCGCCTGCCCCGGAACCGGGCACGCTGGAGGCGCAGGCCGCTGCCCTCGCGATGGACCCGGCGGCTGCCGACGCCCCGCTGGCCGCGTTGCCGGAAGAGGCCGTCGACCCGGCACTGCTTGCCGTCCGGCCGATGCCGCGCCCCGAGACCGTTCCCGAAACGGCCCTAGCCGCCGCGCCCGAGGCTGCACAGCCGGAGGCTGTCGCTCTGGTCGAGGCCCAACCGGCAGAGCCTGCGGTAGAGGTTGCCCCGGAGGCTGCGCCAGTGGTCATGGCCGCGGCGGCGCCCCCGGCCTCTGAGCCGACGGAAGAGATCGTCCTGGCCGCCGCCCAGCCCGAAATCGTGGTGACCGATCCCGGCCTGCCCGTGGAAGACCCGCTGCTGGCCGAACTGACCGCCGTGGAGACCGTGGCCGCCGCCGCCCAGCTGCCGCCGGGCGATGTCCCGGTGACCGCGCCTTCGGGCACCCGCAAGGCGCCGATCTTCGACACGGTCGCGGTCGCCGAGGAGCCTGCGCCAGAGCCGGTGGAGGAAGTGGTCGTCGTGATGTCCACCTCGGGCGGGCGGCATTATGGGGTGCATGTCGGCGAATATGCCTCGCGCTATGACGCGGAGCGGGCGCTGCTCAAGACCGCGCTGGCCGAAAGCGCCACGCTGAACGACGGTCTGCGCAAGACCACGCAAGCGGGCGGCAAGTGGCGGGCGAGCTTCATGGGGCTGACCGAGGATCAGGCACAGCTGGCCTGCCGCCGGTTGCGCGCCCGGGCCGTGACTTGCGAAACGGTGGGAGGCTGAGATGGTCGCGCTGGTCTTTCCCGCCCTGCCCACGACCACCCTGCCGGTGACCGGCCGGCAAGAGCGGTTCCCCGTGCGCCGCATCTTCTGTGTCGGGCGCAACTATGCCGAGCACAGCCGCGAGATGGGTGGCGAGCCCGAGAAGGAGGCGCCGTTCTTCTTCACCAAGCCGGGCGATGCGGTGGTCGAATCCGGCAGCCGCATCCCCTACCCCATGGCGACTGCCAACCTGCACCACGAAGGCGAACTGGTCCTGGCCATCGGCAAGGCCGGCGCGATGGTGGCCGAAGAGGACGCGCCGAACCTGATCTGGGGCCATGCCGCCGGGAATGACCTGACGCGGCGTGATCTTCAGGCCGAGGCCAAGGCCACGCGCCGCCCATGGGACATGGCCAAGGGGTTTGACAAGTCGGCCGTCGTGGGCGCGATCCGCCCCGGTGCCCTGCCGGATGCGGGGCTCCGCTGTCTGGTGAACGGCGCGCCCCGGCAAGAGGCGCGGCTGTCGGACATGATCTGGAGCCCGGCGGCGATCATCGCCGCGCTGTCGCGGCTGGTCAGCCTGAGCCCGGGCGATCTGATCTTCACCGGCACGCCCGCAGGCGTCGGCCCCCTGAATCGGGGCGACACCTGCAAGGTGGAAATCGACGGGCTGCAATCGGCCACCGTGACCATCGCCTGAGAGGGGGCTGGGGGGCTCGACGCCCCTTGCGCCCGCCGGGAAGGCTTGCCACAACCCGGGCCTTGCCTTGCAGGAGCCCATGATGCGCGCCGGCCTTGCCGCCCTTGTCTTCGCCTATGTCCTGAGCCAGTTCTACCGCGCCTTCCTCGCGGTGCTGACGCCGGTGCTGGAGGCCGACCTTGGCGCGACCAAGGAGGATCTGGCCTATGCCTCGGGCGCCTGGTTCCTGGCCTTTGCGCTGATGCAGGTGCCCGTGGGCGAGGCGCTGGACCGGATCGGCCCGCGCTGGACGGCGGCTGCGGCGCTCATGGTGGGCGCGGTGGGCGCGGGTGTCTTTGCGCTGGCGATATCGCCTGCAATGCTGGTCCTGGCGATGGCGCTGATCGGGGTCGGCTGTTCGCCGGTGCTGATGGCCAGCTATTTCATCTTCGCGCGGCAGTTCTCTCCGGCGGTCTTCGGCACGCTGGCGGGAGCGACGATCGGGATTGGCAGCCTTGGCAACATCGGCTCGTCCCTGCCGCTGACGCTGGCGGTCGAGGCTTTCGGCTGGCGTGGCACGGTCTGGACGCTGGCGGCGGTGACCGGGTTGACAGGCCTTCTGGTCGCGGCCCTGGTGCGCGACCCGGCGCGGGCGGAACGCGGGGCGGGCGGGTCCTACCTGACGCTGTTGAAGATGCCCGCGCTCTGGCCGATCTTTGCGATCATGATCGTCTGCTATGCCCCGGCAGCGGGGCTGCGGGGGCTGTGGCTTGGCCCCTATTTCGGCGACGTTCACGGCTACACGCGCCCCGAGATCGGCATGGCGAGTCTGTGGATGGGACTGGCGATGGTCGCGGGCAGTTTTGCCTATGGGCCGCTGGACCGCTGGCTTGGCACCCGGAAATGGGTGATCTTTGTGGGCAACGCGCTGACGCTGGCCTGTCTGGCGGGGCTTTGGCTGCTGCCTGCGGCAGGGCCGCTGCTGGCGACGCTGCTCTTCGTGGGCGTGGGCTTTTTCGGCGCGACCTTCCCCATCGTCATCGGCCACGGCCGCGCCTTCCTGCCGCCGCAGCTGACCGGCCGCGGCGTGGCGCTGATCAACCTGTGCGGCATCGGGTCGGCCGGAGTGTTGCAGGTGGTGACGGGGCGCATCCATACGGCGCTGGCCCTGCCAGAGGGCGTGGTGAACTCGGCCCCTCCGGCGACGCCATATGTCGGGCTTTTCGCCTTCTACACCCTCTTTGTCGCGGTGGGTCTGGCGCTTTACCTGTTCTCGCGAGACCGCACCGACTAGTCGATTTCTGACGCCCCGCCGAATCCCCTTTCGCGCCTGCGCGCGTTGCGCTATGGGCCGCGCGTCCCGCCTATGGGACGCACAAAGGAGAACCCCGATGGGCTACAAGGTCGTCGTCGCGGGTGCCACGGGCAACGTGGGCCGCGAAATGCTGAACATCCTCGCCGAGCGCGAGTTCCCGGTGGACGAGATCGCCGCGCTGGCGTCGCGCAAGTCTCTGGGCACTGAAGTCAGCTTTGGCGACAAGACCTTGAAGACCAAGGACCTGGACACGTTCGACTTCACCGGCTGGGACATTGCCCTCTTTGCCGTCGGGTCCGAGGCGACGAAGGTCTATGCGCCCAAGGCCGCGGCGGCGGGCTGCGTGGTGATCGACAATTCGTCGCTCTACCGCTACGACGCCGACGTGCCGCTGATCGTGCCGGAGGTGAACGCCGATGCGATCATGGGCTATGCCAAGAAGAACATCATCGCGAACCCCAACTGCTCCACCGCGCAGATGGTGGTGGCGCTGAAGCCGCTGCATGACCGGGCGACGATCAAGCGGGTCGTGGTCTCGACCTACCAGTCGGTGTCGGGTGCGGGGAAGGAAGGGATGGACGAGCTTTGGGACCAGACCAAGGCCGTCTACAACCCGGTGCAGGAGGTTCCGCCGAAGAAGTTCACCAAGCAGATCGCCTTCAACGTGATCCCGCATATCGATGTCTTCCTGGACAGTGGTGAGACCAAGGAAGAATGGAAGATGGTGGCCGAGACGAAGAAGATCCTCGACCCGTCAATCAAGGTCACCGCGACCTGCGTGCGGGTGCCGGTCTTCGTCGGGCACAGCGAGGCGATCAACATCGAGACCGAGGAATTCCTCGACTGGCAGGAAGCTCAGGACATCCTGCGCGAAAGCCCCGGCGTCATGCTGATCGACAAGCGCGAGCCCGGCGGCTACATCACCCCCATCGAATGCGTCGGCGAATATGCCACCTATGTCAGCCGCGTGCGGCAGGATTCGACCGTGGAGAACGGGCTGAACCTGTGGTGCGTCAGCGACAACCTGCGGAAAGGGGCGGCCCTGAACGCGGTGCAGATCGCGGAACTGCTGGGGAGCCGGGTGCTGAAGAAGGGCTAAGGGTTTCTTAACCCTGATGCGCGAGGGTCTTGGCCATGGCCGAGACCCTTTTTCAATGCGATGACGTGCTGTGGCGGCGGTTCACCGCGCTCTGCCACGACCGGGACGAGACCCCCGGCGCGGTGCTGCGCGATCTGGTGCGGCTGGAGGTGAAGCGGGCCGAAGGCCGCAAAGCGAGGAGTGCCGAAGGCATCGACGAGCGGCTCCTCGTTCGCCTTCGGCTCCTCGTCGCTGAAGCGCTGGTTGCGGCTGAAAGCTGGGGACAGCTTCAGACGGCCCTGGGGCAGCGCGGCTTGCGCTATGCGCCGGCAGGCGGCGGGCTGAACCTGATCGATGCCGCCTCCGGCAAGCCCCTTGCCAAGGCAAGCGATGTCGGCCCGGCCTATCTGGCGCTGGCCCGGCGGTTCGGGGCGGGCTTTCCCGGGCATCCGAACCCCGCCATTGCTGCCCAAGCGCTTACGCCGCCTGCGCCTGCATCGGGCGTTCGCGGATCGGCAGGTGGACAAGCGCGCTGAAGGCCCCCACCCCGACGCCGATCCACCAGACCAGCGTGTAATCGCCGCTGAGGTCGTACATCTTGCCGCCCAGCCAGACGCCAAGGAACCCGCCGATCTGGTGCGACAGGAACACCACGCCGTAAAGCGTGCCCATGTAGCGGATGCCGTAGATATGGGCGACCAAGCCGCTGGTCAGCGGCACGGTCGCCAACCAGAGCGCGCCCATCACCGCCGAAAAGATCAGCACGCTCGCCGGGGTGATCGGCAGCAGGATGAAGGCGGCGGCGGCGATGGTGCGGCCGACATAGATCCAGAACAAGAGGTACTTCTTGGTGTGCCGCTTGCCGAGATACCCGGCCGTCAGGGTGCCGATGATGTTGAAAAGCCCGATCACGGCAATCGACACCGCGCCCAGCGCCGAGGTCGTGGTGATCCCGATCCCCGCCAGCATCGAGCCTGCGTCGATGGGCGAGCAAAGCTCGGTCACGAAGGCGGGGAAATGCGCGGTGATGAAGGCCAGCTGGTAGCCGCAGGAGAAGAACCCCAGGAAGATCAGCGTGTAGCTTGGATCCTTGAAGGCGCGGATCAGGACGGTGCCCATGCTTTCTTCCAGTTCCTGACGCGTGGCAAGCTGCGGGCTGCGCAGGAACGGCAGGGCCAGAAGCGTGGCCAAAATCACGGCGGCGAAGATCAGGAAGACACCCTGCCAGCTGTAGCTTTGCAAAAGGAACTCGGCCGTCGGCGCGCCGAAGACCTGCCCGGCGGACCCGGCAGCGGTGGCGATGCCAAGGGCCATGGAGCGGTTCTCGGGGCTCGCCGCGCGGCCGACGATGGCGAGGATCACGCCAAAGCCGGTGCCCGCGATGCCGAAGCCCACGAGGATTGCCAGAAACTGATGCTGGCCGGGCGTCACCGCGTAGGAGGACAGCACCAGCCCGGCCGCATAGAGGATCGCCCCCCAGATGATCGCCTTGCGGTCGCCGAAGCGTTCGGCGATCGCCCCGAACAGCGGCTGCCCGATCCCCCAGGCCAGGTTCTGGATCGCGATGGCGAGCGAGAAATCGGCGCGCAGCCAGCCGAACTCGGACGCGACGGGGATCTGGAAGACGCCAAAGCTTGCCCGGATCGCGAATGAGATCATCAGGATCACGCAGCCGGCGATCAGGACGGGGGTGATGAGGGGAGCTTTTGCCATGGCGGTCTCCGAAGGCTCGGGCGCGGAAGGTGCGGCGGCTTTGCGGACGGGTCAACCGCGATCTTGTGACGGATACAAGCTCGTGCCGCCCGATCCTTGCGCAGCGGGCGCCCGATCTGCCCCTATCGGCACAGGATCGACGCGCAAGCTCTGGCGCCCGCGCCGCAGAACCGTAGGGTGGGCAATATTGCCCACGCCATACCGCGCCGGGCAGAGAGGGAGACGGGGATGAGCGAGTGGTGGCGTGGTGCGGTGACCTATCAGGTCTATCCCCGGTCGTTTCAGGATTCGAACGGCGACGGGGTGGGCGACCTTCCCGGCATCACCCGGCGGCTGGACCATCTTGCCGCGCTTGGGGTCGATGCCGTCTGGCTGTCGCCGTTCTTCCGCAGCCCGATGAAGGACATGGGCTATGACGTCAGCGACTATCGCGACGTGGATCCGGTCTTCGGCACTTTGGCCGATTTCGACGCGCTGGTGGCCCGGGCGCATGACCTGGGGCTGAAGGTCATCATCGATCAGGTGCTGAGCCATAGCTCCGACCAGCATCCGGCCTTTGCGGAAAGCCGGTCAAGCCGGGTGAACCCCAAGGCCGACTGGTATGTCTGGGCCGACCCGCGCCATGACGGCAGCCCTCCGAACAACTGGCTGTCGGTCTTCGGCGGGCCTGCCTGGACCTGGGACGCGCGCAGAAAGCAGTATTACCTGCACAACTTTCTGACCTCGCAGCCCGACCTCAACTACCATAACCCCGAAGTTCAGGACTGGGCGCTGGAGACCCTTCGCTTCTGGCTGGAGCGCGGGGTGGACGGGTTCCGCTTCGACACGGTCAATTACTACTTCCACGACCCCCTCCTCCGCGACAACCCGGCGGACTACCGGGCAAAGGCCGAAGCCGAGGCCAACCCTTACGGCATGCAGTATCACCTCTTCGACAAGAACCAGCCCGAGAACCTGGCCTGGATGGAGCGGATCCGCTGCCTGTTGGACGAATACGCTGCGGCAAGCGTGGGCGAGATGGGTGAAAGCCACCATGCGATCCGGATGATGGGGGATTATACCGCGCCGGGGCGGCTGCATCAGTGCTATTCCTTCGAACTCATGGGCTATGACTTCTCGGCCGGCTTCTTTCGCGACCGGATCGAGGGGTTCTTCAAGGGCGCCCCGGACGGCTGGCCGATGTGGGCCTTTTCCAACCATGACGTGGTGCGCCACGTCAGCCGCTGGGCGAAACACGGCGAAAGCCCCGAGGTGCTGGCGAAACAGGCGGCGGCGCTCTTGCTGTCCTTCGAGGGGTCGATCTGCCTGTGGCAGGGTGAGGAGTTGGGGCAGACCGACACGCCGCTGGATTTCGAGGAACTGACCGACCCGCAGGGCATCGCCTTCTGGCCCGAACCCGTGGGGCGCGACAATACAAGGACGCCGATGGTCTGGGACGGCTCGGCCCATGGCGGGTTTTCCGCTGCAAAGCCCTGGCTGCCGGTGAAACCCGAACAGGCCGCCCGGCATGTTGAAGGGCAGATGGGCGCCCAAGGTTCGGTGCTGGAACACTACCGGGCGCTGCTGGCCTTCCGGAAGGGGTCAGAGGCGTTGCGGGCGGGCCGGACCCGGTTTCTTGATCTGGAGGACCCGCTCCTCGGCTTTGTCCGGGGTGAGGGCGAGGGGGCGACCCTGTGCCTGTTCAACCTGTCACCCGTGGCCCGGGTCGTCACTTTGACAGGCGTTGGCGCACCCTGCGGGCCGTCGCTGCATGCGGTGGCCGAGGGCGACCGGCTGCGACTTGGCCCGAACGCGGCGGCCTTCCTGCCGGTGACGGGAGTCTTGAGCGTGCAGGACTGAACGGAGTGCCGAAATTTTTCGACGAAAAATTTCTGCCCCGCCCTTACCGTGCGGTCCAGTGGACGCCAGCTGCCGGGATCGTCACCCCGGCCCATTCAACCGGTACAGCATTGTAATTGAAGATGAAGCGGTGCGTGGCCGTGTCGCGCCGGCGCAGGCCCTCGGGCAGGGTGTCGGTGTCGATCCCTTCCGCCGCGCAGGCCCTTTGCAGGATGCGGGCCAGCGCCGCCTCGTCCGGCCAGCCGCCCAGATAGTGCAGCTTTCCCGCCGCAACGAGGGCAGGCCAGCCGTCCTCGGCGGCCTCGACAACCTGCGCCCCGCCCTCCAGCTTTTCGCGCCAGTTGACCAGCGCGCCGCCCTGGGTCAGCGGGACCGGGACATCCGGCGGCAGGCTTTCGACCCTTGCCACCACGGCATCAAGCCCGGGAAGCGCAGGCGGCAGAGGGACGGGGATGGCAAAATCGGGTGTCTTCGAATTCGTGCGCGGCCCAAGGATCGCCGTGCCCTGATGCGCGGCCAGCGCGGATTTCAGCGGATCGGACAGCGTGAAGAGCCCCGGCGCCAGCACCAGCTTGTAGCCCGACAGATCGGCCGTATCGGGTGGCAGGATGTCGATGTTCAGCCCCAACCTGCGCAGCCCCTTGTAGACATGGAAGACCAGCCAGAAATAGCTGAAGCTGCGGCCTTGCGGTTGCGTCTCCCAGGCCCAGTCCGAGGCATAGTCGAAGACCAGCGCCACCTGTGCCGGGGCGGTTCCGGCCTCGCCCGCCATCTCGGCCAGTTCCTGCGCGACTTGGCCAGCCTCGCCAAAGGCCTGCGCGGGTGCAGAGTCGGGGCGCAGAAGCCCCGCATGCATCTGTTCCTGGGCGAAAGGCGCCTGGCGCCAGCGGAAATAGCAGACCGCCTCGGCCCCATGGGCAAAGGCCTCCCAGGCCCAGAGGCGCGCCATGCCCGGCAGGGGGTCGGGGTTGTAGGGCGCCCAGTTCACCGGGCCGGGCTGCTGTTCCATGATCCACCAGCGGCCCCTTCCGACCGCCCGATAGAGATCGTGGTGAAAGGCCTGGAAATCCGGGTCGCCCTGCCGGACGAAGCGGCGCTTGTGCTCCGGCTCGGCCGGGATGCGGTCGGACAGGAAGCCCAGAGGGTAGCTGTCCCAGGACGCGATATCGAGGTCCGCGCCGACTTTGTAATGGTCGAACTCGGTCACCGCGCCCATGTAATTGTGGGCGATGGGGGCGGGGGAGTGCTTGCGGATGATCTCGGTTTGCAGCCGGTTGAAGCTGACAACCTCGTCGGATGCAAAGCGCCGGAAGTCCATGACATGCGCCGGGTTCGGCTCGGTCACGGTCAGGTTCGGCAGGCCGACCTCGCGGAAGTCGCGGTATTCCATCGACCAGAAGACATTGCCCCAGGCGCGGTTCAGCGCATCCGGCGACTGGTATTTCTGCGCCAGCCAGTCCTGAAAGGCGGCTTTCGCGGCCTCGGAATAGCTGAGGGTGGTGGCATGGCAGGCGTATTCGTTGTCGGTCTGCCAGGCGGCCACCTTCCGGCCGTAGCGTTCGGCCATCAGGGTCACGATGCGCGCGCAGTCCGCCCGGTAGCCCCGGTGCGAAAAGCAGTAGTGCCGACGCGAGCCGAAGCCGCGCGGCTTGCCATCACGGTCAAGGGCCAGCATGTCGGGATGCCGGTCCAGCATCCAGCGCGGCGGGGTGGCGGTGGGGGTGCCGAGGACCACCTTCAGGCCATGCGCAACCAGAGTGTCAATGGCGCGGTCGAGCCAGCCCCAGTCATACCGGCCCGGCTCGGGCTCCATCCGGCTCCAGGCGAATTCGCCGATGCGGACCCAGGTGAGGCCGAGCGCCGCCATGCGGGCCGCATCTTCGGCCCATTGCGCCTCGGGCCAGTGTTCGGGGTAGTAGCAGACGCCCAGCGTGCGTTTCATATGCGGACCTGTGGTTCGGGAAGACCCTGCGCAATTCCGGGAAAGGCGAAGACCTGGCCCGAAGCCGGATGCAGCTTGCGGGCGGCCGCGTCCATGTGTTCCAGCGCAGTGGTAACGAAAAGGGTTTTCATGTCAGGGCCGCCAAAGGCCGGACAGGACGATTGCGGCGCACCGGGGGTTTCAACCGCGCGGACGAAACTGCCGTTGGGGGCATAGGCCGCAACCCGGCCCGCCCCCCATTGCGCATTCCAGAACAGGCCTTCACAATCGACGACCGCGCCGTCCGGGTTCAAACCTTCGGCGGTCAGATCCAGCCAGACCTGCGGCGCGCCCTTCGGCCAGCCATCGGCATCCAGCGCGACCTTCATCACCTTGCCTTGCACCGTGTCGGCGAAATGCGCTGCGGTTCCATCCGGGGTGAAGCAGATCGCGTTCGGAATGGTGACGTCGGGAAAAAGCTGACGCAGCTCGCCCCGATGCCAGCGCCAGATCGCCCCAGCGCCGGGTTCGGCGCGCTTGCCCATGGTGCCGAACCAGAAGCCACCCTGCCGGTCGGCGCGGCCATCGTTCGACCGGGTTGCCGGGCTGCCGACAGAGACGACAGGCGTCCGAGCCTCGGATGCGAGGTTGAAGCGGAACAGACCAGCTTCCGAGGCGATGAGCAGGTCCTCCGCGCTGATCCAGCCTGCCGCCGAGACGATCTTGGCGAAGGTCCATGACCGCGTCTTGGAATGCAGCGTCCGGTTCAGGATGTCGAACCAGAACAGCTGTTCACGAATGGGATGCCAGATTGGCCCTTCCCCCAGTTCGCAGGCGCGCCCGTCAAAGATCATGGCAGAACCCGGTCGTAGGCCGCAACGATGGTTGCGGCGCGGGCAGCGATTTCGGCAGTGGGCAGGCCGGGCGTGTAAAGCGCGGTGCCGATGCCGAAGCCATTGGCCCCCGCCTTCGCCCAATCGTCAAAGTTCGCGGGGCCCGCCCCGCCCACGGCATAGACCGGCAGGTCCTTCGGCAGAACCGCCCGGATCGCCCTGAGACCGTCAGGCCCGATCAGACTGCCGGGGAAGAGCTTCAGACCCGTCGCCCCGGCCTTGATGGCGGCAAAGCACTCGGTCGGCGTCATCACGCCGGGCCAGCTGGCCATGCCGGCGGCGCGGGTCGCGGCGATGACTTCGGGATCGCAGTTCGGTGACACGACGAGGCTGCCGCCCGCCGCTTTCACCGCAGCGACATCGGCCAGCGTCAGCACGGTGCCGGCGCCGATCTCGGCCTCTGGGGTCTCGGCTGCCATGGCGGCGATGGACGCGAAAGGATCGGGCGAGTTCAGCGGCACCTCGATCCGGGTGATCCCGGCGGCAACAAGGGCGCGGGCGGCGGGGCCAGCCTCGGGCGGGGTGATCCCGCGCAGGATGGCGATCAGGTTGCGATGGGTCCGGGGGAGGGTCATTGGGAGGCGGTCTCGGCTGGGACGAACAGCGAGGCTAGCCCCGCCAGCGTACAATCGTTAGCAGGAAGACGTTTCGCATCAACGCCTTGCGCGGACAGTGCCCGGGCATAGGCGGCGGTCAGCCGTTCGGCGCCGATCAGGGTAACCGGCTGGCCGAGCCAATAGGGGCGCGCGGCGGCAAGTTCGGTCCCGATCAGCAGGCCCGACAGGCCCGCCCGGGCTGAAGCCGCCGAAAGACCCGCGATCAGCCCTTCGGCGCGCAGCGCAAACAGGCGCGCGGCAAGACGCTCGGGGCGCGACAGGGCATCAGCGACCGCCGCGTCGAAGGCTGCCTCGTCCCATCCCGCACCCTGCATGCCATGGCGCAGAACCGACGCCTCGGACAGCAGGGCGAACATCTCGCCGGTCATGAAGGTCCGGAAGCTGACCACCTCGCCCGCGCTGACATGGACCCATTTGGAATGCGTGCCGGGAAGGCAGAGAACGCCGTCGTAGCCCGGCATCAGCCGCAACGCGCCGGCGATCTGGGTTTCCTCGCCGCGCATGACGTCGGCGGGTTGGGTCTGCTTCAGACCCGGCGCGATGTGAACGAGGATGCGGGGATCGGTGGTCGGCGCAATCACCTGTGCCGCCGGATCAAGCGGTGTGCAGGGGACGGTGCGATAGGGTGCCTCGCACCAGCCCTGGCGGCTGCCGACCATGCCGCAGGCGACGACGTCGACGCGACCACTGCCCAGCCAGGGCGAGATCAGGCGCAGGAGGGCAGGTTCGAACCCGTCGCGGGAAAGCTTGCCCATACCGTCTTCGGAAGCCGCCTCGGCGATGACCTCGCCTCCCTGCCCCATCGCCCAGGCGCGGAGGTTCGAGGTGCCCCAGTCGACCGCGATCCATGCTGGAGATATTTCGGAACGCGCATTCATGAAGCGATATAGCCTCCGTCCAGGACCAGCGTCTGCGACGTCATCATCCGCGACGAACGCGAGGCCAGGAACAGCACAAGGCCTGCCATGTCAGCGGGTTCGATCGGGTCCGGCAGGCATTGGCGCGCAAGATGCGCAGACAGGCTTTCGGGGGTCACCCACAGCTCTTTCTGCCTCTCGGTCAGCACCCAGCCCGGCGCTATGGCATTGACGCGGATACGATTCGGGCCGAATTCGCGGGCCAGGGTCCGGGTCAGGCCGACGATTCCGGCATTGGCGGTGATATAGGCGGCATAGCCGGTATCGGCCATCATGAAGCTGATCGAGGAAAAGTTGATGATACTGCCGCCGCCCGCCGCCTGCATTCCGGGGATGACCTGTTGGCAGGCGAAGAAATATGAACGAAGGTTCACAGCCATCGACCAGTCCCAGAAGGCCTGATCAGTTTCCAGCGTCTTGTGCCGCGTGTCGTTGGCGGCGTTGTTGACCAGAACGGTGATGGGGCCATGCGCCTTGGCCGCCGTGTCCAGGGTCAGTTGCAGCTGATCGGTGACCGCAATGTCGCAGGGGAGATACAGCGGGCGGTTGCCGGTCGCGGCCTCCATCGCATCGCAGAAGGGCGTGGCGTCCGAGCGCTGGCAGAAGGCCACTTTCGCTCCCTGACGCAGGAACGCCTCGGTCAGGGCGGCACCGATGCCGGAGCCGCCGCCGGTGATGAAGACAGATTGGCCGTTCAGGTCGGGAAAGGTGGGGTCGGTCATAGCTTGCGTCCTTCGACGACCCACATCGTCGCGGGCCATGCCACGGGCAGGTTGATGCCCCGGGTCATGAGCGCGTGGCCGGTCAGCGTCAAGGGGCCGGATCTCAATGCGTTCGGCCCACGCGACTGTTTCGGAGCATCCTCGGGGTTCACCAGGCGGATTTCATAGCTGGCGGTCGGGTCGAGGCCCGTCAGCCGCAGCGGGCGGGGCAGGACCTGGGCGCTGGCCTCGGCCTGCCCGGCGAAGACGACGAAGCGCTGGCCATCGGCGGCAAGCTGAAGTTCCGCCGTGACGGCCGGGTCATCGCTGTCCAGCCGCAGGATCGTGCCCGCGTGCATCCAGCCGCGGTTGTCCTTCCACCATCGGGTGATGCGGGCAAGGGTCAGCGCCTCGTCCTCGGTCAGTTCGCGCAGGTCCATCTCGAAGCCCATATGGCGCTCGGCCGCGATCCAGGCGCGGAAGGACATCGGCAGGATGCGGCCCGAAGTATGCGACTTGCGCGGGCCGACATGGGCACCGGTGATGGCGGCAGGCAGGAAAAGCGCCGCTTCATGCTGCATGCGCAGCCGTTCCAGCGCGTCGTTGGAATCGGACAGCCAGACCCGGTGGGTATGGGCGAGGATGCCTGCGTCGATCCGCCCGCCGCCGCTTGCGCAGCTTTCGATCTCGACCCCCGGATGCGCAGAACGCAGGCGGGAGAGGAGGTCGTAGATCCCCTGCGTCTGCGCGGCATCGACCACCGGCAGCAGGCGGTTGTGATCCCATTTGATGTAGTCGATCGGGTATTCCGTCAGGATTGACGATATCTGCTGGAAAAGGTTTTCACGCACCTCGGGCAGGGCGAGGTTCAGCACCATCTGGAACCGCCCCGTCACCTGATCACGCGGGCCCAGCATCCAGTCGGGATGGGCGCGGAAGAGGTCGCTGTCGGGGTTCACCATCTCGGGTTCGAACCAGAGGCCGAAGGTCATGCCCAGCGACTGGACGTGGGAAATCAGCGGGTGCAGGCCCTCGGGCCATTTCTTGCGGTCCACCGTCCAGTCGCCAAGACTGGAGGTGTCGTCGTCGCGACGCCCGAACCAGCCGTCGTCCAGCACGAAGCGCTCGGCGCCCAGCGCGGCGGCGCGGGTGGCGATTTCGGCCAGCGTGTCGAGCTTGTGGTCGAAATAGACCGCCTCCCAGCAGTTGTAGTGAACGGGGCGCGGGCGGGCCGGGTCGGGCCAATGTACCACGCGATCGCGGAGGTCGCGCTGGAGGGTGGCGGCGATGCCGTTGAGGCCGGTGGTCGAGGCGCAGGCGATGAGTTCGGCGGTCTGGAACAGGGTGCCGGGTTCGGTCTCGGCGCCGATGGGATGGCCGAATTGCACCTGTCGGCGGCCGTCGGGCAGTTCCTCGGCCACCATGCGGTGACCGCCGGACCACGCGAAGTGCAGCGCGAGGGCATGGCCTTGGGTGTTGGTGCAACCCTCGCCCGCCAGCACCAGCCAGGGCGCGTGTTCATGGCCCGACCGGCCGGTCCGCGCCTCACGCAGGCGGATGCCGGGGGTCCAGTCGAGGCGGTTGAGGTGGAACTCGCCGATCCACTTGCCGTGGATGTCCAGCATGGACCCGTGCTGTGGCGCGGGCAGGACCGGCGCGGCAAGCCAGTGGGCTCGGATCGGGCGGTCGGCCTGAAGCGTGGTCTTGAGTGTGAGCGTGCCGGTCGGCTGGGCCGCGAAGCTGTGGGTCAGGGTCAGGCCCGGCGCGGTGGAAACCAGCGTCAATTGGTCAGGCGCCGTTTCGGCGCTGTCGAAGACGAATGCGGGATGCAGGGGGGTTCCATCCGCCTCGGCCAGAAGGTGGCCAGGCTGGCCCTGGAACGCCCGCCCGGGTTCGGGCGAAAGCGACAGGGAGGGCAGCACGTCCAGCATGCCCCCGGTCAGGTCGTGCCTTCCGGCCAGCGCAAGCTGGGTCAGGTCCTCGGCCTTTGGCAGGCGGGGGCCCCACCAGATGACCTCGGGGATGCCGCCATCGGTGGCAAGGGCGATGGTCTGGTCGCCGGCATCGATGCGGAAGGTCTTCACTTCACCGCCCCCAGGGTCAGCCCGGCGATGAAATGCTTCTGCATCAGGAAGAACATCGCCACGGGTGGCAGGGCGGCAAGGATCGAACCCGCGCTGACCAGATGCCACTGGGCGATCCACTGGCCGTTCAACGACGACAGGCCCGCGGTGATCGGCTGGCTGTCCACGCCTTGGGTCAGCACGGTCGCCCAGAAGAAGTCGTTCCAGATGAAGGTGAAGACCAGCACGGAAAGTGCTGCGATGGCCGGGCGCATCAGGGGCAGGACGATGAACCAGAAGATGCGCCACTCGCTGACGCCCTCCACCCGGGCGGCCTCGATCAACTCGAAGGGCAGCGCCTTGATGAAGTTGCGCATGAAGAGCGTGCAGAATCCGGTCTGGAAGGCGATGTGGAAGAGGGCGAGGCCATACCAGGTGTTATACATCCCAAGGTTCAGCGTCATGTCGCGGACCGGAACCATCAGGATCTGGAAGGGCACGAAGTTCCCGGCGACGAACATGAAGAACACCAGGATGTTCGCCCGGAAGCCGTAGACCGCCAGCGCGAACCCGGTCATCAGGGACAGGCTGACCGCGCCGATCACGGTTGGCACCGTGACCCAGAGCGAGTTCATCATGTATTTCGCCATCGGCGTCTGGGTGAAGATGAAGACGTAATTCTCCCACGCGATGCCCGAGGGCATGCCGAAGTAGTTGCCCTGCGCGAGGTCGGAGGCCGGGCGCAGCGACGTCAGCGCGACGCCGAGCAGCGGGAAGAGCCAGATCACCAGCGCGATGGGAAGCGCGATGGTGTAAAGCCACTGCGCGGCGGGCGAGGACTGCTGGATGGGACGGGGAAACATCTCAACGCTCCCTTTCGTCGCGCCACATCTTCCAGATGAAGCCCGAGATGAAGACCATCATGATCAGGAACAGCACCACGGCGATGGCCGCGCCATAGCCCATGCGGAACCCGTATTCGCCCAGCGCCATCTCGAACATGTAGTAGGACAGGACGCGGCTTGAGCCGAAGGGGCCGCCGTTGGTCATGATCGACACAAGGTCAAAGCTGCGCAGCGCGCCGATGACGGTGACGATGACGGCGATGAAGGTGGCGGGGCGCAGTTGCGGCAGGACCACATACCACAGCATCCGCCAGCCCTTGGCCCCGTCCAGCCGCGCGGCCTCGATCTGGTCGGGGGCGACGTTGTTCAGGCCGGTGAGGTAGAGGATCATGACATAGGCGATCTGCGGCCAGAGGCCGGCGGCGATGATGCCGTAGGTCACAAGGTCGGGATTGGCGAGGATCGCGGTGCCCTTGCCGAAGATCCATTCGGTCAGCAGGAAGAAGAGGCCGAAGTTCGGGGCGTAGAACCAGGCGAACATCAGGCCGACGACGACCTGGCTGATGACGAAGGGGAAGAAGAACAAGGACTTGTAAAGCCGGATGCCGCGCACCGACTGATTCAGGAAGATGGCGATGAACAGCCCGATCGGCAGGGCCAGCATGTAGAGGACCAGCCATTTCAGGTTGTTCCAGAGGCTGACAGTGAAGGCCGGGTCGGTCATCAGCTCCCGGTAGTTCCCCATGCCCACGAAACGGCCGGTGAAGTTGCCGTCCCGGTCATAAAGCCCGTTCCAGTCGTAGAAGGACAGCGTGATGCTTTCGACGATGGGCCAGAGCACATAGACGGTGAACATGAAGAGGCCCGGCGCAAGAAACAGCCAGGGTGCCAGCTTGCGCTGGTTCAACCACCCCGCGCTGCGGCGGACCGGGGCCGCCTGCGATGCCTGTGCCATGTGTCCCCCCCTTGGACAGAATACGGGCGCCCCCTTGTCCCGGGGGCGCCCGCCAAAGTCAGATCACTGCGGGTAAAGCCGCAGGCGCGTCTGCTCCAGCCGCGCGAGGATCGCCTCAAGCTGGTCGGGCTGCACCAGGAACTGCTGGAAGCCTTCCATGCCGACCTTGGCATATTCGGCATCCGCGTCGCGGTCCCAGAACTGGGCGATGCCACCGGTCGCGGTCGACAGCGCCTCGAAGCCGGCCGTCAGGAACGGATCGTCTGCGGGGACCGAAGCGTTCTTGTTGGTCGGAAGCTGGCCAACGGCGGTGTTCCATTTCGACTGCGCTTCGGCCGAGGCCATGTAGGCCAGGAACTTCTTCGCATCCTCGGGGTTCTTCGCGCCCGAGGTCAGATGGATCGTGTCGGTCGGCGCTTCTTCGGCCCGGGCGATACCGGCGGTGATTTCCGGGAAGACCATGAAGCCCAGGTTGTCATTCGTCATCCCGCCTTCCTTGAAGACGCCGACGGCGAAGTTGCCCATGACGTAATGCGCGGCCTTGTTCTGCACGAAGATCGCCGCTGCATCCTGCCAGTCGATCGCGGCGTGGTTCTCGGTGATGAAGGGCTGAAGCTTGCCGAGGTTGTCGAACACGGCGCGTGCTTCCGGCGAGGTCCACGAGACCTTGCCAGCCGCCAGATCGCTGTGGAACTGGTAGCCGTTGGTGCGCAGGCTGATGTAGTCGAAGATGCCCGCAACCGGCCAGAGCGCGCTGGAACCGGTGGTCACGCAGTCGATGCCCGCGGCCTTGAACGCTTCGCAGTTGGCCAGGAACTGCTCCCAGGTCACGCCTTCCGCGCCGGGGACTTCCACGCCGGCGGCGGCATAGGCGTCGCGGTTATAGTAGATGCCCCACTGATAGTAGGTGTAGGGGATGGCATACTGCTTGCCGTCGATGGTGGAGGACGGCACCGAAGAGGCCAGCGCCTCCATCAGACCGTTTTCGGCCCAGACGTCCGAGATGTCGGCGAAAAGCCCGGCCTCGACGAAGGGGCGCATCCGGTTCGCCGCATACCAGTTGGCCAGGTCCGGAGGATTGGCGGTCAGGAAGTTGCGGATCGCGTTCTTGTAGCCTTCATGGTCGAAGTTGGTGAGCTGGATGTCGATGTCGGGGTTCGCGGCCTCGAAATCGGCAATCAGGGCTTCGGCGGCCGCCAACGGAATCGGGTCATAGTCGGCGTTCCAGGTGACGACGCGCTTGTCCTGCGCGAAGGCGGATGTGGACAGCATCAGTGCCGCCCCGAGCGTCAGGGCGCCCGTCAGTTTGTGAACCATGGTTTCCTCCCTTTGGTTTCACTATTTGAAACTTGGTCTTGAATATTGAAAACTATGTCGGCTATCGTCTAAGCTGTCAACAACGACGTTCAAGGGAGGGGTGGATGGGGGCCGAAGGGCACGCCGACGGGACGGTGGGCAAGGCGCTGGATGTCCTGGACATGGTGGCCAGCCATGGCCGCCCGGTGCGCTTTTCCGACCTTCTGGCGCAGTCGGCCTATCCCAAGGCCACGCTCTACCGCCTCTTGCAGACGCTGACCCATCAGGGGATGCTGACGCTGGACCCCGATACGGGCGCCTATGCGCTGGGGGTGCGGCTGGTGCGGCTGGCCCACGCGGCCTGGGCGCAATCATCGCTGGCGCCCATCGCGCGGCCCTATCTGGATGAACTTGCAGAAAAAACCGGCGAGACGATCCATCTGGCGCAGATGGATCAGGGGCAGGTCCTTTACGTCGACAAGCGCAATGCCGCAAAGCCGGTGGAGATGTTCGCCCAGGCCGGAAAGGTCGGCCCCGCCTATTGCACCGGCGTGGGCAAGGCGATGCTGGCCTACCTTGCCCCCGAGACGCTGGAGGCGGCGCTTGCGCGGCAATCCTTCTACCGGCACACGGACCACACGCTCGACACGCCCGGAAGACTGATCGCCGAGTTGCAGGCGATTCGCGCCCGGGGCCATGCCTTCGACCGCGAGGAGCACGAGACGGGAATCATCTGCTGCGCCGTGCCGATTCTGTCGCGCTCGGGCCGGGTGATGGGGGCCTTGTCCGTCACCTCGACCACTGCGCGGACGACGCTGGAGGCGCTGGAGGGCCAGGCCGGACTGATCAAGGACATCGCGGCAAGGATCGCCGCCGAAGCGGAAAGCTGGCGCTTTCCGGAACAGAACTAGGGGGAGGAACGGAAATGACAGGCGTCACGCTGCAAAAGGTGACCAAACGCTTCGGCGATGTGCAGGTGATCCACGGGGTGGACCTGACGGTGGAGGATGGCGAGTTCTGCGTCTTCGTCGGCCCGTCGGGCTGCGGGAAATCCACGCTGCTGCGCATGGTCGCGGGGCTGGAGGATACCAGCGACGGCACGATCCGGATCGGCGCGCGCGATGTGACCCAGGCCGATCCCAGCGAACGCGGGGTGGCGATGGTGTTCCAGACCTATGCGCTTTATCCGCATATGACGGTGGCGGAAAACATGGGCTTCGGGCTGAAGATGACCGGACACCCCAAGGCCGAGATCTCCGCCAAGGTGGCCGAGGCGGCGCGAATCCTGAAGCTGGAACCGCTGTTGTCCCGCAAGCCCAAGGCGCTGTCGGGCGGCCAGCGCCAGCGCGTGGCCATCGGCCGGGCCATCGTGCGGGGCCCGGAAGTGTTCCTCTTCGATGAGCCCCTGTCGAACCTGGACGCCGAGTTGCGGGTGGAGATGCGGGTGGAAATCGCGCGTCTGCACCGCGAGATCGGCGCGACGATGATCTATGTCACCCATGACCAGGTCGAGGCGATGACGCTGGCCGACAAGATCGTCGTGCTGCGCGCGGGCCGGATCGAGCAGGTGGGAAAGCCGCTTGACCTATACAACGACCCCGACAACCGCTTTGTCGCGGGCTTCATCGGCAGCCCGTCGATGAACTTCCTTGCCGGGGTGGCCGAGGCCGGGGCAGTGACCGTGCAAGGGCTGGGAGGCAGGGTCGAAACGGCGGTCACGCTGCCCTCGGCAGGGGCCGAGGTGACGGTGGGCCTGCGCCCGCAGCATCTGCGGATCGGCGCCGGTGAGACGCATCGGGTGGAACTGACCGAGGCGCTGGGCGGGGTCTCTTACGTCCACCTCACCGCGCCGACGGGCGAAAAGCTGATTGTCGAGCGGCACGACCAGGTGGATCTGGCGGCGGGCACGATGGTCGGCCTTGGCTATGACGCCGCCGATGCGATGTTCTTCGACAAGGATGGCGCGCGGCTGCGCTGACCGCCCGCCTGCGACGTCGTCACTCCTCGCTGATCGGGCGACGAGAAGACGAAGTCGAACGAGGAGCCGTCGCGATCAGTGCCCGGAAAGGAATTTCTCGGCGTCCAAGGCCGCCATGCAGCCCATTCCGGCGCTGGTCACGGCTTGGCGGTAGATGTGGTCGGTCAGGTCTCCGGCAGCAAAGACGCCGGGGATCGCCGTCCGGGTCGAGCCCGGTTCGACCACGACATAGCCGCCCGAATGCAAGGGCAGCTGGTCCTTGACCAGTTCGGAGGCAGGCGCGTGGCCGATGGCCACGAAGAACCCGTCGCAAGCGATCTCGCCCTCGGCGCCGGTCTTGAGGTTGCGCGTCTTGACCGCCGTCACGCCCAGGGGTGCCTCGGTGCCCAGAACTTCGGTCACCTCGCTGTCCCAGACGACCTCGATCTTCGGGTTCTTGAACAGCCGGTCCTGCAGGATCTTTTCCGCCCGCAGCGAATCGCGGCGATGGATCAGCGTGACCTTGGAGGCAAAGTTGGTGAGGAACAGCGCCTCTTCCACGGCGGTGTTGCCGCCGCCGATCACGACGACCTCTTTCCCGCGATAGAAGAAGCCATCGCAAGTGGCACAGGCGGAAACGCCAAAGCCCTTGAACTTCTCTTCGCTGGGCAGCCCCAGCCATTTCGCCTGCGCGCCGGTCGCCAGGATCAGCGCGTCGGCGGTATAGGTCGTGCCGCTGTCCGCCGTTGCGGTGAAGGGCCGCTGCGACAGGTCGAGCGCGGTGATGTAGTCGCTGATGACCTCAGCCCCCATCGCCTCGGCATGGGCCTGCATGCGGACCATGAGGTCCGGGCCCATCACATGGGTGTCGCCGGGCCAGTTCTCGACCTCGGTGGTGATCGTCAGCTGCCCGCCGGGCTGAAGGCCCTGGATCAGCAGCGGGTTCAGCATGGCGCGCGCCGCATAGACCGCAGCCGTGTAGCCGGCCGGCCCCGAACCGATGATCAGAACCTTCGTGTGCCGCGTCTCGCCCATGGTTGCCCCCTGACTGTCCGGCCCCCGATATAGCCATGGGCGGCGGGGGCGGAAAGCCCCCGAATGGCAGACATTCCCAAGGCGCAAGGCGGCGCCACGATGCGTATTCTTGCGCAGGTTTGAAATATTATTGCGCAGACCGCGCGCCCCGCGTAAGTAAGTCGGCGAACGGAGGCACCATGGCTGGACACAAGCTCGACCCCATCGACCGCCAGATTCTGGCCGAACTCCAGGCCGATGGCCGGATGACCAATGTGGAACTCGCCAGCCGTGTCGGCATATCGGCGCCCCCTTGCCTGCGTCGGGTGCGTGGGCTGGAAGAGGCCGGCTATATCCGCGGCTATCACGCCGACATCGACGCGCGCGAACTGGGATTCGAGGTGCAGGTCTTCGCGATGGTGCGGCTGAATTCGCAGGCCGAGGCCGACCTGTCCGCCTTCGAGGCGCGCTGCCGCGCCTGGCCGCTGGTCCGCGAATGTCACATGCTGAACGGCGAGATCGACTTTATCCTGAAATGCGTGGCGCCGGACCTGTCCACCTTCCAGACGTTCCTGACCGAGGAGCTGCTGAAGGCCGAGCATGTGGCGAATGTGAAGACCAGCCTCGTCATCCGCTGCGCGAAGGATGAACCCGGTCTGCCCTTCGACGTGCTGGAAGCGCGGCTGGCGAAGAACGCTTGAGGCCCTAGCGGGCGGCGTCGGCCAGCGGGCGGGTTGCCGCCTTCAGGCGCATCGCAAAGCCCTTCTGCCCATCCGGAAAGGCCCGGCTGCGCGGCTGCCTGACCGCAGCGCGCGCGGTGACCCGGCCATCCTGCGATTCGGCAGCTGCCTCCAGCACCGAAACGATCCAGCGGCGCTTGGTCCTGAGTTCGATCATCATGGCAGTCCCCGTCTGCTACGCATCCTTCAGTCTAGGGGATGCCGTGAGATTGCGGCGGGCGTGGGGAAAAGTTGCGCAGCAATCGGTGCATTTTCATGCCAATTCGCGCCGCATTACAGCCTTATTGTCGAGATCAGGCGCCCGTAGTCGGCCTCTCGCGCATGGGTCGTTCGGCGGAAGGAATAGAACCGCGCCGCGTCGCGATAGGTGCAATGGCCGGTCCATTCGGCATGGCCAACGCCTGCCGATCGCAGACGGTGAAGGCCGTATCCCGGAAGGTCGAACAGCATCCGGTCACCTGCGCCATTGATGAAAAACCTTGTATTTTCAGGGTCTTCATCCCGGAAACGGTCAAAGAAGTCAGGGCCGACCTCATAGGCGGACTGGCTGATCGTCGGGCCGATCACTGCGGTGATTTTGCCACGCGTCGCGCCCAGAACCTCCATCGCGTCGACGGTCGCCTCCAGCACCCCATCCATTGCCCCCCGCCAGCCGGCATGGGCCGCGCCGATAACGCCTGCGGCAGGATCGTGGAACAGGACCGGCTGACAGTCAGCCGTCAGCACCGCAAGCAACACACCCGGCGTGGCGGTGACCAGCGCATCGGCCTCGGGGCGCGGGTCCAGCGGGCCGGTCACCGCGATCGCCCGGGCGGAATGGACCTGATGCAGGGTGACCAAGGCCTGCAGAGAAACCTCCATCGCCTCGGCCACCCGGGCGCGGTTGATGGCGACGATCTCGGCCTGGTCACTGGAGCCGGTACCACAGTTCAGCCCGGCGAAGATGCCCGACGACGCCCCGCCCTTGCGGGTGAAGAACCCGTGGCGCGTGGTCAGCGCGTCCGAGGTGATGATCTCCAGCATCGTGGGCATCAGGCGGCGAATCCCGGCGGCAGGGGTGCGCCGGCGCGGGTCAGCGCCAGCACCTTGAAGAGCGAACCCATTTTGTCGCGCCCGGTCAAGCGCACAAGCGCCTCCTGATGGATTTCAAGCTGCGCGCCGGTCATCCTCTGGGCAAGCTGCGCGGCGCGGGTCTCGATCCCAAGGCGCAGAAGCACCTCGCCTTGCGGGGCATAGGCATGGGCCGGGGCAAGGGCGGCAAGCGGTTCGAAATCGACATGGGCGGTCAGGTCGGCCTCGCCCGGATGGGCGAGGGGCGGGTCAAAACGATGCGCGCGCAAGGCTTGCAAGGTGTCTCCCTTCGACCGCCAGCCGCCATAGTCGATGAACAGCGCCACCCCGCCGCAAGCAAGGATCGGCCGCAGCGCGGCGGCGACAGCGGCCTGGGCCGGGGCGCAGTGTTCGACCAGATCGCCCGGAGCGGCGGCACGGAAGGCGGGCGTGTCGGGCACCTGCGGCAGGGGTTGCGACAGGCCGAAGGCCAGCGCGCCCTCGACCAGACCGATAAGCCTTTCGCGCCAGCCTTCGGGCGTCCGCAGGAACTGGCGGATCGGCAGGGCGTCAAGGAATTCGTTGGCGATGAGGTATGTCGGGCGGTCGGGCAGGTCCTCAACCCGGTCCAGCCATTCGGGGATCAGGCCCGAGGCTGCCAGCGTGTTGGCCTGCACCGCCCGCAGTCGGGGCGAGGCTTCGACCAGCGCCAGCCGCGCGGCGGCGTGAAAGCCGGGAACCCCGCGCGTGGCGCGCAGGGCATCGGCCATCAGGTTGCCCCAGCCGGGACCAAGTTCCGCCAGTGTGAAAGGAGCCGGGCACCCCTGATCCAGCCAGGCCTGGGCCAGGGCGAGGCCGAAAAGCTCGCCGAACATCTGGGTGATGGTAGGGGCGGTCACGAAATCGCCCGTCGCGCCAAAGGGCTCGCGCGTGGTGTAATAGCCATGGACCGGGTGCAGAAGGCATTCGGCCATGTAGTCGGCCACGGTGATCGGGCCGGCCTCGCGGATGCGCTCGACCAGCAGCTTGGCCAGCGGGGTCATGCGCGCCTTGCGCGGGCCAGGAACCAGATGCCCGCCGCAATCATCGGCAGGGACAGGATCTGGCCCATGGTCAGGCCGTATCCGGCCCAGTGCAGCGCCCAGCCTACGGGATTGCCGGGGCTGACGAATTGCGCGTCGGGCTGGCGGACGAATTCGACAAGGAACCGGGCAAGGCCATAGCCCATCAGGAACAACCCCATAAGCGCCCCGGGCCGCTTCAGCCAGCCGCGCCGGAAGGCCAGCCAGGCCAGAACGGCGGCCAGCAGAAAGCCCTCCAGCACGGCCTGATAAAGCTGGCTGGGGTGGCGGGCGCAAAGTCCGATCACGCCTTCACAGGCCTGCGCCGCCTCACCCGGGAAGATCACGCCCCAGGGCAGCGTCGTGGGGCGCCCCCAAAGCTCGGCGTTGACGAAGTTGGAGAGCCGCCCGAGGCCAAGGCCGACCGGCACCGCAAGTGCCAGAAGGTCACCCATCGACAGCATCGGGATACGCTCGCGCCTGCAAAACCAGATGCCCGCGACAACCACCCCGGCAAATCCGCCGTGAAAGGCCATGCCGCCCTCCCAGACCTGCGGGATTTTCCAGGGCTCGGCGATATAGGTGGCGGGATCGTAGAAGACGACATAGCCCAGCCGCCCGCCGAGGATGATGCCGACGACCGCCCAGGTCAGGAAGCGTTCGACCTGTTCCGGCGTCAGCGGCGGGTCGCCGGCCCAGAGGCGGGGCGTGCGGATCGCGCGCAGGATGATCCACCAGCCGAAGAGGATGCCCGCGATATAGGCCAGCGCATACCAGCGCAGGGCCAGGGTGAAGCCGAAGAGCTCGATTTCGAACAGATTGGGCGAAAGGTCGGGAAAGGGGATCATGGCTGTGTCCGCTGGTTTGACCGCTTGTCGCGGCGCCTTGGGGCGAAGTCAACCGGCGGCGATCCGTCACCCTCTGACATGCTTGTGTCCGGGCGCGGGCGGGCCATATATGGGGCAAGCAGGATCGGAGATGCCCATGCAAGGCCGCAACAAGTTTCTTGATGACATGAGCCAGCTCATGACCAATGCGATGGGCGTGGCGCAGGGGGCCAAGACCGAGGCCGAGACGGCGATGCGCAGCTTCATCGACCGCTGGATGGCCGACCGCGATTTCGTGACGCGCGAGGAATTCGACGCCGCCCGCGCCATGGCCCAGAAGGCGCGCGAGGAAAACGCGGCGCTGGAGGCCCGGATCGCGGCGCTGGAGGCCACGCTGGCCAAGAAGAAGGGCTGAGTCCGGGGGCGGCTCGTCGATGGATTGCATGCACTCCTCGCGAGGCGCGGGCCCGGCGACGAGGAGACGCAGTCGAACGAGGAGCTGCCCTTACGCCCGTACCAGCCGGAAGGCGGCCGAGGCGCCCCAGCCGGCCACCGCCGCCAGAACCAGCGACAGAAGGCCATAGGCCAGCGGCCTTTCCTGCGCGAGATTGTAGATCCAGCGCTCCAGACCCTCTTTGCGGACGCCGATCACCCGTTCCTGGCTGGCGATCACCCTTTTGTCGCGCAAAAGGAACAGCCGCACCTTGTATTCCCCTTCCGTCAGGTTCGAGGGCAGCACGACATCGGTTCGGAACAACGTCTCTTCGGTCAGTTCCACCTTGCCCTGCAACAGACGATAGCGCCCTTCGTTCGTGCGCACGCGCAGGAGGCCAAGGATGAACTCTCCGGCCTGGTCTGCTTCGGCGGTGATGCCGACGGCACGGATCGCCCGTTCGATGGTGATGGCATGACGCAGATTGTCGGTGTCCGACAGGATATGCCGGATCGGCCCCGTGGTCGCCACGGCATAGAAGCTGGGGGCGCGATCCACCCTTACGGCGGCATTGTTCACCCAGATGCCCGCCACCCGGTCCTTGCGCCGCACGGTGACGGGGGTCGATGGCCCCTCGACCGTGATGATGACCTCAAGCGGCCCGACGCCCTCGGGCCGGGGGGCATCACGCTTGACCGCGCCGTAGATCAGGATCTCGGACCCGTCGAAATCGGCTGTGATCGAGACGCGGTTCTGGCTCATCCCCGCGACGATCTGTTCCTGCTGCGCGGCGGCGGGCAGGGCGAGGGTCAGCAAGAGGGCCAGCGCGCGGATCATGGCAGCCGCCCCGGCGTGACCGAGTAAAGCTCGGCCGGCTCGAACAGAAGGTCGGCGGCGATCCGGAAGGCCACGGCCAGGACGAGCAGCGACAGAAGGATGCGCAACTGCTCCGCCTTCAGCCGCATGCCGACCCGGGTGCCGATCTGCGCACCGACCACGCCGCCAAGGATCAGCATGAGCGCCAGCAGCATGTCGACGGTCTGGCTGGTCACGGCATGCATGACGGTGGTGAAGGCGGTAACGAAGATGATCTGGAAGAGTGACGTGCCGATCACGACCTTGGTCGGCATGCCCAGAAGGTAGATCATCGCCGGGACCATGATGAAGCCGCCGCCCACCCCCATGATCGCGGCCAGAAAGCCGACGGCAGCCCCGATCAGCAGGGGCGGGATCACGCTGATGTAAAGGCCCGAGGCGCGGAACTTCATCTTGAAGGGCAGGCCATGCACCCAGGAATGGACGTGGGAGCGGCGCACTGGCGCGCCGGGCTTGCGGGTGCGCAGAAGGCTGCGCAGGCTTTCCTGGAACATCATCGCCCCGATCAGGCCGAGGAAGACGACATAGGACAGCTGCACGAAAAGATCGACCTGACCGGCATTGGTCATCAGCCGGAACACCCAGACCCCGATGGCCGAACCGACCACCCCGCCCGCCAGCAGCACCCAGCCCATGGTGAAGTCCACGCCCCTGCGCCGGATCTGCGCCAGAACGCCCGAGATCGACGAGGCCACGACCTGATTGACCCCGGTTGCCACCGCGACCGCAGGCGGCACCCCGATGAAGAAGAGGAGCGGCGTGATCAGAAAGCCGCCGCCAACGCCGAACATGCCCGAAAGGAACCCCACGACCCCGCCCAGCCCCAGAAGGAGGAAGGCATTGACCGAAACCTCGGCGATGGGGAGGTAAAGCTGCATGGATGCGGCCCGTTCGGGGCGAAAGCGGCGGGTGAGTCAAAGGCTTGCGCGCTTTGACCGCGATGTCAAACCGGCTTTGCCCTCATCGGAGCCCGCGCAGGAATTCCCTGAGGATGCGTTCCAGTTTTGCCGCACCCAGAGGGGCCATGGCCTTGGTGTGTTCGTGGCTGATCTTCTCGTCCGAGAGGCCCGCCGCCATGTTGGTGATGGTCGAGATCGCCGCGACCTTCAGCCCCAGGAAGCGGGCGAGGATCACCTCGGGCACGGTGGACATGCCGACTGCGTCACCGCCGAGGGTTTTCAGCATCCGGATTTCGGCAGGCGTCTCGAAGGAGGGGCCGGAATACCAGCAATAGACGCCCTCGGGCAGATCGATTCCCTGCGCGATGGCGGCGGCCTGCAGCGCTGAGCGCAGGCCCGGGTCATGCGCGTCGGTCATCGGCACGAAGCGGGCGTCGGTCCTTTCGCCGATCAGCGGGTTCAGGCCGTTGTAATTGATGTGGTCGCCGAGAAGCATCACATTGCCGGGCGGGATGTCCGCGCGCAGCGACCCGGCGGCATTGGTCAGGATCAGGTCGGTGGCCCCCAGCGTCTTCAGCACTTGCAAAGGCAGCAGCATCGCCCGGGGATTGCCGCTTTCATAGTAATGCTCGCGCGCGCCGAAGACGGCAACACGCACCCCTTCAAGGAGGCCGATATGAAGGTTCGGATTGTGACCCGAGACGCCGACATGCGGGAAACCGGGCAGTTCGGCATAGGGGATCGCCACCCCCTGCACCTGATGCGCGATATGGCCGAGGCCCGAGCCGAGGATCAGGCCCAGCCGGACGGGGTCGCCGCCGGCACGGGCGCGGATCTGTTGGGCGAGGGTTGCGGCATCGGTCATCGGTGGCGCCTTTGGCTGCTGTCGGAGGCGGGGGTTTCACACCCCCGCACCCCCGTGGAGTATTTGCAAAAGAGCAAGCACAATTTTAGTCAAATTGTCGGGGTCAGCGTTCCTTCACATAGGGTTCGCCGCCTGCCCGGGGCGGGATGGCCTTGCCGACGAAGCCCGCGAGCACGATCACCGTCAGCACATAGGGCAGCGCGTCGAGGAAGGGGACCGGCACCTTGACCTGCACCACCGCCTGCACCACGTCGGGCCGCAGCGCCAGGGCCTGGAAGAAGCCGAAGAGAAGGCAGGTCCAGAGTGCAGCCACGGGGCGCCATTTGGCGAAGATCAGGGCGGCCAGCGCGATGAAGCCGCGCCCCGCCGTCATGTCCTTGCCGAAGCCTGCCTGAAGGGCCGTGGCCATATAGGCGCCCGCAAGGCCACAAAGAACGCCGGTGATCGCCACGGCGGCAAAGCGCAGGCCGACGACCGAAACACCGGCCGTATCCACCGCTGCCGGGTTTTCCCCGACCGCCCGCAGGCGCAGGCCAAAGCGGGTGCGGTTCAGGACCCACCAGCTCAGCGGCACCATGGCCAGCGCGACATAGACCAGCAGCGAATGGCCCGAGATCACCTCGTGGTAAAGCGGGCCGATCACCGGGACGCCCTTCAGGGACTCGGCAAAGGGCAGGTCGATCGGGTTGAACCGCGCCGCGCCACTGATCGGCGGCGTCCGCCCACCCTGGCCGAACAGGCTTTGTGCGACGAGCACGGTCATCCCGGCCGCGAGAAAATTCAGCGCGACGCCCGAGATCAGCTGGTTGCCGCGGAAGGTGATCGAGGCGACCCCGTGGATGCCGGCAAAGACCAGCGAGGCGCCGATCCCGGCCAGAAGGCCCAGCCAGACCGAGCCGGTCAGGAAGGCGACCGCCCCCGAGGCCATGGCGGCGGCCAGCATCTTGCCCTCGAGCCCGATGTCGAAGATGCCCGAGCGTTCCGAGAAGAGCCCCGCCAGACAGGCCAGAAGCAGCGGCGTCGCCAGCCTCAGGGTCGAATCCAGGATTTGCAGAAGCGTGTTGTAGTCCATCACGCGGCCCCCAGTCTCTGGCTGCGGAAGAGGCCGAAGATGCGGGTGAGCAGCATCCGCACCATCATGTCCAAGGCCCCGGTGAACAGGATCACCAGACCCTGCACCACGATCCGCATTTCAATGGGAATCGAGGTCCAGAGACCAAGCTCCGCCCCCCCCTGGTAGAGAAAGCCGAAGAGAAGGGCGGCCAGCACCACGCCGATCGGATGGTTGCGCCCCATCAGCGCCACCGCGATGCCGATGAAGCCCGCCCCTTCGGACGAGTTCTGCAAGAGCCGCTCAGCCTCGCCCATCACGTTGTTGATGCTCATCATCCCGGCCAGCGCGCCCGACATCAGCATGGTGACCATGATGATGAAGACCGGGTTGATCCCGGCATAGCGCGCCGCGGGTTCCGACTTGCCGAAGGCGCGGATCTGGTAGCCCAGGCGCGTCTGCCACAGGATCGCCCAGACGACGACCGCCATGGCAAGCGCGAGGAACAGCGTCACGTTTGCCGGCACGCCCTTGGTGAAGATCAGGTTCAGCCCCGGAATCTCGTTCAGCGAGGGCAGGTTGGCGCCGGCCGGGAAGCGGGCCGAGGCCGGGTCCATCTGGCCCGGCGGGCGCAGCACGTCGACCAGCAGATAGACCAGCAGGGCGGCGGCGATGTAGTTGAACATGATCGTGGTGATCACGATGTGGCTGCCGCGCTTGGCCTGCAGATAGGCAGGGATCGCCGCCCAGGCCGCGCCGAACAGCGCCGCCCCCAGCGTCGCGCCGATCAGCGCCAGGGTCCAGTGCGGCCAGGGCAGCGCCAGGCAGACCAGCGCCACGCCAAGGCCGCCAAGCTGTGCCTGCCCCTCGCCGCCGATGTTGAAAAGCCCGGCATGGAACGCCATGGTCACCGCAAGGCCGGTGAAGATGAAGCTGGTGGTGTAGTAAAGCGTATAGCCCCAGCCATAGGCCGAGCCCAGCGCACCCTCGACCATGACGTTGAAGGCCTCGACCGGGCTTTGGCCGATGGCAAGAAGCACCATCGCCGCGATGAACGCGGCCATCAGCAGCGAGACAAGCGGCACAAGGGCAACATCGGCCCAGCGTGGCAAGCGGTCCATCAGGCGGCCCTCCCGCAATTGACGGGGGCAGCCCCCCCTCCCCATCCCTCCCCCACGCAGGGGGGAGGGAGGTGCCCGGCATCTTCCATCCGGGACAAATGTCGGTCGGAAGCGCCCCCCCTCCCCCTTTGTGGGGAGGGGATGGGGGTGGGGGGCTGGCAGAAGAATACCATCACGCGGCCTCCCCATGTCCGGCCATCCCGGCCATCATCAGGCCGAGCTCCCGCTCATCCGTCTTGTCGGGGTCGCGGAAGCCCATGATCCGGCCGTCGAACATCACGGCGATGCGGTCGGACAGGCTCATGATCTCATCCAGTTCGACACTGACCAGAAGCACCGCCTTGCCCGCGTCGCGGAGTGCCACGATCTGGTTGTGGATGAACTCGATCGCGCCGATGTCGACGCCGCGGGTCGGCTGGCCGACCAAAAGGAGGTCGGGGTTCTGCTCCATCTCGCGGGCCACCACGATCTTCTGCTGGTTTCCGCCGGAAAAGCTCTTTGCAGCAAGGCCAGGGATCGGCGGGCGGACGTCGAACTTTTCCATCTTGCGCGCAGTGTCGGCGCGCAGGGCCTCGTTGTCCATGAACAGCGCGTTCTTCTGGTATTGCGGTTCGTTGAAATAGCCGAAGGCCACGTTCTCCCAGGCGGTGAAATCCAGGATCAGACCATAGTGATGCCGGTCCTCCGGCACATGGGCGATCCCGGCGCGGCGGCGGCTTTGCCCGTCGGCGCCATGGCCGGACAGGGGCAGGTCAGCGCCCTTCAGCGTGACCTTGCCGGTCGCCCGCATCATGCCGCCCAAGGCCGCCAGCAGTTCCGACTGGCCATTGCCGGCCACGCCCGCGATGCCAAGGATTTCCCCGGCGCGGATCTCGAAGCTTACGCCCTTCAGCCGTTCGACCTTGTGTTCGTCGCGCACCCGAAGGTCCTCGACCTTCAGCACGACGTCGCCCGGGGTGGCGGGTTTCTTTTCCACTTCCAGCAGCACCTTGCGGCCGACCATCAGTTCCGCCAGTTGCTCGGGGCTGGTCTCGGCGGTCTTGACCGTGGCCACCATCGTGCCGCGGCGCATGACGCTGACGTTGTCGGTCGCCTCCATGATCTCGCGCAGCTTGTGGGTGATCAGGATCACGGTCTTGCCCTGGTCCTTGAGCCCCTTGAGGATCCGGAACAGATGGTCCGCCTCGGCCGGGGTCAGGACGCCCGTGGGTTCGTCCAGGATCAGGATGTCGGCCTGCCGATAGAGCGCCTTGAGAATTTCGACCCGCTGCTGGTGGCCGACCGAGAGGTCCTCGATCAGGGCGTCGGGGTTGACGTCCAGTTCGTAGTCGCGCGACAGGTCCGACAGAACCTTGCGGGCCTTGGCCAGCGAGGTGTTCAGCAGTGGCCCTTCCTCGGCGCCCAGAATGATATTCTCCAGCACCGTGAAGTTCTGGACCAGCTTGAAATGCTGGAAGACCATCCCGATCCCGGCGCGAATCGCGCTTTGGCTGTCGGGAATGGGGGTCAGCTTGCCGCCGATGAAGATCTGCCCGGCATCGGCCTTGTAGAACCCGTAAAGGATCGACATCAGCGTCGATTTCCCGGCGCCGTTCTCGCCGATGATCCCGTGGATCGTGCCCCTTGGCACCGCGATGTTGATGTCCTTGTTCGCCTGCACCGGACCGAAGGCCTTCGAGATGCCCTTCAGTTCGATGGCGAGTGCGCCGTCCGCCATGTGCCACCCCCCTTGTCACCCCGTTCAGTCAGGGTGACCGCCGCTCGGTCCCGCGGCCTTTGGTTCTTTGCGAAAAGTGCCGCGCCGGAGCTCCGGCGCGGCACCTGTTGTTTACGCTCAGCCGATCAGAACGACGCCGCCGGGCAGCTGTTGTCGGACATGTAGTCATGCACGACGATCTCGCCCGACTTGATCTTCTCGGCCGCGGCGTCGACAGTCGCCTGCATCTCGGCGGTCACCAGCGAGGCGTTGTTTTCGTCCATCGCATAGCCCACGCCTTCGTTCGCCAGACCCATGACATTGATGCCGGGCTGAAGATCCGTGCCTTCCTTGAAAGCCTCGTAGACGGCATTGTCCACGCGCTTCAGCATCGAGGTCAGAACCTTGCCGGGGTGCAGGTAGTTCTGGTTGCTGTCGACGCCGATCGAGAGGATCCCCTCATCCGCCGCCGCTTGCAGCACGCCCACGCCGGTGCCACCGGCTGCGGCATAGATCACGTCGGCGCCCTGCGCCTTCTGACCCTTGGCCAGTTCGGCACCTTTCACCGGGTCGTTCCAGGCCGCCGGGGTGGTGCCGGTCATATTCAGGATGACGGTCGCATCCGGGTTCACCGCCTTCACGCCCTGGGCATAACCACAGCCGAACTTGCGGATCAGCGGGATGTCCATGCCGCCGATGAAGCCGACCGTGCCGGATTGCGAGGCAAGGGCCGCCATCATGCCGACAAGGTAGCTGCCTTCATGTTCGTTGAAGACGACCGACTTCACGTTCGGCTGGTCGACCACCATGTCGATGATCGCGAACTTGGTGTCGGGGAAATCGGGTGCCACGGTGTTCAGGACGTCACCGAAGGCAAAGCCGGTCATCACCACCGGGTTCGCGCCCGCTTCGGCCAGACGGCGCAGCGCCTGCTCGCGCTGGGCCTCGGACTGCATCTCCAACTCCTTGAAGGTGCCGCCGGTTTCCTGCGCCCAGCGCGTCGCACCGTTGAAGGCCGCCTCGTTGAACGACTTGTCGAACTTGCCGCCCAGATCGAAGATGATCGCGGGTTCGGCAAAGGCACTGCCTGCGGCCAGAGCCACGGCAGAGGCGCCCATCAGGGATTTCATGAAGGTCATCGGATGCTCCCGGTCGGTTGTTGTTGTTCGGTCATGCCAGCTTGCTGCGGACGCGCCCGGAAGGGGCAAGACTCGACACCGGCACTCCGCTAGAAATTGCGGCGCTTCGCGCGGGCCGGTCAAGGGATATTCCGTTTTCGGGTGGCGGAAATTTGACCGTCCGGTCAGGTTGGGTCGCGATCCGCCGCTTCCGCAAGCATCCGGCGCAGGACCAGCGCATCCACCGCCCGGCCGTCGGGCGCGTGATAATAGCCGCGCCGGCGCCCGGCCTCGGCAAAGCCCGTCCGGGCGTAAAGCGCCCGCGCGGGGGTGTTGTCTTCGGCCACCTCCAGAAAGGCGCTGTCGGCACCGCGCAGCCGGGCCTGATAGAGGAACCGGCTGACCAGCTTCCGCCCCAGCCCGCGCCCCCGCGCCTCCGGCGCGACGGCCAGCGTCAGAAGCTCGGCTTCGCCCGCCACGGCCCGGCCCAGCAGGAAACCCGCGTCCCCCTCGACCAGCAGGAACGCCAGCGGGTCGGCCAGAAATCCGGCGAACTCACCCTCGGACCAAGGGCGCGGCGTGGTGAAGCAGCGACCGTGCAGGGCGGCAAGGGCAGCGGGCGTCATGCCGGGCACCCTGCGGCCAGCCCCCCCACCCCATCTCTCGCCCCCAGGGGCGGGGCAATCGCCTTTGGGGCGGGCCCCGGTCCCGAGGTCGATGCCGGGCGTCTCCCCTCCCCCTCCGTGGGGAGGGGACGGGGGTGGGGGAGCACCGTGCGGCAGGGCGACGGCGTCACGGCAGGATCACCGGCGGCGGGTCTGCGGGCGGGGCGGCATCGGCACCACGCAGATAGAAGGGCGCGGGGCGCGGCTGCGGCGTCCGGGCGCGGCTCGCCCCGATCCGGGCGATGGCCAGGGCGAGGGGCATGGCCGCAGGCAGCGCGCCCTCGCCCGCCGCCGAGCCGGTGGCAGGACAGACAGCCCTTGCCCGGTCAGCCAGATGGGCGACCCCGGGACCGCCCGGGGTGAAGACCTGCACATAGACCTGGCCGCGCCTTGCATCCTCGATCACCACCACCGGGCGCGGCAGGCCATGGGCCAGCGCCTCCAGCCGGGTCACGCCAACCGCCGGGATGCCAAGGCCCAGGGCCAGCCCCCGGGCCGCCGCCACCGCGATCCGGACGCCGGTGAAATTCCCCGGCCCGGTCCCGACGGCCAGCGCCCTGAGGTCGCGCCAGCCGATGCCGCCTTCGGTCAAGACCTCTTCCAGCAAGGGCAGCAGCCGTTCGGCCTGGCCCTTCTCCATCGGCTCATCCCGAAGGATCACCCGGTCGGGCAGCAAAAGGGCCGCGGCGCACTGCGGCCCCGACGTATCGAAGGCCAGAACGGGCAGCTCCTCGTGCGTCTTCGACGCCTCGTCGCGGGGTGCCGCGCGAAGAGCGACCGCAGGGGAGCGATGAGCCGCCACGAAAGGTCAGGCCGCGACGGGCCGCACTTCCAGAACCTCGGGAATATAGTGCCGAAGCAGGTTCTCGATCCCCATTTTCAGGGTCAGGGTCGAGGACGGGCACCCGGCGCAGGCGCCTTGCATGTGAAGATAGACGATCCCACGGTCGAAACCGTGGAAGGTGATGTCGCCGCCATCTTGCGCCACGGCGGGGCGGACGCGGGTGTCGAGGAGTTCCTTGATCTGGCGCACGATGTCGCCATCCTCGCCCGTATGCTCGGCATGGCCGCCGCCCGAGGCCTCACCCTCGATCACCGGGGCGCCCGACTGGTAATGCTCCATGATCGCGCCCAGGATCTGCGGCTTGATATGCGCCCAGTCCACATCCTCGGCCTTGGTCACCGTCACGAAATCGGTGCCGAAGAAGACGCCCGTGACCCCGCCCGCCGCGAAGATGCGCCGCGCAAGCGGTGATTTCCCGGCCGCCTCGGCAGAGGGAAAATCGGCGGTGCCAAGCTCCAGCACGGTCTGGCCGGGCAGGAATTTCAGCGTGGCGGGGTTCGGCGTGGATTCGGTCTGGATGAACATCTGCGGTCTCCGACTGTTCCACTCGGATATGCGCCCGCGACCCCCGACTGTCAAGGCGGGCAGCCGCCTGCAAAGCGGCCGAAAGGTTGAACCCGGCGCCCGAAGGCCCCAAGTTTGCAAGGCATCATAATGAGGTACCCATGCTTTATGTCGATATTCCCACCGCGCCCGAGTTGCAGAAACTTGTCGCCCAGCGCGGCGAGGCATCTGTTTCCTTCTACCTGCGCACCACGCCGGAAACCCAGAACATCGGCCAGTCGCGGACCGAACTTGGCAAGCTTCTGAAGGACGCCGTGACCCAGCTTGAGGCGGTCGGCACCGAAAAGCGCACCATCTGGCCGATCGAAGAGCAGGTTCACGATCTTCTTGACGACGACGAGTTCTGGAAGTTCCAGGCCAATTCGCTGGCCGTTTTCGTCACGCCCAACAGTCTGCGCTCGTTCCGCCTGCCGAACCACCTGACCGACATGGTGCAGGTGTCGGACCGCTTTCACATCAAGCCCATCCTGCGGGCCGTTTCCGTCCAGCAGCACGCCTTCGTGCTGGCGCTGGCGGAAAACGAGGTGCGGCTGGTCGAGGTCTTCGCCGACCTGCCCGCGCAGGAGGTGAAGGTTCCCGACATGCCGAAGGATGCGGCATCTTCGGCAGGCACGGCCAATGTGAACTCGCGCAGCTATGCCCAGCGCAAGGGCGGCTCCGAGGGGCAGAATGTCCTGCTGCGCGCCTTCTGCCGCAAGGTCGATGCCGCGCTGCGCCCGGTGCTGTCGGGCCGGTCGGAGCCGCTGATCCTTGCCGCGACCGAGCCGCTGGCCTCGATGTTCCGTTCCGTCTCCAGCCACGACCATCTGGCCGCCGAGGGCATCAAGACCAGCCCCGCGCGCAAATCGGCTGCCGAACTGGCCGATGAGGCCCGCCCGATCCTGGATGCGCTGCATGCCCAGATGATCGGCGATGTCCACGCGCTGTTCTCGGCGCGTGAGAACGAGGGCCGCGCCTCGACGCAAGTGGCCCGCGCCGCCCGTGCTGCCACGTTCGGCGCGGTTGATACGCTCTTGGTCGATATCGACGAGGTCGTGCCGGGCACGGTGGACGAGACCACGGGCGAGGTGAGCCTGGAGAAGACCGAAAGCGCCATCAGCTATGGCGTTGTCGACGAGATCGCGGGCCGGGTCCTGGCCTCGGGCGGGCGGGTGCTTGCCGTCCGGCGCGACGACATCCCGCAACAGGCCTCGCTGGCCGCGATCCTGCGCTACGCGGTCTGACCGGGCGCTGAGGGCGTTTTCCGGGCCAATGGGGTCGGGAAGCTAGTCCTGAAATCCGGCGGTTTCGGGCGGAGAAGGAAAGGCACTGCCTTTCCCCGCCCGATGCGGAATGGTTTCAACCCGACCGTTTCCGCCCTCCGAGACAGAGGCCAGCGCCTGCACCGGCGGGCGAGAAGCGCCCGCCAGGGGCGGGGCGGGCGCTGGCCGGTGGCCTTTGGGGCCACCGGCAGCCAAGGGGCACCCGTGCCGCGTGGCCTCGGCGATGGCCTCGGCTAGGTTGGCGGGTTGGGACCAGCCCTCAAACCCTCCGCCTGATCCCTGGGCCCCGAGGATTTGTTCAGCCCCCGCCAAGACAGTCCCCGGCCGGGGGCAATCCTTCATCTCAGGCGCGGTCCGGGCCCCAATAGGCATACATCTGCTGCAACTCCGTCAATGGGCGCAGGCGGACGGGTGGGGTCAGGTCCTTCTCAGGCTGATAACAGGGTTCCACCGGCACGGGCGCGGCGGGACGGCGCGGAAAGGGGTGGATCGACATGGTGCGGGCCTTTCATCCAAAGGCTCCTCCCTGACGGTCAAGATAGGGCACGGGTGTATCACCCCCAAGACATTTTTCTGCAATGCAGCATTGCGCGCCCCATATCGGCGGCACCTTGCCTGTCAGAGCAGCACGATGCCCGCATAAAGCACGATTCCGCCGATCACGCAGGCCACCGCCAGCGAGCCAAGGTCCTTGGCGTCCTTGGCGAACTCGGACCAGCCGGGCGAGAGGTGATCGACCAGCACCTCAAGTGCGGTGTTCAGCGCCTCGACCGCGACCAGGATGAGGCCAAGGGCCAGCAGGCCCAGGACCTGCGGCAGGCTGGCCCCCAGGGCGAGGAACAGCACAAGAAGCACAGCGATGAAGGCCACCTCCTGCCGGAAGGCGCTTTCGCGCGCCAGCCTGCGCAGGCCCGCTGCGGAATAGCCCGCAGCCGCAAGGAAATGCGCAAGACCGGATTTGCGGGCGGGCTTTTCAGGAGGCATTACTCAACTCGCCTTGGCGCGGCAGGTGTCGGCAACGTCCAGCGCCTCGACCTCGGCCGCGGTCACCACGTCCAGGAGGTCGATCACGGTTGAAAACATGTTGTCGTGTGTCACGCCTTCCCCCGATCTTGCGGCCATGCAGTCCTGGTCCAGTCCCAGACTGTCACGAAACCGCGCCGACATCCACAGCAGCATCGGCACATGGGTCTGTTCGTCGGGGGCCATGAACCAGGGCGCGCCGTGCAGGTAGATGCCACCCTCGCCCAGGCTTTCGCCGTGGTCCGAGGCATAGAACAGCGCCGGGATCACCCGATCCTCGGCCTCAAGCGCGTCGATCAGCTGCGCGAGGAAATGGTCGGTATAGGCGATGGTGTTGTCATAGGCGTTGACGATCTCTTCGCCCGTGCAGTCCGTCAGTTCCGGCGTCTTGCAGGCGGGGGCAAAGACCTCGCGGTCGGCCGGATAGCGCAGCCAGTAGCTGGGCCCATGGCTGCCGATCTGATGGAGCACGATCACCGTGTTTTCCGTGATCGTCGCGGCCTTTTCCTGCAAGGGCCGAAGGAAGATGCCGTCGATACATTCGGGCTGGCAGAATTCGGGGCCATCCTCCGCCGTCATCATCCGCACCGGCACCCGCGCGGCCACAGCCTTGTCGCCGGTATTGTTGTCCCACCATTCGACCTTGAACCCGGCATGGACCAGCACATCCAGCAGGTTTTCGTGGCCAAGCCCGCCTTCGAATGAGTAGTCGGCGCGGGTCAGGGGCGAGAACATGCAGGGCAGCGAGGTCGCCGTCGCCGTGCCGCAACTGGTGGCGTTGGCATAGTAAAGGACATCGCGACGCGCCAATTCGGGGTTCGTCTGGCGCGCGTAGCCGCCAAGCGACCAGTTCGCCGCCCGTGCGGTCTCACCGGCCACGATCACCATCAGGACCGGCTTGTCCGCCGCCGCCAGCCACGGGCCGGGGCGGGCGTCGGTCCCGGTCGGCTCGACCACGACTTGCGTCGATTTCAGCATCATCCGGGCATAGCGCAAGCTGCCGCCAAGCGGGGCCAGCGGCTGGACCGAGCCCATAAGCTGCTTTTCAGCGCGCAGGACGGTGGCATAGCCCTTGAGGTTGGTGAACAGAAGCCCGACCACCAGCGCCGCCGACCCCGCCGTTACCAGCGCCCAGATGCCAAAGGCGGGCCAGACCCTCCGCCGTTCGATCCGCAGCCAAACCACCAGCGCGGCGGGGATCAGCCCGTAAAGCCCGACATGGGTCAGGAACTGCGGCGTGATCAGATGCTTTGATTCCGAAACCGTCGTCGTCATCGCGTTCTGGATCATCTCGCGGTCGATCAGGATGCCCAGACGGTCGGTGTAGAACGACCCCACAGCCGCGATCAGGATCAGCGCCACGAGAACCGGTTTCTGCGCCCTTCGCACCGCCAGAAGCGAGATGACCAGCAGCAGAAGCGCCCAGACCGCCCCTGCAAAGACCAGCGCCGCAGCCGTTCTGCCTTCGAAGATCCGGAACAGGTGGCCCCAGAAGGTCGCGTTGCAGAGGGCCAGAAGATAGGTGGCGACGAGGGCGTTCAGCACGGCGGGGCCAAGCGTCGGACGCTTGCTCCGGTCGGCGACTGGTGCGGGGGACATGATCGGGATGATCCTGAAACCGGGCTTCTGGCCCTTTGCGATTGCTTTGGCACCCCTTCCGCAACACGGCAATGTCCCAAGGCTGCCGTCGGCCATTAATGGCCGATGCCGGGGGCGCCGCATCGATCAGGTGATGCTTTCCAGCCGTTCCTTCGACATGTCTCCCGGCACGATGGTGATCGGGATCGGCAGGCTGCCCGAACTGCGGCTCATCGCGGTGACCAGCGGCCCGGGCCCCGCCTTGTCGGTTCCAGCCCCGAGGACGAGGATACCGATTTCCGGATCCTCCTTCACCAGCGCCAGAATCTCGCTCACCGGGTCGCCCTCGCGGATCACCAGTTCGGGGTTCACCCCCTGCTTGTCGCGCATCCATTTGGCGAAGACCTCGAAATGCGCCTCGATCCGCTCGCGCGCTTCGGCGCGCATCAGATCGGCCACGCCGACCCAGGTCTGGAATTCGTCGGGCGGCACGACCGACAGGATCGTGACGCCCCCTCCGGTATGCGCCGCCCTCAGCGCGGCAAAGCGCATCGCGTTCAGGCATTCGCGGCTGTCGTCCAGCACGACAAGGAATTTCCGCATGGCTCTCCCCTTTGGCCGCCGGATCATGGCCCGGGCGGTGGGGGGAAGGCAAGCCTTACGCGGGGGCCACCAGCGCCGGAACCTTCGGGTATAGCCGCCAGAGCGTGACCGTCCGGACCGCGTTCAGCACCATCAGCGCGGCCCAAAGCCCGTGGTTGCCAAGGGCGGGGACCAGAATGGCCAGCGCCACGACATAAACCGCGACCGAGACCAGCATCGCCCGCAGCATGTCGCCAGTCAGCATCGCGCCGATGAAGATGCCGTCATAGATCCAGGCCGCGACCCCGATCAGGGGCGCGGCGATCAGCCAGGGCAGATAGGCCCGCGCCTCGGCGCGCACCTCGGGCGAGGTGGTCAGAAGGTCGATGATCCATGGCCCGGTGACCGCGAAGGCCAAAGCCATGACGAGGGCCCCGCCAATGCCCCATTGCATGCAGATCCGCCCCGCCGCCCGGGTCTGGCGCTCTGACCGCGCGCCTATGGCTTGGCCAACCAGCGCCTCGGCGGCGAAGGCGAAGCCGTCCAGCGCGAAGGCAGTGACCTCGAGGAACTGCAAGAGCACCTGATTGGCCGCCAGCGTCACGTCGCCGAACCCGGCGCCAAGGAAGACAAAGCTGGTGAAGCTCAGTTGCAGAAGAACCGACCGTCCCATGATGTCGCGGCTGGCAGTGAACATCCGGCGGAGCGCCGTCCGGTCGGCGATCCGGTCCAGCGCCGCGCGAAACCCCGGCCCGAAGGCATCGCGCGCCAGCCACAGGGCCAGGGCCAGCCCGCTCCATTCCGCGATCAGCGTGGCCAGCGCCACGCCGGGCACACCCCAGCCAAGGCCAAGGACAAACCATAGGTCCAGCCCGATATTCGCGCCGTTCTGCCACAGTTGCAGCACCAGCACGCCCCGCGTCCGGCCAAGGCCGATCAGCCAGCCGGTCAACGCGTAAAGCGCGATGGTCGCAGGTGCCCCCCAGATGCGGATCGAGAGATACTCGCCTGCCAGCCGCTCCACCTCTGCCGAGGCAGGCGCAATGGCAAAGGCCCCGGCGAACAGCGCCACCTGCGCCAGAACCAGCGCCAGTCCCGCAACCCCGCCCACGATCAGCGCGCGCAGCAGTACTGCCGAGCGTTCGGCCGTATCCCCCGCGCCCTCGGCCTGTGCCGCAAGACCCGAGGTCGACATCCGCAGGAACCCGAAGGCCCAGTACAGCGTCGCCAGGATCACCGCGCCAAGGCCCACCGCGCCAAGGCTGGCCGGATCGCCCAGCTGCCCGATGACGGCGGTATCCACGGCGCCCAGCAAGGGCACCGTGGCGTTCGACAGGACAATCGGCCCGGCGATGCGCAGGACCCGGCCGTGGGTGACCTCGGTCACTTCGGCAGTCCCTTGGCCAGTCACCTCGGCTGCCCGTTGCCCGGCATCAGGAAGTGCCCCGTGCCTTGCGCGAAAAGCCGGGCACGATTGTCCTGCCAGGCCTCGACATGGACACTTGCATAGCGCCGCCCGGAGCGGTTGACCCGCGCCCGCGCATAGGCATCGCGCGGCAGGCCGGGGCGCAGGTAATCCACCGTGAAATCAATCGTCTTCGGCAGACGAAGCGGCCCCTGCGGCAGGGCCTTGTCGGTCTCGACCCCCTCCCAGAGCGTGCTCCAGGCCAGTTCGATCATCGCCGCGACCTCAAGGAACCCCGCCGTCGCGCCCCCGTGCAGCGCGGGCAGCATCGGGTTGCCGATCAGATCGTCGCGATAGGGCAGGACGGCGGTCAGCTCATCCCCGCGCCGGTCGAACTGGATGCCCATGAAGCGGATATAGGGCACCTCGTCCACCAGCGCGCGCAACAGCCCCTCACGGCGCTGCTTGATGACGCCCACGGGCTCGGGCCGCTTCATTTCGTCCCCCGTTCGACGGTGAAGGCCCCGGTCGCCATGGCCACCGGGCGCGCCTCGTCGTCATCGGTCGCCACTGCCCGCACGAAGGCCACGGTCCGCGTCACATGGTGACATTCCGCCCGGGCGCGGATCGTCTGGCCGGGGGTCGCGGGGCGCATGTAGTCGATTCGCAGATCCAGCGTCGCGGTCGAAAACCCGGCCTGCGGATGGCACATCACCGCCGCACCCGAGGCCGTGTCCATCAGCGCCGAAACCGCCCCACCATGGATCACCCCGGTCTGCGGATCGCCCACCAGCGCCGCAGAATAGGGCATCGACATGACCACCACCCCTTCGCCGATGCTGACAAGATCCATCCCGAGCGCGCGCGAATGCGGCAGGGCCTGGATGAACTGGCGGGCAATGGCTTCGATGTCGGACATGGGGCGCATCAAACCCGCCCCCTTGGGGGAAGGCAAGGCCCGCCGTGCCCGTTGCACCCGATCCTGTGTCAGCCTAGGCTTGTGCCGGGAGGACCGCGCATGACCGAGACCCGGCTGACGTTCAAGGAGATGTGCGCCAAGTTCGAGGTGACGCCGCGCACCCTGCGCTACTACGAATACATAGAGCTTCTGGCCCCGGAAAAGGAGGGCCGATCCCGGTTCTACGGTCCCCGCGAAGTGGCCCGGATGAAGCTGATCCTGCGCGGCCGCCGCTTCGGCTTTTCGCTGGAAGAAATCCGTCAGTGGCTCTTGATCTACGGCAAGAAGGGCGAAAGGCCGCAACTGGAAGCCTGGCTGAAGCTGGCCGACCGTCAGTTGCAGGAACTTGACCGCCAGCGCGCCGAACTTGAGGCCAGTATCGCCGACCTGCGCGCCTTGCGCGAAACGGCCGTGCAGGAACTGGACAAGCTGCCCTGAGTCGCCCAACCCAAGAATTTTCGACGAAAATTCTTGGGTTCGCCTTCAGCGCAGCGCCTCGACCCGGAAGGCATCCGGCACTGTGTCCCGCCCCTCCAGCACCAGGTCGGCCATGACCTCGGCCACCTTGGGCGCCATGCCGAAGCCGATCTTGAACCCGCCATTCGCCACGAAATGCCCCGCCCGCCCCGGGAAAGCGCCCATGACCGGCGCTCGGCTCGTGGCCCGCGGCCGCACCCCCGCCCAGCGCGCCACCACCTCGGCCCCGGCCAGCACCGGCAGCGCCGCCACCGCGCGGGCCAAAAGCCCGTCAAGCTGCGCGTCCGGCCCGTCCACATCCCACCGTGTTTCGGAGGTAGACCCCACCGCCACTGTCCCGTCGGCATGGGGCACGATGTGCAACCCGTCCACGAAAAGCTGCGGCATGTCCCGCGCCGCAAACCGCAGCGCCAGCGCCTGACCCTTCACCCCCGACCCGACCTTGCGGCCCAGCGCCTGCGACAGCGCCTCCAGCCCCGCAACCCCGGTCGCATGGACGACCGCGCCCGCCTCCGCCGCGTCCGGCTCAACCGGGCAGCCCCGTTCCCGCAGCGCGGCAAGCAGCGCCGCCAGCCCCATCCGGGGCGACAGCCGCGCCGAAAGCGTATCCCGCACCAGCCAGCCCGAGGGGGAGGCGGGCTCCCACGCCGCCCCCGTCACGGGCGCGACCTGCCAGGCGGCGCGGTCCTGCCACAGCTCCTGCGCCGTGACCTCGCGCCGCCGGGCCAGCTCCACCGCCGCCGCATCCTCCAGCGGTTGCAGCCGTCCCAGCCGCGCATAGCCCGAGGGCATGTTTGAGGCCGCCTCGACCCCCGCCCACCAGTCCGCGGCCATCAGCAGGCTCTCCAGCTGAAACGCCTTCTTGGCGTTCCAGGCCTCGGGCACATGCGGCGACAGCGCCCCGACCAGCCCGCCCGACGACCCCGCGCCGGGCCCGAACGGGTCGATCACCCGCACCCGGGCACCGCGCCGGACACAGGCCCAGGCGACCGACAGGCCAAAGATGCCCGCGCCCCGCACCGTCACATCCACCCTTGCCATTCCGCAGCCCCGCGCCCATGCAATGGCGCAAAGGACTATCCCCGATGGCCGCCCCAGACCACCCGAAAGACGACCAGCCCGAACCAGACCCACCCCAGCTTGACTGGCGCGACGGCGGGGTCCCGGTCTCGCGCCGCTTCGACGACCCATATTTCTCGCTGGCAGGCGGGCTGGACGAGACGCGCCACGTCTTTCTGGCCGGAAACCACCTGCCCGAGCGGTTCCGCGACGGCTTCCGCATCGCCGAGCTTGGCTTCGGCACCGGGCTGAACCTGATGGCGGTCCTGCTGGCGCATCGGGGTGCGGGCCACCTGCACTACACCAGTTTCGAGGCCTTCCCCCTGCCCGCCGCGGCCATCGCCCGCGCCCTGGCCGCCTTTCCCGAAGTTGCCCCTTTCGCACCCCTGTTCCTGCATCAATGGGAGACCGGCGCCCGCACCTTGCACTTCCCGAACCTCACCGCCGAAATCATCGCCGGCGACGCGCGCCAGACCCTGCCTGCTTGGGAGGGTGAGGCCGACGCCTGGTTCCTCGACGGCTTCTCCCCGGCGAAGAACCCCGAACTATGGGCGCCCGACCTCATGGCCGAGGTCGCCCGCCACACGGCCCCGGGCGGCACCTTCGCCACCTACACCGCCGCCGGCCATGTCCGCCGCTCGCTGGAGGCGGCAGGCTTCACCGTCACCCGCCAGCCCGGCTATGGCCGCAAGCGGCACATGTCCGTCGGGCGGCTCTGACGCCCCTTCACCCTGCAAGGGGCGCATGCTATCGGCGCGACATCATGACCGCTTCGCTCGTGGCTTCCTCGAAGAACCCGGCCAAAGGCATCTGGCTGATGGTCGCCGCCGTCGCCGCCTTTGCGGCGCAGGACGGGTTCGCCAAGCATCTGGCCTCGGAATATTCCACGATGATGGTCATCATGATCCGCTACTGGGCCTTCGCGGGCTTCGTGGCGATCCTTGCCCTGCGCCGCCCCGAAGGCCCGCGCGCCGCGATCCGCTCGACCCGGCTTTGGGCGCATCTGGTGCGCTCGATCCTGCTTGTCGCAGAGATCTGCCTGATCGTCTGGGGCTATACGCTGATCGGCCTGATCAACAGCCACGCCATCTTTGCCGTCTGCCCGCTGCTGATCGTCGCCCTCTCCGGCCCGATCCTGGGCGAGCGGATCAGCTGGCAACGCTGGGCCGCCGTGGCGGCCGGGCTGGTCGGCGTGCTCATCATCCTGCGCCCGGGCATGGGCGTCTTTTCCTGGGCCGCCTTCCTGCCCTTGGCCTCGGCGTTGCTCTTCGCGCTTTATTCGGTCCTCACCCGCCTCACCACGCGGGACGAGCCGACCTTCCCCGCCTTCTTCTGGCCCGGGCTTATCGGCGCTGTCCTGATGACCGCGATCGGCCTGCCGCATCTGGAACCCATGGCGCCACAGGACGCAGGCTTCCTTGCCGCCTATTGCGCGCTGTCGATCTTCTCGCACTGGCTGCTTCTGAAGTGCTACGAACAGATCGAGGCGGCGCGGGTCCAGCCCTATGCCTACCTTCAGATCGTCTTCGTCACCGGGATCGGCCTGATGGTCTATGGCGAGGCGCTGGAACTGCCCGTGGCGCTTGGCACGCTGGTCATCGTCGCCGCAGGCCTTTACGCCCTGTCGCTGGAGCGGAAACCGGCATGACCCCCACGGCCACCGCGCAGAACACCCGGGCTGGCATCTGGCTGATGATCGCGACCAGCGTGGTCTTTGCCTCGCAGGACGGGATCTCGCGCCATCTGGCCGAGAATTACAGCGTGATGATGGTGGTGATGATCCGCTTCTGGGTCTTCGCGCTTTTCGTCCTTGCACTCGCCGCCCGGTCGCCTGGGGGCATCCGCGCCGCCAGCCGCAGCCGGATGCCCTGGGTGCAACTGGTGCGCAACCTGATCCTGGTGGCGGAAATCTGCGTCATGGTGCTGGGCTTCGTGAAGCTGGGCCTGATCGAGGCGCATGCGATCTTTGCCTGCTATCCGCTGCTGATCGCCGCGCTTTCCGGTCCGATCCTGGGCGAGAAGGTCGGCTGGCGGCGCTGGCTGGCGATCCTGGTGGGGTTCCTGGGCATCCTCATCATCCTGCAACCGGGCCATGCGGTCTTTTCGCCCTGGGCGCTGGTGCCCTTCCTTGCCGCCGCGATGTTCGCGGTCTACGGCCTTCTGACCCGCTATGTCGCGCGCAAGGACACCGCCCCGGTCAGCTTCTTCTGGACCGGCGTTGTCTGCGCCGTCGCCATCACGCCCTTTGGCCTTGCGACCTGGACCCCGATGGCACTGGCCGACTGGGGCTGGATGGCCACGCTCTGCTGCACGGCGGTCCTTGGCCACTGGCTTCTCATCCGCGCCTATGCGGTAGCCGAGGCCTCGGCGATCCAGCCCTTCGCCTATCTGCAACTCGTCTTCGCCAGCGGAATCGGCATCACTGTCTTTGGCGAGGTCCTGCGGCTGAACGTGGCCTTCGGCGCGGGCATCGTGGTGGCGGCGGGGGTCTTCACCCTCTGGCGGCAAAGGGTGCGGGAAAAGGCCGCTCGTCAAGCCTGACGGCTTTCCTCGCTGCCGCGCCGCCCAGCGATGAGCGACCGAAGGGGAGCGAAGAGCGCCCCGGTTGCCCCGCTGCCCGGCAGGGCGTAAAACCCCGGACGGAAGCCTGAAGGAGACCGCAGATGCCCGCCCCGAAACCCGTCGTTCTCTGCATCCTCGACGGCTGGGGCATCGGCCCGAACCCCGCGACCTCCGCCCCGGCACAGGCAGAGGTTCCGACCTTCAACCGCCTGTGGGAAACCTGCCCCCATGCCACGCTGACAACTTTCGGCCCCGACGTCGGCCTGCCCACCGGGCAGATGGGCAATTCCGAGGTCGGCCACACCAATATCGGCGCGGGCCGGGTGGTGGCGATGGACCTTGGTGCCATCGACCTTGCCATCGAGGACGGCAGCTTTGCCCGGAACCCCGCGCTCCTCGACTTCGCCGCCAAGGTGAAGGCGAAGGGCGGCACCGCGCATCTGATGGGCGTCGTCTCGGACGGCGGCGTGCATGGCCATGTAAACCATGTCCTCGCGGCCTGCCGCGCGCTGACCGCCCTTGGCGTCCCTGTCGCGCTCCATGCCATCACCGATGGCCGCGACGTGGCGCCTTCCTCGGCCGAGGGCTTTGTCACGAGCCTTGTGAGCCACCTGCCCCATGGCGCCAGCATCGCCACCGTCACCGGCCGCTACTGGGCCATGGACCGCGACAATCGCTGGGAAAGGGTCAGCCGCGCCTATGACGCGCTGATCCGCGCCAAGGGCGAGGCCGCACCGGACGCCGTGACCGCCGTCGCCGCCTCTTACGGCAAGGGCGAGACCGACGAATTCCTCGCCCCGACCGTGATCCACGGCTACCAGGGAGCACAGGACGGCGACGGTTTCTTCTGCCTGAACTTCCGCGCCGACCGTGCCCGAGAAATCCTCGCCGCCATCGGCGACCCCGCCTTCACCGCCTTCGACACCGGCCCCCGGCCCGCGTGGTCCACCCTTCTCGGCATGGTCGAATACTCCGACGCTCACAACGCCTACATGGCCACCGCCTTCCCCAAGCGCGTGCTGGTCAACACGCTGGGCGAATGGGTGGCAAGCCACGGCCTGACCCAGTTCCGCCTGGCCGAGACCGAAAAATACCCCCATGTCACCTTCTTCCTGAACGGCGGGCGCGAAGAGCCCTATCCGGGCGAGGATCGCGCCATGCCGCCCTCACCCACGGTCGCGACCTACGACCTGCAACCCGAGATGAGCGCCGATCAGGTCTCCGACCACTTCGTCGCGGCCATCGACAAGGGTTACGACCTGATCGTGGTGAACTTCGCCAACCCCGACATGGTCGGCCATACCGGCAGCCTGCCCGCCGCGATCAAGGCCTGCGAGGCGGTGGACCGGGGCCTGACCCGCGCGCTGGCGGCGCTTAAGGCAAAGGGCGGCGCGATGATCGTCACCGCCGACCACGGCAATTGCGAGGTGATGGTCGATCCGGTCACCGGTGGCCCGCACACTGCGCACACAGTGAACCCCGTCCCGGTCATCCTTGTCGGCGGCCCGCCCGGCGCCAGCTTGCGCAGCGGGCGGCTGGCCGACCTTGCGCCGACCATCCTGCATCTCATGGGCCTGCCGCAACCGGCCGAGATGACCGGTCAGACCCTCATCGCATGATCCGCGCCGCCGCCCTTGTCTTCCTCCTCGCCCTGCCCGCCCAGGGGCAAAGCGTGGCCGAGCAGGCGGCCCGGGCCTCGGCCGAGCTGCAATCCGCCGTCGCGGCGCTGGAGGCGGCGGTCGAGGCGCGCGACCGGGTGGCCGCCCTGTCGCGCACCATCCGCGCCTATGAGGAAGGGCTGGCCGTCCTGCGCAGCGCCCTGCGCACCGCCGCCCTGCGCGAGGCACAGCTGACCCGCGCCTTCGACGCCAAGCGCGACAGCATCGGCCGGCTGCTGGGGGTCCTGGCGACGATGGAGGCAAACCCGGGGCCCCTGCTGCTCCTGCATCCCGAAGGCGCCATCGAGACCGCCCGCTCGGGCATGATCCTCGCCGATGTCACCCCTGCGCTACAGGCCGAAGCACTGGACCTGAAGGCCGAACTCACCGAGCTTGCCGAACTGCGCGCCTTGCAGCTTTCGGCCGGCGAGACGCTGACGGCAGGCCTTGCTGCCGCCCAGAGCGCACGGACCGAACTGTCGCAGGCGATGTCCGACCGGACGGACCTGCCGCGCCGCTTCACCGAAGACCCCGACACGCTGCGCGGCCTTCTGGAAAGCGCCGACACGCTGGATGCCTTTGCGGCCGGTCTTTCCCCCGATACCGAGGCAGGGGCCAGCTTTGCCGACCAGATGGGCCGCCTGCCCCTGCCCGCCCTCGGCACCGTCCTGCGCCGCCCGGGCGAAGCCGACGCCGCAGGCACCCGCCGCCCCGGCGTCACCCTTGCCACCCAGGCCCGCGCGCTGGTCACCGCGCCCTGGCCCGCGACCATCCGCTACCGGGGGCCACTGCTCGACTACGGAAATGTGATGATCGTCGAGCCCGGAGACGGCTATCTATTGGTTCTCGCGGGGCTTGACGTCCTTTACGGCGAGGTGGGCGAGGTTGTGGCCAGCGGTGCCCCTCTGGGGCTGATGGGCGGCACCGGCCCTGCTTCGGAGGAATTCATGACCCGGCCCGAAGATGGGTCTGGCGGGCGGGGCACGGAAACGCTTTATATGGAACTGAGACAGGGCGCTGCGCCCGTGAACCCGATGCCCTGGTTCACCGCGCTGGCCCGGCTGGGAGACTGACGCAGGATGAAGAAGTTCGTGATGGCCGCCCTCGGCGGAACGGTTGCCGGGATCGTGGCCACGACACAGATCGCCGGACCCCTGATCGCGCAAGAGGCGGGTCGCGGCGGGTCGATCTATGAACAGCTCGACCTCTTCGGCGACATCTTCGAGCGCATCCGCGCCCAGTATGTCGAAGAGGTTCCGACCGAAAAGCTCGTCACCGCCGCGATCAACGGCATGCTCACCTCGCTCGACCCGCATTCCTCCTATCTTTCCGCCAAGGATTTCCAGGACATGCGGGTCCAGACCCGGGGCGAATTCGGCGGCCTCGGAATCGAGGTCACGCAGGAAGAAGGGTTCATCAAGGTGATCGCGCCGATGGATGGCACCCCGGCCGACAAGGCGGGGATCCTTGCGGGCGACTTCATCACCCATGTGAACGGCGAATCGGTCCTGGGCCTCATGCTGGACGAGGCGGTCGAAAAGATGCGCGGCCCGGTGGGCAGCGAGATCATCATCACCGTCGTCCGCGAGGGGACGAGCGAGCCCTTCGACGTCTCGATCATCCGCGACACGATCAAGCTGACCGCCGTGCGCGGCCGGGTTGTCGGCCAGACGGTCGTGCTCCGCATCACGACCTTCAACGACCAGACCACCAGCGGCGTGAACGAGGCGCTGGCGAAGGGGCTTGAGGAGCTCGGCGGGCTTCAGAACCTTGACGGCGTGGTCATCGACCTGCGCAACAACCCGGGCGGCCTTCTGAACGAGGCGATCTCGGTCACGGATGCCTTCCTTGAAAAGGGAGAAATCGTCTCGACCCGGGGGCGCACCGCCGGCAGCGGCGAGCGTTACAATGCCAGAACGGGGGACCTGATCGAGGGCAAGCCGATCGTGGTGCTGATCAACGGCGGCTCGGCCTCGGCCTCGGAAATCGTCGCCGGTGCGCTGCAGGACCACCGCCGCGCCATCGTGGTTGGCACGAAAAGCTTCGGCAAGGGATCGGTGCAGACGCTCATTCCGCTGCGCGGCGACGGGGCCATGCGGCTGACCACCGCGCGCTACTACACGCCTTCGGGGCGCTCGATCCAGGCGCTTGGCATCTCGCCCGACATCGTGGTCAACCAGCCCGCGCCCAAACCGCCCGCGACCGAAGAAGAGACCGCGGCCTCCTCCGCTGCCCGCAACCGCTCTGAGGCCTCGTTGCGCGGCGCCATCTCGAACGATTCGATGACGGACGAGGAAAAGCGCCTCTACGAAGAGGAACTGGCCCGGGCCGAGGAAGCGGCAAAGCTGCGGGATGAAGACTATCAGCTTGCCTATGCCGTCGACATCATCCGGGGGCTGACCGTGATCGCCCCGTCGACTCCCTGACGCGACGGGCGGGGCCAGCCCCCGCCCTGCCACACCATGCCGGAACCTGAAACCCTGCCCTATCGCCCCTGCGTCGGTGTCGTCCTGATCGACAGCCGCGGCCTTGTCTTCGCCGGCCAGCGGATCGACAGCCCCTCGCCCGCCTGGCAGATGCCGCAGGGCGGGATCGACGCGGGTGAAAAGCCGAAGGAAGCCGCCTACCGCGAGTTGTGGGAGGAAACCGGCGTGACCCGTAACCTCGTGGAGTTCGTCGGCAAGACCCACGGCTGGGTCACCTATGACCTGCCGCCGGACCTTCTGGGCAAGGTCTGGGGCGGCAAGTATCGGGGGCAGAAGCAAAAGTGGTTCCTCTTCCGCTTCAAGGGACAGGACAGCGACATCCGCATCGCCACCGACCACCCCGAGTTTTCGACCTGGCGCTGGATTCTGGCCGACGAGATGCTGGACGCCATCGTCCCCTTCAAACGCGCGGTCTATGAAGAAGTGATCCGCAGCTTCCGGGCCTATCTGGCCTGACCCGTGCCTCCTCGTGCGGCTTCGCCTTCTCGTCGGTGACCGCCCGGCGAGGAGTGACGAAATTATCGACGAGCCGCCCGCCACGGAACGATTTTCCGGATTTCCGTGTTGGTGCGCTGCGGCGGGGAAATCTGTCCTCGCCCATGTCGCGGCGCAGAACCGTTGCCCGACTGCGCCGGGACGGCGGTGATTTCGGCCTTATCTCGGGGAAATGCCCCGCGTTCGCTTGAATTCCGCCCCTTTCCCGCGCTACGGACCCGCGCAAATGCGGCCCGTGCCGCGCTGAAAGGTCGTATTTCATGTCCCTGCAAAACCACGCCCCGATCCCGGAGCTTTATGTCTCCTACGACTCGGCCCAGAAACTGAAGCACGAGGCGGGGACCCTGCCCTCCTGGGACCTGACCCAGCGCCAGGTCTGCGATCTGGAGCTTCTGATGAACGGCGGCTTCGCGCCGCTGAAGGGCTTCATGACCGAGGCGGATTACGACAACGTCGTCGCCAACATGCGCACCGCCGATGGCACGCTGTTCCCGATCCCGATCACGCTGGACGTGTCCGAGGCTTTCGCCGACAAGGTCGCCCCCGGCCAGGACATCGCGCTGCGCGACGCCGAGGGCGTGATCCTGGCGATCCTGTCGATCACCGACAAATGGGTGCCGAACAAGGCAGTCGAGGCGGAAAAGGTCTTCGGCGCCGATGACCTCGCCCATCCGGCGGTGAACTACCTGCACAACACGGCAGGCCCGGTCTACCTTGGCGGCGCGATCACCGGCATCCAGCAGCCGGTCCACTACGACTTCAAGGCCCGCCGTGACACGCCGAACGAGCTTCGCGCCCTCTTCCGCAAGCTTGGCTGGCGCAAGGTCGTGGCCTTCCAGACCCGCAACCCCCTGCACCGCGCGCATCAGGAACTGACCTTCCGCGCCGCGCGTGAGGCGGAAGCGAACCTCCTGATCCACCCGGTCGTCGGCATGACCAAGCCCGGCGACGTCGACCATTTCACCCGCGTCCGCTGCTATGAGGCGGTGCTGGGCCAGTATCCTGCCCAGACCACGGCCCTTTCCCTCCTGAACCTCGCCATGCGCATGGCCGGGCCCCGTGAGGCGGTCTGGCACGGCATCATCCGCAAGAACCACGGCTGCACCCACATGATCGTGGGCCGCGATCACGCCGGCCCGGGCAAGAACAGCCAGGGCAAGGATTTCTACGACCCCTACGCCGCGCAGGAACTCTTCGCCCAGCACGCAGCCGAGATCGGCATCGAGATGGTCGACTTCAAGCACATGGTCTATGTGCAGGAAAAGGCGCAGTACTACCCGGCCAACGAGGTGCCCGAAGGCTCCACCGTGCTGGACATCTCGGGCACCGAACTGCGCCGCCGCTTGCGTGAGGGGTTGGAGATCCCCGAGTGGTTCTCCTTCCCCGAGGTCGTCAACGAACTCCGCAAGACCTCGCCCGCCCGGTCGAAACAGGGTTTCACGGTGTTCTTCACCGGCCTTTCGGGCAGCGGCAAATCCACCATTGCAAACGCCCTCATGGTCAAGCTGATGGAGATGGGCGGCCGCCCCGTCACCCTTCTTGACGGCGACGTGGTCCGCAAGCACCTCTCGTCGGAACTCGGCTTCTCCAAGGAACACCGCGATCTGAACATCAAGCGCATCGGCTATGTCGCCTCCGAGATCACCAAGAACGGCGGCATCGCAATCTGTGCGCCCATCGCGCCCTACACCGCCACCCGCCGCGCCGTGCGCGAGATGATCGAGGCCTATGGCGCCTTCGTCGAGGTCCATGTCGCCACCAGCCTTGAGGAATGCGAACGCCGCGACCGCAAGGGCCTCTATAAACTGGCGCGGGAAGGCAAGATCAAGGAATTCACCGGGATTTCCGACCCTTACGAGGCGCCGACCGCCGCAGAACTGGTGGTGGACACCGAGAATGTCGATGTCGACCACTGCGCGCATCAGGTGCTGCTCAAGCTGGAACAGATGGGCCTGATCCGGGCCTGACGCCGACCCTGCCGCGCCTCCCCTCCCCCTTGTGGGGAGGGGATGGGGGTGGGGGGCCCCGGCCCTATTCCGCCTTCATCATCCGGCGCATCAGCCCGTCCTTCAGCACATAGTGATGGACCAGCGCCACCACCGCATGGCCCCCGGCCACGACCAGCAACACGGTCGCGAAGAAGCCATGGATATCGCCATTGTCCATGCCGCCGATCCAGATGCTCATGCCCCCCACCGGCACGGCCAGCATCAGAAGATACAGCAGGCGATGCCCCCAAACCGCCGCCGTGACCTGCCAGCTTCCCGGCACACCCGGTGCCGCAGGCACGCCGCGCGTGAAGCGCAGGACCAGCCGCAGCAGGACCAGCACGAAGATCGCCATCCCGATCCCCGCATGCGGCAGGAAGCCGACCGTCCCGCCATCCTCAATCACCTCCATTGCCTCTTCCGCCCCCTCGGACGTCAGGAAGGCAGCCACGATCAACAGGGCGACAGCCCAATGGAGAACGATCTGCAGGGTGGAATAACCGGCGGTGGTTTTCATGGCGACCTCGCTGTGCGACCTATCCCCTACGCCGCAGCCTAGGGTTTCCGTCGCGGCCAGGTCAATGCACGCTGACTGGCGTGTAGTCGTGTTCCCGCGCCAGATGGAAGGCGAGCCTGCGGTCGGCGACCAACGCCAGTTGCCGCCCGTCGGCCCCATGCACCGACCAGATCACCTCCAGCCCCGGCATCTGTTCGCGCACCTCATCCGGCAGTTCTGCAACCGCCACCTCGCGGACATAGACGATCCGGTCGGCCCCTTGCGGCAATCCGTTGAATGGCGTGTTCATGACTTCACCCCTTCCTTCCGACTGATCTGAATGGTCTGAACCACGGTCTCGGGCACATGGCGGCGCAGATCGACGTGCAGAAGGCCATGCTCCATCGCGGCACCCGCCACCTCGACCCCGTCGGCCAGCACGAAGCTGCGCTGGAAGGCGCGGCTTGCGATGCCCCGGTGCAGGAAGACCCGGTCGCCCTGATCCTCGGCCTGCCGGCCGCGCACGACCAGTTGCCGGTCCTCGACCGTGATCGACAGGTCCTCTTCGCAAAAGCCCGCGACGGCCAGCGTGATCCGGTAGGCGTTTTCCGCCACCGCCTCGATGTTGAAGGGGGGGTAACCCTCGGCCCCCGATTTCGCCGTGCGTTCGACCAGCCGTTCCAGCTGTTCGAAGCCCAGAAGATAGGGGTGGGACCCGAAGCTCAGTTTCGTCATCCGGATTGTCCTTGGTTCAAGCGACAGTTCCGCGCGGCCCCGTATCCGGGCACCGCACCCCTTGAATATGGGGCCCGCGCGCAGCCCCTGCAAGACCCTGCCGCAGCGGGAAATCATCCGCAAACCGCGCAGAAACCTTCACCAAAGCCACCCGCTTTCCTATATTCTTCCCCAAAGGCAGGAAGCGAGTCGCCCCCATGAACGCCCCCTCGGAACTCAGCTTTGAAGAGATGCTGCGCATCAAGCTGGAAGTGCTGAAACGCGAGCATCGCGATCTTGACCAGGCGATCCACGCGCTGGAGGAAACCGGCAGGCCGGACCAGCTGACCCTGCGGCGGCTCAAGAAGCAGAAGCTGTCGCTGAAGGACCAGATCGTGAAGATCCAGGACCAGCTGATTCCCGATATCATCGCCTGACGCGCGTCGTCGCTTCAGCGCAGCAGCATCCAGACCGCGACCGCAGCCAGCAGGACCCCGAATACCAGGTTCAGCCGCCGGGCATCCGTGGCGCTGCGGAAGCGGCGTGTCATCAGGTCCCCAGCCAGCGTCCAGACGGTGAAGGCCACAAGGTTGTTCAGCGTGAAGACCAGCGTGATCCAGACCACGCGCCAAGGCTCATCGGTGCCCGAGGGCGACAGGAACTGCGTGAACATCAGCGCAATGATCAGATAGGCCTTGGGATTGCAAAGCAACAGGATCGCCCCGTCCAGTGCCGTGGCCCCGCGGAGCTCGGTCATGCCGGCCATGGCCCCGGCGCGCAGAAAGCCGAAGGCGAGCCACAAGACATAGGCTCCCCCGCCATAGCGCAGCAGGTCGAACAGGATCGGGCTCAGCTGTGCCAGGCCTGAAAAGCCAAGCCCGACAGCCGCCGTCACCACGAAGGTCGCAAGATGATAGCCGGTCGTGGCGGGCAGCGAGGCCCGAAAACCGAAGCGCCCGCCGATTGCGGCAAAGACCATGTTTCCCGGCCCGGGGCTATAGGCCAGCGGCAAGAGAAACAGCACAAGCGCAAGGGTCATCTCGATCATGGCAACATCCTTTCAGGGTCCTCCCGAAGCTGCCCGAAGCGCGGACCGCAAAGCGACCCGGTTCCTGCGACAACGCCCGTTGCCATCCGGGCTTGCGCCTTCGGGTCGAGGTCGCGGCCCCGGAAACCGGATCACACTCCGACAACCGACGCTTACCCTCGCCTTGCCCCCCGCGCGCGCTGTCGTATAAGCGGGGCGTGCAACAGGGGGCGTGTGCCATGGCAGAGGTCGGAATCATCATGGGCTCGCAAAGCGACTGGCCCACCATGAAGGCCGCCGCCGAGATGCTGGACGAGTTGGGCATCGCTTACGAGACGAAGATCGTCTCGGCCCACCGGACACCCGACCGGCTGTGGGACTATGGCAAGACGGCGGTCGCCCGTGGCCTCAAGGTCATCATCGCGGGGGCCGGGGGCGCGGCACATCTGCCCGGGATGATGGCGTCCAAGACCCGCGTGCCGGTGATCGGGGTGCCGGTCCAGACCAAGGCGCTGTCGGGCGTCGACTCGCTCTATTCCATCCTCCAGATGCCCAAGGGCTACCCGGTTGCCACCATGGCGATTGGCGGGGCCGCCAATGCCGGCCTGATGGCTGCGGCGATCCTCGCGGTTTCGGAGCCCGCCGTCGCCGCAAGGCTCGATGCCTGGCGTGAGGCGCTTTCGGCAAGCATCCCCGAGGAGCCTTCGGATGACTGACCCCCTGCCGCAAGGCGCCACCATCGGCATCCTCGGCGGCGGCCAGCTTGGCCGGATGCTCTCGGTCGCCGCCAGCCGCCTTGGCTACCGCTGCCACATCTATGAACCCGGCGCGGCGCCCGCGGGCGACGTCGCCCACCAGGTCACCACCGCCCCCTACGAGGACGACCGCGCCTTGCGCGCCTTTGCCGTATCGGTCGATGTCATCACCTATGAATTCGAGAACGTCCCCACCTCGGCCCTCGACCTGCTGGAATCGCTGAAACCCATCCGCCCCAACCGCCGCGCGCTGGCCATCAGCCAGGACCGCATCGCCGAGAAATCCTTCCTGAACGATCTCGGTCTGCAAACCGCCCCCTGGGCCGCGGTGAACTCCGAAGCCGACCTCCGCGCCGCCGCCGAAAGCCTCGGCCTGCCCGCGATCCTGAAAACCACGCGCCTTGGCTATGACGGCAAGGGCCAGGTGAAACTTGACTCCGAGGCCGACATCCTCGCCGCCTGGGCCGCGATGAATAACGCGGCTTCGGTGCTGGAAGGCTTCATCGCCTTCGACCGCGAAGTCAGCGTGATCGCCGCCCGGGGCCTTGACGGCTCGATCGCCTGCTTCGACCCGGGCGAGAACATCCACCAGGGCGGCATCCTGCGCACGACCACCGTCCCCGCGAAGCTGACCCCCGGCCAGCGCGCCGATGCCGTGCTGATCGCCGCCCGCATCCTGAACGCACTCGACTATGTCGGCGTGATGGGGGTCGAGCTTTTCGTCACCCCGCACGGCCTTCTGGTCAACGAGATCGCGCCCCGCGTCCACAACTCCGGCCACTGGACGCAGGCCGGCTGCACCGTGGACCAGTTCGAACAACACATCCGCGCCGTGGCGGGCCTGCCCCTGGGCGACGGCAACCGCTATGCCGATGTGGTGATGGAGAACCTGATCGGCGACGATGTGCTGCGCGTCCCCGATCTTCTGAAGGCCCGCGACACCGCCGTCCACCTCTACGGCAAGGGCGCGCCCCGTCCGGGCCGCAAGATGGGCCATGTGAACCGGGTGATCCGCGGGTAAGGGGCCGCCCCCTCGGGGGCATCGAACCCCCTCGGCGGCGCTGCCGGGGAAGACCGGGATCCCGCGCGCCTGCCGCACCCTTGCACGCCTCCGGCGGGAGTATTTGGAAAAGAGCAAATGCCCTTGCTCCTTGCCCAAATACTCTCGGGGGTTTGGGGGTGAAACCCCCATCGCCCGAGGAGCAGGGCGGACCCGCCCTGCGACGAGACAAGGGGCTTGCGGCGCAAGCCGCGCGATCTGTAACCCGGCCTGACGGAATGCTGCGTCGTCAATCCCGCTGGAACCGGCCCTCCCGCAGAAACTGGATCACCTGCCGCAGCACCGTCGGATTGACCATGATCCAGGTATGGCTCACAGGCAGGATCAGATGATCCGCCATCCCCTCCAGCCGGGTCGAGGCCACCGTCACCTTTCCGTCGTCCGGCCCGGGCAACAGCGTGCTGAACCAGGGGCTGACCGAATGGGTGCCTGCGATGATCCCCAAGGGGAAATCGGCCGGGGGCAGCCGGTTAGGCCAGCTTTCCGGCCCGGTGCCCAGCGACAGCCCCGCCGGGCCGCTGATCATCTGGAACACCTTCCAGTCGCCGAAAAGATCCACCAGCTCGGACCCATGGTTCGGCGGCGCCAGCATCACCACCCGCCCCAGCCCGTGCGGATGCCCCCGCGCCAGCCAGTCCCGCACCAGAATGCCGCCCATCGAATGCGTCACGAAATGCGTGACCCCGTCGAAGGGTTCGGCAAAGGCGCGGGCGACTTCGTCCACCAGCACCTCTGGCTCGGCCCGGGTCGACGGATAGCCCGCATGGCCCACCGCATAGCCCGCCGCCCTGAGCGCCAGCCCCATCGGCGCCAGCGACCGCGAGGACCGCGCCAGGCCATGCACCAGGATCACCCGCTCGGTCGGGGTGGCCCCGGCGGGGCGATCGGCGGGAAGGCGAAGCGGCAGTCGCATGGGCGGAACATGCGCCCTGACCGCGCGCATGAAAAGGGGCGGCACTTCTGACCTTGCGTCGCGCCGCCTACTGGACAAGCCCCTGTCTTCTGCGCAAGCCTGTGTCCATGTCCCGCCCCATGCCGCGCCTTGCCGTCCGCGCGCTGGTCCTGCATCAGGACCGGCTTCTCCTCGTCAACGCGTGGCGCTCGGCGCGCTCCGACCTGTGGTGCGCGCCGGGCGGCGGTGTCGAACCCGGCACCTCGCTGCCCGCAAACCTGATCCGCGAGGTGCACGAGGAAACCGGCCTCACCATCGCCGTGGGCGAGCCCGCACTCGTCAACGAATTCCACGACCCGCCCTCGGGCTATCATCAGGTCGAGGTCTTCTTCCGCTGCCGCCTTCTATCGGGCCAGCTGGATGACGACTGGCGCGACCCCGAAGGCATCGTCACCCGCCGCCGCTTCTTTGATCGCGACGACCTTGACCTCGGCCGGATCCGCTTCAAGCCCGACAGCCTGGCCGAGGCGGCCTGGGGCATGGGCACCCGCTACGACGCGCTGGAAAGGATCGTGCGATGAGCCGGGCTTTCGTCAACGAGGATGCGGGCGCCGACCGCCCCGATCTGCCGGAGCTTCCCGTCCCGCCGGGGCCGAACCTCGTCACCCCGCGCGGGCTGGCTGCGCTCCGGTCGCGGCTGGCGCAGCGTCAGGCCGAGCTTGCCGCTCTGAAAGCCCGCCCGGACCGGCTGGACAAGCTGCCCGAGGCCGCTGCCGAGCGGGACATCCGCTGGCTCACCGCGCGGCTCAAGGCCGCCGTCGTGGTCGACCCCGCCACCCACGACCTGACCGAAGTCGCCTTCGGCCTTGCCGTCACCGTGGCCGATAACGATGGCCGTGAAACCACCTATGAAATCACCGGCGAGGACGAAGCCGACGCCGACCTGAACCGCATCGCCCCCCGGTCTCCACTTGCCCGCGCCCTGATGGGGGCACGCGTCGGGGATGTTGTCACCTGGCGCCGTCCCGCAGGGGCGACCGAGCTTGAGATCCTGCGGATTTCCCATGCCGATCCGACTGCTTGACCCGTCCGAGGCCCCGCTCGTGGCCGCTTTCTACCGTGCCGCACCCGATTACTGGCTGCTGGCCGAGGGCACCTGCGACCCCGACCGTCAGGCGACCGAATTCTTCACCGATGGCCCGCCCGACTGCGACCTGTCGCTGACCCATCACCTTGGCCTGTTTCTTCCGCACGGCGATGGCCCACCCCCTCGGACCAGAACGGACGCTTCCCCTCCCCCTTGTGGGGAGGGGAGAGGGGTGGGGGGCCCATCCGGTGGCCCCGAGACGGACGGGCTGCGCCTTTCCGGCGTGGCCGAGGTCTCCTACGGCTTCCCGCTACCGACCGACGCCTATCTTGGCCTCATGCTGCTGGGGCCGTGGGCCCGGGGGGCAGGGCATGGCAGGGCGCTGCTCACCCGGGCCGAGGCACTGGCCCGGGGGCGCGGCGCGAAACGCATGCTCCTTGCCGTGCTCGAGGCCAACCCCCGCGGCCGCGCTTTCTGGGAACGTGAGGGCTTTCGGCCCACCGGCCTGTCCCGGCAGGACCCGGTGACCGGCCACACGCTTCACCGCCTGATGAAGCCCCTGTAGGGCAGGCTGGCCAGCGCCACGCCCCCCAGCACCAACAGGGTCGCCAGCCAGAAGCGCAGGTCCGGCACCTCGGTCAGCAGAGCCGCGCCCCCAAGGGCCGCCAGAACCGGCACCGACAACTGCGCGACCGCCGCCCGCCCGGCCCCAAGCGCAGGAAGGATCGCGTACCACAGCGCATAGCCAAGCCCCGAGGTTACTGCCCCCGACACCACCGCCAGCACAAGGCCGATGGCATCCGGGGCGGCAAAGCCCGCAAGACCGAAGGGCAGCACCACCGGCAAGGCCAGCACGAAGTTCCACGCCGTCGCCGCCAGCGGATCAACCGCGCCGCGTCCGGCCAGCGAATAGACGCCCCAGCCGATCCCAGCCGCCGCCATCAACACCAGCGGCCCAAGGGCCGCCGCGCCGGGCGCGGCGATCAGCGCCAGCCCGCCCAGCGCCAGACCCGCCCCCGCCCAGCGCCGCGGCGGCACCGCCTCACGCGCCATCAACGCGCCCGCGAACATCGTGACCTGCACCATCCCGAACAGGACCAGCGCGCCTGTCCCCGCATCAAGGCCGCGATAGGCCAGCGAGAACCCCAGCAGATAGGCCGACAGCCCCAGCACCCCCGCCACCCGGCCCCGCATCCCGGGCCAGGCGATGCCGCCACGCTGAAACAGCACCAGCGCTGCCAGAACCACGGCCCCTGCCACCAGCCGGACCATCGCGAACTCCACCGCGCCGATATGCCCGGGCCCCACCGCCCAGCGGTTGAGCACCGAATTGGCGGCAAAGGCCAGCATGGTCAGGGCGGTCAGAAGAAACAGGCGCATGGGCAGCACCATGCCGACGCCCCGTAGGATGGGCAATATTGCCCATCCTACGACCATGAAAAAGGGCGCCCGAAGGCGCCCTTTCCCGGATCCTTGGACCGGTTGGATCAGAAGTCCATCCCGCCCATGCCGCCGCCGCCCGGCATCGCGGGGGCCGCCTTCGGCTCGGGCTTGTCGGCGATCATCGCTTCGGTGGTGATCAGCAGCGACGCGACCGAGGCCGCATCTTCCAGCGCGGTGCGGGTCACCTTGGCCGGGTCGATCACGCCGAACTTGAACATGTCGCCATATTCTTCGGTCTGGGCGTTGAAGCCGAAGTTCTTGTCGTTCGATTCGCGGATCTTGCCCGCGACGACCGAGCCGTCCACACCGGCGTTGTCGGCGATCTGGCGCAGCGGAGCCTCCAGAGCGCGGCGGACGATGGCGATGCCGGCGTCCTGGTCGCTGTTGGCGCCCTTCAGGCCTTCCAGACCCTTGGCCGCCTGAACCAGAGCCACGCCGCCACCGACGATCACGCCTTCCTGCACGGCCGCACGGGTCGCGTTCAGGGCGTCGTCAACGCGGTCCTTGCGCTCTTTCACTTCGACCTCGGTCATGCCGCCGACGCGGATGACGGCCACGCCACCGGCAAGCTTCGCCACGCGCTCCTGCAGCTTCTCACGGTCGTAGTCCGAGGTGGTTTCCTCGATCTGCGCGCGGATCTGGGCCACGCGGGCTTCGATCTCGGCCTTGTCGCCAGCGCCGTCGATGATCGTGGTGTCATCCTTCTTGATGACCACTTTCTTGGCGCGGCCCAGCATGTCGAGCCCGACATTCTCCAGCTTCATGCCGAGGTCTTCGCTGATCACCTGACCGCCGGTCAGGATCGCGATGTCCTGCAGCATGGCCTTGCGACGGTCGCCGAAGCCCGGGGCCTTCACGGCCGCGATCTTCAGACCGCCACGCAGCTTGTTGACGACGAGCGTCGCCAGCGCTTCGCCTTCCACGTCCTCGGCCACGATGACCAGCGGACGCTGCGACTGGATCACGGCTTCCAAGAGCGGCACCATCGGCTGCAGCGACGACAGCTTCTTCTCGTGCAGCAGGATGAAGGCGTCTTCCAGTTCCGCGATCATCTTGTCGGCGTTGGTGACGAAATAGGGCGACAGGTAGCCGCGGTCGAACTGCATGCCTTCGACCACTTCGACTTCCGTCTCCATGCCCTTGTTCTCTTCGACGGTGATGACACCCTCGTTGCCGACCTTCTGCATCGCGTCCGCGATGAAACGGCCGATCTGGGCCTCGCCGTTGGCCGAGATGGTGCCGACCTGCGCCACTTCGTCCGAGTCCTTGACCGGGCGGGCCATGCCCTTGATCGCTTCCACGACCTTCGAGGTCGCGAGATCGATACCGCGCTTCAGGTCCATCGGGTTCAGACCGGCCGCGACCGACTTCATGCCCTCGCGGATGATGGCCTGCGCCAGCACGGTGGCGGTGGTGGTGCCGTCGCCAGCCTCGTCATTGGTGCGCGAGGCGACTTCCTTCACCATCTGGGCGCCCATGTTCTCGAACTTGTCGGACAGTTCGATTTCCTTGGCGACGGTGACGCCGTCCTTGGTGATCCGGGGCGAACCGAACGACTTGTCGATGACGACGTTGCGGCCTTTCGGGCCGAGGGTCACCTTGACCGCGTCGGCCAGGATGTTGACGCCGCGCAGCATGCGGTCGCGGGCGTCGGTGTCGAACTTGACGTCTTTAGCAGCCATTATGATAGCTCCTTGAATGGGTTATGGATTGCGTAGGATGGGCGATCCGCCCATCGACCCTCAGGCGATGATGCCGAGGATGTCGCTTTCCTTCATGATCAGCAGCTCTTCGCCGTTCAGCGTCACTTCGGTGCCCGACCACTTGCCGAAGAGCACACGGTCGCCGGTCTTGACCGACGGAGCGATCAGCTCGCCGGAATCCTTGCGGGCGCCTTCGCCCACCGCAACCACTTCGCCCTCGGCGGGCTTTTCCTTGGCGGTATCGGGGATAATCAGCCCGCCCTTGGTCTTTTCGTCGGACTGGACGCGCTTGACCAGCACACGGTCATGCAGGGGTTTGAAAGCCATCTGGAGGTTCTCCCTTGAGTCACCAGGTTTGATTTCGATTAGCACTCGCCCATGCTGAGTGCTAACGCGGCTTGAGGTAGGCGAAGCCCGGCCGCCTGTCAACACCCGGCCTGCGGGATTTTGATTTGCCTTTTCCCGACCGCCTGCCACGATGCGACGCCAAGCCCTCTTCCCCGATCAAAGGCCCCGATGACCCGCTTCCTTGCCCTTGCCGCCCTCACTTTCTCTTTCCTTGCAGTACCCCTCTTCGCGCAGTGCAACGGCAAGAACCTCTTTGCCGAGATGGCGCCCGAAAGGCTGGCCGCACTGACCGCGGCTGCCGATGCCGTCCCCTTCGCCCGCGGCAACTACTGGCGCGCGACGCGGGGGGATCAGGTCATCACCCTCGTCGGCACCTACCACTTCGACGATCCGCGCCATGCGCCCACCCTGGCGACGATCGCGCCGGCGATCACTGCCGCCACCACCGTTCTGGTCGAGGCCGGGCCGGACGAGGAAAAGGCGCTCCTCGACCTCATCGCCCGCGACCCGGGCCGCATGATGATCATGGAGGGCCCCAGCCTTCTGGAGCAGCTACCACCCGAGGTCTGGACCGACCTCAGCGCCGCCCTTGCCCTGCGCGGCATCCCGGGCTTCATGGCCGCGAAGATGCAGCCCTGGTATGTGGCGGTGCTGCTGGCGATGCCGCCCTGCGCCATGGCCCAGATGCAGGGCGCCAAGGGCCTTGACGGCATGGTGATCGACACGGCCACCGCCGCCGGCGTGCCCGTGCGGGCGCTGGAACCCTTCGATACGGTGTTCGGCATCTTCGATGCCATGAACCATGACGAAATGGTTGCGATGATCCAGTCGACCCTTGCGGTCGACGACCAGTCGGAAGATTACAACGCCACTCTCGCCGACAGCTACTTCGCCGGGGAAAGCCGGATCATCTGGGAATACATGCGCGAAGTCAGCTACAGCCTGCCCGGATACAGCCGCGAGGACGTGGATGCCGATTTCGCCCGGATGGAAGAGCTTCTGATGAACTCCCGCAACCGGATGTGGATTCCCGTCCTGACCGAAGCGGCGGCCGAGGGCCCGGTCTTCGCCGCCTTCGGCGCCCTGCACCTGTCGGGCGAGGAAGGCGTGCTCAACCTCTTGCAGGCCGAAGGCTTCACGCTGGAAGAACTCCCCCTGTGATCCTGCCCGGACGCCTGACCCGCCTTACCATCCTCGACCTCGGCCTCTTCGAGGTGCGCGGTGGCGAACGGTTGATCGGCATCCCCGGCTATCTCATGGAAACCGACCGGGGTGACCGCATCCTCTTCGACACGGGCTTTCCCCCGGCCTATGCGACCGACCCGGGCGTCGCTTCCCGCGACGGCCTGCCCACCTTCGGGCGCCTCATCGACTACGGCCCGCAGCAGACCGCCTCCGGCGCGCTGGCCGCCCTCGGCCTGACACCGCGGGACATCGCGCTGACCATCCTTTCCCACGGCCACATCGACCATGTGGGCTCGCTTCCCCTCTTCGCCCACGCGCCCATCGTGATGACCGCCCGCGAACGCGCCGACCCACGCCCCAGCTATTTCGGCAGCGCCCAGCCGATGGACTGGCCCGCAGCGACCTACCACCTGATCGACGCCGACACGCCCATCTGCGAAGGCCTGACCCTGATCGCCACCCCCGGTCACACCCCCGGCCACCTCTCGGCGCTGCTCGACCTGCCCGAAACCGGCCCGGTGATCCTCGCCGCCGACGCCATCAACCGCGCCTCGGAACCCGCCGAGCACTTCGCCGACGCCGCAGACCCAGAGGCGGCCCGGGCATCGGCCAACCGCCTTCTTGCGCTCCCGGGCCTCCTGATCTACGGCCACGACCCCGCGCAATGGCAAACCTTGCGCAAGGCCCCCGCCTGCTACGACTGACGGGGCGCTCCTCCCTCCCTTGCGGTCGCTCCTCGCCGGACCCAGCGAAGAAAGCCCGCCAGGGCTTGATGAGCGGCCCGCATCTTCCAGCCTGACCTGCCGCTCCTCCCGCCCTGACGGTCGGTCCTCGCTGCGCCCAGCGAAGACGGCCCGCAAGGGCCGGAGGAGCGGCCGGTCGCGCCCCTAGCGCTGCCCCGACTTGCCCGGAATCATCCCGCGCTTCGGCACCAGCTTCGGACCTGCAGGCCCCTTCGCCCCCTTCAGGCTGGCAGGATCGAACCCCCGGCCCTTCGGCAACGGCTTCAGCCCCGCCATCGCGGGTTTTCCGGTCTTCTTCGTTGGCATGACATGCCCCTGTCTTGAAATATGCGGATCGGCCGGGCGCATCCCCCGGCCTCAGGCCGCGCGGCGCTTGTCCATTCTCAGGGCACTCCTTGGGCGAAGGGCTGCATCCGGGGCGCATCTCGCCCCACTCATGGCCCCCCTCGGGGGCGTCAGACGGTCAGTTCCATGACACGCGCACTCCTCTGCCAAGGCCGATACCATGCCACATCCGGCCCCGCGTGACAACCGCGCCCCCTTCGCCTATACCGCGCCCGAAACCGCCACCCATAGGTATCCCCCCATGACCACGCTCGTCTTCGGCCACAAATCCCCCGACACCGATTCCACCGGCTCTCCCATCATCTGGGCCTGGTATCTGAACGAAACCGGCACGCCCGCGAAACCCGTCCTCTTGGGCGAGCCGAACACCGAAGCCGCCTTCGTCCTGCGCCACTGGGGCCTCGACAAGCCCGAGATCATCGCCGACGTCACCGCCGACGCCCCCGTCGTCATCGTCGATACCAACAACCCCGCCGAACTGCCCCCCTCGATCAACGACGCGAAGATCGAAGGGATCATCGATCACCACATGCTGGTCGGCGGCCTCAAGACCCGCTCGCCCATCGACATCACCATCCGCCCCCTGGCCTGCACCGCCACCATCATGCACGACCTGATGGGCGCCGACCTTGCCAAGGCCCCCGACAGCATCAAGGGCGCGATGCTCTCCTGCATCCTCTCCGACACGCTGGAGTTCCGCTCGCCCACCACCACCCCGCATGACCGCGCCGTGGCCGAGAAACTGGCGAACGAGCTGCGCGTCTCGATCCCCGAACTGGCCGCCCGGATGTTCGAGGCGAAATCCGACGTCTCGGCCTTCTCGGATGCCGAACTTCTGCGGATGGATTCGAAGGAATACACCGTCGCCGGCAAGGAACTGCGCGTGAGCGTGCTGGAAACCACCGCGCCCAAGGTGCTCCTGGACCGCAAGGCCAGCCTGATGGCCTCGATGGTGGACGTCGCGAAAGAGGACGGCGCCGATCAGGTGCTGCTCTTCATCATCGACATCCTGAAGGAAGAGGCGACGCTGCTGGTTCCGAACGATCTGGTGAAGGCCATCGCCGAAGCCTCGTTCGGCGCGAACGTGACCGGCGATACGGTCGTGCTACCCGGCATCATGAGCCGCAAGAAGCAGATCATCCCGGCGCTCAAGCTGTGATGGCGAGGCGGGGGGTTTCACACCCCCCGCACCCCCCGTGGGATATTTGAGGAAGAGAAAGCAGGATCGGCGTCATGACCCAGATCATCCGTTCCCTCGCCGACCTGACGGGTCGCTACGACGCGGTTTTCTGCGACCTCTGGGGCTGTCTGCACAACGGCAAGGCGGCCTTTCCGGCGGCGGTTGCGGGTTTGCAGGGGTTCCGCAAGGCAGGCGGCACGGTTGTGCTTCTGACCAACGCTCCGCGCCCGAAATCCAGCGTTATCCAGCAGTTGGATGGGCTTGGTGTCCCCCGTGACGCCTGGGATATCGTCGTGACCTCGGGCGATGCGGCACAGATGGGCATGCTCTCGGGCGCCGTGGGCCGCCGCGTCCACCACATCGGCGCGCCGAAGGATGAGGCCTTCTTCACCGACTTCGCCGAGGATCTTGCAGCCTTCGCCCAGTCCCAGCCGCCGATCACCCGCGTTGCGCTGAAAGAGGCGACAGGCATCGTCTGCACCGGCCTTTTCGATGATCTGACCGAGACCCCCGAAGATTACCGCGCGGCGCTTCTGATGGGAAAAACCCTCGGTCTCCCGATGCTTTGCGCCAACCCGGACATCGTCGTCGACATGGGCGACAAGCGGCTTTACTGCGCCGGAGCCTTGGCCCAGGCCTATGAGGACATGGGCGGCACCGCGCTTTACTTCGGCAAGCCGCATCCCCCGATCTACGACCTCGCCCGCCGCCGTCTGGCCGAGGCGGGCGGGCCGTCGGATCCACAGATCCTCTGCATCGGCGACGGGATCTTCACGGATATTCAAGGCGGGATCGCGGAAGGGCTGGATACGCTCTTCATCACCGGAGGCCTTGAGGCCGAGCGTTTCGGTCCGGATGTGGAACAGCCTGACGCCACCCTTCTGGCCAACTGGCTGGCGGGGAAAGAGCTGTCGCCCAGCTACGCCATGGGTCGCCTGCGCTGAAACGGCGCAGCAACTTTAGTGCCCGTTCAGACACCAAGTTGAACGATTATTGCGCAGCCGATTGTGCTGCGCCGCAGCATGTGCTAGCGTCCCGTCACCCAGGAAAGGGAATCGGAAATCATGCTGGACAACATGCCCCGCGGCACGATCTGCATCGAAGACATCGAAATCGGCATGTCCCGGCACCTGATGAAGGTCGTAACCGACCGGGATATCGAGCTTTTTGCCGAAGTCTCCACCGACCGGAACCCGGTCCACCTCGACGACCAGTATGCCCAGGACACCATCTTCGAAGGCCGCATCGCCCATGGCATGCTGACCGCCGGCCTGATCTCGGCCGTCATCGGCGAACAGCTTCCCGGCCACGGCACCGTTTACCTTGGCCAGTCGCTCAAGTTCATGGCCCCCGTCCGCCCCGGCGACATGGTCCGGGCCGAGGTGACCGTCACCGGCATCGACCACGCCAAGCGCCGGGTGACCCTTGAAACCCTGGCTTCCGTGGGTAAAACCGTTGTCCTGAAAGGTGAAGCGCTGGTTCTGGCGCCCAGCCGCAAGTTCGACTGACGGGGCAGTGGCCCCCTGCAAGGGTGCCGATGCAGATTCATCAGGATTACCAGTGGCTTGACCCGAAGGCACGGGGCGCCTCGGTCGCCATGGGCAATTTCGACGGCGTCCACCGGGGCCATCAGTCGGTCATCGACCTTGCGCGGGGCGACGCCCCCCTTGGCGTCATCACCTTCGAACCCCACCCTCGCCAGTTCTTCGCGCCAGACGCCCCACCGTTTCGCCTGATGAATGCCGAGGCCCGCGCCAACCGCCTTGCCCGGCTTGGCGTCCAGCACCTGTTCCAGCTGCCCTTCGACGCCACCCTCTCCAGCCTGACGCCGGAGGATTTCGTCAACGTGATCCTTGCCGATGGGCTTGGCATCGCCCATGTCGTCGTCGGGGCGGATTTCTGCTTCGGCAAGGACCGCAAGGGCAAGGCCGACGACCTCGCAAGGCTATGCCATGAAAGAGGAATCCGCACCACGATCGCCCCCCTGGTCACCGAGGGCGGCACCGAGATTTCCTCCACCCAGATCCGCAGCGCCTTGACTGAAGGCCGCCCCCGCGACGCCGCCGCGATGCTCGGTCACTGGCACCGGATCGAGGGCGAGGTCCTGCACGGCGCAAAGCGCGGCCGGGAACTCGGCTACCCGACCGCCAACATGTCGGTCGACGGGTTGCACCTGCCGCGCCTCGGCGTCTATGCCGTGTTGGTCGACATCCTGACCGGCCCCTTGGCCGGCAGCCACCACGGCGTCGCGAGCCTTGGCGTCCGGCCCATGTTCGGCGAGAATCGCCCGAACCTCGAAACCTTCCTCTTCGACTTCAAGGGCGACCTCTACGGCCAGCACCTCTCCATCGCGCTGGTCGACTACCTCCGCCCCGAGATGAAGTTCGACGGCCTGCCCGCGCTCATCACCCAGATGGACGCCGACTCTGCCCGCGCCCGCGCCCTGCTGGCCGCGCTATGACGCTTCGCCCCCGCTTCTGGGAAACCGTTCCCCTGTCGAAACTGACCCCCGAGGAATGGGAGGCGCTGTGTGACGGCTGCGGCAAATGCTGCCTGAACAAGCTGGAGTATGAAGACACCGGCGAAGTCGCCTATACCCGCATTGCCTGCCGCCTCCTGGACGGTGACACCTGCCGCTGCATGGATTACCCGAACCGCAAGCAGATCGTGCCGGAATGTGTCGTGCTGACGCCGAAGACCCTGCCCAAGATCGCCTACTGGATGCCCGCGACCTGCGCCTACAAGCTGCTGTTCCAGAAGAAGAAGCTGCCCGACTGGCACCCCCTTGTCACCGGCGACCCCGACAGCACCCACAAGGCGGGCCAATCCATCAAGGGGATCACCATACCCGAAGGCTCGGTCGATGAGGATGACTGGGAAGACTATCTGATCGAGGAATCCCCCTGATGCGCTTTGCCTCTGACAACACCTCGGGCGCCGCGCCCGAGATCATGGCCGCGATCCTGAAGGCCAACGAGGGTTACGCGCGCAGCTACGGCGCCGATGCCACCATGGGGCGGGTCACCGCTCTGGTGCGCGAGATCTTCGAGGCTCCCGAAGCCGTCGTCCATCTGGTCGCGACTGGCACCGCCGCCAATGCCCTGGCCATTGCCACCCATGTCCAGCCCTGGGACGCGGTCTTCTGCCACACCCACGCCCATATCGCCGAGGACGAATGCAACGCGCCCGAGTTCTATTCGGGCGCCAAGCTGGTGCTGGTGCCGGGCGAACACGGCAAGATCACCCCGGCCACCCTGTCGCAGGCCCTGTCCACCACTGGCGAAAGCGGCGTCCACGGCGTGCAGCGCGGCATGCTCTCGTTGACCAATGTGACCGAGGCGGGCACCGTCTACACGCCGGCCGAACTCACCACACTCACGGCGCTGGCCAAGGCGAAAGGAATCCCCTGTCACCTCGACGGCGCGCGTTTTGCCAATGCCCTGGTCGCGACCGGCGCGACGCCTGCCGAGATGACCTGGAAGGCGGGCATCGACGTGTTGTCGCTGGGGGGCACCAAGAACGGCTGCCTCGGGGTGGAAGGCGTCGTCCTCTTCAACCCGGAAAAGGCCTGGGAGCTGGAACTGCGCCGCAAGCGCGGCGGGCATCTCTTTTCCAAGCACCGCTTCCTGTCGGCGCAGATGGAGGCCTACCTGACCGATGGTCTCTGGCTGCGGCTGGCGGCGCAGGCCAACAAGATGGGCCAGCGCCTTGCAGAGGGCCTGCGCGACCGTCAGGCCCATGTGCCCCCTGCCGATGCCAACATGCTGTTCCCGGAATGGCCCCTTGGCCACCACGACCGGCTCGAGGCCGCCGGTGCCACCTATTACCGCTTTCCTGCCCCCGAAGGCCGCGAACGCGCCCGCCTTGTCGCCTCTTGGTCCACCACCGAGGCCGACGTTGACGCCTTCCTGAACGCCTTCTAGCCCAAGGAATTTCGTCCAGATATCGGTCGCGCCGGTTTGCAAGCGCAGAACCGGGTGATAAGCGGTGCGCAACCGAATCCGCTGCCCGGAGCCGCCATGCCCGCCGTCACCGAACCCAAGCTCATTGCCGGAAATGCCAACCAGCCGCTGGCGAAATCCATCGCGCGCCGCATGTCGATGCACCGGGGGATGAGCGTGAACCTCGTGGACGCAAGGGTCGAACGCTTCAACGATCAGGAAATCTTCGTCGAGGTCTTCGAGAATGTCCGGGGCGAGGACATGTATGTCATCCAGTCGACCTCGAACCCGGCGAACGACAACCTGATGGAGCTTCTGATCATGACCGACGCCCTGCGTCGGTCTTCTGCTTCCAGGATCACCGCCGTGATCCCCTATTTCGGCTATGCCCGCCAGGACCGCCGCGCCAAGGCCCGCACGCCGATCACCGCCAAGCTGGTCGCTAACATGATCGAAACCGCCGGGGTGGATCGGGTCCTGACGCTTGACCTGCACGCCGCACAGATCCAGGGCTTCTTCGACATCCCGGTCGACAACCTCTACGCCAGCCCGGTCTTTGCGCTGGACATCGAACATCACTTCCGGGGCGCGATGGACGACATCATGATCGTCTCGCCCGATGTCGGCGGCGTGGCGCGTGCGCGGGAACTGGCCAAGCGGATCAACGCCCCCCTCGCAATCGTCGACAAGCGGCGCGAAAAGGCAGGCGAGGTCGCGGGGATGACCGTCATCGGCGACGTGCGCGGCCACAAGTGCATCATCGTCGATGACATCTGCGACACCGCCGGAACGCTCTGCAAGGCGGCCGAGACGCTGATGGAGGCCGGCGCGACCGAGGTTCACAGCTACATCACCCACGGCGTCCTCAGCGGCCCGGCGGTCGAAAGGGTGCAGAACTCGGTCATGAAGTCGCTGGTGATCACCGATTCGATCGAGGCGACCGAAAAGGTCAGGGGCGCCTCGAACATCCGCATCGTGCCCACCGCGCCGATGTTCGCGCAGGCCATCCTGAACATCTGGGGCGGCATGTCGGTGTCGTCGCTGTTCGAGACCGACACGCTGGTCCCGATCTACGAAGGCTTCTATCCGCGCAGCTAGGCACGGTCGGGTCAGCTGACCTCCCAGTCATCCTCGTCGCGGACCGGGCCGATGGCCATCCAGTCTGCACGGATGCGGGCCACGCGCGTATCGGCCCAGGTGCGAAAGACGATCTCAAACCCCCCGGTGGTGATCCGTTCCGCCGATATGTCGACCCGCGAATTCTTGTTGCCGTCGATATCCCACATCGAAATCCCGATGCTGACAGCGGGTGGTGCCAGAAACCTTGCCTCGAAGCTCTGCGGCAGGCGGACTTCACGCGGGCCTTCCCCCGTCCACATCGGGCCGTCATGCGCATAGTCGTTGAACAGGACGGGCGACCCCTGCTCGATCCCGATAGTTCCGGAAAACCGCTTCATCCCTGCGACCGCCCCCCCTTCACCGCCGATGACTGGTCCATTCATGCCGAATGGGGGCCAAAAAGGCAAAGGCCCCGATCCGATCGGGGCCTTGCAGGACTTGCGTCAGTCGCGGTCGCTCAGATACCGGCGGCGGCGCGCATCGCCTGAAGATCGGCGACTGCCTTGTCGGCGGTGTCCTTGTCCGCACTGGCCGTCGCCGCCTCGCTGGCTTCGGCAACCAAAGCGTCAAGCTGCGCCGGGGTCATCTCGTCCAGCGGCACCGCCTGTTCGGCCAGGACCGTGACGCCCGTGGCGCTGATCTCGGCGAAGCCACCGGTGACGACGTAGGACTTGGTCCCGTCGGTGTTGACCACCTTCAGCAGGCCCGGACGCAGCGAGGTGATCGTGGCGGCATGGCCCTCCATCGCCGTCAGGTCGCCATTGGCACCGGGGATCTGCACCTCGGTCGCCGGGACCGACGCAAGGCGACGCTCCGGGCTGACAAGGTCGAATTGCAGCGTGCTGGCCATATCGCCCCCTTACGCCGCAGCCGCGGCGAGCTTGGCGGCCTTGGCCTTCACTTCCTCGATGTCGCCGACCATGTAGAAGGCGGCTTCCGGCAGGTGGTCGTATTCACCCGCAACCACGGCCTTGAACGAGGCGATGGTCTTCTCCAGCGGCACCTGCACGCCGTCCGAGCCGGTGAAGACCTTCGCCACGTCGAAGGGCTGCGACAGGAAGCGCTGAATCTTCCGGGCGCGGGCCACGGTCAGCTTGTCCTCTTCGCTCAGTTCGTCCATCCCGAGGATGGCGATGATGTCCTGCAGCGACTTGTAGCGCTGAAGGATACCCTGCACCGAACGGGCGACCGCATAATGCTCTTCGCCGACGATTTCCGGCGCAAGCATCCGCGAGGTCGAATCCAGCGGGTCCACCGCCGGGTAGATGCCAAGTTCCGAGATCGCACGGCTGAGAACGGTCGTGGCGTCAAGGTGCGCGAAGGACGTGGCCGGTGCGGGGTCGGTCAGGTCGTCGGCGGGAACATAGATCGCCTGCACCGAGGTGATCGAGCCCTGCTTGGTCGAGGTGATGCGTTCCTGCAGTGCGCCCATGTCGGTCGCCAGCGTCGGCTGGTAGCCCACGGCCGAAGGGATACGGCCCAGCAGCGCCGACACTTCCGAACCGGCCTGGGTGAAGCGGAAGATGTTGTCGACAAAGAACAGAACGTCCGTCCCCGACTGGTCGCGGAACTGTTCGGCCAGCGTCAGGCCCGTCAGCGCCACACGGGCACGCGCCCCCGGGGGTTCGTTCATCTGGCCGTAGACCAGCGCCACTTTCGAGGCCGACAGGTCGTCGATCTTGATGACGCCCGAGTCGATCATCTCGTGGTAAAGGTCGTTCCCCTCGCGGGTCCGTTCACCCACACCGGCGAAGACCGAATAGCCCGAGTGGACCTTGGCGATGTTGTTGATCAGTTCCATGATCAGAACCGTCTTGCCCACGCCGGCGCCGCCGAAGAGGCCGATCTTGCCGCCCTTGGCGTAGGGCGCCAAGAGGTCGATGACCTTGATGCCGGTGACCAGCACCTGGCTTTCGGTCGCCTGCGCCGCGAAGTCCGGGGCGGGCTGGTGGATGGCGCGGGTTTCCTTGGCCACGACCGGGCCCTTTTCGTCCACCGGCTCGCCGATGACGTTCAGGATACGGCCCAGCGTCGCGTCGCCGACCGGAACCGAGATCGGGGCGCCGAGATCCTTGACCGGGGTGCCACGGACCAGACCTTCGGTCGCGTCCATGGCGATCGTCCGCACCGTGTTCTCACCCAGGTGCTGGGCCACTTCCAGAACCAGACGCTTGTCGTTGTTGGTGGTTTCCAGCGCGTTCAGGATCGCGGGAAGCGCGCCGTCGAACTGCACGTCGACGACGGCGCCGATGACCTGGGTCACCTTGCCGCTGCCTGCGGCGGAAGCTTTCGGGGCTTTTGCCATTGTCTTTTACTCCGGGTTCGTCAGAGCGCCTCGGCGCCCGAAATGATTTCGATGAGTTCCTTGGTGATCGCGGCCTGACGGCTCCGGTTGTACTGGATCGTCAGCTTGTTGATCATGTCGCCCGCGTTGCGCGTCGCGTTGTCCATGGCGGACATCCGCGCGCCCTGTTCCGAGGCGCCGTTTTCCAGGAGAGCGGTGAAGATCTGCGTCGCAACCCCGCGCGGCAGAAGATCGGCAAGGATCGCCTCTTCCGAGGGTTCGTAGTCGTAAAGCGCGTTGGCGGCGCCCGTGGCTTCGAACTTGGCCGGGATGACCTGCTGCTCGGTCGGGATCTGGCTGATCACCGACTGGAAGCGGTTGTAGAAGATCGTGACCACGTCGGCCTCGCCAGCCTCGAAAGCCGCCATGACCTCACGCGCAATGGCCTGCGCGTTGACATAGCCCACGCGCTTCACCTCGCTCAGGTCGACATGGCCGACGAAGGCCTGGGACCAGTCGCGCTTCAGCTGCTCACGGCCCTTCTTGCCGACGGTCAGGATCTTCACGGTCTTGCCCGCCGCAACCAGTTCGTTCGCACGCACCCGCGCCAGCTTCACGATCGACGAGTTGAAGCCGCCGCAGAGGCCCCGCTCAGAGGTCATGACGACCAGAAGATGCACCTGATCCTTGCCGTTCCCGGCCAGCAGCTTCGGTGCGCCCTCCCCGGTGCCGACGCCGGCCGCAAGGGCCGACATCACCGCCGTCATCCGCTCGGCAAAGGGCCGGGCGGCTTCGGCAGCCTCTTGTGCGCGGCGCAGCTTCGCCGCGGCGACCATCTGCATCGCCTTGGTGATCTTCCGCGTGTTCTTGACGCTTCCGATCCGGTTCTTAAGGTCCTTTAGGCTCGGCATCTGCCTTCTCCCTCAGGGCGCTTACACGAAGTCTTTGGCGAAGGCGTCAAGTTCCGCACGGATCGCTTTTTCCAGATCGCCCGCCACCTTGCGGTCGTTCTTGGTGATGTCGTCCAGAAGCGCCTTGCCCTTGGTGCGCAGGTGCTGAAGAAGACCCGCCTCGAACCGGCCCACGTCCTTGACCGCGACCTTGTCGAGATAGCCGTTGGTGCCCGCGAAGATCACGCAGACGATCTCGGCGTTGGTCATCGGCGAATACTGGTTCTGCTTCATCAGTTCCGTCAGGCGCGCGCCGCGGTTCAGAAGCTGCTGGGTCGCGGCGTCAAGGTCCGACCCGAACTGCGCGAAGGCCGCCATCTCGCGGTACTGCGCCAGTTCCAGCTTCACCTTGCCCGCAACCGACTTCATGGCCGAGGTCTGGGCCGACGAACCCACGCGGGACACGGAAAGACCGGTGTTCACGGCCGGACGGATGCCCTGGTAGAAGAGTTCGGTTTCCAGGAAGATCTGGCCGTCGGTGATCGAGATCACGTTGGTCGGGATATAGGCCGACA
>VFQP010000143.1_pt1 | contig 202864 bp, 181 predicted proteins | sample 3512351 | NCBI WGS metagenome assembly VFQP01 (sample SAMN10412372, study PRJNA504923) | tailings metagenome | isolation source: Relicate 1 Philex TSF1 revegetated site | place: Philippines: Tuba, Benguet | collected 2017-08-29 | reverse complement strand
TTCGGGGTTCGGGGTTCGGGGTTCGGGGTTCGGGGTTCGGGGTTCGGGGTTCGGGATTCGGGGTTCGGGATTCGGGGTTCGGGGTTCATGAGAATCCGGCGACGCGAATTCCTTCGCGGAGCTGCGTCCCATAGGGTGGGCCCTGGCCCACCATGAGCGCTGATCTCGCCTCTGTCGGATTCGTGGACGCACATCAACGCTGCCCACTCGCCGCTGATTCACGAAAGCGACCGGGGCAAGCGTTGGGCTCCTGGTGGGCCAGGGCCCACCCTATTCGAGCCACCACCCTATTCAAGCCGCGGGCGGCACGGTGGCTGCGAAGCTCTCGCGGCTGCATACACCTTCAAGCCAGGCCGACAGGCCCGGCGCCTGCGCGCGCCAGTCGATCTGCGGCAGGCGGAAGTCGAGATAGGCCAGCGCGGTCGCCGATGCGATCGCGCCCAAGTCGAAGCGCCCGCCGAGTACTTCGGCTTCCTTCTCAAGCTCGATCACCCCGCGGAGGATCGCGCTGCGCCAACGCGCCAGCCATTCGGGTGAGCGCTGCGATTCGATGCGGCGGCCTTCCATCACGCTCGACACGGCGGCATCTGTGATGCCGTCAGCCAAAGCCTCGCGGCGCAGCACCTGCCAACGTTCCGGGCCAGCCTCTGGAATCAGGCGCGGGACACAGAGACTGTCGAGATAGGCGCACAGCAGCGGGCTGTCGAACAGGGTGAAACCCGGCCCGCCGCCGGGCTCGACGTGGGGCTCAACAATCAGCGCCGGCACCTTGGCCAGCGGGTTGGCCGCCAGCAGCTCGGGCGGATCCTGCAGCGGGTTGGCGACGATCACTTCGACACGATCGGTAAGGCCTTTCTCGATCACCAGCATGCGCACCTTGCGCGCGTAAGGCGAGGTCGGGGAGTAGATCAGCTGCATGGAGACTCCTTGCAAAGTCGACGGAATCGCGGTGGCCGGCTGGCCGTTAGCCGAGCGCGCGCGGCGAGTGTCGGCGAGGCAGCAGACGCTGGCAAATCCGCAGGCGCGGTGACGCCGCGATCAGTGGCTTGCGTTGTCGTGACCACGTAGCAGCTGGCGCGACCCGCGGAAGGCGTGCATATGTCCCCTCCCCCCAAGCTGCCCTCGCTTCGCTTGGGCTGTGGAGAGTTCCGGCTGCCAGCGGCAGCCGACGAACACTCTCCTGCGCTTCCCACGAGGTGAGAGGGCTCTTCGTTCTGTTTCTGCGCATCGGCATGAGTAGCGCTTGGATGACTTGCGCGCGGCTCGCATCGGGGCAGCTCTTCTCCCCTCTCCCCCCGTGGGAGAGGGGACGGGGGAGAGGGGGATGAGGCCTGCCGCGAGATTCGCCCCCTCTGCCCAACCTGCCTTCGCTTCGCTCGGGCTGCGGAGAACATCGGTTGCCACGGGCAGCCGACAAACACCCTCCTGCGCATCCCGCGAGGGGAGAGAGGCTTGCATCCGCGCCGCCAGAGGCTCTGGGGTCATCTGGCGCCGAGCGCACTCCAGGGCTGCTGCAGCACGGGATGCATACGTATGCGGCGCCACATCGACTTCCCCACCACCCCCGCCGGGGGCACACTCGCGCGGACGTGCGCGACAGACGCACCCACGAGCAGCGAAGGGGCGGGAACATGCAGGACCAGCGGATCCGTGAAGTGGTGATCGTCGGCGGCGGCACCGCCGGCTGGATGGCGGCGGCGGCATTGGCCAAGGTGCTGGGCCGGAGCTACAGCCTCCGCCTGGTCGAATCCGACGACATCGGTACGGTCGGCGTGGGTGAAGCCACCATCCCGATGATCAAGCTGTTCAACGCAGCACTCGAACTCGACGAGGCCGACTTCATCCGCCGCACCCAGGGTTCGTTCAAGCTCGGCATCGAGTTCGTCAACTGGGGCCAGGTCGGCGACAGCTATATCCATGGCTTCGGCAAGATCGGCCAGGACCTCGGCATCGTGCCCTTCTACCACTACTGGCTGAAGCTGCATCAGCAGGGCCGCGCCGGGCACCTCGACGACTACTCGATCAACACCGCCGCAGCGCGCGCCAACAAGTTCATCCCGGCGCGGACCGACCGCCCGAACTCGCCGCTGGCCGACATCGCCTACGCCTACCACTTCGACGCCGGCCTGTACGCGCGCTATCTGCGCGAATATGCCGAAGCGCGCGGCGTGCGCCGCACCGAGGGCAAGGTCGCCTCGGTGCAGCAGCATCCGGAAAGCGGCTTCATCGAGTCGATCACGATGGAGAGCGGCGAGCGCATCCCCGGCCAGCTCTTCGTGGACTGCTCGGGCTTCCGCGGCATCCTGATCCAGCAGGCGCTGAAGACCGGCTACATCGACTGGAGCCATTGGCTGCCCTGCAACCGCGCGGTCGCCGTGCCCTGCGAGACGCGACAGGCGATCACGCCCTACACGCGCTCGACCGCGCGCACGGCCGGCTGGCAGTGGCGCATTCCGCTGCAGCATCGCGTCGGCAACGGCCACGTGTTCTCGTCCGACTTCATCAGCGAGGACGAAGCCACCTCGATGCTGATGGCCAACCTCGAAGGCAAGCCGCTGGCCGAGCCGCGCGTGTTGAAGTTCGTCACCGGCAAGCGCCGCAAGTTCTGGAACAAGAACGTGGTCGCGGTCGGCCTGGCCAGCGGCTTCATGGAACCGCTGGAGTCGACCAGCATCCACCTGATCCAGTCGGCAATCGCGCGGCTCACCGCGTTCTTCCCGCACGCCGGGTTCGATCAGACCGATATCGACGAGTTCAACGCCCACTCGCACTGGGAGTTCGACAAGATCCGCGACTTCCTGATCCTGCACTACCACGCCACCGAGCGCAGCGATACGCCGTTCTGGAACTACGTGCGGACCATGGATATCCCGGCCGAACTGCGCGCCAAGATGGAGCTTTTCCGCAGCAACGGCCGCGTCTTCCGCGACGGCCACGAGCTGTTCGCCGAGCCCAGCTGGGTGCAGGTGATGCACGGCCAGCGCATGCAGCCGCGCGGCTATCACGCCCTGGTCGATGCGCAGGACGACGAGGCCGTGCAGAAGCACGTCGAGACCGTACGCGACGTGATCGCCGCCTGCGTCCAGGCCATGCCGACCCACGAGCAGTTCATCGACCGGCACTGCGCGGCAAGGCCTAAGGCCGCGTAGTTCATGGGGTGGGCCCTGGCCCACCCTAAGCCCGACGCTTGCCCCCGTAACGGCTCGCGCATACGCGCCCGAGCACACCTTCCTGTGCGCCGCGCGGGCGGCTGGGCCCAGCGAGCGGGCCGCGCTTCGGCCCGGCGCTGACGACAGGCGATCGACGGCTCGCGACTCGGTGGAATCGCCGCCCGCATCCGCGCGCCCGGCGCAGGAAGAGCCAATGTGATGCGGGCGTCCGGACTCAGACGCCTCGAACCTCGCGCAGGCCATCCAAGCTCTGCACCCTGGGCTGGCCCCCGGCCCAGCACAAGCACGTCGCCTGAGCCAGAGGTTCCAGCGCGTGGTGGGCCAGGGCCCACCCTATTCGACGTTCTGGGCGGCGGCGAACTGCTGGCGAGCCCTGTCCGCGCCATTGCTTCGGGCCATCGCCACGCGCTTCCGCCCTTGCTTTTCGGCCTGGGCACCCAGCAGCGCCAGGCGCACACGAATTCAGCCGGCGCCATGGCACCACGTGCGCGACGCCCGGCCAGCAGCCCAACGCCACAAAGCCGAAGCCCACGCCGCGGGGAGACGGCGTGGGCTTCGGGTGCTGCCGGGGGATGGATCGATGCTTCAGCGCATCAGAACTTGTAGCTCAAGCCTAGCAGGGCATTGCGGCCGTACTCGACGTACTCGCGCGGGCGAAGAGGGTCGCTGTCGAACGTCGTGCTGAAGGGCTCGTCCTTCAGATTGTTGATCTGGAAGAAGAAGGCCAGGTCCTTGAGCGGGCCATCCATGAACGTGTAGTTCACCTGCAGATCAACGATCGCCTCGCGGTTGATAAGCACACGCTCGCGGTCGAGGAACACGTTCTGGATCTCGCCGACGAACTCCGACCGGTGACGGCGCGAGGCCCGAACGCCCCAGCCGAAACGCTCCCAGTACAGGGTGACGTTCGAGGTGTACTTCGAGAAGCCTGGCAGCGGCTCGCTCGTACCGGGTCCGTTGGGCCGAACGCTGGTTCGAGTGTCGGTGTAGTGCGCCTGCACGCCGAAGCCCTCAAGCGGGTCCCACAACAGGTCGAAAGGCACCGACACTGCGAGCTCCAAGCCAGCGATCAGGCCACCCTCGCCGTTCGCGGGCGCGGTGAGCGTACCAATACTGCTCGCAGGCTGCTGCTGACCTGGAGGTATCGGGATGCCCGCGAAATCGAACTCGATCGACTGGTTGTAAACGTAGGACTTCAGATCCTTGAAGAACCAGGCTGCAGAGACATAGCCTTTGCCGCCAAAGTACTTCTCGTACGATACGTCAATGGCATTGGCGATCCACGGCCGCAGCTCAGGATTGCCACCACCGCCAGTCCAGATGAAAGGGGCATTCGGGTTCGGGTTGTTCTCTCCGCCCTCGCGATTGATGCCAAACGAGAAGCCGGCCGACATGTCGTCGATACGAGGCCGCGCCTGCTGTCGTGCGAGTCCTAAACGGAGCTTCTGATCCTCCGTGACATCAAAGATAAGGTTGGCACTGGGCAGGATCTCGGTGTAGGTGGCGCCGCGGGTGACCGCCTCACCGTTGCCGGTTCCGCCGAAGGTACGAAGACCGAAACCTTCCTGATCCACGCGCTGGACCTGCACGCCGACGTTGCCGCGCACCGGCACGCTGCCCCACTGGCTGTCGAGGTTCGCCTGCGCGTAGAGGGTCGTGATGTCTTCTTCCACGCCGAAGTTCTTTCGCGCGAAGCCGTTCTGGGCAAAGCGGTCGATGCGGTTGTACGGAACACCATTCGGGTCGAAGGTCGGCAGGTTGGGCAGACCGAAGAACCCGAAGCCGAAGGAGGCGCCGGTGGGATACGGCAACGAGGCGCGGTCGTTGCAGGCCTGGATGCACAGCGCAACTTCGGAGGCGAAGCGATCCTTATCGCGGCTGGTGTAGTTCAGGCCGTACTTGAGGCTGCTGATGGCGCCGTCACTGAACAGCTGCTCGAACTCCACGCGCGCCTGGTTGATGGTGTCCTCGACCGCGTAGGGTTTGTCGAAGCCGTCGCCGCCCCAGCCGCCCGGATCCCACAGACGCAGCTGCGAGACGTCGCCGAAATCGGCGCCGAAATCCATGTCGTACCAGCCGCCCGGGTTCAGCGAGACGCCCAGCGTGGTGCCCGCGAAGCCCGGCGCAAAGCCGGCATTGCTCTCGAAGTTGCGACCATCGCGGTCGGCGCGCGAGGTGCTGAGGTCGGTGGTCAGACGCCAGTCGTCGTTGATGCGGAACTGGTGGTTCCAGCCGACCGACAGCAGCGAATCCTCGTTCTTGTACTGGTCGGTGCGCAGCACCGGACGTGCGTTGCGGTAGGTGGAGCTGGTGCCGTTTCGGCTGACCAGATCGGCGAGGTAGCAGTTCTCGGTGCAGTTCCCGAGGCCGATTTCCAGTCCGCGCTGGATGGTGTCGGAATCGAAGGTCGAGTAGTAGACGTCGAGCGCACCACGATGGCTGTCGTTGGGCTGGTACTCCATCGCCGCCGTGATGCCCTTGCGGACCAGATCGGTGGTGCGGCCCTGGATGGTGACACCGCCGAGCTGGCCGTTGGGCTCATAGCCCCAGGCACGCCAGCTGTTCGACTGCTGCGGCGAGTTGAGGTAGGCATAGCCGAGCGCGAAGCCGACCGTCTTGGCCTGGTTCTGGTCGATGTAGGCGAAGCTGGCGCGCTCGCCGTACAGCTTGGATTCTTCCAGCTTGTACTGGTCGCGGCGGTAGTTGGCGGCGATCACGCGATCATCGAAATCCAGCGGGCGCACGGTCTGCAGGTCGATGGTGGCGGACAGGCCCTGACCCACGAGGCTTGCGGTCGGCGTCTTGTACACGACCACCTGGCGCATGGTTTCGGAGGCGTACTGATCGAACTCGACGCCGCGGTTGGTGCCCATGCTGGCCTGCTCGCGGCCGTTGAGGGTGGCCGTTGCGAAATCGCCGGACAGACCGCGCACATTGATCTCGGTCGAACGACCGCGGTCGCGCTGCGAGGTCAGGCCGGGCAGGCGGGCGAGCGCGTCGGCAATGGAGACGTCCGGCAGCTTGCCAATGTCTTCAGCCGAGATCGCCTCGACGATGGAGTCGGCGATCTGCTTGGTCTCGATCGCGCTCTCGATGCCGGCGCGAATGCCAACGACCTCGATCGTATCGAGGGACTTGGCCTCGTCTTCGGCGGCTTCCTTGGCGGCTTCCTCGTCGTCCGCCTGCTGGGCAGCCATGCCGGCATCCGCCCAGGCCGACTGCGCCATCATTGCGACGGCCGACGCCAGCGCCATGCTCAGCACGTTGCGCTTCAAGTTCAACATTGTCCCCTCCACTCGATACGGTCTGCGATGTGTGAGCCCGGCTACGCGGCCGCTGCATGGCCCGCGCCGGGTCTGTTCTGTGAGCTGCCGATGGCGGCCCGACCTGAGTTCGCCGTCGGGACGTTCCCCCGTCCCCTGCAGCGCGAAGCGATGGTAGCCCCGGCCCTTTGGCACATGACCCAAGCTGCATACGTATTCATGCAAAGCGCCCCGCGGAGGCGTCGCGCAAGGGTCTGGGTCGGCACCAAGATGAGACCTGCCGCGGCTTCGCGTGATTGCCGGGGCCACAGGAGATTGCGCTGCAACGCAGCAATCCATCCTGTCAGATGCGGCAGGTTTTCCGATCACGCCAGCCCACCGGATGCTGCACATGCACAGCGCACTACAGACCTTCGGATCGACCGCACCGCGCGCGGCTTCGAGGCGATATGACGGATCGCGATCCATTCTCGGCAGGGCGCTGCTGCTCTGCGCGACCATCAGCCTGGCCGTCACGTCCGTGCAGGCGGAAGAGCCGGAGTCGGCCACGCGCGACTGGCGCGACGAGATCCTCTACTTCGCCCTGATCGACCGCTTCGACGACGGCGAGCCGGACAACAACGATCAGGGGGCGAACGAATACGATCCGGCCGACTCACGCCGCTACAGCGGTGGCGATCTGGTGGGACTCACGCGTCGACTCGACTACATCCGCGGCCTCGGTGCGACCGCGCTGTGGATCACCCCGCCGGTGCGCCACCAGTGGTGGGACGAGGCGGTCGGCTACGGTGGCTACCACGGCTACTGGGCGCAGCACTTCATGGAGGTCGACCCGCACTTCGGCACGCTCGACGACTACCGCGCGCTGGCCAATGGCCTGCACGCGCGCGACATGCGTCTGGTGCAGGACATCGTGGTCAATCACGTCGGCAACTACTTCCGCTACCCGCCGGGCAAAGCCGCACCCGAGGTCGCCGCGGACTGGCGCGCGAATGCCGGCGCGGCACCGACCGCGCGGCCGACGCAGTGGCCCTTCGACCAGAACGACGCGCGCGACATGCGGCAGCGCAGCCTCGACATCTACCACTGGACGCCGCCGATCCAGGACTACAGCGACCCGGTGCAGCTGCTCGATTGGCAGATGGCCGACCTCGATGATCTGAACACCGAGAACCCGCTGGTGCGACGGGCCCTGCGCCAGTCCTACGGCCACTGGATCCGCGAGGTCGGCGTCGACGGCTTCCGCGTCGACACCGCCTTCTATGTGCCGCCGGCCTACTTCCGCGATTTCCTGTTCGCCGCAGACCCCGCCGCACCGGGCGTGATCGAGGTCGCGCGGCGCGCGGGCACGCCGGACTTCCTGCTGTTCGGCGAGGGCTTCGGCATCGACCGCGCCTTCGAGGACGTGCAGGCGCGGCGCATCGAACGCTACGCGCGCGACGAGGCCGGCCCGCTGCTGCCGGCGATGATCAACTTCCCGCTCTATGGCACCAGCCTCGACGTGTTCGCGCGGGGGCGTCCGCCGGCCGAGCTCAAGCACCGCATCGAGAGCGTGCTGACCGTACACGCCGATCCGCACCGCATGCCCAGCTTCGTCGACAACCACGATGTCGACCGCTTCCTCGCCGGCGGCAGCGAGGCCGGGCTGAAGCAGGCCCTGCTCGCGCTGATGACGCTGCCCGGCATTCCGGTCATCTACTACGGCACCGAGCAGGGTTTCACCCGCATGCGCGGCGCGATGTTCGCCCGCGGCTGGGGCAGCGAGGGACGCGACCACTTCGATACCGCGCATCCGCTCTACCGCTATCTGCAGCGCGCCACGGCGCTGCGCCACGGCGAGTGGACACTGCGCCGAGGTCGGCCGCGCGTGCTGGCAGCGGAAGCGGCCGCGCCGGGCGTCATCGCCTGGGTGATGGAATCAGACCAGGGTTCCGCGCTGGTCGCACTGAATACCGCCGATGCACCGAGCGCCTACGGCGCGATCGAGACCGGCCTGCCGACGGGCACGCGGCTGCAGCCGCTGTTCGCGATCGAGGGCGACGCCCCTGCACTGGCGGTGGATGCGCAGGGCCGCTTGGATCTCGCCTTGGGCGCGCGCGATGGCCGGGTGTGGCGGGTGCTGTCGGCCACGTCTTCCGCATCGACCGAAGCCACCGCACCGCAGCGACCGAAGCTCGATGCGCTGGGTGATGCGGCGGTGTCAGAACACCTCTCCATCGCCGGTCGCGCTCGCGCTGGCGGTGCACTGCAGCTGGTGCTCGATGGCGAAGTCGGGCGCGGCACGCGGGTGCAGGTGGATGCAGACGGGCGCTTCGCCGTTCAGCTCGACGTGCGCGGCCTTGCCGATCCCGGCCTGAGCCATCGCCTGCAGCTCATCGACACCGCGACCGGGCTCGCCTCCGACAGCGCGCACTTCCGCGTGCAGCCGCGCTGGACCGTGCTGGCCGAAGGCGAGGACCCGGTCGGCGATGACCGTGGCCCGGAGGGGCACTATCGCTACCCGGCCGATCCGGGCTGGGGCGAACGCGGGCTGCTCGATCTCACCCATGCGCGCGCCGAGGCCAGCGGGGGCAGCCTGCGATTGAGCGTGCGGCTGCGCGCGCTGAGTCGCGACTGGAACCCGGCCAATGGCTTCGACCGCATGGCGCTGACGCTGCACATCGCCCTGCCCGGCGCCGATGCGGGTGCGCGCGCCCTGCCCCTGCTCAATGCCGCGATGCCCGAAGACCTGCGCTGGCAGCGCCGCCTGCGCCTGCACGGCTGGTCGAACGCGCTGTTTTCGTACGAGGGTGCCGACGCGAAGCGCGAGGGCACGGCCATCGGCGCGGCCGCGCTCGCGGTCGACCCCGAGACCAGCACCTTGACCATCACCCTGCCCGCGCGCCTGCTCGGCGAGCTTGAATCCCTGCACGGCGCAGTGCTGCACATCAGCACCTGGGATTACGACGGCGGCTACCGCGCGCTCACGGCCGAGGGCGGCGCGATGCGCTTCGGCGGCGGCGACGGTGCGCGCGATCCGCTGTGGATGGACTCGATGCTGCTGCGGCTGGAGTAGGCATTCCGAGCGCGAGTGTGCCCTCGACCCTGCGAATGTGGGTCAGGAATCGCAGAACCGTTCAGACCGCCGCGAGGGTGCCGCCTATGGTGGGCCAGGGCCCACCCTATGCAGGTTGATAGGATGGGCCCTGGCCCATCGCTGGCGCTGACTGGCGACGCGTTGCAATGCGCCGCAACTTTCGAATCCCGACAGACAGTGGCGAGCGTGCGGCGCGTGATGGGGCAGGCCGCGTCCAATGCCGGCTGATAGGGTGGGCCCTGGCCCACCGTTGGCGCTGCCCTGCGATACGCGTTGCGATGCGCCGCAACTTTCGAACCGCGACAGACAATGGCGAGCGCGCGGCGCGCGATCGGTCGGCCGCGCGTGATGCCGGCTGATAGGGTGGGCCCTGGCCCAGCGTTGGCGCTGCACCGCGAGGCGCGCTGCGAGGCGGCGCAACGTACGAGTCGCGGCGTGCTGGCGCGAGCGTCCGGCGCATGGTGGGCCAGGGCCCGCCCTATGGGCGTCTGCGCTCGAAGGGCCAGCGGCCGCGCCAGTACTGCAGCAGCAGGAAGCCGAACAGCATGCCGCCGAGATGCGCGAAGTGGGCAATGCCGGTGCGGGTGCCTGAAACGCCAAGCACCAGTTCGATCACGCCGTACACCACCACCAGGGTGCGCGCCTTCATCGGAATCGGCGGAATCAGCAGCATCACCTGCCGGTTCGGAAAGGCCATGCCGAAGGCCAGCAGCACGCCGAACACGCCACCCGAGATCCCCACAGTGTTGTAGAGCTCGCCCGACTGCGCCGCCATGGTCGTCACCACCAGCTGGATCAGGCCCGCGCCGACAATGCAGGTGAGCACGTACAGCAGATAACGACGCGGGCCAAGCACGCGCTCGACATCACCACCGAACATCCACAGCGCCAGCAGGTTGAACAGCAGGTGGGTCTCGCTGCCGTGCATGAAGCCGTAGGTAAACAGCTGCCAGGGCAGGAAGCCAACGCTGACAATCTGCCCGTTGAACGCACGGGTGTACTCGCCCGCGGGCCAGAGCATGAAGGGCAGCATCGCGAGCTCGCCCAGCACCAGCTGCAGCACGTAGACCAAGCCACAAGCGAGCAGCAGGACCTTGGTGATGGGAGGTACAGGCGGCATCACGGCTCCGGTGCGCGAATCAGCAGGCCGGCAGTGTAGCGGCGGCGGCGTGCGGCTCGGGCGTGTCCGCACATCCACGCGCATGCGCCAGCGCTGCAAGCACCGTCGCATGGTGGATGTCGACGATGTCCTCGACATCGTTCGCATAGCCGCCCGCCATGCTGATCGACAGCGGCAGGCCGAGCCGGCGGCAGGTGTCCAGCACGCGCTGGTCGCGTTCGCGCAGGCCTGCCTTGCTGAGTTTGAGAAAACCGAGTCGATCGCCCTCGAACGGATCGGCGCCGGCGAGATAGATCAGTGCGTCGGGGCGTGCGGCGGCGATGGCGCGGGGCAGGTGATGGTCGAGCAGATCGAGATAGGCCTCATCATCGGTGCCGTCCGGCAGGGCGACATCGAGGTCCGAGGGTGGCTTGACCGCCGGGTAGTTGCGCGCGGCGTGCATCGAGAAGGTGTGGATCGTGGGGTCGTTCGCGCACAGGGCGGCGGTGCCGTCGCCCTGATGCACGTCGAGGTCGACAACCAGCAGGCGATCAGCCAGCCCTGCCGCCTGCACATGACGTGCGGCGACCACCGAATCGTTGAACACGCAATAGCCGCCGCCGCGATCGAAGGCCGCATGGTGGGTCCCGCCGGCCAGGTTCACCGCCACGCCATCGCCGCGCAGGGCCGAAGTGAGCGCGCCGATGGTGCCGCCCGAGGAGCGCCGCGAGCGCTCGACCATGGCCGCCGACCACGGAAAGCCGATGCGCCGCAGCTCGGCCTCGCTGGCGCGGCCCTCGTGCATGCGCGCAATGTAGTCGCGGCAGTGCACGCGCTGCAGGTCTTCGATCGAGGCCGGCTCGGGCTCAACCAGCTCGATGCCCTCGACACCGCGCACGCGCTCGTACAGCCGCCGGTACTTGTCCATCGGAAAGCGGTGCTCGGGCGGCAGCGGCAGCACGAAGTGGTGGCAGTAGTAGGCGCGCATCGATGGTTGGACAGAGTGACCGGCAGTGGTGGGGCGCCATGGAAGAACGACAGCCGTGGGCAGCGTGTGATTCGCGACGCAAACATCCCATTTCATGGGGTGGGCCCTGGCCCACCATGGGTCCGACACATGCCCCGGTCCGCCATGTCGACCACGCCCTGCGGCAGACATCCGTGCCGATGCGACACCGCTTCCGCATCGTCGGCATGCCCTGTGCGCGGCGCGATCAGAAGCCGCGTTCGACATCGGCCCTCGGCGCGGGACTCAAGGCCCGAAGGGTGCGCAGGGCGCCTCGCGCCGGGATGCCCTCGACGTTTGGTGAACGAAGACTGGGGCGAGCGTCGAGCGCAGCGACATCGGGTGGACGAAGGCCGGGGCGAGCGCCGCGCTCACGGTGGGCCAGGGCCCACCCTATGCTTCGTTTTGGCCTTCGTTGCGCCCCTCGTGTTCGCCCGGCCCCGCCTCGCGACGCTCCGCGGTCGGCACATGCAGGCCCGACTTCAGCGCCAGCTCGGCCATGCGCTGCGCGTCAGCGAGGATGCCGTGCAGGACGCGCAGCTCGCGCTCGTCGAGCGCGGCGCGCAGGAACACCCGGCGCAGGCGCTGCATCACCACGTCGGGCGAGCGGCCCTTGTGGAAGTCGATGTCGTGCAGGGTCTGGTCGAGGTGTCCGAAGAAGCGCTCGACCTGCGCCTGCGTCGCCAGCGCGTCGCCGCGCTCGAGGGTCGCGGCAAGTGGAGAAGGCGCCGCGGGCTGGGGCGCGTCCGCCTGCGCTGGAAACAGATGCCCCATGCGCAGCTCGTAGCTCAGCACCTGCACGGCCTGGGCCAGGTTCAGCGAGCTGTACTCGGGATTGGCCGGGATGTGCACGGCGGCCTGGCAGCGCTGCAGCTCTTCGTTCGTCAGGCCGGTGCGCTCGCGGCCGAACATCAGCGCGACCGGGCCGCTGCGCGCGCTTTGCAGCAGCAGCGACGCGGCGTCACGCGGCCCGTACTCGGGCAGCGGTACGCCGCGCCGGCGCGCGGTGCAGCCCAGCACCAGGCGGCAGTCGGCGATGGCGTCCTCCAGGCGATCGAACACGCGGGCGCGCTCCAGCACCTCGTCGGCGCCGGCCGCCATCGCGTTGGCCTGGATGTCGGGAAACTGCTCGGGCTGCACCAGGCGCAGGTCGGACAGTCCCATGGTCTTCATGGCGCGGGCGGTGGAGCCGATGTTGCCGGGGTGCTGGGTGCCGACCAGGACGATGGCGATGGCGTCGAGCATGGGATTCCTTGGCTTGAGGGTGCCGAAGACGGCCGGGCGCAGGCGGTTCAGCCGGCGGGCGGGACTCGCCCGGGCCTTTGCAGTACACTCCCCCGCCCTTCAGGGACGGCCAGCCTGGCCGTGCCCGTTCTTTTCCCAGCGAGAGTGCGTATGCAGAAGTCCGCGATCAACGTCGTGGTCAAGGCGGCACGCCGTGCCGGCGACCTGATCCTTCGCCATGTCGGCCGCGTCGAATCCCTGAGCGTCTTCGAGAAATCGAAGCAGGATTATGCCAGCGAGGTCGATGCCCAGGCCGAAGCCGAGATCATCCGCGAACTCAAGCGCGCCTTTCCCGACCACGCCTTCCTGGCCGAGGAATCGGGCCAGACCGGCAAGTCGCGCTACACCTGGGTCATCGATCCGCTGGACGGCACCAGCAACTTCCTGCACGGCATCCCGCACTTCTGCGTGTCGATCGCGCTGCTGGACAACCAGGAGCCGGTGCTGGGCGTGATCTACGATCCGCTGCGCAACGAGATCTACAGCGCGACCAAGGGCTCGGGCGCGGTGTTGAACGACAAGCGCATCCGCGTCGCCCAGCGCAATGACCTGTCGGGCGCGATGCTGATCACCGGTTTCGCCCCGCGCCAGCGCTCGAAGATCGGCGCCCAGCTGGAGGCCGTGCGCGAGCTCATGCGCGACGCCGAGGACGTGCGCCGCACCGGCTCGGCCGCGCTGGATCTGGCCTATGTCGCCGCCGGCCGCGCCGACGCCTACTTCGAGGCCGGGGTGATGCCCTGGGACATCGCCGCCGGCGTGCTGCTGGTGCGCGAAGCCGGCGGCCGCGTCTGCGATTTCCGCGGCGGCACCGATTACTTCAAGTACGGCCAGATCGTCGCCGGCAACCTGAAGGTCAGCGAGCTGGTGCAGAAGTCCCTGGTCAACTCGGGGTATGCGGCGGCGTTTGACTGATCGCGAGGGTCGCGGCTTTGCCGCGACGGGATTGGGGATTGGGGATTCGGGATTCGGGATTCGGGATTCGTCAGGCTCGAATCCTCGACGCGAGCTCTCAATAATCAGAACGCTTGCAATGGCATGTCTTCGCCGTCGCCCCCGCGGAGGCGGGGGCCCAGCAAGACTTGCGACAGCCGCAGGAACCCTGGATCCCCGCCTCCGCGGGGATGACGAGCCCAGGTTTCTCCAAGAACACCGCCCAGCTGAGTAGCTCCAGGGGCAGTCCGACAACGCGCAGCCTTCGCATCCCGTCAGTCGCGCCGGCTCTTGCGAATCCCCAATCCCCAATCCCCAATCCCCAATCCCCAATCCCCAATCCCGAATCCCGCAAACAGAAAGGGCGCCCCGCGGGGCGCCCTTGTCGTTTGCAGCGTGCCGAAGGTGCGCTCAGGGCCGCCGATTCAGCTCCGCGTCGTCCTTGGCCTTGGGCATCAGGTCTTCCTTGGTCACGCCCAGCGTCAGCAGCAGGGGGCTGGCGAAGAAGATGGTGGACGCCGTGCCGACCACGATGCCGACGATCAGGGCCATCGCGAAGCCTTCCAGCGTCGGGCCGCCCCAGATGTACAGCGCGATACAGGTCAGCAAGGTGGTCAGCGAGGTCATGATGGTGCGCGACAGCGTGCTGTTGATCGCGCGGTTGATCACGTCCTGCGGCGTGTCCTTGCGGGTCGCGCGGAACAGCTCGCGGACGCGGTCGAAGACCACGATCTTGTCGTTCACCGAGTAACCGTCGACCGCGAGGATCGCCGCCAGCACGGTCAGGTCGAAGTCGTAGCCCATGATCGCGAAGAAGCCGAGCGTCACGATCACGTCGTGCGCTTCGCCGACCACGGTGGCGACCGCGAACTTCCATTCGAAGCGCAGACCGATGTAGATCATGATGCCGGCCAGCACCACCAGCACGGCGATGATGCCGTTGTAGGCCAGCTCGGCGCCGACCTGCGGGCCGACGAACTCGCTGCGCTTGATCTCGACCTTGGCGCCGCCGGCGGACAGGGCCTCGAGCACGCGACCCGCGGTGGCCGCATTGCCGTCGGCGATGCTGGCATCCGCGGCGGCGGTGGCTTCGTCCTCGGCCACGGCCTTCGGCGACAGCCGCACCGAGAAACTGGTGCCGGAGAAGCGCTGCACCAGGGCGCCTTCGATACCGGCCGCTTCAAGGCGCTCGGTGACCGCGCTCTGCTCGGTGGTCTCGGCGAACTCGACCTCGACCAGGGTGCCACCGGTGAAGTCCAGGGCGAAGTTCAGGCCACGCGTGGCCAGCGCCACGATCGAGATGAGCATCAGCGCCACCGCCACCGCCATGGTGGCGCGGCGGATGCGCATGAAGTTGACGTTGCTGTTGGGGTTGAAGAATTCCATTGCTCGGCTCCGTCGAATGCGTCAGACCGAAACCGAGCGGACTTTCCGCCCGTGGCCGTAGAACAGGGTGGCCAGCGCGCGACTGACGGTCACCGAAGTGAACATCGAGGTCAGCACGCCGAAGAACAGCACGGCGGCGAATCCGCGCACCGGGCCGGAACCGAAGGAGAACAGCGCGACCGCGGCGATCAGCTTGGTGACGTTGGAGTCGAGGATGACCGTCCACGCGCGCTCATAGCCGGCCACGATCGAGTTGACCGGCGTGTTGCCGGCGCGCAGCTCCTCGCGGATGCGCTCGATGATCAACACGTTGCCGTCGATCGCCATGCCCAGCGTCAGCACGATGCCGGCGATGCCGGGCATGGTCAGAGTGGCTCCAGCCACACTGAGCGCCGCCGCCAGCAGCAGCAGGTTCATGAACAGGGCGAACACCGAGATCAGGCCGAAACCCTTGTAGTAGACGATCATCAGCGCGCAGACCAGAGCGAACCCGAGCATGACCGCATCGGCGCCCGCCTTGATGTTTTCCGCGCCCAGCGAGGGTCCGACCACGCGCTGCTCGACGATGTCGACCGGTGCGGCCAACGAGCCCGCGCGCAGCAGCAGGGCAAGCTGTGCTGCTTCCTGGGGGCTGGACAGGCCGGTTGTCTGGAACTGGGTCGAGAAGACACCGCGGATATTGGCCAGCGAGATGACTTCCTCGGTCCGGCGCACTGTCGGGACTTCCTTGCCGTCCACCATGCGCGTTTCGAGGCGGCGCTCTATGAAGACCACGCCCATCCCTCGGCCGACATTTTCGCGGGTGAACTCGAGCATGCGCTGGCCACCAATCGCGTTCAACGTGACCGAGACTGCAGGGGTGCCGCTCTGCGGGTCGAGCTGTGAGGCCGCATGCACCAGTTGGTCGCCGGAGGCGATCACGCGCTTACTGAGCAGTACCGGCATCGGCCGGCCATCCGGGCCCAGCTCGCGGGTGTAGTAGAGCTTGGCCTCGGGCGGAACGCGGCCGCCATCGCGCGCTTCCTGGGCATTGCCATCGACCTGGGCGCGGTACTCCAAGGTCGCCGTGGAACCTAGAATGCGGATGGCTTGCGCCGTGTCCTGCACGCCCGGCAGCTGCACCACGATGCGGCTGTTGCCCTGGCGGGTGATGATGGGCTCGGCCACGCCGAGCTCGTTGATGCGGTTGCGCAGGGTGCCGACGTTCTGCTCCAGGGCATCGGAGAGGATCTGGTTCAGCACCTCTTCGCGCATGCGCCCGATCAGCTGGGTCGGCTCGCTGCCTTCGCTGAGCTGCAGGTCGGTGACACGGCCTGCGATCGCGGTGGCCGCGGCCTCGCGGTCTTCTGCACGGCGCAGCTGCACGACGATGCCGTTGGGCGTGCGGTCGACGCGGGTGTACTGCAGGTTCTTCTCGCGCAGCAGCACGCGGATGTCGTCAGCGAAGCCGTTCTCGCGCTTCTCGACCGCCGCGTTCTGGTCGATCTCCATCAGGAAGTGCACGCCACCCTGCAGGTCGAGGCCGAGCGTCATCGCCTTGGCCCGGATCGCCTGCAGCCAGGCCGGCACGGTCGGCGCCAGATTCAGGGCCACGGTGTAGCGGTCACCCAGCTCCGCGCGGACCAGATCGGCGGCGATCAGCTGTGCTTCCGGCGAGGGCATGCGCACCAGCACGCTGGCTGGCGCGGCGCCCTGCCCCTCACGCTGTTCGAAGGACTTGGGCGACAGCTGGCGGGCCTCAAGCACGCCGCGGACGCGCTCGACGAGGGCGGCGTCGATGCTCGCACCGCGGTTCGCACTGACCTGGATGGCTGCGTCCTGCGGGTAGATGTTGGGCAGCGAATAGAAAACCGCGAACAGCAGTACGAGCGCGACGAGCGCGTACTTCCAGCGAGGAAAATCAAGCATGGGGGTCTACCCGGGAAGGCCGCGCCAAGCGCGGCCGGATGGAATGGGCGGCGCGATGGAGCCCGCGATCAGGCGGACTTCAGCGTGCCCTTGGGCAGCACCGCGGTGACGGCCTGCTTCTGCACCTTGACGCGCACGCCGTCGGCGATCTCGACCGTGATGAAGCTGTCGCTGACGTCGTCGATGCGGCCGGCGAGGCCACCCGAGGTGATCACCTCATCGCCCTTGCCCAGGGCGGACACCATGCTGCGGTGCTCCTTGGCGCGCTTCATCTGCGGACGGATCACCAGGAAGAAGAACACAGCGAAGAAGATCGCTAGCATGATCAGCGGCGACCAGGGCGAGGGCTGCGGCCCAGCGGCCTGGGCGAAGGCGGGGGAGATCAGGAAGTCCATGGGGCGGTGCGCTCCGTTGACGGTTGAGGGCTGCCGCAGCCGTCCTGGCCGCCGCAAAGCCGCGGATTATGCCATGCGCACCGCAGTTGCCCGGATTCACTCCGGGGCCGGCGTCTGCCGCAGGCGATAGAACTCGGCCCGGAAGTCCTCGAACCGCCCCGCGTCTATGGCGGCGCGGATGTCGCGCATCAAGGCCTGGTAGTGGAAAAGGTTGTGCTGGGTGGCCAGCATGGCGCCGAGGATCTCGTTGCAGCGCTCCAGATGACGCAGATAGGCGCGGGAAAAGCCACGCGCGCAGGCGTAGCAGCCGCAGCCCTCCTCGATCGGGCGGGTGTCCTTCTCGTACTTGGCGTTGCGGATGCGGATCGCACCATGTTTGGTGAAGTAGTGGCCGTTGCGCGCATTGCGGGTCGGCATGACGCAGTCGAACATGTCGATGCCGCGGGCCACCGCCTCGACGATGTCCTCGGGCCGGCCCACACCCATCAGGTAGCGCGGGCGATCGGCCGGCAGCTGCGGGCAGGTGTGCTCCAGCATGGCGTTGCGCTCGGCCTCGGGTTCGCCGACGGCGAGGCCGCCGACTGCATAGCCGTCGAAGCCGATGTCGATCAGCCCACGCGCCGAGGCGCTGCGAAGGTCGTGGTAGACGCCGCCCTGGACGATGCCGAACAGCGCGGCGTCATTGCCCTCGTGCGCGCGCTTCGAACGCTCGGCCCAGCGCAGCGAGAGCTGCATCGAGGTCGCCGCCTGCTTCTCGGTGGCAGGGTACGGCGTGCACTCGTCGAAGATCATGACGACATCGGAATCCAGCACGCGCTGGATTTCCATCGACACCTCGGGGCTCAGGAAGACCTTGCTGCCGTCGACCGGCGAGGCGAAGTTCACGCCCTCCTCGGTGATCTTGCGGCGATGCGCCAGCGAGAACACCTGGAAGCCGCCGGAGTCGGTGAGGATCGGCCCGTCCCAGCGCGCAAAGCCGTGCAGGCCCTCATGCGCGCGGATGACCTCAAGCCCCGGCCGCAAATAGAGATGGAAGGTGTTGCCGAGAATGATCTCAGCGCCGAGCGCGCGCAGATCCTCCGGGAACATGGCCTTGACCGTCCCGTAGGTGCCGACCGGCATGAAGGCCGGCGTCTCCACCGTGCCGCGCGGAAACGTGAGCCGCCCGCGGCGCGCGGCGCCGTCGGTGGTGAGCAGGTCGAACTGGAGACGGGACATGGGAGAGCCGGGAATGGGGAATCGGGAATTGGGAATCGTCGGAGCGCGGCGCGAAAATCTCGGAAGGTACGTCTCCGCGCTCGATGCGGCAGCGGCGTGAATGAGGTGCGTCAGGGGTCCACGCCTCGGCTGTTGCCGATTCCCGATTCCCCATTCCCGATTCCCGGCTCCAAGAGCATCGCATCGCCATACGAGAAGAAGCGGTAGCGCTGTTCGACTGCATAGCGATAGGCGTCAAGGATGCGCTCGCGGCCGCAGAAGGCCGAGACCAGCATCAGCAGGGTCGACTGCGGCAGGTGGAAGTTGGTGATCAGGGCATCGATCGAACGGATGCGGTAGCCGGGGAAGATGAAGATCTGGGTGTCGCCGGCGAAGGGCTGCACTTCGCCCTCGCGCATCGCGGTCTCCAGCGCGCGCACCACCGTCGTGCCCACCGCGATGACGCGCTTGCCGGCAGCGCGCGTGCGGCGGATCTGCTCGACCAGCTCGGCGCCGACGTTCAGCCACTCGCTGTGCATGGTGTGCTCGTGCACGCTCTCGGCGCGCATCGGCTGGAAGGTGCCGGCGCCCACATGCAGGGTGACGTGGCCGAACTCGACGCCGCGGGCGCGCAGGCGGGCCAACAGGGGCTCGTCGAAGTGCAGTCCCGCCGTGGGTGCGGCCACTGCGCCGACGTGCTTGGCGAACACGGTCTGGTAGCGCTCGGCGTCGTCGGTGCCGGGCTCACGCTGGATGTAGGGCGGCAGCGGCAGGCGACCGGCACGCAGCAGCAGCTTCTCCAGCGCCTCGTCGCCGCGCAGGCGCAGCCGGTAGAACTCGCCCTCCCGGCCCAGCACCTCGAACTCGCCGCCGGCATCCAGCGTGATGCATGCGCCGGCCTTCGGCGACTTGCTGACGCCGAGCTGGGCGCGCGCCTCGTGGGTGCCGGTGATGCGCTCGATCAGGATCTCTACGCGGCCGCCGCTGTCCTTGTGCCCGAACAGCCGCGCCGGGATCACCCGGGTGTCGTTGAACACCAGCAGATCGCCCGCCTGCAGCAGTTCGGGCAGGTCGCGCACATGCCGATCCACGCGCCCGCCGTCCGCCTGCAGATGCAGCAGGCGACTGGCCGAGCGCTCGGGCAGCGGCGCCTGGGCGATCAGCGCGGGCGGCAACTCGAAGTCGAAGTCGGATTTCTTCACAGAAAGGGGGTGACCAGCAGTGGGCGGGCAGCCGCGCATTATCGTCGCGCGCGGCAGGCGCGACAATTGAATGGCGCCATGGCCGCCTAAAGTGCAGCTGTTGACTGCGACGTGATACGGCGCACATTCGTTCCGAGGCCCAGCGCGCGACCGCAGCGACGGCATGTGGCTTGCAATTACAGCTTGACCCAGCCCGGTCTCCGGAGGCTCGATATGCTTCGCTCCGCGTCACGCACGTTGTGCCTGATCACTTCGATCCTGCTTGCACTCATCGCTTTGCCTGTGCGGTCTGGAGCACAGTCGCTGCCGGCGCCGACCCGCCTGATCGACTCGGATCCTGGCCTGTTCGAAGCCTATGGCCTGAGCGCGAGCGGCTCGGGCGACACCTTGGTGATTGGGGCGCCGGGTGCATTCCCGGATCCGCTGGTCGATGTCTACGTTCGCAGCGGGACACACTGGAATCTACAGGCAAAGATCATTTCGCCTGACGGAGGCGCAAGCGACTTCTTTGGCGACGCCGTCGCTCAGGACGGCGATCGCCTTGTGGTCGGTGCGCCCGATCGGCTCAGCGCAAGCGGTGCTGCCTACGTGTTTCTGCGGACTGGTTCGGCTTGGACTTTGGAAGCCACCCTGCGCGCGAGCGACCCTGTCGGCAACGCTCGCTTCGGCGACGCGGTGGCCATCGACGGCGACACCCTCGCGGTGGGCGCCATTGGCTTCAACCAGTCGCGAGGCGCGGTGTATGTGTTTACCCGCAGCGGTAGCAGTTGGTCGCAGCAGCAGCGCCTGAGCCTGTCCGGTGGAGTTGCCAATGACCGACTCGGACTGTCGGTGGCGCTGTCCGGCGAAGCGCTGATTGCTGGCGCTCCAGGCCTTGATGGCGTTGCTGTCGATCAGGGCGGAGCCTTTGTTTGGCGCCGCAGCGGATCTAACTGGACACTGGAGGCAAACCTCCGGCGCTCGGCGCCGGCTCAGGGCGACCGCCTTGGCTGGTCGGTAGATATCGATGGTGACGTCGCTGTGGCTGGCGCACCGGACGCTGAGGCCAACGGCCCTACCAATTCAGGCCTCGTACTGAGTTGGCTCCGTTCCACAGGTGCATGGCAAGGCCTGAGCGAGTTGGCCAGCCCTGAGGTCTCATCGGGCGCGCAGTTCGGAACCGAGGTGCGCTTGTCCGGCCCACGCCTACTGGTAGGCGCACCGTACGACACCATCGCAGGCGACAGCCTACGCGGCAGCGCCGAGCTGTTCTTGCTTGACGATGGCCAGTGGCTCCGGCGGCAGCGCGTGCTGGCAGACGGCGGTGCGCGGGAGGACCAATTCGGCAGCGCACTGGCCCTCGGTGGCAACATCGCAGGAGTGACGGCGCCGGGCACGGTGATCGACGGTCAGACACTGGCAGGTGCCGCCTACGCCTACGTCAGTCTGGCGACCAGCATCGATCTGAGCGGCGTCCCGGCTCAGGCCGTGCAGATCGGGTCAACATACGCCACCGCCGTTACTGTCAACGCGCCTGAAGGCATCGCGAGCGGCGACGTCCTGATCCGCGACGACCAGGGCAACAGCTGCAGCGCAACGCTCAGCGCGGGCGCCGGCAGCTGCAGCCTGAGCGCAACCGCCGTGGGGCCGCGCGTCCTGCGTGCCCGCTACAGCGGTGCGCCCGGGTTTGCCGAGAGCTTCGGCACGGCCAGCGTGCAGGTGAAGCCCGACCTGCGCCTGCAGCCCGCCAGCCTCGCGGACGGCCAGATCGGGGTGGCTTACAGCCAGCTCTTCGACACGGCCGCCACCGGCGCCACCGTGCCGCTCGTCTTCAGCCGCACTGGCGGCACACTTCCGGCCGGCATCACCCTCGGCGGCAATGGCCTGCTCGCGGGCACCCCCACCGAGTTCGGCAGCTTCAGCTTCACGGTCGCGGTCAGCGACAGCAGCAGCGCGGCGCTCGGTGGCCCCTTCAGCGAAAGCCGCAGCTACACGCTGGTGATCCAGCCGCCCTTCCGCACCGCGCTCGCCCTGGGCCCGGTCGCCAGCCCGCGCGATCGCGGGGTGAGCGTGGTCTTCGACGCCCTGCTCGACGTCATCGAAGAAGAGGGCGGCGCGCCCTCGGGCACCTACGCGGTCACCGCGGTCAACGGTGCGAGCACGCTGGCCTGCAGCGCGCCGGTCAGCGCCGAGGGCGTGCAGAGCTGCAGCATCGAGTTCGGGCCCGGCGCTGCGGTCGGTGACTACGCGATCACCGCGCGCTTCACCTCGGCCAACGCGGACTTCGGCAACAGCAGCGACAGCGACAGCCTGCGCCTGCTCTCGCCTGCCGACCCATCCGTGGGCGTGCTCGCGCTGGACCCGCTCTACCTGCCCGATGACAGCCTGCGCTTCCGCATCGATGTGCAGAACTCGGGGCCGGATGTTGCCTATGCGCTGCGCCTGCAGGCGCCAGCGCCAGCTGGCCTGCTCAATCCGGCCTGGACCTGCACCGGTTCCGCCTGTCCGGCCGCCAGCGGCAGCGGCGCGATCGACCTGCAGATCGCAGCGCTGCCCCCCGGCGCCAGCCTGCAGATCCAGCTGAGCGGCAGCGTGGGCGCGGCGCCGCCGGCGTCCATCACGGCGAGCGCCAGCCTGAGCCTGGACCCGGCCGGTTTCAGCCGGGAACTCGACCCTGCCAACAACAGCGCGAATGCGGGCAGCCTGCCGCTGCGGCTGTTCGCCAATGGCTTCGAAACACCCGAAGACTGAACGGCCCAGCTCAGAGCGGGTAAAAAATCCAGACGCCGTAGCGAGGGCGTCGCTGGGCGTTCGTGGCAAAGCGCGGCGTCTGGATTCAAGGGTGTTTGGCGAGCCAGTCGTCGCGGAGGTCGCGCAGCGCGCTGCCGCCACGGGCGGCCAGAGGCGGTCGCGGTAGGCGGTTGGTTCTCACATGCTCACAGCTCACTGCCTCCCGCACGCAGTGACACAGGCCTCCCCTGCCCGCATGCATGCACCCCTGGCATGCGGGCGGGGCGGTTCTTCTTCGTGGTGTCGCCAGTGCACATAGACGCGTCGCACGCAGTGCGGAGCGCGGGCTCAGCCGGCGCGACTGCGCTGGCACGACCGCTGCTGACGGCAGCGCTGGAAGCCCCTGATTCCGCAAGAGATTCTGCTGAGCGACACGACGACTGCGACGATCACGCTGCCCTCACCGGCTTACGCGGCCCTTATGCCGGGTGATACTATCGGGCTAAGTTTTTGTTTTTATTGGGCCTTGATCGCGCCGAGCGCGCGTCCGCCCAACCACCGGGGAGAGCCAGCCAGATGAACACCGCCACGCCGAGCCTGATCGAGCGCCTGAAACCCCTGCGCAGCTACGGCGGCTCGCCGCGCTGCCGCGGACTCGACGAGGCGACGGTCGAGCGCCTCGGCGGCCAGTTCCCCGAACTCGTTGAAGCCGTGGAGGCCGCCGTCGCCGCCTTCGAGGCCCTGCGCGGCGGCGAGTTCGACGCCCTGCTGCGCGCCGACGAGGCCGAGCAGCTGGCCGCCATCCATGCCGACTACGTCAACTTCTATACCGATGACGCGGTGAATCCCTACGTGGCGCTGACTGCCCGCGGCCCCTGGGTGATCACGCTCAAGGGTGCGGTGCTGCACGACTCCGGCGGCTACGGCATGCTCGGCTTCGGCCACACGCCGAAGCCGGTGATCCAGGCCATGGCGCAGCCGCAGGTGATGGCCAACATCATGACCGCCAGCCTGTCGCAGCTGAAGCTTTCGCAGGCGCTGAAGCGCGAGGTCGGCCATCGCCGCGGCGGCTGCCCCTACGACAAGTTTCTGTGCCTGAATTCGGGCTCCGAGTCGGTCTCGCTGGCTGGCCGCATTGCCGACGTCAACACCAAGCTGCACACCGATCCGGGCGGCCGCCATGCCGGCAAGCGGGTCAAGCGCATCGCCGTGAAGGGCGCCTTCCACGGCCGCACCGAGCTGCCGATGCTGTACTCCGACAGCACGCGCCCGACCTATGCCAAGCACCTGGCGAGCTGGAAGCACCACGAGCCGCAGCTGATCACGATCACGCCGTATTCGGTCGAGGAGCTGCGCGCGGCCTTCGCCGAGGCCGACCAGCAGGGCTGGTATATCGAGGCGATGTTCCTGGAGCCGGTGATGGGTGAAGGCGATCCCGGTCGCCAGGTCACGCCCGAGTTCTATGCCGCAGCAAGGGAGCTGACCAAGGCGCACGGCACCCTGCTGCTGGTTGACTCGATCCAGGCCGGCCTGCGCGCCCACGGCGTGCTGTCGATCGTCGACTACCCGGGCTTTGAAGCTTACGAGGCGCCGGACATGGAGACCTACTCCAAGGCGCTCAACGCCGGCCAGTACCCGCTGAGCGTGCTGGCGGTGAACGCACGCGCCGCCGGCCTGTACCGCAAGGGCGTCTACGGCAACACCATGACCACCAACCCGCGGGCGATGGATGTGGCCTGCGCGACGCTTGAGATGCTGACCCCCGAGGTGCGCGCCAACATCGTCGCCAAGGGCCGCGAGTTCCTTGAAAAGCTCGAGAAGCTGCGCGCCGAGCTCGGCGGCCTGATCACCAAGGTGCAGGGCACCGGCCTGCTGTTCTCCTGCGAGCTGTCGGACGACTTCAAGTGCTACGGCACCGGCAGCACCGAGGAGTACATGCGCGAGCACGGCCTCGGCGTGATCCACGGCGGCGTCAACTCGCTGCGCTTCACCCCGCACTTCGGCATCACCAGCGCCGAGGTCGACCTGGTGGTGGCCGGCGTGCGCCGCGCCCTGCTGGAAGGCCCGCGCAAGGCCACCGCGGCAGCGGCCTGAGACGTCCGCGACGCTTCGGCGTCGACACGCTGGAACGCAGAAGCCCACCGCAGGGTGGGCTTCTGCGTTTCTGGCGACGGCAGTACCTTCGGCTCAGGACGCGTGCACGCAAAGACCTGGCGCAGAGTGAGCTTCAATGGCAGACCGGGAGGCTCCGGGTGAGAGATCCGGACCGGGGCTGAGCAAAGCTCATGGTGGGCCAGGGCCCACCCTATTGGGGCTTGGCGCCAGCGCAGTCGCGCGACGATTCTTCCAATCCCGAATCCCGAATCCCGGCTTCGCGCTACAAACCCTCGGCCTTCGTGGCATCCCACAGCGCTTCCTGCTCCGCCAGCCCCAGTGCCTCCAGCGTGGTGCCGCGCTCAGCGGCCAGCGTCTCCATGCGACGGAAGCGACGCTCGTACTTCAGGTTGGCGCGACGCAGGGCGCTGCCGGCGTCGACCTTGGCCTTGCGCGCGAGGTTCAGCGCGACGAACAGCACGTCGCCGATCTCGTCCTCCAGCGCCTCATGGCCGCGGCCCTTGGCGAGTTCGGCGCGTACTTCTTCCAGCTCCTCGTGCAGCTTGGCGATCACAGGCGCGGCGTCGGGCCAGTCGAAGCCGACCGACGCGCCCTTCTTCTGCAGCTTGAGCGCGCGCGCCCACTCCGGCAGGCCGCGGGTCACCCCGGCCAGGGCGCTGGTGTCGGTCTCGCCCTTGGCCGCGCGCTCGGCGCGCTTCTGCGCCTCCCACTGCGCGAGCGCGGCGTCGGCCTCGTCGGCGCTGGCCTCGCCGTACACATGCGGATGCCGTCTGATCAGCTTGTCGCAGATGGCTTCGGCGACATCGGCGAAGGCGAAGCGGCCCTCCTCTTCCGCCATGCGCGCGTGGAAGACCACCTGCAGCAGCAGGTCACCCAGCTCATCCCGCAGCTCGTCGAAGTCGCCACGATCGATGGCATCGGCGACTTCGTAGGCTTCTTCGATGGTGCAAGGGGCGATCGTGCGGAAGTTCTGCTTGAGATCCCAGGGGCAGCCGCCGTCGGGGTTGCGCAGCTGGGCCATGATCGCGCGCAGGCGCTCGACGGGATCGGCGTGGGTGGGGATTTCGGCGGGCATGGTGTGCTCGGAGTCTGAAGAATGAATGCGGGTCGACGGCACGCCCCTTCACCCCGAGCCCGCGGCCGCGCTCATGGGGGCTCGAAAGCGAACTACAGCCACTCGCGCCAGGGCAGATCAAGGTCGCCGAGCGCAATGAAATCGGGGTTGATCAGGATCTCGCGCTGGTTGTAGCGGAGCGGCTGGCCGTCGAGGCCCAGCACCGCACCGCCCGCCTCCTCCAGCACGCACTGGCCGGCCGCGGTATCCCATTCGCCGGTCGGGCCAAAGCGCGGATAGAGATCGACCTGACCCTCGGCCAGGCGGCAGAACTTCAGCGAGCTGCCCAGCGGCACCTGCAGGGGCTGCTGCAGCTGCTGGATCATCGCCGCACTCTTCGGATCGAGGTGCGAACGCGACACCGCCACCCGCAGCGGACGCGGCGCGGGCTGCTGCACGCTGAGCTGCGCGGGTTCGCCGTCCGCCGGGCACAGCCAGCTGCCCTGCCCCGCCTGCGCCCAGTACAGCGCGTCCAGCACCGGGGCATAGACGACGCCAAACACCACGCGGCCGCTTTCGATGAGGGCGATGTTGACGGTGAACTCGCCGTTGCGCTTGACGAACTCGCGGGTGCCGTCCAGCGGATCGACCAGCCAGTAGCGCTGCCAGCTGCGGCGCTCGCTGAGGTCCTCCGGCGCGGACTCTTCGCTCAGCAGCGGAACCGCGGGCGCGAGCGCAGCGAGGCCATCGCGGATCAGCGCATGCGCAGCAAGATCGGCCTCGGTCAGCGGGCTGCGATCGGCCTTGGCCTCGACTTCGAAATCGCGGGCATAGACCGCGAGGATGGCGGCACCGGCGCGCCGCGCGATATCCAGCACCTCGCTGCGTGCCGCCGCATCCAGCACGAAGGCCGCCGCGCTCACGGCGCGCCCCGCCGCTGCAGGTATTCGCGAACGATGAACATCGCCGCCAGCGAGCGCCCTTCCGAGCAGTCGGGGCGCAGCATCAGCTCGTGCAGGCGCGCCAGCGGCCAGGGAATCACCTCAAGCGGTTCGGGCTCATCGCCTTCCAGCCGCTCGGGGTAAAGGTCCTCGGCCAGCACCAGGGTCGTCGAATGGGTGAAGTAGGTCGGCGCCAGGGTCAACTCGCGCAGCACCGTCAGCCGGCGTGCGCCGAAGCCGGCCTCTTCCTTGAGCTCGCGATTGGCTGCGGTCTCCGCGTCCTCGCCCGGATCGATGCGCCCCTTGACCAGGCCCAGCTCGTAGCGGTGCGGGCCGGCGGCGTATTCACGCACCAGTAGCAGGGTCTCGGCGTCCTGCATCGCGGCGACGATGACCGCGCCGCGGCCCCGCGGCTTGCTGCGCTCGAAGCGCCGGCGCGCGCCGTTGCTGAATTCGAGTTCCAACTGTTCGACCTGGAAACGACCGCCATAGTCGAGCTCATCGATCGAGTGGATGGTCGGCAGCTGCGGCGGCGGCTTGATCGTGCTCACGCGCCCGCCCCTCGCCAGTCGCGGAAGGCCGCCAGCGCTTCGGCATGCAGCTCGGTGTTGCCGGCCAGCACGGTCGTGGTGGCCAGCGAGAGTTCGCGGCCATCGAGGTCGGAGAACACCCCGCCGGCCTCGCGCACGATCACCGCGAGCGCGGCGATGTCGAGAATGTTCACATCGGACTCGATCACCAGATCGATGCCGCCGCGGGCCAGCAGGTGGTAGTGGTAGAAATCGCCATAGCCGCGCGTGCGGCTGGCGCGGCGCACCAGGCCGGCCAGCGCGTTCCAGCCCGGTGCCGCGGCCAGCGTCTTGAGGTTGCCGGTCGACAGCGCGCTGCGCTCCAGCGGCTGCGCGGGGGCGAGTCGGATCGGCGCGCCGTCGAGAAAGGCGCCGCCACCGCGCCGCGCCCAGGCCAGCTCATTGAAGGCCGGCGCCGAGGACACGCCCAGCACCAGCTCGCCGCGGAACATCAGCGCGATCTGGGTGCTGAACATCGGATAGCCGCGCACGAAACTCTTGGTGCCGTCGATGGGGTCGACCAGCCACAGCCAGTCGCCGCTGCCGGTCGTGCCTTCCTCCTCCCCGTAGATCGCGTGCTCAGGGAAAGCCGCGGTCAGCACGCGACGGATCGCCTGCTCGCTCTCGACGTCGGCGCGGGTCACCGGCGACTCGTCGGCCTTGGTGATGACCTCGAACTGGCCGCGGTAGTAGTGGCGGATGACTTCCGCCGCATCGGCGGCCGCGCGTTTGGCGACCTCCAGCGCGTGGTCGAGGAACTCCGGGGTGGGCTGGCTCGGGCTCATGCCTGCGCTCACCCGCCCACGCGATTCATCTGCCCGCGGATCTCCAGCCGCGAGCTGCCGTCTGCCTGCGGCTGGCCGATGTACTGCAGGGCACGCTGCACGGCCGCATCGCCATCGCGCGCGCGCAGGGTGGCCTCCGCGCTCAGCCCCTGCAGCCCAGCCGAGAACGTGCCGCCCTCGATGCTGAGCGGGCCGCCGGAATCGGTGACGGTGCCGGCAATGGTGCCGACGCCCTGGGTCGCGAAGTCGGCGCGGATGTCCCCCAGGCGCGCGTCGGCGCTGCCGGCCACCGCCGCCTCGCGCCACAGCGCGCTGCCCTCGACCTTGGCCGGGAAGTACTGGTCCACCACCAGCTCGCGCAGGTCGAACTCGACGCGGCCCTTGAACACCAGCGCCGGCACGTCGAGCACGCCCTGCAGTCGCTGTGCATCGACGCTGGCGCGCATGCCGCGCAGCTGCAGGCTGCCGGGACCGGTGAGGCTGACGAAGCCGTCGGCCTTCACCTCGGGGCCGTCGAGCGTGATGTCGGCATCGATGCGCTTGGAGAACAGGGCCCAGGGCGAGAGCTTCCAGCTGAAGGCGCCGAGCGCACGCTCGCGCACGGTCAGCGCATCGGCTCGGCCGTTCCAGACGCTGCCCGAGACGCCCTCCATGCGTACGTCGCGCATGCGGTCCTGCACCAGGCTGAGCGCGGCCGACGCCGGCAGGAAGGCGGCGACCAGGCCCAGGATCAGGACCAGCACCAGGCCGAATACGAACAGACGCAGCAGCAGCTTCATCGATAGCCCTCGGAAAAACATGGTGGTTGCAGTGGCGCCATGACCCGAGCCCGGCCGGCATTGACGCGTACGTCGCCTGCGGGCCCAGAAGCAGCGCACTCGCGCGTCCATAGGGTGGGCCCTGGCCCACCAAAGCTCGACGCTGGCCGGAACGCCGGGTGCGGCGATTGACGCCTCGCCTTCGGGCGTAGCGGGTGCACGACGAAAGCACGCCTCATCGACGCTCCTCCAGCCCGATCCGCGCATCGACCTGGCCGGAGGCGCCGGTGGTCTGCACGTTGAACTCGGACACGCGCAGGCCCTGGCTGCGTGCGAAGGGCTCCAGCCAGGCCATCAGCGCATCGAATCCGACCTGCTGGAAGACCATGCGGATCTGCCCTTCGGCGACCGGCTCGACGCGCAGCAGGCTGGTGCCGAGGCCCGACTCGCGCGCCCCCGCATCGGCACGCGCCAGCAGCGAGCGGCCGTCCTGCGCCAGTGCGCCCACGCCAGCCGCGCGCAGCCGCTGCACTTCGGGCGCGGCCGCTTGCATCCAGCGGTAGCTCGCATCCTGCGCTGCCGCCTGCACGCGCAGGGCCTCGCGCGAACGCTGCAGCGGCAGCCAGGCCAGCGCATACAGCAGCAGCAGAGCAGCCAGCACGCCGCCCACCGTCAGCACGCGGCGGTCGCGATCGGACAGGCCCAGCCACCAGGCCTTCATGCGCGGCCCCCGCGCAGGCTGATGCGGCCTTCGACGCCCCCCTGCCCCGGCGTGGCCGAGGTCAGCTCGGCCGCGAGTCCAAGGCCTGCCAGCGCTTCGCGCAGTCCGTCCAGCGTCGCCACATCGGGGGCGCGCAGGGTGAGCTCCAGCCCGCCGCTCCGGTAATCGATCGACTCCAGCGTGTAGCGGCTGCTGCCGGCCACGCTGGGTGCGACCCTCGCGAGCAGCGCCAGGGCATCGTCGCCACCGGCGCCGCGCAGCAGGCGCGTGTATTCGATCTCCAGCTGGGCCCTTGGATCGACCACGGTGGTGGTGCCGGGCAGGGCCTCGCGCAGCAGATCGGCCATCGCCATCTGCTGCGATTCGATGCGCGCCTGCAGCTGCCGGCGCTCGACCAGAGCCTGCGCGAACGCCAGCAGCACGGCCAGCCCGCCCACCGCCGCGGCGCGCTTCAGCCAGGGCAAGGCATCGCCGCGCAGACGCGGCGCGAAACGGCCCTGCAGAAGATCCGGACCCGCCGGCGAGCCCAGCCGCAGCGCCAACAGGGCAGACAGGGTCGACACCGACTGCGCCTGCAGCGCCAGCGCCGGCGGCAGCGCGTCGAGGGCGGCGTCGCCGCAGCGGATCACGGTCCAGGCTGCCGTGGGCTTGGCCTCCTCCAGCAGCGCCATCAGCTGCGGCAGCAGGCTCGCCCGCTCGCTGAGCAACACGCCCTCCGCGCTGCGCAGCAGGACACGCTCGCCGGCAAGCACGATCAGGCCATGGCCGGGCTCCGTCGCCGGCAGCAGGCTGGCCTCGCTGTAGGCGGCCACTGCCGTCAGGCCCTGGGCGTCGAGGGCCGCCAGCGCCTCCTGCAGCCGCCGCGCCTCGACCACGGCCAGTTCGACCGGATCGCCCGCACCGCTGAAGGCGAAATGCAGCTGCTCCACCGGCGTTGCGAGTCGATCTTCCACCGCGAAGGGCAGGGCCTGGCGCAGCAGGCCCTCGCTGCGCGCCACGCGCGGGGCGCGAGTCAACAGCACGGCCTCGGCCGGCAGCAGCAGCACCGCCTCGCGACCGGCCGGCGGCCAGGCCTGCATCGGCAGCGCGCCGCGCTGCGCGGTCTCCAGCCAGGTCGGGCGGCCCTGCGAGTCGAGTTGGAGCAATACACGCTCGGGCATGGACAGCACACTGGGGCGAAGTAAGCGCCGGACTGTAGCAGTCGGCGGGAAGGCCGCGCGAAGCGGACGACGATTGTAGCAATGCGGGCCGCCCTTCCCGTTCGCGCGACGCCCGACGCGGCGCGGCTCTTGCAGGCCATTGCGGGCCTGCCAACCTGGGCGCCACCCGTCGGAACCGCCATGCATACGCTGCGACTCGTCCAGATCGGCACCTCGCTGGCCGTGGTCCTGCCGCGCAGCGCAGTCGAACGCGCGGGGATCGGCCGGGGTGACACCCTGTACCTGACGGAAAGCGCCGATGGCCTGCACCTCTCGACCCGCAATCCGGCTCTGGGCGAGCAGATGCGCACGGCCCATGCGCTGATGCACGAACGCCGGGCCCTGCTGCAGGAGCTGGCGCGATGAGGGCAAGGCCCGTGGCCCACGCGAGGCCCGCGCTGTGAGGGACTGGATCTGGCTGGACCGCAGCGCGGTCATGGGCCTTCAGGCGGAGCTGATCAAGGACTTCGGCGGCACACCGGGGCTGCGCGACGCCGATGCCTTGGACATCGCCCTCGGCGCTGCCCACGAGCAGGCCACGGTGGGCGGGGAATTCGGACCCGAGCCCGATGCCGCCGCCCTCGCGGCCCGCTATGGCCACAGCCTGTGCACCGCCAAGCCCTTCCGCGACGGCAATCGCCGCACCGCCCTGCTCTGCACCGAACTGTTCCTGCGCCTGAATGGCTGGCGCCTCGCCGCGAGCGAGGCCGACTGGCTGCTGACCCTGCTCGACCTCTCCATGGGTTCCATGGAGTCGGAGTCCTTTGCCGACTGGCTGCGGCAGCGGATCGAGCCGGACGCTTTCTGAGCGCCCCGCGCCCATCGCGCGCGCCGGCCGCTGCTATACTCCGCGCCCGTTCGACCGCCGCCTCGCGGATGCGCCGAACGTTCAGCACATCCCCGCCGAAGTGGCGGAATCGGTAGACGCGGCGGACTCAAAATCCGTTTCTGGCGACAGAGTGGGGGTTCGAGTCCCCCCTTCGGCACCACGGGATGTGAATTGCCCCCCTTCCGCAGACGTGCGAAGGTGTGCGGAAAAGGCCGGAAAGGCCAGTAAAACAAGGGGATCCCGCCGAAAAGGCCGCAGGGGCTCCGGACGCCAACGGAGGGGAGCGCACAGGGGGCATTCCGCGTTGGTTGGGGATGTTTTCGGGGGCATACTTGGGGCGCCGGCCGCAGCGGCCGAAAAATGCCCCCAAGAGGTGCCCCATGCGCCAGCTCTCCGACATGGCCTGCCGAAAGGCAGCACCCGCAGACAAGCCGCGGCGGATGTTCGACGGTCGCGGCCTGTACCTGGAGGTGTCGCCAGCCGGCGGGAAGCTGTGGCGGCTCAAGTACCGGTTCGACGGCAAGGAACGGCGCCTGGCGCTGGGCAAGTACCCCGAAGTGAGCCTGACTGAGGCCCGCAAGCGCCGCGAAGAGGCCCGCGAGCTGGTCGCCAAGGGTATCGACCCGGGCCAAGCCAAGAAGGACGCCAAGGCCCGCAAGCGCGCGGCGGTCGAGAACACGTTCGAGGCCGTAGCAAATGCCTGGCTGGGGCGCCAGAACATCGGCGCAGTCACCCGCGCCAAGATCGAGTGGATTCTCCGCGAGAAGTTGAACCCCTACCTCGGCGCCCGGGCCGTGGGCGAGATCGAACCGCCCGAGCTGCTGGCGGCCCTGCGCCGCTGCGAGGCTGCCGGCATCCTGGAGACGACCCGCAGAGCCCGCAGCGTCGCCGGGAGGGTCTTCCGCTACGCCGTGGCCTGTGGATTCGCCCAGCGCGACCCCTCGCGCGACCTGCAGGGCGCTTTGGCGTCGCGCAGGCCCGTGAGTCACCCCGCGGTGACCGATCCGGAGACCTTGGGCGAGCTGCTGCGCGCAATCGAGGGCTCGCAGGCGTCTTTCATCGTGAAATCGGCCCTGCGGCTTGCCCCGATGGTGTTTGTGCGCCCTGGCGAGCTGCGCAGCGCCGCTTGGAGCGAAATCGACCTGGAAAGCGGCACCTGGTCGATCCCGGACGCCCGAATGAAGATGCGCAAGCCGCATATCGTGCCCCTGGCGCGTCAGGCGGTGGAGATCCTGCGCGAAGTGCACGCCGCGACCGGCCCGGACGGCTTTGTGTTCCCCGCAAGCCGCGGCAAGGGCCGCCCGATGAGCGAAAACACCTTGGCGGCGGCGCTGGCGGGCATCGGGTGGCGCGATCGGCAGAGCGCACACGGCTTCCGGGCCACCGCGCGCACCCTGCTGGATGAAGCGCTCGGCTTTCGCGTGGACTGGATCGAACACCAGCTCGCGCACGAGGTGAAAGACCCGCTCGGCCGGGCCTACAACCGCACGCAGCACCTGCCCGACCGGCGCCGGATGATGCAGGCGTGGGCGGACTATCTTGACGGCTTGCGCACGGGTAAGCGGCGGTGAGTGAGGTCGAGAGGGTTTGGAGCGTTGGTGGCTTTGGCCTTTCTTGGGACAAGGATTCGCTGCTCAAGGAGCTTGAGGATAGGTTTCGAGACGCTCCGTTTCTCAAGCGGGCGCGGGAACTGCCAAGGTCGCGTCGAGAGGAGTCCAGAGAGTTCGCAGCGTTGAGCTGCGCGATGGAGTACATGGGGTGGGGACTCCCCGTGCCTCGCTGGGCGGCTGCTTTGCTGGTTGATGCTTGGGGGGAGTTCGAGGGCTATCGGTCCCCCTCTCTAACCGCTGCGCTAGGTTTGCCTGACAGAGACAGGCTGCAGACGCGGGGGCGATCCCAGCTCATGCGGAATGCTGTGGGCACTGTTCTGTATCTGCACTTTTCCTATGGTCTCCCCTTAAAGCCCACCGCCTTTGAAGAGGCGGCCGAGTATTACGGGCTCTCCGCAAGCGCGGTAGAGAAGGCGTATTACAAGCTGCGGGGGACGAGGCCATTCGACACGTTCGAGGCCGATGCGAAGGGCGACAAGCGGGATGTGTTCCCTTCCGCTGAGTTCATCATGGAGCGCCAGTCGGCGTTCAAGAGACCCTGACGACTGCTAGCAGTCGGTGGAGCCGCTCCGCTTCTCAGAAACGCGCCGAGTTTCTGCGAAGACTGGGGCGCCGGGCGCAAATAGCCTTTCCCTCACGCACGGCAACGAACGCGCCGTGAGCCAAGAGGGAAAGCACCATGGAAGTTGTTCCGTCGCGTCCGCTTCGCATCATTCGCCTGCCCGAGGTCGAAAGCCGGGTGGGCTTCCGCAAGACCGCCATCTACGCCATGGAGCGCGCCGGCAAGTTCCCGCGCCGCGTGCAGCTGGGGCCGAATAGCGCCGGCTGGGTGGAATCCGAGGTCGAGTCCTGGATTGCCGACCGCATCGCCGCCAGCCGCAGCGCGCCGAGGGCCGCGTGATGCGCGCGCAGGCGTTGACGTGCGGGCGCGTGCGGTGCGATGCTCCCGCCGTCGCTGCCAAATCAGCGGCCGGGATTGGCGTCCCGCAACCTACGGCGCATAAGCGCCCCTTGCCTCGCAGCGGCGCTTTTTTCATGCCCGCGCAGCGGCATGGCGCGTGCTCACCTGTTCAATGGTGGGCGGTGCGGGAGGGCCGCAAGGCCCGCCGGTCCGTAGGCCGGTACGCCAATCCCGCACCGTCCGCCACCCCGCGCCTGGCGTCGCGATGGCGGACTCCTGAACCCTACGGAGACCGCACCATGAACACCCGCACCCCGGCCGCAACGGCCGCAAGCACCAACGTCCCCCGCCCGCAGTGGGCCGGCCTGCTGCAGCACGCAGCGATGGCCCTGGAGGGCCGCGCCATCTTCGACAGCGAGAGCCTGGCCGCCGAACTGCGCGCCATCGCCGCCGCCCTGCGCGCCGAGGTGACGGCATGACCGCCAAGACCATCACCATGACGGTTTCAGACCTGAGTGACCTGCTGGACGCTGTGGCGCTGGCAGACCATCGCCTCGCCGAAGCCGAGGCCCTGTTCGGCGCGTTGATCGGCGAGACGCAGCGCGAGCAACACCGCCGACCGTTCTACCTCGCGAATCTCGGCGCGGACACCATGGATCGCGCGCTCGGCGACATCGCCGAACCGCTGAAGAAGCTCCGCGAGATGGCCCGCGCTGCGGGCGTGGATGCGCGCGTATGAGCCGCCGCAAGCCGAAGCGAAACGCCCGCCGCGAGGCCCGCGCCGGCAAGCGCGGATTCGCCGAGCGCACCGTCCGCGAGCTGCCCGCGGTGCGCATCACGCCCGAGGGTCGCGAGTTCGTGCGCCCCAGTTCGACAGTGGAACAAGCGATGCCTGCGAATGAAGAGCCGGCGCGACTGGAGAGCCCGCGGCCTGCCTTTCGCGGCCAAATCGGCCGCTGTCCTGCGCAGGAGGGCCGCCACCATGGCCGTGAGTAAGCGCAAGGTGATTCCCCTGCCGCGCACGCCGGCCCACGCGCGCGCCACCCTGGCATCGCACGCCGCGTTCCTGGCGGGCGAGCTGTCCGAGGTGGTGCAGCAGCTGCGCAGGATCGAGGCAGACCCGGATTGCGTGAGCCTGTCAGTGTTCCGGTCGGTCTCCGAGCCGATCCGCCGCGCGGCTCAAGTGGCGGTGCCTGAGCTGATGGAAGACGTGCAGGCCCTGGCGCTGGCGCTGCGTCGATCGAGCTCGCCGCCGGAGGCCGCATGATGGGCGCGGCTCTGCGGGAGATTGAAGCGGGGCCGCTGGAACTGGTGTTGTCGCGCCTGGATCGCCCTCGGCGGTCCGGTCGCGGCTACCTGTGCCGATGCGCTGCGCATGAAGACCGATCGGCCTCGCTGTCGATCACTGCCGGCGACGATGGGCGCGTGCTGCTGCACTGCTTCGCCGGTTGTTCGGTGGATGACGTATTGGCCGCGATTGGCCTGCAGCGGCGCGACCTGTTCCCGCCGAACCTGCGCCGCGCCCACACGCCGGAAGAGCGCCGCGCGGCCTGGCGTGCCTCGCGTGAGGCGGCATGGGCCGCGGCCTTGGGCGTGCTGGGGCGCGAGGCCCTGGTGATCGAGATCGCCGCGGGCTCGCTGGCTGCAGGCGAGCCGCTGAGTGCCGAAGACCTCGCCCGCTTGCGCGTGGCCTGCGAGCGTGTGGAAGGCGCGCGGGCGGTGCTGACATGACCGGCGCAGGTGGCTACCTCACCGCGGTGGACAAGGCCAGCGCTCGAGATCTTGAGCGACTGGCGCAAGTCGCCAAGAAGCGCGGCCGGGCGGGTGATCCACCGGGCGCCGACACAAGGCCCGAGGTCATTGTCCGCAAGGGGCGGATCCACGAATCGGCCGACGCCGCCGAGGTCGCACTGCTGGCGAAGGGCCTGCCGTTCTATGCCCGCGGCGATGTGCTGGTGCGCCTGACCTTCGGCGCCAAGACGGCAGGCGTTCGGCGGGATGATTCCCTGCCTTCGCTGGTGCCAGCCTCGGGGCCGATGCTGCTGGAAGCCTTCGAGGCTTCGGCCCGATTCGTCGCGGCCTTCAAGCTGAAAGACGGCACGACGGAGATTCGCCCGGTGGGCTGTCCGCCCCAGCTGCCGGCCGTGTACCTCGGGCGCGTCGGGCGCTGGCAGGTGCAGCCCGTTCGCGCGGTGGCATGCGTGCCCGTGGTGCATCCGGATGGCACGATTGTTCGGGAGGGCTACGACGCGCGCAGCCGCGCGGTGGTGTGCAGCTCGGAAGACTGGGGCGCGATCCCCACGAAGCCCACGAAGTCCGAAGCCGAGGCGGCGCTGCTGCCGCTGCGCGCGCTGCTGGGTGGGTTCGTGTTCGTCGACCCGAGCGACGAAGCAACGGCGATCGCGGCCATGCTGTCGGCGGTGCTGCGGCCGAGCCTGAGCACGTGCCCCGGCTTCGGCTTCACCGCGCCCGTGCGCGGCTCGGGTAAGTCCAAGCTGGCGGACGTGTGCGCGGTGCTGGCGACGGGCCGGCCCTCGGCTGCGGTGTCCTGGCCGCCGAAGGAAGAAGAGGCCGAGAAGCGGCTCGGCGCCACCCTGCTGGCCGGCGACCCGGTGGTGTGCCTGGACAACCTGGAGACGCCGCTGCGCTCGGCTGCGCTCAATAGCGCCATGACGCAAAGCGAGGTCGCCATCCGCGTGCTGGGCTCCAGCTCGATGCCCCGCGTGCAGGTGGCCTCACTGTTCCTTGCCACCGGCAATAACCTGGTGATCCAAGGCGACCTGAGCCGGCGCTTCCTGGTCTGCCATATCGACCCGGGTATCGAGCGTCCGGAGACGCGGGAGTTCAAGTTCTGCCCGGTGGCGCGTGCGCGCCAAGAGCGGGTGCCGCTGGTCCGTGCGCTGCTGACCATTGCGATGTGGGGCCGCACCGTCGAGGCGCAGCGCCCGCCGCTGGGCAGCTTCGAGGATTGGTCGCGGCGGGTGCGTGACCCGCTGATAGCGCTCGGCATGGCCGACCCGTGCGCCAGCCTGGACACGCTGCACCGCGAAGACCCCGAGCGCGAAGCCGCGGTCGAGGTGCTGACCGAGTGGCGGCGCGCCTTCGGTGATCGGGCCGTGACCGTCGCGGATGCGATCGTGGAAGCCGGGCGCGATGGCCCATTGCGCGGAGCGCTGGACGCGGTCTCGGGCGGTCCCGGTGGGCTCAACCCGCGTCGCCTCGGGCGCTACCTGCTACGCCAGCGCGACCGCTTGTTCGGCTCGATGGTGGTTCGGCAGCACCGCGACCTTGCGGGCAACACCGCTTCCTGGGCTGTCGAAGATCGCCGGGTTTCCGGTTTATCGGGTTCTGGTTCAGCCATACGTGAGAAGGCATCAGGATATGAAACGGTTAGGGGCTGACACCAAACCCGAATTCCCGGAAACCCCGGCGATCGGTTCGGCCGGTGGCCGGGGGTGGGTCCTCCCCTGCGCGCCTGGATGCGGGTTGCATGGCCGCAAAACGCGACTAGGGCTAGGGCTCGCCGACCGGTTATGCCCTGTGCTCGGGGTTATGCCCCGGGCGGTCCGGGTCCTCCCGGCAGTGATCGGGATGCGGGTTGCATGGCCGCATTCCCGCTCTAGTCATGGGGTGCGGCATGGGGCTGTGTGCGGTGCGAGGGGGGTTGTATGCCCCTGAGTTCTGGCTTCCTGGCTGGCTTCGACCTGGACAAACCGGCGCAGAGTCAAGCCGACTTCGGCCTGCTGGTCGGCCTGTCGCAGCAGCATGTCTCGCGTCTGGTCGCTGCTGGTGTGCTGGTCGAGGGCGCATCGCTGCGCGAGTGGGTCCGCGCCTACACGCAGCGTCTCCGCGACACCGCCGCCGACCGCGCGCGCCAATCCTCGCCCGAGCTGCAGCGCGAGCGCCTGGGCCTGTTGCGCGCCCGCGCCGAAGGCCTGCGCATGCGAAACGCCGAGCGCATGGCCCAGCTCGCACCGGTCGCGGTGATGGATGCGCTGCTGATCAAGACCGGCGCGCGCATCGCTCCGATCCTCGCAGCAATCGCCCCGCGGCTTCGCGCTGAGCTGCCGCACCTGCAGCACAACCCCGCCGCCTATGCGGCCATCGCGCAGACCGTCGCAAAGGCTGTGGCGGTGGCGCGCGACATGCGCCGGGAGGCCGTGGACAGCGGCGACGACGACAACGAGCCCGCGGGCTCTGACCTGGAGTTCCCCCGAGATGAACCCTGATTCCGATGCGTCCGGCGAGACGCGCATCCCCGCGCCGCCGCAAGTGTTCGACGTGGAGAGCCTGACCCGTGGCGTTCGCTGCATCGCCGCCACGCATGCCGGGCAGCTCGCGGTTCTGTATTACGAGCCCGCCAGCCTGACGGCGGCGCTGTTCCACCGCGCCAGTGCACTGTGGACGTTGCTCGGGCCGCTCACCTTCGGCGAGCTGGTGAAGTCGCTGCCGGCGCGCGAGATCCAGCTCGATCCGTCGCGCCTGGCTGACTGGATCGAGGCTTGCACGGCGCACAGCGGCGAGGTCCTGCACTGATGGCGCCCTGGCCCGATACAGACCTGCCCGAAGAAGACCGCGAGGGCGAGTGGGACCGATGAGCGCAGCGCAGCACCTGGCCCGCGCGCGCGCCCTGGTGCATGCAGGGTTGCCGCTGCCCGCCGACCTTGGCGCCGAGCTGCTCCGGCTCGCGGATGATTCGATGCCGGCTGCCCTGGTGCGGATCGAGCGCGACAGGCACCTATGCGCCGCGGGGCAGTGCGTCGGCGGCAGCGTCTACGCGCAGGCGAAGGCAATCCAGACCGAGGCCGGTGTCCTGCTGCGCGTATGGCCGCGCCTGGTGGCCGACCCGCCGCCGCCGGCTGATCTGCGCGGGCATACCTTCGCCGCCCTGCTGGCGAGCCCGCAGCGGCGCATCCCGCGACAGCGCCGGCTGTTGGAGATCCTGCAGCGCGCGGCGTAGGTGGTGCAGTTCATGGGCTGGTGATTGCACTACCTGCGGCCCGAAGGTAGGCGCATGCCAAACCCGACCCCCTACGCGCTACTTCAGACCGAAACCGGCGCACAGCTGGTGATCTACGGCGACATCGGCGCTGATGACTGGTCCGCGCCGACTTCCGTCACCGCTCGCAGCGTCATCGACCAGCTGGCCGCGATGCCTGATGCTGAATTGATCGAAGTCAGAATCAACAGCTACGGCGGCTACGTCTCCGACGGACTCGCGATCTACAACGCGCTGAAGCAGCACCCGGCGCGCATCGTGGTGCATATCGACGGCCTGGCCGCGAGCATCGCCAGCGTCATTGCCATGGCCGGCGACGAGGTGCGCATGCCTGTGGCCTCGCTGATGATGATCCACGCTCCGTGGGGCGCTGCCGTGGGCAACTCGCGCGAGATGCAGCAGCAGATGACCTCGCTGCAGAAGCATGCCGAGGTGATGGCAGCCGCCTACGCCGCCAAGACCGGCCGCCCCGTGGCCGAGATGCTGGCGCTGCTGGAAGACGGCGCCGACCACTGGTTCACGGCCGAAGAGGCCATCGCCGAAGGGTTCGCCGATGTGCTGGTGACGTCGGCCGACTCCGATCCCGCAGCGCTGCCCGCGGAAGCCGCAAGCGGCCTGCAGCGCTATCACTCCCGCGCGCCGGCCCGCATCGCCGCCGCGCTTCGCAACTTCGAGGCCCACGCTATGCCCACCCCCAACAGCTCCGAGACCGTGGCCGCCGCCCTGGCGGCCGACCGTGCCCGCCGCGCGGCCATCCGCGACCGCTTCGCCCGCTTCGTCGATCGCGAGCCGGCCCTGCGCGAACTGCAGCAGAGCTGCGAGGATGATCCGCAGTGCGCGGCCGATATCGCCGGCAATCGCCTGCTGGCCAAGATGGCCGAGGGCAGCGAGCCGCTTGGCGCCCTGGCGCGCGGCCAGTCGCCGTGCGGCACGTTCACCGGCGGTGGCGCCCCCAAGGGCTCCGACTTCGTCGAGGCGGCGTCCGATGCCCTGCTGCTGCGCGCAGGCCTGCGGCTGTCGAACGTGCATCCCGCCGCGCGTGACCTGGCCGGGATGAGCATCACGGAGATGGCCGCCACGGTCCTGAGCCGCGCCGGCCGCACGGCACCCGGCTTCCGCTCGCAGGAAGCCTTGCGCGCGGCCCTGTCCACGTCCGACTTCCCTGCACTGCTGGCCAACAGCGCGACGAAGGCGCTCCGCAGCGGCTACGAGGTCGAGGCGCAGTCGCACCGCGCGTGGGTCGCCCCCACGACGGTGGCCGACTTCAAGCAGCAGCACCGTCCGATCCTCGGTAGCGCTCCCGAGCTGAAGCAGGTTCTGGAGGGCGGCGAATACGAGTTCGGCGCCATGGACGAAGATCAGGCGCAGTACGCGGTGACCAAGTGGGGCCGCATCGTGAAGCTCACGTTCGAGGCCCTGGTGAACGACGATCTGCAGGCCTTCGCCCGCGCGCAGCAGGCCATGGGGCAGGCTGCCGCACGCCGTGAGGCCGACGAGGTGTATGCCCTGGTTGCCGCCAACGCCGGCGCAGGGCAGACCATGCAGGACGGCAAGGCCCTGTTCCACGTCGACCACGGCAACTTGGCCGCTGCTGCAACTGCCTTCGATGTGGCCGCGCTGAGTTCGGCGCGCACCCTGCTGCGCAAGCAGACCGCCCTCGGCGGTGGCCTGCTGAACCTGCAGCCGCGTTTCCTGCTGGTCCCCGCTGAGCTGGAGTCCGAGGCCGAAATGCTGCTGGCTGCCAGCACGCGCCACCTGCAGCAGTCGGGCGCGGTCGACGCGAACACGCCGACCTGGATCAGCTCGCTGCAGCTGGTGGTTGAACCGCGCCTCGCAGACGACGCCGTGTTCGTCATGGCGGCTCCGCCGCAGGTGGACACGTTCGAGCTGGCATTCCTGGAGCGCGACGGCGGCCCGGTGGTGTTCGAGGAGCCGCTCACCGGCTCGGATGACCTGCAGTACCGCATCCGCCACGTCTTCGGCGGCCGGTTTCTGGACTGGCGCGGCGTGGTCAAGATCCCGATCAGCGGCGGGTGATACCTCGGGCCTCGCTTTTCCCGGCATGGTTTTGCGAGGCCTGGGCGCCGCCGGTCGCCAGTGGAACAACCGGAAGAAGGCCCCGCCGCAAGGTGGGGCCTTCGTCTTTCTGGCGATGCTGCGCGCGGCGTGGCAGGCTCTGCGCGTGGATCGGTGGGGCGTCACGAAATCCCGTGAGGCCCTGTCTGCCCCCCCCCCTCTGCAGATTCGCAGAGGCCCCCACCTGGAGCCGCCCATGCGTCGCGCCCTGATTCTCTCCCTCGCGTTGCTGCTGCCTGCGCTGGCCAGCGCCAGCCCGTCGCACTCCGAGCGCTGCGGCCAGTCCGTCATCACCGTGGGTGCGCCCATGACGAAGCTGCGCGCGTGCGGCACGCCCTGGCGCATCGTGACCCTGGTCAATGAGCATGGCGCGGCCGTCGCCGAGCGCTGGGAGTTCGAGCGCGACACCGGCCTGGCGCTGTTCACGGTGCAGGGCGGGCGCGTGGTGCGCATCGAACGGGTGTGAGCCGCTCACCCTCTTGGGGGAGCAAAGGCGCCCATGCCCGGGAGGTTTTCGCCCTTGTGGGGGAAAACCCCTGCGGCGAGCCCGGCGCCGGCGCCGGATCGGTCATCGAACCCGAGTATCGATTCGGCCCGGGGGCATAATCCGGGAAGTTGGGGGCATCTCAAAACGCCGAAATCAAGCAGGCAAGGCCTTTCCGAGGTTCCGCGAGTCCCCCCTTCGGCACCACGGGATGTTGTGCAAGGCGATGCGATCCGCAGGGGCTCGCCCGGCGTGGCCGCCGTGCTCGCTGCTGAAAGCGCCGTGTGCAGCGGTCTCTAGACTGACTGTCCAGGAACGCCGTCCTGCCGACGGCCTTGTTGCCGGCACGCCCAAGGCTGGACGCCTCAGCGCTCCAGTGCCGCCAGCACTTCAGGCGCAGCCAACGGCGTCTGCTCGGGGGCGTCCACCGCCAGTTCGGGCGGCAGCGGCTGTCCGCCCAGGAAGGCCAGCAGGGCGTTATTGGTGGCGGCGATCGCATCGAAGGGCGTGCCGTGGCGCGAACCGCGCACGAGCGCGAGCTCCGCGCCCATCCGCCGCGCCCACCGCTGCTTCTCGGCCAGCGTCGTGTAGTCGTGCTCGGCGGCGAGCATCAGCATCGGCGCCTGCAGTGCATCGATTCGCGCCAGCGCACACCAGCCGGCCAGGGCGCGCGCCTGCGCCAGGTAGACGTCCTTGGGATAGGCCGCGAGCACGGCGCGGACGCGCTCGCGCATGGCGTCCTGGTGCGGGTGCGGAAACAGGCGTCGCCCGACGATGCCGGCCGCCCGCCGCAGCCCGAGCGAGCGCACCAGGCCGAGGGTGCCGTGCAGCTCCAGCCGCTTGCGCCAGGTGTCGGGCCGGTAGCTTGGCAGGCTGTTGATGGTGGCAAGGCGCAGCACACGCTCCGGCGCCTGCAGGGCGAGCTCAAGGGCGACCGCGCCGCCGAGCGAGAAGCCCACTAGATGCGTGCGCGGAACCTTGAGCGCGTCCAGCAGGCTCAGGATCCGCTCGGCATACACCCCGATCGCGTGCCGCTTCGGCGCAGCGCTGCGGCCCGCGCCGGGCAGGTCGGGCACCAGCACGCGATAGCGCGCTGCCAGCGTTTCGATCTGGAAGGCCCAGTCGGCGCCGGTCGAGCCAAGACCATGCACCAGCAGCACGGGCTCGGCCACGGGATCGCCAAAGGCGCGGCAGTGCAGTTCGCGCAGCGCGCCGGTGCTCGTCATCAGGCGGGCAGCAGCATGCCGCGGATGGTGAAGAAGATGATCGCCGACAGCACGGCCGTGGCCGGCACGGTGATGATCCAGGCTGCGATCACCCGCATCATGATGGCGCGCTTGACCAGGTCCTTGCGGTAGACCTTGCGCAGGCCCTTGCGCTCGGCCTTCGAGATCGCCGCCTCGCCGCGCTTGCCGGCGGCCTTCAGCTCCTTGAGCATGCGGTCCTTGTCGCCACGGGACGCCGCTTCGAAGGCCTTGAGGAAGGCCTCGACCTCGTGCTGCTCGGCGCCGTTGTCGCGATGATGCTCCTCGATCTCGGCGATGATCCGCGCGTAGTTGGCCTTCAGGTACTCGCGCAGGAAACCCACGCCGAACACCGCACCGATGGTCACGTGCGTGGTGCTGATCGGCAGGCCCAGCTGCGAGGCGATGATGACCGTCACTGCCGCCGCCATCGCGATCGCGTAGGCGCGCATGTGGTCCATGTCGGTGATCTCGGTGCCGACCGTCTTGATCAGCTTGGGGCCGTACAGGGCGAGGCCGACGGCGAGACCCAGCGCACCCACCAGCATCACCCACAGGGGAATCGCGGCCTTGCCGTGGATGCCCTGGGTGAGCAGGGTGTCGTAGATCGCAGCCAGCGGGCCGATCGCGTTGGCGACGTCATTGGAGCCGTGGGCGAAGCTCAGCAGCGCTGCCGCGAAGATGAGCGGCATGCCGAACAGCTTGTTGACGCCGTCCTTGTCGTTGCTGAGCCGGTCCGCCTTCTGGCGCACGCGCATCCGCGTCCACAGAAATGTGATGACAGCCACCACCGCGCCTGCCGCAAGTGCCTGCGCGAAGCTCACCTGGACCAGCTGGTTCAGGCCCTTGAGCGCGAGGTAGGTGGCGAAAGCGAGGCCCATCACCGCCAGCAGCACCGGCACCATCCGCTTGGATGCCTCCAGCAGATCGGCCTGGTAGGTGATCGTGCGCTTGACGACGTAGAGGAAGATCGCCGCCATCACACCACCGAACACCGGCGACACCACCCAGCTCGCGGCGATGCTGCCGACCGTGCTCCAGTTGGCGAGGTCCCAGCCGGCCGCCGCAATGCCCGAGCCCAGCACGGCGCCGACGATCGAATGCGTGGTCGAAACCGGCGCGCCCAGCGCGGTCGCGAGATTCAACCACAGCGCCGCCGCCAGCAGCGCGGCCATCATCAGCCAGATGAAGGTCTGTGGATCCTCGATCTTGGACGGATCGATGATGCCGCTCTTGATGGTGCCCACCACCTCGCCGCCGGCGATGATCGCGCCGCCCGCTTCGAACACCGCGGCGATCGCGATGGCCGTGGTCAGGCTCATCGCCCGCGCACCCACCGCCGGGCCGACGTTGTTGGCGACATCGTTGGCACCGATGTTCATCGCCATGTAGGCGCCGAACGCCGCTGCAACCACGAGGCTGAGGCTCAGATGCCCGTGTGCGACCCAGGTGTAGGCGACCACCGCCAGCACGAAAGCGATGGCGATGGCGAGGCGAACGATGTCGGCACCGCGCGACTTCAGGGGCGCGGTCTGGACGGAGGCGGGGCTTTGGGTCATGGTGGCAAGGCGATCAGGCCCGCGGGCTGCGGGCAGCCGACATATGATGCCGGATCGACTATGGCAGTTCTTCCTGTTCCTCTCGGATTGACATGGATGGGCGAAGCACCCGCCGGGTCGCATGCGCGGCGTGCGGGCGTTGCTGATCGTCACGCGCGTGGAGCGAACCTGCGGAGACAGCCGTGAGCGCCCTCGGCAGGCACACGCTCCTGGCCGTGCTCGCGGTCGCAGGCCTCGGCGTCGCGCTGGCCTTCTACGCGCTGTCGCCCGGTCACAGCAGCATCGACCAACGACTGCAGCGCGGCTATCCGCTGCGCATCGGCTATGCGCTGGAAGCCCCCTATGCCTACATGGATTCCGCGGGCGAGCTGCGCGGCGAGTCGGTGGACGTGTTGCAGCACGTGCTGCATCGGCTCGGGATCGACGCCGTGCAGCACGTCCGCCTCGACTTCGGCAGCCTGCTGGAAGAGCTCGAAGCCGGCCGCATCGATCTGATCGCCGGCGGCCTGTTCATTACCCCGGAGCGCGAGCGTCGCGTCCGCTTCACCCGGCCCACCGCGGCCGTCGGCCCTGCGCTGCTGCTGCGCGATCCACCGCCGGTCGCCGGCGAACCGATCCGCCTGGCGGTGATTGAAGGCTCGGTCGAGGCTGCGGATCCGGGCCAGTTCGTTCTGGGTGAGCACAGCATTCTGCGCCTGCCCGATGCGCGCACGGCGATGGCAGCCTTGAGCCTGGGCGAGGCCGATGCGCTCGCGCTGTCGGCGCCCAGCCTGCGCTGGATGGCGCAGAACTGGTCCAGCGGCGGCGCGCTCACGCTGCAGCTGATCGACACCCCGCGACGCGGCTATCCGGCGTTTGCCCTCGCACATGCCGAAGCCGGGTTCACCGCGCGCCTGGATGCTGCGCTCGCGGCCTATCTCGGCAGCCCGGAGCATCTGCGCGCCGTCGCCGCCTACGGCTTTCTGGAGTCGGACGTGCTCCCTGCCATCGAGGGACGGGCCCAGCCATGAGGCCAGCGCAGCAACGGCGACGCATCGCCCGCACCTGGGCCTCGGCGGGCGTCATCCTGCTGGCCATGCTGCTGCTGGCGGGCAGCCAGCAGCACGCCCAGCGCGCGCACGCCGAGCTGCTGGTGCGGCAGGACCAGATCGCCACCATCCGCCAGGCCACCCTGCTGGCCCAGCTGCACGCCGAGCGTCATGCCGCCGGCGACAGCGGCAGCGGCCTCGATCTGGTGCGCGCCAGCCTGCAGCGCGCGCAGCAGACCGCGGCCGACATCGGCCGCGGACAGGGCGCGCTGCGCGGGCTTTGGCGCGACACGCCGCCCGATCCCGACACGGCTGCGTCGGTCGAGCGCCTGCTCGACTCGCTGCGTGCGCTCGATACCCTGCTCGCCGATCGCGATGCCGCCTCGGCGCCACAGGTACGGCTGGCCATGCGCGGTGAACAGCGACGGCTGGAGGCCGCACTGGCCCAGCTGGAAGCCGATGCGCTCGACGCCATGGCCGCTTCACGCAGCGGCCTTGCGCGCCTCACCGCCGCGCTGATCCTGATGCTGGCGGGCATCGGCGTTGCGTTCGCGCTCTGGCAGCAGCGCGCGGCCCGGCAGACCGACATCGAGGCTGCCGCGCGGGAGGCGCGTGAAGCCGAGCTCGATGCCTTTGCCGGCTCGGTGCCCGACATCTCCTTCCTGCTGGATGCCGAAGGCCGCTTCCTGCGCGTGCACGCCAGCCGCCCCGAGCTGCTGATGGTGCCGCCGGAACAGGCACTTGGGCGACTCATCAAGGATCTTTTCCCGACCGAACAGACGGCCGCCTTCATGGGCCTGATCGCCGATACGCTGGCGCAAGGCAAGGGGCGGGCCGAGTACCGCCTGCTGATCGGTGGCAGCGAGCGGATCTTCGAGGCCCGAACAACGGCCGTGAGCGGCGCGGACCGCGTGGTCTGGGTCAGCTGGGACGTGACAGAGCGGGTTCGCCACAGCGAACGCATCGCCCAGCTCGGCCGCCTCTACGGCATGCTCAGTGCCTGCAACCAGGCGCTGGTGTTCAGCAAGGACGAAGCCAGCCTGTTCGAGCGGGTCACCGCGGCCGCGGTGCGCTCGGGTGGCTACCGGCTGGCCTGGATCGCCAGCGCGCCGCCTTCGCGCCGCCTGGTCGCCAGCGGGCTCGACGCGGGCGTACGTCTGCCCGAAGTACTGCTGGAGGACGCCGATTCACCGCTGTTCGAGCTGCTGGCCCACGAACCGCCGGCCCTGCGGGTGCACAGCCGGCGGGTCAGCCCGCGCCCCGGCCTCGCCTGGGCCGAGGCCTGCGCCAGCGCCGGACTGTCCGGCCTGAGCCTGGTCTGCCTGGGTGAACACGAAGGGCAGCGGCTGGTGCTGGTGCTGCAGTCCGACACCCCCTTCGACCTGGAGGACGAGCAGCAGGCGCTGCTGGCCGAGGTCGCCGGCGACATCGAATACGCCCTGCAGCTGATGCGCCAGCGCCGCCAGCGCGAGCGCATGCAGGCCCATCTCGAACAGCAGGCGCTGGCCCTGCGCAGCAGCCGCGACGGCATCCTGCTGCTGGACGCGCGCGGCCGCATCCTGTCGGCCAATCCGGCCGCCTGCGAATTCCTCGGCAGCGACGAAGAGCGCCTGCGTGACCAGCCGGCCTCACTGCTCGCCGACCTCGAGCGCGATCCCGACTACGCCCGGGCGATGCGCGAGGCCCTGCAGCAGGATGGCCATTGGCAGGGCGAAGTGCTGGCCCGCCACGGCAGCGGCCAGCTGCACACGCTGCTGCTGTCGCTGGCGCGGGTGGACGGCGGCGAGGCCGAACAGGCCAGCAGGGTGCTGCTGTTCACCGACATCACGCGCCAGCGCGAGACCGATGCGCGCCTCAGCCGGATCGCCCATTTCGACGCCCTGACCGGCCTGCCGAACCGCGATCTGCTGCTGATCCGCCTGCAGGCCGCGCTCGATGCACATCGCCAGGCGCGCCAGCTGGGCGCGGCGATCATGCTGGACCTGGACAATTTCCGCGCGGTCAACGAGAACGCCGGCTGGGGGCACGGCGACGAACTGCTGCGCGAAGTGGCGCTGCGCCTGGGCGCCCTCATGCGGCCCGGCGACACCCTCGCCCGTCTCGGCGGCGACGAGTTCGTGCTGGTGCTGGAACGCCTGACCGGCGTCGATGAGGCCGAACGCTTCGTGCAGGCCGTGCAGGCCTGCCTGCGGCCACCGATCAAGCTGGGCCAGGACGAGCGGGCCTATACCCAGGCCAGCCTCGGCCTGATCCGCTTCGAGGATGCCGAGGGCGAGGCCGAGCTGCTGCTGCGGAAGCTCGAAGTCGCGCTGTTCGAGGCCAAGCGCGGCGGCGGCAACACCTGGCGACGCTTCGCTCCGGCGATGGGCGAGCAGGCGCGACAGCGCATGCAGCTGGAGCAGCGGCTGCGTCTTGCCCTGCAGGAGCAGCAGTTCAGCCTCGTCTACCAGCCGCTGGTCGAGGTCGCCAGCGGCCGGATGGTCGGCCTGGAGGCACTGGTGCGTCTCAACCAGCCCGGCCTGCCGCCGGTGGGGCCGGACCAGTTCATCCCGATTCTCGAACAGACCGGGCTGATCAACCAGCTCGGCGACTGGGTCACCCTCGAAGCCTGCCTGCAGGCCCGGCGCTGGCTGGACCGGGGCTGGGACTTCGGCAGCGTGGCGGTCAACCTGTCGCCTTCGGAGGTCGGCCGCTATCCGGTGGAGGCGCGGGTGCGGCGCGCGCTGGAGCACAGTGGGCTGCCGCCGGAGCGGCTGGAGCTGGAGATCACCGAGAGCGGCCTGATGGAACAGGGCGAGCGCGCCGAGGTGTTCCTGCGCGAGCTGCACGGCCTCGGCGTCAAGCTGGCGATCGACGACTTCGGCACCGGCTATTCCTCGCTGGCCTCGCTCAAGCGCTTCCCGGTGCACAAGCTGAAGATCGACCGCAGCTTCATCACCGACATCGAGACCGATACCAGCGATGCGTTCCTGGTCGAAGCGGTGATCGACCTCGGCCGCAAGCTGCGCATCCAGGTGCTGGCCGAAGGCGTCGAGACCGAACGCCAGCGCGACTTCCTGCGCGCGCGCGGCTGTGCGCTGGCGCAGGGCTACCTGTTCAGCAAACCGCTGCCGCCGGATGCGCTGTTCGAGCGGTACGGCAAGCACAGCCCCTGACGCCACACGCAAGCGACTTCAGCGCAGCTGAAGTGACGGCGCGTCGCTTGCGCACAGCACATGTGCAGCCGCAGCATGCGCAGGCCCCAGCCGGGGCCCCGACACCGAACGCCCCTTCCGAGGACATCGACATGCCGCGCTCCTTCCGTCCGGCCGCCCTGGCCCTGGCTCTCGCCGCCGCCCTGCCCGCTTTCGCGCAGGACGAGGCAGCGTCGCCCGCCCAGCTCGACGCAATCACCGTCACCGCACAGCGCCGCGCCGAGGACCCGCAGAAGATTCCGCTGGCGATCACCACGGTCAGCGCCGAGAAGCTGGACATCCTGGGTTCGGGCGGTGAGGACATCCGCTTCCTGTCCGGGCGCCTGCCCAGCCTCAATATCGAATCCAGCTTCGGCCGGGCGTTCCCGCGCTTCTACATCCGCGGCCTCGGCAACGGCGATTTCGACCTCAATGCCTCGCAGCCGGTCTCGCTGATCTACGACGAGGTGGTGCTGGAGAACCCGCTGCTGAAAGGCTTCCCGGTGTTCGACCTGGATCGCCTCGAGCTGCTGCGCGGCCCGCAGGGCAGCCTGTTCGGGCGCAACACGCCGGCCGGCGTGCTGAAGTTCGAATCGGTGCAGCCTGCGCAGGAGCGCAGCGGCTATGGCCAGTTCGCCTACGGCCGCTTCGATACCGTGAACACCGAAGGCGCCATCGGCGGCGGCCTGTCCGAGGCCTGGTCGGCGCGTGTGTCGGGCCTGTACCAGCGCCGCGGCGACTGGGTCGACAACGCGTTCACCGGGCGCAGCGACCAGTACGAGGGCTACCGCGAATTCGCCGGCCGCGCGCAGTTCCTGTACGAGCCGAACGACAGCAGCCGCGCCCTGTTCAATGTGCACCTGCGCGACCTCGACGGCACCGCCCGCCTGTTCCGCGCCAATGTGTTCAAGCCCGGCAGCAATGACCTGGTCGACGGCTTCCGCCGCAGCGTGGTCGCGATTGACGGCGACAACCGCAGCACCCTGCGCAATGTCGGCGGCAGCGCGCGCCTGGCCTTCGATCTCGACCGCGTCACCCTGTACTCGGTCACCGGCTACGAGAGCGTCGACAGCTACTCGCGCGGCGACATCGACGGCGGCTTCGGCGCCAGCTACGCGCCGCCCTTCGGCCCGGGCTTCATCCCTTTTGACGCGCAGAGCGCCGACGGCCTGCCGGACCACCGCCAGCTGACCCAGGAATTCCGCCTGGCCTCGAATGAGTGGGGCGCCTTCGACTGGCAGGCCGGGCTGTTCCTGTTCGATGAAGACATCACCATCGACAGCTTCAATTTCAACACCTTCAGCGGCGCGCAGAACGGCTACGCGGTTCAGGAGCAGCGCAACAAGGCCTACGCCCTGTTCACCTCGGGCGAGTACGACGTTTCCGACAGCCTTCGCCTGGCCGGCGGCCTGCGCTTCACCCGCGACGAGAAGGATTTCAGCGCCCAGCGCCTGGTCAGCCCGATCGGCGGCGGCGCCACCGGCGTACTGACCGCCAATCCGAGCGACAGCAATGTCTCGGGCGATCTGTCCGCAAGCTGGTTCATCGATTCGGACCGGACCGTCTACGCGCGCTACGCCCGCGGCTTCCGCGCGCCCAGCATCCAGGGCCGCCTGCTGTTCGGCGACTCGATCTCGGTGGCCGATTCCGAGACCGTCGACTCGATCGAGCTCGGCTTCAAGTCGAACCTGTGGGACGGTCGTGCGCGCTTCAACATCGCTGCGTTCGCGTATGAGGTGAAGGATCAGCAGCTGACCGCCGTCGGCGGCACCACCAACTTCAACACTCTCATCAACGCCGACAAGTCGATCGGCCGCGGTGTCGAAGTCGATCTCGATGCCTATGTCACCGACAACCTGCTGCTGAGCTTCGGCTACAGCCACAACAAGACCGAGATCCGCGACCGCGGCCTGGCCATCGCACCCTGCGGCGGCGGCTGCACCGTGCTGGACCCGGCCGGCGCCACAGCCGGTACGGTGTCGATCTACGGCAACCCGCTGCCGCAGGCGCCGAAGAACGTCGCCAATGTCACCGCTCGCTACAGCATCCCGGTCGGCGAGGACGAGATCTTCATCTACACCGACTGGGCCTACCGCAGCGAGATCAACTTCTTCCTGTACGAGGCCGCCGAGTTCCGCGGCAAGGCCCTGCTGGAGGGCGGCCTGCGCGCCGGCTACAGCTGGAACTACGGCAAGCACGAGCTGGCTCTGTTCGGCCGCAACATCACCGACAAGCTGGTCGCCGTGGGTGGCATCGACTTCAACAACCTCACCGGCTTCGTCAACGAGCCCCGGGTATGGGGCGTCGAGTTCACCACGACTTTCTGATTGGACCTCGCGCGACGCGCAGGCGATCACCTGCGCGCCGCGGCGGACACCGCAGCCAAGGAACAGAGCGATTCCCATCGCCTGCCCGCAGCGAGCTTCCCGCCTCGCGCGCTCGTGGTGATGGGCTCGGGCGACGTGCTCACCACCCTCTTGCGACAGTACAGAGCGAGGCCAGCATCGCGCTCATGGTGGGCCAGGGCCCACCCTATGGGGATTCGGGAACGCCGCTGCCCGCCTGCGATCACGCAGCTGCCCGCGTGAAGCGCAGCACTCGTCACTCGGCATTCGGCTTTCGGCGTGCAGCAGCACGAGCTGCATAGGGTGGGCCCTGGCCCACCATGGCCTGGACACTCGCCGCACCTGCACCACCGCCACCCCACCCTGCAGGCATCGGGGCACTCCCTCAGGCCACCCGCTGATCGGACGCTCACCAGAATGCGGCGCTCACTCCCGACCTCGCCGCAAACCCCGCGTCGCCAGGCGCCACAGCGCCCACCACAGCAGGGCCAGCGGAAACGCCAGCAGCACATAGGGCAAGGCGTAGGCAATGACCTCGATCGCTTCGATCATGCCGTCCACGAAGTTGTCCATCGACTCCGACAGCGCCAGGCCCAGCGCCGACCAGCGCGAGCCACTCTGCGTGCTGGCGCGAAACTCCAGACTCAGCAGATTGGTCTCCAGCCGCAGCGTCTGCTGCGCGGCCACGCGTTCCGCCGACAGCCGCTCGGCCTCCAGTGCCGACAGCTCGCGCGCCAGCTGCAGATGTTCGGCCACCGACAGATCCGTGCGATCCGCCAGGGCATCAAGGCGCTGCTGCTGCAGCCTCAGGCGATCGCGCTCGCGCGCGTTGTCGGCCACCGCCACCGACAGATCCTCGGCACGCGTGCTGCGGCGAGTGGCTTCGCCGCCTTCCGCTGCGCCGGCCAACATCGGCTCGACCGCCTCCGGCACCAACCGCATCTGCATCCGCCCGCTGGCGTACTCGCCTGCGTTCTCGGTGAATTCCAGCAAGCTGCAGCGCCCGTGCACGCCCTGCGTGCAGGCGGTGCGCAGCGCCGCCATGCGCGTCGACAGCGCTGCCGGCGGCAGCTCGATCGCCACGCTGTGTTCGTAGGCAAGCAGAGCCTCCGCGTTGGCCATGCCCTGCATCGCCGCTGGAGCCGACTCGACGGCTTCCTTCTTGGCACAGCCCAACAAGACGAACACCAGCAGGCACCACAGGACCGGACGCAGCATGACGGCTCTCCCTTGTTGGGCGATGGGGCGATGCACGTCGGGCGACCCACCGCGCCGTGCGCTGGCGCAGCCTAGAGGCGCCTGCATGAACCGTGGCGCTCCAGCACAGCGCATGCGAACGGGCGCGCGGATGATGAGCGCCGAACGCGCCTGCTCCGCACCTGTCGAAACCGCCTGCACTGCTTCGACCATCTGCTGACAGCCGCCCTCGCCCGGGCGGCGAGGCCGCTGCCATGCCCTATCTCGCCCTGCTGTACAAAGCCGTTCGCGAGCCCGCGTCCGAAGGCAGAGGCGCGCGCTGGCGTCTGGCCGGCGAAGCCCTGCGCCTGGGGCCAGGGCCCACGCCGGCCCGCCCCTGTGCACTCGCCGACAGCCGCGCAGCCACCGTTGCTGCAGTGCAATGGATCGAGGCCCGCGACCTCAACGAAGCCCTGCGCATCGCCACCCGCGAACCCCTGCCGCCCGGCTGCCTGCTCGAACTGCACTCGCTCGAACGCTCCAACCCGTAGCAGACTCCGCCAGCGCGCGCTCCACGAATCCCCAATCCCGGCCCCGAAATGAAATACCTCTGCCTCGTCTACTACAACGAAGCCCACCAGGCTGAACTGCCCGATGCCCACTGCATGCACTACGCCGGCGGCCTGGTCGAACGCGGCCTGATGCTCGCCGGCAATGCCCTGCAGCCGGTGTCCACCGCCACCACCGTGCGTCTGCGCGACGGCCAGGTGCAGGTGACCGACGGGCCCTTCGCCGAAACCCGCGAGCAGCTTGCGGGCTTCTATCTGATCGACGCCAAGGATCTGGATCAGGCCATCGAAGTCGCCGCCGGCATCCCGCCCGCGCGGGTCGGCAGCATCGAGATCCGCCCGATCCGCGAACTCAAGCCCTGAGCCCCTGCCAAGGAGTATCGACATGCCCGGCACCGTCACCCTGCACCGCGTGATCCGCGCGCCCGCCGAACGCGTGTATCGCGCCTTTCTCGACCCCGACGCCATGTGCAAATGGAGCCCGCCGCATGGCTTCACCGGCAAGGTCACCCACTCCGATCCGCGGGTCGGCGGCTTCTACAAGATGTCGTTCACCAACTTCTCGACCGGCACCACCCACAGCTTCGGCGGCGAGTATCTGGAGCTGGTGCCGAGCCAGCGCCTGCGCTACAGCGACCGCTTCGATGCGGAGGCACTGCCCGGCACCATGTTCACCACCGTCGAGCTGCGCGAGCTGCCGATGGGCACCGAACTGCGCATCGAGCAGAGCGGCATTCCCGATGCGATTCCGGTCGAGGCCTGCTATCTCGGCTGGCAGGAATCGATGCAGCTGCTGGCCCAGCTGGTCGAGCCGACCATTCCCGATCATGGCCCCTGAACGCCCACACTAGGAGACACCCCATGTCCTACATCGACGGCTTCCTGCTGCCCTGCCCCGCCGACCGCATCGACGACTACCGCAAGATCGCCGCCACCGCCTGCGAAGTCTGGCTGGAGCACGGCGCGCTCGAGTACTGGGAGTGCGTTGCCGAAGACATGAAGAACGACTTCTCCCGGCCCTTCCCTGAAGTCATCGGCACCGCCGAGGGCGAGACCGTGGTCTTCGCCTGGATCCGCTACCGCTCGCGCGCGCACCGCGACGAGGTCAACGCCAAGGTGATGGAGGATCCGCGCATCGCCAGCATGTCGCCCGAGTCCATGCCCTTCGACTGCAAACGCATGGGCTACGGCGGCTTCGAGGTGCTGGTCGGCGCGCGCGCCGATGGCTGAGGCCGGGCCCGCACTCGCCGCGCAGATCGACGCGCTCTATCGCAGCGACTCGCGACGGGTGCTGGCGACCCTGATCCGCCTGCTCGGCGACTTCGAGCTGGCCGAGGACGCCGTTTCCGACGCCTTCGCGGCCGCGGTCGAGCAATGGCCCAAGGAGGGCGTGCCCGCCAACCCGGTCGCCTGGCTGGTCTCGGCCGGACGCTTCAAGGCCATCGACCGGGTGCGCCGGCGCGCGCGATTCGACGAGATCGCCCGCGGCATCGCCATCGAAGAGGAGCTGCTGCGCGACGAACCCCAGCTTGATGACATCGAGCCCGTCGAAGACGACCGCCTGCGCCTGGTCTTCACCTGCTGCCATCCGGCGCTCGCCTTCGAGGCACAGGTCGCGCTGACCCTGCGCGAGGTCTGCGGACTCACGACCGAAGAAATCGCGCGCAGCTTCCTCACCTCGCCGGCCACGCTGGCCCAGCGCATCGTCCGCGCCAAGGCCAAGATCCGCGACGCGAAGATCCCCTACATCGTGCCGGCGCCGAACGAACTGGCGCCGCGTCTGGATGCCGTGCTCAAGGTGGTCTATCTGGTCTTCACCGAAGGCTATGCGCCCACGCTGGGCGAACAACTGACCCGCGGCGATCTGTCGGGCGAGGCGATTCGCCTGGGCCGCCTGCTGGTCGAACTGCTGCCCGAACCCGAGGTGCAGGGTCTGCTGGCCTTGATGCTGCTCACCGAAGCGCGTCGCGCCGCGCGCAGCGACGAAGCCGGCGACCTGGTGCTGCTGGAGGATCAGGACCGCAGCCGCTGGGACCGCGCCCTGATCGAGGAGGGCTGCGCCCGCGTGCAGCAGGCCCTGCGCGCCCGCCGCATCGGCCCCTACCAGCTGCAGGCCGCGATCGCCGCCGTCCACGCCGAAGCGCCATCCGCCGCAGACACCGACTGGCGCCAGATCGTCGGCCTCTACGAAGTGCTGCTGCGCCTCGAACATACGCCGGTCGTGGCACTCAACCGCGCCGTCGCCATCGCCATGGCCGCCGGCCCCCAGTACGGCCTGCCGCTGATCGAACAGCTGATCGACTCGGGCGCGCTCAAGGACTACTGCCCAGCGCATGCCGCGCGGGCGGAGCTGCTGCGGAGGCTGGGGCGCAGCGAGGACGCTGCAGCGCATTTCCGGCGGGCCTTCGAGCTGTCGAAGCAGGAGCCGGAGCGGCGGTACTTCGAGCGGCAGTGGGAGTCACTGCAGACGTGCGAGCAGACCAGCCGCGAGTACCGATAGACCAAGCTCGGCAGTAGCGGAATGCTTGTGCCAACCGTGGGCCCCGCGTAGGGCTCGAACGCCTGCGCAGGATCGCGATGCTCGCCATCGTCGTCTGCAGCACACTCGACCTCGCCCTGACCCGGTTTCACGCGAGCCGAGGACCTGCGCCCGACCCGTCAGATCAACCGTGATCGAACCCGGTGATCTCGGCGTGGATCACGCACCCTTGTCGCGCCACCAGCAGGCCCCGAAAGCCCCACCAGGGAGATCGGTCGGGATCGGTGGAGTACTCGAATGTATACAGCTCGGAGGGTGTCCGCAGGTGCTGCCGGATGAAGTCCGACACCGGGTATAGCCAGACGATCGAGGTCGATGCACCGGCTTTCCGGTCTGCCACCTCAGCCTCCGACTGTTGCCGATCGAGCTCCTCGATCGAGGAAGGGCCTGCCACACCGACACGCTGGCGAAGTTGTTCCAAGCGTCCTCCCGGGCAGTCCTTCGTCGGCTCAGAAAGCCGCGCGAGCTCGCCCCAAGTGCTGCGCTCCGTCAGCAATGCGCTGTCCGCCGCATGGCCGGGGGACGCCGCCCACAAGGCGATCAAGACGACGAACAAACGGCAAACCTGCATCTTCATGAGTGGATGACTTCCTGTGGACGTGCCCAAGCCATTCCCAGCGGGCTGTCGCATACAAGAACAAGAGGTGGCGCCTTCAGCACTGCGCGATTACAAAGCCCTGCAACTCCGCTTGGTGCGCGCTCAAAGATTGAATCATGCTCCGGGGGCCGTGACCCCGTCGGACTTTCCCGCTGGTTCTCGGTGCAGCCAACCAGCGCGTCCTACTCGATGCCCAGAGAGCACGCAAAAGTCCGCTGAATGGCTGAACGCCAAAGGTCGACGGCCCGATTGCATGATCACGCCGACGGATTCTCGTGCAGCCCCTCAATCGACTCAACCTCCACATCGCCGATCCTGCGGGCCGCTTCCATGAAGTGCCCGCGGACGCCAAGCCGGAGACGCCCCCGATGCACCGATGCCCGCGTCTCCGCCACCAGAATCCACATGGATGCCCTGCCAACGAGCGGAACCGGCCTGTCCTTCGGCAGGGGCTCGCCCGCTGCATCGAGGAACTCGGGGTGGATCATATGGATACCGTCCCTGGCCGGATCATCACCCGCGTAGAGGAAGTCGCATCGGAGGTGCTGGAAGGCCACCTCGCGGCCACCTTCCGAGGGCGCGTACAGGCGATAGCGGACGATGAAATCAGGTGGGTGCTTGCGCAGCTCTCGGTACGTCTTCACGCGCAGGCACCTCGCGTTCGATTGATGTGCCCGTTGAAGCCCAAGCTCTTCCGAGGACCCGCAGTGCGAAGTGCGCTCCGTCGGACGCGCGCGTGCCCCAAGCGAACATCCGCGATGCAGCCACTCGATGCACGGCGGAACCCCGACGCAGAACCGCGCTAATCGGCGAGCATCAGATCAACCGCCCCTGCGCTCACACTCGCTCCATCCCTTTGGCTAGACTCGCGCGGGCGTGCCCCTTCGGCACGTCCATGAAGGGGGAATTCTGCGCATGTTTGCTGTTGTCCGTGCCGCGTTGGCGGCTCTTGTCTGTTCGTTCGCCGGCCTTGCCACGGCCGCGCCCACCGATGTCCAGCGCTTCGAGCGCGGCGAGTTCGCGTTCGAGTATGGGCCGCCTGAGGCCTTCGTCGAGCGCGTCGAGATCGCTGCCGACTGGCCGGCCGATGCGCCCGGCGCCTCCGGCGCGAGCTGGCGCAACTGGCTGATCGACGAGCAGAGCGACTATCGCGGCGCCGAGCCGGTGCGCTTCCACGAGCACGTGATCGAGACCGCCAGCGAACCGCTGCTCGCGACCGCCGCGCGCTTCGAGATCGGCTTCAATCCCGCCTTCGAGCGCCTGCGCATCCACGCCGTGGAGGTGCGCCGCGAGGGTGTCTGGAGCGACCGCTTCAAGCCCGAATCGATCACGCTCGCGCGCCGCGAGGGCGAGTTCGAGAGCGACATGGCAACGGGCCAGGTGTCCGCGCTGATCCTCGTCTCGGACGTGCGGCTAGGCGATCAGATCCGCTACGCCTACAGCGTGAGCGGCCAGAATCCGGTGCTGGGTGGACTCATCCATCGTGCGGCCAATCTGTCCTGGATCGACCCCATCCTGCATCGGCAGGTACGCCTGCTGTTCCCGGCCGACGCCGAACTGGAGCACCGCCAGTCTGGCGAGGCAGCAGCACCCCAGATCCGCGGTTCGGCGCAGGGCAAGGTGGTGAGTTGGGTGGGCCGTGCGCTGGCTGCCAATCCGATGGAAGTGGACGCGCCCAGCTGGCACGAGCAGCAGCCGGTGCTGGAGGTGGCGATGCGCCGCGACTGGCCAGCCGTATCGCGCTGGGCGAGCGCGCTGTACCCGATGGACCAGGACCTGCCGGCGGAGCTCGAGCCGCTGATCACGGAGTGGCAGCGGCTGCCGGATGCGCAGAGTCGCGCGGCCGCGGCCCTGCGCGCAGTGCAGGAGGACGTGCGCTATTTCAGCGTGCTGATGGGCGAGAGCAGCCATCGTCCCTCGCCACCCGCGCAGACCTGGGAGCGCCGCTACGGCGACTGCAAGGACAAGGCCTGGCTGCTGTCGATCCTGCTGACGCGCATGGGCATGGATGCCGAGCCGGCCCTGGTGTCGACCTCGCAGGGCCGGGCCCTGGACCGCGCGCTGCCGGCGGCCAGCCAGTTCGACCATGTGATCGTGCGCGCCAAGGTCGAGGGGCAGGTGTTCTGGCTGGATGCCACGCGCAGCCTGCAGCGCGGACCCCTGGCGATGCGCCAGTCCAGCGACTTCGGCTTCGCCCTGCCCGTGCACTCGACCGCCGAAGGCCTGGTCGACATGGCCTCGCTGCGTGAGCAGCGCGCCATGCAGCATGTGGTCGAGCGCTTCCTGCCTTCGGCCGACGGCACCTCGGTCCGCCTGGAGATCGAAACCACCGTGCGCGGCACCGAGGCCGAGCGCCGTCGCCACGACTTCCGCAGCCGAGAGCTGTCGGAGATCTCGCGCAGCTACGTCGACTACTACAGCCGTCTGCACGGCGAACTCGCGAGCGCCGAAGCGATCCGCTTCGAGGACGACCCTGAAAGCGGCGAGATCCGCGTGTTCGAGGCCTACCAGCTGCAGCGCCCGTGGCTGTCCAGCGGCTCGGGCAGCCGCGTGCTGGAGATCTACGCCGACCTGATGTCGCCCTACCTCAGCCTGTCCGGACCGCAGCAGCGGCGCCACCCGCTGTGGCGGCCACACCCCATCGAGCTGCGCCAGACCACCGAGGTCGTGCTGCCGGAGGGATGGTCCATGCTCACCACACCCGACTCGGTTGACGCCGAAGACGCGAGCTTCCGCTACGCCCGTCGCATCCGTCGCGAGGCCGATCGCCTCGTCGTGGACCACCGCTTCGACTCGCTGGCGGAACAGGTAGCCGCGGCCGACGCGCCACGCCACTTCGAACTGCGCAGGCGCGCCATCGAAGCGGTCGGCGCTCGCCTGCAGTTCAGCCTGCCAACGGCCTCGGCCAACAGTGAGCGCAACCAGCGTCTGCGTGCCCTGCTGGGCAAGCCCGCGAACTGACTCCGCCGGCCGGAACCCGGGCGTGCGATGGCCGCCGCACGCCGTTCTTTCCCTACTTTTCTGATGGTGCCCGTCCATGTCGTATCGCCGCGCATTGCTTTCGCTGGCCCTGGTCTCCGGCCTGCTTCCGACCGAACTGCCCGCCCAGCTGGCTCCACCGCCGCTGCCACAGGACGTGGGCGCGGAAGCGGCCTGGCAGGCCTTCAGAGAACGTCCGCACAGCGAAGAACTGGGCACCTACTTCGAGCAGCTGGGCGGTCTGGTCGACGACAACGGCGATGTGCGTGCCGACGCCTGCGCCTCGACGTCGCTGGCGGAGATGGAGCCCCACCTGACGGTGAGCATCGCCTACTGGTGGTTCCGCGTGGAGTGCGCCGAACTGCAGGCTGACGAAGCCGAACTGGAGCACAGCCTGCAGGCGTTCGCCGCGCTCGCACGGCATGCGCTGGAGAAGGCGCCGCGCAGGCACGGCAACGGCACGCCCACGCCGATCCTGCACGAGTTCGACCTGTGGATGCTGATCCGCGGTCTGGAGCTGGAGCCCGGCTACGTCTACCTGGATGCCTTCGCGCACGGCCCGCATGCCGCCTACCACCTGTCGCTCTGGGACCCTGTCGAGAAGCGCGAGCATCTGCTGACGCTCGATTTCCTCGATGTCTACATGGACATGGTGGAGCGCAGCGGGGAACCTCGCACCCTGTTCAATCGACTGTATCTGGTGCGCACCTTCCTGCGCGCCTTCTCCGAGTTCGGGGCGGATATGCCGGCCGCACGCGCGCTGCGATTCGCCGAGGTGGCGCGCGGCCCCGGTTCCGACCAGCTGCCGCGACTGTCCGCGCTGGCCGCCGAGGGCGATTTCCACGCGGCCTCCAGACTCTTCGACCTGTGCCGTACTCCCGAGCGCAGCCGCTGCACGACGCAGGCCGTCGATGCCCTCCTGCCCTTCGCCGAGCAGGGCCTCGCCGAGGCGCTGTCGATGCTGGGCTCCCTGTACGCGAACGGCATCGGCGTGCGCCGCGATGCGCGCGCGGCGGCCGAGCTCTATGCCCGCGCCGACGAACGGATGGGTGGTTACGAAGCCAGCCTCGCCGGCAGCCGCCAGTGGCTGCAGCCCCCCATCTGGGGCGGCGTGCCGAAGCCGCTGCGCAAGCGACTCGAGCAGGCAGCCGCAGACGGCATCACCGAAGCCAGCGACCTGCTGATCCTGAGCGATATCGCCGAGGCCCTGGACAAGGGCCCGCCGAAGCGCGTTCCGCGCAAGCTGCTGGCAGCGGCCGATTCCACCTCGCCCTGGGTGCGTACGGGCCTCGGGGCCCTGATGCTGGAGGCGGATAGCGAGCAGGCCCTGGCACATCTGGCCTATGGCGCCCGCATGGGTGGCGTCATGCAGGTGATGATGTTCCTCGACGCGGCGGACAAGTCATCGCTCCAGCCCCTGGAGCACGCGGAGCTGGTGCGCCTGCACGAGCGCGCGGGCTACGGCGGCTGGGCACCTTCAGCACTCTGGCTGGGGCGCCACTACGAAACCAGCGACCCCAAGCGCGCCCGGCTGTGGATGCTGGGTGCCGCCAATCTGGGCGACAAGCAGGCGATGTACGAGGCCGCCGAGATGCTGGTTGACCAGTGGAACGGCGACCAGTCGCTCGGCATCGCCGCCCAGCTGCTGGAAGGCCTGTTGAAGCTGGGCCCCAGCGCCGAGGCGGAAGTGCTGCTGGCGGACCTGCTGATCCAGGGTGTGGGTGGCGTTGAGGCCGATCGACCGCGCGCTGCGCGGATGCTGCGCGCGCTGCATGCCAAGGGCCATGACGAGGGCTCGCGCATGCTGGCCGCCAACCTCGCGATGGGCCGACTTGAAGCAGAGGCCGACGATCGCCCCCGCGAAGTGCTGGAGACGCTCGCGGACAAGGGTCACGCCGCTGCAATGGCCGCCTTGGCTCAGATGATCTACACCGGTCACCTGGATGGCGGCCCCGCGGATGCATGGCGCTGGTGGCGCAAGGCGATCGAGGCGGAGTCTCCGGGCGCGCGGAACAATCTCGCCTGGACGCAGTGTGTATCCGCCGATCCGCGCTTCCGCAACGTCGAGGAAGGCCTGGCGGAAGCACAGCGCATGGGTGACCCGGCCGCCCTACCGACGGCCTACCGTGACACGGTGGCGACCTGCTTCGCGGCCAATGGCGACTTCGCCCGGGCCATCGAGCTGGAGCAGAGCATCCTGGATGAACTGCAGGCCGAGGGGGCACCAGAGGCGGGACTCAGCTATTTCCGTGACAAGCTGGCCCAGTTCCAGCGCGGTGAGGTCTTTCTCGAAGAGCGCGCCCGCTTTGGAGGCGCTGAGCCGGAAATCGACGCCGCACCTGAGGCTTCAGCGGCGCCCGGGCAGTGAGGGCCCGTCTGGCTTCGCGCCCGCCTCCCCGCAGCGCCTCAGGCCCACCGCACGTGGAGGCGGGCGGTCACAGCGCTGCCAGCCGCTCCCTCAACTCGTCCAAGCGCAGCTGGCCCGAAGCCCCAGGCGAGACGCGCTCAGCAATGCTCGCCTGCGGATCGCGCTGCGCCCAGCGTGCGGGGTCGGCGGCCTGCACGTAGGCCTCGCGGAAGGGCAGGCCGGCGCGGGCGAGTTCGACGGCGAGGTCGGTGGCGTACATCGAGGGCTCCAGCGCGGCCTGCATTCGCTCGGGCACCCATTCGAGGTTGCGCAGCAGGTCGGGCAGCAGGGCCAGGGCGGACAGGCCGCGGCCGAAGGCGTGCACGATCGCGCCTTTGCTGAACTGCAGGTCGCGGTGGTAGCCGGACGGCAGGCTCAGCAGCTGGTCCAGCTCGGTGCGCGCCGCCGCAATCGAGGCGTGCACGGCGCGCATCAGCTCGACCACGTCGGGGTTGCGCTTGTTGGGCATGATCGAGCTGCCGGTGGTGTATTCGGCGGGCAGCTTGACGAAGCCGAACTCCGCGGCGGTGAACAGCGAGAGATCCCAGGCCAGACGGCGCAGGTCCAGCGTGGCCGAGCCCAGGGCCTCGACTGCGGCCAGCTCGAACTTGCCGCGTGAGAGCTGGGCATAGGTCGCCGCCAGCTGCATGCGACCGAAGCCCAGCGCGGCGGTGGTGTGGTCGCGGTCCAGCGGCAGGTTGATGCCGTAGCCGGCCGCACTGCCCAGCGGGTTCGCGTCGATCAGGGCGAGCGTGTCGCGGGCGCGCTGGGCATTGTCGATGAAGGCTTCGGCCCAGGCCGCCCACCACATCCCGCAGCTCGACACCATGGCGCGCTGCAGATGGGTGTAGCCGGGCAGCGGCAGCATGGCCTCGGCCTCGGCGCGCGCCAGCGCCACCTGCGCGGTCTCGACGCAGAGCGCGTGCAGGCGGCTCAAGCGGTCCTTCAGCCACAGGCGTGTAGCGACCAGCACCTGGTCATTGCGGCTGCGGCCGGTGTGGATGCGCTTGCCGGCGTCGCCGAGCTTCTCGGTCAGCCAGGCCTCGATGGCGCTGTGCATGTCCTCGTAGCGCGCATCCAGCACGAAGGCCCCCGACACGATCGCCGCGTCCAGCGCACTCAGCTCGCGCTCGATGCCGGCGAGTTCATCGGCGCTGAGGATGCCGATGCGCTGCAGGCCCTGCGCGTGCGCGCGGCTGGCGATGATGTCGAAGCGAATGAATTCCCGGTCGAGGATCACGTCTTCACCGGCCAGGAAGTCCTGGATGCGGGCGTCGACTTTGACGCCCGGCTTCTGCCACAGCAGTCCACTCACGGCAGACGCTCCTGTGCGTTGAGGCCGGCGAATTCATCGAGGCCGAAGGCGAGATTCAGGTTCTGCAGGGCCTGGCTGGCAGCGCCCTTCAGCAGATTGTCCAAGGTGGAAACAATCACCACGCGACGACCGTCGGCCGAAACCGTGAAGCCACCGATCTCGACGCCGGTTCTGCCGGCGATGCGGCTGACCCAGGGCGCCGCTTCCGTGACCCGGACCAGCGGCTCGTTGGCGTAGCGCGCGCGATAGAGGTCCAGCAGCTCGGCGACGGTGGTGGGTGCCTCCAGATGCAGGTTCACCGTCATCGTGATGCCGCGGAACTGCGGCGCCACGTGCGGCATGAACTCGATGTCCTCGGCGAGCTGCACGCTGACCTCGCGCTCGTGGATGTGTCCGGCGAGGCTGTAGGGCATCAGGTTGTCGCGCAGCAGCTCGATGTTGTTCTTGTCGGAGGGGCTGGTGCCGGCGCCGCTGTAGCCGCTGACCCCGAAGCACTGCACCGGGCCGTGGATGCGCCCGGCAAGCGGCGCGATCGCCAGCTGCATCGCGGTCGCGTAGCAGCCGGGATTGCCGATGCGGCGCTCGCCCGGCGCGCGCGCGCGGGTCAGCTCGGGCAGGCCGTAGTACCAGCGGGCGTCGAAGCGGTAGTCAGCCGAGAGATCGAGGATGACCGGATCGACCCCCGCCGCATCGACGGCAGCCACGAACTCAGCTGCCTTGCCGTTGGGCAGGGCAAGCACCAGTGCATCGGCGTTCGCCTTGGCTGCTGCGTCCGGGCCGTGATTGACGTAGAGCAGCGAGGGATCGACGCCGCCCTCGAAGTCCGCCACGCGCTGGCCCTCGCGCTCGCGCGAGCTGACGAAGCCGAGCTGGAACGCGGGATGGTTGTTCAGCAGGCGGATCAGCTCGCTGCCGACATAGCCGCGGGCGCCGATCAGGCCGATTCGGATCTTGGAACTCATGGGGTGGGGTCTCGGGGCGTCGGGTCGCGGGGAAAGGAAGAAGTCATGGACAGGTTCGAGGCGCCAGCAAACTCAGTTCGCGACGAGCCGCTCTTGAGCCCCACCCACCGCGCGGGGAGCAAGGGCGGGCGCCTGTGGGCGGCCTATGGCAGCCGACAAGCGCCCACCCTCGCTTCCCACGAGGGGAGAGGGGAGCGGAGCGGGTTGCGCCGGTGCGGTGAGGGCTGATGATCGTGAGCCTGCAGAAGATGCCTAGGAGGAAGCCTGCCTCACGCCCGCTACGCATAGGGTGGGCCCTGGCCCACCGTGGCCTCGACCCCGCCAGGTCTCGCAACGGCACCGGATGCGGAAGCGCCGAGCGCGCGAGGGCGCCATGCACGCTGGAACCGGGAGGGTTCATTCCCCACCCTCCCGCCCCAGCCGCCGCTGCAAATTCCTTCGCACCTCCGGCCACTCGGCATCCAGGATCGAATACACCACGGTGTCGCGCAGATGCCCGTCCGGCATGCGCATGTGCCGGCGCAGAATGCCGTCCTGCTTCGCCCCGAGGCGCTCGATGGCCGCACGCGAGCGCAGGTTCTGCACGTGGGTGCGCAGCTCGACCGCGACACAGCCGAAGCGATCGAAAGCCTGCTGCAGCAGCATCAGCTTGGCCTCGGTATTGAGCGCGGTGCGCTGCACGCGCCGGGCGTACCAGGTGTAGCCGACCTCCAGCCGCGGCAGGCTCCAGTCGATATGGCAGCAGCGCGTGCTGCCCACGACCTGGCCCCGGGCATCCAGCACCGCATAGGCCAGCGCCCTGCCCTGCGCCTGCTCATCCAGCGCTCGCGCGATGTAGGCCTCGACCGTGTCGGCATTCGGCACCGAGGTCACGTGCAGGTTCCACAGCTCACCGTCGCTGGCCGCGCGCACGAGATCGCTCGCGTGCGCAGTCGTCAGCGGCAGCAGCTGCACGTGCTCGCCGATCAGCGACTGCGGCGTGGAGATCGGCTGCACGCTCAGCCCTTCAGCGTGGCCGGGCGCGCGCGGCAGTGCTCGACCGCGAAGCGGATGTCCTCGAAGGCGTCGAGCCCGTACCAGAACACGTTCCAGCGCTCGCCCTTGATGCAGCCGTCGCTTTCGCCGAAATAGAAGTCGTTGATGGCGTTCTCGCGGCGCGAGCGCCAGAACAGCTTCGGGTTCTCGGCACGCATCACCTGCCAGGCGGCGCGCCCCAGGCCCTCGCCCTGCGCATCGTCGCTGACCGCGAACTTGTCGAGATGCGGGATGCCGTTCTCGAGGGTGAGGATCAGCGCCGCGCGGTAGTGCTCGCTCACATACACCCGATGCGGCTTGACCGAATCGAAGTAACCCTTGACCAGCTTGCGGCCGAAGCTCGATTCGATCAGCGCCTGCAGGCGCTTCATGTCGAGGCCCTTGAAGCTCTTCTTCGAGTGGATCTTCTCGCCGCGCCGAACCAGGGTGCCCGAGCCGCGGTGGGTGAACAGCTCCTTCGCGAGTTCGTCCGGCTTGGTGATCGACACCGACGAAGAAGGCGGCAACTGCATCAGCAGGTCGTGGATCTGCTCGATCTTGACCTTCATGCCCGAGTGCAGCCAGTCCTGCTGCATCAGGTGTTCGTACTCGGTCGACAGGTTGATCGAATCGATCACCCGGCCCTCGCCATCGAGCAGGCCACCGGTGCCGGTGAGGAACACGATCTTGTAGGGCTGCAGCTGTTTGACCAGGTCATTGGCCGCCCAGTCGGCGTTCAAGTTGACCATCTGCCCGCCGGCAGTTTCGCCGAGGCTGGTAATGACAGGGATCGAACCGGCCTTGATCGCCGCCTGGATGCCCTCGGTGTGGACGGTGGTGACCTTGCCGACCAGGCCGTACTTGCGCTTGTTGAGGAAGTCGGCCTCGAACACGCCGCCGGGGATCGAAGTCGCGCGCACGCCGGCCCGCTGCAGGGCTTCGACCAGGCGCAGGTTCTCGCTCATGAACACGCGACGGACGATGCGCAGCACCTCGGGCGTGGTCACCCGCAGACCGTCGACGGTTTGCTTGGTGATGCCGGCGGCCTTCATCTCTTCGTCGAGCTGCGGGCCGGCGCCATGCAGCACGATCGGCGTCAGGCCGACCTGCTGCAGGAAGGCCAGCGAACTGACCAGCGCCTCCATCTCGTCGCGCAGGATCGCGCCGCCGACCTTGACCAGGGCGAAGCGCTCGGCGTCGACCTGCGAGAAGCGTTTCAGGTACTGCTGGATCTCCTTGGCCGAGGCCATGTTGGAGAGCAGGCGGACGATGGTGGGGCGGAGTTCTTTGGCCATGGGGCTTGGATGGGTTCTGCGGAGTGGCGATGGGTGCGGGGCCGAACAGAGCGCGGGTGCGCTCGCACGGAGCTGCTTGTCTCCCCTCTCCCCCGGAGGGAGAGGGGTCGGGGGAGAGGGGGGTGACGCTTGCCGCGAGATTTCTCCCCCTCTCCCCAACCCCTCTCCCTCCTGGGGAGAGGGGCTTGTTCGCTTCGCTTGAAGCCATCGCAAGATCGACGGCAGTCTGATTCAGAAAGCACATGGAACAACCGAGCTGAGTCTCACCGCCCGGCAGCATTCGCTGGAGCACCTAGTCCGCCGCGCTGATCTGCTCCAGTACAAGGTGCCTATCGGCCGCGTATTCGGAAACAACGAGTTCAATCAGCACGTGGCGCCCATTGTTCGTAGGAATGCGCTGCTCGACTGAGGCGATCAGAGCGGTGTCATTCGGCGCGAAGCGACGCACAGAAGGAGAGGAGGATGGCGGCCCGAAGGAAGCTGCGCCCAGCTCTGCGAGGATGGCTGACAGGTCATCGCGGATGGCTGTAGCAGGGTCCCGCTCGAAGGCCAGCGCGTAGCCAAACTTCGATGCCAAGGCATGGAAATCGCCTGTACTAAGCAGTTGAGCTGCCTCATCGCAGAATGCCGCCAAGGCCTCGGGGGCCGCCTGGTCGTCAGTCATCTTCATGCGCCACCAAACAGCCGCACATACGTCCTCCCCACCGCCTCCAGCTGCTCCAGCGCCACCCACTCGTCGGCCGTATGCGCCTGGGCGATGTCGCCGGGGCCATACACGATCGCAGTGAGCCCGGCGGCGGAGAACAGCGAGGCCTCGGTCCAGAAGTCCACGGCCGGGCCGACCGGCAGGCCGAGCTCGGCCACCAGTGCTTCAGCGCGAGCGAACTTCTCTGCGGTGTCGCCGCCCGAGGGCAACGAAGGCCCACGGAAGGTTTCCTCGTAGTGGGCCAGCGCTTCGGCTGCAGCAAAGCCGCGGAAGGTGTCGTGCAGGCCGTCGATCGAGTGCGAGGGCAGCGGGCGGAAGCCGAAGCGCAGCTCGGCGGCCGGCGCGATCATATTGGCCTTGATGCCACCCTCGACGCGGCCGATGTTGAAGCGCAAACCCTGCAGGCCGCCGAAGCTCTCGCCGGCCTGCGTCTGCACGAAGTCCAGCGCGCGCCCGCCGAAGCGGATCGCCTGGTGCAGGGCGCTCTGCTCCATCGCCTGCGCACCCGAAGCATGGCCCGCCGTGCCCTTGAACTTCATCAGCACCGAGCTGATGCCGCGATGCGCCAGCACCGCACGTGCCCGTGTGGGCTCGGCAACGATGGCTTCAACGAAGTCGTGGCCCTGGGCGAGGAAGCCGGCGATGCAGCGCGCGTCGTTGGCTTCTTCATCGGTGGTGAACAGGAAGGCCGCATCGCCCTGCGTCTGTTCCGCGGCAGTGATCAGGCAGGCGGCAGCGCCCTTGATGTCGCAGGCGCCGAGGCCGATCGCCCGGTCCGCAGTGACGCGCAGCAGGTGCGGATCGGCGCTCCAGTGCGGCGAGTCCGGCACGGTGTCCATGTGCACGTTGAACACGCGCTTCGGGTTGCCGCGCACCGCCAGCAGAGCGATCGCGCCGGCACCGAAGTCGGTGAGCTGGAAACGGAAACCCGGCAGCGCCTGCTGCAGGTAGTCGAACATCGAGCGCCCGATCTCACGCGGTGGATTGCGGGTGTCGAAGGCGACCAGCTTTTCAAGGTGATGGAGGATGCGGTCGAGCATGGATTGGGTCTGCCGTGGCCATACGGGGTCGTGGATTGAAGGCTCGGCTTCGCCCGGACCCTCTCCCCAACCCCTCTCCCGGGGGGAGAGGGGCTCAAGACGGGATTACTTGTTCACTTCCGCCCACAGCGTGCTGCTCATGCCGAACAGCTTGATGAAGCCCTCGGCCTCTTCCACGCCCCAGTCGGCCGACTGCGCGTAGACCGCGCCCTTGGCGTTCAGGATATGCGGCGAACTCACCGCCACCGCGTCGACGCGGGCGCCGTGCGTTTCCAGCGTGACCTCGCCATTGACCTTGGCCTGCGAGCTGGCGAGGAAGGCCTCCAGGTCGTACTTCAGCGGGTCGTGGTAGAAGCCCTCGTAGACCAGTTCCACCCACTTGCGCGCGACCTCGGGCTTGAAGCGGTTCTGCTGCTTGGTCAGCACGGTTTCTTCCAGCGCGCGGTGGGCGGTGAGCAGGGCGATCAGGCCCGGCGCTTCAAAGATGATCCGCCCTTTCAGGCCAATCGTGGTATCGCCGGTGTACAGGCCGCGGCCCACGCCGTACTTCGCGAACTCGGCGTTGAGGCGCGCCAAGAGCGCCGCACCGGCCATGCGCTCGCCGTTGATCGACACCGCCTCGCCGCGCTCGAAGCCGATCCGCAGCTGCAGCGGTGCGGCCGGCCAATCGGCGCGCTTCGCGCACAGCCCGCGCGCGCCCTCGCCCGGGGCCTCCCACTTGTCGATCTCGCCGCCGGACATGGTCACGCCCAGCAGGTTCTCGTTGATGGTGTAGCTCTTCTGCTTGGCGCGGACTTCAAAGCCACGCGCCTCCAGATAGGCCTGCTCGTAGGCGCGGGTCTGGGTGTGCTCCTTCTGGATCTCGCGGATCGGCGCGACGATGACGTAGTCGCCCTGCGCCTTCACCGCCAGATCGAAGCGCACCTGGTCATTGCCCATGCCGGTGCAGCCGTGCGCGATGTGCTTGGTGCCCAGCTCATCGCAGCGCTTGAGCGCGGCATCGACGATCAGGTAGCGGTCCGACACCAGCAGCGGGTACTGCCCCTGGTAGGCCTCGCCGGCCCAGACGAAGGGCTTGACGAAGCCCTCCCAGATCGCCGGGCCACCGTCGACGGTGACGTGGCTGGCCGCGCCCAGTTCGACCGCGCGGGCCTCGATGTAGGCGCGCTCCTCGGCATCCACGCCGCCAGTGTCGGCGAACACGGTATGCACCTCATAGCCGCGCTCGCGCAGCCAGGGAATGCAGAAGCTGGTGTCGAGGCCGCCGGAGAAGGCGAGCACGATTCTCGTGCCGGGATTCGGGAGTCGGGATTCGGGATTCGTTTGAGAGCCGGGATTCGGGATCCGGGATTCGGGATTCGTTGAAGCGGGCATGCGGCGGTCCTTGGGGAGAGGGCGAGCAAACGAAGCGGATGTTGAAGAGCGATCAAGTCATGCGGGCTCGGACAGTTCAGGGCGCCAAAGCGAAGTTGCTCTAACGAATCCCGAATCCCCAATCCCGAATCCCGTCGCTGCTGCGCTCAGCGCAGCAGCGTGGCCATGATGGCCTTCTGCACATGCAGCCGGTTCTCGGCTTCGTTGATGGCGATGCAGGCGGGGCTGTCCATGACGGCGTCGGTGGCTTTGACGTTGCGGCGCAGGGGCAGGCAGTGGCTGAACACGCCGTTGTCGGTCAGCGCCATCTTGCGTTCGTCGACGATGAAGTGCTTGTGGGCGTCGCGGATGGGCTTCTCTTCGTCCCAGCGGCCGAAGTAGGGAATCGCGCCCCAGCTCTTGGCGTACACCACATGCGCGCCGGCATAGGCCTCATCGGGATCGTGGCTGACGCGGAAGCTGCCCTTGGCTTCCTCGACGTTGTCGGCGGCCCAGCGCATGTAGCGCTCGTCCAGCACGTACTCGGGCGTCGGGCACAGCAGGGTCACGTCCATGCCCAGCCGCGTGGCGATGGTCAGGGCCGAGTTGGCGACCGCGGTATTGAGCGGCTTGGGGTGGTAGGTCCAGGTCAGCACGTACTTCTTGCCGCGCAGGTCGTCGGTGCCGAAGTGCTCGCGCAGGGCCAGCGCATGCGCCAGCTCCTGGCAGGGGTGGGTGATCGTCTCCATATTGATCACCGGCACGGTCGAGTACTTGGCGAAGGCGCGCAGCACCTTGTCCTCGCGGTCCACCGACCAGTCCTGGAACTTCGGAAACGCACGCACGCCGATCAGGTCGACATAGCGCGCCAGCACGCGCGCCACCTCGGCGATGTGCTCCTCGGTGTCGCCGTCCATCACCGTGCCGAGGTCGAACTCGATCGGCCAGGCGTCCTTGCCGGGCTGCAGCACGATGGCGTGGCCGCCCATCTGGAAAGCGCCCAGTTCGAAGCTGGTGCGCGTGCGCATCGACGGATTGAAGAACACGAGCGCGATCGAGCGCCCGCGCATCTGCTCGCCCAGCTTGCTGCGCTTGAACGCAGCCGCCTGCTGCAGCAGCGCATCCAGGCCCTCGCGGCTCCAGTCCTGCGTGTTCAGGAAGTGGCTCATCAGCGGTGCATTCATCCGTCAGTTCTCGTCGTGATGTGGATTTCGTGGCCCAGAAACGCAAAAGCCCGGCGCACAGGCCGGGCTTTCCGTAACAGCTGCGTGGAGTACGCGCGGAATTACCCAGCGATGTGGGATTCCAGTCGGCGCGCGCGCGACGTCATGCCAGCCGCCATGTAGGCGCTGGTCAGGACATCTGCGTCGGCGGGCTTGGTGAACATGGGGGCGGAGAATGGCACAGGGGGCGGGGGCCAGCAAGCCGGCCCGCATGAGACTTTCGACTGAGGCCGCGCTTATTCGACCGGCGTCACGCTGACGCGCACGCGCAGGTTGTTGCCCGGGTCATAGGGCAGGCGCGCGAAGAAGACCTCGTCCTTCAGGCGGTACTCGACGTCGTAGCCGGACAGGCGACGCTCCTCGCGGGTCACTTCGACCATCTGGCAGCGCGTTTCGGTGCCCTCGTAGCGACGCTCGGGGCTGTTGTTGCGGTCGACGTTGCGGCCGATGGCGCCACCCGCCACCGCGCCGGCCACGGTCGCTGCGCGGCGGCCGCTGCCATCGCCGACCTGGTTGCCGACCGCGGCGCCGACGATCGCGCCGATCACGGTGCCGGCGGTGCCGGAGTCGCGCTCGCGATAGACCACGCGCTCCTCGGCGCATTCCTCGCGGGGCTCGGAGAAGCGGATCGTCTCGTAGACCGGAGTGGCGCTCAGCACGGTCGCATAGGTGAAGCGCACGTTCTCGGTGCTCGGCCCGGGCTGGGCGCCCGCAGTGGCGGCGGCCAGCAGGGCGCACGAGGCGAGGAGGATGCGGCGGGGCTGCGTCATTACGGACTCCTGGTCGGTGCGAATCCGACCCTCGCCGACTCCGCCATCCAGCGGGTCTTAGCGCGGTACGGCGTCGCGCCTGCGTGCACGGCAGGCTGGGGCGAGTTCGGTATCGGTCGGCGCCGCCTTCGGTCTTCAGTGCCGGGTCGGTGCCAGGGTCGCGCGTTCCATCGCGCAGCGTGGGCCGGATTCAAGCAGCCCGGCGCTGAATCGGCGCTGTAGAAATTCGTTAAGGCAGCAGCCCCGAGCCGTCGCGGCCCGCCCACGTCACCCCCAGGCCAAGCCATAGAACGGATTCGCGAGTCTGAAGCCGGGCATGCTGGCCGATCGGGCCTTAGCCGCTAAACTCCGCGGCCTATGGATATCCGCCTCTACAACAGCCTCAGCCGCGCGCTCGAGCCCTTCCGCCCGCAGGACCCGAAGCGGGTGACCTTCTACGTCTGCGGACCGACCGTCTACAACTTCGTGCACATCGGCAACGCGCGCGGCCCGGTGGTGTTCGGCATCCTCGCCGACCTGCTGCGCCGGCACTACGGCGAGGTCGTCTACGCCCGCAACATCACCGACGTCGACGACAAGATCAACACCGCCGCCACCGAGCAGGGCGTGCCGATCACCGCGATCACCGACCGCTTCGCCCAGGCCTATCGCGAGGACATGGGTGCGCTTGGCGTGGCGCCGCCGGACATCGAGCCGGCCGCGACTGCGCACATCCCGCAGATGATCCGCATGATCGAGGCGCTGATCGCGCAAGGTCATGCCTACGCCGCCGAGGGCCACGCCCTGTTCGCGGTCGACAGCTACGCGAAGTACGGCGAGCTGTCTCGCCGCAGCACCGACGAGATGCTGGCCGGCGCCCGCGTCGAGGTCGCGCCCTACAAGCGCGCGCCCGGCGACTTCGTGCTGTGGAAGCCCTCGACCCCCGACCTGCCCGGCTGGGACAGCCCCTGGGGCCGCGGCCGCCCGGGCTGGCACATCGAGTGCTCGGCCATGTGCGAGGCGCATCTCGGCGAGACCATCGACATCCACGCCGGCGGCGTCGACCTGCAGTTCCCCCATCACGAGAACGAGATCGCGCAGAGCGTCTGCGCCCACGGAGGCAAGACCTTTGCCCGCTACTGGCTGCACAACGGCATGCTGACCTTCGACGGCAGCAAGATGTCGAAGTCGGTCGGCAACATCCGCCGCGTGCGTGACCTGATCGGCGAACACCCGCCCGAGGCCCTCCGTCTGGCCCTGATGTCGGCCCACTACCGGCAACCGCTGGACTGGTCCGAGGGCCTGATCGAGCAGAGCGTGCGCACCTTGGATCGCCTGTACGGCACGCTTCGAGATCTGGGCGAAGTGGAGGCCAACGAAGTCGCGATTCCTGACGCGGTCGAGCAAGCGCTGGCCGATGATCTGAACACGCCGCTGGCGCTGGCCGCCCTGCAGCAGATCGCCGGCGAAGCACGCAAGGCCGAAGGCGAAGCGCGCAACGCGCTCAAGTCGCAATTGCTGGCCGCAGGCCGAGCGCTGGGCCTGCTGCAGCAGGCGCCCGAGGCCTGGTTCGCGCGCGGCGTCAGCGCCGATGACGATGCCCGCATCCAGGCGCTGGTCGAAGAGCGCGTCGCCGCCAAGGCCGCCCGCGACTTCGCCCGCGCCGACGCCATCCGCAAACAGCTCGCCGACGAAGGCATCGCGCTCGAAGACACGCCGCAGGGCTGCCGCTGGAAGCGGGCCGGGTGAGCGCGATCCGATGACTGCCATCACCCGCGACAGCCCCTTCCCGCTGGAGCCCAGCGCCGCCGAAGCGCAGTCCGAGATCGCCGCAGAGTTCGCCTTCTTCGGCGACTGGTCCGAGCGCTACCAGTACCTGATCGACCTCGGCAAGAAGCTGCCGGCCTTTCCGGAGGAATGGAAGACCGAGGCCAACCGGCTCACGGCCTGCCAGTCGATGGTCTGGGTGGTGTCCGAGGGCGATGCCGACAAGCTCGTCTTCCACGCCACCAGCGACTCGACCATTGTTTCGGGCCTGATCTATCTGGCCCTGCGCGTCTACTCCGGCCGCAGCGCCGCCGAGATCGCCGCCACCGAGCCCACCTACGTCGCTGATATCGGGCTGGCGAAACACCTTTCGCCGACGCGCAGCAACGGGCTGGCGGCACTGCTGGGGGTGATCCGGCAGCGCGCGGCGCAGGCGATGGAAACCGGCTGAGGCCGGGACCGCGTTCGTCGAGCGCAGCGCGAACCGCGGCTGTTGCGCCCTCAGGGCTGCGCCTTCAAGGCCGGATGCGTCGACGCAAGCTGCTGCGACAGCGCCGCCTGCAAGCGCTCGATCTCTGCCGCCACCGGCTCGCCGGCGTCGGCGCGCAGCTGCAGCTGTTCCAGTGCGACGAGTTGCCGGAGCGGATGGCCCGACGGCGTCGCCACGACGAGGGCGTCCAGAGACTCGGCGAGAGCGCGCGCCGCATCGAGGTCGCCGCGTGCGCGCTGCAGGGCCACGCCCTCGCGCAGCAGCTCGGCGCGCTGGGCGGGCCGGGCCTCTCGTGTTTCGGCATCGAGCGCGTCGTACAGCGCCTGCGCGGCCGCCCACTGCTGGGCCAGCACGTGGACGCGCACCTGTTTGATACGTGGACGCAGCGCCCGTGCCGGCTGGCCGGCTTCGCCGTAGGCCTGCGCGGCGGCGGCGAGCGTGGCGAGGGCAGTGGCGTGTTCACCCGCCAGGGCCTGCGCCTGCCCCAGCGCGTACAGCGCATTGGCGCGCGCCACTGCGTGCAGGTGGGGCATCGCCAGCGCCGCCTCGGCCTGCGCGGCCGCGCCTTCGGCGTCGCCACGCAGGGCCTTGAGCCCGGCGAGATTGGCGCGGTGTGAGCCTAGGTTGGGATGCTCGGGCGCCAGCCGCGCATGCAAGGCGATGGCGCGCGTGTAGTCGGCGTCGGCGGCGGCCCAGTCGCCGGCGCGCTGCAGGGCGCCGGCGCGCGAGGCGATCAGGGTGGCGTGGTCGGTACTCTCGGTATTGCCAAGGGCTTCATCGAGCGCCATGACTTCGCCGTAGCGCTGCGCCGCTTCGGCGTCGCGGCCGGAGAGATCGAGCAGAGCGGCCAGCGTGTACAGCAGGCTGGCCCGGCGCCAGCGCAGATCGCCCGTGGCGCTCAGTGCATCGAGTTCGGCCAGCGCCTGCGCGCCCAGCGCAAGCTCCTCCGCGCGCGCCTCGCCGCGGAACAGCGCGAGATTGGCGCGCCCCTGCAGGCAGTCGACGCGGACCAGCCGGGCGCTGCCCTGCAAGGCGTCGGCCTCTTGGATGGCAGCGTCGTAGACGACGATCGCCTCGGCCTCGCGGCCCAACATGGCCAGCGCGCTGCCGCGGCGACAGGCGGCGCGGGCACGCAGTTCGGGATCGAGATCGTTCAACCGGCTGGCAACCCGCTCCAGCAGGGCCAGCGCGCGCGCATGCTCGCCGCGGTCCTGCTCGACCGCAGCCAGACGCACCAGCAGGGCCTGACCCGCAGCCGCATCGCTCTCGACCAGCCGCAGCGCGGCATCGCGGGCGCGATCCAGCCAGGCGTTGGCGGTCAGCGCCTGCTCGGCGCCGGCCTCGGCGAACAGGCCGGCAAAGGTGTCGACCAGGCGCTCGCCGCGGTCGGCCTCGGCGAGTGCGGCATCGCGGTCCTGCTCCGCCTGCAGGCGCGCGCTGTCGGCGCGGCGGGCCTCTTCGCGCGCGACTAGGAAACCACCGCCAAGGGCGAGCAGCAGGGCAAGCGCGAGTACGGACTCCAGTGGATGTCGCCGAACCGCCCGAAGCATGCGCTCGGCGCGACCGGGCAGGCGCGCGTCGACGCTGTCGCCTGCCAGCCAGCGTTCCAGATCCAGCGCCAGCGCGTCGGCGCTGGCGTAGCGCTGCTGCGGCGCGCGCGCCAACGCCCTCAGCGCGATCGCATCGAGATCGGCATCGACACCGTTGATGCGCGCATGCCGGCTCGGCGGCTCCGCATCGCGCTGGCAGACCCGCTCGACCAGCTCGGCCAAGGCGCGTGCATCGCTGCCGTGCGGCGGCCGCTCGCACAGCGCGAACCACAGCAGCGTGCCCAGCGCATGCACATCGCTGCGCACATCCGCGGGCTCGCCGCGCAGCTGCTCGGGTGCGGCGAACTCCGGCGTCAGCGCGGCCTCGCGGGTGCTGCCGGGCTCGGCTTCGAGGAGCTCGCCGATGCCGAAGTCGAGCAGGCGCGGGCTGCCGTCCGCCTCGACGCGCACATTGGCGGGCTTCAGATCCCGATGCAGCACGCGCTGGCCGTGGGCGTAGGCCACTGCCCGCGCCAGCGCCAGCACGAGATCCACGCGCTGTCGCAGGGTCGGATTCACCTCACGCAGCCAGGCGTCGAAGGCGCGCCCCTCGACCCATTCGGTGACCAGCCAGGGCCGGCCGTCGGCGCTCATGCCGCCGTCCAGAAGCTGGGCGATGCCGGGATGTCGCAGGCGCGCCAGCAGGGCGCGCTCGCGGGCGATGCTGCGCGCCGCCTGCGGGCGGTCCAGGCGCAGGAACTTGATCGCGACCTCGCGCTGGAAGGCGCCGTCGGCGCGCTGGCCGCGCCAGACCTCGCCCATGCCGCCGCGCCCGACTGGCGCGATCAATCGCCAGGGCCCGACCCGATCCGGGGCTGCCGCCTCTGGCTCGCGCTCCAGCAGGCCCGCCGACTGCTCGATCGCGCGCAGCCAGCCTCGCAGGGCTTCGGCTTCGTCGGCCGCGAGATCGACCAGCAGCGACTCGCGCGCGTCGACCGGCAGATCGAGCAGCGCGTCGAGGCGCTCGGACAGCGCGGCCCAGCGCGCGGCATCCACGCCGACGGCGCCACTGGCGCCCGCGCTCATGCCGGCGCACCGCCGAGAAAGCCGAACAGCCAGCCGCGCGCCTTCAGCCAGTCGCGGCGCACCGTGACCTCGTTGACCTGCAGCAGCTCGGCGATTTCGCGATCGGTCAGCCCGGCGAAATAGCGCAGCTGCACCACTTCGGCGGCGCGGGCGCTGACCTTCTCCAGCGCGGCCAGCGCGGCATCGAGCTCGACCAGATCGAGCACGCCCTCGGCCGGCAGATCTTCGGCCGCGGACAGGGACAGCGCCAAGGCGCCGCCGCCGCGCTTGTCGGCGCGCGCCGCGCGGAAGTGATCGACCAGCACCTGGCGCATGCAGCGCGCGGCGATGCCGAAGAACAGGCGGCGATCGACATTCTCGGGCAGGCGCGCGCCGGCGAGCTTGAGATAGGCCTCGTTGACCAGCGCCGTGGTCGACAGGGTTTCGCCGGCTCCCATCGACAGCCGCTCGCGCCGGGCAATCCGGCGAAGGTCGTTCTGGGCGGCGGCGATGAGCTGATCCAGCGCGCCCGGCTGGGCCGTGTCAAGCCGCGCCAGCAGGCCGGTCAGGCCCGCGCTCAGGCTTTCGCCCAGCTCGCGCGACAGCGCCTCGGCTTCGGCCATTCCCTCGCTCATGGGCAAGCCCCCCGCAGGCGGAGCGCAGCCGACGCAGCAAGCCTCTCGAAAGCGGGCGATGGGGGCATGGGGTCCGGCCGCGACAGTGTCCGGGGCGGAACTATAGGGCAACACTGGTCAAGTCCATCCTGGCCTGGATCAGTGATCGCGCGTCCGGCACGGGTTCGGACTCGCTTGCGCTGCATCAGGCGCTTACGCGCTCGATCCGCGGGCGCGCCCTCCATGGCGCGCGACAACGCTGAATTCTGCAGCCTTGCCATAGGGCCAGCCGCCGGCGCCCGGCAGGGGTGGATGCACGGATTCGCCGCCGCGCTACGCATGGGCATCCAGGACACCCCCCGGAGCCCGCCATGAAACGACCCTGCCCTGCCCTGCCGCATGCCCTGGCGCCGCTGCTCGCCCTGCTCTGTGCCCTTCCCCTGACCAGTCAGGCCGCCGATTGGCAGTGGCCCGACACGGTCTTCGGCGGGCCCTGCGCCGGCAGCCTGCAGGCCTGCATCGACAACGCCGGCGCCGGCGACTCCATCCGCATCGTCGGCGACGAGCAGAACAACCCGGACCGCTACACGCCGATCAACGAGGACATCGAGATCACCCGCTCGCTGAACCTGCGCGCCGCCCCCGGCATCGACGCGGTGTTCGCCCCCGAGCGCAGCCTGCGGGTGAACCTCGGCGCCGGCAGCCATACCGTGCGCCTGTCCGATCTCAGCTTCCGTCGCGGCGGCGTGGAGGTGAACGACCTCAGCACCGTGGACGGCAGCCTGATCGACCTGCAGCGCCTGCGCGTGCTGGAACTGGGCGCTGCCGATCAGCTATCCGGCGCGTGTGGGCTGCAGGTCAGCGTCGGCGGTAGTGCGGCGCGCCAGATCAACATCGGCGACAGCGTGGTCGCGCGCGGCGGCGCGCGCGCCGGCGATGCCTTCGGCGGCATCTGCGTGACCCAGAACTTCAGCGGCGCGCTGAACGTGAACTTCTTCCGCAACCGCGTGCTGCCGGGCAGCGGGCGCAGCGGTTTCGGCATCACCGCCTTCAATCTGGTCGGGGGCAGCAGCGCGCGCGCCAGCGCCAACCGCGTGTTCGGCCCACGCGAGGAGACTGCGCTGTACCTGCATACCCGCGGCGCCGGCAGCACCCTGCGCGCCGAGAGCAATCTGATCGTCGGCAGCAGCGGGGAGAGCTTCGCCCTGGTCATGAACGTGCCCGGCGGCACCGGCGTCATCGTCAACAACAGCCTGCTGCAGGGGCAGCGCGGCCTCGCCGCCGGAGGCTTGGGCAGCACGCAGCCCGCCAGCCTGCGCGCGGCCAACAACCTGATCGCCTGGCAGAGCGCGAGCGGCGTGCTGCTGGAGGCCGCCAACACCACCAATGCCAACAACCTGCTGTTCGCCACGGGCGGCGACAGCTGGACGCCCGGCCCCGGCACCCTCAACGTCGACCCGCAGGTCGAGTCGATGGAGTATCCGCGCCTGCGTGCGAGCTCACCGGCGATCAATGCCGGTAGCGCGGCCGACGCCTCCGGCCTCGGCTTCGACGCCGACGGCGAGCGTCGCAGCGCCTTGGGCGTGGTCGACATCGGCGCCTTCGAGGCCAATGGCGAAGGCGCCGCGGTGATCACGACCACCGCGCAGACCGTGTTCTTCAACGAAGCCTACGTGCAGCCCTTTCCCATCCAGCTTCTTGAGGCGGATCGGCTTGCCGTCAGCGCGCAGCGCACGCTGCCAGCCACGCCCGCCAGCGGCCAGCACCTCGGCGTCTATCGCAACCCGCAGAGCGCGAGCGGCTGGTCGATCTTCCACCAGGACATCAACAGCACCATGAATCCGGGCCAGCGCTTCCACGTGATCGCCCCGGTCGCCAGCAAGACCGGATTCGCCCACCTGACCAGCGCCGCCAACAGCAGCGGCGCGCTCTCGCGCATCGACCACGCCTCCCTCAACGGCCTCAGCTTTGCGATCACGATCGCCCTGCAGCGCTGGGAAGGCGCCTACCACGATGTGCCGATCGGGCTGGCCTGGACCAGCGCAGGCGGCGGCCGCTGGCAGCTGCGCAACGAGGACGGCAGCGCCATGCCCGCCAACCTCAGCTTCAATCTGATGGTGGCGCCGCTGCTGTCGCCGAATGCGCTGCAGCTGAGCCCCGGCGGCCAGAGCGTGCGCGAGCTGCGCATCGAGCATCCGCTGCTGGACGACAACGCCTGCGCGGCACCGGTGGTCGGCCGCGTCGACGATCCGCTCGACGGACTGACGGTCAACAATCCGCAGCGCTACAGCCTGGAGTACCGCGCGGCCAGCGGTGCCGGGGCGCCGGGCCGCTGGTTCATCGTCGCCGAGGGCAGCGGCACGCCGACCTTTCCGCCGAACGTTGCCTTCAACCTGATCGTCGATGGCGCCCAGGCGGAGCGCTGCCGCGCGCCGCGCGAGGAGCGGATCTTCCGCAACGGCTTCGAGGCGACGACCTGGTAGGCGATCGCCGCGGAACAGGACGCGTCCGCTGCCCGCCCTCGGGGCCTCAGTTGCCGGCGCAGACCGCGAACGCGCGCAGCGGCATCACGACCCCGCCGGTGTTGTAGAGGGCGACTTGCCAGCCCCAGCGGCCCCCGTCGAAGGTGGGGAAGGACTCGGAGATGCGCAGCGTCGTCTGGCCTGGCGTACCAACGCTGGAACGTTCGAGGCTCTCTACGCCACCCGAGATCACGATGGCGCCATCGGGGCAGCGCACGATCTGCGTTCGGACCGCGCCACCAGGCACGGACACCTCGGCGCTGGGCCGAGTCCAGTCGTGCAGACCGGCGGTATGGCAGGAGAAAAGGAATCCACCTTCGCTGATCGAGCGGAGCGCATCGCCTGGCGCGCAGCCCGCTGCTGGAACCGACCCCGGGAACCCTGGCTCTCCGACCGGCCCCTCGGGCCCTGCGGGTCCGGTCGTGCCGGACAGGGCGAACTGCGCGAACGGCACCGGCGTGATGGGCTGCCGCGGCAGCATCGGTGCGCCGTCGACGCGCACCTCCAGCCAACGCTGCGGCCCGGAGAAGGCCCCGGGAAAGCTGAGGTCGATGGTGAAAAGTCCGCCGACAATGGGCCATGACGGGGCATCCACCGTCGCTCCGATCTGGCTGCCACCGCTGGCGCTATCGAACAACGCGAACTCAAGGTCACGAGCCCCATCCACGGGCGCGCCCGCCTGCCGCAGCTGCCCCTGGTAGGTGAAGGCCGCTGTCTGCGTCACCTGCGCTCGTGCAGCCATGCAGGTCATGAGCAGGAAGATCGCGAAGGTGAGATTGCGCATGGCGGTTCCTCTCAAGGTGGGTGTCTCAGATGCGCGAGCACGTCGCGAACAGCCGCAGTTGCGCGTAAGGACCGCGATTGAGTATCGAGACCTGCCAGCGCCAGTGACCGTCGAGAAAGGTTGGCAGCGACTCAAGGATCTGCAGCTCCCGGTTTGCCGGGCGGCCCGATGAGTCGCGCTGCAGCTGCTCGATGCCGCCGCCCAGCACCACCTCGTCCGCTCGACAGGTCACCCGGGCTGTGATGGCGCGCAGATTGTCCAGTTCGAAATCCGTGCTCACCCGACGCCAGTTGTTGAGGAGATCGGTCACGCAGATGACATTCCCGTAGTTGCCCACCGCCCGCACCGCGTTCCCCGCACCGCAGTCAGTCGCCTGCACCTGGGCGCTGGGCCCGCGTGGCCCCTGCGGCCCCGTCGGCCCACGCGGGCCCACCGGACCGCGATTTCCACTCAGGGCACGAGCGGCGAATGGCGCGCCGAGGACGGCTTGCCGGGGCCGCAGGGCCGTTCCGTCAACCCGCACCTCCAGCCAGCGCTGCTGTCCCTGCAGGGCGTCGGGAAAGCTGAGGTCGATGGCCAGAAGGCCGTCCACGATGGGCCAGTCCGGCGCATGGAAGGTCGCACCGATCTGTGCACCTCCGGAGGCACGATCAAACAGGGCGAACTCGAGGCTTCGTGTCCCGTTCACCGGAGCCTCGTCCAAGCGCAATTCACCCTGGTATCTGAAGGGGGGCTGGGCCCAGGCATCCTGGACAACCACGGCGGTACAGCACAACAGCAAGCGCAACAACCACGGTTTCATGGGCGAAGTTCCTTGGCGCGCGCCGATCACGGTTGCGCGCAGGTGGCGAAGCCACGCAGGGACGCGGGCGTCCCGGTGTTGTAGACCGCGAGCTGCCAGGCCCACAGCCCGTCGACGAAGGTCGGGAAGGACTCGATGACGCGGACCTCGAAACCGAAGTCGCTACCGCGCTGCAGTTGTTCGATGCCCCCGCCGAGGACGACCTCGCCGGGCTGACATGCCACCCTGCGCTGCTCGACGGCGAGGTTGCCGACCATGAAGTCCGTGCTCATGCGCCGCCAATCGCTGATGCCGCGGTCGCGACAGCCGGCCGAGAAGTTGGACAAGGTGCCGATGACCTGGTTCGACGCGCAGCTCCGGTTGGGCAACAGGCCGGGCTCACCGGGCGGGCCGAAGCCGCCCTGGGGGCCTTGCTCGCCCGGCGGCCCTTCAAGGCCCCACTGCGCGGACTGTGCGATGGGAGCCGCGACGATCTGCTGCCGCGGCAGCACGGGTATGCCGTCGACGCGCACTTCGATCCACAGGGGGACGGACAGAGGCGCGTTGGAAAACCTGAGCTCGATGGTAAACAGGCCATCGATCACCGGCCACGCTGGGGCGTTGATCGGCGAGCCGAGCCAGACCCCTCCGCTGGCGGCGCTGACCAGCTGGAACGAGAGATCGCGCGCGCCGTTCACCGGTTGGCCGTTCTGGCTCAGCTGGCCCTGGTAGGTGAAGTGCGGCGTCTGGGCTTGGGCCGCGACATGGAACGCGGTGACGAGCAGCGCGAAGGTGAAGACGCGGCGCATCGTCATGGTCCTTCGAAGCCGTCGCGAAACACCTCGTCACCGGGCTCATCGCGCAAGGGCCAGATGAAGCCGGCGTCCAGCGTGTAGCCGCCGCCGCTGGACGGCCCCGGGGCGGGCTGGCCGGCCGTGCCGGAAAGCTCGTAGTCCCCGCCCCTGGCGCGCGAGGTGCCGCCGGAGTGGATGGCGTGGCGCTCGATCACGTAGCCGCCGTTCTCGGGCGTGGATGCGGGCGCGGACGCTGGCGGAAGCGTGGCGAGCAATGCGGCGCCGACGACAACTGCACGGAATCGGCGCCGCCCGACGCGCGCGGCGCGTTGCCGGGACACGGACATGAGCGACGACACGCACGCGCCGGCCGCGGGGGCAGTGAGCTTCACGGCACAACCTCCTGAAGGGGACAGCCACGACCGCGGCTTGCGGACGTGGTCGCATGTGGAAGCGGAGAACGAAGACGAATCCCTTAAGGGAGGTTCGAACGACTTCCTCCCGGGGGCGTCCGGACTCCGCGGGCTGGGTACGTGGCCGGTTGCGCTGACCCCCGACGAGGCGCCGACCTCCTGGCTGCGCGGCGGGGGCTCGCGCTCGCCTTGCTAGACTTCGCGGCCCGCAGCGCCCCGCCGGTTCCGGATGTCGAACGTCGATCTCTCCCAGCACACCCCGCTGATGCGCCAGTTCTTCGCTGCCAAGGCAGAGCACCCGGACGTGCTGCTGTTCTTCCGCATGGGCGACTTCTACGAGCTGTTCTACGACGACGCCCGCAAGGCCGCGCGCCTGCTCGACATCACGCTGACCCAGCGCGGCAGCTCGGGCGGCGCACCGATCCCGATGGCCGGCGTGCCGGTGCACGCTTACGAGGGCTATCTGGCGCGACTGGTGGCGCTCGGCGAATCGGTGGCGATCTGCGAGCAGATCGGTGATCCGGCACTCGCCAAGGGCCTCGTCGAACGCAAGGTGGTGCGCATCGTCACGCCGGGCACGGTCACGGATGAGGCCCTGCTGCAGGAGCGCCGCGACACCCTGTTGATGGCGGTGGCGCGCGGCCGCAAGGCCATCGGCCTGGCCTGGGCCGATCTCGCCGGCGGCCGCTTCAGGGTCACCGAAGTCGCCGATGAAGAGGCCCTGCTCAGTGAGATCGCGCGGCTGGAACCGGCCGAACTCTTGATCCCCGACGAGGACGGCTGGCCGGAGGCGTTGAACGCACGCACCGGCGCGCGCCGGCGCGCGCCCTGGCTGTTCGACGGCGAATCCGCACAGCGCGCGCTGTGCCGCTTCTTCGGCACCAGGAATCTGGAAGGCTTCGGCGTGCAGACGATGCACGCCGCCGTCGCCGCCGCCGGCGCCCTGCTCGGCTATGTCGAGGAAACCCAGAAGCAGAGCCTGCCGCATCTGCAGAGCCTTGCAGCGGAATCCTCGGACGAGACCATCGCGATGAACGCGGCCACGCGTCGGCATCTCGAGCTCGACCAGCACGCCGAAGGGCGGATGCAGCACACCCTGCTGGGCGTGCTCGATTCGACCTGCACGCCGATGGGTGGGCGCCTGCTGCGGCGCTGGCTGCATCGGCCGCTGCGCGACCACGGCATTCTGCGCGCACGCCACGACGCGGTCGGCCTGCTGATCGACACCGGCGCGCATGAGCCGCTGCGCGAGGCCCTGCGCGGCTTCGGCGACGTCGAGCGCATCCTCACCCGCATCGCGCTGAGATCCGCGCGCCCGCGCGATCTGTCGACCCTGCGCGACGCCCTGCGCGCGGCCCCTGCCCTGCGCGACCTGCTGGCGCCGCTGGATGCGCCGCGGCTCAATGCGCTGGCCGCCGAACTCGGCGAGCACGGCGCCGTGACCGACTTGCTGGTGCGCGCGATCCTGCCGCAGCCGCCGGTGCTGATGCGCGACGGCGGCGTGCTCTGCGATGGCTTCGACGCCGAGCTCGACCGCCTGCGCCAGCTCAGCACGAATGCCGACCGGTTCCTGCTCGATCTCGAAGCCCGCGAGCGCGAGGCCAGCGGCATCGCCACGCTCAAGGTCGGCTACAACCGCGTGCACGGCTACTACATCGAGATCAGCAAGGCCCAGGCCGAGCGCGCGCCGACGCACTACACGCGCCGGCAGACGCTGAGCAATGCCGAGCGCTACATCACCGAGGAACTGAAGGCCTTCGAGGACCAGGTCTTGAGCGCCCGCGAACGCGCGCTGCAGCGCGAGCGCGCGCTGTGGGAGGAGCTGCTGGACTCGCTGAACGCCGAGCTGGCGCCGCTGAAGCGCTTCGCCGAAGCGGTCTGCGAGATCGATGCGCTCTGCGGCTTCGCCGAGCGCGCCCGCGCGCTCGACTGGAACCGGCCGGAGCTGGTCGACGAGCCGGGCATCACGATCACCCGCGGCCGCCATCCGGTGGTCGAGTCGGTGCTGGAGTCGCCGTTCGAGCCCAACGATCTGGCCCTGCATCCGGATCGGCGCATGCTGGTCATCACCGGCCCCAACATGGGCGGCAAGTCGACCTATATGCGCCAGGCCGCGCTGATCGTGCTGCTGGCACACATCGGCAGTTTCGTGCCGGCGGAAACTGCGCGACTGGGCCCGATCGATCGCATCCTCACCCGCATCGGCGCGGGCGATGACCTCGCCAAGGGGCAATCGACCTTCATGGTCGAGATGACCGAGACCGCCAGCATCCTGCACAGCGCAACATCCCACAGCCTGGTGCTGATGGACGAGATCGGCCGCGGCACCTCGACCTTCGACGGCCTCGCACTCGCCCGCGCCTGCGCCATCGCGCTGGCGAAGAACAATCGTGCCTACACCCTGTTCGCGACCCACTACTTCGAGCTGACCAGCCTGCCCAGCGAAGTGCCCGGCATCGCCAACGTGCACCTTGATGCGGTCGAGCACGGCGAACGCCTGTACTTCATGCACACGGTCAAGGACGGCCCGGCGAATCGCAGCTTCGGCCTGCAGGTGGCGGCGCTGGCGGGTCTGCCCAAGCCGGTGGTGGCGCAGGCGCGCAGGTTCCTCGCCGAGCTGGAGCGCGGCGGCAGCACCACGCCGCAGCCGCAGCTCTCGCTGTTCGATGCGCCGCCGGTGACGTCCGCTGGGCCGGTCGTCGATGAGACTGCCGAGGCGCTCAAGTCGGCGCTGGGCGAGATCGATCCGGACAGCCTGAGCCCACGCGAAGCCCATGCCGCGTTGTATCGGCTGCGCGAGCTGCTCGGCTAGCGCCATGCCCATCACCGGCCTCAGCCACCTCACCTTCGTCGTCCGCGATCTCGACCGCAGCGCGCGCCTGTGGGTCGAGGGTCTGGGTGCCGAGCAGGTCTACGACAGCGGTGATCAGTTCCACTCGCGCTCGCCGGAGAAGTTCTTTCTGCTGGGCGGCGTGTGGATCGCGCTGATGCAGGGCGAGCCCGGCTCGCGCAGCTACCGCCACGCCGCCTTCGACGTCGCCGCCGACGAACTGCCGGCCTTCGAGTCACGGCTGCGCGCGCTGGGCGCTGAAGTGCAGGCGCCGCGCCCGCGCATCGAGGGCGAAGGCGTCTCGCTGTACTTCCATGACTACGACGACAACCTGCTGGAGCTGCATTGCGGCAGCCTGGCGCAGCGGCTGGCCGCCTACGCCGCGGCGCTGCCTGAGCTACCGCGGAGCTGAGGCGCACCTCGACGCTGGCATCGGCGATCATGGTTGCCCCCATCTCCTATGGACGCACGCATGAAGCTGCAGATCGCCCTCGAATGGTTCTTGAACCCCGACCACCTGCCGCTGATTGTCGGCATCACCGAGGGCTGGTATCGCGAGGCTGGCCTTGAGGTCGAGCTGCTGCAGCCGGACGACCATTACGACGGCCTCGCCGCAGTCGCTGCCGGCGAGGTCGCGCTGGCCTGCAACGAGCCCCTGCACATGATCGATGCGCGCCGGCCCGGCCTGCGCGCCTTGGGCTGCTTCTTCGAGACCGAGGGCGGCATCCTGCTGCATGCCTCGAGCGCGCGAAGGCTGTTGGCCGGTGAGCCCATCCGTCTTGCATCGCCAGTGGCCGGCGGCATCACCGACACGATCGCCCGCGAGATCCTGAAGGGCTGGGCCGCGAAGCAGGGCGTGAGCCTCGACCCGGCGAGTATCGCCATCGAGAGCGCCGGCTTCATGCACCTTGAGAACCTGCAGGCCGGCTTTGACGGCGCCTGGCTGTGCTTCGCCAACTTCGAGGGCGTGGAGGCACGCGCCGCCGGCCTCGACCATGAATTCGTCACCGCTGCGATGGGCGACTTCCCCAACTTCAGCGCGCTGGAGCTGTTCACCCACGCCGGCTTCCTGCGTGAGCACGCCGATGTGCTGGAGCGTCTGCGCGGGATCATCAGCCGCGGCGCGAAGGCCTGCATCGACGACCCGGCGTTCGCCGCGCGCAGTTGGTATGCCTACAGCGGCAGCACGCCCGAGCCGCTGATGGACGCGATCCTGCGCGACACCTGCCCGCGCCTGGTCGCACCCCTGGTGCGCGACAGCGCGCGCTGGCGGCGCATGTGGGCGGAGTTCGAGGCGCGCGGACTGTCGGCGGTGGATGCCGAGGGCTTCGCCGAGCTGTATGCCTGAGCCGCCGCCCCACAGCGCTGTCGACCGCCTTGACTGGGCTGACACGGCGCTGCGCAACCAGGCCCTGGCGCTTGCCATGGCGTGGGATCCGGAGTGGCTGCAGCCGATCCAGGGCCGGCTGGCCGCCGCTCATCCCAATCTCGACGCCAGCCAGCGCGATGCGCTGGACGTGCTCGCGCGGCAGACGATTGGCGCAGGCAGGGAGGCGTTGCTCGACCTGCTGCGTGATCAGCGGGACGACTTGGCTCTGCCCTCGATCGAGGCCTTCAGCGCCTCGCTGGGCCCAAGCTTCGCTTGGCTGGACGCCACACAGCTCTCGCGGCTCTACAGCCAGTCGATCAACTACCTTCGCAAGTAGCCGGACTTCGCAACTGGCAGTACCCGGCGGCGCTGGCTACTTCCTGCCCAGCGTTCGGCAAGTGACTGCCGGCAAAGGAGCTGCGCAGCGCGCCCACAGGGCTGCGCACAGGGTTTTCCACAGGCGGTGTGGACAAGCTCACCTTCGCCGCGCGTCGGCCGCATCGCCTCCAACCCCTTTTCGGATGCAGCTGCGTAGCAGCCTCCGCCGGGTTCACCGGCACCGCGCGCCCGCGCGGCCTTCAGGCATCCAAGGAGATCGACACCATGTTCATGACCGGCATTCCTGCGCGTACCGCCATTTTCCTGTCAGCTTTCGCGCTGGGCCTGTGTTGCTCTCGCGCAAGCGAGGCCGGAAGCAACACCTTCGTCGCAGCCTTCAACGCTGAGCTGGCGCAGCGCGACATCTGCGCCAGCGAGGACTGCGACACCGCTCCGCGCTTGCTTTCGGGCACCGAGCCGCAGTACCCGACTTCCGATCTGTGGCGACGCACGCAGGGCCACGTGGTGCTGGAGTTCGAGGTGCTGACGGATGGCAGCGTGTCCAACCCCCGGGTTCGCTGGTCCAACTCGCAGTCGATGCGCGACAGCGCGCTGCGCGCCATGGCCGGCTGGCGATTCGCGCCGGCCGAACGCGAAGGCCAACCTGTCGCCCTGACCGTTCGTCAGAGCTTCCGCTTCAGGCTGGGCAGCCCTGCAAGCGCAAGCGCGCAGGCCGCATCCGTGGAACGCGGTGCCTCCTGAACAAGGCGCCGGCCCTTGCTGCGTTGCCCGCTCTGGCAGCACAGCAAGGGCGGATACCGGCGCGGGATTTGCGATGATGCAGGGGTGCGGCGGATGCTCCCGCCGTGCCCCCTGCCTAGCCGATGGACGCCACATGCATCGCTGCCACCCCCACATCGGAACCGCCTGCTGTCTGCTTCTATTCGGCCTGCTCGGCGGCTGTGCGCGCCTCGATGCGGGGCAGGCGCGCGAGGTCTCGGCGCCCGCGCCAGAACTGCAGGGCAGCACCGCAGTTACGCGCGCGGCCGAAGTGCTGGCTACGCTTGACGTGGCGGCGACGAACTGCCCGCAGATCCGCATCGACAGGCGCCAGCGCGAACGCATCCTGACGGCCGCAGGGCGCGAGGAAAACGCCCTGCGCGAGGACGAGGCCTATCTGCGTCAGCTGCTGACGCTGAATCCGCTGATCGAGGGCTACGAGCACGACACCGGCTGCCGCCTGCTCACCCGCAGTCGCGAGGCCGATGCGCCGGGCCTGATGCGCATGGATTGAGTCGCGAGAGGTGCGACTTTCCGCGCGCACACGCACTCGCGCGCCACCCGCCCTCGACAGACGCGCAGCAGCGGCCGCTCAGCCGCCCTCGCCTTCGGGCCGCACCCGCTGGGTCAGGCCGCGCAGGAAATTGCGCAGCAGCTGATCGCCGCAGACGCGATAGTTCTTGTGGCTGCGATCGCGGAACAGGGCGTTGAGCTCGGGCTTGCCAAGTTCGATTCCGACCGACTCGAAGATCGCGTGCATGTCGACATCCTTCAGCTCGAAGGCGACGCGCAGCTTCTTCAGCACGACGTTGTTGTTCATGTGCTTCTCGACCGGCCGTGGCGGCTTGCTTTCGTCGCGGCCGCGCAGATGCACGATCAGACCATCGAGGAAGTGCGCCAGCGTGCTGTCGCCGCATTCGCGGAAGCCGGGCTCGCCCTCCTTCTTGGTGAGCGCCTGCACTTCGGTCTTGTCGATCGGAAAGTCGGCGCGGACCCGCTGGATGATCTCGACCACCTTGGGGTCACTCAGGTCGAGCATGTAGCGGACGGCGCGCAGGGTGTCGTTGTTGATCACGGGCCTGGATCTGGGCTTGGGCAGGGGGGGCGATGCTACGCGCCTCAGGCAGCGAACGTACGCATTGTCGACTTGTTTCCTGCACTGGCGCCTCGCGACAGACCAGACAAGCCACCTGCCCGGCGCGGCGCTTCCCGATGACCACGACGCCGCGTGGAAGCCCGGGCCAAAAAGCCCTGCCGGGCACGCGCGAAGGGCATTCACCGAAAGTGAAACGCCCGCCTCCGGTGAGAGAGGCGGGCGTTCAGGGCGCATCACGAGCCGGTCAGGCCGGACCCTTCAGCGAAGGGTCCGCCTGCTGCCAGTTGGTCAATGCGGGCGACGCAGCAATGCGAGGCCACCGAAGAGGCTCAGCGCCGCCAGCAGCAGGCCCAGCGCCCAAGGGCTGTCGACCGGCACGATGGCAGCCCGCGGCGAGGCGACGACGCCGGTCAGCGAGGCCGTCAGCGTCTGACCCGAGGCGGACACGGTCATGCTGCCGCTCTGGCTACCCGCGGCGGCGCCACTCATGCTCACGCCGATCGTGCACGAAGCCCCCGCAGCCAGCGCAAACGGGAGCGCACCGCAGGTGCCACCAGCACGCACGAAGGGACCGCTGAAGTTGATGCTGTCCAGCGTGCCCGGGCCGGCTCCACTGTTGGTGACCGTGATGAACTGCGGCGCCGAGTTGCCACCCAGGGTGACCTGACCCAGATTCAGCGAGCTCGCGCTGAGCGCAAAGGCCGGCGGGCTCGGGCACACCGTGCAGGTCCCCACCGGCGCCGGATCAAGGATCAGCTCCCAGCTGTTGAGCGTTCCGGTATCAAGAGCCGCCGAATCGGTGACGGTCAGGGTCCATACGCCGTTGGCGTTCTGGCCGGCGAGGCTGGAGAAGGCCTGAACTGGCCCAGCGGTGGCGACAGGCCACGCCGCGGCGGAGCCCGCCGCGTCGCAAGCGGATTCAGGATCGGGAGCACCGTCTTCGAACAGGACATTGATGTTGTTGTTGCTGCAGCCCGCTCCGGACGCCGGGACGCCGGGGCGGTCCAGCAGGGTCAGGGTCGTTCCGCCCGGGCTGGTCAGCCGGATGGCCACATCCCCCACCCAGGTGTGGGCCGCGTTCACGCGCACACGCACGCTGCTGATGGGACCGGGAACGCCGCTGACCGTCGCCGTGCTGCTGATGCCGGTGGCGCTGTTGTCGGGAATCGCGCCGGGCACGCCCGCATAGGCGATGGCAGCGGCCTGGCCCACCGGACGCGTCACCGGGAAGCTGAAATTGCCCTCGGTGCTGGTGACGGCCAGCGAGAAGTTCAGCGTGCTGCTGCAGGCGACCGACTCGGCCACGCGCACCGTGTAGCTGGCACTGGCGCTGGCGCCGGCAGCGATACTGCCGTAGCTGCCGATGCCGTTGACGATGGTGACGCCGGGGCTGCTGCTGCTCAGCACGCCACCCACGCCAGTGAAGGCGCCGCCCGAGGCCTGCAGCGGCAGGCTCAGGGTGATCTGCTCACCGGGTTCGATGATGCCGTTCACGTTGCCCGGCAGGGACGCGCACGCATCGACGGCGCTCACCGTCCCCAGCGCCAGCGTCTGGCCGCCTTCGACAGCAACGACAGAGTCGATGCCGATGAAGTCCGAATTGCTGCCATCCGGGCCGGCATTCGCGACGAAGTAGCGGAAGGCAAGACGCCCCTGCGCCGGTGCGCCGGGGAAGCTGGTGATCGTGGTTTGCGCCCAGCCCGAGGTCGATACCGGATTCAGATCGGCGAGCTGCACCGTGAAGTCCGCCGGATTACTGCCGGTGTTGGTCACGTTCATCCGCACCTGGATGCGGTCGGGGAACGTGGAGCCGTCGGGCGAGCGCGCAAAGAAGCTGAAGGACTCCAGCGTCGCCAGCGGCAGCACCGGCGTGATCAGCCAGTTGTCGATCGTTCCCGCACCCGCGGTGTTGTTGAAGTTGGCTCCGATATAGGCCGTCGGGGCACCTGCCTGCGAGGGAAACACGGCACTGTTGCCCTGGAACCAACCGGTCGTGCCCACCGGTACGGACAGGTTGTTCTGCACCCAGCCCGCCGCCGTGAGCGTGGTGATGTCGGCGAAGTCCTCGCTCAACACCACGGTGCCGCCGCCCAGCCTCTGGTTCAAACCGATACTCCATTCCGGCTTGCCGCCACTTGCCAGCTGTCCGGCCGACGCGGCCTGCCGAGCGCCGGTCTGAGCCAGCGCATTGCCGGCAGAACCGGCGAACATGACGACCGCGCAAGCAGTCGCAGCGAGAAGTCGCTTCATGCGTATTACCCCTTGATGAGTTGCGAATCACCCCTGTTGCGGCTCCGGATCCGTGTTCCCCGCAGATCGAGCGCAGCGCGTGAAGGCTACCCCACGCGCCGAACTTGATGCCGCCCACACTCCTGCAGCATGCCGCTTGCATGCGGCCTCGAAGAGTGGAAACGCGAGGCATCCGGCAAGTCCATCCATGCCCAGGCGCGACTGATCAGCAACTTGCGTGGAAAAGCTCAAGTTGAATCTGCGTTGCAAATGTTTTCATTGGCGCGGTGGCGCCCGGACTCGCTTTGCCGATCCGGGGCCTGCAGGGTTTCAAAGCGCGCTGATCGCGCTACTCGCGTGACTCTCGTCACGATTGGCACGCAATCTGCTTGAAGGGCCGAAACCGCGCGCAGCTGTTCGGCCGCGCGCTGGCCTGCCTTTCTGGAGCTACGTGCAAGCGATGTCACCCCCCAGGTTCCATCCCAAGGCGAGGTTGCTGCTTGCCTTGGGAGTTGTCGGTGCATGCCTGACCGCGAAGGCGGCGGAGATTGACACCCAGCGTCACTCGCAAACGAATATTACTGAACAATTGGAAAATGCGACCGAAGCGCGCAGACGCGGCGCCTTGCCGCGAGCGCTGGTCGCGTACGCCGAGGTCCTGCGCGCGCAGCCGGAGCACGCGGAAGCCTTGCGCGAGCGCGCGCTCACGCTGCAGCTGCAGGGCGCGGCGCTCGAAGCCTGGCGCCAGTACCGCGCGCATCCCGCGCTGTTCAGCCCTGCCGAAGCCCTGGGCTTCGAGCTGGACGCACGCGCGCGCCGCCTGAACTGGGCACAGCTCGAGGCCGACCCGCAGCGGCGTGGGGCCCTGCTGCTGGCGCTGCTGGCAGAGTACGGCGCACTGGAGTCGGGGCTGGCTGCAGCGGATGCCGGCGCCCTGCAGCGCCTGCGCAATGACCGCCTGCTGGTGCTGCAGTTGCTCGGCCGCCACGCCGAGGTGATCGCCCAGTTCGAGCGACGCGAAGAGCAGGACATCGCCCTGCCCGGCTGGCTGCGCCTGCCGGTCGCCGATTCCCTGATGGCCCAGCGCGATCCCGCGCGCGCGCAGGCCCTGCTGGAAGCGGTGCTGGCCGATGAGCCGGCCCAGCCCACCGCCCATGTGCTGCTGGCCTATGCCTTGCTGGAGCAGGAGAAGCACGACGAGGCGCGCAGCCTGCTCGCCGACTGGCGCAAGGCGCAGCCGCCCTTCGATGCGGAAGGCCGCGCGAACTGGGCGCACGCCGGCGTCGATCTCGACAGCGTGCTGATCGACAACTTCAGCGAACAGATCCATGCCGCACATGCGCGGATCGCCGAACTCAGCGATCTCTCCCCACTCGATGCCGGCCTGCTGGAAGCCCGCGCCGGCATCGAGCGCCGTCGCGGCTGGGCCGAGCAGGCGCTGCTCAGCGCGCGCATGGCGATCACCGAATCGCCCGACTGGGTGCTGCCGCGCGCCGCCGAAATCGAGGCCCTGCTGGATCTGCATCGCGTACGCGAGGCGCGCGCCAAGCTCGATGCCTTCATCGCCACGCACGGCGAACATCGCCAGGCCCAGGGCGTGCAGCAGCGCTGGCAGCGCCGACAGGGCGCGCAGTGGAACATCGAGGCCCTGCGCGCGCGGTCGACCCTGGTAGACCAAGACAGCGGCGGGCCGCTGGGCCCGGGCGGCAACGCCGAGTTCCGCGCGCTGGCGCACTGGCAGGGCCCGTTGCTGGACGACGCCTGGCGGATCGGCGCGCTGGCCGGGGTGCACTGGGCGGACTTCCAAGGACAGCGCATCGAGCGCGAACGCGCAGCACTGACCCTGAGCCGCCAGCAGGATCGGCTCGGATTCGGCCTGGAAGCCGGCCGCACGTTTGACGACTTCGTACGCGAGACCACCATGGGGGGCTGGCTGCGCTATCGCCACAGCGATATCTGGCGCAGCTCGGTCGCGCTGTGGCGGCACGCGCCCTTCGCCTCGCTGCAGGCGCGCGCCGCCGGCATCCGCGCCGACGGCATCCAGCTCGGCCTGTCCCGTAGCCCCGACGAGCGCAGCCGCAGCGGCTTGAGCCTGGAGCAGCTGCGCTACGAGGACGGCAATGTGCGAAGCAGCGCGTATCTCTCGCACCGCCAGCAGCTGCGCGCGCAGCCGCGCGGCGAGTGGTACACGCGCCTGGGCCTCGGTGCCGGCCGCGCCAGCCGCGAGGACGCGCCGTACTTCAATCCGCGCCGCGACGCCAGCGCCGACGCCGGCCTCACCCTCGACCGCGTGCTGACCCGCGAGTACAGCGAGGCCTGGCGCCTGCGCATCGATGTCGACGTCAGCCGCGGCTGGCAGGACGGCTACGGCAGCCACTGGACCCCGGCCATCGAAGTGATGCCGCGCTGGCAGTGGCGCATCGGCCACGAGGCCAGCCTGGGCCTGCGCTGGAGCCGACCGGTCTATGACGGCCGCCGCGAGGAGCGCTGGGCGCTGGTGCTGCGCATCGGGGGTGGCGAATGAGCCGCCTGCTCCTGATCGTTCTGCTGCTGATGCTGTCGGCGCCGGCGGGCGCCGAGCTGCTGGTGCTGCGCTTTGCCGACGTGGTCGCCGAGTCCCGCCATGCGGGCTACGAGCGCCTGTCGCGCGAGCAGCTGACCGCGCGCCTGGACTGGCTGGCCCATCAGGGCTATCGGCCGGTCAGCCTGCAGCAGGTGCTGGACGCCCGCAGCGGCAGTGCGCCCCTGCCTGAGCGCGCCCTGCTGCTCAGCTTCGACGGCGCGCATCGCTCGCTGGAAACCGAGGTCTGGCCGCTGCTGCGCGCCTTCGGCTGGCCGGCCGTGGCCGCGGTGCCGACGTCCCGCATCGGCATCGACAGCGATCGTCTCGACTGGGCCGCGCTGAAGCGCATCGCCGAGGAAGGCTCGATCGAATTCATCAGCGCCGGTCACGCACTGGACACGCGCTGGCCGCAGGCTGAGGACACAGCGCCCCTGCCCGCGCGCGCCTGGCGCCGCTTCGACGGCAGTGCGCTGGAATCCACGGACGCGTACGCAGCGCGTATCGAGGCCGAGCTCAAGGCCAGCATCGACGCGCTGCAGGCGCAGCTGGGCAGCGCCCCGCGCGCCATCGCCTGGCCGCAGGGCGCCTGGTCACCGCAGGGCATGCGCCGGGCGGAAGCCTTGGGACTGACGCTCGGCTTCGACCTCTCGCATCCGCGGGCACAGGTCGATGCCCTGCCGGTGCTGGGTCGCCTCGATGTTGCCAGCGAGGCCAGCCTCGCCGACTTCGTCGCCGAACTCGCGCCGCGCCGCACGCGCGCCTTTCGCGCCGCGCAGATCGACCTCGACTACGTCTACGACGCCGACCCGGCCCAGCTCGAACGCAATCTCGACGCGCTGGTCGCGCGCATCGACGCGATCGCGCCCAGCCACGTCTGGCTGCAGGCCTTTGCCGACCCCGACGGCGACGGCGCCGCCGATGCGCTGTATTTCGGCAACCGTCATCTGCCGGTGCGCGCCGAGCTGTTTCCACGCGTCGCCGAGCTGCTGCGTCGCAAGACCGGCGTGGCCGTGCATGCGTGGATGCCGGTGCTGGGCTGGCGCTGGCCCGAAGGCGCCGACGCGCCGCGCCGCATCGCGGCCTCGAATGCCGGCGAGATCCCGCGCCTCGACCCGACCGATCCGCGCGCGCTGCAGTACGTCGGCGAGCTCTACGCCGATCTCGCCGCACGCGCGCCGATCGACGGCCTGCTGTTCCACGACGACGCCTTCCTGCGCGAGGACGAGTTGCGCGAGGCGCTGCCCGACGATGCCCAGCGGGTGAGGGCGCTGATCGACTTCAGCCTTGGCCTGGAAGCCGCCGCCGAGGCCGAGCGCCCGCGTCTCGAAACCGCCCGCAACCTGTACGCGCGACCGCTGCTTGAGCCCGCGAGCCGCGCCTGGTTCGCCCAGGATCACGCCTCGATGCTGGGCGCTTACGACCGCGTTGCGCTGATGGCGATGCCGCGCATGGAAGGCGCCGCCGACGCGCGCGCCTGGCTGCTCGATCTGGCAGCGGCCGTCGAAGCCGCTGACCCCGGCTTCGAGCGCACCGTGTTCGTGCTGCAGGCCCGCGACTGGACTGCGGATCAGGCGATCGGCGAGGCCGAGCTGATCGACCAGGCGCGGCAGCTGCGCGCCCGCGGCGTGCGCCACCTCGCCTACTACCCGGACGACTTCATTGGCGGCCAGCCCAGCCTGCGCGCCGCCCGCGCGGCGGCGAGCGCGCGCCGCTTCCCCTACCTGCGCGATGCCGAGGGGAGCAGGCCATGAGCTGGCTGCAGAACCCCGAATTCCTGAGCCTGTTCTTCGGCTTCGCTTTCTACTATCCGGCCACCATGTCGGTGGTCTGGATGTGCGGCGGGCTGTACTACTTCCTGCGCCGCGAGCGCCACGAGCCGCCGCGCCACCAGCCGCCGGAGATGAAGGAGTACCCCTTCGCGACCCTGCTGGTGCCCTGCCACAACGAGGGCCCGAACTGCGAGGACACGATCTCCGCGCTCGCCGCGCAGATCTATCCGGACTTCGAGATCATCGCGATCAACGATGGCTCGACCGACGACACCGCGGAACATCTGAACCGCCTGACCGCGCGCTTCCCGCGTCTGCGCGTGATCCATCTGAGCCGCAACCTCGGCAAGGCCAACGCCCTGCGCATGGGCACGCTGGCCGCACGCGGCGAGTACCTGATCTGCGTCGACGGCGACGCCATGCTCGATCCCTGGGCGACCCGCTGGATGGTCTGGCACCTGGCCTCGGGTCCGCGTGTCGGCGCGGTCACCGGCAACCCGCGCATCCGCAACCGCAGCACCCTGCTGGGGCGCCTGCAGGTGGGCGAGTTCAGCTCGATCATCGGCATGATCAAGCGCGCCCAGCGCGTCTACGGCCGCATCTTCACCCTCTCGGGCGTGATCGCCGGTTTCCGCAAGACGGCGCTGGAGCGCATCGGTTTCTGGAACGAAACCATGATCACCGAGGACATCGACATCAGCTGGCGCCTGCAGCTGGATCACTGGGACATCCGTTACGAGCCGAACGCACTGTGCTGGATCCTGATGCCGGAAACCTACAAAGGGCTGTGGAAGCAGCGTCTGCGCTGGGCCCAGGGCGGCGTCGAGGTGCTGATGAAGCACGCCGGCAACCTGCTCAGCTGGAAGAAACGGCGCATGTGGGGCGTGCTCGCCGAGTACTTCTTCAGCGTGATCTGGGCCTACGTAATGCTCGGCATCCTGATCCTGTGGGCGCTGGGCCTGGTGTTCCCGATGCCGCCGGCGCTGTACGTCGACAGCATCCTGCCGCGCTGGCACGGCATGGTGCTGGCGCTGATCTGCATGAGCCAGTTCGCGGTGTCGATGATCATCGACCGCCGCTACGAGGCCGGCGTCGGCCGCAACTACTTCTGGATGGTCTGGTACCCGATCGCCTACTGGCTGCTGAGCCTGTTCACGACGGTGGTCGCGGTGCCCAAGACCCTGTTTCGCGGCAAGCCCAAGCGCGCCACCTGGGTCAGCCCCGATCGAGGCGTGCAATGAGTTCGCAAATGCAGCCCCTGAACCCCGCCGCGCAGATCGCGGCCTCGGCCCACCAGGCCAAGCCCAGCGGCCCCTTGATCGTGGTGCCCGAGAAGGTCGGCTGGCGCGAGCGCACGCTCTCGCACCTGCTCACCGGTGCGGCCTGGGCCGCGTACTTCTGGCTGATCGCACCGCTGCTGACCACCGTGGCCTGGGCGCTGGGCCTGCGCTACGCCTGGCTTGAACTGACCGCGCCGCTGCTGACCGGCGAGGGCATGCCCGGCCTGTTGCTTCCCATCCTTGCCGGCAGCGGCGTGCTTGTGCTGCTGCTGTGGGCAGAGTTCAACCGCTGGCGCTTCACCGGCGTCGAGCGCCGCCGCACCACCGACCCCGTCAGCGACGACATCGTGGCCACCGCACTGGGCGCACCGCTGTCCCTGCCGCATGAACTGCGCGCCAGCTTCGAGAAGCTTCCTGTGGTGGTGCTGCAGATGAACGAACAGGCCGAACCCGAGGGCTTCGTCGCCACGCTGGAGCCGCCGAAGCCGCTGCGCAGGATTATGAAGTAGGTCGACAGGGCGGCCTCTGGCACACCGACAGGCGTCTAGGGTGGGCCCTGGCCCACCGAGAGCAGCAACTGGCCTTGACAGGCCCCGCTGCCGAACACACTCGCAGCCGCGCCTCGTTGATCGCACGTGCCCGGCCAAACGGGTGGGCCAGCAGCTGGCCCGACTTCGACAACCCCGGCACACTCGCGAGCCTCAAGCCCAGGAGGACGCCATGGGACTGCTCGACGGCATGCTGGGCAACGCATCGAAAATTGACGCGGCGAGGATCCAGCAGGAGTTCGCCAGCCTTCTGGCACCGGGCGAGCGCGTCGAGCACGCCTACCGGCTGATCCGCGATTACTTCGTCTTCACCGACAAGCGCCTCGTATTGGTCGACAAGCAGGGCCTGACCGGCAGCAAGGTCGAGTACCACTCGATCCCCTACCGCAGCATCACCCACTTCAGCATCGAGACGGCCGGTACCTTCGACCTGGACGCGGAGCTCAAGATCTGGATCTCGGGAACGGCCGCGCCGATCCAGAAGCGCTTCAACAAAAAGCTCAGCATCTACGAGGTGCAAGCGGTGCTGGCCAGCTACGTGCTGCGCTAGCGCCGCAGCTTCCAAAACTGCTCGCCGGCATGAGTGACGGCGATCATTCGTTGGCGCTCCACTGGTGGCTTGCCGTGGCGCGTTAGGGTGAACATGTCGTGCAGCAGCGCATCGGCTTGCGCGAAGTAGCCATGGCCGAGCATATCCAAGTCGAAGTCAGGCACGGCCACCGTGTCCACCCCAGGTGCCACGGTGTAGGGCTCGAAGTAGCCCGCGCGCGGGGCACCATGCAGTTTCGCGGACAGATGCACGGGCAGGTCGGCATCGGAAGCGTAGAGCGTGGTGCGCTCGCTGTGCTGCACGTATAGGTCGGCGAGATCTAGGAAGAGATCACGGTCCAAGTCGGGTGCTGCCAGAAAGATCTGGCCGAACTTCACATGACCTCGGGTTTCCGCGTTGGCGGCAATGCGCTGCAGAGCGCGCAGCAAGCCCCGGTTACCCATACTGTGTGCGATTACGTGGATTTTCCGCGCACCGGAGCGCATGGCGAAATCCACCAGAAAGTCGGTGATGGCCCGCTCGCTGGCCTCAATGCTGGCCTCATCGGCCGGGTAGGCCGCCACGGCACCGCGCGATGGCCAGCTGAAGAAGGCCGTGGCGCCAGGCACCGCCAAGTCGCAGCCGAGCTGTGCCGCGCGAATGGCGGCCTCCTCGAAAGTCACGTTGAAGCCATGCAGGAAGAACAAGGCGTGCGAGTCTTCATCTTTCTGCATAGCTGCTTGCAGGCTGGAATAGAAGTCATCGGCGCCCTGCACAGTCAATGCATGCACGCGGAGTCGATCGTCGCGGAAATCGAGGCGCCGAAGCTTCTGCCAGAAACTGCTGCCGGTCTCGCCAAAGCGGTGAGCTTCGGGCACCCGCACTGTGACCTGCCCCAGCGTCGTTTGCGCATGGCGTTCCCCGGTGAAGCCGTGGCCATCGGGTGTTGGGCAGCGATTTGTACCAAACCACACTGGAAACAGCAGCTCGTTGCCAGAAACTGCCACTGGCTCTGGGCCTTTCGTGGCGCTCAACGAGACTTCCGGCATGGGATCGTCCCAGTCGCCTCGCTCGATGCGCGGGTCGAAGGTCCAAGCCTCCTGGCGCTGGGTTGGCTTGTTGGACGCGTCTAGCTGATCCAGCAGGGCGCGCATCTGGCGCTCCAGGGCAGCGTGGTCGGCGGCTTCGGTGGCCAGGCGCTGGTGGATCTGGCGCGCCAGCTCCAGCGCGGTGGGTCGGTCGCCGCGCTGCACGGCGGCGCTCAGGGCTTGGAGCAATGCGGTGAGGCTCATGGTGCTGTAGCGGCTTGGCGCGCTTGGTTGAGGAAATGGTCCACGGCGATCTGCAACTCCTCGGTATTCATCCCGCATTGGCGCAGCCAGTCCTCCAGCCGTGCAAAGGCAGGATCGGCGAGCAGTTCGGCGACGCGCGGCACGTCCAGTTGGGTACCGTGGGCGTGGGCACGGCGGAATTCGATGGCGTAGTTGTGCAAAGTAGTGAGGAGCTGCCGCCGCAGCCCAGCGACCACGCAATACACGAGGGCCGCGAGCTGGTGGTAAGGGGATTCGACGAGGGAGGCACTGCTGCCGCTGTGTTTCAGGTAGTTGGCCAGGTTGTTGTGCGAAATTGCGCGGTCTGCGGGGTGGGGCAATTGCTCGCGCAGGACAAGGGCGCGGCGCTCCTGGGTGATGGCCTGGACATGGTCACCTTGATTGCCGAACAGATCGGCGAGGGAGCTGAGGACCTTGGCTCTCGCTACAGGATTATTCTGGAAAAGATCGAGGCAGGCCTCCAGCTCGGCCTTGGCCTCGCTGTAGCGGCGCAGTTGTCCAAGTTCGACGGCACGGTTCATTCTCGTGGCCGCGATGTCTTCAGCTGCACGGTTCAACGCTTGCTTCACCTCCAAGATGGCGTTAGTACATCCTAGAGCTAACGCCCAATCTTCTTTGGCTCGGTGGGCGTCGTTGGCAACGTCGAGCGCACTCATGAACACTCGAGCGGTCGTCTCGGCATCCGGCGCCTCAGGCACCGGCAGACCGGCAAGATGCTGTTGCCACCAGGCTTCTACCTGCGCCAACCGCGCCACCACCTCGGGCAGGGCTGCCTCGCTTTGGCCCTGGATGATGTCAATGCGCAGCGCCTCCAATTCGCCGCCGACGACGTAAACAGCCGGACGGTCCGCGTTCTGGGAAGCCGCAATGGCCTCGGTTAGCCGTTCCCGCGCGGCCTTGAACTTGCTGACATCCCTGAGCGCGTTTGCCCAGTTGCGAGATATCCAGGCGAGATCTGACCAGGCTTGCTGGGAGGTCTTGCCTCCCGCTTCGGCGGCGCTGCGTGCTTGGGCTGCGGCCCGCTCGTAGATGATCAGGCTGGCATCGGGGCGGCCACTTTTGTTCAGCGCATCGGCGAGGTAGCAGAGGCAGGACCAGCGCGCATGGCCCTCTGGGGCGGATTCGGCGGCGGCGTGGAGATGCGGAACCAGCGCCTCAAGCAGGCGCGGATCGTCTGCGCTGGTGACGAGACCGCTGGCAAAACCGCCGAGTCTGTCCCAAGCCTCCGCTTGCACACAGTAGACGAGCGCACGGCTGCCTGCACCAAGGGCAATGCTCATGTCTTTGAGCTGGAGTGCATCGAACGTTGCCTCCAGCCGCTCGGCGTAGGCGAGGCGAATGACGTTCTCGGTCAATCCTGCCCGGTCCTGCGCATGCTGCGCCATCCAAGCGCGGATGCGTTCCCGCACGAGTTCGTGGCAGCCGAGGTTAGGGTTGTCATCGTCGGGCGCGTCCCGTTCCTCCGTGGCCAGCCCCACGCTCACGAGTTGGGCAAAAAGCGGTACAAGGTCCGGCCGCGCTGTATCCTCGGGCGGCAGAGTGTCTAGCAAAGCGCGCAGCTCCGGCGGCATCGCGTTCAGCTTAGCCTGCATCTCCGCCGGCAGCTCTGGCAACCTATCTAGCATCTGCTGGATTTGCCGGAGCTGGTGCTGTTCGTGACTCTCTCCGCTCCACACGCCCCGCACCAGTCCCAGCGCCTCGGGCTGATTGGCCGTGGCGATGATCCACAGAAGACGGCGGGCGTCCGGGCTCACGTGGCGGATGAGCTGGTCGAGCGAGGCGGTCAGCGCGTCGTCGAGGTAGGCCAGTTCCCTGGTGTCGCCCGGCGCGGTGGCAAACAGCGCCGGTAGCTGGGCGAAGTCCTGAGACTTTTCCAGGGCTTCCAGGGCCGCCAGGAGCTGCGGCCGCCGGTCTGCGTGCGCCGCGAGCTTGGCCAGCCGGTCCATGAGCAGGGGGTGGAAGCGGCTGGCGTTCAACAGCCGTTTGGCCAGGGCCTGCTCCGCCGGGTCCGGGCCAAAGACCATGCGGCCCAGGGTGGGTTGCTCCTTCAAATACAGCGCCGCCTCCGCGCCGGGCAGCGGCCCAAGCGGTACGGTGTGTGCCACCCCCTGGGCCAGTGCTGCGATAGGGCGGCGGCAGGTGATGAGCACGCGCGAAGGCGAGCCGACGAGTTCCCGGGCCAACAGGGACAGGGCGTGGTTCCAGGCTGGGTCCTGGCAGGCGGCGAGCTGGGTGGCGGGATCGGGGTCCTTGAGGTTGGTTTCGAAGTTGTCCAGCACGAGGAGGATGGGCTCGTCCTGCAACGCGCGCAGCAGGTTGCGCGTGAGCCGTTCCAGCCGCGCCGCGCCTTTGAACCCGGTGGCCTGGTCGGCATCGCGGTAGATGGCATCGGCGGGGTTGGCCCGCACATGGTCGTGGTAGCGCAGGAGCTCGCCCATGAGCTTGATGTGCATGTCGCGCAGCGTGGCTTCAAACTCGAGCCGGTTCGGCTTGGCCTGGTACAGCAGCACCCATGCAAAGCGCTGTTCCCACAGCGCCAGTGCCTCGGCGGTGAGCGCGGTTTTGCCCATTCCGCCCAGCCCGGTGATGACGGCGACCGGCTTGACCTCGGCTCCGGTGTGGGAGCCGATGAAGTCAGCCCCCAGCCCGACCAGTTCCCAGGTGCGCCCGACGAAGTGTTCGTGCCCCGCCGTGGTGAGCTCGGCGATGGGGTGCAGGCGGGGATTGCGCGGCTGGAGGGCCGGGCTGCGGCCAGGGACGAGGGTGAGGCCAGGCTGTTCTTCGCCATAGAGGACGGGCGTGGCGTGGTCGCAGACGGCGAAACGCGCGGTGTCGTGCTTTTGGGCATCCCGCATGGCCTGCCGCGCCTGTGTCAGCGCGGCGGCGACGGTCTTGGGCTGCGCATGCGCGAGCAGCGCGCGGTAGAACTCACCCGCCAGCTCGCGGGCATAGTCGTCGCCCACGGCGTAACGCATGGCCACCACGGAAGGCACGCCGCCTTGCAGCAGCGCATGGGCGGTGCCGGTGTAGCCGGGCTGCTCTTTCAGGCCGAGGTCGCGGGTGTCGCCGTCTTTGGTGCCCGGTTCCTGGCCCTGCGCAACGGCGAAAAAGTCGTTCCAGTCGTTCACCCGCAGGATGTCGCCGGAATGGCAGGCACTTAGGAAGAACAGCCGCGGGAGGAAACCACCCGCCTGCGTGAAAAGGTTCAGCAGTTCGGTGCCGCTGATGTGATCTGGCGCCCCGCCGGGCTTGCAGAGTTCGAGTCGGTTCATGTGCCCGTGGCCGCTCCAGTGCACGACGTGGTAGCCGCCCTGTTCCTGAATCTGCCCGACCAGCCGCTCCCTCGTGACGCCGTGCGTGAGGAAGTGCGCGACGACGCGGCGTTGCGGGTAGATGGCCTTTTCAAAGAGCTGCAGCAGCGCCCGCCGCTCTTTGCGGGCGCCCAGCGGGCGCGATCCGCGCGCCTCGGCGAACACGAAGAGCACACGCAGCGGCTCGTCGGCCGCCAGCTCGATGGGCTGGGAGGCCGGGGCCTGCATGTCGTGAATCACACGCACCAGAAGGTTGCGCTCGCCCAGGGTCTGGACGTCGGCTTCGGGCCGGGCGATTTCCCAGGGGACGCGGGCGAGCGCGGAGGCGAGATGGTTCTCCGTGTCGCCGGCCCCAGGCAACTGAACAAGCAACGTGCGTTGGGTTTTCGATTCCCAGAGCCGGGTGAAGATGTCCTGGCCCAGCACCGTTTGCGCAATGCAAACGCCCACCTCGGCCATTGCCGACTGTTCCCGGCCCGCTTCGACGTAAAGGCGCAGGTGGTTGCGCAGATCGAATAGCGCCCGCTGCTGGCCCACCGGAATGCTGTTGAGGTCTGTTTTTCTGTAGGCCAGTTGCACACCGGCGTCATCGCACAGGCTGAACTCGGCGGTACGACTTGAATTATCGGCGGTGATGATCAGGACGAACTTGGTGCCCATTTCAGGCCTTCCATTTGGGATCCCTTACTCGCTGCATGGGATAACGGTTTTACTGCCGCCTGGCAAGCGTCCGTGTGTCGGATAAATCGTTTTTCGTTCTTGGCGTCGCTCGGGCCTGACTCTTGCCAGGTAGGCGCGAGAACAGTCGTCTGTTTCCACATCAACAAGCAACTGAGCGGACATACACAGGAATGCCGCCGACTGGTGTCTGTACGTGTGTCTACTGCAAGGGCCGTGTCTGCGCCCGCAGCCAAGCCAAGGGCGGAACCCCAACCCGCGCACTGAATACCCGCGCCAGCGCGGAGGCCGAGGCGTAGCCGACCTGCTGGGCCACCTGCCCCACCGGGCGGCCGCGGCGAAGCTCGGCCATCGCCAAACCCATCCGCCAGCCGGCGAGGTAGTCCATCGGTGTCTGGCCCACGACCTGCTGAAAATGCAGGGCAAATCGCGCGCGCGACATGCCGGCGCGCTCGGCGAGCCGCTGCAGCGTCCAGGCCTCCGCAGGCTGGGCGTGCACCGCCACCAGCGCCTTGGCCAGACGCGGATCGGCCAAGCCCGCCAAGACGCCCATGCGTGGCCCGCCGCTGCTCATGGCGATGCGCAGCAGGTGCAGCACCAGCAGCTCGCTCAAGCGATCCAGCGCTGCCGATCGCCCGCAGCGCTGCGCGAAGGCCTCGTCGAACAGCAGCTGCAGCAGGCCCGCCAGTGCTGGCGCCTCATCCAGCGCCAGCACCAGCGGGTTGGGCAGGGCCGCCGACAGTGGATCCGCCCCCGACTGACCGAAACTCACCGACGCACAGACGAGTTCGGCGGATTCGCCGGGCAGCGTCGCCAGGCGATGCGCGAGCGGGCGCGGATAGAAGGCCAGGCTCGGTCGATCCAAGCGCTGCAGGCATTCGCCGCGGCTGTCCTGCAGCTCGATCACGCCGGCTCGCAGCACATGCAGATGCCCCGAGCCGTCGGCGCTGTCGAACAGCTCGCTGCCGCAGATCAGGCCCGAATGGAAGACGCGGGCGCGCAGGGCGAACTGCTCCAGCAGATGGGCCAGACGGTCCATTCGAGACTCCAAGTATCGCATTCGAGACGCTTCGATCCCAAGGGTATCGAAGTTCCCGGGAGTATGTGCACCGTGGCCCCCGCGTCACGCACCCAATTCCAAGGAGACCGCAATGCCCCGCATCGCCCCGCTCGACCCGACCCAAGCCAGCCCCGCCACTGCCGAAGCCCTGTTCGGCGTGAAGACCAAGCTCGGCGGACTTCCGAACATCATCCTCACCCTGGCGCACTCGCCCACCGCCCTGCACGGCTATCTGGGTTTCGGCAGCCCGCAGGCGCAGGGACTGCTGGACGCGCGCCAGCGCGAGATCGTCGCGCTGGCCGTGGGCCAGGCCAACCGCTGCGGCTACTGCCTGGCCGCGCACACCGTGATCGGCCGCGGCGCCGGGCTGAACGCCGAGGCCATCGCCGCAGCGCGGGCCGGCCGAGGTCTGGAGCCGCGCGATGCCGCACTGGCGCGCTTCGCCCGGACGGTGGTCGAGAGCCGCGGCAACGTCGACGAGCGTGAGTTCGAGGCCTTCATCGGCGCCGGCTTCGGCGCGGGCGAAGCCATCGAAGTGGTGGCCCTGGTCGCACAGAACACGCTGACCAACTACGTCAACCACCTCGCCGGCACCGCCGTCGACTTCCCCGTCGTCGCCCTCGACCTGCCGAACTCCAAGGCTGCCTGAGCGCGCGCGCGCGAGGCAATCAGATCGCCCCGGGGCACGCTCCTCCCTGCAGCGTGCGGCGCTACCGCGTCGCACGCATGCCCCCCACTCATCAGGATCCGCCATGTCCCCACTCATGCCTGCCGTCCGCGCGCTGCTCGTGCTCGCGCTGATCTCGATCGCAAACCTTGCCCAGGCCGACAGCCGATTCGAAGCGTTCACCACTGAACGTTTCCAGGCGCTACAGGCGGAGGGCAAGATCATCGTTGTCGACGTGTGGGCGCCGTGGTGCCCGACCTGCCGCAACCAGGCGCCGAAGCTCGAGGCCCTGTTGGCCGAGCCGGCCTTCGCGGAGTTCGCGGGGCTCAAGCTGCATTGGGACGATCAGCGCGAACTCGCCAAGCAGCTCGGCGCACCGCGACAGAGCACCGTGTTCGTGTTCAAGGGCAGCGAGCAGCGCGCGATGAGCGTGGCCGAGACCGATCTCGACCGCCTGCGCGAGGTGTACCGCACGGGCCTCGAATAAGGGAGCACGCGCTCGGGCGGCCGCAGCAGCGCCGCCCCTGCGAACTGCGCGATCTGGTGGCGCGCCGAACGTGTTTGCGTTCGTCTGCCGCGCCTTGTCCGAACGGCTTGATCCGCCTTCGCCAGGGCGTTCGGACTCTTCTCAATCTCCGGATTCGACATGGATCTCTCGCTGACCACACTCGGTCTGGCCAGCATCGCCGGCCTGCTGACCACCCTGTCGCCCTGCGTACTGCCGATCCTGCCGATGGTGGCGGCGTCGGCCACTGGCCGTAGCCGCTGGGGCCTGCCGGCGCTGGCGGCGGGGCTGGCGCTGGCCTTCACCCTGATCGGCGTTACCCTGGCGCGCAGCGGCGATCTGCTCGGACTCGACGAGCGCACCCTGCGCACCGCCGCCGGCCTGCTGATGCTGGTGCTGGGCGTGGTGCTGCTCAGCGCACGCCTGCAGGCCGCACTGTCGGGGCTGCTGTCGAAGCTCGGCTCGCTGGGCGGTAACGCCGCCGCCGGCATCCGCAGCGAACACCCGGCCGCACAGTTCGGCGTCGGTGCCCTGCTCGGCGTGGCCTGGAGCCCCTGCGTCGGCCCCACTCTGGGCGCAGCGATCGCACTCGCAGCCACGGGTGAAGGCAGCGCTCAGGCCGCCGTGGTGATGGCCATGTTCAGCGTCGGCGCGGTGCTGCCCTTGATCGGCGCCGGCCTGCTCTCTCGCCAGGCCTTCACCCGACTGCGCGATCGCGCGCTCAGCGCGGGCGGCATCGGCAAGGCAGTGATGGGCGCCAGCCTGCTGTTGGTGGGCGCGCTGGTGCTGAGCGGCCTGGACAAGGCGCTGGAGGCCTGGTTGCTGGATGTGGGGCCGAGTTGGTTGACGGAGTTGAGCGTGCGGTTCTAGCGCCAGCAGCCTTCACCCAGCCGGCAGCGACTCTGCGCAAGCGCCTTCGTGCTTCAGCGCTGCCGTACGCCGAGCGGAACAGGTGATTCCCGCGCAGCGCAATAGGGTGGGCCCTGGCCCACCGCGACTTGAGCATCGCCTTGTTTCCACCGAGAGAGTGGGGGCGCCTGATACATCGCTGTCGGCGGCAACACGGACCTAGGCGTGGCATGCACCGGGGTAAGCGTCTAGCGTTCGGTGGGCCAGGGCCCAACCTATTGGCCTCGTCTACCGCGCTACCCGGGACCATCGACACTGGCTGCTGCAGCGCGATCGGCGCGGCAATAGGGCCCACGCCAGACGGAGTCATCGCCATGTCGAAGCGCACACCCTCGAATCAGGACCCGGAAGGCCTGCGCCTGCCGATCAAGCTGGACAGCGCCAGCAACGGCGAATTCGTGCCGGTGCCGCTGGCACCGCACCACCTGCGCGCGAATCGCCTGGCGCTGGAGCAGGCCACCCAGCATGCGCGGCGGCTGGGTCTGCGGCGGCGCGAATTCATGATCTCGGCCTGCGGCGCGGCCAGCACCCTGCTGGCGATGAACTCGGCCTTCGCTGCCGCCGGCAAGACCGGCGGCCACTACGCGCTGCCGACCGAGGCCGCGCTCGACGAAGCCGCCGCGCAGTCGGTGCTGGCTGGGCACGAGTTCATCTTCGACGTGCAGGGCCACTTCGTGAACCCGACCGGGGCCTGGACGCGGCGCCTGCCGGAGGGCGCGCGGCCGCTGGCGAGCTTCGAGGCGCAAAGCTGCGCCGCCGCCTCGCTGCCGGGCAATCTCGACCGCCTGCAGTGCTTCGGGCCGGACGCCTTCCTGCGCGACATCTTCATGGACTCCGACACCGACCTGATGGTGCTGAGCTTTGTGCCCAGCACCCGCGAGGGCGAACCGCTGACGATCGAAGAAGCCGCTGCCACCGCGCGCATCGTCGAGACGATGCAGGGCACCCATCGACTGTTCCTGCACGGCCGCGTCAACCCCAACCAGAAGCACGACATTGAGGACATGGAGCGGCTGGCGCGCGAGTTCGGCATCAGCGCCTGGAAGACCTATACACAGTGGGGCCCGGACGGCTCTGCCGGCTTCTGGATGGACGACGAAGTGGGCCTCGCGATGATCGAGGAGGCGCGTCGACTGGACGTGCGCACCATCGCCATCCACAAGGGCCTGCCCTTCGGCCCGCGCAGCTACGAGCACAGCACCTGCGCCGACATCGGCCGTGTGGCGAAGCGCTACTCCGACGTGAACTTCCTGATCTACCACTCGGGCTTCGTCACCGACAAAGCGGAGGGCCCTTACGACCCGCAGCGAACGGACGGCATCGATGCGCTGATCACCTCGGTGCTGGAGGCGGGCCTCGGGCCGGGCAGCAATGTGTATGCGGAGCTGGGCTCGACCTGGCGCTTCCTGATGCGCGATCCGGATTCGGCCGCGCATGCGCTGGGCAAGCTGTTCAAGCACCTCGGCGCAGGCAATGTTCTGTGGGGGACGGATTCGATCTGGTACGGCAGCCCGCAGGACCAGATCCAGGCTTTCCGCAGCTTCCAGATCAGCGAGGAGTTCCAGCAACGCTACGGCTACCCGGCAATCACGCCGGACATGCGCGCGCAGGTGTTCGGACTCAATGCGCTGAAGATCTACCGCGTGCCGCAGGACGTGCTGGACAAGCACATCCAGGGCGACGCAGTCACCGCTGCGCGCGAGAACTACCGCAACGCGCCGGACCCGGCTTTCCGCACCTACGGGCCGAAGACGCGGCGCGAGTTCATGAACTTCCTGGCCTGGGGTGGGTAGCTGCTACGGTGAACGCAGTCCGCCGCGCACGCGGTGATCGAGCTTCGCCCGGAGAGCCCACCTTGAGAGACGCCTGAGCGCCAGCCGCGAGCCGCCACGCCACGCCACGCAGGCCTGACACGAAGCGACCGAGGCGAGCCTCCAGCTCCGGTGGGCCAGGGCCCACCCTATGGAAGCCGTTCGTAATGGAAGCCGCCCATAGGGTGGGCCCTGGCCCACCATGAACTCCACCTTCCCGAGCACCCCGCAAGCATCTCGCGCCTCGCGCTGCAGCCAGCACCCGGGGTGTTCGATCTCCGCCTCCGCGAGCGCTCGATGCGCCAGAGATGACGCGACTACTCCCCGCCCCGCCCGGCGGTATCCGTGATCTCGCCCAGCGCTTCCAGCACGCTGGTCGCAAACGCGCCGGCCGGCAGGAAGAACTCGATCTGCAGGGTCTGCGCATCCTCGAACTGCCACTTGAGCTCGCGCACCGGCAGGCGCAACGCGCGGCGCTCCTGCTTGAGATCGACGGACTCGAGCCCCGCGCGCAGAGCCTCGAACAGCGCGGCGCCGCGCGTCTCCAACTCGGCGAGCCCGTCCGCACTGCGCAGCGCTCCGGCACCCCACAGCGGCCCGGTCGGGTGGATGTCCATACGCTGCGCGCGCTCGATGAGCTCAGGCGTGATCGGCTCGGGCCCGAACACGCTGTGGCTGCCGTCGAGCATGCAGACCTCGCCCTCGACCAGCCGATCCCAGTCACCGCGCTGCACGCGTGCGCCCAGCACCGCGTTGAAGATCGCCGAGCGCGCGGACGACAGCAGGATCGAGCGCTCCTCGCGGTCGACGCGGCGGCCGGCGAACATTGCTTCGGCAGCCTGCAGGTTGCGGCCGTCGCGACCGAAGCGCTGGGCACCGAAGTAGTTGGGCACGCCGCGCGCGGCGATCTCGGCGAGGCGCTGCTCGATGGCCTCGCGCGCGCCGTCCACGCCGCGCAGGCGCAGATGGAAGCGGTTGCCCTTGAGTGCGCCGCGCGGCAGCTTGCGGTTGTGCCAGATCTGCTCGATCAGCACGGCTTCCGCGTCTTCGAACGGGGTCGCCGGCGCGATGCGCTTGGGCAGGTGCAGGCTGAACCACTGGCGGGTCACCGCGTGGCGATCCTTCAGCCCGGCATAGCCCACGCCCATCGGCGCGATGCCCGCCCACTTGGCGAGCTGCTTGGCAATCCAGGCGGTGTTGGCCTGGCGCTTCTCGATGCAGACGAACAGATGCTCGCCACCGCCGCCCGGGGCGAAGCCCAGCACTTCGTCGACGCGAAAATCCTCGGGCTGCTCGCGAATGCGCGCGCTCAGCACCGCCTCACCCAGCGCGCGCGGCCGCTCCGGCACCGCGCTCATGCGCCCAGCTTCTGCAGCAGGGCGACGGCCTGGGCGGCGATACCTTCCTCGCGGCCGGTGAAGCCCAGCTTCTCGCTGGTGGTGGCCTTGACGCTGACGGCGTCGCCGTCGATCTCAAGATCCGCAGCAAGATTCACGCGCATGGCTTCGATGTGCGGCAGCAGCCTGGGCCGCTCGCAGACCACAACGGTGTCGACGTTCACCACCGCCCAGCCGCGCGCTTGCAGCATCGCCAGTACCGCGCGCAGCAGGGCGCGGCTGTCCGCGCCCTTCCAGCGGTCGTCCGAGGGCGGAAAATGCTTGCCGATATCGCCCAGCGCCAGCGCCCCGAGCAGGGCATCACACAAGGCATGGATCAGCACGTCGCCATCGGAGTGGGCGACGATGCCGCGGCCATGCGCGATGCGTACGCCGCCGAGAGTCACGAAATCGCCGGGGCCGAAGGCGTGGACGTCATAGCCGGTGCCGATGCGGAACATGGCGATTTCCTCGAGAGGCGGTTCGCAGTGAAGCGGGGCGCGGATGGTGGTGCAGCGGGCGGCTGGCTGCAAGCGCTCCGCCGAGGCGAGCAACGTCAGAACAGGCCAGGCTGCTCCGGTGCGGATGTCGCACGCGGCTTACGCGGCAACGCGGGTGGCACACGTCCGCGCTCGATCTTGAGCGCAGGCATCTGCAGCGACAGCGCGAAGGCTTCGGCTTCGACCAGGGACAGATCCAGCCACTGCCGCGCGTCTTCATGTGCGACCAGCACGGGCATGCGGTCGTGCACCTCGGCGACCTGGCCGCGCGCTTCGGTGGTCAGAATCGTGAAGCTCTCGACGGCTTCGTCGCCGCGCTGCCAGCGCTCCCACAGGCCGGCAAACAGCAGGGCACCGCCGGCGGCGGGCTCGAACAGATGCGGGATCTTGCGGCCGGCCTCGTCGCGCCATTCGTACCAGCCCGAGGCCGGCACCAGGCAGCGGCGCGCGCGGAAAGCACCGCGGAACACCGGCTTCTCCGCCACGCTTTCGACGCGCGCATTGAAGGTCGAGAACTTCGTGGAGGGAATTTCCGACCAGGCGGGCAGCAGGCCCCAGCGCAGGCGGGCGGCGCGCAGCACGCCATCCTCATCGGGTCGCAGCACCCAGGCCAGCGCGGTCGGCGCGATGTTCAGCTCGATACCGGGCGGCTCCCCGGGCGCCTGCACCGGCAGCGGTGAGGCCGCGGCATGGATTTCCGCCCAGGTGCTGGCGTTGGTGTAGCGACCGCACATGGAAGGCTCGGCGTGAGGCGGGCCTCTAGGCTAACGCGCGGTGCAGGAGGAGCACCGCACTGGCCGACCTGGCGCTGCGCGGCGCCGGCAACTCTGGCTTGCACGTGGGTGGCAATGCGCACCCGCTTGGATCCAAGGCCCTGCCTCCTTGCGGCTGGGCCCCCGCCTGCGCGGGGGCGACGAGGCGGGAGTTGAAAATGGCGTCGGCACTCCAAGTGTCGGCAATCGAACTGAACTGCGGGATTGGGCCTTGGGCTTTGGGCTTTGGGCTTTGCGATGCCGAAAGCACCCCGCTGCTCCGTGCAGGCGATTGCAGCCCTTCTCCCCACGGGAGAAGGTGGCGCGCAGCGCCGGATGAGGGGCCGTTCGAAGCGCGGCACGTCCCTGACCGGATCACTGCGGCACACTGCCCGGCCAACGCCACGCAGAGACACACCGCATGCGCAGACTCGGCCTGATCGGCGGCATGAGCTGGGAATCCACCGCGCTCTACTACCGCGCGCTCAACGAAGGCGTACGCGCGGCTGGGCGGCCTGCATTCGGCCGAACTGCTGCTGCACAGCGTCGACTTCGCCGACATCGAAGCCCTGCAGCGCGCGGGCGACTGGGCGCGCGCTGGCGAGGTGCTGACCGACGCCGCGCTGGGCCTGCAGCGCGCTGGCGCCGAAGGCCTGCTGCTGTGTACCAACACCATGCACAAGGTCGCGCCAATCATCGAAGCGCGCTGCACCCTGCCCCTGCTGCACATCGCCGATGCCACCGGTGCGTCGATCCGCGCCGCCGGCCTCAGGCGCGTCGCGCTGTTGGGCACCCGCTTCACCATGCGCGAAGACTTCTACCGTGAACGCCTGCACCAGCGCTTCGGGCTCACCGTCGAGGTGCCGGACGAGGCCACGCAAGCGGAGATCGATCGGGTGATCTTCGACGAGCTGTGCCGGGGCCGCATCGAGGAGGACTCGCGCGCGCTGTATCGCGAGGCCTGCGCCAGCCTGCTGGATCGCGGCTGCGAGGGCGTCATTCTGGGCTGCACCGAGATCGGCCTGCTGCTGCAGCCCGAGCATGTTCCGGCACCGCTGTTCGATACCGCAGCGCTGCATGTCGACGCCGCGCTGGCCTGGGCCCTCGCCTAGGGCGAGACTCAGGCAACCCTCCCTGCCGGGCGCCAAGGAGGGGCCGCGCGCGCATCAGACCCGCACGCGCCCAGCGCAAGCCGGAGTGATCCGGAGTTCTGGCTCACTGGCGTCGGCTGAGTCCGCACCGCCCAGGATCGCTGCACAGGATCAGCGCTGCTCCAGCTCCGCTCGCGCAACCTCACGCACCAGCCGGAAGCCGACGTCGTCATAGCCATGGCCCGGATCGACGGCCACATCGCGCTCGCGATCAGGCTGCTCGGCTTCGCGGCGGCCAAAGCCCAGCAGCGGCTGGCGCTCGCAGCCGCCGACGCAGGGCGTGCTCCATTCGCGCACCTGCTCGGGCCGCACGCAGCCCGTCGGCTGGGCGCGGCAGGTTTCGGCAGCGGCTGCCGCTGGCAGGGCGGACCATTCCGCAGCGGCCGGCAGTCGATAGCTGCGCCCCTGCTGGGCTCCCAGCCACTGCGCATAGGCCTGGGCGTCGGCCAGGCTGACGCAGACCACGGGCGCACTGCCGGCCTGCTCGAAGCCCGGCGCGCTCCACAGCCGCTTGCGCAGGTTGAACGCCGCCGAGCGCACGCGACAGCTGGCGGCCGTCCGCCCCGAGGCCTGCGCGAAGGCGGCGTACTCGGTGCGGCTGACCGGCGACAGCGCAGCCGCAAGGCCGGGCTTTGCGCCGTCTGGCAGACGCAGCAGGGTCCATGCGGCTTCACCCGGCAGGCGATCGCCGACGCGGGCATTCACGATGCCCTGCGACCACTCGGGTTCCAGCTGCGCGGGGCTCAGGCCCAGCGGCGTCGCGGCGGCGTGGGCCGCGCGCAGGGCCTCCACGTCGCGCGCCTGCAGCGCGCTGCGCAGCTTCGCCCGCAGCCAGTCGAGGGCGATGCCCTCAATGTCCTTCCACGCCTCGCCCTCTCGCAAGCTGAGCAGACTCGCCAGCTCGCCCGCCGCCGCATACAGGCGCAGCTCGGGCGCATCACCGCCGCGCTCGAACGCGGTGGCGACATGCGGTCGCGCTGCGGCCAGCCAGGCTTCGCCCAGACGCGCCAGACGCGGCGCTTCGGGCACCAGCGCATGCGCGAGCTGCAGTGACTCCAGCGCGTTGTCGCCGGGCGGCTGGGTCAGACGCTGGCGCAGGATCTGGCGCTGCGCCGCGCGCAAGGCACGCTCTTCGGGCGGCAGGGCGGCTTCCGCCGCAGCCAGCGCCTCGGCTTCGGCCTGCTCCGCGGCAGCCTCCGCGTCTGAGGGCGCGTCCGTGAGCGCGATCGCGCCATCGGGCGTCGGCATTGCGTCGCCTGCGGAGATCGCAGTCGCCGCCGGCGCGACGAGCTGCGGCGCAGGCAGCTGCGCCGCAACGCGCGGCGATGCCATCGGCTGCGCCACGGGCGCAACCGCCTCGGTGACCGCCGGCGTGATCGCGGACATAGGGCGCAGACCCCAGGCCTGCAGCGCCACCACCACCGCCAGCACCAGGACGATGCAGGCCGCAGCGGCGACGAACAGCGGATTGACGCCGCGACGCCGCGCCGCAGCGGCCGGCGCGGGGACGGGCTCCGCGCGGGGCGCCACAGCCGGCGCAGCACGCGAGAGCCGCTCCGCCTCGATCTGGTCGAGCGCGGCCATCATGTGCTGCGCGCAGGTGTAGCGCTCGTCCGGCGACTTCGCCAGCGCGCGATCGATGAAGGCCTGCCAGTGCGCCTTGGCCGCGGGCAGGCGCGGCACCGGATCCACCGAGTGGCGCACCGCCAGCTGCAGTGGCCCCTCGGCCTGGAAGGGCAGCTCGCCGGTCAGCTTCTCGTAGGCGACCACACCGAGGCTGTAGAGGTCGGCGCGCGCATCGACGCGTTCGCCGCGCGCCTGCTCCGGCGCCATGTGGGTGGCGCTGCCCAGCGCGAAGCCGCCATCAGTGACGCGACTGCGATCACCGCGATGCATGGCGATGCCGAAGTCCGCCAGCAGCGGGCGGTCGACGGTATCGAACAGAACGTTCTCGGACTTGATGTCGCGATGGACGATGCCGCGCTCGTGGGCGTAGTCGAGCCCCCACAGCAGGGCGCGCAGGATCGCGATCAGGCGCGGCTCGTCCTCGCGCAGGTCGCGCTGGCCCAGGTGACCGCGCGGCAGGTAGGGCATGACGAAGTACAGCAGGCCGAGTTCGGTGCGGCCGACGTCGTGGATGCTGACGATGGCCGGGTGCTGCAGCTTGGCGATGGTGCGCGCCTCGCGCTCGAAGCGCAGCTTGCCGACTTCGTCCTTCAGGGCCGTCGGCACGATCACCTTGATCGCGACCTGCCGGTCCAGCGACTCCTGCACGCCGAGGTAGACATAGGACATGCCGCCCTGCCCGAGGCGCCGCAGCACCCGGTAGCCGGGAATCTCGGGCATGTAGGCCGTCAGCAGCTCGGTCAGCTCGTCGGGCGACAGATCGGGGGTCGGCGTGGGCGTGGCCATGGCGGGTACAGGTCGGACTGGCCGCGAGGATACGCCGAGCGCCGTTGCAAATGTTTACCCGACAGCGCTGTCGGCGGCGTTTTGCTGAGGAGATGCGAATGCCGCCTCTCGACCCGGCGGCATGGGCAAAGCGGCTCCAGAGGGCGGTCGCGAACTGCGATGCGACCCGCATTTGCACATCCGGCCCGGCGCGATCAGGCCTACGACCGACACTTCAGACCGGATCCGACCAGACCGCGAACTCGTTGCCCCCGGGCTCGATGAAATGGAACCTGCGTCCGCCGGGAAACGAGAACACGGGTTTCGCAATCTCCGCGCCGGCAGCGACCACCTTGGCCAGGGTGTCTTCGAGGTCGGCGCTGTAGAACACGAGCAGCGCGCCGCCATTTTCCGTACGCCCCGCGAGCTTGGAGCGGAAGAAACCGCCATCGAGGCCTTCGCCAGCGAAGGCCGAATAGTCCGGACCATAGTCTTCGAAAGTCCAGCCGAAGGCATCGCCAAAGAAGCGCTTGCTCGCAGGCAGGTCCTGAGACGGGAACTCGACGTAGTTGATTTTCTCGTGTGCGGGCATGAGTGGCACCTGTTGTTCGAAACGCATGTCGTCATACGTCGCTGCTGATCCCGCCGACGATGAGAGAAAGGGTGACGCTGCGCGCCGCGCCCCTTTGCTCGCGCGCTTCAGGAGCGGCAGTCCTGCCAGCAGTCGGCAGCAGAGGTGCACGACCTCGACCATGATGACGGTAGCGCCGAACAGCGCGAGTTGAAGCAGGGCGCCGCTGCGAGTCGCCGTGCACCAGCCCTCCCAGAGGCAGCGAAAGACCCGGGGCAGCGCCGAGAGACCGACGAAGACCGAGAAACCCAGAGCGGCGAGCACGATCAGTGTGCACACCCACTGCCACCCGTCGAGGTCCCCGCGCAGTCCACGACGGAGCGTGGACAGCATCTGCCACAGCCGGCTTGGAACAAGCCAGATGCCGGCCATGCCCGCGACCCCAAGCACATGGGCGGCAGTCATCGTTGCAAGGTACATAGCGTCAGGTCTCCAACCAGGGGTTGTGCCATGAGGCGCAGCGACGGACCAGGCTGCCTCGATGCCGCGTGATGGTAGGCGAACACTGGGCACGTCTTCGCTGCTCCCGTTTGGTTTGCGTCCTTGGGCCTGGGCACATCCACGACTGCACCCCGCCTACAATCTGCGCTTTCCAGAGCCCCCGAGGATTCCCCATGCAGCTCAACGACATCCGCGCCATCGTCACCGGTGGCGCCAGTGGTCTCGGCCTTGCCGCGGCGCGCCATCTCGCGGCCAAGGGCGCCAAGCTGGCGCTGTTCGATTTGAGCGAGGAGCGCGGCCAGGCCGCAGCGGCCGAACTCGGCGCGCACTTCTTCCGTGCCGATGTCAGCAACGAAGCCGAGATCAGCGCGCAAGTGGCGGCGGCGCGCGAGGCGCTGGGCGGGCTGAATGCGGCGATCAACTGTGCCGGCATCCTCGGCGCGGGTCGCGTGCTGGGCAAGGACGGCCCGATGCCGCTGTCGCAGTTCGAGACTACGGTGCGGGTGAATCTGATCGGCAGCTTCAATGTCGCCAAGGCCGCGGCGGCGCTGATGCAGGGCAATGAGCCGAACGCCGAAGGCGAGCGCGGGGTGATCATCAACACCGCCTCGATCGCCGCCTACGAGGGCCAGATCGGCCAGGCCGCCTACTCGGCCAGCAAGGGCGGTGTGGTCGGCATGACCCTGCCGATGGCGCGCGAGTTCGCTCGCGTCGGCATCCGCGTGATGACGGTGGCGCCGGGCGTGTTCCACACGCCGATGGTCGATGGCATGCCGGAGCAGGTGTATGCGTCGCTGTGTGCGCAGGTGCCTTTCCCTTCGCGTCTGGGGCGGCCGGACGAGTTTGCCGATGCGGTCGCCTTTGTTCTGCAGAACACCTATATGAATGGCTCGGTGATCCGGGTCGACGGGGCGATACGTCTGGCGCCGAAGTGAGACATCGACTCGCGACTGGCGCAGTCAGCGTCGGGTTCCCCCCTCTCCCCAACCTGCCTTCGCTTCGCTCGGGCTTCGGAGAGCGTCGGCTGCCGCCGGCAGCCGACAAGCGCTCTCCTACGCTTCCCGCGAGGGGAGAGGGGCTTGAGGCTGAGGCTCGCTCGAAGCGCTGAGGAGTGCTGCCCCCTCTCCCCAACCCCTCTCCCACGAGGGGAGAGGGGCTTGAAGCTGAGGCACTGTCGTAGCGCTGAGCGGCGCCCGCTCGATGCGAATCCGGCGGTGCGCTCAGCCCTGCCAGAGCCGCGCATACTGCTGCGGGCTTAGGCCCAGCACGCTGCGGAAGCTGCGGCTGAAGTGGGCGGCGTCGGCGTAGCCGGTATCTGCGGCGAGGTCGGCCAGCCGCGGCGCGGGCTGCTGCTGGAGTCGATGCAGGGCTTCGTGCAGGCGATAGCGGGCGAGGATCCACTTGGGGCTCACGCCGACCCAGTCCGCCAGCACGCGCTGCAGCTGGCGCAGGCTGAGCCCGGCGCGTTCCGCCCAGACATCGGCGCGCAGCAGGTCGCGATCGTCGCGTACGGTGTCGATCAGGGCGGCGAGCTGCAGTTGCTCCTGCGCTCGCAGGGGTAGCCCCTGTTCAAGGGTCTCTTCGATCGCGTAGAAGCGCGTGTCCAGGCTCTCGCCCGCGAGTTCGCCGAACAGGCGCTGGCCAAGGTCATGCGCGAAGGCCAGTGCCGGCAGTTCCTCGGCGGGCTGTATGAGATCGCGCAGGCCGGAGACTGATGCACCCCAATAGGCGCGGAAGCCTTCGGGACGGAACTTGATGCCCAGCACCTGGCCCTGCGGGGCCAGCTCGCGCTGCCACAGGCGCGTATGCGGCCCGGTGAGCGTGCAGGCACCGGCTTCGAAGGTCCAGTGCACACAGGGGTGCGGCACGGTGGCAACACGCTGCGCGACGCCTGCCGGCAGTCGCCACCGCACGCACCAGAGATGTTCGACGAAGGGCTGCAGGGCAGCAGAAGGCGCACGCCGCAGATGGGCAAACTCGCCCGACGGAAGCGGTGTGGCAACGCCGCGCACGGGCCGCAGGCCCGAGCCCTCCGTGGGCTGTCGCGTTTGTTCAAGCGCGTCACGCACGGCTCTGTTGGAATGGCCCCGCTGCACCCCTGCCCTGCCCCGCGCGCTGCGCGCCCTGCCCCGGACGATCATCATGCGACAGCCCGATGGCTCCCGCACTTCCTGCGGCGACGATGCATTCCGCTTCGCCGCGCGCGCCGCCATGCTAGCCCTGATGCTGTGCGCCGCCGAAGCGGTGCCGGCACGCGCGACAGACCTCTCCCTGAAGGATTCCAGGATGCAAACGATCAGCGGCCGTTTCGAAGTGAAGATGACGCCCGAGCCCGCCGAGCTCGATGCCGAGGGCATCGCACGCTTCCGATTGGACAAGCGCTACGAAGGTGCGCTGACCGCCGAGGCCAAGGGCCTGATGACCGCGCATCGCGCCACGGTTGCCGGCTCGGCGGGCTATGTGGCCATTGAGCGCGTGCGCGGCACTTTGGACGGCCACAGCGGCAGCTTCGTGCTGCAGCACAACGGCCTGATGTGGGGCGAGACGCGTCAGCTCTCGATCGAGGTGATCCCCGACTCGGCGGATGGCGAACTCGCCGGCCTGCGCGGACGCATGGGCATTCGCATCGAGGACGGCGTGCACTTCTACGACTTCGAGTACAGCCTGCCCGGGGCCTGAGCTCGCCGAACTGCACGCTGCGGCAGCGACTCGGGACAGCCCCCGAGGAACAGCGCTACCGGCACTCGCCAGACTCGAAGGGATGGAGCCTGAGCCGCAGAAGCGGCCTCGCGCGCTCAGGTGCTTGACTCTACCCACCAGAATCACCGCGCAAGCAGTGTGGCGCGGGGCGTCTCTCACCCGAAGGCCTGCGAGCATGATCAGCCCGCCGCTGTCGCCTGCCACAAACCCGTCGAACGCACGGATGCGGATGGGTGGGTCATCGTCGGCAAGCGTGGGCGGCGTGGGCGAGACCTCGGTGACCGGGCCGCGCCGGCTATGCCATCACCCTACCGGCTCCAGATCGTCAGCGAATCCAGACGCGCCGGGGTCCGCTGCTCAGGCGGCCGCGACGAAGGCCTCGATCCGCGCGCCATCCCAGCGGTAGAGCAGATGCGGCCCCTGCTTCACCGGGCCGATCAGGTCGGGGTAGAACAGGGCCACGCATTGGCCGCCGGGCTTGCGCACGCTGTCGAAGACGATGCCCTCGCTGCCCTTGTCGCGCAGGCGGGTGGCGAAGGCCTGGCTGATGGCATAGCTGTGCGGGTCGTGCAGGCGCGGCCAGTCGCCGCCGCGCACGTCGTGCAGGTCGGCTCGGACATTGCCCTGGTAGCTGCGCATCTGCAGGTCGATCGGCGGCTCCTTCGAGGCGCGCAGGAAGCGCTCGCGGTGGTAGACCGTTTCGGCGATGGCGGTGGGCAGCTCGCGCGCCGCGTAGTAGGCGCCGAACTTCGCCGTGGAGAAGCGCCCGCCGTCGGGGTGGACATGGGTGAAGGCACTCATCACCGGCGTGGTGCCCGGCCCGCTGACCCGTCGCTCGGGCGGGATGCGGCGCAGATGGCCGAGCCGCTCGCGCAGACGATCGTTGGTCAGGGCTTCGAGCGCGAACACAGCGTCGAGGTCGGCGGGATCGGCCACGGCATCGAACAGCCCGCGCGGCGGAAAAATCGAAGGCACGATGCGATGGCTGGGCCGCCAGACCACTGCTGCCAAGGGCGGAGTCGCAGGATCGCTGCGCCTCATCCGCCGCGCTCGGCGTCGAGGTACTGGCGCACGCGGTAGAGATCGACCACCTGCCCGCCCAGCATGTGCTCCAGTGGGGTCTGCCCGCCGAAGGGCGAGGTGCTGTTTGGCCGCTTGACCCAGGCGTCGGCACGCTCGGGCACCGGCAGCAGCACCTGCAGCGCCTTGTAGATGCCCAGCAGATAGCTCAGGCGCTCGATCAGATCATGCGGGACGATGCCGATGTCGCCGCGCTTCCAGCGGAAGAAGGTCGAGCGCGCCGGCGAGCCGAGCAGCACCTGCTCCTGCCGTGTGTCCAGACCCCAGCGCTGGGCGATGTTGAAGAAGGTGCGCAGGCCGGGTCCAGCGAGATCGTCTGTCGAGTGCGCCGGTGCGGGCGCAGGGCGCGCCTCGACGATTCGGCTTGGGCGTGTTGCATCGGCAGGCGCCATGGCGTGAGTCTCGATTTGGACTTGATCGCCAGTCTGATCCTGATCCGCACCCACCACAAGCCCCGAGCTGCGAACGCCCTCACGATCTCGTCCGCCCGGGGTCGCGGATCAGGGCAGCACCCACTGCGGCCGCACCCAGTGGCAGGTGTAGCCGCTCGGATACTTCTGCAGGTAGTCCTGGTGCTCGGGCTCGGCCTCCCAGAAGGGGCCGGCGGGTTTGACTTCGGTGACCACCTTGCCCGGCCAGCGGCCGGAGGCGTCGACGGCGGCGATGGTCTCCAGCGCGATCTGCTGCTGGCGCGCATCCAGCGGATAGATGCCCGAGCGGTAGGACAGGCCGCGGTCATTGCCCTGGCGATTGAGCGTGGTCGGGTCGTGGATCTGGAAGAAGAACTCCAGCAGCTGGCGATAGCTGAAGACCGACGGATCGAACACGATCTCGATGCCTTCGGCGTGGGTGCCGTGATTGCGGTAGGTCGCGTTCGCCACATCGCCGCCGGTGTAGCCGACGCGGGTGCGGATGACCCCGGGCAGCGCGCGGATCAGCTCCTGCATGCCCCAGAAGCAGCCGCCCGCGAGGATCGCGGTCTCGGTCGTGGAGGTGTTCATGCGTGCTCCTTCCGCAGGGCCACCGCGTTGATGCAGTAGCGCAGGCCGGTGGGTGGCGGGCCATCGGGAAAGACGTGGCCCAGATGGCCGTCGCAGACCGCGCACAGGGTTTCGATGCGCTGCATGCCGTGGCTCAGGTCTTCGACATAGGCGACCACGCCCTCGACCACCGGCGCAGTGAAGCTGGGCCAGCCCGAATGGCTTTCGAACTTTGTCGTGGCGTCGAACAGCAGGGTGCCGCAGCCGGCGCAGGCGTAGCGGCCGGGCTCGAACAGGCTGCACATGCCGGAAGAGAAGGCGCGCTCGGTGCCGTGCAGACGCAGCACCCGGAACTGCTCGGGCGTGAGCCGCACGCGCCAGTCCCCCTCACTCAGCTCCAGCCGCCGCGGCGGCGGCGGATTGCCGCGACGGGCCCAGATCAGGACCTGATTCCAGGTGGGTGTTGTACCGGCATCGGACATGGATCGACTCCTGTTCGCCTTTCATTGACGGGCAAGACTACGGAGTGTGCCGCGAAGCGAAGTGATTGCCCCTCAGGCTGTCCAGCGAATCCCGGCCCTCGCACGCAGCGCTCGGGCGCCCATCGGCGCACGGACCGGTGGTCCGTAAGCGCGCCTCTTTGCTCCCGAATTCCGAATCACCAATCCCGGCCTCTAAGCCACCGGCTCGAAGTACAGCGCGTTGGCGATCGTGGGGCCGGTGTCGAGGTAGTGGTCCACCAGCAGGAAGGCGAACAGCGCCATCAGGTAGAGGATGGAGTAGTTGAACACCTCCATCGCGAAGCGCTCCGACGGCGGGTTCAGCAGGCGCAGGGCGTAGTAGAGGAAGACCGCGTTCAGCACCAGGGCGCCGCCCAGGTAGAAGCTGCCGCTCATGCCGGTGACCCAGGGCAGGAGCGTGGCGGCGATCAGCAGCAGGGTGTAGAGCAGCACCTGCACCCGCGTGTACTCGACGCCGTGGGTGACCGGCAGCATGGGCACGCCGGCGCGGGCATAGTCGTCGCGGCGGAAGATCGCCAGCGCCCAGAAGTGCGGCGGCGTCCAGATGAAGATGATCAGGAACAGCAGCAGGGCATAGGGGTGCACCTCACCCGTGGCCGCGGCCCAGCCCAGCACCGGCGGCGCCGCGCCGGCGGCTCCACCGATCACGATGTTCTGCGGCGTCGCGCGCTTGAGATAGGCCGTATAGACCACCGCATAGCCGATCAGCGAAGCGAAGGTCAGCAGGGCGGTCAGCACGTTGACGAACAGCACCAGCACCAGCATCGAAGCCGCGCCGAGGGCCAGCGCAAAGGCCAGCACCTGCCAGCCCACCAGTTCGCCCGAGGGCAGCGGGCGGTGCTGGGTGCGAGCCATCACCGCATCGATGCGCTGGTCGATCAGATGGTTGATCGCCGCCGCCGAGGCCGCCGCCAGCCAGATGCCGAGGTTGCCGAAGATCAGCGCGTTCCAGGGCGGCAGGCCGGGCACGGCCAGCAGCATGCCGACGAAGGCGGTGAACACGATCAGGGCCACGACCTTGGGCTTGGTCAGCGGCCAGTACTGGCGGAAAGCGGAAGTCATGCGATGCAAAGCCTGAGGCCCGGGCGCCCTGGCTGCAAGCCGAGGCGGTTCCGGGCCGGGTGGGATCAGCGGTTCGTGGAGGTCGTCGGAGGGGCGGCCCGAGGCCGCATCGCGGCGTTCGGGCGGCTGGCTCAGGCGGTCTGCGGCCGCAGGCGGGCGAGCAGGCCCACCAGCAGGAACAGCAGCAGGGCGGCCACGACGTTGTGGGCGGTGGCCACCGGCAGCGGCAGGCCGGCAACGACATTGGTGATGCCCAGCAGCACCTGCAGGCCCAGCACCATCAGCAGGCCCCAGCCGTAGGTCGGCAAGCCTTCCGCGTTCAGCCTGCGGGCCAGCCAGACCAGATAGCCGATGACGACCAGCGCGAACAGGCGATGCATCATCTGGATCGCCGTGCGCGCTTCGGGGTCAAGCAAACCCCCTTCGTAGTCGACGCCGATTCCGCGCCAGAGCACGGCGGCTTCCGCGAAGTCCATCTGCGGCCACCACTGGCCCAGGCAGGTCGGGAAGTCGGTGCCGCAGGCCAGCGCGGCATAGTTGGCCGAGACCCAGCCGCCCAGCGCGATCTGCACGCCCACCACCGCCACACCGATCCACAGCAGCGGGCGGATGCGCAGGGTCGGCGGCTGCGGGATCGCGGCGTTGGTCGAGGAGCGCAGCGCCATCCAGGTCAGCAGACAGAACATCGTCATGCCGCCCAGCAGATGCGCCATCACCACGATGGGTTTCAGCAGCCAGGTCACCGTCCACAGGCCGAGCATGGCCTGGAAGATGATGAAGCCCAGGGTGAAGGTGGCCACCCGCGCCATGTCGGAGTTCGACCAGCGCCAGGCGCTGGCCATGAGCGCGGCCTCGGCGACGATCACGACGACCGACGAGGCCACGTAGTGCTCGCGCACGTAGAGGAAGATCGCGCCGAGGATCAGCGCACACGAGGACAGCAGGATCTTCCAGGCGTGCGGGCGCGAGCGCGTGGCGAGCAGGGCGAGGCCCAGCACCAGCAGGCCGAGGATGGCCGCGATGTGGCGGTGGACCTGCTCCTTCCAGGCTTTGGGCACTTCGACCGGGCGCTCGGGGAAGGCCTCGTTGGCCGCAGCGATGTGGACGTCGTGCTTGGGCCAGGTCAGCTTGCCGTAGCAGACCGGCCAGTCGGGGCAGCCCAGGCCGGCATGCGAAAGCCGTACGTAGGCACCAAAACCGATCACGCAGATCGCCAGCGCCAGGGTGATCCAGGCGAGCTTGTTGAACTTGGGATGGATCATCACTTCACCAGTCGATCGAGGTCGCGACGCATGCGGTTGGGCTCGAAGCCGGCGGCATAGGTCACGACGAGGAAACCGTTGTGGTCGATCAGCGCCGCCGCCATTCCGGTGCCGGCGACGGCATCCACCGGCACCTGGCTGCGCAGGGCCGGCGGCAGTTCGATCTCGCGCAGACCGCCGAAGCGCTCGAGACCGTCCGGCCAGCGGCCCGGCCACAGCACGTCGAGCTTGTCGGCGCGGCGACCTTCCGAGATCCAGACCTTGTGGATCACCTCGGCCTGCGCAAGGCATTGGCTGTCGCAGGGCGCGGGCGGCAGCAGCAGCAGGTGCCAGCGGCGGGCTTCCGGATCCCAGGGGTAGGCGGCGCCGTCGATGCTCTTAAGCGGCATCGCCGACCAGTCCTGCGGCGGCTGCACGAGGCTGCCGTAGTTGCGGGTCTGGCCGGGCTGCCAGCCACCGAAGCGCAGCACGACAGCCGTGACGAAGGGCGCGCCGAACAGCAACACGATAATGATCAGGACCAGCCGCGAGCGTTGCTGCGGTGTCATGCGCGACTCCGGAAGAAAAGAAGAAGTGTGGTCACCAGCGCCGCCAGGGCGAGGCCAGCCCACTGCAAGGCGTAGCCGCGATGCTTTTCGGGCGGCAGTGTATTGGGCAGAACGTCCAGATCGCGCGCATGGCCGATCGGCAGCGCGGGATCGAGACGCAGCAGCCTGGGCAGCAGGCGCAGGCCAGTCTGCTGCGAAAGCTCGTCGACATCGAGGTAGTTGAGCAGCGCCACCGGGCCGGTTGCGACCGGATTGGGGGCGAGCCTCAGGCCCTGCCCGGGCAGCGCAGTCAGCAAGCCCCGCGCATCGAGGCGCGCCGGCAGTTCTTCGAGCGCCGGCAGGCGGCGGTCGGCCGCGATCGGCAGCCAGCCGAGATCGGCGAGAAACCAGCGCTCATCGCCTCCGACCGCGCGGACCAGGGCGTACTCGCGCAGACCCACCCTGCCCTCGCGCTGCTGGTTGTCGAGCAGCAGGCGTGGGGTTGCGCGCAGCTCGATTTCGCCGCGCACCGCCATCGGTACTCCGGCGCTTTCCGGGGCCGCCAGCGCGGCGGCCAGCGCTTGCGGCGCGGCTTGGCGCGCGGCTTCGACCTGGTCGAGCCAGGCCTGCTTCTGTCCGGCGCGACCGAATTGCCAACTCGACAGGCTCGCGAAGCCGAGCGCAAGCAGCAGGCCTGCCGAGGCCAGCAGATAGCGTTTGATCGAGGAGGTGCTCACGCCGACCTGCATGCGACGGGTGAGATACTTGGCACTGTCATTGCTCAGGTGCTGGCCATGGAAAAGCTGCTGATCATCGGGTTCCTCGCGCTCATCCTCTACAACCTCGGCGCGGGGCTGTACTACATGATTTCCGACAAGGGCAGCACGCACCGCACGGTGAATGCGCTGACCCGACGGATTGGTCTGTCGGTGCTGCTGATCGTGCTGGTGCTGATCGGCATCGGCACCGGCATCATCAAGCCACACGGTATCGGCGGCTGAGTCGGTCGCTGCCGCAGGCCAGTACGGCCTGCAGCGTCCGAAACGCAGCGGGGCCGGCAGCTTGCCGGCCCCGCTGCGTTTGCGACCTGCGCCCCGCGCCTTACAGCACGTAGACGAACAGGAACAGGATCAGCCAAACCACGTCGACGAAGTGCCAGTACCAGGCCACCGCCTCGAAGGCGAAGTGGTTGTCCTTGGTGAAATGGCCCTTGGCCACGCGGAACCACATCACCGCCAGCATGATCGCGCCCAGCGTCACATGCATGCCGTGGAAGCCGGTGAGCATGAAGAAGGTGGAACCGTAGATGCCGGAGCTCAGCTTCAGGTTCAGATCGCCGTAGGCGTGCGCGTACTCGTAGATCTGGAAGTACATGAAAATCGCGCCCAGCACGACGGTGGCCGCCAGCCAGAACAGGATCTTGCCGCGCTCACCGGCCTTCAGCGCGTGGTGGGCGATGGTCAGGGTGATGCCCGAAGCCAGCAGCAGCAGGGTGTTCAGCAGCGGAATGCCCCAGGCTGGAATGGTCTGGAAGGCGCCATTGAGCTCGTTGGGGCCATTGGTCGGCCAGGCGGCGTCGAAGCCGCTCCAGAGGAACTCGTGCGTGGCCGCTCCGGCGCCCTCGCCGCCCAGCCACGGCACCGAGAACATGCGCGCGTAGAACAGCGCGCCGAAGAAGGCCGCGAAGAACATCACTTCCGAGAAGATGAACCACAGCATGCCCATGCGGAAGCTGCGGTCGACCTGCGAGTTGTACTTGCCGCCCACCGACTCGTTGATCTGGTCGGCGAACCAGCCGCTCAGCATGAACAGGGTGACCGCGAGGCCCGCGTAGAACACCCACATGCCCCAGGCAGCGCCGTCCATCCAGCTGGCCACGCCGAGCATGGTGGTGAACAGGCCGATGGCGCCGACGATCGGCCAGGGGCTGCTGTGTGGAACGTAATAGACGTTGGCGTCGTCGTGGGCGTGTGCCATGGAGCTTCCCCGGTGAACGAAAGTTGAAAGTCTAGCAAGCAGCCCGCCGGATGCGGCGGAGCGCGGCGGTTCAGTGCATGCCGCTGGCCGCCATGCGGGCGGTGGCGTGCTCGTTGTTGAAGAAGGTGTAGGACAGGGTGAGCGTGGTGATTTCGCGCGGCAGCGCGGGGTCGATCACGAAGCGCACCGGCATCGGACGCTCCTCACCGGGGTGCAGCAGCTGCTCGGTGAAGCAGAAGCACTCGGTCTTGTTGAAGAAGATCGAGGCGCGCGAGGGCGCGACGCTGGGCACCGCCTGGCCGACGATGGGCGTACTGTCCATGTTGCGGGCATGGAACATGGCCTCGTACATCTGACCCGGGTGCACCTGCATCTGGAACTGGTCCGAGCGGAAGGCCCAGTTGAGGCGCGAGTTCACCCCGGCATCGAACTCGACGGTGATGGTGCGGCTGGTGTCGACCTCGTAGCTCGCCACCACGGTCTCGCCGGTCGGCGTGCGCTCCAGGGTGATGCCGAACACCTTCTCGCAGGCAATGCGGTACAGCGGCACCAGCGAGAAGGCGAACAGAAAAGTGCAGGCACAGGCGAGCAAAGCCCGGCCCAGCACCTTGCGGCTCTCGCTGCGGCTTGAAACCTCGGCGCTCATCGCCCGATCACGCCCGACAGGACGAAGGTGACGTAGACGGCCAGCGCGATCAGGCCCATGGCCAGGGCCGTACGGCGCGCCGCGACGCGCTGCTGCGGGCTGGCTTCGGTGGGGGCGTTGGGACGCTTCATGGTGTGCTTCTCGATGGCCGCTACGGCGTGGGTCGAGGGCGCACGCCCTCGACCCACGCGCGCCTGTCCGGCATCAGTGGGCGACGTTGCCGTGAGCCAGCTTGCTGTCGTCGATCACCGGCGGGGTGGTGAAGGTGTGGTGCGGGGCCGGGCTCGGCACGGTCCATTCCAGGCCCTTCGCGCCTTCCCACACGCCGGCCGTGGCCTTGGCGCCACCGCGTGCACAGCTCCACACGATGTAGACGAAGACCAGCTGCGACAGGCCGAAGCCGAAGCCGCCGATCGAACTGATCATGTTGAAGTCGGCGAACGCCACGTTGTAATCCGGGATGCGGCGCGGCATGCCTGCCAGACCCAGGAAGTGCTGCGGGAAGAACAGCAGGTTGACGAAGATCGTCGACAGCCAGAAGTGCCACTTGCCCAGCGTCTCGTTGTACATGTGGCCGGTCCACTTGGGCAGCCAGTAATAGGCCGCGGCCATGATCGAGTAGACCGCGCCCGTCACCAGCACGTAGTGGAAGTGCGCCACCACGAAGTAGGTGTCGTGGTACTGGAAGTCGGCCGGGACGATGGCCAGCATCAGGCCGGAGAAGCCGCCGATGGTGAACATGATGACGAAGCCGATCGCGAACAGCATCGGCGTCTCGAAGGTCATCGAGCCCTTCCACATGGTCGATACCCAGTTGAACACCTTCACGCCGGTGGGCACCGCGATCAGCATGGTCGCGTACATGAAGAACAGCTGGCCGCCGAGTGGCATGCCGACCGTGAACATGTGGTGCGCCCACACGATGAAGCTCAGGAAGGCGATCGAGGCGGTTGCGTAGACCATGGCCTGGTAGCCGAACAGCGGCTTGCGGGCGAAGGTCGGGATGATCTCGGAGACGATGCCGAACGCCGGGAGGATCATGATGTAGACCTCCGGGTGACCGAAGAACCAGAAGATGTGCTGGTACATCACCGGGTCACCGCCGCCAGCGGCATTGAAGAAGGCGGTGCCGAAGAACTTGTCGGTCAGCAGCATGGTGACCGCACCCGCCAGCACCGGCATGACGGCAATCAGCAGGAAGGCGGTGATCAGCCAGGTCCACACGAACACCGGCATCTTCAGCAGGTCCATGCCGGGCGCACGCATGTTGAGGATGGTCGCGATGATGTTGATCGCGCCCATGATCGAGCTGATACCCATCAGGTGGATGGCGAAGATGGTGAAGGCGACGTTGGTGCCGCCCTGCAGCGACAGCGGCGGGTACAGCGTCCAGCCACCGGCAGGACCACCGCCCGGCAGCACCAGCGGCAGCAGCAGCAGGGTGAAGGCGAAGGGCATGATCCAGAACGACAGGTTGTTCATTCGCGGCAGGGCCATGTCCGGCGCGCCGATCATCAGCGGCACCATCCAGTTGGCCAGGCCGACGAAGGCCGGCATGACCGCGCCGAAGATCATCACCAGCGCGTGCATGGTGGTCATCTGGTTGAAGAATTCCGGATGCACCAGCTGCAGGCCGGGCTGGAACAGCTCGGCACGGATCACCAGCGCCATCGCGCCGCCGATCAGGAACATCACCAGCGAGAACACCAGGTAGAGGGTGCCGATGTCCTTGTGGTTGGTGGTCAGCACCCAGCGCTGCATGAAGCCGGTCGGCTTATGGTCGTGGTGCTCGTCGTGGTGGGCTGCGGTCGAAGTTGCCATGGTGTCCTGCCTCCAACTCAAAACTGCGCCGCGACGGCCGGAGCCGCTGCGGGGTTGGCGCCAGCCACGCGGGCGGCGTCGTTACCGGCCTGCTCGGCCGCCAGCCAGCTCTCGAACTCGGCCGGCGTCACCGCCTTGACCACGATCGGCATGAAGCCGTGGTCCTTGCCGCAGAGCTCGGCGCACTGGCCGCGGTAGATGCCCGGCGCGTTGATGCGGGTCCAGTTCTCGTTGACGACGCCCGGGATGGCGTCCTGCTTCCAGCCGAACACCGGCACCCACCAGCTGTGGATGACGTCGTCGGCAGTGATCACGAAGCGGATCTTGGTGTCGGTCGGCAGCACCAGCGGCTTGTCGACATCGAGCAGGTAGATGTTGTTGCCTTCGGCATCGGTGACGGTGTCCGGCGTCTTGCCCGAGCCCAGCTGGCGAACGGTATCGCTGCCGCGGTCGATGCGGCTGACGAAGTTCACGTTGCCCGGCTGGCCCTTGTAGTTGACGATTTCGTAGCGCCACATCCACTGGTAGCCGGTGATCTTCACCGTCATCTCGGAACCGGTGGTGTCCTCCATGCGGAACATGGTCTTGGTCGCCGGCCAGGCGACCGCAACCAGGATCAGCACCGGAATGACCGTCCAGATGACTTCGGCCGTGGTGTTGTGGCTCCAGCCCTCGGCCTTGGCGCCCTTGGACTTGCGGAACTTGATCATCGCCACGGTCATGGCGCCGAACACGATGATGCCGATCACCACGCAGATCCACAGCGTGATCATGTGCAGCCGGTAGACCTCGCCTGCGGTGTCGGTCACGCCGGTGGTCATGTTGAGCTGCCAGCGCTCGGGATTGGCGAAGGCCAGGGCCGAGAACAGCAGGGCGCAGACGCCCATTCCCAGTTGGCTCCAGTGGACACGCTTCATCAGCATCACCTTGAGTCTTCGGTAAACCTGTAAACCGCTTGCGCACGCGCCGATCGCAGGCCGTGCTCCAGATCCTTCGCGAGGCGCTCCCGCTCGGCTTCGCCGAGGAACCGCCCCACGCCCACGCGGCGTCCGCGACAGGAGAGGTACAACTGCCCTTCCAGGGCTTCGAGCCGCACCCACTGGGGCGGCTCGGACAGCGCTTCGATGAGCTCCGGCACGCGGCTCACCGAGACGCGATCGGCGTTGATCGAAATCACCTCGGCGCGCTCCGCGCGCCGCCAGACTATCCAGAACACCGTCGCCAGCACGCTCAGCTCGAGCACTGCGAATGCCGGCGCGAACACGTTGCCCTGCGCCCAGCTGTAGCCGGTGACGGCCACGGCGGTCGCGATGACAAGCGCGAAGAAGCGCTTGGCTTGGCGATGATCGAGCGAGCGGTTGGGCTTCAGCACCCAGCGCTGGATGGCGCCATCGCCCTCGACGTGCACGGTCTCGATCATCGTCGCCTCCCAGCAACCGCTGGCAGGCCCAAGCTGTCGCCCAGAACCCGCGAATGATAGGCCTCGGCGCCTGTTCCAGCAATATCGAGGGCTCGCTTGCGCATGCGGCGAGACTGCCCGTCGGCGCGTGCAGACGGCGCCAATCCTGAGTGAAATCCGGTGCCGCAAACGCAGAACCCCGCGCCAGGCGCGGGGTTCTGCGGGGGTTGCCCGGGCAGGTCAGCCGGCGCGCTGCTTCGCAAGCGCCATCACTTCGGCAGCACCTTCACGCAGGCGCTCAGCCTCGGCGGCCTCGATCGGACCGTTCGGCCCTTCGTTGAGGATCAACTCGCCGGCCTCGTTCCAGCCCAGCCAGGTGGTGCGACCGCGCTGCTCGCGGACGATCACCCATGGCCGGTCGCCCTGGAACGCGTACTTCAGCGACGCGGTACCGGCATCGCCGAAGTCGACCTGCTCGCGCGCGAAACGCACTCGACCCTCGGCGGTGAAGGCGTCCCAACCCACGGTCACATCGTCGGTGATGCGCTCGCCGGCAATGCGGGTGAGGCCGCCGATGGCGCGTTCGATCGCGCCGAAGTCCTGCTTCATCTTCTCGGTGGGAGCGATCTGCGTGTCGGCCTGTGCACCACCGCGCACCAGGCTCAGCGATACGCGGTCGCCATTGCCCTCGGTCAGCACCGGCTGCGGGGCGGCGCTGGAGTACAGCGGCAGGCCCTCGACCGTCAGGGCAGCCAGCACGCCGTAGCGGCCGGTCGCGACGATCTTCGAGGCGTCGTACGGCAGCGAGAAGCGGTGGGGCAGCAGCGACGGCGCGGGCTGCGCAATCTCGGCCACGACCGGCGGCACCTGCGAGGGGTCACTCAGGTCGAGCAGGCGGATCGAAAGCTGGAAGCCGGGCGGCAGCTCGGTGAGACCATCGACGACCAGCTCGCCGCTGATCGCGGTATCGAACTGCGGGGTCGGTGCTGCCACCGCCGCCGAGGACTGCGACTGCGCAGCGGACGAAGCGCTGCCGGCGGTCTGCGCGGGCGGGGCGTCCTGCGAGCCGCAAGCGGTCAGCATGAGGGCGGCGACTGCCAGGGGAATTAGCTTGCGATGCATGTACGGCTCCTGGAAAACACGGGGCGACGGGGACGTCGGCCCCGACAGCGGGGAGGTGATGCAGCGGCAGCACGATCGTCTCGACCCATGCAATGCCACCGATGGCCAGCCCCGCAGGGTAAACCGTTTGGACGCAAGGGCAAAGGGGCCAAAGGCTGGGATACGCAGGCGCATGGCGGGCCTAGCGCGAGCTCCATCACGCTCTGCGATCGGGCCATGAGCATCAGCCTGACGTTTGCCGGCGGTCAGCCTGCTCGACGGCGCTTCGACAGGTGACCCGCCACCACTACAATCGCTCCTCGCTGCCGCCGGACCACCCCGGACCAAAGTCGAAGGCAGCAGTCAGGTCGACTCACGTGCATGCGGTGAGCGGCTGCGGCGACCGCGTCGACAGTTCCATCCATTCGCACCAGAGGGCCTGCATGGGCATTGAAGGACTGCTGACGCTGCTGGTGCTCGCCGGAGCGGTGATCCTGTTCATCACCGAGCGCCTGCCAGTCGACGTGGTGGCCATGATCGTGCTGGCCAGCCTGTTGATCCTCGGCCTGGTGACTCCTGCGCAGGCGCTCAGCGGCTTCAGCAGCGAGGCCACGATCACCGTGGCCGCCATGTTCGTGCTGAGCACCGGCCTGACCCGAACCGGCGCCCTGCGCGCTGTTGGCGCCGCCTTCGCGCGAATACGGCAGACCTGGCTGTTCACGCTGGCGGTCATGACTTCGCTGGGGGCGATGTCGGCCTTCGTCAACAACACGGCGGCGCTGGCGGTGTTCCTGCCGATCGTGCTCGGCGTGGCGGCCGCCAACCGCTTCTCGGCCTCGAAGGTGCTGATCCCCATGTCCTACGCCGCCCAGATGGGCGGCGTGTGCACGCTGATCGGCACCTCCACCAACCTGCTCGTGAACTCGCTGGCCAAAGATGCCGGCCTGCCCGGCTTCACCCTGTTCGAGTTCGCCCCGCTGGGCCTGATCACCATGGCCGTCGGACTGGTCTACACCACCATCGCCAGCCAGCTGCTGCTTCCCGACCGTCGCACCCCGCAGCTGACCGAGAACTACGAGCTCGGTAAATACATCGCCGAGCTGCGGGTGATGCCCGGCTCGCCGCTGATCGGCAAGAGCGTGGCCGACGCCAAGCTCGGCGAGCGCCACAGCGTGTTCGTGCTGGAGCTGCTGCGCGGCGAGGAGAAGATCTGGTCGCCGCGCGCACAGAAGCTGCAGGAGGGCGACGTCCTGCTGGCCCGCGGCGACTGGAGCCGCCTCTCCAGCCTGAAGGACAGTGCCCGGCTCGAGCTGGAGCCCGAGTTCAGGCTGCGCGACGAGCAGTTCCGCGGTGACAACCAGGTGCTGACCGAAGTGATGGTCGCACCCGGCTCGCGTTTCATCGGCCAGACCCTGCGCACGCTGGAATTCAACTGGCACTACAACGCCACGGTGCTGGCCATCCACCGCCGCGGTGAAGTGCTGCGCGAAAAGCTCCGTGATGTCGAGCTGACCGTCGGCGACATCCTGCTGATGATCACCAGCCCCAGCGAGATGCAACACCTGCGGGCGAATCCCAATGTCGTTGTCCTCACCGAGCGCGAAGAGGGCCCCGCGTCCAGCCGGCGCGCCTGGATCGCGCTGGCGATCATGGCGGCAGTGGTGACAGCCGCAACGCTGGAATGGCTGCCGATCGTGGCCTCCTCCATCCTCGGTTGCATCGCGCTGGTGGTGTTCCGCTGCCTTGAATCGAAGGAGCTGTACGAGTCGATCGACTGGCGGGTGATCATGCTGCTGGCAGGTGTACTGCCGCTCGGGATCGCGCTGCAGAGCAGCGGTGCCGCTGCCTTCCTGGCGGACCGCACTCTCGACGTCGTCGGCGCTTGGGGCCCGATTGCGCTGCTGGCGGTCATCTACCTGCTCACGGGCGTGCTCACCGAATTCATGAGCAACAACGCGTCGGCGGTGCTGCTGACGCCGGTGGCGATTGCCGCGGCGCACAGTATCGACGCAAGCCCGACACCCTTCGTGGTCGCCGTGGCCTTTGCTGCATCCACCGCATTCGCCACCCCGGTCGGCTACCAGACCAACACCATGGTCTACAGCGCGGGCGGCTACCGCTTCATCGACTTCGTCAAGATCGGCGTGCCGCTGAACCTGCTGTTCTGGATCATCGCCGTCGCGCTCATCCCGGTGTTCTGGCCGCTGTGAGCCGACGGATTCACCTGCAATTCAAGCGCACGCCAACAGTCTGCGCGCCGCCCATCCCGTCTTCACCTTTCGCTCAACGAGGCTCCCCATGCGCAAGCTCCTGATCCTGGCCACCGTGCTCGCCAGCGCCCTGCCCCAACTGTCCACGGCGCAGGGCTGGACCGGCACCGGCGAATTCGGCCTCGCCGCGGCGCGCGGCAATGCGCGCTCGGAGAACATCAACGCCAAGCTCGATTTCACCAACGAGGACGATCGCTGGAAGCATGTGTTCGGGGTCAGCATGCTGCGCGCCAAGGGCGAGATCCGCGGCGACTTCGACGGTGACGGCGTTCCGGAAACCCTGCTGGAGACCACCGCCAACCGCTGGGCCGCGAATGCCTCCAGCGCCTTCAAGATGAATGAGCGCGCTTCGTGGATCAGCGCCCTGCGCCACGAGCGCGACGACTTCGGCACCTACGAGAGCCAGAGCACCGTCTCGATCGGCTTCGGCTACAACCTCTACCGCAGCGACAACGGACATCTGCACGCGGAAATCGGTCCCGGCTACCGTCGCGCCAAGCTTGCCGCCACCGGCGAAACCGAGAGCAGCGGCATCCTGCGCGGCGTGCTGGACTACCGCCAGGTGCTGACCGAGACCACCACGCTGACCAACCTGCTGCTGGTCGAGAGCGGCGAGGACAACACCTTCGCCCAGAACGACTTCGGCGTGGCCGTCTCGATGACGGAAGCACTGGCGCTGAAGGCGGGACTGCAGGCCCGCTACAACAGCGAGACCTCGCCCGGCACCAAGAGCACCGACCTGCTGACCACGATCAATCTCGTGTACGCCTTCCGCTGATCCTTGCGCCACAGGCCACGCGACACCCTGCGGCCCGCCAAGCCTCGCGCTTCGCGGGCCGCCCTGTTTGCGCGCGCCCGATGTTCGCCAGAAGCGGCGTCGGCAGACTCAGGCCGACGCCAGCAGACGCACGGCGCCGCGCGCGCGCAGCGCATCCGCAGCCTGCGTGCCCAGCGTTTGCGGGGCCTCGGTCGGTCCTGCGAGATCCACGGCGATGCCCTCGCCGCTACGGGCATCGCCGACCCAGCCGCGCAGGCGCAGCGCACCGCCCTGCTCGATGCAGTACGCCGCAATCGCCGCATGGCAGCTTCCACCCAGCGCGAGGTTCATCGCCCGCTCGGCGTCGACACAACGACGCGTAGGCGCATGGTCCAGCGGTGCCAGCAGCGCCTGCACGTCGGTCGCATCCGCGCGACACTCGATCGCGATCGCGCCCTGAGAGGCCGCCGGCAGCACGGCCGGCGGGGCAAGCGTGGCGCGGATGCGCGCGTGAAAGCCCAGTCGTTCCAGCCCCGCGCAGGCCAGCACGATGGCGGCGTAGTCGCCGGCGTCGAGCTTGGCCAGGCGGGTGTTGACATTGCCTCGCAGGTCGACGATGTCGAGGTCCGGCCGCAGCGCTTTCAGCTGGGCGCGCCGGCGCAGCGAAGAGGTGCCGACGCGAGCGCCCTCCGGCAGTGCCGCGACATCGTCATGGGTATTGCTCACGAAGGCGTCGAACGGATTGGCGCGTTCCAGCACCGCCGGCAGCACGAAGGGCCCTTCCAGCGCCATCGGCACGTCCTTCAGCGAGTGCACCGCGAGATCGGCCTCGCCGCGCAGCATGGCCTCTTCAAGCTCCTTCAGGAACAGGCCCTTGCCGCCGATGGCGGCGAGCGAGCGGTCGAGCACTTCATCGCCGCGCGTCGACAGCGGCACGAGCTGCACGCTGATGCCGGGATGCAGCGCGCGCAGGCGATCGGCGACGTGTTCGGTCTGCCACAGCGCCAGCGCGCTCTTGCGGGTGGCGATCCGCAGGGTTCGGGTCATAGATGCTTCAACAGTTGACGGATCTGGGGCAGGCAGCGTCGGCTGATCTCCAGCGCATCGGCACTGCGCTTGAGCAGGGCGTGCACCTGGCCGTCGTTGCCGCGGCGCAGCTCCCGGAGCTCGCTGCGGGCGACCAGGCAGTTGCGGTGGATACGCAGGAAACGCTCCGGGAATTCCAGCTCCAGCGCCTTCAGGGAATCCTCGATCAGATCGGCGCCGCCGGTGTGGTGGACCACCACGTACTTCTCCTCGGCCTGCAGGTAGAGCACATCCACGACCGGGATCAGGCGCAGGCTGCCGCGCAGGCGCGCGCACAGATGCGTGCGCGCCTGCGACTTCGGCAGCGCCTGCAGGCGATCATGGGAGCGCGCGCGGCCCAGCGCGCGGGCGCGCTCCAGCGCGGCAGCCAGGCGCTCCGCGCGCACCGGTTTCAGCAGGTAATCGATGGCGCGGGCCTCGAAGGCAGCCAGCGCATGCTCATCGTAGGCGGTGCAGAAAATCACCGCCGGCGCGGACGCCGAGGCGGCGAGATGCCGTGCGGCCTCCAGCCCGTCCATGGTCGGCATGGCGATATCGAGCAGGAGTACGTCGGGCGACAGTCGCTCGCAGGCCTCAATCGCCTCGCGGCCGTCCGCGGCCTCGCCGACCACGCGCACGCCACCGATGTCGGCCAGCAGGTCCTGCAGGCGCTGTCGGGCGAGGGGTTCGTCGTCGACGATCAGGACGTCGAGGACGGCGGCACGGGGGGGCGAGGCATCCATAGGGTCACCGCATAGTAGTCGGGGGACGGGACCACGGTCATCCAGGCGGTCGCGCCGAAATAGTGCTGGAGGCGCTGCTCGATGCTGGCGAGCGCGTGCCGGTTGCCAGGCTCGGAGGCCTGCGCGGGACAGGGGTTGCCGATCTCGACGCAGACGCCGCCATCCGCACGGCGCAGCTCCATGCGGACCTCGCCGCCGGCAGGCAGGCGAGCGATGCCGTGCAGGATCGCGTTCTCGACCAGCGGCTGCAGCAGCAGCCGCGGCAGGCGCTGCTCGCGCGGCAGGTCAGGGTCGATTTCCATCCGCAGCTGCAGTCGATCACCCAGGCGCAGGCGCTCGATGCCGAGGTAGCGTTCGATCAGGTCGAGCTCCTCGGCCAGCGTCCAGTCGCCCTGCCCGGCGCCAAGCGCCGCGCGGAAGACTTCCGAGAGGTCCTCGATCGCGCGCTCGGCCGTGGCGGGATCGCGTCGGACCAGGCTGATGATGCTGTTCAGGCTGTTGAACAGGAAATGCGGGCGAATGCGCGCCTGCAGCGCCCGCACCTCGGCCTGCGCACTGGCCTGTACCTGCGCCTGCCACAGCTGCTGCACGTAGAAGTAGCGCAGCAGGGCAGCGTTCAGCAGGCCGGCGACCGCCGCGCAGGACAGGGCGAACTGCAGACCGTGTCCCACCGGCACGGTCAGGCCGAGCTTGAGCGTGACGTCGAGCTGGTGGACCGCTCCGGCGCCAGCGAAGGTGGCCAGCGTCGGCAGCGCCCAGCCGGCGAGGATCGACAGCGACAGCGGCCGCAGCCGCAGCACCAGCGGCCGCGCCTTGCACAGCAGCACGCTGGCCAGCAGGGCCAGCCACTGCGCGAACAGACTGGCCACGAACACGCGCCCACCCGCGTCGGCAGGGTCGCCGGCCGCGCCCGGCATCAGCACTGCCGCCAACACGATGATCTGCGCCGCGACCATCACCACGAACAGGGTGGGCACACGGCAGAAGTCGGGCAGCCAGTCCTGGGGCGGGGTGCTGTTCATCGGCGGAAGTATGCCTGCGGCAGCGGTTGCGGCTGCTACCGCTGCTCGCCCAGCAGATGCCGCTCCATCCACCCGGACAGGTCGCGGATCTCGTCGGCGCAGACGCTGTGCGGCATGCCATAGCTGTGCCACTCGACTGCATGGCCCCAGGCCTGCAGGCGCTGGCTGGCCGCCATGCCAAGCGCCTGCGGCACGATCGGATCGACGGCACCGTGGCCGATGAACACCGGCAGGCCCGCCTGGATCGGCGCACGCCGTGCTTCGGTACGCGCGGCGATCGGCAGATAGGTCGAGAGCGCAACGATGCCGGCCAGGCGTTCGGGATGGGTCAGCCCGGCCGTCAGCGCGACCGCACCGCCCTGCGAGAAGCCGGCCAGCAGGATGCGCTGGCTGTCGATACCGCGCTGGCGCTCGCGGGCGATGAGCCGCTCCACCTCCATCACCGAGGCAAGGATTCCCGCTTCGTCCTCGACCGACATCAGCTCCAGGCCGTAGATGTCGTACCAGCCGCGCATGCGCATGCCGCCGTTCAAGGTGATCGGCCGCACCGGCGCATGCGGAAACACGAAGCGCAGCGGTGGCCAGCCCGGTCGCAGCAGCTCCGGCACGATCGGCTCGAAGTCGTGCCCGTCGGCGCCCAGGCCATGCAGCCAGATCACGCTGTGGGTTGGCCGCGCAGCGGTTTCGATCTCGATGGATTCCAGCATGGATGTCTCCGGTTCGGGAGCCGCGCAGTGTAGGCGCTGGCGGCCGGACGCTGGCGTGCGGAGGGCATCGCGTGACAGCATCCGCGCCCATGTTCGATGTCGTCGTCCTGTTCTTCCTGCTCGGCCTGATCGCGCGTCTGGCCAAGTCCGACCTGCGCCTGCCGGAAGCGGTGTACGAGGTGCTGTCGATCTATCTGCTGCTGGCGATCGGTCTGAAGGGCGGGATCGAGCTGTCGAAGCACTCGCTCGGCGCCCTGCTGCCGCAGGTCGCCGCAACGATGGCGCTCGGCTTCGCGATCCCGCTGCTGCTGTTCCCCGCTCTGCGCCTGCTGCGCTTTGCCCAGGCCGACAGCGCCTCACTGGCTGCGCACTACGGCTCGGTCAGCGTCGTCACCTTCGCGGTGGCCACCGCCGCGCTGGAGCGCGCCGGGGTGGCCTACGAATCGCACGCCGCGCTGTGGGTCGCAGTGATGGAGGCGCCGGCGCTGGTCGCCGGCATCCTGCTGGCGCGCATGGCGCGCCTCAAGGACGTGCGCTGGGCGGCGCTGGGCCACGAGGTGCTGTTCGGCAAGTCGGTGCTGCTGCTGGCCGGTGGCCTGTGCATCGGTGCGATCGCCGGCGTCGAGGGCAGCGCCGCGATCGCGCCGGTCTTCATCGAGCCCTTCCGCGGCGTGCTCGCCCTGTTCCTGCTTGAACTCGGACTGGTCGCCGGCGGACGCCTGCGCGAGATCGGCCCCTTCGGCCCGCGCCTGCTGCTGATCGGGCTCGGCTTTCCGCCCCTGCTGGCTCTGCTGGGTGCCATGACTGGCCAGGCGCTGGGGCTTTCGATCGGCGGTATCGCAGTGTTCGCGACCCTGGCTGCCAGCGCGAGCTACATCGCCGCACCCACGGCAATGCGAATGGCCGTGCCCGAAGCCAACGCCGCGCTCTCGATCACCGCCTCGCTGGGGATCAGCTTCCCGTTCAACGTGATCGTGGGGATTCCCCTGTACCTGAAGCTGGCGCAATGGCTCGGAGGCCCGCCGACATGACCCTGCCCAAACACCCGCGCCGGCTGCTGGTGATCATTGCCGAAGCCGCCCTCGAGAAGTCCCTGGCCCGCGATGTGCGCCGCCTGGGTGCACAGGGCTACACCGTCTACGACGTCCGCGGCGCCGGCCACAGCGGCATCCGCGAGGGCAGCTGGGAAGCCGATCGCAGCATCGAAATGAAGGTCATCTGCGAAGCCGAGGTCGCGGACCGCATCGCCGCCCACGTGCTGGCCGAGTACGGCGCGCATTTCGGGCTGACCCTGTTCCTGACCGACGTGGAAGTGCTGAGGCCGGGCAAGTTCTGAGCTCGCCAAGCTTCGGATTGCAAAAGCGAGTACCGGAACGCCATCCCATCCAAGGCCCACTGTCGGACCACGGCGCCGATGCGACCGAACTCCTCACCCGCCCCGGGGGGATCGCGCTACCGCTGCCGGACACCGCAGCGCATCACAGAATCCCGAATCTCGCGCAGGCAGCATGCACGGACCGCGTTACACTCCGTAACACCATGCGCCTCTTCTCCTCCCTCATCGCCACCACTGCCCTTCTGTTGCCGTTGGCCGCGGCGCAGGGGTGGCCCGCCTCCGATGTCGGGGCCTCTGCCAGCGGGCACGTCGGACCGGTCTCCCGCAACTGCGAGGATCTCTCGGACGAGCCGATCACCTACGGCATGCAGTACGACCTGCCCGGCACCGGGCTACCCGATGCGCCGATCGACATCCATGACGTCTGGCTGGCCGGCGGCTGCGTGGGTTGCCACAACCAGACCGCAATGGGCGAATTGCGCCTTGACGATCCCCAGTTCGCCGGCTACCAGCTGGTCTCCGCGGTGAGCTTCCGCAACCCGGAGCTGCTGCGGGTCGATCCGGGAAAGCCGGAGAACAGCCTGCTGTATGCCCAGCTCAACTGCACGCCACCGGACACCTACCCGCTGATGCCGCCACCGGACGATGGCGTGGTGACGCGCGTGCCGCGCCGACTGCGAGCCTTGGTCTACGACTGGATCCAGCAGGGCGCACGCGGTTTCGACGTCGACGGTAATCCCTACAGCCTCACCGTCTTCCGGGACTCCATGGAATCGACGCGGGGCCAGTTCAACCTGGCGCGTCCCGGCGCGCCCAGCCCAAGCTACCCCTGAGCGGTTTGCGTATTTCCCGCCAGCCCTCTTCGAACCCAGCCCCCCTCGACCCCCAGCCCCGTCGGGGCGCGCCATTCCGGAGCTCTACATGCAGATCCCACGCCTCGTTCTGCTGTCCCTGTGTCTGGTCGGCACCCAGGTGCAAGCCTGGCCCAGCGCGCCCGCTGGCGACTCTCTGCAGACGCTGGGCAACTGTGATCCGCTCAGCGCCGAGCAGCATCCGATCCGCTACGACGTGAGCTTCGAGGGCGATATCCGCCCCTTCCTCGTCAAGAACCAGTGCACCACCTGCCACGGCAGCCAGGCTGGCCTGAGCCTGAGCACGGCCAGCGCCCGACTCAACCTGATCGGCGCAGACGAGCGCGGCACCCCATCGACGGGCAACGCAGCGATCCTGCGCGTCCGTCCGTTCGAACCGCAGGCGAGCGCGCTCTTCCTCAAGCTGAACTGCGATCTCCCGCCCTTTGGTGGCCGCATGCCGCCCGGGGGCGGCGCCAGCGCCGAATTCCAGGCGCTGGTGCACGACTGGATCGCCAGCGGCGCGCTGATGCCCGACGCGTTCGGCGGCGAGCGCCTCTTTATCGGCCGCTTCGAGGACATCGTGCGCCCCTGAGCGCGCAAACCCTCCCGTCCTGAACGCAAACGGCGCCGGGTTGCCCCGGCGCCGTTTTCATTCGCCCCGACCGGACGGGTTCAGACCGCGAGGAAAGGCAGGGTCTGGGTATTGTAGGCCATCACGGCGGCATTGGGATGCGCGCCGTTGGTGAAACTGCCGAGATTCGGGAACAGCAGCGGCAGGTCCGCAGAGCTAACGCCCATCCAGCGCGCCAGCGTGGCCGACATCTGGTCGACTGCCGTGGTCGGCAGGAACTCGCCGCGGTTGAAGCACTCGCCCAGCAGGTCCGGCGCTCCGGTGTAGCTGCGGTTCAACAGCTGCAGCGGATAGCGCCCGTAGATCTGGTTGCCGATCAAGGGGCCACCCTGCGAAGAAGGCGCCGCCATCACCATCTGCACTGCGCCCCAGGCATGGTCGGTACCGTTGCCGTTCGAATTGATGGTGCGCGAGAACTCGCTCATGGTGAAGGTGACGACCTCGTTCTTCACCCCGCTGTAGCCCGACACATTGTTCAGGGCCTCCAGGGCCAGATTGAATTGCAGCATGGCCTGGGCGACCTGCTGCAGCAGACCCTGATGGCCGTTCCATACGCCGTTGTTGGGCCGCGCGTTCGGAATCTGCCCGCCGTGGGTGTCATAGCCGCCGGTGCTGACGTAGAACACCTGCCGGTTGGCAGCAATCGCGCCGCCCGACAGACGACTGACTGCGATCATTCTCGCCACCTGGCGCAGCTGCTGTCCTAGACCGGTGTTCGGAATCGCTGCGACCGCGGTGTTGAATGCCGCATAGGGGCTGCTGGCGCCCCCCGTCGACAGCCCGGTGATCGCCTGGTTGACGGTCGTGGCCAGGCTCAGCGAACGGTTGAGCACGTCCTTGTAGGCGCCAGTGAAGGCCTGCGGATAGGTTTCGTTGAGCAGCCCCTGCAGCACCTCGCGACGCTTGTCGCCGGCATTGGTGGCGCCCGAATAGTTGTTCAAGGTCACCGAAGGCGAGGTTGCACTGGTCGACATGCGGTAGGGGAACAGATTCTGCCCGCTGGGGTACTCGCCGACGAGGAAGCGGGTCTGTCCCGAGATGGAAATGCAGGGCGCAAGGCCATTGGCGGGCGGCGTGTTCAGCAGCTGCCCCGCCATGCGGCCGCCCCAGCCGCTGGGATTGCTGGCGTTGTTGCCGCCGCCGATCATCCACAAGCTGGTCTGGTCATTGTGCGAGTACAGCTGCGGCGGGCGCCGGAAACTGTTGAAGCCCTGGCGCCGCAGTGGCTCCACGAGCGGGCCGACATTCGCGATGAAGGTCAGCTTCCCCTGGTTGAACAGGGTCTGCAGCTCGGGCACCGCGGGGTTCAGGCCGTATTGGTTGCCCAGGATGCCCAGCGCCGGCGGCAGGAAGGTATTGCCCGGATCGGTCCCCCCCGGCCGGGTGATGCCAAGCCGGTCGGCGGTGCCCTGGAACAGGCCACCGCGCGAGGTGGCATACCAGCCGTAAGGTGTGGGACTGAACCCGCTGAGAGGGGTTCGCCCGCTGACCGGGATGTTCGTGGTGTTGTCGCCGGGAATCAGCAGGTTCCAGGAGTCATTGCCGCCGGACAGGTAGATGCAGACCAGGGCCTTGTAGCCCGAAGGCGCGCCCTGGGCCAGCGCGGTGCCCATCATGGACAGCTGCGGCACGAAGGTGGAGGCCGCGCCGGAGGCGGCCATGCAGGCGGCGCCCTTGAGGAAATCGCGGCGCTTGTCGAAATGGATGCGGGACATGGCGTGGCTCCTCAACGCTGGGTGCTGTATTCGGGCGAGATCGCGATCAGGTGCATCAGCAGCAGCGCCTTGCGGCGCTGGCGCTGCACACGGTCGCCGCCCGTGGTTCCGTTGGTGCCACCGTTCAGGGTCTGGTTGAGCCCGCCGGTGCAGCGCAGCGCGTTCATCAGCAGGCCCTTCATGCCGGTGCCTGTGTTGGGGCACACCACGTTGGGGGGCACCGCACCGCTCATGGTGCCGCCCATCATCCGCGTGTTGAGGAACTCGATCAGGGCGAGGTCCTCTGCCACCGTCGGATCGGCCTGGGTGGAGTTGACTGCCACCCGCGACGGGATCAGATCGATCTGGGCGATGGGGAAGTAGGCGCGATCGCGCGGCGGATTGTTGTTGGCATCCGGCGGCGCCGGGCTGGTCGGACCGCCGGTCAGGGCGCCCGACTGACAGGTCGAGTTGGTACCGCCATAGCCCGCGCAGATCCGGCTGTAGAGGTCATTGGCCGCGGCCACCGCCGTCACCTCGTGGATGATCTGCAGTTCGGGCGAGAACAGGCCCAGGTCGCTGACCTGCCCTGGCTGGCGATAGTCGGGCTCGAAGAAATTGAACACCGAGGGCGCACCGTAGGGGCGCATCTGGTATTCGTTCTGCGGATTGGTCGGTCCCCAACGGCGCAGGCTGGGCTGGCCGGCCAGCGGATTGCCGGCACCCCCCTGCGGATTGGCATTCGGGATGGTCGCGGTGTCGCCCGAAACCGCGCCGAAGTGGCGCCAGATCGCGACCAGCTTCAGCATCGGCTCGCGGACCTTGCCGAAGTCCTGCGCCTGCTGCGGATCGCTGGCCGGACGACGCGCCTCGGAGTCGAGGAAGATTGCGCGCACCACCGCCTTCATGTCGCCTCGGACACCGGCTCCATTGTTGATGAAGGCCGCCGCCACGCGACTGACATAGCCAGGGGTCGGGTTCGAGGTCACCAGGCGCTGGATCAGCTGGCGAGCCACCATCACCGGCGTGTTCGGGTGGTTGAACAGCAGGTCGAGCGCCGCATTGATGCCGCCCTCGCAGTAGTCGACGCACGCCTGCTGCTGGGCAGCCGTGAGGGTGTTACCTGTGGCGTGGCAGTTCAGGGGCGAACCGTCAAAGAAACTCGGCGGAATCGTCAGAGTGGCGTCGCCGCCGGTCGCCGTGCCCAGCGTCAGGACCTTGTCCGGCGTCGGCGTTCCGGGCGGCAGGCCGAAGCTGCCGCTGTCGGTTTCAAGGACGCCGCCCGAGGTATCGCGGCCGTTGTCGTTGTAGCGCGGGTAGCACACCATCGGCTTGTACCAGTCCGGATGCACCAGGCCACGGTTCAGCGGGTCGCGCGGCGGGCTGGCGCCGAACAGGCCGCCGGCATTGGTGAAGCGGCAGCCGATGCCGGTGCAGGCCGTGTTGCCGGAGCCGCAGTTGCGGCTCAGCGTCACGCCGCCGACACTCACATCGCCCTGCGTGCACTGGTGCGCGAGGCCGGTGAACACACGCGCGAGCTCGCTGATGTCGGTCTCGGTGTAGGTCGAGCGCAGGGTGCCGGGGTTCTGCGCGTCCGGGTAGGTGGTGTAGAAATCCTCGCCGCGCACGACGAGCCCGATCGAGAACAGCTGCATCACTTCGCGCGCGTAGTTCTCGTCGGGCTGCACGCCGTTGTTGCCGGCGCAGAAGTTGCTGCCCGCCGGGCAGCCATTGGCACCGGGGCGGTTCAGCTCGAACTTGCGATTGCGCAGGGTCGTCAGGTAGCGACCCATCATCGGGCTGTAGCTGACCTCCTGCAGGAGCTGGCGGTAGTTGCCGAGCGCGTTGCGGACGAGGATGTCGTTCCACTCCGCCATCTGGATCGGCTCGTTGATCAGGAAGTCATCGCGATCCGAAGCGACCACGATCTGCGACAGGGCCCAGGCCATGCGCTGGCGCACCTGGTCGGGCGCGGTGACCGCGACATTGAACCAGCGATGCACGCGCACGTCCTGGTTGACCGAGCTGCCGCTGGGCAGCGAGGCGGCGTAGGCCTCCATCCACGGCCGCGACAGCGTGGTGGTCGACAGCACCAGCTGGGCGTTCAGCCAGGTGCTGACGCCCTGGTTGCGCACCGCGCCGATATCGGCGGCGGTGGCGCCGAACGTCGCCTGGTTCAGGAAACGCGCGGCCTCGCCATCGTTGGCGGGGATGTTGAACGGCACTTCGAACGAGTCGGCAAAGACCGGCGTGTCGGCGCGGACGCTCGCAGGAAGGGCGAAAAACGCCAGCGAGGCCAGGCTCAGGACGAGGCTGGTGAGGCGAGTGGATGACATGAGAGTTCCCCCGGATGGGACAGGCGCTGTGACTCTTGTTCACTCTACCCGGGGAAAACAATTGAAAACGCGCCTTGCGCCGCAGGGCCGATAAACGGTAGCAAACCGCTTGTGACACACCACGTCACAAAGCTGCCAATCCGCGGCAACACCTTCGACCCTGGTGGAACCCGCCCGCATGGCGGGCCGGCGGACAGACGCACTCAGCCCGCGCTGGCGCGCGCCTTGCGCTCCGCTTCAGCGGCCTGCAGCTGGCCGAATGCGACTGCAATCCTCTCCCGCTCGGCCTCACTGACCCGTCCAGCCAGGGCCTCGACGAGCTCGGACCCGGAGCACTGGCGCAGGCGCAGCAGGGCCTGCCCGGCCTCTTTCGGTGAAGGGTAACCCTCACTTTGCAGCAGCAGCTGGCCCTCGGCCGAAAGCAGCTTGAAGTAGAACTGGCCATCGGCCTCGCGGTACTGCTTCACCTGGGGCAGCGCCTCGCGTTCGACTTTCACGCCGGCGGCCCGGGTCGCGACATTCGCGAACCGGCGCAGGCCAACCGCCTCGCGCAGCTCCGCCAGCAGCGGCGCAGCAATGGCGCGGGCACGGGCGGCGCCCGCCTGCAGGATGTCCTCCAGCCGCTGCGGGTCGGCCATGTAGGCCTGGTAGCGCTCGCGCATGGGCGCCACGTCGTGCTCGATGCGCGCGACCAGACGCTGCTTGGCCTCGCCCCAGCCCAGGCCGGCACGCAGGTCCGCACGGTAGGCCGCAGCCTCGTCGGCATGGGCGAAGGCATCAAAGATGAGGGCCAGGGCGTTGCCCTCGGGGTCCTTGGGCTCGCCGGGCAGGCGCGAATCGGTGACCACGCGGGCCACGGCCTCCTTCAGCGCCTTGGCGCCGCCCTCGAACAGCGGGATGGTGTTGTCGTAGCTCTTCGACATCTTGCGGCCGTCGAGCCCGGGCAGGGTCGCCACCGACTCCTCGATCACCGCCTCCGGCAGGGTGAAGAAGCTGCGTCCCTGGCCGAACAGGTGGTTGAAGCGGGCGCCGATGTCGCGGGCCATCTCGATGTGCTGCACCTGGTCGCGACCCACCGGCACCTTGTGCGCGTTGAACATCAGGATGTCCGCCGCCATCAGCACCGGGTAGCTGTACAGTCCCATGGTGACGCCGGCATCGGCATCCTCGCCGGCCGCCTCGTTGGCGTCGGTCGCGGCCTTGTAGGCATGCGCACGGTTCATCATCCCCTTGCCGGTGACGCAGGTCAGCAGCCAGGTCAGCTCGGGAATCTCGGGGATGTCCGACTGCCGGTAGAAGTGCACGCGCTCCGGGTCCAGCCCAGCCGCCAGCCAGGTCGCGGCGATCTGCATGCGCGAGCTCTGGATGCGCGCCGGCTCGTCGCACTTGATCAGGGCGTGGTAGTCAGCCAGGAAGAAAAAGGCATCGACATTGGGATCGGCGCTGGCGGCGATCGCCGGGCGGATTGCGCCGACGTAGTTGCCGAGGTGCGGAGTGCCGGTGGTGGTGATGCCGGTGAGGACGCGGGTGCGGGACATGGAGCCTCGTGGGTGTGGGGCCAGGGCGCGCTCAGCGGCGCGCCGCCTCTTCGATCTTCTCGCCGGCGCGCTTGATGTCCTTGCCGGCGCCCTGGATGGTGTTGCAGCCGGCCAGCACGAACAGGCCGAGCGCGAGCGCCGCGAGGCGCCAGGCAGTCTTGGAAGTGCGCATGGGATCTCCGGTGACGATCAAGGCCGCAGGGCGGCGGGGAGCGCAGCCTAGCAGCGCCATCGCCCGCTCGTCAGCGCGGCGGCTTGCGACAATTCAGCGCCGTCAATCCTGCGTCAACGCGCCTCGCGCTGCGGATCGCGCATCAATGTCGACTTGCCGAACAGGCTCTCGACCAGATCCACCGCCAGCCGCGCCGTGCGGTTGCGCTCGTCAAAGGCCGGGTTCAGCTCGACGATGTCCAGCGAGGCCATGCGGCCGGTGTCGGCGATCATCTCCATCACCAACTGGGCCTCGCGATAGTTCGGCCCGCCTTCGACGGTGGTACCGACGCCGGGCGCGATGCCGGGATCCAGGAAGTCGACGTCGAAGCTGACGTGCAGGTGGGTGTCGGCATCGACCCCTTCCAGCGCCTCCTCCATCGCCCGCTTCATGCCGACCTCGTCGATGTAGCGCATATCGTAGATGTCGAGGCCGGCCTCATGCACGAGACGACGCTCGCCCTCGTCCACCGAGCGGATGCCGATCTGCTTGACCTGGTCTGCGGTGATCGCCGGGATGCTGCCGCCGAGATGGGTCAGCGCCCGCGGCCCCATGCCGCACAGGCAGGCCACCGGCATGCCGTGCACATTGCCGCTGGGCGTGAGCTCGGAGGTGTTGAAGTCCGCGTGCGCATCCAGCCACAGGATGCGCAGCTTCTTGCCTTGGGCGCGAACATGCTTGGCCACGGCGGTGATCGAACCCACCGCGAGGCAGTGGTCGCCACCCAGCATGATCGGCATGCGCCCGGCCTTGAGCTCGGCCGCGACGGCATGCATCACCGCCGTGTTCCATTCGACCACCTGCTCCAGATGGCGATAGCCCTCGTGCGGCGGCTGCCAGGGGTTGAAGGGGCCGCGCAGGTTGCCGCGGTCGTGCACTTCGAGGCCCCGCGCGACAAGCGCCTCGCCCAGTCCGGCCACGCGCAGGGCTTCAGGCCCCATCGAGGCGCCGCGGTGGCCGGCGCCGACATCGGTGGGGACGCCGATCAGGCTGACGGGTGGAAATCGGTTCAGCGAGATACTCATTCCTGCTCCTCCGCGGCACGGGTGGCGGCGGCGATCGCCTTGTCCATCAGCACCAGCAGTTCAAGGGTCGGCGTCAGCAGCTCGGCGCACAGGGCCTGTGCCGGACGGCGCGCATCGGGCGGCGACTTCAGCCAGGCGATCCACTGCCGCTCAAGCGCCCGCGCCTGGTCGCTGACCTCTGGAAAGCCATAGGCGCCGGCGGAGCCGGCCATCTTGTGCAGCATGCCGCGCAGTTCGGTGACATCGGCCTCGGCGGCCTCATTGTTGGGAGCCTCACGGATCGAGGCCATGTAGCGGCGCAGCTTCTGCCGCTTGTCCTTCAGGGCAAGTCGATACAGGGCCAGCAGGGAATCGAAGCCGTCGATGCTCACGCGTTGGGTCCCGGGCGAGTTCGCAGGGGCGCAGCGTGGCGCTGCGAAGGTGGTGCCGACAGTCCGAATCGAACGGACGACCTACCGCTTACAAGGCGGTTGCTCTACCTGCTGAGCTATGCCGGCACAGGAAGAAGGATTGTAACGTCTCGGGACCGGGATTCGGCGGCGGACACCGTCGATCGACGCGCCTTTGGCGTCCAGACCTCACCGGACCCGATGTCCGAATGCTGCGCGGCTCCGTCTGCCCGTGCCGGATCCGCGGGAGGCTTCGCGAGGCATGCCTGCGCCAAGCACCACCGTCCCTTCCCTCACGCTGATGCCAGCGGTGGCCGCAGCAGGCGGATGGTTCTCACAGGCTCTCAGCCCTCGCAGCCAATCCGACTGCCGTCGACCCCCGCATAGCCGCCCACCTGGGCGCGCCAGTCGAAACGCGGATCGGCCGCGATGTCGATCCAGTACTGGGGAATTTCCTCCGTCCGCTCGCCCAGTTCGGCGCCAAAGCCCATGGCGCGCACGTCGGCCTGCCGCTGGCGGGCATTGGCCAGTTCGCGGAACAGCCCCAGCGAGATGGTGTTCTGGCGATCGCCGGCAGTGACCACGTAATAGTCGCGCAGACCGCGCGCGGCGAGCTCGCGGGCGGTCGCCAGCGCGGCATCGCGGCTGGCCTGCGCCGGCATGTAGACCCAGTAGCCGCGGCGCGCAAGCGCCCGCGTCTCGCGGAACTGGATCCGCTGCACGACGGGCGTCAGCACGCCCACGGCGCGGCGCAGGTCAGCCTGGGTCAGGAAGGGCCCGATGCGCTGGCAGACGGCATCCGCGCTGGGCGCGATCGGCTGCGGGGCCTCCGCCAGTTCGCCGACGGCGGCGCGCGCCTCGACCTCGCTGAGCAGCTCAAGTCCGGCGACGGCGGGCTCGGTCGGCGCATGCCGACGCGGCTCGTGGGCCGGGCGCAGCGCCCACCAGACGCCGACGCCGACGTTCATCACCAGCAGCAGCAGGACCAGTACGCGGGGCAACATTGCGGTGGGCGTTCGGGCGAAGGGCGGAGCGGGCGCGCAGGATAGCAGGCAGAGACCGCCGCCTCGGCGGCGGCGCCCTCAGTCGTCGAGCGTGGCCTGCAGCAGTCCCTTCAGCACCAGCTGCGGCTCGACGCGCGCCGGCAGATCCAACAGCGGCAGCAGCGCTTCGGCGTCGCCGCCGGAGAGCACCACGGCAGGCGCGCAGCCGAGCTCACGCTGCAGGCGCCGCGCAGAGCGCTCGACCAGGCCGGCTGCGGCCTGCCAGGGCGCCATGCCGACCGCGGGAGCGGTATCGCGCGCCCAGAACTCATCGGGATCGGGGCAGCGCGAGCCTTGGACAAGATGCGGCGCACGCGCCAGCAGGCCCGTCTGCATCTCGGCCATGCCCGCCAGGATCAGCCCGCCGAGGTGGCGGCAGTCGGCATCGACCGCATCGAGCGTCAGCGCGGTGCCGGCGCTGACCACCAGGAGGGGCGGCGCGAGCTCGGCCAAGGCACCACGCAGGCCCAGCCAACGATCGACGCCCAGGTGATCCGGCTGCGGATAGGCGCAGATCAGGCGGCGACCGTCGTGCAGGACGGCGCTTGCTGCGGAGGTGGCGCGCTGCAGCCCGGGGCGACGGCTGCGTACGCTGTCCTCGACGCAGCGGCGCACCGCCTCGACGGTCGATTCAGCAGCCACTGCGACCCAGTGCATGCTGTCCACCTCGGGCAACTCGCGAAGCGCGCGCGCGAGTGCAGGCAGGAAGTCAGGGCCGGCGTGGACCAGCGCCTGCGATTCGCCGAGCCGCCAAGGGGACAGGCCGAAGGCCGAATCCGCCAGGGCCGGGCTAGCCAGCGCCCATTTGAGGCGGGTATTGCCGAGGTCAAGCAGCAGGCGCGGCCTCATGCGGACCTCAGGCTGGCTTCACCGCTGCGCCAGACGCGCTCCCCGGCGGCATGCCGCACGCGCAGGCCTCCGTCCGCCGCCAGCCCGAGTGCAATACCGTCCCAACTGGCATCCCCCGCGTGCATCCGCACCGCCCTGCCCTGCAGCAGATCCAGACGCTGCCAGGCAGGACGCAGCGTGTCGAAACCCTCGCGCTGCAGCTGCCACAGCCGCGCCCGCAGCGCCAGGACGACGCGGGCGACCAGTTCGACGCGATCCGGCTCTGCGCCCAGCGCAGCGAGGTCGATCCAGTCCTGGCCAGCATCGAAGTCCGCGGGCAGCGCGAGGTTCAGACCCAATCCGACCACCAGGAAGGGCGCGGCCGCGGGCCCGCCGAACTCCACCAGCAGGCCACCCAGCTTGCGATCCCGCGCCCACAGATCGTTCGGCCACTTCAGGCCGAGCTCTGCCACCCCCAGGGACTGCAGCGCTTCCGCCACCGCCAGCCCGGCCACCAGACTGGCGCCCTCGGCCGCGGCCGGGCCGCCCGGCCAAGTCAGGGCGAAGGACAGACAGAGGCTGCCGCCCGGCTGCGACTGCCAGCGGCGACCGAGGCGGCCGCGGCCGCCACTCTGGCTTTCGGCCACCAGCACCTCGCACTCCACGGGCGGCAACCCGGCCGCTAGCAGGTCGGTGTTGGTGGAGACGGTCGCATCCACCCAGCGCAGGCGCGGAGGCATCGCATCAAGCGCGTGCAGGCGAGCACGCGCGGCCTCCTGCAGCCGGGCCGCGCCCGTGTCGGACGTCCGGGACATCAACCCTGACCGCCTCGCCGCCGCAGCAGGCGAACCCGCTCGAAGCGGTGTTCGCTACCGTTCCACAGTCGCATCACATTGCTGCGATGGGTGAACAGTATGAAGCCCGCCGCGGCCAGCGCGAACACCAGCTGCGCAGGCGCAAGCCAGATCGCCAGCGGCACCAGAACGGCCGCTGCCAGGATCGTCGACAGCCCGACGTAGCCGGTCAGCACGAGGCAGCAGAGCCAGACCAGGAATCCTGGCCCGATGCTGAGCGGCCAGGTCACGCACAGCCCGCCGACCAGGGTGCCCGCGCCCTTGCCGCCGCGGAAGCCGAAGTACAGCGGCCAGGTGTGGCCGACGGCGGCGAGCAGGGTGCAGGCGGCCGCGAGGTCGAGGCGCGTGAGGCCGAATCCCTCCGTCCAAAGCTGCAGGCCGAGCCAGGCCGCCAGCGCCCCCTTGCCGATGTCGATCAGCACGACCGCCAGAGCGAAGCGCCAGCCGCGCGTGCGGAAGGCGTTCGTGCCCCCGGCATTGCCGCTGCCGCTGGCGCGGATATCGACCCCAAGGAAGCGGCCCAGCACGAGGCTGCCGGACACCGAGCCGAGCAGATAGGCGAGGACGAGGGCAAGCAGGATGTGGGTCATGGCCCTAGTGTGGCAGCGCCCGGCCAGCGCACGAAAGCTGCGCAGCGCGACAGGGGATCAGCTGGCGAACGCCGTGGCGTTCAATCGTGTGCGGCGTCTTGCGAGGCGCGCGGCCCTAGATCGAGCAGGCCGACCACCAGCGCGCCGGTGCCGGCATGCGCGCCGACTGCGGGCCCGACCTCGACCACGCCGAGGCTGTCGGCGTGCAGCGCCTCGCGCAGCCGGAGCTCCAGCGCCGCAGCATCGGCTGCGCAATCGACATGGCCGACCAGCAGCCGCCAGCGGCGCGCCGAATCCAGGCGCTTCAGCAGATGGCGGGCAAAGCGCTCGGGGGCTGCGCGTGGACCGCCCGCCAGCGCGCCGGCAACAGCCAGACGACCGTTCGGCTTGGCGCGGGCGATCGGGGTCAAGCCGAGCGCCGCCACCAGGCGGCCAGCCCAGGCGGGAATGCGCCCGCCGCGCACCGCGAAGCTGACATCTCGGGTCACGGCCCAGGTCTGCACCCGCGGACGCAGGGCCTCGACCTCGGCCACGACGTCCGCCGCCGAGGCGCCGCGCGAGGCCACCTCGGCGGCGGCAATCGCCAGCAGGGCCTGGCCGCAGCTCGCATGGCCCGAATCGACCACGCGGATCCGCTCGGGAGCGACCTTTGAGGCTGCCGACTCGCCGGCTTGAAGGGTGCCCGACAGCGCGCGGGAAATTCCCACGTAGACCAGCTCACGGTGGTGCGAAAGCCGCGTTTCGAACTGGCGACGGAAATCCCCGGGAGGTGGTTGCGAGGTCTTCGGCAGCACGGCGCTGCTGTGCAGGCGGCGATGGAACTCGGCCGCGCTCATCGACACCTTGTCGAGGAACTCCTCGCTGCCGAACGACACCCGCACCGGCACGGCCGACAGGCCGAGCTGCAGGGCCAGATCCGCGGGGTAGTCGGCGCCGGAATCGGTGACCACGGCGACGGGCTGGTCAAGGCTGGCTTCGCGCTGCTGGGCCAGCATGTCCTCGGCCTTGTGCGCCGAGACCCGACCAAAGCGACCCGCCAGCTCGAACAGCTGGGCCGGGGCCGCCACGTGGGCGTGGATGCGAACGCGCTGGCTGCTGCCGGCGATCACCACGGAATCGGCGCCGAACGCACCCAGGCTGGCGCGCAGCGCGTCGGCATCCAGACCCTCGCCGCTGAGCAGGCACTCGGTGCACCAGCGGTGCGCGGGATCGACCTCGGCGTGCAGGTCGGCACCGACGAAGGGAATGTCCTCCAGATGCTCGACACGCGATGCGACCCGCAGGCGCCCGCTACGCAGGTAGTCGGCAATCCCTTCCAGCAGATCGACGAACCCCTGCGCGCCGGCGTCCACGACCCCGGCCTGGCGCAGCACCGCCAGCTGGCGCGGCGTATCGGCCAGGGCCGCGCGGGCAGCCGCGAGCGCAGCCTCAAAGCCCTCGCGAGCGTCGCGCGCGCCCTCGCGGCTGGCTTTGCGCAGGCCATCGGCGAAGGCGCGGATCACGCTCAGGATGGTGCCCTCGCGTGGTTCGGACAGCGCCTTGCGTGCTGCATCCGCACCGGCAGACGCCGCCTCCGCCAGTTCCGCAGGCTGCAGCACTTCGGCGTCCGCGACGCGCTCCGACACCCCGGACAGGAACTGCGCAAGGATGGCACCGGAGTTGCCGCGCGCACCGTCGACCGCGTCGTCGGCGACCGAGCGCAGCAGGCGCCCGAGCGACGGGGTGCGGCGGCTCAGGCTGCCGCAGAGCACGCTGTTCAGAGTGAAAGCCAGATTGCTGCCGGTATCGCCGTCCGGCACCGGGAACACATTGATGCGATCCAGCAGCTCGCGGCGCTCGATGACGCGCCGCATGCCGGCGATCAGGGCGCGACGCATCTGCGCCGCGGTGACGGGCGCCTGCAGGGCGCGGGGACTGAGTACGGCAACCATGCGGCGGAGAATGCCAGAGCCTCCGAAGCGGTCACGCTGCGTTGCGACAGACAGACAGCCCCCGGACACCGGTTGACATTTCCTCACTTTCTCTGGACGCGCTCGCGCTACACTCCGGGGCTGATACGTCCGTGCTTCGCTGCCAGCGCCATGGGTTCCGACAGCCGGAACACCCCAGCCTGCATCCCTGACGGAAGCCGCCTCGGCAGCACCTGCCCCAAGGAATGGTCATGTCCCAGATCCGCACGATCCTGAGCGTCGCTTTGTTGTGGCTGCTGGCTTGCTCCTCCGCCGCGGCAGTCGAGGTACTGCCGATGGACAGCGTCGAGCCTGCCTGCGAGAACACCCGTGCGGAGGCAACGGCGGACGAAGCGAGCGCAGGGGCGCGCGTCGAACCTGTCGAAGTGATTGTCGAAGCGGCCGAAGCCCCGGCAGGGCTGCAGTCCGTTGGCGGCGCGGCCCCCGTGCAGCGTGCCAACGGTGTCGGCGGCGGTGACAGCTCGACGCCGCCGGTCGCCAAGCCCAGCTCGCGCTGGAATGCCTTTCTCCCCGGCATGGTGCGCTGAGTCCAGCGCGGGCAGCGCCCGGCGGATCAAGCTCACGACGCTCGCGCCCCATGCTGAGTCGCTGGTGGCGCAGGCGCCGCATCGAACCCCTTGAAGAACGCAGCTGGCGGCAGGCGCGCCTGCGAAGCCCGGCCCTTGCCGCGCTCGTGCCCGAGGCCGCACAGCGGCTGCGCGCCCTGGCCGGTCGATTCCTGGAACGCAAGACGATCACGCCCGTGCAGGGGCTCGCCCTGAGTGAGGGCGATCTTGCCCTGATCGCCTGCCTGTGCTGCCTGCCCGTGCTGAACCTTGGCGGCCACTGGCTGGGTGGCTGGCGTGAGGTGGTGGTCTACCCTGGGGCTTTCCGCGTGCGCCGCAGCGAGCTGGACGAACCCACCGGCGTGCTGCACGAATGGGAAGAGGACCTCGCCGGCGAAGCCTGGAGCGAGGGCCCGCTGATCCTGTCCTGGGAGGATCTGCTGCTCGACCAGCAGGACCCGCACGAAGGCTGCAATGTCGTCGCCCACGAGATCGCCCACAAGCTCGATCTGCGCGATGGCGTTCTGGATGGCACCCCGCCGCTGCCGGCCGCACGTCACCGGGCCTGGGCGAGGGATTTCCAAAGCGCCTTCGACGCGCTGTGCGCGGATGTGGAGGCGGATCGCGAGACCGTGATCGATCCCTACGCGGCGACCGCTCCGGAGGAGTTCTTCGCGGTCGTCAGCGAGTACCACTTCGCCTCGCCGGGTCTGCTGGTCGACGCGATGCCGGTGATCGCCGCGCATCTCCGCGAGTTCTACGGCCCCTCGCCATTCGAGCAGGGCGCGGCTGACGCGTCGAGCTGATCAGCCCGCCGGCGAGAACCGCAGCACGAAGCGCGCGCCCCCCAGCTCCTCGGAGCGCTCGACCGACAGCTCGCCGCGATAGGCGCGGACGATGTCTTGCACGATCGACAGCCCGATGCCGTGCCCCTGCACGCGCTCGTCGCCGCGCACGCCGCGCTGCAGCAGGTGCTCGACCTTTTCGGGCGGGATACCGGGGCCATCGTCCTCGACCGAGATCAGCAGGCCCGCGCGCCGCTGTGGCGCAACCGTCAAGGTCTGCGTGCTCAGCAGCACCCGGTGGTTGGCCCATTTGAAGGCGTTCTCCAGCAGGTTTCCGAGCAGCTCCAGCAGATCGCCGAGCTCGCCGTAGAAGCGCGCGGTCGGATCCAGATCGAATTCGCAGAGGACGTTCTTTCGCGCGTAGACCTTCTCCAGGCTCTGCACCAGCGATTCGACGTGCGGATCAATGGCGATCGGCGCGGCGAAGACCTGGTGCCCCGTGGTCGCAGCGCGCGCGAGCTGATAGGCGACGATGCCGTCCATCCGCGCCACCTGCGAGCGCACGTCCTCGCGCAGGCCGTCGATGTCGTCGGCGCTGCCGTCCTCGATCCGCGTTCGCAGGACGGCGAGCGGCGTCTTCAGGCTGTGGGCGAGATCGCCGAGCGTATTGCGGTAGCGCATCAGGTGCTCGCGCTCGCTGTCGATCAGCTCGTTGATGTTGTTGGTGAGCAAGGCCAGCTCGCGCGGATAGCCGCCGCGCAGGCGCTCGCGCTTGCCGCGCTCGACCTCGGCGAGTTCTACGACCACCGCACGCAGCGGCTGCAGACTCCAGCGCGAGATCAGGATCTGTACCGCCAGCAGCAGGGCGGCCGCAGCACCGAGGTAGGCCCACAGCGTGCGGCGGAACACTGCCACCTGTGCATCCACGGCCTCGGCCGTCTCGACGATGACGATGGAGAAATCCACGTCTTCGTCCGCTTCGCTGGTCCAGGCCACGCCCAGACCCAGTCGGTACACCGGCCCCTCGTCGCTGTCGATGGGCCCCTCGAAGCGCACCTCGCCCATCGCGAGATCCATCTCTGAAGGCACCTTTCGCGAGATCGCCGAAGGCGACTCCCAGGTGAAGCTGTCGGAGCGCACGGCCGCATACAGGCCCGAGCCACCGGTGAGAAAGCGCGGTTCCGGAGGCACCTCGGGGATGATCAGCTCGCCGCCGCGGGCAAGGTCCGCGCCAGCCAGGTAGGCATGTGCATAGGTCTGCAGGCGCTCGCGCAGGTTCGAGACTGCGGCCTCCGAGAAGGCGCGGTCCAGGGCGAACCCGGTAAGGCTCAGGAAGGCCACGAGGCCAAGTGCGGCGGCCAGCAGCTGGCGCCCCTGCAGGGACAGCACCCCACGCCCCGCGGGGGGATCCACAGCGGCGCTCACCGCCGACCCTGCGCAAACGCGAAACCCGGCGCAGTGCGCCGGGCTTGGCGTAGTGAACCCGACATCGCGACTATTCGTCGCGCGGAATCGCGAAGCGATAGCCGCGTCCGCGCACGGTCTCGATGGGCTTCAGCTCGCCGTCCGGGTCGAGTTTCTTGCGCAGTCGACCGATGAAGACCTCCAGTACATTGGAGTCGCGGTCGAAATCCTGCTGGTAGATGTGCTCGGTGAGGTCGGCCTTGGACACCAGCTCGCCTGCATGCAGCATCAGGTACTCGAGGACCTTGTACTCGTAGCTGGTGAGCTCGACGCCCTGGCCATTCACGCTGACGGTCTGCGCGGCGAGATCGAGTTTGACCGGGCCGCAATCGAGCGAGGGCTTGCTCCAGCCGGCGGCCCGTCTCAGCAGCGCGTTCAGGCGCGCCAGCAGCTCTTCGACGTGGAAGGGCTTGACCAGGTAGTCGTCTGCGCCCGACTTCAGGCCTTCCACCTTGTCCTGCCAGCTGGATCGCGCGGTGAGGATCAGGATCGGGAACTTCTTGCCCTCCGAGCGCAGGGCGCGGACCAGGTCCATGCCGGACATCTTGGGCAGGCCGAGATCGATGACCGCAACATCGAAAGGCACTTCGCGGCCGAGGTAGAGCCCCTCCTCGCCGTCCTGGGCGAGGTCAACGGCGTAGCCCTCGCGCTTCAGGCGGGCACCGAGGGTTTCACGCAGCGGCGCTTCGTCTTCAACCAGCAGGATGCGCATCGGATCGACTCCTCATGCAGGGATCAGGTATGGCCAAGGGCTGGGCCGGCGGCGCCCGGCCGGGGATTGTCCACGTGTCGACAATCGTACTCACTCGTCGCGGTAGCCACCCGGCGGCTCCGAGCGGCTGCCGCGTCGGCGATCATCGCGGTAGCTGTCCTGCATCACGCGGACACGCCCCTCGGGGGTCAGCACCTTCATGCGATAGGTGTCCTGCCCACCGCGCCGAACCGGCTCGACGCGCAGCACACGTCCACCGGTCTCTCGCTCGACGCGACGCACGGAATCACGCAGCTCGGAGGGCGGCGGTTCCGGCGCGCGGTCTGCCGTCTCCGACGCCAGTGCTTTCGGCACCGGCAGCAGCAGGCAGATCAGCAGCGTGGGCAGACGGGGGAATGACATGGGAGCGCGATCTTAGACCACTGCGACGGCGGGCGGGGAAGTGGCTGGCAGTCTCGCCAGCAGGGGGTGAATCCGTACTGAAGTCGGCCAAGCATCCAGGGCTTGCATTCAGAAGATTTCCGCCACGCAGCAGCGCAGGCTGCCGCCGGCCTTCTCGATCTCGTCCAGTTCGACGCTTCGCAATGCGAAGCCGGCGCGCTCCAGCTGCAGGCGCTGGTCCGGCCGCAGGCTGCAGGCGGCGCGCGCGCTCATCCACACCGAGTCGCTGGCGAGACTGATGCAGTTGGCCGCGAAGGCATTCTTCTGCGCGGGTTCGAGCCACAGCACATGCGGCGCATACACCGCCGCGATGGCTTCCGCAGCGGAGGGATCCGCGAAGCCGTCCGCACAGATCACCACCATGCGCCCAGCCAGCACCGACAGCACGACATTGGTGTGGTACTCGCCTGCGGCCAGATCCGCGCACAGCAGCGCGCGCAGCCCGAATGCCTGGACCATCGACTGCGCAGCCGCGGGCGTGCAGCGCTCGCCCAGGCCGGCGTAGCCGATACCGCGGGCGCGGTCGATCACCAGCGAGCCGGTCAGCTCGCCGACCTCGCCATCGCGCAGGTCAAGCTCGGCATAGCCCAGCAACCCGGTGAAGAAGGCACGGATGTCCGGCCGCTCGGCCTCGCGCTGGCGCACCGGGTGGCGCATGCGGCCCAGGATCAGGCGGCCCGGCGCGGTGGCGAACACATTGTTTGGAAACATGCCGTCCGGCGCCTCCGGATCACCGGCGAAGCTGAGCACCGGCAGCTCGCTTGCGAGCGCCCGCTGCAGGGCCTGGTGCTGGGCGCGCGCACGGTCGGTGCGGAAGACCTGCTTGAGGTCCATGTAGGCGTTGTCGCTGGCCGACTGCGCCGCCAGTTCGGCGCCCGCCGGAGACACCAGAAAGGCCGCCCGCGCGCAGGCCGGGCGATCCGCGGCAAGCGCGCGCGCGGCCATGGCGTCGAAACCCTCGAAGACGCTCATGCCGCGCGCACCTGCTGCCGCTCGACCGCCGCGAGCGCGCGCTCGATCAGCTCCCAGCCGGCCTCGGGGCGATGCGCCTCGGTGCTCAGGATCTGGCGGAACTGGCGGCCGCCAGGCTGGCCCGCGAACAGGCGGAGGATGTGGCGGCTGAAGTGCTTGAGCATCACGCCGCGCGCCCGAAGCTCGCGCACGTGCGGCTGCAGCGAACGCAGCAGTTCCTCGCGCGTCTGCAGCGGCGCCTCGGGCGCGAACAGCGCGCGATCCAGGCGATGCAGCAGGTAGGGGTCGTGATAGGCGGCGCGACCGATCATCACGCCATCGACGTGGGCGAGCTGCTCCTGCACCGCGACCTCGCTGGCGATGCCGCCATTGATCGCAACCTGCAGTTCCGGCCGCTCGCGCTTGAGCCGATGCACCAGCGGGTAGTTCAGCGGCGGAACCTCGCGGTTCTCCTTCGGCGACAGGCCCTGCAGCCAGGCCTTGCGGGCATGCACGATGAAACTGCGGCAGCCGGCGGCGGCCAGCGTTTCGACGAAGCCGAACAGGCTGTCGGCCTCGTCCTGGTCGTCGACGCCGATGCGGCACTTGATCGTCACCGGCACCGCCACCGCGGCCCGCATGGCGGCGAAGCAGTCGGCCACACGCTGCGGCTCCAGCATCAGACAGGCGCCGAAACGGCCGGCCTGCACGCGGTCCGAGGGGCAGCCGACATTCAGGTTGATCTCGTCATAGCCCCAGTCGGCACCGATGCGCGCGGCCTGCGCCAGCAGTTCCGGCTCACTGCCGCCCAGCTGCAGCGCCAGCGGGTGCTCGACCGCATCGAATCCCAGAAGGCGCTCGCGATCGCCTTGGATGACCGCCTGCGCGTGCACCATCTCGGTGTACAGGCGCGCATGCGGCGCCAGCGCGCGGTGGAACACGCGGCAGTGGCGGTCGGTCCAGTCCATCATCGGGGCGACGGACAGGCGGAAGCTGGCGGCGAAGTCGGCGGGCACGCGGGCAGCGCTCAGGCGAACGGCCGCATAGGGTAGCGCGCGGAGACTGAAGGCCGGCAGGCGCCGCGCCCTACTCCACCCGCAGCGGTCGTTCCACCAGGCCAGTGTCGGACTCGCCGTTCCAGTAGCGCAGGCGGTAGTTCCCGGGCTGCTCCGGCGCCACCAGACTGACCTCGTTGCTGGCGAAGCCGCGGTCCTGATTCAGACGCTGGCGACGCACAACGGTGTCGCCACCGGCTTCGAGGATCTGCACGTCGTCACGCACCGCCCCCGGCCCCTGCCAGCGCAGGGTGAAGCGCTGTCCGGCCGGCACGCTGGCCGGGGCGTCCAGACTCACCGGAATGGCTCGCACGGTGAATACGCGCTCGACCAGCACGCGATCGTCGGCGCCGCTGAAGTAGCGCAGGCTGTAGCTGCCGGGCGTGATCGGGGCGGTGATGCTGACCTCCCGGCGCTCAAAGCCGCGGTCCTGATTGAGACGCTGGCGGCGGATCACCCGGGTGTCGCCTGCGGCGATGATCTGCAGGTCGTCGCGCACGGCCCCCGGCCCCTGCCAGCGAACGGTGAAGGGCCGACCCATGTCGACTTCGTCCGGCGCCTCCAGACTGACCTCGGCCGCCACCACCGCGATCGCACGCTCGGCCAGCACCTCGCCGTTCTCGCCATTGAAGTAGCGCAGCAGATAGGCACCGGGCTCGGTGGGTGCCTGCAGGCTGGCCTCGCGGCGCTCGAAGCCGCGGTCCTGGTTCAGGCGCTGGCGGCGGATGACCTCGTCGCTGGCAGCCGCACCGGCAGCCACCAGCTGCACGTCGTCACGCACGGCGCCCGGCCCCTGCCAGCGGACCACGAAGGTCGCGCCGATCGACACCTGCGCGGGTGCGTCCAGGCTGACCTCGGCGGCGACCAGTTCGATCGGCTGCCGCGCCAGCACGCGCTGCAGCTCACCGTGCCAGTAGCGCAGTTCGTAGTGGCCGGGCTCGGCGGCCATCACCAGCCGCGCACTGCGCCCATCGAAGCCGCGGTCCTGATTGAGGCGCTGGCTGCGCAGCACGCGACCGGTGCCCTCGGCGGCGCGCGGATCGAACAGCTGGAGGTCATCACGCGCATCGCCCGGGCCCTGCCAGCCGACCTCGATCGTGCTGGCGATGGCCACCTGCGCGGGCGCCTGCAGCGAGGCTTCCGGAATCGGCATGGGCGGTGGCGGCGGGGCTTCCACCATCGCCTGCTGCAGGGCTGCCTGCAGCGCGGCCACGTCATTGGCCTGCAGGTAGCGGCCGCCCGTGCGCTCGGCGAGGCAGGCCACTTGGCGACCTTCCTGCTCACTGAGGCCGAAACCGACCACATGCGCGGTGAAGTCGACGCCGCTGTCCGCCAGTTCCTCGCCCAAGGCGCAGGGGTCGGCATCGCAGGTCTCTACGCCATCGGTGATCAGCACCACGCGCGCCGCACGCTCCGTGTGACGAAGCGCCACCGCCGCACGGCGCACCGATTCGGTCAGCGGGGTCATGCCCTGGAACTTCATGTCCCTCACGGCGGCGTTGATGGCGTCGGTGCTGCCAGCGGAGGGCGCAACCACCAGCTCGATATCGCCGCAGTCGCCGCGGCGCCGGTGGCCGTAGGCCATGAGGCCGATCTCGGTCGTGGCCGGCAGCGCGGCCAGCGCGTCGGCAAGCGTCTCGCGGGCGATCTCGAGCTTGGGCCTGCCCTCGATCTGGCCCCACATCGAGCCCGAGGCATCGAGCACCACCAGGGTGGCTTCATTGGCGCTGGCGGCAGAGGCCAGGCTGATCAGCAGGCCGGCGAGGCTACGGGCGGTCGTGCGATGCATCGGATACCTCTGTGCTTGGCAGGGTGAGCGGCTGGGAGCCACGACTGTCGGCTACGGAGGAAGGCGCCTGCGAAGGACAGCAGGATGAGTTCTCAAGCCCTTCGATCGAGAGGGGCTGCAGTCGTCAAAGGGGGTGCAAACGGCCCGCCGCTATACTCCGCGCCCATGCCGGCCTCCGCTCCGACCCTGCTGCTGCTCAGCCTTGAGGCCGTGATCATCGCGGTCACCGAGGAGACGCCGCGCGTGCTGAGCGTGCGCGAGGCGGGCGGCGAGGAGGCCCTGCCCTCGGGCCCGCTGGACGTGGCCAGGCACCTGACCATCGAGCGCGGCCTGCGCGACTGGGTCGAGCAGCAGACCGGCTTTCCGCTCGGCTATGTCGAGCAGCTCTACACCTACGGCGACCGCGAGCGTGACCCGCGCGAACGCGAGCTCGGCGCGCGCGTGGTGTCGACCGCGTATCTGGCGCTCGTGCGCGAGCAGCCGCTGCCGCGCGAGCTCACTGCGCAATGGTCCGACTGGTATGCCTACCTCCCTTGGGAAGACTGGCGCGGCGGCCGCCCCGCGCTGATCGACCGCGACCTGAAGCCGCATCTCTACGCCTGGGCCGGCCGCGAGAAACGCAGGCGCGAACGCGCCGACCTGGTGTTCGGCTTCGATGACGCGCCCTGGGACCCGGAGCGCACGCTGGAACGCTACGAACTGCTGTGGGAGGCCGGCGCCGTCGGCGAGGCCCTGCGCGACCGCGGCGAAGGCGAACCCGCGCCCGGCTCGGGTCGCGTGATGGCGGCCGACCATCGGCGAATTCTCGCCACCGCGCTGGGCCGCCTGCGCGGCAAGCTGAAGTACCGCCCCGTCGTGTTCGAGCTGCTGCCGCCGGAGTTCACCCTGGGCCAGCTGCAGCGCGTGGTCGAGGCGCTGGCCGGTGCGCGCGTTCACAAGCAGAACTTCCGCAGGCTGATCGAGGCGGCCGGGCTGGTCGAGGGCACGGGTCGGCTTGACCATGGCACCGGCGGACGCCCCGCCGAGCTGTTCCGTTTCCGCCACGAGGTGTTCCGCGAGCGTCCGGCGCCAGGGGTGTATTTCCCCGGGGCGTGGTGGGGGCGGTAGGACGGGTCCTGGCCCGCGAACCGGCGCTTCGCTGCGGCAAACGCGCGCGTTGGAGTGACCTCGGCACCCGCCGCGATACCGAGGCGAGTATCGAGCTTATGGTGGGCCAGGGCCCACCCTATGACAGCGGTGAGCCTCGGGCGCATCGTGGGCTAGGGCCCACCCTATGACAAAGCGGCGAGCATCGGCCCCGTGGAGGGCCAGGGCTCAACCGATGCGCTGCTCTCGCTCGCGGCTGCAGTCCACTAAACTACGCGCCCTTTCGCGGATGTCCCTTCCATGTCCGAACTCGAATCGCGCGCGCTGGCCAAGACCTGGTTCTATCCCTTCAAGCTGCCTTCGGGGGCGACGACGCCGACCTATGACGGCGGCGTGCTGGACGCGATCCACCACACCCGCTCGCAGATGCTGGACGCGCTGATCGCGCAGGAGTTTGCCGGCGACCGCTCGCAGCTGACGTCGGTGGACCTGGCCTGCCACCAGGGCTGGTTCTCGGTGCAGCTGGCGCAGGCCGGATTCTGCAAGGTGCTGAGCGTGGATGCCCGCGACGAGCACGTCGCCGATTCACGCCTGATCCGCGATGCGCTGGGCCTGCCGCAGATCAACGTGGTCCAGAGTGATGTGCATGCGCTCGACACGACGGCCCTCGGCGTGCACGACCTGGTGCTCTGCTTCGGTCTGATCTATCACCTCGAAAACCCGGTCGGCGCGCTGCGTGTAGCGCGTGCCCTGACGAAGAAGGTCTGCGTGATCGAGACCCAGGTGGTGCCGGGCCTGACCGGCTGGGTCGACTATGGCAGCTACCGCTTCGTGCGGCCGCTGAAGGGCAGCTTCGGCATCATCGACGAGACCGAAGAGACCCACGGCCCCGAGGCCAGCACGACCGGCATCTGCCTCGTACCCAGCACCGAGGCACTGGTGTGGATCCTGCAGCGGATCGGCTTCTCGCGCGTCGAAGTGCTGCCGGTGCCGGCCGACGGCTACGAGCAGCTGGTGCATCGCAAGCGGGTGATGGTTGCGGCGTGGGTGTAGAGCCGGGATTGGGGATTCGGGATTCGGGATTCGTCAGAGCGGGGTCGGCAAGCTCCGAACGCGCCGCGCTGCACGTTGGTTGACGTCGCATTGATCGCAGCGCGTACGCGACGCTCTCCGCGGTCTGCTCTTACGAATCCCGAATCCCGAATCCCAAATCCCGGCTCTCAAGCGAATCCCGAATCCCCAATCCCGGCTCTCACGCAACCCCAGCGTCACACCCCCGCAACGCTACTGACCCGATCGCCCGCGCAGACTGGCGCAACGCCGCCGCACGGGCTCGCGCATGTCGACGCTTCGCTTCCGCAGCATCTTCGTTTCCGATGTGCACTTGGGAACACCGGATTGTCAGGCTGCGTATCTTCTGGATTTCCTGCGCAGCGTGCGCTGCGAGACGCTCTATCTGGTCGGCGACATCGTCGACCTGGAGGCGCTGGCGCAGCGCCTGTACTGGCCGCCCAGCCACAGCGCGATCCTGGTCGAGCTTGTCGAGATCGCGCGCCGCGGCACTCGGGTCGTCTACCTGCCGGGTAACCACGATGCGCCGCTGCGCGCCCTGTGCGGGCAGCGCATCGGCGGCATCGAGGTCGAGTGGAACGCGATCCACGTCGCCGCCGACGGCCGACGCTACCGGGTCGCGCACGGCGACGAGTTCGATCCCGAGCACATCGGACGCAGCTGGCTGACCCGGGTCGGCGACTCCGCGCACCGCCTGATGCTGTGGGCCAACCGCAACTTCAATCGCCTGCGCCGGCAGCTGCGTCTCGCCTATCTGCCGCTGTCGATCATCACCAAGTCGCGGATCGCCCAGGCCCTGCTCTACATCCGCCAGTACGAGGCACGGGTGGCGGCGGCGGCGCGCGAGCACGGCGTCGACGGACACATCTGCGGCCACATCCACTTCGGCGGCGTGCGCGAGATTGATGGCGTGGTCTACCTCAACGACGGCGACTGGGTCGAGCACTGCACGGCGCTGACCGAGGACGAGGAAGGGCGGATGGAGCTGCTGCACTGGAGTGAGCACCGCAGCCGCATCGGTCGGGTCGACGCGTCCTCAGTGCTGGCGTCGCCGGCTGCCGGCCTCGCCTTCGCCTCGCTGTCGAGCGAGGCCTCGGACGTGGTCCTGCGTGCGCTGAAGCAGGCCGCCTGAGGCCGCCGCGCGGGCTTGATCCGGATCAGCCGGAAAGGACATCCCACGGCGCCTGCAGGCCGTGCTCATCCGGGAGCGGCTAAACTGCGCGGTCTGTCGCCTCTCCAGGACCACCGCCATGTCGCTCGATCCCGCCCTGCGCACCCGCATCGAAAGCCTGCTGTCCGAGCACCGCGTGGTGCTGTTCATGAAGGGCAATGCCCAGGCGCCGCGCTGCGGCTTTTCGGCCAAGGCGGTAGGCGCCCTGCAGGGTGTCATCGAGACCTTCCACACCGTCGACGTGCTCGAAGACGGGGAGATCCGCGAAGGCATCAAGATCTTCGGCAGCTGGCCGACGATCCCGCAGCTCTATGTCGACGGCGAGCTGGTCGGCGGCAGCGACATCATCGAGGGCATGCTGAATTCCGGCGAGCTGCACAGTCTGTTCGGCGTGGCCCCGCCCGACCGCACGCCGCCGGCCATCACGATCACGCCCAAGGCCGCCGAGGCGATCCGCTCGGCCATGGCCGACAGCGGCGCCGGGCTTGAGCTGCACATGGCCATCGATCCGCGCTTCAACGCGCAGTTCCAGCTGAAGCCCGCCGCCGGCGGAGAGATCGTGTCGGAGTCCGAAGGCATCCGCGTGCACTTCGACCTGGCCTCCGCACAGCGCGCCAAGGGCCTGGAGATCGACTGGGTCGAGGATGTGCGCGGTGCCGGCCTCGCCATCCGCAACCCGAACGCACCTGCGCCGGTGCAGCCGCTGAGCGTGCAGGAACTGGCCGCACGCGTGGCGGCCGGCGACATCATGGTGATCGACGTGCGACCGGCCGCCGATCGCGAGTTCGCCCGGTTCCCGCACCCGCACAAGGTGCTGGACGAAAGCACCGTGGCCGAGCTTGAAGCCCTGCCCAAGGACACCGAGCTGGCCTTCCTCTGCCACCACGGCGTGTCCAGCGCGCGCGCGGCCGAGCACTTCCGCGGCCAGGGCTTCCGCAAGCTGTTCAATGTCGAAGGCGGCATCGAGGCCTGGTCGCAGCAGATCGACCCGAGCGTGCCGCGCTACTGAGTGCACGGGGGCACGTGTCCGTGCCCGGCGTTTCTCCGGACCGCCCTGGCCGACGTCGCCCGCGCGAGGTCGCCGGCGCTCTCGGCCACCGCGTTCACTGCGGCAGACGGGCCGCGCTGGGCGGGCCGAGCTGCCGGTAGGCGCGCATCGCGGATGCAGGGCATTGGCTTCACGCTTGAAAATCTGTGTGTCCGCTCACAGAATCCAGAGCCATCAAGGGGACAGCACGCTACTGTGTGCCGGCCCCCGACCGCTTTAGAGCAGTCAACCCAGCCCCCGGATTGCCCATGCGCCCACTGCTGTTCGTTGCACCCACCCTCGCCCTTCTGCTGGCCGGCTGCGGGGCCAGCCGCGAGAATCTCAGCCTCGACGCCTGCTCCAGCTCGGCGCGCGAAGCCACCGATCGCAGTCGAACCTATAGCGACACGCAGAAGGCCAGCTTCAAGATCGACACGGCGGCCAGCCGCGAGTCGTTGAAGTCGCTGGAAGACGGCGTGTTCGAACTCCGCCTGGTCGCCAGCATCGACAGCGAACAGGGCACCCCGACCCGTCAGGATTTCCTGTGCCGCACGCGCTTCTCGGAAGGCCAGGAGCAGCCCGACGTCATCGCCTTCAGTTTCCTGCTCGAAGGCCAGTGAACCGCGGGCTCGCCTGATGCACAAAGGCCGCCCGAGGGCGGCCTTTTCGCTCTGTGTCCGGCCCTGCCTCAGTCGAAGCGCAGGTGTTTGACAGACTTGCCGTGGCGGCGCACCAGCTTCAGCGCTTCGATGCCGATCTGGATGTGGCGCTCGACGAAGTTGGCGCTGACCACCTTGTCCGAGGCCTCGGTCTTCACGCCTTCCGGGATCATCGGCTGGTCCGACACCAGCAGCAGCGCGCCCGAAGGAATCGAGTTGGCGAAGCCAGCCGCGAACACCGTGGCGGTCTCCATGTCGATGGCCATGCAGCGCAGCTTGCGCAGGTAGGCCTTGAACTCGTCGTCGTGCTCCCAGACGCGCCGGTTGGTGGTGTAGACCGTGCCGGTCCAGTAGTCGTGCTCGAGGTCGCGGATCATGGTCGACACCGCACGCTGCAGGGCGAAGGCCGGCAGCGCCGGCACCTCGGGCGGCAGGTAGTCGTTGGACGTACCCTCACCGCGGATCGCTGCGATCGGCAGCACCAGATCTCCGAGCTGGTTCTTCTTCTTGAGGCCGCCGCACTTGCCGAGGAACAGCACGGCCTTCGGCGAATATGCGGACAGCAGATCCATCACCGTCGCCGCATTGGCGCTGCCCATGCCGAAGTTGATCATGGTGATGCCGTCGTGCGTGGCACTCGGCATCGGCCGGTCGCGACCGACGATCTCGGCGCCAGTGAGCCTGGCGAAGACATCCAGATAGCCGCCGAAGTTGGTCAGCAGCACGTGCTGGCCGAAGTCTTCCAGCGCCACGCCGGTGTAGCGCGGCAGCCAGTTGGAAACGATTTCGTTCTTGTTCTTCATTGGGGGGGGGTTCCGGGTGCTGCGGGTTCCGGCGACGCCACGCCGGCAACAGACTGTTCGATGCGATCGCGTTGGCAAGTCTACGCGAGGCTTCGCGCGCGCCGCGCATCAGCCGCCGGCTTGGAGCCCCGCTGCGCCGGCAGTAGAGTGGCGCGCCGCCCATGGCGACGTCGATTGCCCATTCCATTCTGCGAGCACTGCCGGGCATGCATGAGATCACCCAGCTACTGAGACGATGGAGCGCAGGCGAGCCCGATGCGCGCGAGGCTCTGATGGGGGCGCTGTATCCGGTTCTGAAGGATATGGCGCGGCGTCAGCTCCACCGCGGCGGCAATGCGCTCACCCTGCAGCCGACCGACCTCCTGCACTCCGCCTACGAGCGCCTGCAGATCGATGCTGGCACGCAATGGCAGGACCGCTCGCAGTTCATGGCGATCGCCAGCGTGCTGATCCGCAACACCCTGATCGACCATCTGCGCGGACGCTCCAGCCAGAAGCGCGGCGGCGATGTCGCGCGCAGCCCGATCGAACTCGGCGAGGTCGAACCTCAGGACCCTGCCCAAGGACCCGAGTCGGCAGCCGCGCTCGATGCCGCGCTCAGCCGGCTGGCAGCGATCGATCCGGCCTGTGCCCAGGTCGTCGTACTGAAGGTGTTCGCGGGCTACCAGGGCGAGGAAATCGCCGAGGCGCTGGGCGTCTCCACCGCCACCGTCGGCCGCCACTGGCGCTTTTCGCGCGCGTGGCTGGCCGATCACCTCTGAGTTCGGTGCGCCCCCATGCGCGTCGACACCGCAGCGGACCGGCGCCTGTACGCGCTGTTCAACGAGGCACTGGATCTTGACCCGCAGGTGCGATCGCAGTGGCTGGCGGCGCGCGCGCAGGACGCACCTGAACTGATTGGTCGCCTGAGGCGGATGCTCGAGGCCGATGCGCAGGGCGAAGACCAGGACGACTTCACCGCAGACCTGCATGCCGCCATTGCCGGCGCAGCCCGGGTCGCGGCCGGCGAGGAGCTGCCCGCGCGCATCGGTGGCTACCGCGTTGAGGCCAAGCTCGGTGAAGGCGGCATGGGCGTGGTCTACCTCGCCCGCCGCGAGGGCCCGGTCGATGCGCCGCCGGTAGCGCTCAAGCTGGTGTCGGAACGTCTGCACTCACCGGCGGCGCGGTCACGCTTCCTCGACGAGCAGCGCAGCCTGGCGCGCCTCGACCATCCCGCGATCTGCCGCTTCATCGATGCCGACACCCTGCCGGACGGTCGGCCGATGGTGGTGATGGAGGCGGTGCGAGGATGCCGCATCGACGTCTGGGTCGCGAGACAGCGGCCATCGATCGAGGCCCTGCTGCAGCGCGTCCTGCAGCTGCTCGGTGCGGTCGGACACGCCCACGAGCGGCTGATCGTGCATCGCGATATCAAGTGCTCCAACGTGCTGGTCACTGACGCCGGCCAGGTAAAGCTGCTGGACTTCGGCATCGCCAAGCAGATGGACGCGATCGGCGGCGTACAGGCCACCGTCACGGCGGAGCGCTTCCTCACGCCCGGCATTACCGCGCCCGAGTACTGGAGCCATGGTGAGGTGACCGTTGCCACTGACGTGTATGCGCTGGGGGCCCTGCTCTACCGACTGCTCAGCGGCCGTGATCCGCTGGCGTTCGACGGTTTGAAGCCGACCGAGATCGAGCGCCAGCTGCTGTTCGTGGAGCCGCCACCACTGTCGACCGTCGCCGTCGCGGCGTATCGACCGGGGATCAGCCGCGATCTGGAGGCCGTCGTCCACAAGTGCCTGCGCAAGTCGCCGGCAGAGCGCTACGGCAGCGCGGATGCACTGGCCGCCGACCTGCGTCGCTTGCTCGATGGCTACCCGGTACTGGCGCGCCCTTCCGGTCGCGTTTACCGCGCCCGCCTGTTCGCACGCCGCCACCGTGCTGCACTCGCGGCGGCGGCGCTGGCGGTGGCAGTGCTTTCAGGGTGGGCGCTCTCGCTCCGCGCCAGCCTGATCGAGGCGGAGCGCCAGCGCGCCGCGGCGCTGGCCGAGCGCAATCGCGCCAGCCTGGTGTCGGGCCTGCTGCAGGAATCGATCCTGCAGGCCGATCCGGCGCGCCGCTCCATGGAATTCGTGGGCGCGCGCGAGATCATGGCGGCGGCGGCCAAGCGCATCGATGTGCTGGAGCACAGCGAGCCCGACACCTTTGCCGAGCTCGCGCTGCTGATCGGGCGGATCGAACTGGAGTACCTGCGCAACGACGAAGCCCTGGCGCTGGCTCAGCGTGGACTGCGAGCCGTCGCAGCAGCGCCGGCCGTGGAACTTCGCAACGCGCTGCGCCTGCTGGCAGCCACTGCCGCCGCCCGCGACAACCAGCTCGACCAGGCTGAGGCCCTGCTCGCCGCCTACCGCGAGGAAGGAGGCGCGCGCAATGCAGGCTACCGGCTCGCGGAGGGTCGGCTGCTGAGCGGACGCGGACGCCCCACGGATGCCTTGACCACGGTCGAGGCCGGGCTGGAGGAACTGGCCCAGCGCGGTCCCGAGGACTCGCTCGCCACCGAGCTGCGTCGTCTGCGCGCGAACGCGCTGCTGCGCGCGGGACGCAGCGAGGAGGCACTGCAGGCCATGGACGCACTGCTGGAATGGCAGCGCGGCGCCCTGCCCGACTCGCACGCCTGGGTGCTGGAAACCCGCATGGAGCGCCTGCCGCTGCTGGCCAGTGAGGCCAGCCGGACGGCGCTGATCGAAGAGCGCGATCGCCTGCTGTCGGGCATGTCCGAACTCTACGGCGACGACAGCCTGCAGGTCGCCATGGTCCACGTCCGATCGGGCCAAGCCCTGGGTGCGCTGGCCGACCACGCCGGCAATGCGCAGGCGCTGGCCGAGGCCTCGCGCCTGCTGCTGGCCCTGCGGGGGGCGGAGGATTCGCTGTATCTGCGGCTGCAGGTCAACCTGGGCAATGCCCTGGTTCGCACCGGCCACCCCGAGTCCATCCTCGAGGCCCAGCAGGTTCTGCGGCGCGCGGAGCGGACAGCGACCGCGCGCTCCGATGGCCGATCGGCCCTCGCCGTCCATTTGCGCACCATGCTGGCGCGGGCACTGGTCGTGGGCGACCGCGTCGAGGATGCCGTCGCCGTGATCGACGGCGAGCAGGAGGCCAGTCGCGAGGCCAGCATCGCCAGCGAGTACAACCGCCGCGAACGCGCAGCCCTGCTGCGCCAGCTGCTGGCCGAGCCAGCACTGGCTTGCCAATTCGAGCCTTCGGCGATGACGCCCCGCTGCGCCAGTCTGCGCCGGCGGCTGGACGCGCTCGAGGCGAGCCTGGGCAGCTGATTGATCGCAGCGGGTGGGCGGCGGCCGCGCGTGCGCGGTGAGCGCAGTGCAGCGAGAACCGTCGCGGACCAGTCGCACCAGCAACCTGCGCGATCGGGAGAGTGGCTGACGCGCAGTCAGCGCACCGGGCCAGCTACTGGATCCAGCCGCTGTCGGTGCAGGCCAGCGGGATCGAAGCGTAGGTGTAGGTGCCAGAGGGCGCGGACACGGTGATCTGGACGACACCACTCGATCCCACGCCAGGGCACCTGAAGGCGTAGTAGGGCGAAGACGTGGTCCCGCTGACGCTTGGCTGCACGCTGCCCTGGGTCACGAAGTGGTAGACCAGAGCACTGCCCTGCGGCCAGACCTCGCAGTCCATGCCGCGCGGAAGGGAGGGAAAGCAGACCAGTTCGGGGGCATCCGGCGGCATCCAGTCAGGTCGGCAGGTGCCGGCCTTGCCGTTCGTCTCGTCGGAGCAGAGATCGGACTTGGCGACGTGATGGTAGGTCGACACCGGACAGGTCTTGAGCTCGATCTGGCAGTCGCCGTTCTCGACGGCCCGCGATGTCGACAGCCCGAGGCCAGCGCCGGCCATCAATGCAAACAGCAAAGGAATCAGCTTCCGCATCGTCGTGTCTCCCTGAGCCCCGCACTGAACCACAGCGGCGGCGCCTGCGTCGATCTGTGGCGCACTGCTCCATCAGCGTGTTGAGAAACTCCCTTCCGGGCAGTTTTTCAAGTCGGCGGTCCGGCGCAGGCCCCTACCGCCTCACGACGAATCAATCGCTTACGCGCTTGCGTCGTCGTCCCGGCCATCCCTGGCAGAGCTAGCAGCCTGATCTTTCAACAGCCTGCTCTGTCATTCGCAAAACGCTGCTCGTTTCGTTCAAGCGCGCCCGGTCCTCGCGGATGCCCGGCCGGATCCCGGACTGCAGCCACTGCCTACTGCCGCGCCCCCCGCACATTCCCCGGCTCGCCCGTCTGGGTGCTGCGCCAGGGGTTGATGTCGAGTCCGCCGCGGCGCGTGTAGCGGGCCTGCACCGTCAGATGCTCCGGCGCACAGCGGCGCATCAGGTCGACGAAGATGCGCTCGACGCACTGCTCGTGGAAGTCGTCGTGACGGCGGAAGGAGACGAGGTAGCGCAGCAGGCCCTCGCGGTCGATGCGCGGGCCGCGGTAGCGGATCTGCACGCTGGCCCAGTCGGGTTGGCCGGTGACCGGGCAGTTGGATTTCAGCAGACGCGAGACCAGCAGCTCCTCGACCACCTCGTTGCCCGCGCTCAGAAATCCGGGCCGCGGCGGTCCGTAGCAGTCGATGTCGGCATCGAGTTCCAGATCATCAATACAGAAACCCGGCGGCTCGGTCATGGGCTCGGCCGCGGCCTCCTCCAGCGACTTCAAGCGCACCGACACGGCCGCACCCGCCGCCTGTGACAGATCGGCTGCGATGCGTGTGCACAAGGCCTCGCGGCTGTCCAGCCGCTCCTGGTTGAAGCCGTTCAAGTACAGCTTGAAGCTCTTGGATTCGATGATGCAGGGCGACTCCGCCGGCACGCGGATTTCGGCGATCGCGACGTTGGGCTTGCCGCGCGGATCCAGCCAGGACAGCTCCCAGGCGTTCCAGATGTCGACGCCCGCGAACGGCAGCGGTGCCATGATGCCGAGCTCGCTGCGCTTGGCGGCGCGCGCAATCGGGAACAGACGCGAGGCGTCGTAGTGGTCGGCGTAGTCGACCGTCTTGCCCAGGGTCGAAGCCTGGGCAGCGCTGTGGAAGTTGCCAGGGCTGTGCGTAGTCATGGCGCGGATTCTACCGGCCGCCTTCCGCGGCGACTTCCGGCCCATGCCCGAACGCAGCGTGAAGCGCACCCTTCACGCACGTTCGATCGCCTCCGCGTATCCGAGCGCGCGCTGCCGCCGCGGCACGGCCGCAGCGCTCCCGCACCCGAAGCAGCAAAGGATGACCCGATGCGCAGCCTGACCCTGATCGGCAGCCTGGCCCTGAGCCTGGCCGCCGCCTCCGCAAGCCCCAGCCTGTACGCCAAAGCCAAGCCGGATGAGTCCAAGTGGGACATCAGCCAGCTGCGCGGGCCGACCAAGGAGATCCGTTTCACCACCGAGGAAGGCACCTGGATGAGCGTGGACGTCAGCCCCGACGGCCGCCAGCTGGTGTTCGACCTGCTCGGCGATCTCTACCTGCTGCCGATCGAGGGCGGTGAAGCCAGGCGCCTGACCTCCGGACCCGCGTTCGACGTGCAGCCGCGCTTCTCGCCGGACGGCCGCGAGCTGAGCTTCACCTCGGACCGCGGCGGCGGCAACAACATCTGGCGCATGCCGGTGGCCGGCGGCGAGCCCACCCAGGTCAGCAAGGAAGACTTCCGCCTGACCAACAACGCGGTGTGGACGCCCGATGGCGACTACCTGATCGCGCGCAAGCACTTCACCGGCCAGCGCTCGCTGGGCGCCGGCGAGCTGTGGATGTGGCACAAGACCGGCGGCAGCGGCCTGCAGCTGACCAAGCAGAAGAACGACCAGCAGGACCAGGGCGAACCCGCCATCAGCCCGGACGGCCGCTACGTCTACTTCAGCGAGGATGTCACCCAGGGCCCGTTCTTCCAGTACAACAAGAACCCGCACGCCGGCATCTACGCGATCCGCCGGCTGGACCGCGAGACGGGCGAGATCCGCGACCTGATCCGCGGCCCCGGCGGCGCGGTGCGGCCCGAACCCGCACCGGATGGACGCGGCATCGCCTACGTCAAGCGCATCCGCGACAAGACCGTGCTGCACGTGTTCGACACGCTGAGTGGCGAAGAGCGCCCGCTGTGGGACGGCCTCTCACGCGACCAGCAGGAAGCGTGGTCGATCTTCGGCCCCTACCCAGGCTTCGACTGGACGCCGGATGGCAGCGCCATCGTGATCTGGGCCCAGGGTGGACTGTGGAAGGTCAGCGCCGCCGACGGCTCGGCCGAGCGCATCCCTTTCCGCGCCGAAGTGCGGCAGACCGTCATCGAAGCGCTGGACCCGCAGATCACGTTGCCTGAAGGCCGCTTCGCGCCGGACATGATCCGCGACGTGGCGACGCGGCCGGACCGCGGCGAGATGGTCTTCCACGCGGTCGGCAAGCTCTACCGCAAGGCCTTGCCGAACGGTGCGCCGCAGCGTCTCGGCCGCGAGGACGCGATCTACGAGTACGAGCCGAGCTACAGCGCCGACGGCCGCCAGCTGCTCTACACGACATGGACCGACGCCAACCTCGGCGAACTGCTGGCGCTGGATCTCACCACCGGCGAGCGCCGCAGCCTGACGATGCGCCCGGGCTTCTACTACCACCCGCGCTTCTCGCCCGACGCCAGCAAGGTGGTCTACGCGCGCAGTTCCGGCTCGGGCCTGACCGGCAGCCTGTGGGCGCAGGAGCGCGGCATCTTCTGGGTGTCGGCTGCCGGTGGCGAGCCCGTGCGCGTGGCGCGCGAGGGCTACAACCCGCAGTTCTCGGCCGATGGCAGCCGCATCTACTACATGACCGGCAGCGGGATCTCGAAGAAGCTGATGTCGGTGGGCCTGAACGGCGAGGAGCCGCGCGAGGTCTTCAACTTGAAGTACGTCAACGACATCGCGATCTCGCCGGACGGCCGCTTCGTGGCGTTCACCGAGCTGTTCAATGCCTACATCGCGCCGATGCCGCAGACCGGCGGCAGCATCGAATTGAGCCGCGACACCAAGGCGATCCCGGTGGCCAAGGTCAGCCAGGACGTCGGCAGCTACTTCCACTGGTCGGGCAGCGGCAGCGAGCAGGCCCTGCACTGGATGGTCGGCCGGCGCTACTTCACCCGCGAGCTGAAGGATGCCTTCGGCTTCCTGCCCGGCGCGCCCAAGGAACTGCCGAAACCCGAAGACGCGCGCGGCATCGAGGTCGGCCTGGAGCTGCCGGTCTACGCGCCCGAGCAGGTCATTGCGTTTGCGGGCGCCCGCATCATCACCATGCGCGATGCGGAGAACATCGAAGAAGTCATCGAAGACGGCACGCTGGTCGTGCGCGGTGACGAGATCCTGGCCGTCGGCCCCAGTGCCCGCGTGCAGGTGCCGGCCGGCGCGAACCTGATCGACGCGCGCGGCAAGACAATCCTGCCCGGCATCGTCGATGCGCATGCGCACGCCGCACATTTCGGACAGGGTGTCGTGCCGCAGCAGAACTGGGCCTACTACGCCAACCTCGCTTTCGGCGTCACGGCCCTGCACGATCCGTCCGCCACCACCGAGTTCGTGTTCAGCCAGAAGGAGCTGGTGCAGGCCGGCGAGATGGTCGGCCCGCGCGTGTTCTCGACCGGCACGATCCTCTACGGCGCCGACGGCGACTTCAAGGCGGTGGTCAACAGCCTCGATGACGCCCGCTCGCACCTGCGCCGCATGCAGACGCACGGGGCCTTCAGCGTGAAGAGCTACAACCAGCCTCGCCGCGACCAGCGCCAGCAGGTCAATCAGGCCGCGCGCGAGCTCGGCATGCGCGTGGTGGAGGAAGGCGGTTCCACCTTCTTCCACAACCTCACCATGATCCTCGACGGCGCCAGCACGGTGGAGCACAACCTGCCGGTGGCCCCGCTCTATCGCGACGTGGTGCAGCTGTGGGCCGGCACCCGGGTGCGCAACACGCCGACCCTGATCGTCAGCTATGGCGGCCTGTCCGGCGAGTACTGGTGGTATGCGCGCGACAACGTCTGGGAAGAGCCTCGGCTCAACCGCTACTTCCCGCGAGAGACGCTGGACGCGCGCGCGATCCGCCGCGAGACCGCGCCCGACTGGGACTACTACCACATCGAAGTGGCCAAGGCCCTGAAGCAGCTGCGCGATGCCGGCGTGCGCATCCAGACCAGCAGCCACGGCCAGCTGCAGGGCTTGGCCAACCACTGGGAGATCTGGATGCTGACCCAGGGCGGCTTCACCCCCTTCGAGGCCCTGCGTGCGGCGACCATCGATGGCGCCGAGTCGATCGGCATGGGCCGCTACTTCGGCTCGCTGGAGGCCGGCAAGAAGGCGGATCTGGTGGTGCTGAACTCGAACCCGCTGGAGGACATCCGCCGCAGCGCCGACACCGCGATGGTGATGGTCGGCGGCCGTCTGTTCGACTTGGGCGCCGACATGGCCGAGGTCGGCGGCCGCGGCGCGCCTGCCCCGCAGTTCTACTGGCAGCGCCACCGCGAAGGTCGCAACTTCGGCCTGGAATACGGCCCGACCATGCCCTGCCATTGCCCGAAATCCGGCGTGCCGCACGCGCACTGAGGCCGATGTTGTTCGCCCGCCCGATGCGCCGCTGGCGTATCGGGCGGGCGAAAACGTGAAGTCCACCAACCTGCAAGATCTGGCAGGTACGCAAGCCCGCAGCACAGGACTACTGTTCTTTCCCGTATCCGTTGTCCGGAATCCCAGGGGGAAGACCGCCATGTTCGACTTCGTCAAGCGCTGGATGGGCCAGGACACGGCGACCGCAGCGCCGCCCGCCGGCAGCGGCCGTAACGCACCCGCAGCACCCGCCGGCGCGATCGGCCGGGCGCCCAGCTATGACTCGCGTCTGATCGAATCGCTGAAGCACGACCACCACAGCCTGGTCGAGCTGTTCCAGCAGATCGGCCAGACCGCGGAACGCGGCCGCTTCCACGAGCTGCCGGCCCTGCTGGTGGCGTTCAAGACCGGGCTTGAGAGCCACGTCATCGCCGAGAACGTGCGCTTCTACAACTACGTCGAGAACTCGCTGGCCGGCGACGAGGAGAACCTGCTGCTGATCCGCAGCTTCCGCCGCGAGATGAACGCCATCGCGCGCGGCGTGGTGGACTTCGTCAAGAAGTATCAGCGTGCGGCCTTCAACGAAGCCACCCGCGATGCCTTCCTGCGTGACTACGCCGTGGTCGGTGGCCTGCTGACCCAGCGCATCCAGCGCGAGGAAGCCAACCTGTATCCGCTCTACCAGCCGGCCTGATCTGCCACCTCCGCTTCGCGGCTGTGGTGCTGTGCTGTGCATGCCGCGGGAGGCGCTCGCTGCCCGCCTGAGCTCGCCTGCGTGGCCCCGGGTCTCCGGAGACCCGCTGCGAACACGCGCAAGCAGATCGCTCCCGCCAGTTATCGATTGTTCCAGCGCGCGCCATAGGGGCACGGGCGATGCCCGTGGTGGTGCCGCGCCCGTCACGCCAAAGGTTTCCAGAATCCTCCGCGCCGCGGAGGCTCACCACTGCCGTGCACCGTGAAAGGAGTCCCCGATGAGCGCCGCCCACTGCCACGCCACGCCTGATCCGGTCCTGACCCCCGAGATTCGCCAGCTGCGCGCCGGGCTCGAATCCCACCCGGTGTTTTCCGCGTTGAAGGGCCCGGAACAGCTGCGCGCCTTCATGCAGATCCACGTATTCGCCGTCTGGGACTTCATGTCCCTGGTGAAGCGCCTGCAGAACGAACTGACCTGCACGCGCATCCCCTGGATGCCGCCCGCCAACCCGGAAGCCGCGCGTCTGATCAACGACATCGTGCTCGGCGAAGAGAGCGACATCGGCGCGGACGGACGTCCGGCCAGCCATCTCGACCTCTACCTCGGCGCGATGCGCGAAGTCGGCGCCGACACCCGCGTCTTCGACCGCTTTCTCGACGCCCTCCGCGAAGGCGAGATGCTCAGCGTGGCCCTGGCCGACGAGGAGATCCCCTGGTTCGTCCGCGAGTTCGTCGGGCGCACCCTCGACACCGCACTGAACGGCAATCGCCTGCAGGTGATGGCGAGCTTCCTGTACGGGCGCGAGAACGTCATCCCCAGCATGTTCCAGGGCCTGCTCGACAGCTGGTCGATCCCGCCCGCCGAGGCGCCGCAGTTCGTCTACTACCTGGAACGCCACATCGAGCTGGACGCCGACAGCCACGGCCCCGCTGCGGCGCGCCTGATCGGCGCGGAGCTTGAGCGCAACCCGTTCGGTCTGGAGGCCGCGCGGATGGCGGCGAGCGAAGCCCTGCACGCGCGCCATCAGCTCTGGGACGGCACCTGGGAGGTCCTGCGTGCGCAGGGCGCAGCGACCGGCGAGACGGCAAGGGCGCGCGTCGTCGCTGCGGTCTGAGGTCGTCCGCATCGGGCCTCGGGAATCCCCGGGGCCCGATGTCGAGCGACCGGGTTCAGGCGGCCCGGGCCGGCTCGAACGGCAAACCCGCATCCGCAACCGCGCGCAGGTTGGCGGCATGCAGGGGCAGTTCGAAGGCAAGGCTCATCACCCGCCCGATCCTCCTGGCTCGGCCAAGCCGATGCACTTCGAGGCCGAGACCCAGCAGCAGGCGCTCGAAGGCCGCACTGGTCACGCCGACCACGGCGCGTGCGCCCCGCAAGGCGGAATCCTGCAGCACCGCCGAAACCATCCGTGCCGGCAGCTCACTGAAGCCCACCCCGCCGCGGGTACACAGATCCGACACCGCAAAGCGACTGACTTCAACAAGATCCGCTGCTGCGGGAGCCGGTGCGCCATCAAGCAGTTCGGGAAAGATGTCGCGCAGCATGTTGGGCCCCAGGGTAGGAAGCAGGCGACAGCAGCCAACCGCATGCGGCCCCGCGCCACCGCCATGCGCGACCAGGTAGCGCGGCCCGATCAGATCGAACCAGTCGTGTTCCCGCCCCTGCTCCACCCGCACGTCCCACCCCAGCCGCTCACGGAATACCTCGGCCCGCAAGCGGAACATGCTGTCCATCAAGCCGGCCGACAGCGCGCCTTCCCCAGCGCGGGCGATACTGATTTCGATCATTGACGTTCTCCTCCGCGACAGTGCGGAGGACCAGCAGAACGTCACCCTGTTGCATCCGACAGCTGTAAGCCCTGACAGGATGATGAAGCTCACAGAGACCGCGTGGAACGTGGCGCGTCAAGGCTCGGCGCGCCACCCTGCCTCCACGGGGACGCCAACTCTCGGAGCCCTGCGGGCGCCTTGGAATGGATGATTCGCCACCTTCCGCCCGATCCGAGCGGCATGGCCATCTACCGCAACGAGCGCATGAGGCATTGCGACGGGAGGGCAGAAAAAAGCCCCCGGTCGCCGTGCACAGCGACCGGGGGCCCCTCCGGACAACCCTCCCCCGGCGTCCGGAGCCGTGACTGTGGAGCGCCCGCCGCGCTCCGCTGCGGGCGTCAGGCCGGGCTGATCAAACCCAACGAGATCGCCCTCGCCACCGCGGCCTGCCGGCCACTCACCTCCAGTTTCTTGGCCGCGTTCTGCAGGTGGTAGATCGCAGTGCGCTCGCTGACGCCAAGCAGACGTCCCACTTCCCAGCTGGTCTTGCCTTCGGCGGCCCAGTGCAGGCACTCGCGTTCGCGGCGAGTGAGCTCGGGCGTGGTGATGCAGGCGCGGCTGCGCGCAAACGGCCGGGCGGCCTCATGCGCGTAGTGGGCGATGGTCAGCAGCTCGGGCAGGCGGCGCTCGATCTCGGCGGCGCGACTGCGCGGGCCGGCAAACGACATCAGGCCCCAGCAGGCACCGGGACCGTGCAGCGGCACGCTCACCCCGGCGCCCAACCCGAACTCGTGGGCCTCCTCGAACATGCGGTTCACCAGCTGGTGGTGCGGATCGACAGCGCAGCGGGCCCTGAGCTGGGCTTCGCTCCAGAGGAAGGGCGTGCTGTTGTCGTGGCAGTGGGCGACGACCGGGTCGATCTTCAGGTAATCGCACTCCAGGTAGCGCTCGACCCAGGGCAAGGGATAGTCGCCGAGGGTGTACTGGTTCTGCCGCTCATTCACGAGGGGCAGGTTGATCGCGTAGACCCAATGTTCAACGCCCAGCTTGTCGAGGACGCGGCACAGCTCATGACTGAGCTGCTCGGGCGTGACGACATTTGTGATCGTGCGGAGGGAGCGAAGCGAGATGGCCATGACCCGTTACTCGAAGAATCGGGAGCGACTCGATCACTGCGAGGCAGCTCACGAATCGGGGCCGACCATAGCAAAGGCCAAGGAAGCTACGGTGTCTTTTGGCCCCATCGAGGCGTCAGCGGGCAAAACTCGATTTTTTATACAAATCAATTATTTAGGCAACGACGCTGCGAGCAGATTTGTTCAACAACAGGCGAAAGCTTCCCACTTCATCCCGGTCGGATGCCCTATCGCCCCAAGCCGAGCCAGGGCAGGCTGAGCGCGAACAGCACTCCGAGCACGAGGACCAGCAGTCCCAGGGCGTGCCAGGGTCGCTGCCGCAGTGCCTGCCAGAACCCCGGCACCTCGCCGGCCGCCTGCGCCCGCTCCCACGTCTCCCGCGCCACGCGGGCACGTTCCGTCTGGAAGGCCGCAACCAGCGCGCGCGCGCGGTCGAGATCGACCTCGTGCTTCAGCCACAGGGACGCAGGTGACAGCCCGAACAGCCCGGGCGGGCTCTGGTAGTGCTCGATGCCGGCCGCGGCAAGCACCGACTCGATGCCTTCGAGCTCGTCGTCCGGAACGTCCCGCAGGCCCATTAGACGCGTCGCCATGGCTCAGTCTCCTCGCTCAGGGATGCTGCTGGCCGGCCACAGGAGTCGCGCGAGTGACCACCGCCGGTCCCCTGTCGATCTATGCATGACACCTCCAGTATTCGTGAAGCAGGGCAAGTGTCCCGGCCGCGCACACGCCCCCGGGTCAGCGCCCCTCATGCCAGCACCCGGCCGATTCCGTCGGCTTCGATCGCTGCGATCAGGGCCAGACGCTGATCACCCTCAGGTGCTGAGGTGAAGGAAAAGCGGAAGTGCACCGCGCCCGAGGGCGTGCGCGAAGAGTGGATGGAGGCGAGATTCACGTCGGCGCGCTCGAACACTTCAAGCAGGGCGCGCAGTGAGCCTGGGCGATCCTCGGGCAGATGCACGCTGAGCGCTCCGGCATGCGCGAGGTCCGCCAGCAGGTAGCCGACCTGCTCGAAGCCGTGGTTGCCGCGAGCGATCTCGTCGGCGCCGAAGGCTGCGCGCGGCGCCGCAATGAACTCGCGCTCGAAGGCCTCGCGATCGCCGGCACGCACCAGCTCGCGCAGGCGAGTGACGCGCGCGGCCAGACTGTCGAGCACCGGCAGCACCGCCGGGTTGTCGAACTGGATGCCGGCGTAGATCGCCGGGTTGCCGGCCAGGATGCGGTCGGCCATGGCGAGATCCAGCTCGAACGAGACCGAGCGGAAAGGAATCAGCGCGGCCGGTCCGCCCGGTTCTGCCGCCAGCTTCGCCAGCACGCCGGCCTGGGCCAGATGACCGGCGTGCACCAGCGCCTGCACCAGGGCCATCACTCGATCATGCTGCTGCGGATCGCATTCGACCCGCTCGGCCTGGAGCGCCGCATACAGGGCATCGACGAAGCCGCGCCACCGGCCGATACGCGCCTCGCAGCTGATCAGCACGCGGCCGCGCAGGCTGGGCGCCTTCGGCGGCGCGGTCATCGGGTGCAGGCCCAGCACTTCCGCGCTGGAAGCCAGCATGGCCGCCACCGGCGCGGCCTTGATCGAGGTGACGTCGATCCACAGCTGCACCGCCGCGCGCTCACCGGCCAGCATCACCGCTTCGCCAATGAGGCGAGGGGTTTCGGAGATCGGCGCGGAGAACACGATCACTTCGCTGTGCGCCAACAGTTCGCCCAGCGAGCAGGCGGCCGGATCCGCGGGGTCGCAGCCCAGCACGCGGCAGCCCATGCGTTCGACGAAGAACTGGGCCAGCCAGCGGCCATAGGCGCCGGCGCTGCCGACGATGCCGACCGTCGCGGTCGACCTCATGCGCCGGTGTCCGCGGCGAGGCTCACGCCGCGCGCTTCCGTGCGGCCAGCGGGTCGACCGGCTCGGGCACCGGTGCATCGACGCGTGGCGAGAGGTCGGGCTTCAGGGCCACACGTGCATCGAAGACGAAGCACTCGCCCTGCCAGCCTTCGCCGCCGACCTGCTCGAAGTAGTCGAGGATGCCGCCGTCGAGCTGGAACACGTTCGCGAAGCCGGCGTCCTGCATCCACAGCGCGGCCTTCTCGCAGCGGATGCCGCCGGTGCAGTAGCTGACCACGGTGGCCCCGGCCATCTCGGGCCTCAAAGGCGCCAGCGCGGCGGTGAGCTCGGTGAAGTTGTCGATCGGCAGCTGCACCGCATTCTCGAAATGGCCGTAGGCCAGCTCCTCACGGTTGCGGGTATCGACCACCACCAGCGGACATCCCGAATCATCGCTGCCGCGCGCGATCCACGCGCGCAGCTGCGCCGGCGACACGACCGGCGCGCGCCGCGAGCGCGGCACGCATGCGTCGTGACCGAAGGCGATGATTTCCTTCTTCAGCTTCACCTTGAGTCGCGCAAACGGCACATGCTCGCTCCAGCTGCGCTTGACCCGGAGATCCGCGAAACCCGGCAGCGCGCGCACGAAATCGAGCACACGCTCCACGGCGCTCTCGGCCCCGGCCAGGAACAGGTTCAGCCCTTCCGGCGCCACCAGCACGCTGCCCTTCAGCCCCGCCGCCTCGCAGCACGCACGCAGCTGCTCCCGCAACGGCGCCGGCTCCGCGATATCGGCGAAGTGGTAGGCGGCGATGTTGAGCACGGTACGGGTCATCGCTGCACTCACGCCGAAGCGCGGGCCCGGAGCGCGGCCACGGCCGGCAGCTCCTTGCCCTCGCAGAACTCCAGGAAGGCGCCGCCGCCGGTCGAAATGTAGCTGATGCCGGACTCCACACCGTACTTGTCCACCGCCGCCAGGGTGTCGCCGCCGCCGGCGATCGAGAAGGCCTGCGAATCGCGGATGGCCTCGGCCACCGCCCGCGTGCCCTCGCCGAAGGCGTCGAACTCGAACACCCCGACCGGGCCGTTCCAGATCACGCTGCCGGCCTTGGCGATGATGTCGGCGTACTGCTTCGCGGTGGCCGGGCCGATGTCGAGGATCATGTCCTCCGGGCCCACGCGATCCACGTCCTTGATGCTGGCCGGCGCGTCGGCAGCGAAGGTCGGCGCCACCACCACGTCCACCGGCAGCGGGATCTGCGCGCCGCGGGCCTTGGCATCGGCCATGATCTGGCGCGCGGTGTCCAGCAGCTCGGTCTCGCACAGGCTCTTGCCCACCGGCAGGCCCTGCGCGGCCAGGAAGGTATTGGCGATGCCGCCGCCGACGATCAGCTGGTCGACCTTGCCGACCAGGCTGCCGAGCAGCTCCAGTTTGGTACTCACTTTGGAGCCTGCAACGATGGCCAGCAGGGGGCGCGCCGGATGCTCCAGCGCCTTGGCCAGCGCATCCAGCTCGGCCATCAGCAGCGGGCCGCCGCAGGCGACCTTGGCGAAGCGGATCGCGCCGTGGGTCGAGGCCTGGGCACGGTGCGCGGTGCCGAAGGCGTCCATGCAGTAGATGTCGCAGAGCGCCGCGTACTTCTTCGAGAGAGCCTCGTCGTCCTTGCCCTCGCCGCGGTTCATGCGGCAATTCTCCAGCAGCACGATCTCGCCCGGCGCCACGCTGAAACCGCCGTCGACCCAGTCGCGGATCAGCGGCACCGGCCGGCCGAGGTGCTCTGCCAGACGCGCGGCCACCGGCGCGAGCGAATCCGCCTCGCTCCACTCGCCCTCGACCGGGCGGCCTAGATGCGAGGTCACCATTACTGCCGCGCCCTTCTCCAAGGCCAGCTTCAGCGTCGGCAGCGCGGCCAGGATGCGCTGCTCGGCGGTGATCCGGCCGTCCTTGATCGGCACGTTCAGGTCTTCGCGGATCAGCACGCGCTTGCCGGTGAGGTCGATGTCAGCGAGTCGGAGGATGGACATGGCGGCTCCCGGGCCTGCGAGGGGTCAGCCCCGCATTATGCCGAAGGTGCTGATCCGACTCGTTGGCGGGGGCCTCGACGCGCTCTGCGCGCGCCCGCACCGAGCCTGCCAAATCGATGGCGCGAGGGCCTGGGTTCCCCCGCGACTCGCCGGGTAAGGCTGCAGAAACCGCGTGCGCTGAATCACATTCCACACAGAAATCGCCCCAGGCGCATCGCCGCACAGCACTTGCCTAGGCAGGCGGGTCGGTTGATCGCAAAAGCATCTTGGATAGGTATAACCAATGGCGCGAATCCGCAAGCGCTATGGGCACAGCCCCCGCACCTACTTCCGCCCCCCCTCCCGGAGAGCCCCCGTCATGCCCAAAACCACCCTCCGCATCTGGCAGCGCCTCGCGCTCGGCTTCGGCCTCGCATCTGCTCGAAGCGCTCGCCGCCGGCGACCTGACCGCCTCGATGCAGGGCGAGTACGCCGGCGTGTTCGCGCGCATCCGCGATGACGCCAACCGCAGCGTCAGACAGATCCGCGGCATCGTCGAAGGCATCGCCGTACGCGCCGATTCGATCCGCGTCGCCACCGGCGAGATCACCGCTGGCGTCGACGATCTCTCCTCGCGCACCGAGGCCCAGGCCGGCAATCTCGAAGTCACGACCCATGCCCTGACCGACCTGACCCAGACCGTGCGCCGCAACGCCGACCGCGCCCGCGAAGCCAACCAGCTCGCCCACGGCGCCGGCAATGTCGCCCGCTCCGGCGGTCAGGTGGTCGGCGAAGTGGTCGCCACCATGGACTCGATCAGCGAATCCTCGCGTCGGATCGCCGACATCATCAGCGTGATCGATGGCATCGCCTTCCAGACCAATATCCTCGCGCTGAACGCCGCGGTTGAAGCCGCGCGTGCCGGCGAACAGGGCCGCGGCTTCGCGGTGGTGGCCTCGGAAGTCCGCTCGCTGGCCCAGCGCTCGGCGGAGGCCGCCAAGCAGATCAAGGGCCTGATCGACGATTCCAGCCAACGCGTCGGCCTCGGCGCCCAACTGGTGGCGCGCGCCGGCAGCACCATGCAGGACATCATGGGCGCCGTGCAGCGGGTCACCGACATCATGGGCGAGTTCAGCGCCGCCTCGGCCGAACAGACCAGCGGCATCGAGGGCATGGGTGAAACCATGCAGGCGCTGGATCAGACCACCCAGCAGAACGCCGCCCTGGTCGAGGAAGCCAGCGCCGCCGCCAACAGCCTGCAGGACCACGCTCGCGCGCTGCAGGATGCGGTGGGCAGCTTCCGGCTGAAGGCTGGACCCGAGCTGCGCCGGGTCGCTTGAAGAGCGCTAGGAGCCTGTCGGACGTTGGATGGCCGGGCTGCAGATCCGTCTGCGCGGTCCACTACCCGCCGATTCTTGACCCATAGCGCTGCTACGGGCCTGCAAATCGCCGAAAGCCTGTCCTCACGCAGCCGAACTTTCGCCTCGACCACCAAAGCCCGACAGGCTCCGAGAGCAAAGAGGGCGCGGGCAGTCACCTGCCCGCGCCCTCTTCATTTCCGGCTCATCGCGGATTCTTGTGGGTGATTCCTGCGCACTCGCGTGGACCAGCCGCCGTCGTCGCCTGTCTTGGTGCGCCACAGGCGCACCCTACTCAGCCGATCAATTCGGCTCAATCTGGGGCAGGGCCTCACGCGCCTTCATAGGGTGCGCGTGTCGCGCACCGGCGACCGCGAGAGTCGCCTTGGAAGGCCCAAAGCCCCTGCGAACGGCGCGGATTTCTCGGGCGACGGGTGAGCGCGCGTGTTCGCTCGCCGCAGGTACCCCAAGCTACGTGGCTCGGCGCGGAGTGCGGTGGTCAGCGAGCTGGAGCGGCGTCGGTCGATCTGGACCGGAAGTCGCTGTCGCATCAAGGCCGATACCAAAAGCACGATCCGTGCGTTTCAACGCAGCGCCTGCGGCAACCGCAACCGGGCCTGCCGCGAGCGCCTTCGCCAGCCCACTGCCCGCACGGGCCGAGAGCGCAGGTTCGGCCCCACACGAAGCCGCGATGAGCCTCATTTCCGTTCACTGCGGGTTGCAGCCTTGCAGCCACTGCCCTGCCGGCCGCAGCACGCTGCAGTTCAGAGCGTGCGCAAGCGTCCAGACGCCGTAGCGAGAGCGTCTCTGTGCGTTGGTGGCAAAGCGCGGCGCCTGAATTGCATGAAGTCAGAAGAGACAGTGACCGCGGAACTCGCGCAGCCCGCTGCCGCCGCGGGCGCCCGGAGGCGACCACAGCAGGCAGGGGCTCACAGGCGCGTCAGTCCAGAAGCCCCGACATCACCGCGACCAGGCCGCGCGACTGGTCGTCGAGGCTGCGTGCACTGGCGCTGAGCTCCTCCACCAGGGCCGCGTTCTGTTGGGTGCCTTGGTCGAGCTGGGTCAATACCGCAGCGGCCTGCTGGATCCCGGCAGACTGCTCGCGCGAGGCAGCGTTGATTTCAGAGATGAGCGCCGACACCCTCCTCACGGAATCAACGATGTCTCGCATGGTGCGCCCAGCGCCATCGACAAGCTGACTGCCGCGCCCGACCTCACCCACGGTCTCGGAGATCAGCAACTTGATCTCTTTGGCTGCCTGCGCCGAACGTTGCGCGAGGGCGCGCACCTCCCCGGCCACCACCGCAAAGCCGCGCCCCTGCTCGCCGGCACGCGCCGCTTCAACCGCTGCATTCAGAGCCAGGATGTTGGTCTGGAAGGCGATGCCATCGATCACCCCGATGATGTCTGCCACCTTCGTGGATTGCGCGCTGATGGACCCCATCGTCTCCACGACGCGGGTGACGGCGGCACCGCCTCCCTCCGCGATCTCGCTCGCCTGCGTCGCGAGTTCCGCGGCCTTCTGCGCGGTCTCGGAGTTCTGCTTGACTGTCGCAGTCAGCTCTTCCATCGAGGCAGCGGTTTCCTCTAGGGCAGCCGCCTGTTGCTCGGTGCGCGTTGCCGGATCCTCATTGCCAGCCGAGATCTCCTGCGAGGCCTGCGCGATCTCGGCGGCCAGCACCTGCAGGTCTTCCTGCGCCTTGATCGTGCGGGTGATGTCGGTGGCGAACTTGACCACCTTGTAGGGCCGGCCGCTGGCGTCCAGGATCGGGGTGTAACTCGCCTGGATCCACAGCTCGCTGCCGTCCTTGCGCACGCGGCGGAAGCGGCCGGTCTGCGCCTCTCCGCGCGCAAGGGCAGCCCAGAGCTCGCGATAGGAAAGCGCGGCGACATCTTCAGGCCGCAGGAACATGCGGTGGTGGCGGCCGCGGACCTCATCGAGGCTGTAGCCGGTCGCCTTGCAGAAGTTGTCGTTGGCATCGCGGATGTGGCCATCCAGCTCGAACTCGATGGTCGCCTGCGCGCGACTGATGGCCTGTAGCTGGCAATCGATATCGGCATCTCGCTGACGCTGGGCGGTGATGTCGATGGCGTACTTGACCACCTTGCAGGGCTTGCCTGCAGCATCGAGGATCGGGTTGTAGCTGGCCTCGATCCAGATCTCGCGACCGCCCTTGCCCAGCCGCCGGTACTGGCCACGGTCGAATTCGCCGCGACGCAGCCGCGCCCAGAACTGCTGGTAGGCCTCGCTGCGCGCATAGTCGGGTTCGGCAAACATCGAATGATGCTTGCCGACGATCTCCGCCTCGCTGTAGCCCACGGTGCTGCAGAAGTTCGGATTGGCCCGCAGGATGCGGCCCTCGAGATCGAACTCGATGACCGCCATGACCCGATCCAGCGCACTGAGCTGTCCGGCGCTTTCGCGCTCGGCGACAATTTCTGCGGTGACGTCGGAGGCGAACTTCATCACCCCGACGACCTTGCCGCCAGACCCCGGGATCGGGTTGTAGCTGGCCTGCAGCCAGACCTCGCGCCCGCCCTTGCCGATGCGCCGGAACCGCCCCGAGAGGAACTCTCCGCGGCCGAGTCGCGCCCAGAAGTCCGCGTACTCGGGCGCGGCGGCCTCACCCGGCGGCATGAAGATCCGGTGGTGCTGTCCGATGACCTCGCTGCGGTCGTATCCCATTGCCACGAGGAAGTTGTCGTTCGCATTCCTTGCGTGCCCCGTGGGATCGAACTCGATCATCGCCTGCGACTTTGAAAGCGCAGCCACGCGTGACTCGAGCGCGTCAGCACGCTCACGTACCCGAGCGACGCCACCACCGATGAAGCTCAGCAGACTCAAGTTCAACACGGGGATCTCCCAGCGCTCTGGCGCTTGCTCACACGTCAATGACCGGCGACACCGACCCGGCAGCAAGAGCCTTGATGCCCCCGGTGTCATCTCACTGCGAAACTGCATGCCGTGTGCCAGAGCACCGCCGACGACGTGCCCCCGGTGACTCCCCGGTGTGTGGGGGGGTGCGCGGGCCATGGCGGCCGCGACCGTGGCGATGGATGGAACCTGCCACTACGTCCTTCCACGGTCGCCCCGCCTCCGACGCACGGACGGCGCAGCGGTCTCTCGGGCGTGAGGAAGCGACGCCAGAAAGTGGAACTCCGCCACCGCAAGTCCGCGGCGGGACTTGGCTGGCCGCAAGAGTCTGGACACGCGTGCGCTGCGTGCGCTCCAGCGCTTCAGCGATGTGTCAAACCGGCTAGGAACGAACCAGCGCGCCGATACCACGAACTTCTTGAGGACTTCGCTGACATCGAAGTTGACGCGGCGGACGCCACGCATCACTGAAGCCAGGCGACGGAGTCACTCCACGATGCCGTGGTGGACTTCGTCGCTTGCTGCCCAGGAGCGTCGGGCGCGAGTGCGTCCCGCCTGTCCCAGCCTGCCAGCGAAAGCGCCCTCCTCTAAAGAACCTGAAACGTACGTGATTGATTGTATTGGAGCGCCTTCGCGGCGGCGCGGCATGGAAACCGGTCGAAGCAGCGTCTAGGGGGCCCTGGTTCGTCGCCCCCGCGAAGGCGGGGGCCCAGACCCAACTTGCAGCGGCGGCAAGAACACAAGAGCACTGGATCCCCGCCTCCGCGGGGATGACGACCACATGTTTCTTCGAGAGCACCCGGCCCGCGACGCGGGGCTCAGACGCTCTCGAGAAACAGAACGCCCGGCGCATCAGCCAGTGCCATCGCCCCCGCGATGAGCCTGCCCTTGCGAAGGCGGGGACGGGAGCCCGGTTGGGACCGCCGCGGTCGCAAGAACACTGGATCCCCGCATTCGCGGGAATGACGAATCAAGGATCCTTCAAAAACGCCTGGCCCGCAGCACGGGTCCGAGACGCGCTCAGGGCATCGCCTGCAGAGCCTCGACCACGCCCGGCAGCAGGCTGCGGATACCCGCATCCTCGCTGCGGCTGGCCTCGAAGTGCAGGGTCAGCAGCAGGGCCTGCAGGTTGTGCCGCGCCGCCAGCGCCGAAGGGTCCGACCACAGCACCTTGGGCTCACCCAGGCGCGGTGGAAACTGCAGCAGCCAGCGCCGCCAGTCGGCTTCGTCGAACACGCCGCGCCTGGCGATGAACAGCAGCGGCGCGGCCAGCCGCGCCGGCTCGTTGAACACATAGGCATGACCATCCGCAGCGAGCACCTGGGTGCCGACCGCGTCGCGCAGCCGGGCCAGCTGCGCGGCATCGAGCGCGGGGTTCAGGGCCAGCTGCAGCACCCAGTCGGCGCCGTGCGCCACGCCGTGGCGCCAGCCGGTATCGACTTCAAAGCCGCGGTAGTCGCGCACCGCGGCCAGGTAGTCCGACGCTGCAGTCGCCAGCGCCTCGCGCTCGGAAGCCTCCATCCATGGCGCGATGCGATCGGTGCGGCTCAACTCGGCCAGCACCAGCGCGGCGAAGGGCCGCGCCACGCCCTGCGGATCCTCGGCCTGCAGCTGCGCCAGCAGGCGCGGCTTCAAGGCGCGCAGGTTGGCGGCGTCGAGTTGGCCGGCGCGCATCCACGCGCTCAGGGCCTCGAAGGCGATGCCATCGCGCAGGGCGGGGCGCGGGTCGGCGAGGCAGTCGAGCAGGCCCAGCGCCAGCGCCGGGCGCAGCGATTCCTCCAGCGCAAAGCCCTCGCTCTTGAGAGTGAGCAGCGAGGCCTCGTCCCAGCCCGCAGGTGGGCAGGACGCACGCGAGTGTTCTGCGGCCACGCCGAACACGAGCGCACCGACGATTGCGGACAGCGGCGAAAGCCGGGATCTGCTCACTTGTCTTGCTCCTCGGTGTGGGATTGGCCTTGAACCGCGTCCTGTGCATCCGATTCGACCCGGTTGCGCCCGGCCGACTTGGCGCGATACAGCGCGGCGTCGGCGCGGGCCAGCAGCGACTCCTCGCAGTCGCCGGATCGGTACTCCGCCACGCCCGCGCTCAGCGTGACTCGCCCCGCCTCCGGCATCGGGCAGTCCTGGGTCGCGGCGCGCAGGCGCTCCGCCACCAGCAGCCCCCCTTCGAGCCGGGTTTCGGGGCAGAGGATCAGGAACTCCTCACCGCCCCAGCGACCGACCATGTCGGTGGCTCGACGATCCCGCAGCAGCACATGCCCGAGGCACTGCAGCACGAGATCGCCGATCGCGTGCCCGTGGGTGTCATTGACGCGCTTGAAGTGGTCGATGTCGATCAGCACGACGCAGAAAGGCGAGCCATGCCTGCGCGCGCGGGCCAGCTCCTCGGCCAGCCGATGTTCCAGCTTGAGCCGGTTGTAGAGTCCAGTCAGCCGATCGTGGTTGGACAGTCGCTGCAGCTCGCGATTGCTGTGCACCAGGCCGCGCAGCACTTCCTGTCGCGCCATCTCGTTGTAGCGCGCCTGCAGGACCAGGCAGACGAAGGTACCCAGCAGATTGAAGGCCGCGACCGCATCGAAGCGCTGCGGCTGCCAGTGCATCCACGGGCCGGCAAGGGCAAGCAGGCTGGCCCCCACCAGGACGAACGTGGCCCACAGCCCGCGCCTCTCGCCGAGCAGGAACAGGGCCAGGCCGGGGAACACGCCCAGCCAGGCCAGGCTGTACAGACCTGCGCCCACCATCAGCACATAGGCGAGCAGGAACAGACCCACGATGACCAGGGTCGACCATGCCGCTGCATCGAGCTGTCTTGAGCGCCGGTACCAGGCCATCACACCCAGCGCCAGCCCGCCCGCCACGACATCCAGCACCGCGACCCGCGGCAGGCCCAGCACCAGCAGATTGAGCACGGCGAACACGCCGCACATCGCCACCAACACCAGCAGGCTCATGTTGAGCAGCAGCACGCGGCGAAAATCGGGATGCTGCGGCCCCACCCGTCCGCCGTGGGTCAGATAGCTGCGCAGACGGCTGCGCCAGCGCGGCATGGGCCGGCCCTGCGCCTAAAGCCGGCTCGCCGCGAAGGTGTCGCAGGCGCCGACGCTGCCGCGCTCGAAGCCGAGCCGGAACCAGCGCATGCGCTGCTCCGAGGTGCCGTGGCTGAAGGAGTCCGGCACCACCCTGCCCTGCGCCTGCTTCTGCAGGCGGTCATCGCCGATCGCGCTGGCCGCGTTCAGGGCCTCCTCGAGGTCACCCGGTTCGAGGATGTCGAAGCGACGCTGCGCCGAGTGCGCCCAGACACCGGCGTAGCAGTCGGCCTGCAGTTCCTGGCGCACCAGCAATCCGCCGTCACCCTTGACCTCTTCGCCGCGCTGGCGCGCCGCATTCACCCGTGCCGACACGCCGGTCAGGGTCTGGATGTGGTGACCGACTTCGTGCGCGATCACGTAGGCCTGGGCGAAATCGCCGGCGGCGCGGAAACGGGTCTCCAGCTCGCGGAAGAACTGCAGGTCGATGTAGACCTTGCGATCGCCCGGGCAGTAGAACGGGCCGACCGCTGACGAGGCGAAGCCGCAGGCGGTGGTGACGCCGCCCTCGAAGACTTCAAGGCCTGCCGGCACGTAGCGCGAGCCGGAGGCGGCGAAGATCTCGCCCCACGCATCCTCGGTATCGCCCAGTACAGCGCGCACGAACTCCACGGCTGGATCCTGCGGATCCGGCAGCGGGGTCCGGCTGGAGGCGGAAGGCGCCGTCTGCTGCTGGCCCGCATCGAGCAGGGACAGCAGCTCCAGCGGGTTCTTCCCCATCACCATCGCGATCACCACCACGATCAGGATGCCGGTCAGGCCCAGGCCCTTGCCGCCACCCGGAAGGCGACCGCCACCGCCGCGGCCGCGACTGTCGGTGACGTTGCTGCTGCGTCGCAGGCGTTCCCAGCGCATGGCGCTCTCCGGCTCGGTGAGGGGCGAGCGCAAGCCTAGCAGCTGAACGGGCGACCAGCAGATACCCGACTCCCGAAGGCACCGCACCCACCCGTGCTGCTAGACTGCGCGCCGCTGTACCCCGTGTGCGCCTTTCGGCCCCGTCGTTTCCGCTCTCGCCCCGTCCCCTTCCTGCCGCGCGCAGGCCTGATCGCATGATGCGACAGGCGGACGGGAGCTGCCCCGCACTGACCTGCGCGGCTCGTCCCGAGCGCTGTTCTCCGGCCTGCAAGGTGCGTGATTCCAAGCCCCTTGTGGAGCAAAGAAAACATGTCCTCTGAAAACACTGCCGCCCCTGCGGCGGCCTCCGTGCGTTTTGCCGATCTTGGCCTGTCGCCCGCCCTGCTCGAAGCCATCACCTCGGTGGGCTACGAGACGCCCTCGCCGATCCAGGCGGCCACCATCCCCACGCTGCTGTCCGGCCAGGACGTGCTGGGCCAGGCCCAGACCGGCACCGGCAAGACCGCGGCCTTCGCCCTGCCGATCCTGTCGCGGCTGGAGATGAGCCAGAAGGCACCGCAGGCGATCGTGTTGGCGCCGACTCGCGAGCTGGCCATCCAGGTCGCCGAGGCCTTCCAGCGCTACGCCTCTCACATGCCCGGCTTCCACGTGCTGCCGATCTACGGTGGCCAGGGCTATGCACCGCAGCTGACCGGCCTGAAGCGCGGCGCCCACGTCGTGGTCGGCACGCCCGGCCGCATCATCGATCACCTCGAACGCGGCTCGCTGGACCTCTCGCAGCTGAAGTGGGTGGTGCTCGACGAGGCCGACGAAATGCTGCGCATGGGCTTCATCGACGACGTCGAGTCCATCCTGCAGAAGACTCCGGCCAGCCGCCAGGTCGCGCTGTTCTCGGCAACGATGCCGCCGCGCATCCGCGCCATCGCCCAGACCCATCTGCGCAACCCGCGCGAAGTCACCATCGCGGCCAAGACCACCACGGCGAAGAATATCCGCCAGCGGTTCTGGCTGGTCTCGGGCATGCACAAGCTCGATGCGCTGACGCGGATCCTTGAAGCCGAGACCTTCGAGGCGATGATCGTGTTCGCCCGCACCAAGCAGGCCACCGAAGAGCTGGCCGAGAAGCTGGCCGCGCGCGGCTTCTCCGCTGCCGCGCTGAACGGTGACGTACCGCAGGCGGTACGCGAGCGCACCGTGCAGAAGCTCAAGGACGGCGAGCTCGACATCATCGTCGCCACCGACGTCGCCGCCCGCGGCCTGGACGTCGAACGCATCAGCCACGTGCTGAACTACGACATCCCCTACGACACCGAAAGCTACGTCCACCGCATCGGCCGCACCGGCCGCGCCGGCCGCAGCGGCGAAGCGATCCTGTTCGTTGCCCCGCGGGAGCGTCACCTGCTACGCACCATCGAGAAGGCCACGCGCCAGCCGATCGAAGCGATGAACCTGCCCTCCGTCGACACCGTCAACGAGCAGCGCCTCAACCGCTTCCGCCAGCAGATCCAGGAAGCCCTGGCCGACCCGCAGCTGGACCAGTACCGCAGCGTGATCGAGCGCATCGAGAGCGAGCAGAACATCCCGGCCATCGAGATCGCCGCCGCGCTGGCCCGCATGCATCGCGGCGACACCCCGCTGCTGCTGCCGCCGGACAAGGTGATTCCGGCCGCACGCGAGTTCCGCGAGCGCAGCGACCGGCCCGAACGCGCGCCGCGCGAGCAGTTCGATCGCGAAGCCCGGCCGCCGCGCGAGCGCGTCGAGCGCGAGGCCCGGCCGCAGCGCGAGATGGCCAGCGACTACGCCTTTGAAACCTTCCGCGTCGAAGTCGGCTTCGTCCACGGCGTCAAGCCGGGCAACCTGGTCGGCGCGATCGCCAACGAGGCCGGCATCGACGCCAAGCACATCGGCCGCATCGACATCCGCGGCGACCACGCCCTGATCGACCTGCCCGAGGGCATGCCCGAGGACCTGATGCAGCACCTGCAGCAGGTCTGGGTGTCCGGCCAGCGCCTGCGCATCCGCCACGCCTCCGAGCAGGACAAGGCCTTCGTCAAGCCCAAGTTCGAACGCGGCGCCCCGCGCGAGCGCGGCAGCTTCGACGGCCCGCGCAAGCCGCGCCCGGCCGGCGCCGGCTTCGAGCGCAAGCCCGGCGGCCCGCGCGGCGAGGGTGGCTTCAAGAAGGGCTTCAAGCCGAGGGGCTGAGAAGCCGGGATTCGGGATTGGGGATTCGGGATTGGCCGACGCTTGAATCCCGCGACAAGGCTCTGGGCTCAGCTACGCAGCGCCGCATGGGCCTCGCGGCGCAGGTCGGCATGCGAATCCCGAATCCCCAATCCCAAATCCCGCATCGCCGGCAGAAGCCGGCGATGCTGCAGAGCACAATGCCATCCCAGGCCCACGCCGCCACACTCAGCGACCCCGCGCTGCAGCAGTTCCGGTTGACGTGAAAGGCAAGGTCACCTCGTTCGACATCGCCCACATGGCGGGCGTCAGCCAGCCCACGGTGTCGCGCGCGCTGCGCGACAGCCCGCTGGTCAATGCCGAGACGCGCAAGCGCATCAAGGCGATCGCGCAGCAGCTGAACTACCAGGTCGACAAGAACGCCTCCAACCTGCGCACCCAGCACGCCGGCACCCTGGCCCTGCTGCTGTTCGAGGATGCCGACTGCGACGAATCGCAGATCAACCCCTTCTTCCACGCCATGCTGGCCTCGATCACCCGCGCCTGCGGTGCGCGCGGTTTCGACCTGCTGGTCAGCTTCCAGCAGATGACGCGCGACTGGCACGCCGACTACGAAGACGCCAAGAAAGCCGACGGGCTGATCCTGCTCGGCTACGGCGACTACGAGGCCTACCGGCAGAAGCTCGACCAGCTGGTCGCCCAGGGCACGCATTTCGTGCGCTGGGGCGCCGTGCAGGCCGACCAGCCCGGCGTGTCGATCGGCAGCGACAACGCCAGCGGCGGCGAGCAGGCGACCCGCCATCTGATCGCCCAGGGCCGGCAGCGGATCGCTTTCCTCGGTGACGCTTCGCCCCATTACCCCGAGTTCGAGGCCCGTCATCGCGGCTATCAGCGCGCACTCAAGGCAGCCAAGCTGGCCTGCTCCAAGCGCCTGCGCGTGGATGCGCTGTCCAGCGAGGCCGACGGCATCGCGGCCGCCCAGGAGCTGCTGCGCCGCGGCGAGCCCTTCGACGCGATCTTCGCGGCCTCCGACCTGATCGCGCTGGGCGCCATGCAGGCCCTGGCCGAACGCGGCCTGCGCGTACCCGAGGACGTCGCGGTCGCCGGCTTCGACGACATTCCGATGGCGCGTTTGGCGCAGCCGGCACTGACCACGGTGCAGCAGGACACGCGCGGCGCCGGCGCGGTGCTGGTGTCGACCCTGATCGACCTGATCGAGCGCCGCCCCGCGCAGAGCCGCGAGCTCGACACCCGCCTGGTGGTGCGACGCAGCTGCGGTGGTGCCGGCGCGAGCTGAGACGGAGCTCGCGCATGGCGACCCTGCCCACGCTCGACAGCGAGCGCATCGTGCTGCGCCACCCTCGCGGTGCCGATCTCGACGATCTCTACGCGCTGTTCGCCAGCGCCGACGTCACCCGCTACTGGAGCCACGGCCCCTGGCAGGCGCGGCATCAGGCCGAGACCTATCTGCGCGACATCCACGCGGGGGCTGCCAGCGGCCAACTGCTGCAGTGGGCCATCACCTTGCGCGGCAACCACCGCCTGATCGGCACGGTCACCCTCTACGCCTTCGCCCGCGAACACGCCCGCTGCGAGATCGGCTTCGCCCTGCATCCTGCGCATTGGGGCCAAGGGCTCGCTCGCGAAGCGGTGGCCACTGCGCTGACTCATGCGATCCGAGGGCTGGGAATGCAGCGCATCGAAGCCGATGCCGACCCCGACAACGCCGCCAGCCTGCGCCTGCTGGAATCCCTCGGCTTCAAACGCGAAGGCCACGCGCGCGAGCGCTATCGGCTGGGAGGAAGCACCCAGGACAGCGTGCTGCTGGGGCTGCTGGCGAGGGAGTTTCGCCCCTGATCGGCCGCATCCGGAGCGGCCGGCAGCACGGATAGCACCCATCCGCACGCGCATACGAACGCAAATGCGACTTGCTCGCAATTGCATCTCGTGCTGAAATCCGGCGTCTTCGTTACCGATGTCGCCGATACGCCCATGCCTCAGACATCCCAACACCCGCCCGTCCTTGGCGGGGGACGTTCCCGCCATCTGCTGTGGCTCGCGCTTGCAGCCGGGCTGGCTGGCTTGCCAGCCGCCGCCGAGCAAGCCGTAGACCTTCCCGACGGCTCGGACCGCGGCAAGGATGCCGATCGCACGATGCAGGCGGTTGAGGTCGTCGGCCGCATCTCAGAAGAGGTGTTTGCGGAGTCGACGTTCTCGGCGACCAAGACGGAGACCCACATCCTCGATATTCCGCAGTCGATCAGCGTGGTCACCAAGGAGGTCATCCAGGACCAGGGCCTGGTACGGCTCAATGACGTCACCCCCTTCGTTGCCGGCGCCAACGAGTTCTCGGTCTACGACGACATCACCCTCCGCGGCTTCCGCAGTTCCGACGCGCGCCGCGTCAATGGCCTGCGCACCTACAACAACTTCTGGTCGCAGCCCGTAATCGCCCATCTGGAACGCGTCGAAGTGATCAAGGGGCCGGGTGCTGCCACCTTCGGCGACGCCAGCCCTGGCGGCGTCATCAACATGGTGACCAAGAAGCCGCTGGACCGGGTGCGCCGCGAGCTGAGCGTCGGCCTTGGCAGCTTCGACTACCGCTACGCCGCCGCCGACCTGACCGGCCCTCTCAACGACGCGGGCACCCTTCTTTATCGGCTGAATGCAGCGATCGAGGACTCCGAGTCCTTCCGCGAGCGGATCTACTTCGACAACCGCATTCTCGCCCCCTCCTTCACCCTGCTGCCGCGCGAGGGCACGCGCCTCAACCTCGATGTGGTCTGGATCGATTCGGAGTCGGTGCTGGATCGGGGTCAGCCGGCGGTGCGCGGCGCCCAGGAACTCGGCACCGTGCCGATCGGGGTCAGCCTGACCCAACCCGGCGACATTCTCGACAGCGACAGCCTGTCGACCACGCTCAGCGTCGAGCAGGACCTCGGACCCGACTGGTCGCTGGTGGCGAGCCTGCAGGACTACCGCTACGACGAGCGTCTGGTCGAGCATCGCATTGATCGCTTTCTGTCCGACACCGAGATCAGCCTGCGCTACGGCGACCGCGACACCGAGGCCGAGGTACGCTCCGGCACCGTGTACCTGACCGGGATGTTCGAAACCGGCGCACTGATGCACCGCCTGGTGGCGGGCGTCGATCACGCCGACAGCGACACCTTCAGCCGCGACTTCTCGGCGCGCAACGTCGGCGTCTTCGACATCCTGAACCCGGCCTACATCGATCGCGACGTCACCAGTTATCCGCTCGCCGAGAGCTCGTCCAGTCCCTACGGCGGCACGCTTGCAACCACCGGCTACTACCTGCAGGACCAGATCAGCGTCGGCAGCTGGGAAGTGCTGGCCGGCCTGCGCTACGACCGCTTCTCACCGGAGACGTTGGACGGCGGAGCACGCTTTGACAACGAAGGCGGCAACGAACTCTCGCCGCGGCTGGGCGTGGTCTACAACCTGGATGACAACCGCAGCGTTTACGCGTCCTGGATCACCGGCTTCGAGCCGCCGGACGTGGGCATCAACTCGCCGACCTACGGCGGGCCGTTCGACCCGTCGGAGAGCGTGCTGCACGAAGTCGGCTACAAGCAGCTCGCATTCGAGGGCAGGCTGCTGTTCACCGCCTCGATCTACGAACTGACCAAGACGGACTCGATCGTCTACGCCAACAGTCCGGACAACCCGGATCTGTACGTGCAGCGCGGCGAGGAGCGTGCGCGCGGATTCGAACTGGAAGCCGCCGGGCAGATCGGCGATCGCTTCCAGCTGATCGCGAACTACGCCTTCAACGACGCCAAGATCACCGAGGACGCCGATCCCGCGATCGTCGGACAGGTCAAGGAAAACGCACCGCGGCACTCGGCCACCCTGTGGGGCCGCTACAGCCTCGGCCAGCGCTGGGGCCTGGGTGCCGGCGCGCAGCACGTCAGCGACCGCGAGACCTTCGAGCGCACGCTGGTGCTGCCGGACTACACCGTGTTCGGCGCAGGCCTGTACTACAGGGCCGACAGCTGGCAGGCCAACCTGATGGTCAGAAACCTCACCGATCGCGTGCACTGGACCGGCGGCTACAACTACGGCCGCGTATTCCCGGGCGATCCTCGCAGCGTGACGCTGACCGTCAACTACCGCTTCTGATCGCGCAGAGGCTAAGGCCGACCGTGATGGGCACCCGCAGCTGGTTCCGCGTCCACAGCTTCACCGGCGTCATGACCGGCCTGCTGCTGTTCGTGGTCTGCTGGAGCGGCACTTTTGCCACCGTCTCCAACGAACTCGACTGGCTGGTGAATCCGGCGCTGCGGGTCACGCCCGACCAAGAGACCGTCGGCTGGGATGCAATCGAAGCCGCAGCCAGGAGTGCGGTGCCGGGCGCGGAACTCGGCGTGATTTCTGTGCCGCTGAACGCCCGCGCGGCCAGCGTGGTGCAGATGAACCAGCCCGATGGTGGGGTCAAGCTGGTGGCGGTGGACCCCTACACCGGAGTCGTCACCGGCGTGATCGAGGGGCGCTATACGATCCAGCGCTTCTTCCGCAGCTTCCACATGAACCTGTTCATCCCTTGGGCAGGCAAGTACATCGTGACCCTGTTGGCGGCGACCATGCTGCTGTCCATGGTCGCCTCCCTGTTCGTCTACAAACGCTGGTGGACGCGCTTCTTCCGCTTCCACCCCGGTCGGGGTCGCGCGTTCTGGTCCGAGCTGCACAAGACCGGCGGCCTGTGGAGCCTGTGGTTTGTTCTGGTGCTGGGCGTTACCGGGGTGTGGTACCTGTTCGAAGCCCTGCGCGGAGACATCGGCGACGGCATGCTCAACTACGCCGGGCCGGACTCCAGCTACTCGGTCAACGTGGTGCCGCCCGCCGGTTCGGACCCCTCGTTGCCGCGACGCTCACTCGATGCCCTGATCGCGGACGCGAAAGCGCGCTGGCCGGATTTCGAACCGACCCTGATCGGCCGTGACTGGTCCAGCGAAGAGGCGCTCTACATCGAGGGCCAGACCGTTTTCCCGCTGGTGCGCGGACGCGCCAACCAGCTGAACCTAGATCCGCGCACCGGCGAGGTACTGCTGGCTCACCGCGCCGATGAGCTGCCGGCCTACTGGATCTGGTCCAACATGGCCGATCCGCTGCATTTCGGCGATTTCGCGGGCCTCGCCAGCAAATTGATCTGGTTCGTGTTCGGGCTGCTGCTGTCGGGCCTGATATTCACCGGCACTCTGCTGCATGCGCGCCGGCTGAACGCCCAGCCTGGCGTCGCCGCCCGCCACCGCTGGCCCGGGATGCTCCCGGCCCTCGTCGTCTCGCTGCTGGTGTGTGCGGCAACGGTCCCTTTCGGCCTGTACGAAGCGCGCGAGTACTACGGCCCCACGGTCGCGGGCGTCCGCCAGTGGCCGACGCTGCTGCCCGGCGCCCAGGCGGTCATCGCGGCCTGGGTGCTGTCGACCCTGGCGCTGCTCGCGGTGTGGGTGCGGCTGCTCTGGCGCAGCGGCAGCGCTGCTGACCCACTGCTGCCCGGCGCACGCGTGGATTCCAGCGCGGAAGCACGTGCCAGCATCGAACCGCGCGCGAGCCTGTGATCCACGCGTGCCATCCCGCTTTGGCATGATGCGCGGCTTGTTGTCCCGCCGCCTACAGGAGCCACCGTGACCCGCATCGCGCTCGCCTCGACCCTGCCCGCCCTCGATCTCGACGAGGATCTGCCGCCCTTGCGCGAGGCCCTGGACCGCGCCGGCATCGGCCACGAGACTCTGGTCTGGGACGACGTCACGGTGTCGTGGGCGCGCTTCGATGCGGTGCTGATCCGCTCGACCTGGGACTACACCCAGCGCCTGCCGGAGTTCCTTGCCTGGTGCGCCAAGGTCAGTGCGCAGACGCGGCTGATCAATCCGCTGGAAATCGTGCGCTGGAACACCGACAAGCGTTATCTCGGCGAGCTCGCGAAGAAGGGCCTGCCGGTCATCGAAAGCTTCTACATCGCGCCGGGCGAACGCGCAGACGGCTTTCCGGCCTGGCCGGAGTTCGTGGTCAAGCCGACCGTGGGTGCGGGCTCGCGCGACACCCAGCGCTATGTCGAATCCGAGCGCGGCCCCGCCGCGCAGCACGTCGAGCGCCTGCTGAATGCCGGGCGCCATGTGCTGGTGCAGCCCTATCTGGCCCAGGTCGACAGCGCCGGCGAAACCGCCCTGCTGTTCTTCGGCGGCAAGTTCTCGCACGCCATCCGCAAGGGCCCGCTGCTGAAGCGCGGCGAGGGCCCGACCCGCGCCCTGTTCGCCGCCGAGCACATCACCGCCCGCGAGCCCTCGGCGCAGGAGATGGCGACCGCGCGCCAAGTGCTGGCGGCGCTGCCGGTGCAGGGCCTGGCCTACGCCCGCGTCGACCTGCTGCCCTCGGCCAAGGGCCCGCAGCTGCTGGAGCTCGAACTCACCGAGCCCTCGCTGTTCTTCCACACCGCGACCAGCGCCGCCGACCGCTTCGTGGCGGCGCTGCGGGAATCGCTGCGCGAGCGGGGCTGAGCGAAGGCTCCAAGTTGAACCGGGGCGAGTGTGAGGCTCATGGTGGGCCAGGGCCCACCCTATGGCTCCGCTTGGCTCATTGGGCGTCGTTGTCCCGCCCAATGCGGTCGGAGGGTTCGTGGCTCGCGAAGGTTCATAGGGTGGGCCCTGGCCCAACTCTGGCTCGACCCTCGCCGCGCGCACTCCGCCTTCGGGAATTCCTTGCGTGCGCTACACGCCCGCCGCACGCCCACACCGCCATAGTCCAGTCCCGCGACTGGTATCGAGTAGGTATTCGAAACCCGCGCGGTTAGAATCGCGGAGTTTCGGCCGGCGCTCGCGCGGCCGCCCCTTCCACCCCCGTATAGGAACTGCAGTCCGATGAAGATCCTGGTCGGCTACAAGCGCGTCGTCGATTACAACGTGCGCATCCAGGTGAAGCCCGATGGCACCGGTGTGGTCACCGATGGCGTCAAGCTCTCGCCCAACCCCTTCGACGAGATCGCGCTGGAAGAAGCCCTGCGCCTGCGCGAGAAAGGCGTGGCCACGGAGGTGGTGGTCGCCACGATCGCCCCGGCCGACGCCCAGGCGCATCTGCGCAACGGCCTGGCCATGGGTGCCAACCGTGCCCTGCATGTGGTCAGCGACCAGCCGGTGTCGCCGCTGGAAGCCGCCAAGGTGTTCCTCAAGCTGATCGAGAAGGAGCAGCCGGACATCGTGCTGCTCGGCAAGCAGGCGATCGACGACGACGCCAACCAGACCGGCCAGATGCTGGCCACGCTGTGGGCGCGTCCGCAGGCGACCTTCGCCAGCGCGGTCGAAGTCGCCGACGGCGCTGCCACCGTCACCCGCGAGGTCGACGCCGGGCTGGAGGTGCTGAAGGTGCAGCTGCCAGCGGTGATCACCGTCGACCTGCGCCTGAACGAGCCGCGCTTCATCAAGCTGCCCGACATCATGAAGGCGAAAAGCAAGCCGCTGGAAACCCTGCAGATCGCCGACCTCGGCGTCGGCCTGGGCGGTGGCCTGAAGACGCTGAGCTACGCGCCGCCGGCCAAGCGCTCTAAGGGCGTGATGGTGAAGGACGTCGCCGAACTGGTTTCGGCGCTCAAGGCCAAGGGCCTGGCGTAAGCCGGCCGCACGGGAGAGATTCGAATGAGCAAGATCCTGATCGTGGCCGACCATCTGAACGGCCAGTTGAACGGTGCGGTGGCCCGCTGCGTGACTGCCGCACGCGCGATAGCCGGCGCCGAGATCCACATCGCGGTGCTGGCGGCCGATCCGGCCGCGCTGGCCTCGCAGGCCGCCGCCATCGAAGGCGTGGCCAAGGTGCTGACGGTGGCCAACCCCGCCTTCTCGCACCTGATCGCCCAGCAGGCAGCGCCGGTGATTGCGAAGCTCGCGACCGGCTACAGCCACGTGTTCGGCCCCAGCAGCAGCTTCGGCAAGGACGTGATGCCGGCCGTTGCCGCCCTGCTGGATGTGCCGCAGGTCTCCGATCTGATGACAGTCGAGGGCAGCCACCGCTTCACCCGCCCGATCTACGCCGGCAACGCCATCATCACCGTCGAGGCGCCGGCCGATAAGCCCGTCGTCGCCACCGTGCGCGCGGCCTCGTGGCCGGCTACCGGCGCCGGCGGCAGCGCTGCGGTCGAAGCGGTCAGCGTCGATGTCGCCCTGCCCAGCCACACCCGCTTCGTCGAACTGAAGCAGGGCAGCAGCGATCGCCCCGACCTGCAGGCTGCGTCGAAGGTGGTCTCCGGCGGTCGCGCGCTGGGTTCGGCCGAGAACTTCGCGATCATCTACAGCCTGGCCGACAAGATCGGCGCGGCGGTGGGTGCTTCGCGCGCGGCGGTCGACGCCGGCTACGTGCCGAACGAGCTGCAGGTCGGCCAGACCGGCAAGATCATCGCGCCGGAGCTGTACATCGCCTGCGGCATCTCCGGCGCGATCCAGCACCTCACCGGCATCAAGGACGCCGGCACCATCGTCGCCATCAACAAGGACGCCGAGGCGCCGATCTTCGAGGTCGCCGATTTCGGCCTGGTCGGCGATCTGTTCCAGATCGTGCCGGAGCTGGAGAAGGCCCTGTAAGCCTCGCGCCACCTTCCTTGGTCCTTGTGAACGGCGGCCTTTCTGGCCGCCGTTCGCGTTTGTCGATATCGCTCGCGGCGCGAGCGCTGGGGTTGGCGCGGTCGCGTCTGGCACACTCCCCGACCCGGCCGCGCGATGCGGTGCTTTCGACGAAGACTCTCCATGCTGCTGCGCGCGTCCCAACTGTTCCTGCTGTTCGCCCTGGGCCTAGCCGCCACCCTCGTCCGCGCCCAGACCGAAGAGGCGCTGGCGGTAAACGCCATCCTCGACCTCGCCTCTGACGGCAGCGTCGAAAAGGTCGAGATCCACGACGCCGGCCTGCTGTTGCCCTATGTGCGCGAGGGCGTTGCCAACAGCGTGCAGCGCATGCGCTTCGAGCCGGTGGTGATCGACGGCCAGCCGCGACGCGTGCGCACCTCGGCCCTGTTCCGCATCGGCTTCGAAGGCTCGGGCGAGGCCCGCAAGCTGCTGGTCACCACGGTGATGCTGGGCCAGCCGATCGCCACGGTTGCGCCCTTCCTGCCCTTCCCAGAGGCACCGATGCAGCGCGGCCACGGCGCCCTGCTCTGGCTGCGGGTCGAAGTGGATGCGCAGGGCAAGGTGCTCGGTTCGGAGCCATTGGCGGTGGTCCTGAGCGCCCTGCCGCGTGCCAGCGGCGATGACCGTGAGCGCGAGGCTTCGATCCAGGACTATCTGCAGCGGGCGCAGGACAGCGTGCGCGGCTGGACCGTCCTGATGGCCGAGGCCGACGCGGAGGGCCGCCAGTACGCCGTGGTCACCTTCGACTACGCGATGCAGGAGGAAGGTGGCGCGGCCCGCGAGTTCCCGGCCAAGACCTTCCCGGCGCTGGAGCGCAGCGGCATCCGCATCGAAGCCCTGCGCGAGCGGACCCGCGCACTGCCGCCGGGCACCCTGATGCAGGTGTCGATGCTGCGCTGAACCCTCGCACGGCTTCGGCAGCTTGCGCGGCCAGGGTGCGGCTGGGTGTGCGCCATCACCCTGTCAGATCTGACAGGTTCAAGCGGCCGCCTCGCTGTTGGAAGCTTGCCGGGCTGTGCGCAGCGCCAGCCGCGCCATCCCCACGGCCAAGGTCACGCCCCTGGCACGACGACGTCCTCGAAGCGCCCTGCTGGCTGAACCGGCCAGCGGGGCGCTCGCCGGGGTCGATCCCCTTCCCTTCCGCGACTGAACGTTCTGAAGAGACTGCGACCATGAAACCACTTGCCCTCCTACTTGCCGCCGCCCTGGCTTCACCGCTGCTGACCGCTCCGCCCGCCCATGCGGAGGCTGCAGCCGTGACGGGACAGGCCGAGATCATCGAATCCATCCACCTCGCCGGCATCATCGAAGTCGACGCCAGCGGCCGCGTGGAACAGGTCACCCTGCGGCGCAACACGCTTCTGCCTAAGATCGAGCGGAACGTGCTGGACGTGATGCGCGGCTGGACCTTCGAGCCCCATCTGGTGGCGGGCACGGCGCGCCGGATCCGCACCTCGGTGTTCGTGCGGGTCGACCACCTCAAGTCGGAAGCCGGCTACCAGCTGGTGCTGGGCAAGGTTGAATTCGGCCATCCCCTGGCCCAGCAGCTCACCCCGCCACGCTACCCGGCCGGCTCGATCAGGAACCGGATCGCCGCGGAAGTGCTGCTGCGGGTGACGCTGGACGACAGTGGTGGCGTCGCCCTGGTCGAGCCGGTCACCGCCCGTGTCCTAAACCAGGAGGTCCTCAACGAAAAGCGCCACCGTCGCCTGGTCGAGCCCTTCGCGCGCGCCTCGGTCGAGGCGGTGCAGAGCTGGCGCTTCGACTTCGTCGGCCCGCGCGCTGACGGTGAACCCCACCGAATGCTGGTGCCCGTGAAGTTCACCATCGACAGCATGTATGCCGGCACCGGCGGGCGGCGTCCGCAGAGCCAGCCCGTGTTGTTCGAGCTGTCCACGCCCCTGGGGCAGCCCCTCGACGCACTGGCGCGGGAAGTCGAAGGCCGCAGTGGCGGCGTCTCGATCTCGCCCGAGCCCTCGCCGCTCAAACTCCAGTCGCCGACGAACGCCCAGCTGGCGATGTAGACAAAGACCGGGGCTGGCTTTCACACCCGCTGGCTGCTGCCGGCGCAACACGCAAACGGCGGCCCGCGGGCCGCCGTTTGCGTGTCTGGGCGCTGTCAGGCGCTGTACCGCCGCCCGATCGCGCTCGCCGCCGCTGTGCCTATCGCCAACATCAACAGCAGCAACGCGAGAGGCTGATCCACCGGAATCTGAGCAACAGCACGAGGTGCGCGGAGGTCCACCGGCGTCGGCGACTGCTCGTCGGGCAAGCCGTTGCCATCCGGGTCTGTGTTGTTGCCATCCACCGAGTCATCGCTGTCGCTGCGGCCATCCGGGCCGCTGCCGCTCGCGATCACAACGTTGTTGAAGGTGCCGGACACACCGTTCAGCGTGACCCGGACCCGCAAATCGATGACTGCCTCGACTCCCACGGCGAGGCTGCCGCCCGGCGCCAGGAGTTGCGTCTGTGTGCTGCCGTTGAAGCCAGGATTGACCGGCAGGCCGCCACCCGCGTTCACCGAAACGACCTCGAAGTTGACGGGCAGCGGGAAGGTCTGCCGCAGATTCTCCACGACCTGTACTTCGCTGAGCGGCACCAGGCCGAAGTTGCGCACGCGGATTCGGTAGTCGATCTGGAAGGGCGAGGAGCTGCTCACCGCCACCAGCACTTTGCTGACACCGATCATCGGTGGCGCGATCGTCATCGGCACGCTGGCGGTGTCGGTTCGAGTGAGTGGTGCACCCGAGGGCGGCTGGGCGGTTGCCGTGGCCGTATTCACGACCGGCTGCTGCGCCGCGAAGTCGGCCTGCGTCACCGTGTAGCTGCCGGTGCACGCGAGGCTCGCCCCCGGCAGCAGGG